>Ga0228536_1000246_pt1 | contig 130408 bp, 109 predicted proteins | sample SJ1Smetagenome_FD_168611 | JGI IMG/M metagenome (GOLD analysis project Ga0228536, IMG submission 168611) | Enriched culture of PCE-dechlorinating microbial communities from Ithaca, New York, USA - SJ1.S | ecosystem: Engineered > Modeled > Simulated communities (microbial... > Unclassified...
CCGCGTATCCCTTTCTTCCCAGCGTCTTCGTGATCGCCGCCGTCAGCGTCGTCTTCCCGTGGTCGATGTGGCCGATGGTGCCAATGTTCAGATGCGGCTTCGACCGCGCAAATTTCTCCTTTGCCATGCTGCTCCCTCCTCGAAAGTCAGAAAATCTCGTATCGCTATCGCTTGAGAACCTTCTCCGCCACGTCCCGGGGAACCTCCTCGTACCTGGCGAATTTCATACTGTAGGAAGCTCTTCCCGAGGTTTTACTCCGCACGTCCGTCGCGTAGCCGAACATCTCCGCAAGGGGAACGAAGGCCCGAACGATCCGGGCGTTGGCACGGGTGTCCATGCCGTCAACGTGCCCTCGACGGGCGGAGAGATCACCGATCACGTCACCGAGATATTCCTCGGGCGTGACGACTTCCACCTCCACGACGGGTTCCATGAGAACGGGATCGCCTTTGCGCATCAGTTCCTTGAAGGCCATGGACGCGGCAATCTTGAAAGCCATTTCGGAACTGTCCACCTCGTGGTAGCTGCCGTCGACGAGAGAGATGCGCACGCCGATGACGGGATATCCACCGAGGACACCATTGTTGATCGCCTCGCCCAGGCCCTTCTCCACGGCGGGGATGTACTCCCTGGGAACGACGCCGCCGACAATGCGGTCCTCGAACTCGTACCCTTTCCTCTCCGGAAGAGGTTCCGCTTCGAGCCACACGTGCCCGTATTGCCCACGGCCTCCGGACTGACGAATGAAGCGCCCCTCCGCCCTGGAGGCAGTCCGGATGGTCTCCCGATACGCCACCTGGGGGTTGCCAACGCGCACCTCGACACCGAACTCCCGCTTCAAACGGTCCACCAGGATCTCAAGATGCAGCTCCCCCATACCGGAAATGATGGTCTGCCCCGTCTCCTGGTCCACCTTGACACGAAACGTTGGATCTTCCTCGGAAAGAGCGGAGAGTCCCTTGGAGAGCTTGACCTGATCGGCCTTGCTCATGGGCTCCACCGAGAGGGAGATGACCGGTTCGGGGAATTCGAGCGATTCCAGGAGAATGGGAGCCTTTTCATCGCAGAGCGTATCTCCCGTTCTCGCGGTTTTGAGTCCCGGAAGAGCCACGATGAGCCCTGCGTGGGCGCTCTCCATTTCCTCCCGCTTGTTGGCATGCATGCGAAGAATCCGGCCAACCCGCTCCCGTTTGTTCGTGGAAGCGTTCAGGATGGAAACACCGTTCTCCAGAGAACCCGAGTAGATCCGACAGAACACGAGCCGCCCCACAAAAGGATCTACCATGATCTTGAAGGCGAGCGCCGAAAAGGGTGCGTCGCTCGAACACGCACGCGACGTCTCCCCGCTCGTGTCCGGGTCGATTCCGACGATATCCGGGAGATCCATCGGACTCGGGAGATAGTCAACCACTGCATCGAGCAACGGTTGGACTCCCTTGTTCTTGAAAGCGGACCCGCAGAGAACGGGAATGACGTCCAACGCGATTGTATGCTTCCGAAGAGCCTTTCGAAGGAGTGCGTCGGAAACGGCCTCCCCTTCGAGAAACAGGGTGGTGATCTCCTCGTCGAAATCGGCAAGGACCTCCACCATATCATCCCGCATTCTTCGCGCCTCTTCGAGAAGATGCGGCGGAATGTCCCCGGTCTTCGGCTCGGCGCCGAGATCGTCCAAATAAATGATTGCCTTCATGGCAACCAGGTCGACGACCCCCTCAAAGGCATCCTCGACTCCAATGGGCATCTGGATCGCCACGGGACGCGCCCCAAGCCGCTCGCGAATCCCCTTGAGGACCTGAAAGAAATCCGCTCCGACCCGGTCCATTTTGTTCACGAATGCAACTCTGGGCACGCGGTATTTGTCAGCCTGACGCCACACCGTTTCCGACTGGGGCTCCACGCCACCCACGGCACAGAAGACCGCCACCGCACCGTCGAGAACCCGCATGGAACGCTCCACTTCCACGGTAAAATCCACGTGGCCGGGCGTATCAATGATATTGATAAGGCAATCGTGCCAATGACAGGTCGTCGCAGCGGAGGTTATAGTGATGCCTCTTTCCCGTTCCTGCTCCATCCAGTCCATTGTGGCGGCGCCTTCGTGCACTTCGCCCATCTTGTGCTTGCGTCCCGTGTAAAAAAGGATGCGCTCCGTGGTCGTCGTCTTTCCCGCATCGATATGGGCCGCAATACCGATGTTGCGAATTTTTCCAAGAGTAAATTCTTCCATCACAGATCACCACCACATGGACTGAAACATCATCTCGTCAAACCCACCCGAACCTACCAACGATAGTGAGCGAAAGCCCGGTTGGCTTCGGCCATGCGATGCGTATCTTCCCGCTTCTTCACGGCTCCGCCTTCGTTCTTGTAGGCGTCGGTCAACTCGCGAGCAAGGCGTTCCACCATGGGAATACCCTTTCTCGCTCTTGCATAATTGATAATCCACCGGATGGCCAACGCCTGAGCCCTTGCCGGATGAACCTCCACGGGGACCTGATAGGTCGCGCCGCCAACCCGGCGGGGACGAACCTCGACCAGGGGACGCACATTCTCCATGGCCTTTTCGAAGACTTCCGTGGGCTGAGAGGAAAGCCGTTTCGCCGCCAGCTCAAGCGCACCATACATGATCCGCTCGGCGGTGCTCTTTTTCCCTTCCCACATGACACAGTTGATAAACTTGCTCACCGCCTGATTTCCGAAAACGGAGTCGGGCGGAGTGACGCGCTTGCGAACATGTCCCTTGCGCGGCATAAACGACCTCTCCTTCCCGCTATTTCTGCTTCGGACGACGAGCGCCGTACTTGGAACGACTCTGCCGCCGATTCTCCACACCGCCACAGTCGAGGGTTCCGCGGACAATGTGATACCTGACTCCCGGAAGATCCTTCACGCGACCGCCCCGAACAAGAACCACGGAGTGCTCCTGAAGGTTATGCCCGACACCGGGAATGTACGCCGTCACTTCGATTCCATTGGTAAGACGCACACGGGCGACCTTACGCAGAGCCGAGTTCGGCTTCTTGGGGGTCACCGTGTACACCCTCGTGCAGACTCCTCGCCTTTGGGGGTTCTGCTGCAGGGCGGGGGCGCTGGAACGCTGCCGTTTCTCCTCCCGCCCGTGCCGAATGAGCTGACTGATTGTTGGCACTAAGCTCCCTCCTCCACTTCCAAATACGCTGCCGTTTTCCTCCTCAAACCCTACCGCGAGAACCCTCTCCATCCTCATTGAGAATGGCCGCCACGGATGCCTTTCGGCATAGCGCGCAAGCCCTCCCCAAAACCTGCATGTCCGGAGCCGATTCCACGACAACTCCCCGGTTCTCCGCAAGACGTGCGATTTTCTCCCGCATGGCCTCATCCGCATCGGACGCTATGAACACCTTCCGTACCGTTCCCCGGATCAGCGCCCTCTCCACCGCCCGAAACCCGGCCACTCTGGGCATGACACACAACTCGTCAAGAGGCATGATTATTCCTCCTGTGCGGACGCACCCGGACATAATAACAAACGAAGAGGAACCGTGTCAACAACTGAAAAAAGGACACGGTTCCTCCCGTCTTTTCCCGAAATCCCGTCAGGCGGATTCGATCTGGAGCGGAGCCGGCCTGACCACGACCTTCCTGTAATAATCCACTCCCGTTCCGGCGGGGATGAGATGGCCGATGATGACATTCTCCTTCAACCCGCGGAGCGGATCGTTCTCGCCCCTCACCGCCGCGGCGGCCAAAACCTGCGCTGTCTGCTGGAAGGAGGCGGCGCTGAGGAAACTGTCCGTCGCTAGGGCGGCCTTGGTGATCCCATGAAGCAGGGAGCGCCACATCGGTTCCTCCCGAAGGCGTCGGATGAAGGAGACCCGCTGGATGAGCCGTTTGTTCTCCGTCGTCGCATACAAGGGACGCACGGTGAGACTCTCGGGGAAAACACCTGCCAGCGCCTCCAGGATCTGATGGTTCACTTCCTGACCGGAAGGGACGATCTCGTTGCCGTCCTCATCCCGCACCGTCTCGAGAAGGACCTTGCCGTAGACGAGTTCATTCAGGATCTGGCGGAGGATTTTTTCCCTCGAGACGACTTCGCCCTCTACTTCGATAGCGGCAAGCTCTCCCTGGAGCAGCTTCTGCACGATTCCCGCATCCACCTGGGAAGGGATGCCCGTCACGGCGTTGCCCTCCGCATCAATGGCGGAGAGAAGTTCATGCCCATAGACATGTTTCAACAGGTAATTCTGCATTGCCGTGGAAAGAACGATTTCTTCCGGGTTGCGCCAGATTCGGATCGTCTCCACGGAAGCCTTTCGGAGTATTCTGACATTCTCCTCTGAAAGAAGCGAATCGGCGGAAAGGACAACCTCGCCTTCATGAACGATGTCCTCGGCGAGATAGGCCACGTCCTTCAACGTCGCAAGGGTTTCCGTGTCGCGCACGACAATCGGGCGGGGAGCCTGGCGGGTAATGTGCACCAACTGCCCCACCGTGAAGGACTCCGTGGGCTGAATGGTGACACCCTCTCCCTGATAGGGAACGAGCAGTTCAAGCCCCTCCATTTCGCGGCGGAAACTGGCCTCCCCGACAACGACACGAAGGGGACCCTCGGCATCATCCACATAAAGTTCCGTCACGGGGTTCTCGCTGAGAAGGATTCTCCGAACCATCTCCTCTGTGATGACCTGATCTCTGTATTGGAAAAGCGCTTCCATACTCCCCTGTCCCTCGATACCCCGAAGGACACAGCCAACAAGAGATCGGACGGCTTCTTCCAGAAATTTTCTGTTGTCGTTCCGGATCGCCTGGAGCTCCTCCTCAAGATCGGCCATCCAGACCAATTTCTCCGCCACGAAGGAGCTGTCCCCCTCCTCCACGATACGCACGCGGTTTACCGGCGCCACCTTCCGGAGGATGACCTCGATGTGTTTGTTGTTGATGGAGACGCCCTGAGACCGGTAAACCTCCTGAATTCCGTCCACCAGATATTTCTGCACGGCCTCGATGCCGAGCACGTCGAGGATGTCCTGGGGGTCTTCGTTGCCCTCGGTGAGTTTCTGCCCCTTCTTCACCGCCTCGCCTTCCTCGACGAGAATGTTCTGGGACATGGGAACGTTGTAGATGACCCGCGCCTCGTTTTCATCCTCGGGAGCGATGATGAGCTTGTATTTTCCTTCCAGCGGACGTTTCTCCAAAACCGTTCCATCCACTTTGCTGAGGAAGGCGACCTTCTTGGGGCGCCGTACCTCGAAGAGTTGCTCGATACGGGGGAGACCCTGGGTGATGTCCTCTCCGGTGAGGCGCACGCCGCCCGTGTGGAAGGTGCGCATGGTGAGCTGCGTTCCCGGTTCTCCGATGGATTGCGCCGCGACGACACCTACGGCCTCGCCGATGGCCACCTTTCTGCGCGTGGCCAAGTCCCGTCCGTAACAGGTTCGACAGACGCCGTTCCGTTCCTCGCAGGTGAGGGGGCTTCGAATCCACACCTTGGAAAAGCCGAGCGAATCGAGGAGAGATGCCCTTTCTGCGCTGATCTCCTCGTTGCGGTGCACAAGGATCTCCTCCGTCTCGGGATGCAGAATATCCTCGAGAGACGTACGACCGACGATGCGCTCTCCCAGGGGGATGGTCACCTTGCCATCCTGGAGAAGGGGCTCCATACAGACGCCGTGCATGGTACCGCAGTCTTCGGCAGTGATGATGAGGTCCTGGGCCACGTCCACGAGACGCCGGGTGAGGTAACCGGATTTCGCCGTCCGAAGAGCCGTGTCGGCCAGCCCCTTCCGAGCACCGTGAGTGGAGATGAAGTACTCGAGCATGTTGAGTCCCTCGCGAAAATTCGCGGTGATGGGATAGTCAATGATGCGTCCCGACGGATCGGCCATGAGGCCTCGAATACCGGCCATCTGGGCCACCTGGCTCCTGGAGCCTCGGGCACCCGAATCGACCATCATGCGGAGAGAATTCTCCTCGGTCATGTTCTCCACGATCTTGTCCGCAATCTCGCGAGCGGCCTCGGTCCAGAGGATTTCCTTCTGACGGAGATATTCCTCCTCGGTAAGAATACCCATCTGGTACTGGGAGGAAAGTTCCTCTTCCTGCTCGAGAGCTTTCTCGACGATCACGCTCTTTTCCCTCGGGATCACCACGTGGTCGATACCAAGGCTGATGCCGCTGCGGGTGGACCAACGGTAACCCAGCATCTTCACCGCATCGAGCATCTCCACGAGCGCCGCCTGACCGACTCTGTCGAAGGCGTCGTCGAAGAGTTTCGAGACATCCTTCTTCCCCATCTGCCGATTGAGGAAACGTAATTTTTTCGGAAGGGCACTGTTGAAAAGAACCCGACCGGGCGAGGTCTCGATCCACTCCACGCCGTTTTCTCCCACCCACCGTAGCTTGATGCGCGCATTCGCGTCCACCGCGCCGTGCTCCAGGGCGGTGAGACAGTCCTCGATGTCGGAGAAGTGCATACCTTCTCCCTTTTTTCCGTCCCGCATGCCCGTGAGGTAGTAGATGCCGAGCACGATGTCCTGGGTCGGGGTCATGACGGTACGTCCGCTTGCCGGCGACAACAGGTTGTTCGCGGAGAGCATGAGCACCCGCGCCTCTGTCTGGGCCTCCAGGGAAAGCGGCACGTGCACCGCCATCTGGTCCCCGTCGAAGTCCGCGTTGAAGGCAACGCACACGAGGGGATGCAGGCGAATGGCCTTTCCCTCCATGAGAACCGGTTCGAAGGCCTGTATACCCAGGCGATGCAGCGTAGGCGCACGATTGAGCAGCACCGGGTGGTCCTTGATGATTTCCTCGAGAATGGCCCATACTTCGTCGCGCCCCCGCTCGATGAGCCTTCGGGCGCTCTTCACATTGGGAGCGAGTCCCCGTTCCACGAGCTTCTGCATGACAAAGGGCTTAAAGAGCTCCAGTGCCATCTGCTTGGGAAGTCCACACTGATAGAGTTTCAGGTGAGGACCGATGACGATGACGGAACGCCCCGAATAGTCCACGCGTTTTCCGAGCAGGTTCTGCCGGAAGCGCCCCTTCTTTCCCCGCAGGAGATCGGACAGGCTCTTGAGGGGACGGTTCCCCGCACCAAGCACGGCCTTCCCGACCCGACCGTTGTCGATAAGGGCGTCCACGGCCTCCTGGAGCATGCGCTTCTCGTTGCGCACGATGATCTCCGGAGCCCGCAGCTCCTGCAGTTTTCTCAAACGGTTGTTCCGGTTGATGACCCGCCGGTAGAGGTCGTTCAGATCGGAGGTGGCGAAGCGCCCTCCATCGAGCTGCACCATGGGGCGGAGATCGGGAGGAATGACGGGCAGCACCTCCATGACCATCCATTCGGGCTTTCCGTTGCTTTTCCGGAAGTCCTCCACCACGTTGAGGCGCTTGATGAGCTTCCGCTTCTTTTGTCCAGTATACTCGGCAATCTCTTCACGCAGCGTTGCGGCGAGTTCCTCCAGATCGAGAACGCGCAGGAGTTCCTGCACTCCTTCGGCGCCGATTCCCGCCTTGAATCCCTTGTCGTAGGCCGCGCAGAGCCGATATTCCCGTTCGAGAATGATGCTTCCCCGCTCGAAGGGAGAATCCCCCTGTTCCACCACGATGTAACAGGGATCCTCCAGTGTGACGGACTCAACCTGAGCGCTGAAGCGTCCGGGATGTTTCTCGTGAAAGAGTTGATATTCGCTCGCCGACGTGACGTCTCCCTTTCCGAAGGGAAGGTGTACCACCCCCGTGACGACAAATCCCTCCTGATTGCCCACGAGAGCTCTTTCCACGGGGAACTCCCGTTCCTGGGAAGAGAATTTGTCCACCTGACCGGCGGAGAGAATGTCCCCTTCTCCGAAGAGTCCCCCCGGATGCACGGCGGTGGTTCGAAAGGCGGGCTCGACCTTGAAGATCTCGTCCCCGTACTCCGCCTTGTAGCGCGCTACCATGGAGGCGGAAATCACATCTCCCTCGTTCACGGGAATGTCGTCCACCTGAAGAATCCGATAGGCCTCCTCCGCCTTGAATTTCGGGTCATAAAAACTGTGCAGGCGTTCCTCGCACGCCGAGAGAGTCTCTCCGCGACGCACGAGATCGTGCCGCTTCCCCTCCATGACGACCTTGTACACCGGTTCCCGGCGACGCGTGGGAGCGAAGTAGACTACCTTCTCAAGCTCCTTCGTAGCAGTCCCCAGAAGCAGGCTGAGCCTGCTCGGAATACCCCGGAGGTACCAGATGTGCACCACCGGCGCCGCAAGCTCCAGATGTCCCATGCGTTCCCGGCGAACCCTGTTGTCCGTGACCTCCACACCGCAACGGTCACAGACGACCCCCTTGAATTTGGGGCCGCTTCGCTTGTATTTGCCGCAAGCGCACTCAAAGCTCCTCGTGGGACCGAAAATGCGCTCGCAGAACAATCCATCCTTTTCTGGGCGGAGCGTTCTGTAATTGATCGTCTCGGGCTTCTTCACCTCTCCGCTGGAAAGTTCCCGAATGCGTTCGGGGCTCGCCAGCTTGACGCGGACTCCCGCGATCTCCCGACGACTCATCTATGCGTTCCCCCCCTCTGGAGCATCGGCTTCCTCCGACTTCGACTCCGAGACATCATCCTCCCTCCCGAAGAGAAACGCCTCGGTGGTTCCCGCAGAGGAGACGTCTTCGTCGGGTTCATCTTCCACCATCACGTCGCTGCGGAAGGAGGAGAAACGGCCGATCCTCCCACTGTCGAACTCTTCCTCGTCCATGACCAGTTCACCCACGGAGCCGTCGTCATAGGTGATCTCCACGTCGAGTCCGAGCCCCTGAAGTTCCTTCACGAGGACGCGGAAACTCTCCGGAACACCGGGTTCCGTGAGATTCTGCCCCTTCACGATGCGCTCGTAGGTCTTGAGACGACCCCGAATGTCGTCGGACTTGACGGTGAGCATCTCCTGGAGAATATGCGACGCACCGTATCCCTCGAGAGCCCACACTTCCATCTCTCCGAAGCGCTGTCCTCCGAACTGAGCCTTGCCCCCGAGAGGCTGCTGGGTGATGAGACTGTACGGGCCGATGGATCTGGCGTGAATCTTGTCGTCCACGAGGTGGATGAGTTTGAGCATGTACATGCACCCTACGGTGATCTTGTTTTCGAAGGGTTCCCCCGTCCTGCCGTCGAAGAGAGTAATGCGTCCATCGGAGGTCAGATCCGGGTACTTTTCCTTCTGGAGTTTCTCCACGAGATCGAAGATATGCATTTCCTGGGCACCTTCGAAGACGGGCGTGGCGATGCGGAAACGGCCTTCCATCTCCTCAATGCCGTTGTAGCCGACAAAACCCATGACGGTTTCAAGAACCTGCCCGAGGTTCATGCGGCTCGGCACCCCGAGAGGATTGAGCACCACGTCCACGGGAGTGCCGTCGGGAAGATAGGGCATATCCTCCTCGGGAAGAATGCGGGAGACCACACCCTTGTTTCCGTGACGCCCCGCCATCTTGTCTCCCACCGTGATCTTTCTGAGCTGGGCGACGTACACCTTGACGACTTCGTTGACACCCGGACTCAGATGTTCGCCGCTCTCCTCCCGCACGAGGCGCTTCACCGCCACGACCTTGCCGCCCTCCCCGTGGGGAACCCGGAGGGACGTATCGCGAACCTCCCGGGCCTTTTCACCGAAGATCGCCCGCAGAAGCTTTTCCTCGGGAGATTGGTCCGATTCGCCCTTGGGAGTCACCTTGCCCACGAGGATATCCGCCGCCTTGGCCTCCGCCCCAACCCGAATGATCCCGTTTTCGTCGAGGTTCTTCAGGGCATCCTCGCCAACATTGGGAATGTCCCGGGTGATCTCCTCGGGGCCGAGTTTCGTGTCCCGGCTGTCGATTTCGTACTCTTCGATGTGGATCGACGTGTAATAGTCTTCCTTCACGAGACGCTCGTTCAGAAGAATGGCATCCTCGAAGTTGTATCCTTCCCAGGACATGAAGGCCACGATGACGTTCCGTCCGAGAGCGAGTTCCCCCTTCTCCACGGATTGCCCGTCGGCGATGATATCGCCTTTTTCGACCCGGTCCCCTGCCTGGACGATGACCTTCTGATGAATGACGGTCCCCTGATTCGAACGCCTGAATTTGATCAGGCTGTAGGTATCCCTGGTGCCATCGCCGGCGGTGATTTCGATGCCATTCGCATCGAGATGGGTCACCACACCGGCACGTCGCGCCAAGATACAGGATCCGGAATCCCTGGCGATGCGTCCTTCGATTCCCGTTCCGACGATGGGAGCCTCGGCACTGATGAGCGGCACGGCCTGGCGCTGCATGTTCGATCCCATAAGTGCCCGGTTCGCGTCGTCGTGCTCCAGAAAGGGAATGAGCGCCGTGGAGATGGAGACGACCTGCTTCGGCGCCACGTCGATGAAGTGAATCCCGGCGGGCTCCACGGAGACAATGGATCCTCGGGAGCGAACGTGCACTTCCGGCCCGAGAATTCGTCCCGTCTCATCCACGGGGGTGTTCGCACGCCCCACGTAGTAATGATCTTCCTCGTCCGCGGAGAGATTCACCACGTCGTCGGTGACGCATCCGTCCACGACCCTTCTCTTCGGCGTAACCAGAAAACCGTATTCGTTGACTCGTGCGAAGGTCGCGAGAGAGGTGACCAAGCCGATGTTCGGTCCTTCCGGCGTTTCGATGGGGCACACGCGACCGTAATGGGTGTAGTGCACGTCCCTGGCCTCGAATCCGGCCCGTTCCCGGGAAAGACCTCCGGGGCCGAGAGCGGAGAGGCGGCGCCGATGCGTGAGCTCTGCGAGGGGATTCGTCTGGTCCATGAACTGTGAGAGCTGGCCGGAACCGAAAAACTCCCGAAGCGCCGCCGAGATGGGGCGCACGTTGATGAGCTCCTTCGCTGTGGCCACCGCGAGGTCGGGAATCGTGGTCATGCGCTCCTTGGCGATGCGCTCCATGCGCAGCAGCCCGATGCGGACCTGGTTCTGAAGCAGCTCACCCACGGCTCTGACGCGACGGTTTCCGAGGTGGTCGATGTCGTCCTCCTGGCCGGAACCGTTGCGCAGGGCGATGAGTCCCGCGATGATGTGCACGATGTCATCCACCGTGAGAAGGCGGTTGGACTCGGGAACATTGAGGTCGAGCCGCCGGTTGACTTTGTAGCGACCCACCCGTCCCAGATTGTATCTCCGGGTGTCGAAGAAGAGACTGTTCACGTAGTCCCGGGCGTTCTCCATACGGGCAGGCTCGTTGGGGCGAAGCCGGCGGAAGAGTTCAAGAACCGCCTCCTCGCTGTTTTCCGAGTTGTCCCGTTCGAGCGTGGAGGCCAGCGCGTTGTCGACGTTCCAAACACGCACCGTGGTCCGCCCCATGTTCCAGAGTGCTTCAAGGTGTTCCTTGGTGAGGCGGTCGTTCCGACGGATCACCGTCTGGCCAGCCTCGTTGAGAATGGCCTCCGCGAGAAGGCGACCCCGGGCCTCCTCCTCAATGAGATCGACCTCCTCCGATTCGGCGCCGAAGAGCCGAAGCACCTCGTCGTTGTTCGGAATACCGAAGGCCTTGAGGAGCATGGTGACAGGAATTTTCTTCCGGTTGTCGATGTTCACGGAGAGGATATCACCAGGGGTAAGGTCGAACTCCAGCCAGGCCCCACGGTCGGGAATAACCTTCGCCGCATAGGACTCCTGTCCCGGCACGCTCGCCTCGGCGCTGAAATACACACCGGCGGAACGGGCAAGCTGGTTGACCACCACCCGTTCCGTGCCGTTGATGACAAAGGTTCCTCTGGCAGTCATGACGGGGAAATCGCCGAGAAAGATATCCTCCTCCTTGATCTCTCCTGTCTTCCGGTTCACCAGACGAATGGTTGCCCGAACGGGCATATCCCAGGTCTGGTCACGTTGCCGGGCCTCTTCCTCGGTAATGTTCGGCACGCCCACATAGTACCGCACGAATTCCAGGGCAAAAGAGCCGTCGTAGCTGTCGATGGGAAAGATCTCGTCGAACAGTTCCTGAAGCCCGACACTCTGCCGGAATTCAGAATCCGTATCGAACTGGAAGAACCAACGGAAGGAATCGCGCTGTACTTCGACAAGATCGGGAAGCTCAACGAGATCCCGCTCTCGGCCGAAGGTGAGCCGAGTGCTCCACGTACCGGCGGGGACAAAGTCGGCCATGGGAGTTACGACCTCCCTGTCTACGGAAAATTTTGGGGAATTGCAGATTCGTGACGAAGGTGCATCATAGCAAAAGGGACACCTTGTGTCAATAGACGCAAGATGCCCCCTTCCATATACTCAACTCTCTCTTGCGAGAGAGTTTCCAGGCTGGTGTCGAGGGGGGGATTTGAACCCCCACAGGCTTGCGCCCACTAGATCCTGAGTCTAGCGCGTCTACCAGTTCCGCCACCCCGACGCTGACGAATTCGTGACGGCGATGATTGTAGCAACGGCGGAGAAAAATTGCAAGCTCGGAAACCGACGATGTGACGATACAGGGAAAATGCCCTTGGTAGAGTGGGTTTCTCCAGGCTCCACGAGAAATCGGCCTCCCGATATTCCTGCTCTGTTCCGTGCACCCCTGGAAACACTTCCGGATAGAATCCGTTCACCTCCGCCGAAAAACACCCGCCTCCGTCCAAGCGGTTCAGGAACGCTGCGCAGCCCGGCGAAGACGATCCCGGAGCGCTCTTCCGATGCGAAAAGAGGAGGGCATGTCCGCTACGAGAAGCCGCAATGCGCATTTTTCCAAATCGCGAAGCGCCCCAAAGAGTCCTGCCGCATAGGCGTCCGCGTGGGCGAAACGTCGCATGGCGCCGCACAGAAAGGGAGGTTCCCGCAATCCCACGTATCCGATCTCCTCCGGCCCCGCGAGAGCCGCAACCTCCGCCCAAACCCGATCGTCCCCTTCCCAGAGAAAAAGAGGGAGCGTCGGCGCATAGTGCCGATGCCGCGTCCCGGGGGAGTGGGCGAGCAACTGGGCGGTTTCGGGGAGGAGAATCTTCCCCGCGACGGCTTCAAGTTCCTCCAAAGGAAGACCTCCGGGACGGAGAAGGGCGAGTGTCTCCGAAACGGCGTCTACCACTGTCGATTCCACCCCAAGTGCCGTGGAACCACCGTCGAGAAGCACCGCCGGGGCATGTCCGAGGTCTTCCGCAACGGCTTCCGCCGTGGTGGGACTCGGCCTGCCGCTCGAATTCGCGCTGGGAGCGGCCACCGGACATCCACAGTACCGAAGAAGCCCCAACGCCACGGGATGGGCGGGAATGCGCACCGCCACGGTGGGCAGCGAAGCACGGACATTCTCCGGAACGTCTTCCCGTGCGGGCAGGACCAGCGTAAGAGGTCCGGGTGCGAATCTGCGAAACAGGGCCTCCGCCCGATGGTCCATGTGGGCCACCTGCCGCACGTCCTCTACGGATGCCACGTGAACGATGAGTGGATTGTCTGCGGGCCTTCCCTTGGCGGCGAAAATGCACGCCACCGCCTCCGCGGAGAGTGCATTCGCACCGAGACCATAGACCGTCTCCGTAGGAAAGGCCACGAGACGCCCCGACCGAAGCACTCTGCCCGCCACCGCAAGAGCTCGCTCGTCGGGGCTTTCCGAATCGAGGCGAAAACGGATTGTCATGACGACGCATTCCCCTCTGCGTTCTCCTGTTCCTCCCGGCGTTTTCCTCCTTTTCCGAGGCGGAACCCGGCCTTCGCCTCGTCATTGAAGCAGGAGAAAAATTTGCGCCGGAACTCGGGAAACGTGCCGCCGAGAATCGCGCCGCGCATGCGTCGCATGAGCCGCAGCAGGAAATGGATATTGTGCCACGTGCAGAGGCGGGAGGAGAGAATCTCTCCTGCCTTGTAGAGATGGCGTAGATAGGCCCTGGTGTAGGTCCGGCAGACGTGGCAGTCGCATTCAGGGTCAAGGGGAGAGAAATCCCGGGCGAACTCCAGGTTTTTGATGTTCAGGCGTCCCCCGGAGGTGAAGACCGTCCCGTTCCGTCCGTTGCGGGTGGGCAACACGCAGTCGAACATGTCCACTCCCCTGGCGACTCCCTCCACGAGGTTCGGGGGATAACCGACCCCCATGAGATAGCGCGGAAGTGCCGCAGGCATGGAGGGCATCACGGCGTCGAGGATGCGGTACATCTCCCCGTGAGGTTCCCCTACGGAGAGTCCCCCGATGGCGAGCCCGGGAAAATCCATTTCTGCGAGACGACGGGCGCAGTCGATGCGCTGTTCCGCGTAGACCGATCCCTGAACGATGCCGAAGAGGAACTGGTCCTCTCTCGCGTGCGCCTCCCGGCAGCGGCGCGCCCACTCCAGCGTCCGCTCCACCGCCCGCAGCGAGGATTCCGGCGAGGAGGGATAGGGAACACATTCGTCGAAACACATGGCAATGTCGCTGCCGAGCTGCTCCTGAATCGCGACGGAACGCTCTGGAGACAGGAAGTGGAGGCTGCCGTCGAGATGGGAGCGGAAAGCGACGCCCTCGTCGGATACCTTCCGCGACGCCGCCAGGGAAAAAACTTGAAATCCGCCGCTGTCGGTGAGGATGGCGCGGTTCCATCCCATAAAGCGGTGCAGTCCCCCCGCCTCGGCGACGAGATCTTCTCCGGGACGCAGGGAAAGATGGTAGGTGTTGCCCAGGAGAATGGACGTCCCCATCTCCGTCAGTTCGAAGGGGGCCATGGCCTTCACCGTCGCCTGGGTTCCCACGGGCATGAACACCGGCGTCTCCACAACACCGTGGGCGGTGTGCAGCTCGCCCGCTCGCGCCCCCGTAACGGGGCATGTGGCGATCACGCGGAAGATTCTCTCCGACGATCTGGTCACGACGCAGCCCCCCCCCAACCGAACAGGGCCTCCGCGTTCTTCCAGACGTGTTCGGCCAGTGCCTCGAAGGTGGTCTTTCTCGCGGTCGCGAGGGTTTCATAGACGAACCGCACGTAGGCGGGCTCGTTTCTCTTGCCCCGGAAGGGCTGAGGCGCGAGATAGGGAGCATCGGTCTCGCAGAGAATCCGGTCCGTCGGAATCCGCCCGGCGATCTCCCGCAATTCGGCGCTTCGGGGGAACGTCACCGGCCCGGCGAAGGAGACGTAGAATCCCAGATCCAGCGCCGCCTTCGCGTCCTCCCATGTCCCTGAAAAACAATGAATCACGCCGCCGCAACGGGACGCGTCCTCGGAGCGCAAAAGCGCGAGCGCATCATCGTAGGCCTCTCGGATGTGCACCACGAGGGGCTTGCCCGCCTTGACCGCCCAGGCGACATGGTCCGCAAAGACGCGGCGTTGCACGTCCCGGGGGGAGTGATCGTAGTGGTAGTCCAGCCCAGTCTCCCCGATGGCCGCCACGCAGGGTGCGTTCGCCAGATCGTGCAGTTCCGCCGAAAGTCCCTCCGCCGCGGATGACGCGTCGTGGGGATGGACACCCACTGCGGCAAAAACGCCCCGGTCGGCATAGTCCAAGGCAAGACGGTGCACGGCGAAACTCGACGTTTCGTCGGACCCCACCACGAGAAGGCGGCGAAGGCCTGCCTCCGCCGCCCGATCCAACACCGTCTCCAGATCCTCTCGAAACTGCTCCATATCCAGATGACAATGGGTATCCGCAAGAAAGTCCTTGTGCACGAGAATCCTCCAGATCGTCTAATGAATGCGTGAACCCGGCGCAATGTCCCGATCCACCGTAAGGAGCGCGAGCCCCTCGCCGTCGGCGGTCTCCGCGGCGAGGAGCATGCCGTTGCTCAGCACACCCCGCAGCTTGGCGGGTTTGAGATTGCAGATGACGATGATCTTCCGTCCCACAAGCTCCTCCGGGGCGTAGAACTCCCGGATGCCCGAGACGATGGTCCGTCGTTCGTATCCCAGGTCGAGTTCGAGCTTGTAGAGCTTGTCCGCCTTGGGAACGGGCTCCACCGCAAGCACCGAGGCAACCCTAAATTCGCAGTTCCGGAACTGTTCCACCTCGATCTCCGGCTCGTGGTCGCCGGGATCGGGAAGCATGCCCTTCCGAGCTTCCCGATCGGCTTTCTCCGCCTCCCACGCCTTCAGATCGATGCGGGGAAAAAGCACGTCCCCCCGATGCACGGACACGCCCGAGAGGTCCGCGGTCCATTCGGGAATGCCCTGCCCCCCGGAGAGGCTCTCCGCGTCCAGGCCGAGCTGGTCCATCATGCGCGCCGCGGAATCGGGGATGAAGGGCGCCACAAGACACGCCACGGTACGGAGCACGCGACAGAGAGTGTTGAGCACCGTGCCGAGGCGCTCCGCGTCCTCCTCTTTGCCCAGCTTCCAGGGCATGGTGTCGTCGATGTACTTGTTTCCTCTTCCGACAAGAACCCAGATATTCTTGAGGGCCTCATCGAAGGCATAGCGATCCATGCAGGAACCCACATCCCGACGTGTCGCGGCGACAAGTTCCGCAAGGTCTCTTTCCAGCTCTGTTTCGGCCCCCACGGCAGGAATCGTTCCGCCGCAATAGCGTTCCACCATCTGGAGAGTCCGGTTCAGCAGATTTCCCAGATCGTTGGCGAGATCCGCATTCCGCCGCTGCACAAGGGCGAGTTCGGAGAAATCCCCGTCCAAGCCGAAGGGGACCTCCCGAAGCAGGAAGTAGCGGAAGGAATCCCGACCGTATAGCTCCACCATCTCAAAGGGATCCACCACGTTTCCCTTCGATTTGGACATCTTCTCTCCCTCCACGGTCCACCAGCCGTGAGCGAAGACGAGTTTCGGAGGGTTCACGCCGAGGGCGAGAAGCATGGCGGGCCACACCACTGAATGGAAGCGGATAATGTCCTTGCCGACGAGATGGTGAACCACGGGCCAGTATTTTTGCCAGGGCGCGTTCTCCTCGGGATAGCCCACAGCGGCGAGATAGTTGATGAGCGCATCGAACCAGACGTAGACCACATGTTTTTCGTCACCAGGAACGGGAATCCCCCAGCTGATGGTCGTTCGGGAGATGGACTGATCTCGCAGCCCTCCCCGGAGAAAGCTGAGAATCTCGTTGCAGCGTCCCTTGGGCAGGATCGCTTCCCCGTTCGCCTCGTAGTAGGCCAAAAGGGGCTCCGCATAACGGGACATACGGAAGAAATAGCTCTCCTCGGTCATCATCTCCAGTTTCCTGCCACAATCGGGGCAGGTCTTCGCCTCCCCCATCTGAGACTCCGGGACATAGGTCTCGCAGGGAACGCAATACCATCCTTCGTAGGATCCCTTGTAAATGTCCCCCTTGGCGAGGAGAGTCGCAAAGATGTGCTGTACCACCTTCCTATGGCGCTCCTCGGTAGTTCGGATGAAATCGTCGTTGCTCACACCGAGGGCTTTCCAGAGTTCCTGAAAGTTCACCACGGTGCGATCCGCCAGTTCCTGGGCGGTGAGTCCCTTGGCGGCGGCGGCACGCTGAATCTTTTGGCCGTGCTCGTCCGTACCCGTGAGGAAAAAGGTGTCAAAACCGCACATTCTCCGGTAGCGGGTCATGACATCCGCAGCGATGGTCGTATAGGCGTGTCCGATGTGGGGCACGTCGTTCACGTAATAAATGGGTGTGGTGACGTAAAACGGTTTCCGTGACATGTGAGGACCCCCTTACGATGAATCCCGTTCCCTCCGCGCAGCGCGGAGGAGCCGGTCCTTGACGACGTTTTTCGGAATACCATACCGTTCATGGATGAAGTTGGCAACCTCCCGGAGAGGAAGTCCCCGCCCCTGGAGATTTTGCGCATCCTCCTCCCAGGGAATCTCCTCGTCAGCACTCCCTGCCATTGTCGCGCCCTCCACGAGAAGAACCAGTTCGCCTCGAAACATCCCCTCTTCTGCCCTTCCGAGAGCCTCCTCTGCGCTGCCCCGAAAGACCTCCTGGTGGATCTTGCTGATCTCCCGCACCACCGAAACGGAGCGATTTCCCAGCACGTCGCGAACCGACGCGAGATGCGCCGTCGCCTTGTGTGGAGACAGGTAGAACACCAGCGTCCAGGGACATTGCCGCAGTGTTTCGAGAAAGGTGACGCGCTCCCCCTCCCGGTCCGGAAGAAACCCGAGGAAGGCGAAGGGAGACGGGGCCAGCCCTGACAACAGGAGGGCAGGAATCAGTGCAGTGGCCCCCGGGAGAACATCCACGTCGAACCCGCGGGACAGGGCCTCGGCGAGAAGGATCGTTCCCGGATCGGAAATTCCCGGCGTCCCCGCGTCGGAGACGAGGGCCACCGTTTTCCCATCTTCGAGGAGGGCGAGTACTTTTTCCGTGCGAGTCCGCTCGTTGTGCTCATGGCAGGAAAGCATGGGCTTCCTGATGGCGTACCGCCGCAGCAGAATGAGGGTTCGTCTCGTGTCCTCGCAGGCGACGAGATCACACTCCCGAAGCGCCCGAAGCGCCCGAAGAGTGATGTCCTCCAGGTTGCCGATGGGGGTTGGAACAACAATCAGGGGCAGGACAATCCCTCCTTCGAGTAGGCCCGCAGGCATTCCACCGATGTCGCCCCCTTCTCGTCCGCCACGAAGAGAGGCGGCTCGACGACGAGTCCCGCCCCGGCCCCTTTGGTACTCTGCACGAGCAGAAGAAAGGCATTCTTTTCCGGCCTCGGGTGAACGGAACGAAGGCGCTTCGGTTCGAGCCCGTTCTCCCGCAGCTTTCCAAGCAGTTCCGCCCCCCGGCGAGCGCGGATGACCACGTAGAAACGCCCCCCTGTGGGGAGTACCCATCGCGCTCCGGAGACGACATCCTCCAGAGTGCAACAGAGCCCGTGCCGGGCCACGGCCTCGGAGCGGACCGGGCTCGGACGCCCCGTCCCCTCCTCGTCGTAGGGAGGGTTGGCCACCACGACGGAACGGCTCTCGGGAGGAAGCAGTTCTTTCATTCTCCGCAGATCCCCTGCAAGAAAACGGACACGGTCAGCGAGACAGTTCTCCGCGGCGTTGCGAGCGGCGAGAGACACGAGATCCTCCTGGATCTCCAGGCCGAGAATCTCCTCCGCCTCGGGGAAACGCCACCCAAGAAGCAGTGACACCGCGCCGGAGGCACTGCCCAGTTCCAGGACCCGTTCGCGGGCTTTCACCCGGGTAAAGGCAGCGAGGAGGACGGTGTCCACTGTAACCCTCGGACCCGTTCTGGGCTGGAGAAGAGAGAGTTTTCCCCAGAGAAGATCGTCCCTCGTGAACTCCATCAGGACCACTCCTCCAGCCGAACTCCCACCACCTGAGAAAGCCCCGGCTCGGACATGGTCACTCCGTAGAGCAGGTCTGCCTGTTCCATGGTGTAACGCCGATGCGTCATGGCCACAATCTGGATGGCGCGAGAATATTCCTTGGCCAGCACCGCAAAGCGCCTGAGATTGACTTCGTCCAGAGCCGCATCCACTTCATCGAGCACGGCGAGAGGCACTCCGGCGATCTCCATGGCGGCAAAGAGAAGGGAAATGGCGGTGAGAGACTGTTCGCCGCCGGAAAGCTGACCGAGATGTTGCGGTTTTTTCCCCGGTGGACGGGCGATGACCTCCACGCCAGCCTCCCAGAGTTCACTTCCCTCCGCGAGGGAAAGACGAGCCTCGCCACCGCCGAAGAGACGCTGAAAGAGCGCGTCAAACCGCTGATCGATCCCCTCCAACGCCTTGGAGAAAAGAGCACCCGCATGGCGGTCGGTCTCTTCGAGGAAGCGCCGCAGCTCCTCCATGCCGGAGCGCACGTCCCCCACCTGTTCCTTCAGAAAAGCGAGGCGTTCCTCCAGGGAACGATCCTCGGACAAGGTACCGAGGTCCACTTCCCCCAGAGCCTTGAGGCTTCTCTCTCGCTCCCGGATCGTTCTCCGCAGCTCCTCGGTACGCTCCCGGGGCGCAAGCGTGTCCGTACCTTCCGACGGGACATGAAAGGTGTTTCCCGGATAGGGAAACTGTTCCTCCCAGAGCGCAACGGCATCATCCACCTCGCGCTGAAGATCTTCGACGCGCCGCCGTGTCCGCATTTCCCGCTCGCGATCCGCCGCCAGGCGCTCCTCGCCGCTCCGGGTGCCACGCCTCGCCCGGTCGCGTCTCCGGTGGAGCGCGTTCAGGGAAAGACGCTCCCGTTCCAGGCGCCGGGCCAGATCTCCCTCCTGGAGCTGCAACTCCCGGAACTCCTTTCCGAGAAGCCCAAGTTTTTCCCTCTCGGAGATCCCCTGGCGGGACAAGTCCTCACGATCGCGCACATGGACAGCCAGCGCTTCCCGAAGATCTCCGAGGGAAACCCGGGTCCGCTCCGCCAGATCCTTCGCCGCAAGGCGCTTCTCCTCCGCCAGTCGGGCGGTGGCGCGCAGGGCAGTCACGCGGGATTCCAATTCCCGGTCCTCCGGAAGGGCGGACAGGGTTTGCAGGCGCTCCTGCAGTTCCCGGAAACACCGCAGGAGCTCTCCATAGCGTCGCCCTTCCTCTTTGAGGGACTCTCTCGTTCGGAGAAGCTCCTCTTCCCGGTGGAGTTTCTCCCGAAGCGCAGACTGGAGGAGGCGCTCCTTTTCCTCCAGGAATCTTTCTCTTGCCGCCAGCGCTTCCGCGGTCTCCTGCTTGCGCTTGGAGGCGGCGCGTTCCCTGTCCTCGGCCTCCCGGAGGCTCCAGGCAAGTTCCTTCGCCGACGCTTCGAATCGGGACACTTCCGCCTCGGCCTCGCTCATCAGGCGCCGTAACTCCATGGCACCGGGACCACTTTTGCTGCGACCGCCGCTCACGGTCCCCGAGGAAAGAAAGACGTCTCCGTCGAGAGTGGCCACGGGAGCCCGGCACCCGCTTCGGGAGAGGGATGCTCCCACCTCGTAGCGCTCCACCAGGAGAAGGTCCCCGAGAACGTGCCGAACGCAGGATTCCCAGTGAGGGTCCATCTGCAGAAGCTCCGCCGCCCACCCCACCACACCCTGCGGGAGGGAAAGGTCCTTCTGAGGAAAACGGGGATGGGTCCTTTCCAGAGGAAGAAAGGTGGCCCGTCCGTTTCCCGTCCGTTTGAGCTGCTCAATGCATACCTGGGCTTCATCGAAAGTTTCCACGAGGAGCCAGAACTGGCGTCCCCCGAGAAAGGCCTCCACGGCACGGATGAGATCGGACGGGCAGGTGAAGGCCTCTACCAGCGGCAGAGGACGAGCGGAAAGCCTTCCGAGCTTCGCCGCAGCCACGAGATGCTGTACCGGCCTGGGGTAGAGCTCCCCCTGAGCGGCCTCGCGGTACTCCTCCAGGCGCGACGCCGCACGCCCAGTCTCCCTGCGGAGCACCTGAAGCTCTCCCGCACATTCCTGACAGAGGGCATAGGCATCGCTGTGCCGAAGCACCGCCTCCTCGTGCTCGTGGCGACACGCTTTCTCTTGAAGGCATTCTTCATCCCGCTTCTTCTGGAGAAGGGCGAGACGCTCTTCTTCTTCCAGGCATGACGTCCGGAATTCCCGCACGCGCTTTCCCAGGGCTCCGAGGCGTCCCTTCGAGGCGGAGAGATCTACGTCGGCCTTGGCAAGCCCGGCCCGCAACTCCTCGCGAAGAAGCCGTTCTTCGCCGAGGGCCTCCGTGTGCCGGCGCCACACTGCATCGGCCTCCTCCGACTCCTGGAGCGCCCGGGCAAACGCCGCATCGGCTTCCTGAAACGCCGCAGTCCGAAGAAGTGCCTCCTCCTCGGCAAGAGCCAACGCTTTTTCGGATCGCGCTTCCTGTTCGGAAAAACGGACAAGACCCTCCTTGACATGGCGCAAGGCGGTACCGGAAGCAAAGGCCTGGCGACGGAGCACGTCGCGCCGCCGTGCAATCCGTTCCGTTTCCTCCAGAAGCGCGCGCTCGCCCGTGGAAAGCTGCTCCGACTCCCGGACAAGGCGCTCTTCCAGAGCCCTCCAGCGTTCGAGCCATTTTTCGGCGAGCGTTCGGCGCTCTTCAATGTGACGCGCTTCGGCGAGGAGCTCCTCTCGCTCGCGTTCCGCCTCCCCGCGGCGAATCCAGTAGAGCAGGCGCCTGGCTTCGTCCAGTTCGGTCCGAAGCGACGACGCGATCCGGGCTTTTCTCACTTCCGGGGCGATAACGACCCGGCGAGCCTCCAGTTCGGCCATGAGCGTCTCCAGACGGGCAAGCTCCGCTCCCGCCGTCTGGAGCTTCGCTACTGCGTCATCCCTCCGGCGTCGGTACACATCGATGCCGAAGAGCGCCTCCAGATGCATTCTCCGGGCGAGAGGGCGCTGCTGGACCACCTCCGTCACATCCCCCTGGCCGATGAAGGCGAAGCGGTCGCCCTCAAGGTTCCAGGCACGCTTCACCTCATCCAGATCCTGAAGGCGAACACGGGCGCCATCGACGAGAACAAGACTCGTGCCGTCCCGCTGCACTTTTCGCCGAAAAAGGGAGGAACGCGCCTCGCTCCGGAGCTGCACGGCCACCTCCGCCTCTTCCGCCCGGGGAAGGGAGAGACTTCCCGAGAAGATGAGATCGCTCTGCCGTACAATGCGAAGGCGCCCCGGGTTCATGTCGCCGAGAACCCAGCGAAGTGCGTCGAGGAGATTGCTCTTGCCGCTTCCGTTGGGCCCCACCACGGCGGTGAAGCCCGGGCTCATGGGAAGATCGTGAACACCGCCGAAGCTCTTGAATCCCTTAAGCTGAAGTCGTGCGATGTACAATCGGAGGAACCTCCCTCCCCTCCAGGAGAGAGAGCTTATGCTCCACCTGCTCCAGAGACCCCTGGGCTTCCATGCGGTATTTCTCCCAGGCCGCGTCGGGAACTTCAACGAGGAAGAGCCTGCGTTCGAACTCTTCCTCCCACGAGGCCAGATAGGTCTCCGCCACGTAACGGGCCACCACGGGGTGCAGCTCCACCAGCATGGCCTCGGATCTGCTGGAGCAGATCACCTTGCGCAGAAAGCGCTTCAGGGACATGGCAACGCTGTCCTCCTTGAGGACCCACCCGCTGCCTCCGCAGAAAGGACACCCTCTCGTGAAGGTGCTTCGCAGGTCGGGGCGTGCCCGTTTCCGGGTGATCTCCACAAGACCGAGCTGCGTGACGCCGAAGACCTTCGCCCGGTAGCGGTCGTGCTGGAACACCCCGTGCAGTCTGTCCAGGAGAGTCTGCCGGTCTTCCTCGTGATCCATGTCGATGAAATCGATGACCACGATCCCCCCCACCGCACGCAGTCGGAGAAGCCTGGCGATTTCCTCCGCAGCTTCCAGGTTCGTCTCCAGTACCGTGGAGCGCAGGTCCGTCTTGCCTGTGAATTTTCCCGTGTTCACATCGATCACCGTGAGCGCCTCGGTCTGCTCGGCAATGAGATAGGCGCCCGAGGGAAGCCAGATCTTCCGGTCCAGAGCCGCTTCGAGTTCCCGTTCGATTCCGAAGAACTCGAAGATGGGTGTTGCTCCTCTGTAGACGTTGACTTCCGGAACCGTCTCCCCGGAAAAACGTGTCACGTAGGAGCCGACGCGCTCCGCTTCCTCTTCGCAGTCCACCACGATCTCGCTCACCTCTTCCGTGAGTTCGTCGCGCAGGACCCTTCCGAGAAGCCCCAGATCTCGATAGAGGAGACAGGGAGCGCTCTGCTTCTTCGCATTGTGCTCGATCTCCTGCCAGAAAACGAGCAGCTCCTCTAGGTCGCGCCGGAGCGCCTCGTCATCCATGCCTTCCGCGACGGTACGGACGATGATGCCCACACCTTCCGGGCGAAGAACCCTGGCGACACGGCGAAGACGCTTTCGTTCGTCCTCGTCGAAAATTCGCCGGGAGACCCCAACCTCGTGCCCTCCGGGGACGAGCACCAGATACCTTCCGGGAAGCGAGATGCGCGGGGTCACCCGAGCTCCCTTTCCCTTTCTGGCAGACTTGACAACCTGCACCAACAGCTCCCCGTTGGGCTTCACGGTGATCCCCCTTGCGTCGGCAAGGTAAAGGAACGCGTTCCTTCCGTCCCCGAGGTTCAGAAAGGCGGAATGCATTCCCGGGAGCACGCTGTCCACCCTGGCCTTGTAGATTTCGCCGGTTCGCTGTCGTTCCCACATGCGTTCCACGAACATCTCCGCCAATCGCCCCTCTTCCACGATGGCGACCCTCGTCTCCTCGGGATCTATGGTATTGGCGATGATCTTTCGAATGATGTTCATGGGGCGCCTCCTACGTTCACAAGAGGAAAGGGGAGCGATATGCCGCATTCTTCGCCGAAGTCGAAGGACACAGAGTCTCCTTCGCTCCGCCCCACGCAGAGGCGGAGGAGGAAGAGATCATCCCACCCTGCGGCGATTTCCGCGCCGATCAGAGCTTTCACGAGATTGCCCACGCCCTTCTCGGGAGTTTCCACACTGAAAAAAAGAGCCTCCGCTTTTCGGCAGCACTCTTTCAACGCGCCAAGACCGCTTTCGCCGCTTTGGAGAAGGCGTTCCGCGTCGTCAAGCCGCTCGGGGTTCCGGAGACGAAGTCGATAGGCGGCGAGTTCGCACAGCGTATGCAACGCCGGACCGGAAACTTCCTGCACGGCGAGAACGGACACTCCCTCGGGCAGACAGTTCTTCCACCGATCCGAGGTTTCCTGGTTCCATTTCTCCACCCATATCTCGCCGGGTTCCGCGAGCGCCGGCACTCCCATGGGGAGCGCCGGCCCCAGACTGATCTTCGGCCGAGGCGAAAACCCTTCGGTATGGCACAAGAGAACGCCCGCACGGCGAAGTGACCGGGCGAAAACTTTGGGAAGCTCCACGTGAGGAAGAAAGGCGGCGCGACCTCGCTTCGAAAAGAGAAAACGCAACCGCATCACGCACCCCCCTTTTCCTGCGGGATTTCCCGAGCCGGCCCGGAAGACACCGGAAGAGGATGGTCACACGAGCTTCTCTTCACGCAGTCGCCATCCAAGGATTCCCCAGCGCTACCCCGGGCACGGAGACAGTGTCGCTCGAACCCGCATCCTGTGCATGCCCCGCGACAATCCGGCGTGAACAACGCTTCTCTGCTCCGCTCCCTCTCTTTCCAGAGAAACTCCCGGCGAACGCCGGAACGAATGTGATCCCACGGAAAAGGCTCGTTTTGCCCCCGTTCCCGCAACACGACGGGAAAAGGATCCACACCGGTCTCCTCGAAGGCGCGCCGCCAGATTCCAAAATCAAAGGACTCCCCCCATCCGTCGAACCTGGCACCGAGCCGCCATGCCCGCTCCACCACATCACCAAGCCGAGAGTCCCCCCGACCGAGCACGCCCTCCAGAAAGGTCTGCTCCGGCTCGTGATAGGAGAGCGTGATGCGTTTGTCCGTCGTTCTTGATTTGAGAAAGCGTCCCTTCTCCCGCAGTTCCTCCATGGTGGCCTGGGAATCCCACTGGAACGGCGTGTGCGCCTTGGGAACAAACCCTGCCACGGAGATCGCCATCTGGGCGCGCTTCGTGTGCCGCCTGCCGATGGCGAGGAGGCGTTTCGAGACGGAGAGAATTCCCTCCAGGTCCTCCGTCGTCTCGGTGGGAAGCCCCATCATGAAATAGAGCTTCACCCGCTCCCATCCCCGGCGAAACGTCTCGTCCACGGTGTTCTCCATGTCTTCCTCGCTGATTCCCTTGTTGATGACCGCCCGAAGACGCGCCGTTCCCGCCTCGGGGGCAAAGGTCAATCCACCTCGTCGCAGTGGCTCCAGTGAATCCGCGAGAGCCACGGAAAACGCGTCCATCCGAAGGCTCGGCAGGCTGAGGGAGGCATGGCGTCCCTTCAGAAGGGGGCAGAGCCGGTCCAGGACAGCGGAGAGATGCGAGTAATCGCAGGTGGCGAGAGACATAAGCCCCACTTCTTCGCACCCCGACGCATCGAGCAGTTTTTCCACGAGATGTTCCACCGACCCGGGGGCGCGCTCCCGAAGAGGACGGTGAACCATGCCGGCCTGACAGAACCGACACCCCCGGGTGCATCCCCGGAAGATCTCCACCACTGCACGATCATGCACAATCTCCGTGGAGGGAACCACCATCGTCTCCGGAGCGAAGGACTTGTCGAGGTCGGGGACGAAACGGCGTTCCACGGGGAGAGGCGTGCTGCCGCCGGAGACGAAAAACCCGGAGGGACCCGGCGTGTAGGTGACGAAGGCGGGAACATAGACACCGGGGACGGAGGCGAGTTGCCGCAGACGTTCCTCTCGCGACGCGCCCTTCACGGCACGGAGGCATTCGAGGATCTCCGGGAGAAGTATTTCCCCGTCTCCCACGCAGAAGGCGTCGATGAAAGGCGACATGGGCTCCGGCGTAAGCGCCCCGGGACCACCGGCCACGACAAGAGGGTCATCCTCACCCCGCTCCACACTCCGCAGAGGAATGCCACCGAGATGAAGCATGGTAAGGACGTTCGTGTAGGTTAACTCGTACTGGAGCGTGAAACCGAGAACATGAAACTCCTTCAGGGGGCGGCGCCCCTCCAGCGAGAAAAGCGGCCTGCCCGAGGCGGCGAGCTCCCGTTCCATATCCGTCCAAGGGCAATAGCAACGCTCCACCCCGACACCGGGGAGCGTTTCCGCCAGAGCATAGAGGATCTGGAATCCCACATAGCTCATTCCGACCTCGTACACATCGGGAAAGGCGAGACAGAGCCGAAGCAGCCCCCCGGAGGTCTCCGAGGGAATCCGGGCACCCCATTCGCCTCCCGTGTATCGAGAGGGTTTTCTCACTCTGGCGAGAATCCGCCACAAATCATCCGATTCTTCCGAAAAAACCATGGACACATCTCCTTACTCGACATCTCTCGCACCATCTATCCTGAACCGGTTCCGTCCGAAGCGACACCGGCGCTATTCTTCGTAGGGGCGCGTGGAGTGGATGAACACACTCTGTACCAGGCCCAGGGCGATCCCCTGCCCCAGTAGAGAGCTCCCCCCGTAGCTGAAGAGCGGCAGAGGAATACCCTTCACGGGAACGAGCCCCATGCTCATGGCAACGCATTGAAACACGTGGAACCAGATTCCCGCCGCGAGCGTTCCCACCATGACCTTGCACCGAAGATCCTTCGAGCGTGCTCCCGCAACGGCAATGCGCCAGAGCAGGAACCCGAAGAGAGCGAGGAGGATCACCGCTCCGACAAAACCCGTCTCCTCGGCAAAGACGCTGAAAATGAAATCCGTGTGCGGCTCAGGCAAGAAACGGAGCTTGCTCTGGCTTCCCTGGAGATATCCCTTTCCGAAAAGCCCCCCCGCTCCGACGGCGATGCGGGACTGGATCACGTTGTAGCCCGCACCCAAGGGATCCACGTAGGGATCGAGAAAAACGAGAATGCGGTTTTTCTGGTATTCCTTGAGAAAAGCCCAGCCGAGGGGCAGGAGCGCCATTCCGCCTCCGATGAGGGCTCCGAGATATTTCCCCGGCGTTCCCGCCAGAAAGAGGGCGACAAAGGTCATGAAGGCGTAGACGACGACACTGCCCAGATCAGGCTGGAGGAAAACCAGTCCGCCGAGTAAGCCCGCAAGAGCTATTCCCGAACAGAGGTTCTTCAGGTTCTTCGGCGGATAGCGGCACAGATGTTTTCCGAGCACCGCCGAGAGCGCGATTTTTCCCACGTCGGACGGCTGAAGCCGGAAGAAGCCGAAGGAAATCCATCGCTGCGCCCCCTTGGCTTCGATGCCGACGAGAAGAACAACGAGGAGAAGCAGAAGCACGAACCAAAAAAGAGGATAGGCATAGCGCAGTACCCGCTCATGACCTATCCAGATGGTGCCCACATAGGCGCAGGCCGCGACTCCTCCCCAGAGAATCTGCTTGTAGGCGAACAGTTCACGCCCACCATACCCCGCACTGTAGATGGCAACGACTCCGGTGGCAAAAAGGACAACCGCTGCGGCGAGCGCGCCCTTGTCGAGAAGACGGAGCCGCTCCCTCAGCGTGAGATGCTCCGTGAAGCTTCGGGTGGATACCGGTGCGTTCATTCGCCGGAAGACATCTCCCCGTCTCGTCCGGGACGAGCATAGGCTCGTTTCACCGTACGCACGGGAATGTTGGCCACAAGGGCAACGGAACGATCCTCCCTCTCGAGGTCGATGTCGATGTGCATCTCGTCAATCTCGAGATAGTTGCTGATCACCGCAATGAGATCACGGCGCAGATCCTCCATGAGAGCGGGTGAAATGTCCGTTCTGTCGTGGATCAAAACGAGCTGAAGCCGCTCCTTCGCAACGTTTTTCGTCCCTCCGGAGCCGAAAAGCCTGCTCAAGAAACCCATGGTCGTTCCCCCCGTCCTCTACAGGCCAAAGAGTTTTTTCACCTTTCCGAAAAGCCCTTCCTTCTCGGGGTTGTCGAGATTCAAGAAAGGCACATCCTCCCCGCAGAGACGCAGCGAAATATTCTCAAAGGCCTTCGAGGCCGGACTGTTTCCCCCGAGCGTCAGGGGCTCGCCCCGATTGGTGGAGGTAACCACACTGTCGTCGTCGGGAACGACCCCCACGAGATCGACGGCGAGAATGTCCAGCACGTCCCCCACGTCGAGCATGTCCCCGCGCTTCACCATATAGGGACGGATCCGGTTGATGATCAGACGAATGGGAGATTTTCCCATAGCTTCGAGCATCCCGATGATCCGATCCGCGTCACGGACCGCCGACACCTCCGGCGTGGTCACCACCAAGGCTTCATCCGCACCCACCGCAGCGTTGCGGAAACCTCCCTCGATACCCGCAGGGCTATCGACAAGGACGAAATCGAAGTGCTCGCGCAGCTCATCGCAGAGGGTTCGCATCTGTTCGGGCGTCACCGCGTCCTTCGTTCGCGTCTGAGCCGCGGGAAGGAGATGAAGATTGTTCACCCGCTTGTCCCGCACGAGCGCCTGAAGAAGCCGACAATTGCCTTCCACTACATCCACAAGAGTGTACACGATGCGGTTCTCCAGGCCCAATACCACATCAAGGTTCCGAAGGCCGATATCCGCGTCCATAGCTACGACTTTGTAGCCTCGACTCGCCAGGGCCACAGAGAGATTCGCCGTAGTGGTCGTCTTGCCTACACCACCCTTGCCCGATGTCACAACGATTACGCGACAGGTCATACCCGAACACCCTCCCCGTTGCTACGACTGGATCGTCAGAGGCCGAACGATGAACGTCTCATCCTCGATACCGATGACGACGGATTTTCCCCACCAGGAGGAATCCTTGTCCACATAACTCACTTTTCGCCCGATGCGCACCTGTGAAGCTTCGAAGACCCTTGTCAGGATCCTGGCATCGGCATTGCCCTCCGAGCCGGCATGAGCAATTCCCTGAAGTCGCCCCCACACGACGATGTTGCCCCCGGCAAAGACCTCTGCACCGTCATTCACGGAGCCGACAATGACAACATCGCCTCCGTGTTCAACTCTCTGCCCGGAGCGCAAGGAACGCTCCAACACGAGAGAAACACGGGCGCGCTCGGCGGCATGTCCCGTCGGAGCGGGTTCCCCCGTGGGGAATCCGCTCCGACGGAGGACATCCAGAGTCTCTGCGGAATAAGTCACCCAGGAAAGCACGAAAACATTTCCGGGCCAGACAAAGTGCTCCAGAATCCAGAGTATCTCTCCGGCATCCGTGGAGCGTCCCTGGAGATCGAACACGACCCGGGCACCCTGGAGGATGTGTTTTCCTCCGGAGAGGATTTCCTGCAATCCCTTCCGCAATTCTTCACCGGAAAAATGCTCGGGAATGATGAGCCGTAATCCCTGGACGCCCCCCTTCAGGAGAATCTGCCCGTTTTCAGCGGGTTCTCTCCGGAGTTCTTCGCCGTTCTTCTCGTTCATTGCCCGCCTCTCCCCTCGTTTCCACGTCGTTCTCCGAGACACAGATACGCAAGAAGCTCGGCGACAAGAGGGCCGGCCACACTGCTCCCCTTGCCCCCCCCCTCCACGAGAGCCACCGCAACCAGCTTCGGGTCCTTCGCGGGAGCGTAGCCGAAAAACCACGCGTGATCCTCGCCATGGGCGTTCTGGGCCGTTCCCGTCTTCCCCGCGATCTCGACACCGAACCCTCCGGCAAGCTTTCCCGTGCCCGTCCGGACAACCTCTTCCAGTCCCTTCCGAACGAGCCGAAGCGCCTCCTGAGGAAGCTGGAGATCCGTCACGGAAGCGGGATGACCTTCGGCGAAATGAGGAGTGACGAGTTTGCCCCCGTTTGCGACGACGGCAGCCATGCGCGCTACCTGAAGGGGCGTCATGAGCAGAAAACCCTGCCCGATGGAATAATTGACGGTATCCCCCTGGTACCAGGATTCATTGAGACGCCGTTTTTTCCACTCCCTTCCCGCAGCGGTCCCCTCCACCTCGCCGGGAAGGTCCACTCCGGTGAGCTTCCCTACGCCGAAACGTTCCGCGAAGGAAACAAGAGCGTCCGCACCGAGCCATAGCCCGAGCTGGTAGAAATACACGTCGCAGGAATCCCGGATGGCCGTTACAAGATTCTCTCTGCCGTGTCCCCAGCGCTGCCAGCAACGGAACGTCCTGTCCCCGAGCTTCATGTAGCCCGGGCAGTGTACCGTCGTGGAGGCGGTCACCGTTCCGGACGCGAGCCCCAGAAGAGCGGGAACGACCTTGAAGACCGAGCCAGGCGGATAGACACCGCCGATGGCCCTGTTCAGCATGGGGCGATCCGGGTCATTGACGAGCTTCCCCCACTCCGACGGAGACACCCCCCAGGTCAGGGGATTCACATCGTAGGTGGGCGACGAATAAAAGACACGCAATGCACCGGTATGCACGTCCATGGCAAGCAAGACACCCCGCCGCCCGTCCATGAGTTCCGACGCAACTCTCTGGGCACCAAGATCGAGGGTCAGACGAATGTCTGCTCCCGGCGCGGGAGGGCGATAATCGATCTGTCGAAGACGCCTTCCCCGGGCATCCACCTCGACGGCTTCCTCGCCCGCCTGTCCGCGAAGCTGTTCTTCGTAGAAACGTTCGATCCCGGCCTTCCCGAGCTGATCTCCACCGAGGTACCCCTGGTCACCCCGCTGCTGCAGTTCCTCCCGGGTGATTTCTCCCACGTATCCCGTGACATGCGCCGCGAGAGGACCCGCAGGATAGATACGACGCCACACGGGAAAGGGAAAGAGCTGCGGTACGAACTCCGGATCGGTCACGAGATCCGCCACCTGGGACAGGGTAAGATTGCTCACGAGCGTCACTGCCCGGAAGGGGGCCCAGAACTGCCTGTCGCAGGAGCGCGCCAGATCCTCTTCGGTAAATGGAATGCCGTGTCGCTGAAACAGTACGGCAATTCGAGAAAGGACCCCCTCCTTGGAAAGATCCAGAGGATATCCTTTTATGTCGAAGGTCCGGACGTTCTCCGCGAGGGAGAGGCCGTTTGCGTCGTAGATCACTCCCCGGGGTGGAGGAATGCGGATGAACCGCAGCCGGTTGTCCGTGGCAAGCTTGACATAGCGATCCGCCTGGGCGACCTGAAACGAATAAAGCCCTCCCACCAGAAGGAGCAGCCCCACTACCATGAAAATTCTCCAGACGAGAAGGCGAAAATCCATGGAGGTCCGCTCAGGGGACACGGCACGGCCCTTCTCTCCGGGAAAACCAGAGAATACCGAGGAGGATGAGGGGCATCCCTGCAAGCTGCTGCAGCAGAACGAGAGGCCATAGGGAAGCCCCGGTGGGCAGCAGCAGTGCTCCCCGCATCAGGCCGATGACGAGATGAGCGCCGAGGGCACAACAGCCGAACAGGGAGGAAGTGCGCCCCTGAACAGGAATGAGACGCCAGGTACCCGCCACCAGAGAGAGGAGTAAACCGTAAAGGCCCGCGGTAAAACCCGGCAGTCCCGTCCAGCGCAGATCCCAAAACAATCCGCCGACGAAGGCGATCCACACCATACCGCAGAGATCGTACTCCTCGGTGACGGAGAGAAGAAGCAGAAACAGAAAGAAGAGTTCGGGAACCGGCACTCCGCTCGACGCCGCCACCTGGAGAAGATCCTGAAGATACCACATACCCGTTGCCCAGATCACGGCAGCCCCTCCCGGACCATGACGGAAACGGTGTACAGCCTGGCCAGATCACCGCCGATGGCGAGGACATAAGGGCGATATCCGCCGGTCACCTCCTGGGCAAAGGCAACTTTGCCGATGGGGATACCCGGGGGAAGGAATTCGCCCACAAGAGCGGTGCTGACGCTCATCTCCTCTTGGAGGTTTTTTTCCTCGGGGATGTAGAGCAGCAACACTCTGCCCGCGTCGTCACCCGTCACGACACCTAAATCCCTCGTGCGATCCAGCACGGCGGGAATGAGCAGAGCACTGGAGGTGATCAGCTCGACCCAGGCATACCCTTCGCCTATCTGAGAGACTCTTCCGACGAGGAATCCGTTCTGCAGCACCGGCGAGCCCACGCGAATTCCTGAAAGGCTTCCCCGGTCGATCCGGATTTCCTGCCACCACCGACTCGGTTCGCGAAGGGTCACCCGGGCGGTCACCATGCCCCGGACAGGTTGCTGCTCCGTCACGCCGAGACGACGTACCACGGTGCGAAGCGCAAGAACTTCTCCTTCCAGCTGCTCGAATCGCTCCTGGCGCTCCGTTTCCCGGGTGATCCACAGGTACATCTCCCGGAGGTGACGCCTGAGCGCGCTGGCGGGGTATTCCGGCCAGTAAAGGAACCTCGCCGTGGCATCCATGGCGTTTCGTGCGAGGGGAAGCTGCAGGGAGACGACGAAGAGCAACAGTCCCACCACACCGGCCAGGACACCATGGACCCAGGGATTGTTCACGCCCTTCCGTTCCATACCGTCACTCCGTTTCTTTCACTGCGTCAGCGCAAAGTCTCTCACTGCACTCCTTTGTCCACGGCGATGAGGATCTTCTTCATCGCATCCAGTTCATCAAGAACGCGCCCGACACCAAGCGCAACGGAAAAGAGCGGCTGTTCGGCGGTGATGACGGGAACATTCAACGTCCGCTGGAGGCGTTCTCCCATCCCCCGAAGCAATGCGCCACCTCCCGTGAGAACCATCCCCTGGTCCACGATGTCCCGGGCAAGCTCCGGGGGAGTCTGTTCGAGCGCATCCTTCACCATTTCCTCGATCCGGAGGGCGATGGGATTCAGCGCCTCCCGCACCTCCTCGGAGCTGATGCGCACCGCCTTAGGAAGGCCATCCATGAGGTCCCTCCCCTTCACTTCCATGACGAGCGGTTCTGCGAGAGGCATCGCAGTGCCGATGTTGATCTTGATCTCCTCTGCGGTGACATCACCGATACAGAGCGTGTAATTCTGCCGGAGCATGTTCACGATGGCCGCGTCGATCTCGTCACCCGCGGAGCGAAGGGATTTGCTCACCACGATGCCCCCGAGGGAAAGCACCGCCACCTCGCTTGTGCCGCCGCCGATGTCCACCACCATGTTCCCCCGCGGTTCGTGGATGGGGAGCCCCGCACCCATGGCGGCAGCGATGGGTTCATCGATGACATAGGCTTCCCGAGCACCCGCTCCGAGCGTCGCGTCGATGACGGCCCGGCGCTCCACCTCCGTCACGCAGGCGGGAACACAGATGACCACCCGGGGATGTGCGAGGAGTCGACGCCTTCCCGTCGCAGCGGTCATGAAATGGCCGATCATGGCCTCGGTCATGTCGAAGTCGGCAATGACCCCATGTTGCAACGGACGTACCGTCACGACTCCGGCGGGGGTCTTGCCCACCATGGCTTTGGCGCTGGCCCCGACTGCGATGACCTCTTCCTTTCCCTTTCTTCCCGTGTGCTTGATGGCCACCGCAGAGGGTTCGCTGAGGACGATTCCCCGTCCCTGAACGTAGACGACGATGTTCGCCGTACCCAGATCTATGCCGACATCACGGCTGAAAAGCCCCGCTATCCACTTGAACACGCAGATTCCCCCGCTTTCCTTCTCTCTTCGCCGACCGTAACAGGAACGAACCTGCCGCCGGCCAGCACGAAATGTCCGAGCAGCTCCATATCCAGCACCCGAAGACGCCTGGAGAGGAGCAGTGTGAGTTCCCGGTCCTCCTTGCTGGGTTCCGGCGTGCCGTCGGGGTGATTGTGACCGAGAACCATCGCCGCCGCGTCGAGACGAACGGCCCTTCGCAACAGAAACGGCAGATCCAGGAAAGCTCCGTCCAGTCCACCGTAGGAAACCTGTTTCTCCCCGAGAATTCGCCCCTTGCGATCCAGGAACAGGGCAAGAATGAATTCTCTCTCTTCCGTCGCAAGGTGTTCGGCCCAGGAAGCGACACGGTTTCGCCACGTCTCGTTCCGGTCCGTTTTCGCGCTTTCACTTCGCAGCCTTCTCGCCAGCTCCAGAGCCGCGACGAGATTCGCCACCTTGGCTTCGCCCAGCCCCTTCACCGCGAGGAATTCCTCCGGAGCCGCCCGAGCGAGACCCGTGAGATCGCCGAACTCCTCAAGAAGCATACCGCCAAGTTCCAAAACGTCCATCCCCCGAGAACCCGTATGCAAAAGAATAGCGAGAAGCTCGCAGAGTGAAAGTGCTTCAGGCCCCAGGGAGAAAAGGCGTTCCCGGGGCCACTGGTCCCGGGGTAACCGTGCAAGAAACACGCGATCCCCTTAACGGGGCCAGAAAGGATTGCTTTCCCGCTCCCGCCCGATGGTCGTCTCCGGACCGTGGCCGGGAAGGACCCGAAGCTCGTCGGGAAGTTCAGCGAGCTTCTTCAGAGAGTGGAGCAGGGTCGCCTCATCGCCTCCGGGCAGGTCCGTTCTGCCCACGCTCTGGGCAAAAAGAGTGTCCCCGGAGAAGAGAAGCGTCTCGTTCTCTCGCGGGGCCGACACGGAGACGTTCGTCGCCCCCTTCGACAGGGATGTCCGGGGCTCCACGAGGAAACAGCAGCATCCCTCGGTATGTCCCGGAGTATGGAGAACACGAATCGCAAGTCCCGCGATCTCCAAAACCATTCCGTCCTCAAGAAGCAACTCCGCCGCATCGCACACCAGAGGATTCCCCATGAAGGCGGAGAGGTTCCCCGTGGCGGCGGAGAGTTTCGGCGCGTCAAGGACATGGATGGCCACGGGAATTCCTTTCCCCCTGCGCAGCCCCTCCACTCCGGCGATATGATCCGCATGTCCATGCGTGAGAAGGATTGCTTCGAGGACGATATCCTTTTCCCGGAGCCAGGCTTCGACCTCCGAAACATCGCCGCCGGGATCGACGAAAATTCCCCGCCGTTCCTCGGTCCACACCAGGTATCCGTTCGTCCACAACGCCCCCAGGGCGAAACGGCGCATCTCCATGGCTTTAGAACACTCCTTTGCTGTCTATGATCATCGTGACAGGACCGTTGTTGCAAAGAGACACCCGCATGTCCGCACGAAAGATCCCCGTGGAAACGGGAATACCCTTCTCCTCGACCAGACGACAGAAGAGTTCGTAACAGGACTTGCCTTTCTCGGGAGGCGCGGCTTCCGTGAAGGAAGGCCTTCGCCCTTTCCGACAATCCCCGTAGAGCGTGAACTGAGAGATCACGAGCATGGATCCCTCCACATCGCTCAAAGAGCGGTTGAGTTTGCCCTCGGCATCTTCGAAAATGCGCAGCGTGGCGATCTTCTCGGCCATCCAGGTCACATCGGCGTCCGTATCCTCCCCGGAGACGCCGAGGAGGACGCACAACCCCAAACCGATCTCGCCCACTGCTTCCTCACCGACCCGAACGTTCGCCCAATCCACACGCTGCACGACGGCACGCACGACATCACCCCCGTTCCACCTGCATGACACCTTTGACGGTATTGATCCGCGCCATGATCCGATAGAGATGTTCCAGATCGTGGACCTGAATCTCAGCGGCCATGACCGCACGATTGGCTCCCTTCACGTTTGCCTTGACGCTCAGAATGGACGCATCTCCTGCGGCCAAGGCCTGGGTGACCTCGGCAAACAGCCCCGGCCGGTCCGATGCCTCGAGCTTGATCCTGCTCGTGTAGCGGGGAGCGGTCTTTCTTCCCCATGCAACGGCGATGGTGCGCTCCCCCGCTGAGGTGTCCACATTGGCACAGTCCACCCTGTGCACGGTGATGCCGCGGTTCTTCGTCACGTATCCCACGATGGCATCCCCGGGAATGGGCCTGCAGCAGTTGGCGATGCTCACAAGCACTCCTTCCGTTCCGTCCACCACGATCTCCGCGTCGACTTCCCTCTTCGGGATGACTGCTTCCTGGGGAATTTCCACATCCTGGGACGTCGTTGTCCTGAGCTGCACGACCCTCGATGCGACGGCACCGGGATTCTGACGCCCAGACCCGATTTCCACGAGCAGGTCTTCCCCATTGGCGAATCCCATGTCATGAGAAATTTTGTTGAGAGCTCCCATGTGCTCCGAGGCCAACTCCAGCTCCGGCTGCTCCAGACGGCGGCGCAGCTCCCGCTCGAGCATCTCCTGCCCCTTGACCAGCCGTTCATCCCGCTCCGCTCTGTCCTGCTGGCGGAAATAGCTCCGGATCTTCGCCTGAGCACGATTGCTTCGGACAAGCTTCAACCAGTCCCGGGAGGGGCGCCCCTGAGGAGAGGTGAGCACACGCACGATATCCCCGTTCTGCAGTGTGTAGTCCATCGAGACGATACGACCGTTCACCATGGCCCCGACGCACTTGTTCCCCACCTCCGTGTGGATGGTGTAGGCAAAATCGATGGGCGTGGAACCGTGGGGGAGATTCATGACATCTCCCTTGGGAGTGAAGACGAAGACCTCCGAGGTGAGCACATCCGCCTTGAGATGCTCCAGGAACTCCGCCGGTTCGTTGTCCTCCCCGGGGGATTCGAGAGCCTGCCGTATCCAGGTGAGTTTGTTGTCGAGCTCGTCCATTTTGGTCTTGCGTTCTTTGTACCGCCAGTGAGCCGCAATGCCGTATTCGGCGAGGAGATTCATCTCCCAGGTTCGAATCTGTACCTCCAGAGGCTCGCCACTGGGGCCCACCACCGTGGTATGCAGAGACTGGTACATGTTGTTCTTCGGATTGGCGATGTAATCGTCGAATTGCCCCGGAATGGGCTTCCACAGGGTGTGCACCACACCGAGAACCGTGTAGCATTCCACCACCGTATTGACGATGACCCTCACCGCCAGCAGATCGTAGAGCTGGTCGAGGGAGAGGTTTTTTCTTCGCATTTTCTCGTAGATACTGTAGAAATGTTTCGCTCTTCCCGTGATGTACACATCGACTCCGGAACCTTTGAGTCGTTCCTGGAGCAGGTCGATGGCCTTCTTGACAATGGCCTCCCGCTCGGGAAGTTTTTTCCGGACCCGGCGGCGGATCTCGTGGTACATGTCCGGATCGAGGATCTTGTAGGAAAGGTCCTCGAGTTCCCTCTTGATCTGGTAGATGCCGAGTCGGTGCGCGAGAGGCGCGTAGATCTCGATGGTCTCCTTGGCGATGCGAAGCTGCTTGTCCCTCCGAAGGGCCTGCAGCGTCCGCATGTTGTGCACCCTATCCGCAAGTTTGATGAGGACCACCCGGATATCCTTGGCCATGACGAGGAACATCTTGCGCAGATTTTCCGCCTGGTAGTCCTCGAAGGAACGAAAGGGGAGCTTGCCGAGCTTCGTGACTCCATCAACGAGGGTGAGCACCTGTGCCCCAAATTTCTGTTCCAGCGTCGCCGAGCCGAGGGGTGTGTCCTCAAGGACATCATGCAGAAGCGTCGCCACGAGCGTATCTCTGTCGAGTTGCATGTCCGCAAGGATTGAGGCGACGCTGAGGGGATGTACAATGTAGGGGTCTCCCGTAGACCGCACCTGGTCCCTGTGCGCCTCCGCAGCGATTACAAGGGCCTCCCCCAGAACGGAAAGATCCTCTTTCGAAAGAAAGCGGGCTGCTTTCCCCCACAATTCCTGCCATGCAAGCTTGACCGGTGTGACACGCTGGTTCTCGGGAAGCCTGCCGACGAAGCTATCCCGGAGGAGACGCAAAGCAGCTATTCCCTGCCCTTGACGCGTTTCGGTCCCAAGCGTCCCCAAAGTGGCACGCATGGCCCTGCCCCGCACAAGGCTCCCTCGTTCTCCTCCGCGGCCTCGACCGCCTTCGTCCTCGTCACGCATGCTCAACGCCTCCGCTATGGACGATCCGCTCCAGCACGAACTGAAGGCGCGCTTGTCCTCTCCAATGGTCAATCCGGGGAGCATACACCCATCCACGGGGATTCGGACACCCCGCGAGAAGTTTGGCCGCATTGAATCCGAGGAGAGGCACACCCCCCACCTCCACGGTAACGTGTCTCCCGTTGCCGCCAAGGGGACGGAGCGACGGAATCCCCTTGTTCTCCGTGTAGAGGAGCGGTCTTGGATTACCCATGCCGAAAGGCCCCAGCGTTTCCACCTCCCGCCAGGAAGCCATGTCGATCTCCTGGGGGGGAAAGGCGAGCACCTCCAGAAGGTCCTCCTGGATTTCCACTTCGGACAGGCTGTACTCGAGCCTTTTCTCCACAAGACTCCATCTTTCGGGAGCAACGCTGAATCCAGCGGCTTGACGATGCCCTCCCCACTCAAGGAGATGCTCCTCCACGTCACGAAGAATCGCCACCGCATCCACGCCGCCGGGAACGCGGAGAGTGCCGCGAAGAACCTCTCCCGCCGGCGCGGCCAGAGCGATGGGCCTTCGGAACTGCGAGCAGAGACGGCTTGCCACACTGCTCAGGATGCCCACAGGCCATTCGTTTCCCCGAAGAACATGACGTTCCTCCGCGGAAATTGCCGTAGAGATCTCGTCCACGAGCCGTCCGGAAAGATACTGACGTTTTCTGTTCAGTTCGACAAGCCGCTCCACCCACTGGAGCGTGTCCTTCTCTCCAAGAAGAACCCGAACGGACACATCCGCGAGATCAAGTCTTCCCGCAGCATTCAGACAGGGGATGAGCTTCATGGCGAGGTCTTCCTCGCCGATACGCTGAAAAACGAGCCCGAGCCGCTCCGCGAGCAGTCTCAGGCCCACCCTTCGCCCTTGGCGGATGCGCTCGAGTCCCTCAAAAACGAGAGAACGGTTCAACGGACCCAGGGAGACACAATCCGCCACAGTGGCCAGTGCCACGAGATCCAAGCGTTCACGAAGCCACTCCTCCGGCGCAAGAGCATTTCGGAAAAGCCACGCCCAGAGGACCCCCGTGGCGCAGAGACGTACTCCTTCTTCGTCTCCGTCCGAGGCATGGGGATTGATGAGAACAGCCCCCGCCTCCCGGACCGTGGGACCTTCGGGCAGATGATGATCGAAAACCCACACGGGCACACCGGCGGCGACGACGCCCTCCAGGATCTTCCGATCCCTTGTGCCGCAATCCACGACGAGGAGAAGATCGCACCCCATCTGCAGAATGCGACCGATCATGTCCTCGTGAATGCCATATCCCTGCAGGCGTCGATGCGGAATATAGTAACGGACTTCCGCTCCGTACGAAAGACACAGTTCCACCGCGAGCGACGTGGCGGCAACACCATCGACATCGTAGTCCCCGTAGACGACGACTCGCGCTCCCTTGCGAAGCGCGGCACGGAGCCCTTCGCCTCCAGGATCTTCGTTACCGAGGAAAAGTTCCTCCAAAGCGAGCCGAAGGCCCGGACGATGTTTCGCCCGAGCCTTCTCAGAACACCCCAAGCCGCGCATCTGGAGTACACTCGCGAAGATTCGGCTGCATCCAAGAGCAAGGGCGAGGGTCGAGGCGTCTTCTTCAGGATACCTCACCCGGATCTCGTCACCGGCGCAAATGCCGATCACCGCCGCTCCTGCTCCTCGTTCACTTTCATGAAAACATCCTCAAAAGATTGCTCCTCCGCGGCAGCATCCTCGAACGACGCAGGTTTTTGGGGCATTTCCCGTTCCTCTTCCCGTTTTTCCACCTCGCAGGGGACACCCGCCGCAGTACATTCTTCGCTCGTGGGGATCTCCATGGGAACTTTCTCTTCGGAGGGTGCGGGCACACACGTCGCAACATGTTCCCGCCCGGATCCCTTCAGGTTCGAAAGAGCGGTGAGCAGTGCCGTGCGTTCCTCGGAGAGAGCCTCGTTACGCTTCTGCAGATCCCGGATCTCCCGCTTCAATCCACCCCGGACCTCCAAAAGAGCGATGAGAGAGACAAACCACATGAGAATACCTCCGGCCGCGAAGAGAAGGACCTCCCAGATGCCTTGCGGAATCTGACGCTCCCAGATCAGAAAGCGAACGGTCACATCACCGGTATTCTGAAAGGCATATCCGGCCGCCACAAGCATGGCCACCGCAATGGCAAGCGCATAACTCTTCATGTGCATCCCCCCTTGAGACTCGACGCACGGCTTCCAGCCCGACCCGCTCCAGCACAACTATAGCACGGTCCAGCCAAACCGCTCCGCCGCAAACCTCTCAGATTTCCGGTTTTCGGAGATTCCATTCGCAGAGAAGAGCCCCCGCGACATAGATGGAACTGTAGGTTCCCACCAGAATTCCCACCAAAAGCGCGAGGGAAAAATCACCGATGACGGGTCCTCCCCAGAGAAAGAGCGCCGTTACGGGGAGCAGCGTCGTCAACGATGTGTTGATGGTTCTGGAGAGTGTCTGGTTGATGGAAAGATCGAGAAGATGGACGATCCCCTTCGAGCGAAGCTCCTTCCAGTTCTCACGGACACGGTCGAGAACGACGATGGTGTCGTTCAGCGAATAGCCCACGACGGTGAGAATCGCGGCGATAAAGGTGAGAGAGACCTCTCTCCCAAGGAGGCTGAAAAGTCCCAGGGTGAGAATGGTGTCGTGCACGAGGGCGGCCACGCTCACGACAGCGAAACGGAACCGGAAACGCACCGTAATGTAGAGGAGAATACCCACAAGGGCCACCGCAACCGCAACGACGGCCTCCTCGCGAAGCTGTTTTCCCACCACCGGCCCGACCTTTTCGATGCGGAGCACGTTCACTTCGGAGTCCTTCTTCTTCATCGCGTCGATGGCGGCCTTCTGGGACGCCTCATCGTCCGCGGCGAGCCGAACGATGACTCCCCTGTCGCTGTAGGCCTGAATGGTCACGTGCTGCTGTCCGCCTTCGGCAAGAGTCTCGCGCACCTCTTTGACCGCCACGGGAGAGGAGAATTCGACCTGGACGATGATGCCTCCCGTGAAATCGATACCGAGATTGAGCCCCTTCGTCATCAGCAACACCATGCTGCCCAGCAGCAGCAGCGCACTCAGGGCAAGGGAAATGCGGCGAACTTCCATAAAACGAATTTGCTTTGTTCTCAACGACATCTCCGCTCCTCCTAACCCTCTACTGCTGCAGCCGGACACTTCGGCTGCGTCCAAGGAAGATCTGCAGCAGAGCCCTGGTCACCACGATGGCGCTGAAAAGGCTGGCAACGATGCCGATGCTCAGGGTCACGGCGAAACCTCGGATGGGTCCACTGCCGAAGTAGTAGAGCACCGCAGCGGCGATGAGGGTGGTGATGTTCGCATCCATGATGGTCGTGATGGCTTTGCGGAATCCCGCATCAACGGCGGCAAGAGGTGTTTTCCCCGCTCGCTGCTCCTCTTTGATGCGTTCATAGATGAGGATGTTGCCGTCCACGGCCATACCGATGGTGAGCACGATTCCCGCGATGCCGGGAAGTGTCAGGGTCGCCTTCAAGCTGATGAGTGCCGCGAAGACGAGAAGAACCGCCACACCCAGGGCCACATCCGCGGCGATTCCGAGGAATCTGTAGTAGAGCAGCATGAAGAGCACCACCAACGCTGCCCCGATCAACCCCGCACGAAGTCCGGATTCGATGGAATCGCTTCCCAGCGTGGGCCCCACGGAACGGTTTTCGAGAATATCCACCGGAACGGGAAGTGCGCCTGCCCGGAGCATGATAGCGAGGCGCTGTGCTTCCGCGGGGGAGAAACTCCCGGAGATCTGCGCGTCGCCGCCGCTGATTCTTTCCTGCACCACCGGCGCAGAAACCACAACTCCGTCGAGAGCGATCGAAAGCTGGCGTCCCACGTTGTCCGCCGTGGCCTTGTCGAAAAGTTTCGTTCCTTCGGCGTTGAACTTGATGGTCACCACGGGACGTCCGAGATTGTCGAAAGCGGTCTTGGCATCAAGAAGATCCTTTCCTGTGACGAGGGCCGGCCCGAGAAGATAGGCGACGTTCTTCTCGTCCTTCATGATCGCGAGCGCATCGTCTCCCTCGGCCTTGGCGGCCATCTCCTGCTGGACGGCGGCAACCTGCTCCGCCGCTTCCTTCCAACGTTCCTCCGCCGCAGCAAAACTCGCATCATCCTCATAATTTTTCCGTTCCGGCGAAGCGGGAACCCTGGGCGATACGCCATCCACCGCACGGAACTCCAGGAGTGCCGTCTTGCCGATCAGCTCTAGAGCCGCCTCGGGATCTTCCACTCCGGGGAGATCGACGATGATACGATCCCGGCCTTCGCGCTGGATGACCGGCTCGGAGACACCGTACTGGTCCACACGGTTTCTGAGCACGGCGAGAAGGCGTTCCACACTGTCCTCGGTAACGGGGTTTTCCGGCGTCCCCTTGGCCTGCAGCAGGATGTGGGCGCCCCCCTTCAGATCGAGTCCCAGGCGGATCTTCCCCTGAATGGGAAAGACCGACGCCAAGGCAGCGGCAACCACCAGGACGACGAGCAGTAACCGCCAGCGATCACGTTTCAACATGAAAACACGACCTCCTTAATGCCGTCTTTTTGTGACATTACCCCTCCGCACATGAGAAAAACGGAGCAGGCGCTTCGCACCCACTCCGTGCGGCACATCGAAGAACGCCTCCTATTGTTCGGAGTCGGTTTCCGACACCATCTCCTGGGGAGCGGCCTCTTCTTCCTTCTTGGGCGCCTTGGCAGCGTCGCTTTCTTCGACAGACCGCTTGTATGAGACGGAACTTTTGAGCAGGCGGACTTTCACACCGTCGGCGATCTCGACAATGTAGCTGTCCTCCTTGACATCCTTGACGGCACCGAAGAACCCTCCCGCCGTCACGATCTGATCCCCTCTCCGGATGGACGCCAGCATGTTCTCGTGCTGCTTTTGCTTTTTCTTTTGCGGCCGGATGATCAGAAAGTAAAAAATGACGATAAACAACGCCAGGGGCATGAGCATGCCCAGAAGCCCTCCCTGCGATCCCGCCGGCGCGCCTTCGGCGTGGCAGATCCCGGGCCACAAAAGACTCGCAAAGCCAATCAGCATTGCTCGCAACAACACCGCCTCCTCAAATGTCTTCTCGACATGGAATGCACCCGATTGTACCACGAGCTCCGGTCAGGGGAAAAGAGAAGGTCAGTTGTCATTCGCCTGCTTGAGATAGAAAAGCAGTTTTTCGAGTTCCACCGAGATGTCCACGCTGTAGACGAGGATCCGGTCCGGCACGACAACGGGAATGGGCGCAAATGTAAGGATTCCTTTCACCGTCTCGCTCTTTGCGATTTTGTCCACGCAGGATTGCGCCACATGAGCGGGAACGGTGAGGATGACCACCTCGACATTCTGCTCCCGAAGCACGTCGGTCATTGTCTCGACGTGAAAGCAGGGGATTCCTCCGACTTCTTTCCCGACCTTCTCCGGATCCACGTCGAAAAGGGCGCAAATGCCAAACTTTTCGCTTCGAAGCGCGTTGTACCCGAGCAATGCCTCTCCCAGATGCCCCACCCCCACGAGCGCCATCCGCCACACTCTCGGTGAAGACAGAATGGCACGGATGTGCTCGAAGAGCTTGTCCACATGATAGCCCACGCCACGCTTGCCGATTTCTCCGAAGTAGGACAAGTCCTTTCGCACCTGGCTTGCCTTGAAGGCGAGGATTTCGCCGATGTCCTGGGACGAGACGACCTTCCTGCCTTCCTCATGCAGCTGTTCCAGCAACCGATAGTATTGCACGAGACGTTCCACGGTGGGCTCGGCAACCTTCATTTTCTGGTCTCCTCTTCCTTCCTGGATCGGTATCCTCGGGGATGAACGCCTACCCCTTCGCGGCAATGAGTTCAATTTCGATCTTCGCGCCCTTGGGAAGTCCCCGGACTTCCACGAAGGAGCGGGCGGGCGGCTCCGTCTCGAACCAGCGGGCATACACGGCGTTCACGTCCGCAAAATCTCCCAAATCCACGGAGAACACCGTTGTTTTCAACACATTCCGGAAGGAAAGCCCCTGGGATTCCAGAATGGCACCAATGTTCTTCAAGACCTGTTCTGCCTGTTCCGCGGAAGTTTTTCCCACGAGCTGTCCCGTGGCAGGATCAAGCGGAATCTGTCCGGACAGGAAGAGCAGATCCCCCATCCACACCGCCTGGCTGTAAGGCCCAATGGCAGCAGGTGCTTTGTCGGTGCTCACTATACGCTTCATTCGCACATCCTCCTTCGCTGTTCCGAGTCTCTACCGCTCTGTTCAGCCGTTTTTCGCACGAACCACCCGAGAAAGGCCCGCATAAGGCGCCGTGCAGATCTCGGCGATGCGGAGCAGTTGATTGTATTTTGCCACCCGGTCCATACGGGCCGGCGCGCCCGTCTTGATTTGTCCGACCCCCGTGGCGACGGCGAGATCGCTGATGAAGGAATCGTCGGTCTCCCCGGAACGATGGGAAATCACCGCACCGTAGCCGCTCCAGCGAGCCTTGTCGATGACCTGCAGCGTCTCCGTCACCGTGCCGATCTGATTGAGTTTGATGAGAATGGCGTTGCCGATCTTTTCGGCAATTCCTCGGGAGAACCGCTCCGGATTCGTGACGAAAATATCGTCCCCCACGAGCTGCACTTTTCCGCCGAGACATTCCGTGAGCAGTGCCCATCCCGCCCAGTCCTCCTCGGCCATGCCATCCTCGATGGAGACAAGGGGGTAAGCGTCACAGAGATCCTCGTAGTAGGCGACAAGCTGTTCCGGCGTGAACGTCCGTCCCTCTCCGGCAAAGGAATAGACACCATCCGCAAACAGGTCCGTCACGGCGCCATCCACAGCAAGGGAGATCTGAGCGCCTGGCGAATATCCCGCAGCCTCGATAGCCTCTACAAGAACATCCAATGCCTCCCTGTTGGTGCGAAGGTTCGGAGCGAACCCGCCTTCGTCACCGATGGAAACACTGTACCCTTTCTTTTTGAGGATCTTCTTCAGGGTATGATAGGTCTCCACACCCATGCGAAGCCCCTCGGCGAAACTTCCCGCACCGTGGGGAAGGATCATGAACTCCTGGATATCCAGGGTGTTGTCCGCGTGAGCGCCACCGTTGATGACGTTCATCATTGGCGTGGGCAGAAGCATGGGACCAAGTCCACCCAGGTAGGCCCACAGAGGGAGATCATGGTCCTCCGCAGCGGCGCGCACCGTTGCCATGGAGACGCCGAGAATCGCGTTGGCGCCGAGCTTTCCCTTGTTCGCCGTCCCATCAAGGGCAAGCAGTGCTTTGTCCAGAGCCGCCTGCTCCGCAGGATCCATTCCCACGATTTCGGGAGCGATCTTCTCGTTCACGTGCTCCACAGCCTTGAGCACGCCCTTGCCGAGAAAACGTGCTTCACCGTCACGCAGTTCCACTGCCTCGAAGGTCCCCGTGGAGGCTCCGGAGGGAACGGCGGCCTTTCCCACAATGCCGTTGTCGAGCCACACCTCCACCTCAACCGTCGGATTGCCCCTCGAGTCGAGAATCTCCCTTCCGTGAACACCGACGATGTAACTCATCTGTACACTCCTCCCCCTCCGGGTGGTTGATTTTTTCTTTCTCTCCAGACCGGACCAGCTGGCCAGGGTGTTACCAAGGCGATGTCTCCCCATCGAGGGAACGCTCTTCCAGCACGGCGTAAGGCTCGCTCTTCCGCCGCAGAAGCTGCTCGTCATCACAGAGCACCTCCACGACAAGCAGGCGCCGGGGAAAGGCCACAGCAACCCGTGCACCCTTCCGCACCTCCCCGGAGGGTTTCACGGGACGTCCGTCCACACGAACAGCCCCGAGACGGATCATTTCCTGCGCCACTGTTCGCCTCTTCACCAAGCGTGCGAGCTTGAGATAGACGTCCACTCTCATGATTGCGCCTCCGAGCACGAACCCGAAGCCAGTATAACAGAGAAACGGGTCGTCGACATAGGGAATTCTTTCACTGTTGTCGCAGCGGATGCCATTTCGGATGTCCGCTGCGACAACACACGGCGTTCATTCCAGAAAATCGCGCAGCTTCCGACTCCGGCTGGGGTGCCTGAGTTTGCGCAACGCCTTCGCTTCGATCTGGCGAATGCGTTCCCGAGTGACACCGAAACGCCTCCCCACTTCTTCGAGCGTATAGGGGTGTCCGTCCTCAAGACCGAAACGGAGACGCAAAACCTCCCGTTCCCGTTCGGTGAGATCCTCGAGCATGTCATCCAGCTGCTCCCGGAGCAGTTGGCTCGCCGCAGCCTCTTCCGGACTCGGAAGATCCTTGTCCTCGAGAAAATCTCCGAGCTGACTGTCCTCTTCCTCGCCGATAGGCGTCTCCAGGGAAACAGGTTCCTGAGCGATGCGCTGGATCTCCTCCACCTTCTCGGACTGGATCTCCATTTCCTGGGCGATCTCCTCCGCGGTGGGCTCACGCCCCAGGCGCTGCACAAGCTGTCTCGACACGCGGATGAGCTTGTTGATGGTCTCTACCATGTGGACGGGAATACGTATCGTTCTGGCCTGGTCGGCGATGGCCCGCGTGATGGCCTGGCGGATCCACCATGTCGCGTAAGTGCTGAATTTGTATCCCTTTCGATAATCGAACTTTTCCACCGCACGAATGAGCCCAAGGTTTCCTTCCTGGATCAGGTCGAGGAAGAGCATCCCCCGCCCGATGTATTTCTTGGCGATACTCACGACGAGACGAAGATTCGCCTCCACAAGCGCACTCTTACCTCTCGGCTCCCCTGCCTCCACGAGCTTGGCCAGCGTCACTTCCTCGTCAGGCGTCAACAGCGGAATCTTGCCGATCTCCCGCAGGTACATGCGCACGGGATCGGACAGGGGAAGATCCTCGAGAACACCCATGCTCTCCCCCGCCGCCGGGGGAACGAGTTCCTCCTCGGAGACGGCTTCATCCTTGCTACGCTTCGCCTCCTCCTGAACCTCGATCCCGAGGAGAGTGAATTCTTCGTACAGCTTGTCCAGCGTCTCCGGGTTGTTCAGAAACTCCGGAGGAAGCTGTTTCTCGATCTCCTCGAACGTGATGTACCCGCGCTTCTGCCCTTCCTGAATGAGGGGAAGGAAAAGGAGATAATCCTTCTGCGTCTCTTCGAGGGGAAGTTCCCTCGCGAGCACCGGATCCGGACTCTCGACCACCACAGGTTCGGCGGCGACGGGAACCGGACTGGCCACTTCGTCACCGCCGAAGAGGGCAAGATCCTCCGCAAGAGGTTCCTCGAGAAAAAGCTCATCCCCCTCGGGCAGGGAAATTTCCTCTCCGTCCTCTCCCGAAAAAGAAACCTCGACGGAAGAGGGGACGTCCCCGTCCAAGGCTTCCGAAGGCCTGATCTCACCATCAGACAAGGGTGTCTCCGTCGGTGCTTCTTCCGGGGAGATCTCTCCCTGCTTTCTTCGGCTGCTTCGTTTCGTGCGCTTCTGCATTTTCTCCAATGCCGTTCCTTCATCCCGTGGGGTTGCAGACGATTCGGAGAGCGTCTCCGTTCCCTCCGTCTCTTTTCCGGCGCCATCGATCGGCTTCACCGGAGATGTGTCCGCCCTCTCGGCATCATGCCCCCCGGAAATGTCCGCATCCTCGGAGAACCCGGAGGACTCGCCTTCTCCTTCGATTCTCTTTTTCTTCCGTTTCTTTTTCACGTCGGCTCCATTCCGCCTTTCCTGGGGAGTTTGGTCGTGCCGCGTCGGTTCCTCCTCCGGAACGTTTTTTTCCGCGTCGCCATCTTCTCTTTTCCCGCTCTGTTCAGTCACGCCGAATCCTTGCCCCCCTTCAGCTTCTGCGCGAGGTTCCGTAACGCCAGAAGATCCTCGTCGGTCGCTTCTCCACGACGGCATTTGAGCTGCAGGGCTTCATACTGCCGTTTTCTGTTCCTCGCCTCGAGGAGGCCCACAATCGTTTTCCACGCATCCTTCTCTTCGAGACGGGCACACCACTCTCCTCCGAAAGCAACCATCCGAAGAGGATAGGTTTCGCCGATGACATGCCATCGCGCCTCCAGTTCTTCCGGAAGCTCTCCGGAAAGAAGCGCCATGACAATATGGCGAAGCCGTTCTTCCGAAAAGAAGGGAAGGATGGCTTCCGGAGAGGCGTTGCGCCGACGGCTCGCGTCCGTCCACAGAAGAAAGAGCAACGCGGCTTCCACCGGATCCGCAGCCTCCTCTCCTTTCCCTCCAGTTATAGATACGCCGGGAAGGGCGGGTTTCCCTTGTTCCGATTGGGAAAGGAATTTTCTCTCTCTTTCGACGAGTTCGACGAGCTGATGCGCAAAAAGGCCAAAGGCAGCGGCGACTTCCGGCACAAAAGGGGCAAGGTCGAGGGAAGAAAGCTGTGCAACACCGCTGAGGATATCTCTGGTGGCCTGTTCTCTTTGCGTCGGATCACGCAGGGCGTCTCTCCGCAGGGAAAGATGATGTCGCACGAGAGGCATCGCCTCGTCGAGACAGGCGGCAAAACGGGCGGAGCCTCCGGGAGCGGAGAGAAACTCATCGGGATCCTTCGCCTCGGGCAGAGAGACCACCCGCACATCCAATCCGCGGCTCTGCAGCACATACATGCCTCGCACCGCAGCCTCCTGCCCTGCCGCGTCCGCGTCGAAACAGATGTAACAGCGCGGCGCGAATCGCTTGACGAGATCCGCCTGTTCGGAGGTGAGAGCGGTGCCGAGAGACGCCACGGCCTCACCGAACCCCTCCATGTGGAGCCGAAGAGCATCCATGTAGCCTTCCACGAGAATTGCCCGTCCCCGGGCACGCATGAACTGTTTGGCCCGGTGCAGCAGGTAGAGACACTCCCGTTTCCGGAAGAGAACCCCCTCCGGACTGTTGAGATATTTCGCGCCATCTCCGTCCACAAGACGTCCTCCGAAAGCGATGATGCGCCCCGACACGTCCGTGATGGGAAAGATGACTCGCCCACGGAAGCGATCGTAGAGCCCTCTGTTGCCTTCGACGACCACACCGCAGGCAAGGGCATCCTTCTCGCCGACGTTCCGGCTCCGCAGATGGCGCCACAGGGAATCCCAGCCGGAGGGTGCCCAACCCAGGCCGAACTCCTTCCAGAAGTGCTCCGGGACATTTCTTTTCGCCAGATAGTGTCTTCCGGAAATCCCCCCCGACCCCGAAAGGCTCTCCGTGAAAAATTCCTGTGCCAGTGCCGAAACGCTCCGCACATCGCCTCCGGAAGCACCTTGCCGTACCGGCTCGAGAGAAACCCCGGCCCGGGAAGCCAATAGCTCCAGGGCCTGGAAAAAAGAGATGCCTTCCGTCTCCATGACGAAGGAAAAGATGTCGCCACCCCGTCCGCAACCGAAGCAATGGTAGGTCTGCCGTTCGGGAGAGACGGTGAAGGAGGGCGTCTTCTCACCATGGAAGGGGCAGAGCCCCTTGAAGCTCCGTCCCGCTTTCTTCAGGGGAACGTAATCGCCGATGACCTCGACGATATCCAGCCGCTCTTTTATCCGCCGCACATGGTCGGCATGCATGACTCGCGCTCCTCCGAACAAACAGACGGGGGGAGGAGCGGACGCTCTTCCCCCCTGTGAAAAAACGGGGGCGATGCCCCCCTACGGGCTTTTTTGACCTTGAAGGGCGATCAGACGAAGAGCGGTGCGAGCACCAGGGCCACCACGGACATGAGCTTAATGAGAATGTTCAGGCTCGGCCCCGCGGTATCCTTGAAAGGATCGCCCACGGTATCGCCCACCACCGCCGCGGCGTGGGGAGCGCTTCCCTTTCCGCCGTGGTTGCCCTCTTCGATGTACTTCTTCGCGTTATCCCAGGCGCCGCCCGCATTGGACATGAAGATGGCGAGCATCACCCCCGTAACGATGGAGCCGCCCAACAACCCGCCGAGGGCCTGCGCTCCGAGGATATATCCCACGAGGACGGGGGAAATCACCGCGAGAAGGCCCGGGAATACCATCTCCCGAAGGGACGCGGCAGTGGAGATGTCCACGCACCGTTCGTACTGCGGCTCTCCTGTCCCTTCCATAATGCCGGGAATCTCCCGGAACTGGCGCCGCACTTCGTCGATCATCTTCTCCGCCGCACGTCCCACCGCCTGGATGGAAAGGGCGCTGAAGAAGAAGGGGAGCATGCCGCCCAGGAAAAGACCGACCATGACCCGAGGATCCTTGAGATCGATGACGCTCAGGTTCACCGCCGTGGCGTAGGCCGCAAAAAGCGCCAGCGCGGTGAGCGCCGCCGAGCCGATGGCGAGTCCCTTGCCGATCGCGGCGGTGGTGTTCCCCACCGCGTCGAGGCGATCCGTGATCTTCCGGACTTCCTTGGGAAGGTGGCTCATTTCTGCGATGCCCCCGGCGTTGTCCGCGATGGGACCGTATCCGTCCACGGAAAGGGTCATGCCCACCGTGGAGAGCATGCCCACCGCCGCACAGGCGATGCCGTAGAGTCCGCCGAATTTCACTCCCACAAGAATGGCCGCACAGATGAGAATCACGGGGATCATGGTGGACTTCATGCCCACGCCGATGCCGGAGAGAATGTTCGTGGCAGCACCCGTCTCGGAGGCATGGGCGATCTCCTTCACGGATTTGAACGACGCGGAGGTGTAGATCTCCGTCACGTAGCCGATGAGCACACCCGAGAGCACTCCCGCCACCACGGCGAAGAAGAGCGTGTTATCCCCGTCGAAGACACTGCGAGTGAGGAAGAAGGATCCGAGGATCATGAAAACCCCCGTGGAGAAGATACCCATGCGCAGCGCCATCTGGGGATCTCCGCCCTCCTTGACCCGGACGAAGAAGGTGCCGAGCACGGCGGAGACGATGCCCAGGGCGGCTAGAAGAAGCGGATAGGCGACGCCCCTGTCTCCGAAGGCCGCGAGGCCGATGGCCATGGCGGCGATGATGGAGTTCACGTAGGACTCGAAGAGATCGGCCCCCATGCCGGCGATGTCTCCCACGTTGTCCCCCACGTTGTCCGCGATGACCGCGGGATTGCGGGGATCGTCCTCGGGAATTCCCGCCTCCACCTTGCCCACCAGGTCCGCTCCCACATCGGCGGCTTTGGTGTAGATGCCGCCCCCCACGCGGGCGAAAAGCGCGATGGAACTGGCGCCAAACCCGAAGCCCGTGATGACGTTGGGATCACGGAAGAGCAGATAGGAGGCGACAACACCGAGGATACCGATACCCACCACGGACATGCCCATCACGGTGCCGCCCGTGAAAGCGATGCGCAGAGCACTGTTCATACCTTCCGTCGCGGCGAAGGCGGTCTTTCCGTTCGCCTTCGTGGCGATCCGCATGCCGAGGAACCCCGCCAGGGCACTGCAGAGCGCGCCGAAAGCAAAAGAGACTGCGGAAGCCGCACCAATCTTGAACCAGAGAAGCGCCGCCACAACCACGACGAAAGGCGCGAGCCAGCGGTATTCACGGAAGAGAAACGCCATGGCGCCCTTTTGGATGATGCCGGACAGCTCCTCCACCCGCGCGTTCGTCACGGGAAAAGCCGTGATCTTTCCCATGGAGATGACCGCATAGAGCAACGCCAAGGCTCCGGCACCTCCAACAATCCAGTACAACTGCATTTCAAACGACCTCCTTAAGAAGTGATGAACGCGATTTTCGGCGACGTGCGGTGCACGCCGCCGAAGTGCCCACCATTATAGACAGCAGAAGTTCGGGGCACAAGGGAAACTTCCGAAAAACAACGCTTTTTCTCCGTATTACACTTCCGGCATCCTTCCCCGCAGCTCTCCGCCCTCATCGGATTTCGCACCCTTTGCCGGAGGCACCGCGAGGAGAATGCCCCTGCGGAAATCGGACCCTCCCTTCAGAGAGCGCAGCATGCCCTCCAGCGCACCGCGGATGAATTCCGCCACAAAGGATTTCATGGGAAGCCGGGAAGAACCCACATAAAGCTCAAGCGGAGCATGCCCCCGCAGAACGAGGTTCTCCACCATCGCGGCGAGAGCGGCTTCCTCCCCCCGGGTAAAACGAGACACCTCGCCACAGGGGGAAGCATTTTCCCCCTGTGGCGAGGGCGCCTTCGCACATTCCCCCGCCGCATCACCGGAATTTTCTCCGTAGAACGCGATGATCCCCCGCACGTCTTCGGGAACCGTCTCAGGAGCACCCACCCAGATGCGCGGAAGAGTGAGATGCTTGCCGCCTTCCAGAAGGACCAGGTCGAAACCGGGAAAGAAACGGCTCGTCATCTCCGCAAGAATCTCCCCGTCGGAAAGAGGCGAGAATGCCACCCCGGAGGAGGCGTGACGAACGTGCCCAAGCTCGACACGGAGACCATCCTCTCCCCACCATACGGAAGGAAATCCGGCCTCGACGAATTTTCCCGTATCCGTTCCGGGGTTGCTGCACACCCGATGAGATCCGTGTTTTACATACGCGCACCGCAGTCCCTTCCGCCGGAGACACTCCAAAAGCACTCCACAGAGCGTGGTCTTTCCGGAGTTCTTCAGTCCGCTCACCGCAAGGACGAAGGGCATGGAATCCCCTCCTTTCCGCTCCGCACCGACACGGCTTGTTACGCGTCGGGAGCTTCCTCGGGTCCGTTCCGCCACATGCCGGAACGGGAAGCGAGTGCGGCAGCCACGCCGGCGCCGACACCGTTGTCGATATTCACCACCACGACCCCGCTACTGCAGGCATTGAGCATGGCCAGAAGCGGTGCGAGGCCGCCGAAGGACGCCCCGTATCCCACCGATGTGGGCACGGCCACGACGAGGCATCCCACAAGTCCCGCCACAACGCTCGGAAGCGCCCCGTCCATACCGGCCACGACAACGAGGGCATCCGCTTTCCGCAGTTCCGGAAGCACATCAAGAAGACGATGCAGGCCCGCGACGCCCACGTCGAAATAACGCCCCACCCGGCACCCCGCAAAGGCGGCGACCAGAGCAGCCTCCTCAGCTACAGGCACATCTCCGGCACCGGCGCTCACCACCGCGACGGAGGTCCCGCGGGAGCGAGGCTCCTCCACCTGAAAAACGCCCATCCGGGGAAGAGGGTGATAGACCAGGCCATCCAGTTCGCGTGCCACGATCTCCGCCTGTTCAGGGGTCATGCGGCTGAACAGAGTGTTTCCGGGACGCTCCCGAAGAAGCGCGGCAATGTCCCGAAGCTGGTCCGGAGACTTCCCCTGACAGAGAATGATCTCCCCGATACCGCGCCGGACACTGCGATGCCCGTCGAGGCGGACATCACCCCGCTCGGCGTAGGGCAAACCGGCGATGAATTCAACCACGTCATCCAGGGTCTCTTTCCCCTCCGCGAAGGCCCGCAAACGCCTCCGGAGCGCTTCGGCATACTCCACCGGACTACTCCCACTCGATGGTCGCGGGAGGCTTCCCCGTCACGTCCATCACAACCCGGTTGATACCTGGAATTTCGTTGCAGATCCGTCGCGATACCTTATCCACCAGATCCTCCGGCAGGCGGTACCAGTCGGCGGTCATGCCGTCCTGGGCCTCAACGGCACGGAGCACCGCCACCTCCGCGTAGGTACGGACATCTCCCATGACGCCCACACTGCGCACAGGAAGAAGAACGCAGAAGGCCTGCCAGATCTTCCGATAGAGGCCGGCATCCCGAATGGCCTCAAGGAAGATCGCGTCGGCCCTGCGCAACACATCCAGTCTTTCCGGTGTGATCTCGCCGAGACAGCGTACAGCGAGCCCAGGCCCCGGAAAGGGATGCCGTTCGAGAATGCGCTCCGGAAGTCCAAGCAGGGCACCGATCTTCCGCACCTCGTCCTTGAAGAGATCCCGAAGCGGTTCGAGCACGGCAAGACGCATCATCTCGGGCAGTCCGCCCACATTGTGATGGGTCTTGATCACCGCCGCTCCCTTGCCTTTGTGTCCGCTCTCGATCACATCGGGATAGAGCGTTCCCTGAAGGAGCCACTCCGCACCGCCGACCTCCTCAGCTTTTTCCTCGAAGACGCGGACAAAGACTTCTCCGATGATCTTTCGTTTTCGCTCCGGCTCGACGACTCCCGCGAGGGCATCGAGAAAACGGGCCGAGGCATCGGCGAAGTGGACCTTCAACCCCAGCGTCTCGTACGCTTCGAGCACCTCCTCCGCCTCGTTTCGCCGCAGAAGGCCGTTGTCCACGAAAATGCACTCGAGCCGGTCTCCGATGGCACGGCTCGTCAGAAGCGCCGCCACACTCGAATCCACTCCTCCGGAAAGACCGCAGACCACCCGGCTGTTCCCGACCCTTTTCCGGATCTCCTCCGTCATGGAGGTGACCCATTCGCCGAGGTCCCAGGTGGGCTCGCAGCGGCAGACCTTGAAAAGGAAATTGCTCAGAATCTCCCGTCCTCCCGCGGTGTGCACCACTTCGGGATGAAACTGAATGGCGTAGATCCCCCGCTCAGGAAGGGCAAACCCTGCGGGAATTCCGGACTCGCTCTGTGCAATGGTTGCGGCATTCACCGGCAGTTCCGCCACCTGGTCCCAGTGGCTCATCCACACCGTAAGCTCTCCGGAAAGGCCATCGAAGAGGGTACTCTCCCGAAGACGCACACGGGTTCGCCCGTACTCCGCCCTGGAACCTTTCTCCACCCTGCCTCCGAGACGCTGGGCGAGTACCTGCATGCCGTAGCAGATACCAAGGATCGGAATCCCGCTCTCCAGGAGCCTCGGATCCATCGACGGCGCCTCTTCGTCGCGGACGCTGGACGGCCCCCCCGAAAGAATGATGCCCCTGGGGGGGTCGGTAAGGAGTGTCGTCACATCCGCATCCCAGGGAAGGATTTCGCTGTAGACCTTCATCTCCCGCACGCGCCGGGCAATGAGCTGCGTATACTGAGACCCGTAATCCAACACGATGATGGTGTCTGATTTCTTCATGCGTCGGGCCGAAGCCCTTCACCTCCAACAACAGAATCCCCTCGCAGGGAACCGGGGTCCGCACAGAGACCTCCGAGAGAACGCCTTCCTGTGTTCCGGAACAGCCTCCCGGCCAATCATACCACGCCGGAAACAGGGGACTCCAGCGAAAAGGCCCCCGCAGTGCGGGGGCCTCGTGTTGCGGCTCGAACAACCTCCGGGCCTAGTAGTCCATGTCTCCCATTCCACCCATACCACCGGGCATGGGAGGCATCTTGTCCTTCTTCTCGGGCTTGTCGGCAACGAGGCTCTCCGTGGTGAGCACCATGGCCGCGATGGAACCGGCGTTCTGCAGCGCACTCCGGGTCACCTTCACGGGGTCGATGATGCCGGCCTGCACGAGATCCTCATATTCGCCGCTCACGGCGTTGAGACCATGCCCCTTGGAAAGGGTGGAAACCCGCTCGACCACCACGTCGCCCTGAAGACCCGCGTTGTTGGCGATGAGATGGAGCGGCTCCGTGAGGGCCTTCCTCACAAGGGCGGCACCGATCTTCTCGTCCGCCTCAAGTGTGCCGAGGAACTTGTCGAGAGCGGGGAGGCAGTTCACGAGGGCCACGCCGCCTCCGGCGACGATGCCTTCCTCCACGGCGGCCCTGGTCGCATTCAGGGCATCCTCGATGCGGTGCTTCAGTTCCTTCTGCTCGGTCTCGGTGGCAGCACCCACCTGGACGACCGCCACGCCGCCCACGAGCTTGGCGAGGCGCTCCTGAAGCTTCTCCTTGTCATACTCGGACGTGCTGTCCTCAAGCTCCCGCTTGATCTGGGCGGCCCGCTTGCGGATCTCCTCGGAATTCCCCGCACCCTCGACGATGGTGGTCTCTTCCTTGGAAACCCGGATTTTCTTGGCGCGACCCAGCATGGAAAGATCGGCGTTCTCGAGCTTGATGCCGATTTCCTCGCTGACGACCTGACCGCCGGTGACGATGGCGATGTCCTGGAGCATGGCCTTGCGGCGCTCGCCGAAACCGGGAGCCTTCACGGCCACGACCTGGAGAATGCCCCGAAGCTTGTTCACCACGAGAGTGGCCAGAGCCTCACCCTCGATGTCCTCGGCGATGATCATGAGGGGTTTACCCGCCTGCACGGCCTTCTCGAGGACGGGAAGCATGTCCTTCACGTTGCTGATCTTGCCGTCGTTGATGAGGATGTAGGCATCGTCCAGGGCGCACTCCATCCGCTCGGGATCGGTGACCATGTAGGGACTGATGTACCCCTTGTCGAACTGGAGCCCTTCCACCATCTCAAGGGTGGTTCCCACGGTCTGGCTGTCCTCGACGGTGATGACCCCGTCCTCGCCGACCTTCTGCATGGCCTCGGCGATGAGCTCGCCCACACCTTTGTCGTTGGCGGAAATGGCGGCGACCTGGGCGATCTTCGCCTTGTCCTTCACGTCCAGGGCGAGGCTCTTCAGCTCGTCCACGACGACATCCACGCCCTTCTCGATACCGCGGCGCATCAGGATGCCGTTAGCCCCGGCCACGACATTCTTCATGCCCTCGCGGATCATCGCCCGAGCGAGAACCGTGGCGGTGGTGGTTCCGTCTCCGGCGACATCGTTCGTCTTGGAGGCGACTTCCTTGAGGAGCTGCGCTCCCATATTCTCGAAGGGATCTTCGAGTTCGATCTCCTTGGCAATGGTCACGCCATCGTTGGTGATGGTGGGAGAGCCGAACTTCTTCTCGAGAACCACATTGCGTCCCTTGGGCCCGAGCGTTCCACCGACAGTGTCGGCCACGTGGTTGATACCCCGCATGAGCGCCCGACGGGCGTCTTCGCCATATGCAATAATCTTCGCTGCCATTGGTTGTGCACCTCCTGGAGGAATTGGGTATGTCTACGTTTCACTGTGCCGGAAAGAACTCCCTGCGGGAGAAGAACACCTCTAGCCGACGATGGCCAGGACGTCCCGCTCGCTGAGAATAAGGAACTCCTCGCCGTCGATCTTGACTTCCGTTCCGGAGTACTTGCTGAAGATGATGCGGTCCCCCACCTTGACCTCAAGGGGAAGTTTCTGCCCGTTTTCGAGAACCTTTCCGGTCCCGACGGCCTTCACTTCGCCCTCCTGGGGCTTCTCTTTCGCCGTGTCCGGAAGAACGATGCCGCCCTTGGTCTTTTCCTCCTGGGAGAGGACCTTCACAACGATACGGTCCGCAAGGGGTTTGAGCTTCATTCACAATCCCTCCTCAAATTTTGTTTCCGTGTTAGCACTCATTTGGAACGAGTGCTAATTTGACCATGAATGATCTTACTGAGCTTCGGACAAGATCTCAAGCGCAGTGAGATCCATATTTCCACAGAAAAGAGCTTTCTATCCTCTTTTTTCGCTTTCTACGGCGCTTTTTCGATCCTTTTCATTCTGAGTCTTTGTGATCTCTCGCGACTGCAAAGCCGACGAGGCCGTTTTGTCCCGGATTTCGGGCAGAACGGCCTTGGCCAAGGAAAAAACGGGCACACGCGAATGCGTGAATTTCGCGTGGCAAGGCTCAGTGGGTGAGGGGAAGCGCCGGATCCGGCGAGAGGGAGAGGTCGGAAAAGAACCCTCGTCGGTAGATGTTGTATCCCGCTGCGGCGATCATCACCGCATTGTCCGTACAGAGAGAGGGGGGGGGGAGAAAAATCTCCACGCCGGGCAACGCACCCAGCGCGCTCCGCAACGCACTGTTTGCCGCCACTCCACCCGAGACGGCGACGCGGCGCACCCCCGACCGCAGAACGGCGAGACGGATCTTTCCGACGAGCGAAGCGACGGCGGCCTTCTGAAAGGATGCGCACACATGAGCTGCGGGAATGGGTTTTCCTTCTCTTTCAAGCCTGCGCAGCACCCAGAGGACCGCTGTCTTGAGACCGCTGAAACTGAAACCGATCTCGTCGGAATGTTCGAGAGGCACGGGAAGCGGAAAAGCATCGGGATCTCCCTCCCGGGCGAGCCGGTCCACCACCGGGCCACCGGGATAGCCGAGCCCGAGCAGCTTGGCCACTTTGTCGTAGGCCTCGCCCACGGCGTCGTCCTTCGTCTCGCCCAAAAGTTCGTATTCACCGAAGGAGCGCACGAAAACGATCTCCGTGTGTCCCCCCGAGACGATGAGGGAGAGAAAGGGGGGCTCCAGAGACGGATGGGTGGCCACGTTGGCGAAGAGATGTCCCTCCAGGTGATTGACCCCCACGAGAGGAACTTCCCAGGCCTGGGCAAGCGCCTTGGCACTCATCACCCCCACGAGAAGAGACCCCACAAGGCCAGGCCCTGCAGTGACCGCAACGAGAGAGAGCTGTCTTGCGGGATTGCGGACTCCCGCCTCCTCCAGGATCCTCTGCAGCAAGGGAAGCAATACCTCCTGGTGACACCGGGAGGCGACTTCGGGAACGACTCCTCCGAAGGGCGCGTGCTCCTCTATCTGGCTCGAGAGCCCCTGGGCGAGAACGGTGCACTGGTTTTCGAGAACACACACCGCCGTGTCGTCGCAGCTCGTTTCGATGCCGAGTGTCAGAAAAGAGGACTCCACCGTCAATGTCCTCCGCAACCGCAGCCGCCACCACAGCTGCTGCAGCTTCCGGTACAGCCCGCCTTCTTTCGGCGGGGCTCCCCCTGCTCGTGGATGAGGCTCTTTCCCCGACAGCGGGGACACTTGTTCGCGAAGGTCTCACAGGAAAACCGCTCCCCGCAGGAAGCACACCGATACACGTGCACGCTCTTCACCTCCCAGGGACGCGCAGCTTCGTCGCGTACTCTCCGTAGCCGAGACGGATCTCTTTCCCCGGAGCGATCTCTCCCGGAGGAACGACGAACGCGAACACGCCCACCGTATCGGAGGGAATCTCACCGTGGGGAAAGAAGTCTTTTCTCGTAAGGATGTCCTTCCACTGCACCGCATAGGTTCCAACAAAAATCTGTTCAGGATCGAAGGTCCAGGGAATGAGCGCCCGGTAGCGGCAGATGAAGAGGCTCTTTCCTTTCGCGGCATTGCTGAGAAAATGCTGTACGTGCCATTTGAGCCAGTCCGGCGCTTCCGATTCGCCCCCGGAGGCGCGGCTGAGCACATTATCCACATAGACGAAGGTCATCTGCCCCCGAGCACCGACGATCATGCCCCCCAGATCCTGCCCCTCCACCCAGACGTTGGCGGATCGCTCCTCCACAAGTTCCTCCACGGACAAAGCGCGAGCGACGCGTTCTGTCCCCGCAACAAGGACCACGCACACCACAAGACAGATGCTCAAGATACGGAACACGTTCTTCACGGCGAAATTCCTCCCTTCTCTGTGGAACAGAGAGCGCCTGCGGAGGAACACGTTCCTCCCGGCGCAGACAATAATCCTCCCGGAGGACAAAGAACGCAAGTCTGCCCGCCGTTCGGAGAGGATGAACATATGCATCGGTTCTTCTCACTGAAAAGGTGCCCGGCGGACGGACCACCCCCCGCGCACGTTCCGTCTCCGGTTCCATTCCACAATAGCATTTCCGGCGCTACGGCCGACTTTCCAGGGATGCCTCTCTTCCGCTACCCCCGACGGCGCAACGCGCTCCGTACCCATTCCCATTCCCGACACTTCAATCGGCGCGTCAGTAAGGCATAGACCGCTCCACCCATGCAGGCGACACCTCCAAGCCAGAGCAGTCGCAGCGCAAGGGATGCCGCGGGAGGATAGGGCAACAGGAATTTCCAGAGCAGGATCATCGCCGTCGTGAACGCCAGGGCGATTCCCACAGGCTTTCCCCATTCCGGCGAAAAGAGCCGGTCTCTACCCTCGCTCGCCTCCCCGCCGAAGCGCCGAACCCGAACATACCCGACGAGGGCGGAGACCGTAAAGGCCATCGATGCAGCCAGGGCAATGCCTCGATACGAAAGAAGAGACATGAACAGTATGCTCGCGCCGAGGTTCACGGTCACGCTCGACGCTGTGACGAAGAGTGCATCCCTGGGTTTGCTTCGTGCATAGAGAGCCCGCATGGTCACCGTGGTGCAGGCCATTCCGGGAAGTCCCAACGCGTACATGGACAAAGCCCCTGACGTGGCATTCCAGGCCCACGCGTCGAAAGCACCCCGAAAGAAGAGCACGTGCACGATCTCCCGGCTGCACGCCACTGTCCCGAGCACCACGGGAAAGACCACGAAAAGAGCGAAGCGAAGCGCATCCCGGTAGAATTCCATGAACTCTTCGTTCTCTCCCGGAGCGATGCGGGAGAGAAGAGGGAGTACCGCCTGGGAGAGGGCCACCACGAAGAGCCCCAGAGGAAGCTGGAGTACCCGGTCCGCGTAGTTCAGAACGGAAATGACCCCACCCTCCAGAAAAGAACCGAGCATGCGGCTCACCAGAGGATTCACCTGATTGAGGGAAAGCCCCACCGCATAGGGAAGAAAGAGCACGAGCATGCGCCGGAGCTCCGGATCCTTACGGTTCGGCCGCTCGGGAAAAAGGGGCACCCCCAGCTTCCAGCTCCATCCCCACTGAAGGAGCAACTGGGCCAGGCCGCCGAGGAGAACCGCCGCAACGAGACCTTTGATACCGAAGGAAGGAACGAAAAGAAGAACCACGGCGATGAAGGTCACGTTGCTCAGCGCTGGTGCCACGGCGGGGACGAAAAAGGAATCCAGGCTGTTCAGGACACCCATGGCGAGAGCCCCGAGAGAGACGAAAAGAAGGAACGGAAAAAGCGACCGTGTGAGGGATTCGGCGAGAATTCGGATCTCCGGAGCGAACCCGGGAGCCATGAGACGGACCAGGAGCGGTGCGGCGACGATGCCTCCGAGCACCACCGCGGCTCCGAGAAGCAAAAGCACCGTCATGGCCTGGCGGGCGAGGCGCATCGCCCGATCCTTTCCGTCCCTGGCAAGCACCTGAGAGAAGACGGGAACGAACGAAGCGGAGAGTGCTCCCTCCGCGAGGAGCTGGCGGGAGAGATTCGCCAGCGTGTAGGCCACGTAGAACGCATCAAGCTGCCTCGTCGCACCGAAACAGGCCGCCATGAGTACCTCGCGGATCAATCCGAGGATTCGGCTGGCGAAGGTACCGAGCATCATCGTGAAGGCATGGCGTACCATGCGGGCGTTGCGTGAGGAACCGTCCATAGGGTATCCTCCTTGACGGAGCGTGTTTCAGAAACGGCTCCCCGAGAAGAACCGGCGAGGAACGGAACATCGAAGGAGCTGACAACCGTCATGAATGTGAAAAAAACGACGAGTATTCTCTGGGGCGTCGGAAATCCCCTCTGCGGGGATGACGGCGTTGGAGTCCGCATTGCCGAGGCGCTTCTGGACGCACCCCCCGAAGAAATGGAGATACGCCTCTGTGAGACCACTCCGGAAAATCACCTGGCACACCTCCGGAGGACGAGGCCGTCCCGGCTCATCATCGTCGATGCGGCCCTCATGGGACTTTCCCCCGGGGCAATACGGCGCCTTCCGCTTGCATTCTGCGAAAGCACCTCCTGGAGCAGCCACGGCATCCCTCTTTCCTCCTTGCTGGAGGAATTCTCCCGGGAGATGGACCTGGTCGTCATCGCCGTGGAACCAGCCTTCCGGGAGCATTCGCTCAACCTTTCTCCGAAGGTGGCGGAAGCGAAAACAGTTCTTCTTGCCCTCCTTGAGAACGGAGAATTCGAGAGCATTCCCTTGCTGGAAAAACCATCCCGCAATTCCATTCCGTAGCGCCATTGGAGAAAAATCCGACTCGACCCCAGGCCGTCCTCGATCGACTTCGTTCCGGTGCGACACAGAACCCTGCTGCTCCGTTCCAGTCGCCTCCCGGCGAATTTCTTGCAATGACCCGTTTTCTCAAAGAAGGATGCACAGGCAGGTAGTCGCAGAAGACATCATCGAAGCGCCTTCCTTGGCCGTCACCAGGAAAAACGTTCCCCCAGGTAGAATTTCCTGGCCACCTCACTCTCGGCCACATCCTGGGGAGATCCCTCCACGACAATTTGTCCCTGGTGGATCAGACAGGCCCGATCCGTGATCGCCAGGGTGTCCCGCACGTTGTGGTCCGTGAGCAGAATGCCGAATCCCTTCTTGCGGAGATCCAGGATGATCTGCTGAATGTCGTAGACCGCGATGGGATCGATGCCGCTGAACGGTTCATCAAGGAGAATGAACTCGGGCATGATGGCGAGACATCGTGCGATCTCCACACGTCGTCGTTCACCGCCGCTCAGGGCGTATCCTGGCACGGAACGGACCCGTTCCAGTCCGAACTCTCGCAGAAGATGCTCCAGCACCTCGCGCCAGTCCCCCGAGGAATGGTTCTGCTCTTCAAGGACAAGGCGCAAATTGTCCTCCACCGAGAGATTGCGAAACACCGACGCCTCTTGGGGAAGATACCCCACGCCGAGCCGGGCACGCCCGAACATGGGCAGTTCCGTAACATCTCTTCCGTCCACGTAGACGTTGCCCGAATCGGGGGAAATCAGTCCGACGAGCATGTAGAAGGTAGTCGTCTTACCCGCACCGTTCGGACCGAGCAAACCGACGATTTCCCCCTGCTGCACGGAAAGATTCACCGAGGAGACGACGGTCTTCCCACGGTAACTCTTGACGAGGCGTTCCGCCGAAAAGATCCGTCCCATGCTCACTCCCCCACGGGAAAGGTGAGTTGGGGTTTGCCGAGGGCTTCGATGCGCCTGGTGACGAGGTTCATCACCAGGCTCTGGGCGGAAACGGTGCGCCCGGCCTGGACCGCGGAAGCGTTTCCCGTCACGACGACGGAGCCCTTGGCGATGGAATAGATTCCCTTGGCACCACGAATGCGCACGGGCTTTCCGTCTCGCCCGGCGACCTCCACGACAATGCCCCCTTCGGCGGTCACCTCCGCGAGTACTCCCTTCTCGGCACGCCCCACCACCGTGGGTGCCACCAGAGAAACACGCTCTTTGGGGTCCTCGAAACGCCGCACATTCCTGGCACGGAAATCGTCACCCTCGCGCCATGCGGAGTCGGCCTCCAAATTACGTCCCTCCCAGAGGATCGACACATCTCCCCTGGCCTCGTAGGCCACGGAACCGCCGAGGCGATATTTGATCATCTCCGCCCTCAGACGATCACCCCCGGAGGAGATGGACACGTCCCCGGACGCAAGAAGCCAGGCATCCCGTGCGCGATAGGTGAGGTAGGCGCAGACGAGTTCGAGTTCTTCCTCGGGAAAGGACGCCACCACGTTTCCGGTGAGGATGAAGAGCGAACCGTCGCTCCGCCCCTCTCCCCGCTCGGCGGTGATCCGGCCGGCGCCCTTCCGGATGGTTAGGTTTCCCTCGGCGACAATGCGCTGCGACTCGGGGTCGTAGCGAAGCGATTCCGCAGTGAGGGTCACCTTTTCCGACACAGCGGCTCCCCCGCTCTCCTCCGCATGTCCGATGGAGGAGAAGCAAAGAAGAAGAGCGATCACGCCCGCCCCAAAAGCGGTGACGGCAGTTGCGCTGACACGGCGCTTCATGACTGTTCCTCCCGGGAAAAAGCTCTGCGGCGCCTTCGGCGCCGCAGCTATTCTATCCTATCAGGTCCGGTTCGTGCACTTACCGGAAGAGAGAATCGGCAATTCCACTCAGCCCTTCAGCCGAAATTCGCCATCCTCCGGCGCCCTTATGGAAAAACATCCCCTCGCTCCGGGGATTTCCAGGCACGTCGCCCGTGGATCCGTGCGCTGCGGCTCTTTCGAGAAAAACACCGCAGCGGGGATCTCCTCTCCTTCGAAGAGCTTTGGAAACGACAGTTCGCACAAGAGCTTTTCCGGAGATCCCGTAAAACGGAATCGGGACGAAAGGTCCGCACCTCCCGGGAGCTTTCGCCAACTCCCGGCGCACCGCACCGGGAAAGTTGCCCGCCCGACGGACTGCTCCATCCGCCCGGAGAGAACGGAGAAGGGGTTCAGTGCCGGAAAAGTCCCTTTTCCAGCAACGTCTCGCCGATCTGTACGGCGTTGAGAGCCGCGCCCTTCCGGAGATTGTCGGACACGACCCACAGGGCAAGGGCGTTTCTTCGCGCCGTATCCCGGCGAATGCGTCCCACGTAGACGGGATCCGTCCCTGCGGCTCTTCTGGGGAGGGGGTAAACGCTCTTCCCGGGGTCGTCCTCCACGACCACTCCGGGGGCATTTCGAAGAATCTCCCGGGCCTCATCCGGAGAGAGGGCATCGCGGAACACCGCCGTCACGGCCACGGCATGCCCGCGGAACACGGGAACCCGCACGGTGGTACAACTCACCGGAAGCTCGGGAAGTCCCAGAATTTTCCGGGATTCCCGAACCATTTTCCACTCTTCCTCACTGATCCCCTCGTCGTCGAACCCACCGATATGGGGCAGGGCGTTGAAGGCGACGGGATGGGGATAGATCTGCGCCCGCTCTTCCCCGCCGAGAGGGATTCCTCTCTCGAACCGGGCAAGGGAGCTGCCCTCCGCAAGTTCCCGGAGAGCCGCCTGTCCCGTTCCGGAGACGGACTGAAAGGTCACGGCGGCGAATTCGAGAAGCCCCGCCGCCTGGTGCAGCGGGTTCAGCGCAACGACGGTCTGGATGGTGGCGCAGTTCGGATTGGCGATCACCGCGGGCGTTTTCGGGAGCGTTCCCGCGTTGACTTCGGGCACCACAAGAGAGACATCGGGGGCCATGCGCCAGGCCGAGCTGTTGTCCACCACCCAGGCACCCTTGCTCCGAGCGACGGGAGCCCATGTCCGGGAAGGCCCGCTGCCCGCGGAAAAGAGCGCCAGATCGACCCCCTCGAAAACATCCTCCGACACCGCCCGCACGGAAACGCTCTCCCCGTGAAAGGGAAGCACAACCCCCGCAGAGCGCTCCGACGCAAGAGGCAACAGTTCGTCCACGGGGAAAGAACGCTGCTCCAGAACCGCGACCATTTCCCGACCGACCAGCCCGGTGGCTCCTAGGACGGCGACGCGCACGGCGCTTCCTCCTCAACGAAATGACGATGCAGCGCGCGCACCGCCGTTTCCACCTGACCGGAGGGAATGACGCAGGTAATGGACTGGGAGGTGGAGGCGATCATGTCGATGTTGATCCCCACGTCGGCGAGAATGGAGAACATTTTCGAAGGGACTTCGGGATGGTTGGCAATGCCCGCGCCCACCACGGAGATCCGGGCGATCTCCGTGTCGAAGGTCACGCCCTGGGCCTCGATATTCCGGGCGACATTCCGGCAAATGCGGATCGCCTCGCCAAGAAACGCCTTGTGGACAAGAAAAGCAATGTCGTTCACGTCGCCGCGCATGACGCTCTGAATGATCATCTCCACTCCGATGCCATTCTGGCCGAGCGCTCCGAAGAGCTTCGCGGCGATACCCGGAACGTCCGGCACTCCCAGTACGGCCACCTTGGCCACGTTTCCGTCCTGTGTCACCGCCTGAACGACCAGACGCTCGTTCACATCTTCTCTCATGACCCATGTTCCCTCCTCTTCGTCGAAGGACGACGCCACGTAGACGGGAACGTCATACTGCGCCGCCATCTCCACGCTCCTCGCCTGGAGCACCTTGGCCCCCATGACGGCCATCTCCATACACACACCGTAGGAGACCCGGGAGAGCTTGCACGCCTCCGGAACGAGCCGGGGATCCGCGCTGTAGACGCCGGTCACATCCGTGTAGATGTGGCAGGCGTCCGCTTCCAGGGACGCGGCGAGGGCCACCGCGGACAGGTCAGACCCGCCCCGACCGAGCGTGATGATATCCCCCGAGACATTGATGCCCTGAAAACCCGCCACCACGGGAACCGTCCCCTCGGCGAGAGCTTTTTCGAGGTGATGGGGTTGCACCGTGCGGATCCGCCCTTCCATGTGATAGCCGTCGGCATAGATCCCTGCCTGCAATCCCGTGAAGGAACGGGCGGGAATCTTCCGATTCCGCAGGGCGAGAGCGAGCAGTGCGATGGACTGCTGCTCCCCCGTGGCAAGAAGCTGATCCATTTCCCGGTTGTCCTGCCCCCGAAGCTCTCCGGCGAGTGAGAGCAGTTCGTCCGTGGTCTTTCCCCGGGCGGAGACCACGACGACAACCTCGTTGCCCTCCCTGACGAAAGGTTCGATCCTCGCGGCCACGGCGTGCATCCGCCCCGGATCCGCCACGGAGGATCCCCCGAACTTAAGCACCAGTCGCGACACGCACGCCACCTCCGGACAGTTTCGCACCAGCCTCGTCCACATCGAGGACAAAGAACCGGGACCGTACACCATTCCCCGAGAAGATGCGGCACATGCGCCCCGCCACTCCCTGGGGATTTCCCTTCACGAAGGCCATCATGCTCGGTCCCGAACCGCTGATGGCCACTCCCATGCACTCGGGACTCTTCCGGATCTCCGAAAGAATCTCCTCGCCCCCCGGAAAGAGTTTTGCCCGGAACTGCTGATGCAGCTTATCCTCCATGGCCCAGAGAAGATGTTCCCAGGACCCGGTGGCCCATGCGGCGGTAAAGAGAGCCGCACGACTCACGTTGAACACGGCATCCTTGAGGGAGACCACCTCGGGAAGAACCTCCCGGGCTGCCTTGGTGCTCACTCGAAACTCCGGAACCGCCACCACCACCGACACGTCCGGAGGCATGGAAGTCAACCGAAGATAGCGAAGGCGCTCCCCGTCCCAACAACTCACCACCATGCCGCCGACGCAGCAGGGAACCACATTGTCCGGGTGCCCTTCAAGACGGACCATGAGAGGCAACAGTTCCTCTTTCGACAGAGGGCGTTCCCGCAGAGCGTTCGCGAGCAGGACACCTCCCACCACGGCACCGGCGGAACTGCCCAGCCCACGACAGAGGGGAACCGCGTTGAGCGCCCGGAAGACCAGTCCCGGAGCTTCCTTCTCCCAGGCCTCAAAAGCCGCCTCGTAGGAACGGATGACCAGATTCGCCGCGGGATCCTCCAGTTCACGGCTTCCCTCTCCCACAACCTCCACCTGGTAGGTACCCGAGGGAAGGAGTTCCAGCACTTCGTACACGTTGTAGAACGTGAGCCCCATGCCCAACGTGTCGAAGCCCGAACCGAGATTGGCACTCGACGCGGGAACCCGGACGCGAATCGGAAAGGTCATGACCGGAACACCTCCTCGAGAGAACTCCAGTTTCCGTCGATTTCCGTGATGGCCGAGGCCTTTCCCAGCGCGGCATCAGGATCCTTGAGACCGTTTCCCGTGAGCACCATGACCACTCGAATCCCCCGCGGCAGTTCATTCCGGCGGGCAAGCGCCAGAAGCCCCGCCAGCGGAGCCGCCGAGGCCGGTTCCGCAAAGAGCCCCTCCCTGGAGGCCAGGATTCTCTGGGCCTCCAGGATCTCCGGATCCGACACGGCGGCAAAGGCTCCGCCGGAACGCCGCACAGCCCAACGGGCCTTTCGGGCGTTCACGGGACGCCCGATGCGAATCGCCGTGGCCACCGTCTCGGGCTGGGGCACATCCTCCCCCCTCACCATCGGGCTGGCTCCTTCGGCCTGAAACCCCATCATCCGGGGAATCCGGGAGGCTTTTCCGGACCGGGCGTACTGGACGAAGCCCGCCCAGTAGGCGGTGATGTTCCCCGCGTTGCCCACGGGAATGGCGAGCCAATCCGGCGCGTCCCCCAGATCGTCGCAGACCTCCCACGCGGCGGACCGCTGCCCCCTGAGCCGATAAGGATTCACGGAGTTCACGATGGCCAGGCCGAGTCGCCGCGAGGCGTCCCGGGCGAGATCGAGAGCCGTGTCGAAATTCCCCCGCACGGCAATGACCTTCGCTCCGTAGATGAGCGCCTGGGCGAGCTTGCCGAGAGCCACCTTTCCCGCCGGAAGCAGCACGTGACAGGGAATGCCTGCAGTCGCCGCATAGGCTGCGGCGGAGGCCGAAGTGTTGCCCGTGGAGGCGCACACCACCGCTCTGCTCCCCGCCTCCAGCGCCTTCGCCACGGCGAGAACCATCCCGCGATCCTTGAAGGATCCGGTGGGGTTCAATCCCTCATACTTGGCGAAAAGCTCGATGCCGAGCTCCTCTCCCAGGTTCCGGCACGCCACAAGAGGCGTGCTCCCCTCTCCGAGAGAGAGAAGGGGAGTCCGCTCCGTAAGGCGCAGATTCGTCCCATACCGATGAAGCACTCCACGCAATGGAAACACCTCCCTGATCCGCACAAAACAAAAAGACCCCCTTCTTCTATGAAGACGGGAGTCCCGCGGTTCCACTTCACTTCCGCTTTTCGCATGAAGCACGCCTCCGAAAAAACGCACTCCAAAAAACGGCATCTCACCGCGCGATAAGGGGCGCTCCCCTGCGTCTTGACCCTTTCGGATTCACGGTTTTCAACGCACGCTCCAGGGCGGTGACCTTTTCCTGCGGAGTGAAGAGCCTTTCAGCCCAAGGACTCTTCTCTCTGTCCTCCGCGCATCTCGGACAGATCTTCCCTTTCATCGCGACAGGATAATCAGGAAATATTGAGGGAGACTATACGCCTCCAGAGACAACCTGTCAAGAAAGGGGGGCACGATTCCCCTACTTTTTCCGGGAAACTCTTTTTATTGTTCCGTTTGTACGGCACCGATTCCCCCGCCGGCAAACCGAACAGTTCTCAGAAGGGAGGTGCCCCCATTCCCTCAAAACACCCTCCCTCTGAAAAACACGGAAACCATGCCCCATTCCCCGCGTTTTCCCGGAGCAACGGATTCCTCTTCGCCTTCTTTTTCCGCGACATCGAGAAAATTCCTCACAGAAGAGATTGCCCTCGGAGATCATCTTTGCTACAATGTGCCGTCAGCAGCGGGACACACGTCGAGGTGTCCCGCTTTTGAGCCGCCCGGCGACGCATTCGAAGCGAAGACGGGACAGGAGGTTGAGAGACATGTCGCAACTGCGCACGGCAGACGATCAGGTCCCCATGACGCGGGAGGGCTACGAACAGCTCAAGCAGGAACTCATCCAGTTGCGAACGGATGGACGGGCCGAAGTGGCCCGGAAGCTCGAGGAAGCACGCGGTTTCGGTGATCTGAGCGAAAACGCGGAGTACCACGCAGCAAAGGAAGAACAGGGACAGCTTGAGACGCGCATTCAGTGGCTCGAGTCACGTCTCAGCCGGGTGCGTATCGTCGAAGCCGCCGATGTGGACACCAGCAAGGTCACTCTGGGAACGACCATCACGATAAGGGACCTGGACTCGCGGAAGGACTTCGTCTACACTATCGTTGGCTCCGAGGAATCCGACCCGAAGAAAAACCGCATCTCCGCCGCAAGCCCCGTCGGTCAGGCACTCATGGGGCAGGAGGTCGGCCAGGAAGTGCTGGTACGCGTTCCCAAGGGAATCCGAAAGCTGAAGATCGTGGACATCGGCGTTCAGTAAACACACCAACACGTAGCGGGTAGATTTTTCTCCGACGGGAAATGCCTTTCGATTTTTTTCCGTGGAACGGGGGGAGAAATACCCGAAAGGGGAATTCGGACGGCAGGGTGGCAACGCCACCTCTGCCGCTTTTTTCTTGGCTTCGTCTCGGCATTCCAGGAGGGGCATGCATCATGAACGGACAACAGTGGCTTGCGGGAATCATCTTCGTCGCGGCCTTCGCGCTCATCGTCAGCGAAAAGATGCATCGGCTGAAAGCGGCGATGGCGGGACTTTCGGGAGTGCTCCTTCTCCGGTTGGTCACCCAGGAAGACGCCTTTCGCTTCATCGATTTCAACACCATCGGTCTGCTCGTCGGCATGATGATCCTCGTGGGAATCGTCAAGGAAACAGGGCTCGTCCAGCGTACCGCCATCACCGCCATCACACTGAGCAAGGGGCATCCCTGGAGGCTCCTCGTGGCGCTGACATCCCTCACAGCACTCATCTCCGCTCTCCTTGACAACGTCACCACGGTGCTCCTCATCGGTCCCGTGGCCCTCGCCGTGTGCGAGACTCTGGACCTCGACCCGGAACCGTTCATTTTCGGAGAGATCTTCGCCTCTAACATCGGCGGAACGGCGACGCTCATCGGCGATCCACCCAACATCCTCATCGGATCCGCCGCCGGTTTCTCCTTCAACGAGTTCCTTCTACACCTGGGACCGGCGGCGTTGCTGGCGCTGTGCGTCATGTACGGCCTGTTGTACCTGCTCTTCCGGAAAGATCTGGTTCCCTCGCACAGAACCGAGGAGCTTCTCCTGCGCTTCCAAAGAGGTGGAAAGCCGCTGGATAAAAAGGGAACCACACGAATTCTCGCCGTCCTCGCTGGAGTGCTTGCGGCATTCACACTCCACGGCACGCTTGGATTCGAGGCCGCGACCATCGCCATCGCAGGGGCCACGGCGGGGCTCCTGCTCTGTCCTGTCCCGGTGGAAAAGGCCCTTCAGGAAGTGGACTGGGTCACCATTCTCTTTTTCTCCACACTCTTCATGCTCGTGGGAACCATCGAACACGTGGGGATCATCGAGATTGCCGCAACGCATCTCGTGGACACCGTCGGAAACCGCCCCGAACTGTTCGCCGGGCTCCTCCTGTGGTGCTCGGGAATTCTCTCCGCCCTGGTGGACAATGTCCCTTACACGGCGGCCATGATTCCCCTCGTGCGGGATGTGGCATCCCTCTCGTCCATGAACGCGGAACCGCTCTGGTGGGCACTCGCTTTGGGGGCCTGTCTGGGGGGAAACGGAACGTTGGTGGGCGCATCGGCAAACCTTGTCCTGGCGGGCATCGCGGAGAAGGGCGGCATCAGGCTCTCTTTCCTCCGCTTTCTCCGCATCGGAAGCCTTGTCACGGGAGCCACGCTGCTCTCCTCCACACTCTATCTCTATCTCCGCTATTTCATCCTCGCATCCTGAGGGAAGCCCGCAGAATGCGTCCTGTCAGCTCGGGGAAATTCCATCCGAACGCCGCCGCAGCCTTGGGGACAAGGCTTGTGGCGGTCATCCCCGGAACGGCGTTCACCTCGAGAACCCACGGGCTTCCTTGAGGATCAAGGCGCAGATCCACACGGCTGTAGATCTCGCACCGCGTAGCCCGATGAGCTTCCACGGCAGCGCGCCGAACCTTGTCGGCGGTTTTCTCGTCGAGCGGCGCGGGGACAAGATATTCGCTGGAAAAGGGGGTATATTTCGCCTCGTAGGTATAGAAAGTGCCTTTGGGGCGGATCTCAACGACGGGCAGTGCCGACGGGCCGCTCCCATCGTCCCACACCGTCACTGTGAGTTCCTTTCCTGGAATGTAGTCCTCCACGAGCACCGTCCCGCCGAAACGTTCCGCCTCTCGGACCGCCTCGCTCAGTTCCTCTTCTTTCCGGACGATGGTGACTCCCACGGTGCTTCCAGCGCCGGAGGGTTTGACGACAAGGATTTCGCCTTCCGCAACGCGGCGGGCGAGAGCGTACAGGGCCGCCCCTGAGTGTGCTTCTCCGGAATGCAGAAGCGTGAACGCCGCTGTGGGAATACCGTATTGCCGGAAGAGGAGCTTGCTCACCACCTTGTCCATAGCGCACATGCATCCTTCGGGCCCGCTCCCCGTGTAGGGAACGCCCGCCATCTCCAGAAGCGCCTGAAAACGCCCGTCCTCGCCCCATCCTCCGTGAAGCGCGACGAACACTGCCGTGCCCTCCCGCAGAAGGGGCAAAACGTCCTTCGGAGTCTGCAGCGTCAGGAGTTCCGAGGGCCACCCGTCCTCCGCAAGAGCCTGGCACACCGCAGCGCCACTCCTGAGGGAAACGTCCCGCTCGGGGCTGTCGCCTCCGCAGGCGACGAGAATCCTTTCCACGTCTGCAGGCATGTCAGTTTCCGGATCCTCCGGGGAGATCTTTGGGGCGACTCCCTCTGTCGTCAATCTCCTTCTGTCCCACTCCGAGAGGCGTGTCCGGAAACGCAAGGATGGTGATGCGCAGGCCCGCCCAGTCGTCGCCGTTTTGGAGATCGTCCCGTACCAACAGCTCCCATTCCATGCAATCAAGGGTATAGGTCACCCAATAGGCAATCTCCTGCAGTTCCGACGCGTTGAGATCGTACCCGCCCCGGGCGGCGAATTTCCATCCGTTCCCGAGGGGGATGGTGATTTTCTGGTAAAGCTCCTCCGCTTCCTCCTCCGCGTCCCACTGCATGGGAGAACCGCCGGACACCCAGCGCCGGAAGTAGGTGGTGCGCATCTGCAGACTCGAAAGAGGCCATTCGAACCCCAGCGCCGCCTCGGTAACAGTCTGGGTGTCGTCACCTTCGGCGCTCTCCCTGTCGTAGAGATAGCGCATGTACTTGGCTTTCCAGAAGGGCACGAAATTCGTCCCCGAACCCTCGCCGTAAAGTTCCACTCCCGCGCCGCGGCGTTCGGCGCGAAGCCCCTCTTCCTCGTAGGTGCCCCAGGTGCCGTGGAGACGCCACCATCCTCCGCTCGCTCCGTCGGACCACCAGGGACCGACCAGGGTGAATTCAGGATCGCGCTCCAGCGTTCCCCGGTAGGTCTTGCCGAGTTGTTTTTCGATCTCCACGGCCTCCCGCTGTTTCCAGCTCATCGTGCCGCTCCACCCTCCGGAGAGAACACGGAATCCCCAGGAGGGGCGCCAGGTCTTTTCGTCCGATTCCTTCTCGTAGGAATACTCGGTCTCTCCGAAGAGGCGCACGGTGTCGCTCAGCTCCTGCTCGAACTTCCCCCACCCCTCGAACTCCGAGTCCTTCCAGTACATAAGTCCGAGGGTGAGACTCCCTCCAGGCCAAGTGAGAGGCCCGGAGAACCCCACACCGACCCCGCGGTCTCTCTCGTAACTCAGGGAAGGAAAGAAGGACGTCTGGAGTGCCCGCTGTTTTGTGTCCAACCGAACTACGTAGTCAAAGGGATAACGAAACAGAAGGAACTCGCCGATGTAGACCTTGGGATTTTTCGCCACGACTCGCTTTCCGGGAACGACGACAAGATTCGTCGCTTCCAGCCGGTAATGCGGACGCTCCTCCGTGCAGGTGGTGATGGTTGCGCCTTCCCAGAACGCCACGTCTCCGTCCCGGTCGCCACCTCGGGCCTGCCGGGCGCTGATGCGGTTCGTCCGTACTGCCGTCTCGAAGGGAAGAACCTCAAGCTCCTTTCCCTTGAAAAGAAGCGCGTCCACTTGTCCCGAAGCGCTGCGCACCACCCCCTCCTGGGTGACCAGGTTGAACTCCGCCCGCTCTCCCGACAGGCGCCGTCCCCGCCAATGCAACGTCACCAGTTCCCCCGGTGCCGCAGAGGCCCTGAGCATCTGCGTGCGCGTGTCCATTTCGACATGGGGAGCCTGAAGGCGAAACTCGCCGTAGCGGAGGCGCACGTTTCCCTCGGCGAGAGCGGTGTATCCCGCCTCGTCATAGGTAACACGGTCGGCATCCACCACAACCTGAGGCGCGGGTTCCTCGCCGAAAGCCGGGAGGAGAGACGCCTGGAGAAAAAACAGTACTAACAACAGCACCGGGAACGACGACATCGAACGAGCTTCCCTCATGGTTCCTCCCATTCCACAATCACGTCCCCGCTCAGGAAAACGCTCCCGCCGGGAAGAATCCATCCGGAGCCGGCGCGAAGCGTCGTTTTTTCGTCCTCTTCCGCGAAGACACCTTCGGGAAAGACAAGTCTCCCGTCCCCCCGATTCCATGTCCCTTTCGGAGCGGCAAAGCGCAGGCCCCCCGAAGAAAACTCCACCTCGCCCCGAACCCGTTCGAGAACTACGTCGCCTAATTCCTCGTCAAACATTCCCGTCTCCGCAACCATGACATATCGGCATTGTTCCTCGTCGACGAGCTCCACCTCCAGGGAAATCGCCCGTACCCGCTCGCCCATACGTTCCAGCCTCGGGGTCCGTACAGTCCAGAGATTTTCCTCCACTTTCCGCGAAATGGAGACCCGCTCCAACGTGACCGGCAATTCCGGAGCCGGCCCTCGAGTTTTCATGAACTCCTCCAGGAGACTCACGTCCCGTTTCATCAAGAAAACCAGACCGGCAACCCCCGCAAGCACAAGAAACGCGAGCAGTCTACCAGGAAATCCGCCAGATGCCCTGTTCTTCCACAAGACGAAGGACCTCGCTCCTCAGCACCCGCATGACCAACAGTTTCTGGGCGGCACTGACCTTCACCACTGTCTCGTTGGGCCAGGAGAGAACGTATCCTTCCTTGAGCGCCCAGCGAAAACTTCCTTCGAGCACGCGTTTCCCGAAGGCATCACGGGTGTACAACACTCTCATGTCCTTCGTGAGCAGCTCGTACATGACATCCACATCCCCGGCGACCCATCCCTGGAGAAATTTCTCCACCGTCTGTTGTCGGGAGAGTCGGATGAGCCGCTCGGGAGCCCCCGCCGTCGGAACGGCCTCTTCGAGAGGTCGTTCTCCGGAATCCACGGAAAGCGATATCTCAGGAATCACCTCATCCGGAGAGAGAAAATCATCCAAAGCTACCTCCCCGGAAGACGCAGGAGTGCCCTGTGGCAGCGCGGCCGTCGCCGCTCCCCCCTGAATGGGAACAGGCGCGCTGGGCATGACGAGAAACGGCGGCGGAGGCGGAATGTCCTCTTCAGGTTTTTTCGGATGCGGAGAGGGCGCTTTCTTTCCTTCTTCTCTCTTCGGCGCGGACGAATTTGCGGTCACCGTCACCGCTCCCTTTGGGGCGTCTTTTTCGGTTTTTCCTCCTCCGGAGTCCTCACCCAGAGTGACCACCACGGTCTCAGCGGGGAGATCGGGCGACGTGGCAATCGGTTCTCTTGCCGGAGACATTCCCGAAAAGGCAAACACCTGCTCCTCTCCGGCCACACCGGAAAGAGAAAGCGTAAACGTTCCTTCCTGCCTCGGGAAAAAAACCAACCCCTGCACGACGCCGGAGAGGGCTTCGTCGAAGGAGTCGTCGTAGGAGGAGGGGATAAAGCGCTCCCCCCTGTCGTTCACGAGAGCGAAGTGTTCCGAAAGGGGAGCCAGGGAGAGCGGTGATCCGCCGAATTGATAAACGGTGAGGAGAACAGGTTCGGAGTCACCCATGCGCAGATCCCGGAGAAAGGATTGCTTGTAGGTGGCGGTATCCGCGGCGGAGAAACCGCGCTTTGCCGCCTCCAGCCGCACCCAGGGGTCCACAAGTTCCTCCGGATAGTGCACCACCCAGATAAGACAATCCTCTCCCCACCGAAATGCCGTATGCCGTTCCAGAATGGACGTGACCTCACGCAACGCCTCCTGGCGCTCCGTGGTCGTGTTCTCGAAACCCGTCATTCCGGCGGAAAGCGGCGTGACAGGCAAAAGGAGCCCGAGGGAACACCAGAAGAAAAAAACGGCAAAAACAACCCCCCGGCTGGACGGAAGAGCCTTGAACGGCGTTCGGGGGCGGGACGGAATTCCGAAGGGGCAACCCGCCCCGCTCTTCTTCGGACGAAACGAAAGCGCCATGACGAACTACTACAGCTTCAGATCGATGATTGCCGACACACCCACACCCTGGACTCTGCGGAAACGATCCAGAGGATTCAGGGCATCGATGGGAACGAGGATCTTGATGCGCACACCCTGAAACGATGCCTCGATCTGGGCGACGGCCTTCGTCTTGTCCACGGTGTTCTTGGGACCCGAAACCTGGGCCGCGCCGATGCGCGTCCCAGATCCCACGGAGACGATGGGAACCACCTTGGTGGACTCGTTCGCCCCGACTCCCTTGTTGAAAGTGATGGTATTGATGAAATCATTGAGGGGCCCCGCCACTGCATCCACGAGGAGACCCCCGCCGACGACTCCCAGAAGCGGCCCCAAGTCGATGGCGGAGGCGGCGCTTCCCGCCATCACCGTACCCAGCACGAGCAACAGTCCCAGAAATTTCTTCATGACCGCATTCCTCCTTTCGGTTCTTGTTCCTTTCCTCACTGCGTGGCCGTAGGCGTCACGTCCGGCGAGGAAACGTCTCCCTCGCCTTCCTTGAGCAGCCCCTGCAACCCTTGCGGAACCGGAAAGGCCTGCACGCGAGATTCTTCTCGCGCCTCCACGTAGAACTGCGTCCCCTCGGGAACATCCCGATCATCGCCCCGTACGAAAAATCCCCCCGCCAGTCCGACGGGACCGAGCACGACGAGTCCGAGGAAACTCGCTCCCGCCGCGGCCATGACAGCCTTGTCTCCTTCGGCGGCCTTCTTCGCGGACTCTCCAATGGTGACAGGCAGAGGTGTCGGTCCGAGAGGAAGCAACACGTCAAATCCGACGTTCACTTCCGAGGATCTCCCGAAGCTTCGAGGCGGTTTCACGTCCGCCACACTGGCCTTCACGACACTCCCCGTTGGTGCGATGAGGCGGGAATTCACCACGAGATCCCTGGCGAGGTGGACCTGTACCACATCTCCGGGCTTCGCCAGTTTCGGAGAGAGCGTCTCGCCCAATTCCACCTTCATGACCGTTCCGGCGGGGACCTTCGTCTCCTCCCAGAGAATCCCGTCACCAAGCAGCATCTGGATGACCCGCTCAAGACGCATGGCAAGCGGTCGATCCTCCTGGGCCGAGCCTTCCAGATGTTCCTCCAGCATCCGAATTCGCTCCGATGCCGGAAGAATGGGCTCGGCTCTCTGGGTCACCGCCCACTCGGCGACTCCGAGTTTGAACAGGAACGAGGGTTGTCCGCCGCTCCCCTTCTGAATGAAATCGAGAAGAGCCTGCTGCCGCTCCGCAATGCTTCCCGGCAGTTCCCTGCCGAAGAGATCCTGTTCCACCTTGCCGAGACGGGAGACGAGTCCTCCCGTCTGGACGCTGCCGAGCAGAATCGTCTCCACCTGTCCCAAGGTCTGAAAGGGTGTCTCCTGCTGCCCTCCCGACTCTTCCGCACTCGCAGGAACGACAGCAAGGAGCACCGCTGCGCAAAGACACAGCGCAAAGAGGATTTTCCCGACCTCATTGATTTCCCTGTTCCATTGCCTCACTCGAATCCCTCCTCGTTCGGTGCGCTCCGTCGTCACCTCTGAGACGCACCTTTTCCAGTCACTTTCATGGCTGCGGCGATAAAATCCCGGAAGAGCGGATGGGGGCGAACCGGGCGCGACGTGAACTCCGGATGGAACTGGACACCCACAAACCAGGGATGTCCCTCCAACTCCACGATCTCCACGAGATCCCTTCCCTGGCAAACCCCCGCCGTCACGAGCCCTTCCCGGGCCAGGCGCTCCCGGTACTCGTTGTTGAATTCGTAGCGGTGACGATGCCGTTCCCGAATCACGCTCTTCTTGTACGCCTCGTGGGATCTGCTGCCTTGAACGAGCTCGCAGGTATATCCCCCCAATCGCATGGTACCACCCAGATCGGAAATCGTCCTCTGTTCTTCCAGAAGATGGATTACGGGATTCGGCGTACCCGGATCGATCTCGGAGCTGTGCGCTGCGGCGATACCACAGACATTCCGGGCGAACTCCACCACCGCAACCTGCATTCCGAGGCAGAGCCCGAAGAAGGGGATTTTCTTCGTTCTCGCGTACCCCGCAGCGGCAATCTTTCCCTCGATGCCTCGGCTTCCGAACCCTCCGGGGACGAGGATTCCCTGAACACCGGAAAGGGATCCAACACCATCCCGTTCCACCTCCTCCGCTTCGACGTGCCGGAGCACGAGCTTCGCGCCCCCCGCCGCCGCCGCATGCCGCAACGCCTCCACCACGCTCAGGTAGGCGTCCTTGTGGCTCACATATTTCCCGACCATGGCGATTTCGACTTCCGATTCGGGATCGGTGCAACGATGATCGAATTCTCTCCAGTCCATCAGATCGGGTTCCTGTGCCGTGGAAATTCCAAGCTGCCGCAGCACAAGCATATCCACTCCCTGGTCGTGGAGTGTCAACGGAATTTGATAGATGCTGGATGCGTCGAGAGCCTCCACGACGGCCTCCTTCCGGACATTGCAGAAGAGCGCGATCTTGTCCTTGATGTCGCCTTCCAGAGGAAACTGGGCCCGGCAGACAATGATGTCCGGCTGAATACCGATGCGGCGCAGCTCGTTCACGCTGTGCTGGGTGGGCTTGGTCTTCAGTTCTCCCGCAGCGGCGATGAACGGAACGAGGGTGACATGGCAGTAGAGCACGTTCCCCCGCCCGACACGCCCGGCCACCTGCCGGATGGCTTCGAGGTAGGGAAGTCCCTCGATATCCCCCACCGTGCCACCGATCTCGGCGATGAGCACGTCGTTTCCGTCCGCCACCTTCAGGATGTGCTCCTGTATCTCATTGGTAATGTGGGGAATCACCTGCACCGTCGCCCCAAGATACCGCCCCCTGCGCTCTTTGGCAATGACGGACGAATAGATTTTCCCTGTGGTGATATTGTTGTCGGAGGAGAGGCTCAGGTCCAGAAAGCGCTCGTAATGTCCGAGATCGAGGTCCGTCTCGGCACCGTCCTCGGTGACGAACACTTCTCCATGCTGGAAAGGATTCATCGTCCCCGCATCCACGTTGAGATAGGGATCCATCTTGATCACGGAAACCCGAAGCCCCCGACGCTTGAGAAGCACCCCAAGCGAAGCGGCGGTAATCCCCTTCCCCAAGGAAGAAACCACTCCACCCGTCACAAAAATGAATTTCGTCATCTCTTCTCCTCCCCTGCAAGGCGCCTCAGCGCTTCAGTCACTGAAAACGATTCTGTTCCTTCCTCTTCCTTTAGCCGCATAGAGCCGTGCGTCCGCGAGCGCCAAAAGGTTCTGGGACTCGGAAACACAATCACGCACGGCCTCCGAGATGCCGCAGCTCACCGTCACCTGGAGTCTGCCGAATTGAGTGTTCCACGCCTCTGACGCCAGTGTCTTCCGGATTTTCTCACATGCGACCACCGCATCCTTCAGAGACGTTCCGGGCATGAGCAAAAGGAACTCCTCACCTCCGAAGCGGCAGGGCATCCCCATCTGTTCCGCGTGCCGCCGGAGTATTTCCCCGAACCGGCCGAGAACCACGTCCCCCGCGACATGGCCATGCATGTCGTTCACGGTCTTGAAATGGTCGAGATCGAAGAAGGCCAGCGCGTATTCCCCGCCGCGAAGACGGTGCCGCTCCCAGGACGCCTCGAATTCGCGCAGACAGCACCGTTTGTTTCTCAATCCCGTGATCTCGTCGAAGAGCGCTTCCTGCTTCCATCGCTGCATCCGGCTCCAGAGGGACCACGTCCCAGCCAGCCGGTTCATGAAGGTACGCAGGTAGTCCACCCGTCTTCCGGTAAAGACATGAGCCTCCGCAGCACCAAACGTTCCGACCAGACGAAAAGCATCGTCTCCGCCTCGGGCCGGAACAGCCGCATACCCTCGGAAACGGTTCCCTTTGAGATCACTGAAGACAATCACCCGATCCTGCTCCATGGCGAGGGCACGAAGTCCCCTGCCGAGGAGGAAGGATTCTTCCTCGTAAAGGTCGAAGGGGACATCCTCCCCCGCCAGAAGAAGCTTCACCTGAAATTTCTCCCAATCCATGCCCCATACTGAAGAAGCGGAGAAGGGAACGATCCGTCGTAGCTGCAACAACGCCTCGCCGGTGAACCTGAGTGGATCGGCATCGTCCCGTTCGAGCATCTGTCCCAGGAGGTTTCCCGTTCCGGAAAGCCGCAGCGCGCTCTCCACAATGCCGATGTGATGCTCCCGTCCCCAGGCTTTTCCTAGCAGGGAAGCGAGATCGGCAAGATAGGGATGATCCACCGCGGAGAGCTTTCTCCCCCAGAGCATCCAAAGGGCGAGCACACCGAAAAATCGCTCCCCGTCCCGGATGGGGACGAGAAGCGACGGTGCATCCTTCAAGGCGAGTTTATAGGGATACTTGGCCGAGACGAGACGTTCGAGAAAAGGGCGGATCCGCTCGAGCACATCCTCGGGATCCGGAACGGAACGGGACGCGACGGATCGCCACTCGGAGCGGACCTCGTCCGGAGCGGCGACAACCAGGGCACGGACCTGTCTTCCCGCGAGGCCGAGTGCACCGAGACAGGCCGAGACACCCTTTTCAAAGCCGAATCGGAGCAGAAGCGTGCTCCATCGATCATGCAATCTGAGACTGGTCCACCGAGGACTGTCCACGGTCATCGTCCTCCTCAACAAAACGGCGGGCCAGGAGAGACGCGCCCTCCTGGCCCGGAAAGATCCTCCGGCGCAGCGCCTCAGCGCAAGACCCGCATAGGATTGATCGGCGAGTTGTTCACCCGTACCTCGAAGTGGAGATGCGTTCCCGTGGCCCTTCCGCTCGCGCCGACCCGGGCGATAGCCTTCCCCTGGGAGACGGACTGCCCCTTCTTCACCAGAAGACTGTTGCAGTGCGCGTAAATGGTTGTGTACCCTCCGCCGTGGTTCAGCACGACCACCCGGCCGTATCCTCCCATCCAGCCGGCAAAGACCACTGTGCCGTTCTTGGATGCCACGATGGTCTGCCCCCGGGGAGCGCGAACATCGATCCCCGTGTGGAAGTCCCGACGTTTCGTGAAAGGATCTCTTCGCCAGCCGAAGGGGCTGCTCACCCGACCACGAACAGGCCAGACGAACCCCCTCGCGGTAACGCGTCCGCCCGATCCGGCGATGGAGGCACCACTGCCACCGCCCTCGCGGACCACGGTAATGGGCTTCGCCCCGGGAAGAAAAACGTTCTTCCCCTCCTGAAGCGCTACATCCTTCTCCAGACCGTTGGCGGCAAGGACCGCCTCGGGGTGCACACCGTACCGCTCGGCGAGTTTTTTCAGGGAATCGCCCTTCTTGACCTTGTAGACCACACCGTCCTGATTGGGAATGCGCATGGATGTTCCCGGTTTGAGCACGTCCGGATCCTTGAGGTCGTTGCAGCCGAAAAGGGTGTTGATGTCCAGGCCGAAGGCGCTCGCGATGGACCAGAGGCTGTCTCCCTGTCTCACCGCATAGTCCGTGAACTTCACGGGTGCCGCCTGGCGCCGCTTCTCTTCCGCTTCCAGCTTTCGTCGCTCCAACTCCTCAAGAACGGCGTTCACGTCCTCAGGGCTCTTCGGAACGAGAAGTTCCTGTCCGACACTGAGACGATCTGGATGCTTCAACGCATTGGCCTTGACGATGAGCGCCGCGTCGATCTGATATTTTCCGGAGATCCCCGAGAGGGTGTCCCCGTTAGCCACCACATGGCGATTCCACGACGGAGATTCTTCCTCCAGCCGCACCTCCTCGTCGCCGGAGAGCGCTTCCGGTTCCGTACCCCCTCCGGTCACCGGCTCGGTCGGTCGCTGGGCATCCGCCCCGGTCTCCACTTCCTCGAGGACCACATCTTCCTTGAGAACGAAGGGCCTTTCAGCCTGAAGAGGCCCTATTCCCTTGAGAAGCAGCGCCGTCTGTCCGGCACCTCCCTCCTCCTCTCCGGGGGTGGACACATCCACCAGAATGTACCCAGATTCCTCGCCTCCGGGCATCTTCGCCGCCAGCGGAGACATGCCTTTGGCACCCGCTTTTTCCGCCGCAGCGACGGAGAGATACACCGTGCCGCTCAGCATGCACAACACCAGGACCCAGAGGCCCACCCGAATTCTGCGTTTGAAAATGCGTTCTCGCACCCTTGCCAAGGCATTCCCTCCCTTGGTGGATGGCCTGAGCGGAAAAAACACGGACGAGAACTCAGGCTCCCTTGATCGTATTGAGAAAGTCCCTGTTCGTGGATGCCTGCTTGAGCTTGTCGATGATAAGGCCCAGCGCCTCCGCCTCGTCCACACTGCCGACGCGGCGCCGCAGAATCCACACCCGCTGTAGTTCGTCCTCTCCGAGAAGCAGTTCCTCCCGCCGCGTTCCGGAACGCGCGATGTCGATGGCGGGGAAAACACGCTGCTCCGCGAGTTTTCTGGTGAGGTGCACTTCCATATTGCCGGTACCCTTGAACTCTTCGTAGATCACTTCGTCCATCCGGCTCCCGGTCTCGACGAGGGCCGTTCCGATGATGGTGAGACTCCCCCCGTCCTCTATGTTTCGCGCAGCTCCGAAGAACCGCTTGGGAAAATAGAGAGCCGCCGGGTCCATGCCTCCCGAGAGGGTCCGTCCCGAAGGCGGAACCACCAGATTGGACGCCCGGGCAAGGCGCGTGATGGAGTCGAGAAGAAGGACCACGTCCTTCCCCACCTCCACGAGCCTCTTGGCCTTCTCCAACGCAAGGTTAGCCACACGCATGTGCTCCTCCGCAGGCCGGTCGAAAGTGGAGGCGATGATCTCTCCGTCCACCGAGCGGGCCATGTCCGTGACTTCCTCGGGACGCTCGTCAATGAGAAGAACCATGAGGATGACTTCCTGATGGTTTGTGGTAATGGCGTTGGCAAGCTGCTTGAGAAGCGTTGTTTTTCCGGCCTTCGGGGGAGAAACGAGGAGGGCCCGTTGTCCTTTTCCGATGGGAGAGAAAAGATCCACCAGGCGTGGAGCGATCTGACGAGCCTCCGTCTCGAGACGGAGGCGTTGGTTCGGAAAGATGGGGACCAGATGCTCGAAATGGGGACGCCTCCTTGCCGCTTCGGGGTCCGAGAAATTCACCAGTTCGACCCGGAGAAGCGCCTCGTAATGCTCCTGGTCCTTGGGAGCCCTGATGACACCCCAGACGACATCTCCGTTGCGGAGCCCGAACCGGCGGATCTGGGACGCGGAGACGTAAATGTCGTGATCGCTCGGAAGAAGCCCCTTCGGACGAAGAAACCCGTATCCCTCCGCGAGCACTTCGAGCGTTCCGCCCCCGAAACGGTGTCCCATCTTCTCCGATTGCTCCTTGAGGATGGCCACCACCAGATCGTCCTTGCGGAGCGCCGACGCTCCCGTGACACCCACTTCTCTGGCGACTTTCCGGAGTTCCGTCACATTGAGGCCGCAAAGGGCACCGAAAGAATGCTTCGGCCTGGCCGTGCCGGCCTTGACGGATTCGGCGGCTTCAAGCGAGCCGTTCTCCTCCATATCGGGCTGCGGCGGAAGCGCCGCGTCCTGTTTCGGGGGTTGTGCGTTCTGCGCATCAGCCATGGAGGCTTCCGTTCTCCGATGCGGGGCGCCTGTTCGAGCGTCTCCAGTCCTCAAGGAAACGTTCGATGCCGGACGTGGTGAGAGGATGATCGAAAAGCTGCCGGAGGACCTTGAAAGGCAGGGTGGCGATATGTGCTCCTGCCGCCGCCGCATCCGCAACGTGCCGTGGATGCCTGACGCTCGCGGCGATGATCTCCGTGTCGATTCCCTGGACATCGTAGATGCTGGCGATCTCCTGCACCAGTCCGATGCCGTGCTCTCCCACATCGTCGAGCCTTCCCAGAAAGGGACTCACGTAGGTCGCACCCGCCGCGGCGGCGAGAAGGGCCTGCTGGGGAGAGAAAACCAGCGTCACATTCGTGGCAATTCCCTTTACCGTCAGTCGGCGCACCGCTCCCATTCCTTCGGGGGTCATGGGAATCTTCACCACAACGTTCGGAGCGATTGCAGCGAGGGGTAACGCTTCGGAAACCATGCCCTCGGTATCGAGAGAAAGAACTTCCGCACTGACCGGACCTTCAACGAGAGCACAAATTTCGCGGATTCGGTCGGCGAACACGACCCCTTCCTCTCTGGCGACGAGAGTGGGATTCGTGGTGACACCGCTCACGACACCCCAGGCGACGCCTTTTTGAATCTCATCAAGGTTCGCCGTATCCAGAAAAAAGCGCATCAAACCAGTCCTCCATTCTTCAGGAACGTGAAATTTCAGGAAGGAAAATGCATAGACGCCACTCCTCGTCGACGTCGGGAAGACGGGACGGACGGAAAGGAACGATGCGGATTCCTCGAAGAAAACGAAGCCGTCGTCTCAAATCCGGACTCAAGAACGTCGGCGTATCGACGTCGCTTTTTTCGGATGGAACCGGAAGATGTCGCCTCGCGTGGGAAATGCATTGCACACTGCCGTACAACACACAAAAAGAACGCTGCACGTGCATGCGCCCCGTCAGGTAGTATACCTGCTCCTTTCGCCCTCCGCAAGCGGCGATTTCAGAGGGTTCCGCGCTGGTCTCCTTTCACTAGGTCCAGAACGACCCGTTTTCACGCATCCTCTGGATCTGCCTTTTTCATACAAGGCTCTCTAGAATGGATGCGTGGTCGGCAGGAAAACACTCTTTTTCACACACAGGAGGATTTTTCATGAACGAGAGAAAGGACCATCCCGCACGGAGCGTTGCCCTCGGCGCGATCCTGGCCGCTGCCGTAACGGTGGCTACCATGATCCACGTTCCCCTTCCGGGATTCCGGATCTATTTCAACCTTGGAGAGGGCGTCATCTATACCGTGGCGATCCTCCTGGGCGGCAGATACGGCGCCGCCGCAGGCGGCATCGGCGCCGCCATCGCTGATCTCGTCCTGGGCTATCCCCTGTGGGCACCTATCACTGCGGTGATCAAGGGTGCCGAGGGCTATCTCGTCGGACGCCTCGCCCGCCGAAACAGATACATCGCTCTCGCCGCCGGCGCGGCGGTCATGGCCTCCGGGTACAGCCTCACCGCAGGAGCGCTCTACGGGCGTGCGGCAATTCCCGTGGAGTTCGCCACAGATCTCCTTCAGACCGGCGTGGGCGCTGCCGTCGCCCTTGTGCTCGTGCCGCTTCTCGAACGCCGCATTCTCGGAAAAACTCCGGCGGTCCGCTGAAAAAAGGAAGGTCCGCCCCCTAAGGGGGCGGATCTTCCTCCAGACCGTCACCGATCGGAACTGCTCCGGACGCGCAGCTCTTCGAGCCGCCATACCAAGCGACAGTGCTCCCGAAGGGAAAGGCCATCCACCGAGAGTTCACACCGCTTGGTAACCCCATCCACGGCACCCGCCGCAACGAGGGCACGGAGCATGGCCTGCTCCTCCCCGGGAAGATGGCCGAGCCGTTTTCCGGAACGAAGAGAAAGAAGCACCGCGAGCCCGTAGCCACCCCAGTTCGAAACGTCCACGGGAAGAGCCACGTCTGCGGCGACGACGCTCAGAGCGGCGGCAAAGCCGGGAACCGCCCTGACAAGCCCCTCCCCCAACGCTCCCATACCAGCCTCGTTGCCCCCGTCTCCGATGGCCAGAACAGGGATCCCCGCTTCCCGAGCGAGGGGAACGGCATCGTCGAGCGGCGGTGTGATCGCCGAAATGTCCTCTCCCCGCATGTTGCGGTACCGTCCGTCCGCGGAGCGGCCAAGCCGTTCGAGAAACACAAGCGCCCGGGGATCTTCCGCCAGCACCTCTGCGCCGACGGCGGCACACCGCACGGGAGGCCCCCCGACGGCGGCGGAGCAGGCTGCCAGCGCGGCGGCGCAGAGCGCATCGGTCACGAGGAAAACATCCTTCCCGAGGCGAGCAAGAGCACGCCCCAGAATCACCGCTCCCGGCGGCCCGTCCGTCTCCGCCGCACCGCGAGGGCGGGCTGAACAGACCCCTTCCGAAGAGGCATCCTCCTTTTCCGGAACGAAAAACCCCGTCACGACGGCAATCCGTTCAGATTTCTCCAGAAGAGCGACGGCGGAACGCCACACCGACACGCTCCCCAGGCCGGAGATGCCTCTCCTGGTCCTTCCGGAGGCAACACACTCCGCCACATCCTTCGCGACGGCCAGAAACGGCGCGTCGTCGAGTTGGACTTCGCGTCGCACCGCAGAAATCACCACATCGGTCATGATGCGCACATCCCCTAGATGCTGAGCATTTCCACAAGTTCCAACAGCTCCGGAGGAAGAATCTTTCGTTCGGTCCAGGTCTTTTCCAGAGGAACGGCCTGCATCGCGCCGTTCACACACCCGACCATGATCCCCTTCTCTCCGTCGCAGAGGCTCTCCACCGCAAAGGCGCCAAGGCGGGACGCCAGAATCGCGTCCGCGGCGGAAGGCCCTCCGCCGCGCTGAATGTGCCCCAGCACGGTGATGCGTGCATCGTACCCCGCCGTGTCGGAAAGCAGCGACGCCAGCTCCTGAGCCGGCATGACCCCTTCGGCGAGCACGATGAGAGAGTGCGTCTTGCCCCGCTTCTTCGCATAGTGGAGCTTGTCGCAGAGCCGCCCCAACTCGAAGGAGACCTCTGGAATCACCACGTGTTCCGCGCCGCTCGCCACGCCGACGGAGAGTGCGATCCACCCGGAATGGCGCCCCATGACCTCCACGACAAAGAGGCGGTCGTGACTGCTTGCGGTGTCCCGCAGCTTCACCACCGCATCGAGGGCGGTGTTCACCGCCGTGTCGAAGCCGATGGTGGCATCCGTCCCCCAGAGATCGTTGTCGATGGTGCCGGGGATGCCCACCACAGGAAATCCCCTCAGGTGAAGTTCCTGTGCACCGCGAAAGGATCCGTCCCCACCGATGACCACGAGACCGTCCACATCGAGGGAGCGGAGGCGGGAAAGCCCCTCGTTGACACCCTCGGGACGCTTGAACCGCTCGGATCTCGCCGTGCGAAGGATCGTCCCTCCCCGGTGGATGATCCCACCGACGGAACTCTTGGTGAGGGGAATCACATCGCCGTCGAGGAGTCCTTCATAACCGCGGCGGACACCGATGACATCGAGATTCCGGTAGATCGCGGCCCTTGTCACGGCACGAATCGCGGCGTTCATGCCCGGAGAATCTCCACCACTCGTGAGCACGGCAAGTCGTTTCATGGGCATCCTCTCCTCGCGGAAATCTTCTCTGGATCCAGTCAATGCGTCAGCGCTTCGGTGAAACGATCACCAACGCCGCTTCTCCGTTTCCATGCATACCACGGGAACCGGGTTTTGTAAACGCGGGATGCCAAAGACTCTCTTCCCGTTCTGCGGTGACCACTCCCCCGCAGAGCGGGAACCCGGAAAAAGCACTGCCGTTCCGCCGCCGAAAAACAAACTTCGGCGGCGGAGCGGCAGTGCTCAAGGAAAATAGCAGGTCGAAGACCTTTTTTCCGACCTCAAGAAAAGAACATTCTGCCCGCCACCTCCGGGAGAGCGGATGCTCCATCCCGAAGGGAAATGCAGAAGAGAATTCTATTGCTGTTGCTGTTTCTGCAGTTCGTCAATACGCTTCTGGATCGTGAGCAACTCCTCGTAAATGGCCTTGAGCTTTCCCTCCAGATCGACCTTCTCCGCAGTGAGACGCTCGGTTCGCTTGAGCAGACGATCGATCTCGAGCTGGGTCGCGGCCTTGCCTCCATAAATCTTTTCCGGATCGTCCCGATCCACATCCCAAAGAAATCGAACTCGTCGCCCTTCCGTAACCGAACTTATTCCAGAACTGAGCTCAAGCTGGACAGTTTTGACACCATTCAGTAGAGACTTCCCCGTTTTTTCGTCATACCTGGAGAAATAAACCAAACCATCGATTTTTCCCTGAAGTTTAAAATTAAATCTCTTGTCGTAGTCTATAGGTTTATAGACCTTGTTGCCAATACGCAAAGTGACCATTCCGTCGAAAGGAGCCATGTGCATCGTCGGGCCATTGTTGTTAAATGCGATCTGGATAGGAATCGCTTCGTCCAATCGCAAGTTTTTCAACAAATTATACTTGTAGTTCTCCATCTCATCGCCAGTCCAGAGGTTTTTTTCCGTTTCCTGCTGGACAACCGCACCGATATACTCCGCAGAATAATAGGTTACCGTAATATCCAACGTTGCTCCCAGATCGTCTTTGAACGTTTGCGTCCTACTCCACCGTTGTGTTATGTTTTCAAGACTGGACTTCGCCCAAGAAGCCTTTTCCGTGCCCAGCAGGACAAAACCCAGCACAAAAAAAGCAATCACACAAAACACTCTCCTCATTGTCCCTCCCACGTCCACGCCTCCTCTTCCACCATCACAGGCAGCCAACTCTGCCCCAAGGGGTATGACGACAACAACCACCCACGCTTTCATTATAGCTTGTTTTCCGGAGAGACAAAACCGCTCGATCCTTTCGTACTCCGCTCAACAGCCAGCCTTCGACACCTCCATCGATATGGACTGCGATGCTCTCCTGATCGTGCCCGTTTTTTCCAACCTACCACAGGAGATGCGGGCCTGTCGAGCGTACAAACAGCACAAAAGAGGGAGGGGCACAGTAACTGCGCCCCTCCCTCTTTTGTGCTAAAAAACGAGAACCTTACCCGAACTTAGAAGTTGACGAGAGTACGGAAACGAACGATATGATCGTCACCGGAGCGATAACCAGCTGCGTTGTTGCTGCCCCAATCAACGTTGTCGTACGCGAGTTCGAAGCTCATAGCAGGGCTATACTGGTACTTCACACCAAAGGTCCAGTTGGTGGTGTCATCAACACCCGTGGTGTCGAAATCGGCGGTGAAATACCGCTGGAACGTGGTCCACTTGTCGTTCCACTTCTGGCTCAGATACGCAAAAAGCACTGTCGTGTCCTGATTGATATTCCGGTTGATGAGATTACTGGCACCAAAGGCATCCCACGCAAACGTATCGTTCCCGTTATTGTTGTTGTAGAACCAGAAGCCCTCACCCAGCTTGGCATATTCCAACCACAGGCTGGTGAACCCGAAGGCCTCCTGCTTCACGTCGATGATGGCCTTCCATGCGTTGGGAGAATCCTCCACTGCGCCAGCCATGGGGCGGTCGAGATCTTCCATGAAGTATGCGCCCTTGAAGGCGATGGCAGGAGTGAAGTTGACGCCGAAATCAGCCCAGTAGACCTTCTTGTCGAAATCAGTCGTGATTGCGGCATCGTCATCGTCGAGCAGGAACGCCAAGCCGTTGACGGCAAAACGGAAATTCTCGTTGAAGTTGAAGTTGGCCCGCAAGCCGCCGACAAAGCGATCGTTACCACCGGGGACAGCCACTCCATTGACCGTGGTATCCCGCTCTTCATGGCCAACAAAGAACGCGAGATCAGCCATGCCGAGAGTCTTGGTGAAGTAGAAGCCCTTCACAATCGCATCGGTGAACCACGCATCTTCGTCGATGTAGAGACCAGACTCGTCTTCCCAGTCATAGAGCCACTGGCCAACAGTCATCTTCACATCCCAAGGAAGCATGGTTTCCACGTAGAAACGCTCCCACCGCACACCGGGCTGCATATTGCTAAAACCGTTGGCACGCGAGCCACGCCCCAACCGAATGGTCAGACTGGTGTTCTCGTCGATGGTCTTCCTCAGCCACAGACGATAGCGATTGAGGTCGAATTCGCTTTTCCCCGCGAGAACATATTCATCGCCATAAAGATCTCTCTCGCCGGCAAACTTCGCATCAAAACGGAACTGGCCCCAGATTTTCCATCCGCCGATGTTCTCCTCAAGGACAGCGACCCGCTTGTCGATCTGGTCGACCTTCACGCCGAGAGCATCCAGCTCGTCCTTGAACTCGACGACGAGCTTCTTCAGCATCTCCACGTCCTGCTTGCTGGCCTTGTTCATGTCGACCACGGCGAGTGCCCGGGCGACAAGAGTGGCCATCTCGTAACGGGTCATGGGCTGGTTGCCCTTGAAGGTGCCGTCGGGATAACCGTTGACGATACCGGAAGCAGCGAGCTGCCCGATCGCGTCATAAGCCCAGTGGTTCATGGGAACATCCATGAACGGATTGGCTGCGAGCGCGGGAGCGGCGAAGGCCACGAGGGCCACGACCGCCAGAACTGCCATAAACTTTCTCATTTGTAGAACAACCCCTTTTTGGTATATGTACGGCCTTCTGCGCCATTCCCGAAGGGGTTCGGATGAAGTCTCCACGTTTCCTTCCTCCTCAGTCCTCCCGAGTCCGTGCGTTCCGGTCCGTCTTCCTATGCCTGCTCGTCCGTATTGGCTGGGGTTGTCGCACCTCCTTTCCTGCCATCGGGAGTCACTGCAAGCGAGTGGAAGCATTGTCAAAGAGCTTCGGGGAACCCTCCCCTTGCTTCGCAGACATCATATACGGGAAAGTACGGAGTCGCAATAGGCCTCAAGACCCATTTCTCTCTAAATAAGCTGTGCCCGCAAGGGCTCTTGCTCCGGCATCGGTCACAAATCCCGCCAAGGTCTGTTCCGGCCACTTCGACGGCGACACTGAGGCTCTCACGGGAAGACCCTATCACACGAGGCAGTTGAGAATATCGTCCTTGACACGTACCTTTCCAACCTGTCGCACATCACCATCAGAGCACTGTAATCGCTGAAACGTTCCATTCGAAAAATTCCTTCCGCAATTGCACTCCGTACCACCGAAAGCAGCAACATCCTTACGAAACGATCACGTGCGTTCTCAAGGATGTCACGAAAAAGAGAATACCTCCCGAAACGGCGGCCACGTCCGATCCTTCGGAGAAAGCACCGGCTCCGCGCCTTCCGGCAGGGGCCATGAAACGCCAAGGGTTGGATCGCTCCAGAGAATTCCCCCCTCGTCCTCGGGATGGTAGAAATCCGTACACTTGTACAGAAACTCCGTCCCGTCCTCAAGGGTCAGAAATCCGTGGGCAAATCCCGGGGGAATATAGAGTTGCAGGCGGTTCGCCTCACTGAGCACCGTGCCGAACCATTTTCCGAAGGTCACAGAGGACCTGCGAAGATCTACCGCCACGTCGTAGACACTTCCCCGAACGACCCGTACCAGTTTCCCCTGAGGGTGTTCTTTTTGAAAATGCAGTCCCCGCAACACGCCCCTGGCGGAACGGGAATGGTTGTCCTGCACGAAGGTCGTGGCAATACCGAGCTCCGCAAACTCTTTTTCATTGTAGGTCTCCATGAAGAAGCCCCGTTCGTCTCCGAAGAGCGTTCCCTCGAGAAGCACGAGCCCTTCCATACCGGTTTCCGTTCGCGCAAATTTCCCCATTGTCACCACACTCCTGACTTCGAAAGAGCGCGCTCTCAGCAAAGGAACTCCCGAAGATACCGTTCGAGAGCTTCCTGCCAGGAAGGCATGCGGTTCATCCCCTCCAGGGAGAGCACATAGTTTTCCAGCACGGAAAACCGAGGGCGGGGGACTGTCTGGCCGTATTCTTCGGTCGAAACGGGCAGCACGGCCACATCCATCCGGGCGAGACGGAAGATTTCCCGGGCAAGGTCGCACCAGCTCGCGGAACCGGAACACACGGCATGAACGGTTCCGAATCGCTCCGTTCGCAACAGGACGAGAACCTGGAGAGCCAGAAACGCCGTGCTCGTGGGACTGCCGACTTGATCGTCGATGACGCGAAGGTGCCGCCGCTCCTTTCCGAGCCGCAGCATGGTGGTCACAAAATTGCCGCCCTTCGAGCGGCTGCCCGACGCGCCGAAAAGCCAGGCGGTGCGCACAATGAAGTGATTCGGCCAAATTGAACGGATGTACTGTTCTCCCGCGAACTTGCTTCGGGCATATGCATTTTTAGGCCCCACCGAATCGAACTCGGTGTAGCCGCGCGTTCGGTCCGTCTTGTCCCCGCCGAATACGTAATCGGTGGAAAACCAGAGCAGTGACGCTCCTACCTCACGACAGGCGAGGGCGAGATTGCGCGCGCCAAGGGCATTAACCCGAAAGGCCGCATCGGGATCTTTCTCGCACGCCTCGACGTTATGAAAGGCGGCAGTGCTGCACACGGCAGAGGGGCGAAGCTCACGGAACAGCTGCTGCAACCCCTCCAGATCGGTCACATCCGCGGCAGCATGGTCGAGAGGGACGCAGGAAAACGCGGGGTCTTCGTCAAGAGCCCGGCAGAGAAGGCTCCCCACCTGTCCGGATGCCCCGACCACGGCGACTTTCACAGAATCTCCCCCCTATGGGACACGGCATCGACGAGCGATTTGGCTTCGAGAAGCTTTCTGTACCACGCTACGGTTTTCGTTCGCTCTCCCGTGTCAATCGCACCCTCTTCGAGAGCGGCGAAAATTCCCCTGGCGCCATCGGCAAAAGTATGCTCCACTCCATAGCCGAGGTGCTCCCGGATTTTTCCGAAGGAGACCGTGTAGGAGCGATGGTCGGGATCTCCGTACCACTCCATCGCGAATTCCCGCCCGCACGCCGTTGCAACCTGTTTTGCGAGGTCCAGAATACGGATGTTCTGTTCGTCCGAACCAACGTTGAAAACCTGCCCGCTCACTGCCTCCACGGCGGACTCCAGTACGAGAAGAAATGCCCGGGCCGTGTCCTCTACATGCACGAAGGGACGCCATTGGCTCCCATCCCGAAGGACGTTGATCTTGCCATTCTTCCAGAGCCCCAGGGTCATGCCGTTCACCGCCAGGTCGAACCGCATGCGGGGGGATAAACCGTACACCGTGGCCTGCCTCAGCGCGGTCACGCAGAAGGAGTCGCATGAAAGGGGCAATACCGCCTGTTCCGCCAGGTGATTCGCCTCGGCATAGGTGGTGAGTGGGTTAACGGGCGACTCCTCCGTGAGAAGTCCTGTCTGAAAACCATAGATACTGCAGGAGCTCGCGAGAACATAGCGAGCAACTCCAGCATGTCGGGCGAGACGGGCGATTCTGGCTCTTCCAAGGTAGTTGATGTCCAGAGTCTTCGCTGGATCGAGTTCTCCCGCAGGGTCGTTCGAAAGAGCCGCAAGATCGAAAACGGCGAAAATATCCCGAAAGATCTCCGGCGTGACGTCCCTCACGTCTCCCCGGACGATCTCCACTTCTTCCGCAACATCCCTTAGCGATTCCTCTCCGAAGAAAAAGCGATCCAGCACACGAACGCCATATCCCTCGCGAACCAACCGGCGCACCAGAACGGAACCGATATACCCCCCGCCGCCGGTGACAAGTACGTTCATCACGTCACAATTCCTCCTTCACAACCATCACGACGGCCGCATCTACACTTCTATTTCCGCGTCGTCTCCCACACAGAGACTCATGGAGATATCCCGCCGCATGCGTCGCACAATACGAGCGCGACATCCCACGAGAGACGCGTCCAAGCGCTCCACGCCACAGATTCTTGCATCTTCCATAATCACCGAATAGTCCACCGTGGAACCTTCAATGCAGCACCCACAGCCGATACTCGTGAAGGGACCGATCCGCGCATCCCGCACCACAGCGCCTTCGCCGATCACGACGGGGCCGCGCACGATACTGCGTTCCACCAGCGCCCCTTCCCCGATCCGTACTCGTCCCACAATGGAACTGTCCACAACGGAACCTCGTACGTCCGGTTTCGCCCATTCGTCAAGCACGACTCGATTCGCCTCAAGGAGATCGTCCTTTTTCCCCGTATCGAGCCACCATGTCTCCAATCTGGCAGTTCGCACCGGAAACCCCCGATCCACGAGGATCTGAATGGCGTCGGTGATTTCGTACTCTCCCCGCGCGGAGGGAGCGAGGGAATCTATGGCATCGAAAATCCGTCGTCCGAAGAGGTACACACCGACAAGCGCCAGATTCGAGGGAGGGACGGAAGGTTTTTCCACGAGACGCTGCGCATTTCCCTCCCGATCTGTGACAACTACCCCGAACATGCGCGGGTTCTCAACCTCCTTCAGCAGGATGAGTGCTTCGTCGCCTCCCTGTCGAAAGCGTTCCACGAGATCTCTGATACCTGAACCGATGAGGTTGTCCCCCAGATACATGACGAAAGGTTCGTCCTCGAGAAATACCCTCGCCGTACTCACGGCGTGAGCAAGCCCCTTGGGCTCTTCCTGAAGGATGAAGGAGAATTCCGCATCGAAGTGACCTTCCCGAAGGCTTTTACGAATCATCTCTCCCGTCTCGGGAGAGATGACAACACCAATTTGAGCAATTCCGGCGGCGATGAGATTCTCCACCACGTAGTGGAGAATCGGTCGATTTGCCACAGGGACAAGTTGCTTGGCCAGAGAATAGGTGACCGGCCGTAAGCGAGTTCCCTTTCCTCCAGCGAGTACCAGTCCTTTCATTTTTCTCCTGCCTTCCGTGTCATGGGGACACCGCATGGAGCCCCAGGCGAAACCAGAGATCCCGCAACACATGATCGATCCATCTTTCGGAGAAGGGTTTTCCCGTCGTACCGGAGCGTCCGGCATAACGAGGACATTCAAAAAAGGAGGCTACCGGATCCGTGACGAGACGATCGTGAACGACATACTCCAGAGCGCGTCCGGCGCAATCGTCCACCTCGTCGTAGCATCCGAAAAGACGACGCCGGTACAGATCTGCGCTGATCTTGAACAGACGCGTGTCAACGCCTCGGGGCTCCGGTTTCCCCTGAAAACGTTTCACCGCGTAGGAAACGCGGGAACTCGTGAGCGCGAAGACACTTTCATCACGGGAGTGCCGTGAGGCGATGCGGTCGAAATTCGTCACGTAGAGCCGCCCCGTCGCCTTGTAGAACGAGGTGGCCTGCCGCAATAAACGGCTTTTCGAGAAAGCATAATCACAGAGATGCCCCTCGCCGTATCCTTTTCCGTAGCGCTCCGCTCCATCGTTTCCTGAAAAGCACAACACCTCCAGTTCTTTTCCCAGCGCTCGGGCGAGAGCTGAGAAGGACGCGCTCTCGAAGGGATAGCCGCTGTTATCGCAGAAAACCACTGCTGAAACAGCAGGCGTTCGAAGCCAGCGCACGAGAGATTCCACATAGTCCGCCAGGCGCTCCCCGGTGTCGCGGAGGGCGAGGTAGGGGACACCCGATCCGGGAGCGATGCACGCCGTGAGAAGGACCGTTTCGCCTCCGCTCATTTCCGTACATCCGCCTCAAAGGCACTCCGAAGGTTTTGGCTCTTCGGTCCCCACATCACCATTCACCGGACTGCACGAAGTCCCTGGACGCGAGGTACCATGCCAATGTGGAACGAAGCCCCTCCCCGAGGGAAATGCGATGGCGCCACCCAAGGGCGTGGATGCGGGACACGTCGAGGAGTTTTCGGGGCGTTCCGTCCGGGCGGAAGGCATCCCACCCGATCTCGCCTTCGTACCCCACGGTGCGTCGGATCAGCTCCGCAAGCTCCCGAATGGAGAGGTCCTCCCCCGTACCGATGTTCACGAGCTCTTCCCCGTCGTAGCTTTCCATAAGGAAACAGCACGCTTCAGCGAGATCGTCCACGTGCAGGAACTCCCTCCGCGCCGTCCCCGTTCCCCAGAGCGTCACCGAGGGCACGCCACGCTCCTTCGCCTCGACGAACCGTCGAAGCAGCGCCGGAAGAACATGGGAGGTCTCGAGATCGAAATTGTCCTCCGGCCCGTACAGGTTGGTGGGCATGACGGCGATGCAGTTCATGCCGTGCTGCCTCCGGAGGGAACGGGCGAGGATGATGCCGGCGATCTTGGCGATGGCGTAGGGCTCGTTCGTCTCCTCCAGGGGCCCCGTGAGGAGGGCTTCCTCCGGAATCGGCTGGGGAGCCATCCGGGGATAGATGCAGGAGCTTCCCAGAAAGAGCAGCTTGCGGCACCCCGTCTCACGGGCGGCGAGGAGCACGTTGGTCTGAATGCGAAGATTGTCCGCGAGAAAATCCGCGGGAAAGGCGCTGTTCGCGCCGATGCCTCCCACCTTGGCGGCGGCGAGGAAGACGTAGTCCGGCCGTTCCCGGCGGAAAAAACGGTATGTCGCCTCCTCGCAGCGCAAATCGAGCTCCCGGCTCGAACGCGTGAGGAGGTCCCCGTAGCCCTTTCCGGCAAGACACCGCATCAGGGCGCTTCCCACAAGGCCGCGATGCCCCGCGACATAGATCTTTCCCTCGAGTCGTCCGCTCCGTTCATTCTTCATGGTCTCTCGCTCCATCGTTTCCGGAGACATTTCGGTCCTCTCCTTCATGTCGCCACCATGTCCGTTCCGTACCACACCTTTTCGCGCTGTGCCGTGCCGGACACCGCGGCGCCTAGCCCGGCGTGACCCGGTTCGCCGTCCAGCCGAATCCTTTTTCCCGAAGAGCCCGCATGCCCTCGCCCGGAGGCGTCTCTCCCAGGGCGGCCAGATCGCAATCCACCATGATTCGCACCAGTTCCCGGAACGTCACCCGGGGCTCCCAGCCGAGAAGCCTCCGGGCCTTCGAGGCGTCGGCGAGGAGATGATCCACTTCGGTAGGACGGAAGTAACGGGGGTCGATCTCCACGTGCTCCCGCCAGTCGAGCCCGGCGTAACTGAAGGCCTCCTCCACGAATTCCCGCACGGAACGGCTCTCCCCGGTCCCGATGACCACGTCTTCGGGAGTGTCGTGCTGCAACAGAAGGGTCATGCACTCCACGTATTCCGGGGCGAAGCCCCAGTCGCGACGGGCTTCGAGATTGCCCAGGTAAAGTTTTTTCTGAAGTCCTTTCCGAATGTGCGCCACGGCACGGGTGATCTTGCGGGTCACGAAGGTCTCTCCCCGCCGGGGCGATTCGTGGTTGAAGAGAATGCCGTTCACGGCGAAGAGGTTATAGGCGTTCCGGTAATTGGTGGTCATCCAGTAGGCATAGAGTTTGGCCGCGGCATAGGGGCTTTGGGGCATAAACGGGGTGGACTCGCTCTGGGGCGGCGGGGCCGCGCCGAAAAGCTCGGAGCTCGACGCCTGATAGTACCGGGTCTTGATGCCGCTGCGCCGCACCGCCTCCAAAAGGCGGGTAACGCCGAGGCCGGTCACGTCCCCGGTGTATTCGGGCATGTCGAAGCTGACCCGCACGTGACTCTGAGCACCGAGATTGTAGATCTCGTCCGGTCGGATCTCGTAGACGAGATTCGTGAGCCGTCCCGCGTCGGCAAGGTCACCGTAGTGCAGAAAGAGTCTGGCCCCCTCCACGTGGGGATCCTGGTAGATGTGCTCCAATCGCTGGGTGTTGAACGTGCTGGCCCGCCGAACCAGACCGTGCACTTCGTATCCCCGGTGCAAAAGGAGTTCGGCCAGATAGGATCCGTCCTGGCCGGTAATACCCGTGATCAACGCTCGCGACATCGCGTTCGACCTCCTTCCTTCGATGGACTATTCCCGAATGAATAAAGAGATTTTCGCATGGGCTCTCCGGGAGACCACCCCGAACAAGGAGAACCTTCCGGAAGGGAAAAGACACCTCTGAAATGCCATGGTTCAAGCGCAAGAATCTTCTTCACGCTCCCGAAACGCTTTTCCCCCGTGCCGGCGGACAAGCGACGCTTCGGGAAGAACTCAGGACTTCTCGCCATCCTCCAGGGGATCCACCAACAACAGGGACCGGAGAAAGGCGGAATCCAGCGAAGGCGACATGTCCTCTACCGGGCGGTTCACCACAAGCTTTGGCTGCACCACCGTCTCCAGAGGAAGTTCCACATGCAGCAGCGACGGCCCACGGACGGACATGGCCCGGAGAAGACCTTCCTCCGTTTCTTCTCTCGCTCGCACACGCCAGGCCGGTATTCCATAGGCCTCGGCGATCCGCACAAAATCGGGCCGACTGTAGCCGATCACGGTGGATTGTCTTCGCCCTCCGAAGTAGAGATCCTGGAACTGGCGTACCATTCCGAGACATCCGTTGTCCAGCACCACCACGGTTACGGGCAAACGATGATATGCCAGAATATCCAGCTCTTGGATGTTTACCTGGAGTCCTCCGTCCCCGACAAGAACGACAATCCGGGATGTCTTCGCGGCAAATGCGGCTCCGATTCCGGCGGGAAGAGCGAATCCCATCGCCCCCATGCCTCCGGAAAAAAGCAGGCGCTGCCCCCTGCGGATGGAAAAGGACTGTCCTGCCCACATCTGATGTTGCCCCACATCCACGCAGACGACGACATCATCCGGGCAGTACTCGGAAAGGCGCCCCACGAAGAAATCCGCGAACGGAAGAGGAAAAGGGGTCTCCCCCTCTCTCTCGTCGCCACGGCGACACTGTTCCCCCCCGGCAAATGTCTCCGGCATATGGCCGGAGGGGAACAGCGTTCTGTACCCTTGCAACGTCTTCAGCCAATCGGTCCGTTCGGAAGCAACGTCTTTCAGAGTGCTCCCCGCCTCCGAATTCCGGAGGTGTTCGAGAAAAAGCCGTAAGAAGTCGCGAACATGGCAGTGAAGGGAAAGAGTCTTGTTCTCCCTTCCCCGAAAAACTCTTTCTCTCGCGTGCGCCAGTTCAGCCGGATCAATGTCCACGTGAACGATGCGCGCACCACGGGCGAATGTCTCGGGGCGTGTCCCCGTCTGCCTGGTGTCCAGACGGGATCCGAGGACGAAAAGCGTGTCACAGTTCGCCGCGGCGAGATTGGCGTAGCGGTTGCCGTAGACACCGATCATGCCGAAGAACGCCTCGTGGTCCGAGGGGAAGGCGTCTCTTCCGAGAAGACTCGTCACCACGGGAACACCCGTGTGATGCACCAACGCTTCGAGTTCTTCACAGCCCCCCCCGGAACGAACACCGCCTCCCACAAGAAACAGGGGGCGCCGTGCCGCGGCGAAAAAAGCAAACGCTTTCTCCGCCTCCTCGGCACGACACCGAGGAATCGCCGACCCCTCCCCGGAACACGCTCCATCATCCGTATACCCTGGAAGATCCTGGGGATTCACGAGGCTCCGCTGGACGTTCATCGGGAGGTCGAGAAGCACAGGGCCGGGACGCCCCGAGCGTGCGATGGCCACCGCTTTTTCCAGCTCGTACCGAATGGTCTCGGGATCGGTGACGAGTTTCGCATATTTCGTGAGCGGCCTGGCGACGGAGACGATGTCCGTCTCCTGAAAACCGATTTGACGCACGGGACTGTCGAACTTGTATTCGTAGGTATTCACCTGCCCGGTGAGAAAAAGGCAGGGAACGGAATCGAAGAAACAGCTCCCTATAGGCGTGAGCAGATTCAGTGCTCCGGGACCGCTCGTCGCCATGGCGACGCCCAGGTGACCGTTCATCCTGGCGTACGCCTCGGCGGCAAAGCCCCCGGCCTGCTCGTGGTGGACGGAAATGCAACGGACATCCTCCCGACCGTACAGTGCGTCGAGGAGATGTGTAATGGCACCCCCTACGAACTCGAAGACATGGCCGACTCCCTGGGCGACGAGAAAATCCGCAATGTATTCCGAAACCTTCATTCCGGGAGCCTCCTTTTTTCCTGCGACAAGTCCACAACGGAAATCTCTTCACCTGCGGAATGCTGTCGCATCCAGGCGACTGTCTTCGCAATACCCTCGGAAAGAGCGTGTTTCGGCGCCCATCCCAACACCTTCCGCACGTTGGAAAGATCCGCCTGCCAGCAAGGGGACTCCAGAGATGACGGGATGTGCACACCCCACTGCGGCTTGAGGTCGCTTCCGATTTCCGCGGCGATACAGGCCGCCACCTCCCCGAGAGAAACCTCTCTGCCGCTGCCAACGTTGACGATCTCCCCTCCCAGCGATTCTCCCTTTTCCAGGATGAGTTCGTAACAGTCGAGAACATCTTCGATGAACACGTAGTCCCGAACACAGATCGGATCCCCCAGAAGAGGTCTCCTGCCTTGAAGGTACGCACCGATCACGTAGGGAACGAACCGGGAAGGATCATCCCACGGCCCATAGGGAGAAAAAAGCCTCGCCGTCACCACGGGCGCATCCTCCCGGAACGCCGCCGCCCGGCACAAAAGCGTTGCGGAAGCCTTGGCCACACCGTATTCGCTCAAAGGCCGGAGCGGGTCCTCCTCACGGGCGGCACGGCTCATTCGCCCATACTCCGACGAACTGCCCGTATTGACGAACAACGCCACACCCAGGCGGAGACAGGCTGTAAGCAGCGTGGCACATCCGAGCACGTTCGAGACGAGGATGCGGGTGACATCGCTCTCACTTCGCCGTCCTCCGTAGGCGGCAAGATGAAAGACCGCCTCGGGGCGCACGGCGCACACCACACGGGTCACCGCCGTTTCGTCCGTCAGATCGGCTTCGTGAACACCAAGCCGGGGCAGACACTCTGCGAGGCGAAGCCGCGAGGAGCTCTGACGCAGAACAACGTGAACCTCGTGTCCCCGAGAGAGGAACCTCCGGACGAGAGAACTGCCCACGAAACCGGAGGCCCCCGTGACGAGAATTCTCATGGCCGAAGAGCGCGCCGTATTTCCCGAACCATCCGGCGCAGCATGGCATCGCTCATTCCAGGATAGACGCCGATCCAAAAGGTGTTTTCCGCAATCAGATCGGTGTTCTCGAGGGAACCGGCGACACGGAATCCTTCATCTTTCCGCCGCATTTCGTCGAAACAGGGATGGCGCAGCAGGTTCCCCGCAAAGAGCATCCGCGTCTGGATGCCTTTCTGTTCCAGGAACGTGACGAGGTGTTCCCTGGAAACCCCTGATTCGGGACGCACCGTGAGCAAGAAGCCGAACCAGCTCGGGTCGGCCCCCGAAGTCGCCTCGGGGAGAATGAAAACATCCTCCAGATCCGCAAGGGCATCCCGAAGCGCCGCGAAATTCGCCTTTCGGGCCGCGACGAAACGGGGAAGTTTGTCCAGTTGGGCACAGCCCACGGCGGCCTGGAGATCCGTCACCTTCATGTTGTAACCGAAGTGGGAGTAAACGTATTTATGATCGTAGCCAAGGGGAAGATCGCCCCATTTCTCAGAAAAGCGCCGTCCACAACGTCCGTCCTCTCCGGGACTACAAGTACAATCCCTGCCCCAATCCCGCAGGGAAGCAAGGATTTTCCGCAACAGCGGGTCATCCGTGCAGACTGCTCCCCCCTCCCCCATCGTGATATGGTGAGGCGGATAGAAACTGCAGGTCGCCACATGCCCGAACGATCCCGTCAGCCGGGAAACACCGTCCGCAACGTAGCGGGATCCGAGGGCGTCGCAGTTGTCCTCGATGAGCCAGAGTTCGTGTTTTCTACAGAACGCGACGACCTGAGCCACATCGAAGGGATTCCCCAGCGTATGCGCGACCATGACCGCCTTCGTTCGGGAGGACAAGGCCTGCTCCAGCCGGGAACAATCCAGATTGTAGGTGGGAAGAGAGACATCCACGAAAACGGGAACCGCTCCGTGCTGGACGATGGGTGCCACGGTTGTGGGAAACGCCGCTGCGACCGTGATGACTTCATCCCCGGGGCAAATCCGTCGTTCTCCGAGCAAAGGAGACGTGAGGCACATGAAGGCGAGAAGGTTTGCAGAGGAGCCGGAGTTCACGAGCAGACTCGCCTTCACTCCGAGAAACGAGGCGAGGCGTTCCTCGAAGGATGCGGCGTAACGACCGGCGGTCAACCAGAAATCGAGGGCCGCATCGACAAGTTGTACCATCTCCTCCGCGTCGTACACTCTTCCGGCATAAGGAATGCGACCTTCAGGATCTTCCTTCGCCACTGCATGGACCGCATCGTGGTATTCCCGGACGGCATGCAGCACTTTTTCCCGCAGCATCGCTTCGTCGCTCTTCATGCCATCCTCCGGATAAGACGTACCGCTGCGGCATAGGAGGCGATTTCTTCGTCGCAGAGTTCTCTCGGGTCTCTTCCGTCCCGATAGGCCTTCGTCCAGGCCACGACACGGGAAAGCGCTTCTTCTGTTCTCCACACAGGACGCCATCCCAGGCGCTCCATGGCTTTGGAGCTGTCAAGCCGAAGGGAGACCGCCTCATGTCCATGAAAAAATTTCCGCGCCGGACCGCTTTGCGACACGGCTTCGGAGGGCACCTCGCAGGAAACACCATCCCCCCAGACACCACAGAGGTATCGCACCACGCTCGCCGTGGTGCGGCATTCCTCCGAGAAGGGACCGAAATTCCACGCGTCTCCGAAGAGGGGGCCTTCCGAGCAAAGACGTTCCACCAGAACGAGATATCCCGAAAGGGGCTCGAGGACGTGCTGCCAGGGGCGAATGCCCCCGGGGTTTCGAAGTCGAACGGGACGGGCCTTCAGGAAAGCACGCATGCAGTCGGGCACGAGACGATCCCTCGCCCAATCGCCTCCACCAATGACATTCCCCGCCCTGGCCGTCGCGACGGCCATTCCATGTTCGCCGTACCGCTCCGGCGGGAAATAGGTGGCGCGGTAGCTCGCTGCAACATGCTCGGCGCAGGCTTTGCTCGCCGAGTAGGGGTCCTTGCCTCCCAAGGGATCGTTCTCCCGATAGGGCCAGGGCCATTCATGATTTTCGTAGCACTTGTCCGACGTGATCACGAGAAGAGCCCTGTGTTTCCCAGGCCTCGCAAGAACCAGGCGACGAAGTCCCTCCAAAAGGTGCACCGTCCCGAGGACATTCACGGCAAAGGTTTCGACAGGTTCTTCCATGCCGCGAAGAACCAGGGATTGCGCGGCGAAATGAATCACCACATCGGGATCTGCCTCGCCCAGCGCGTCCGCAAGAAAGGATGCATCGCGCACGTCTCCCGTGATGGAATGCATTTTCTCCCCGTTGCGGCACAACTCATGAAGATTCGGCACCGTCTCCGGCGCCAGAGCATATCCCGTCACTTCCGCGCCGAGCAGCGCAAGCCATCTCGAGAGCCATGCTCCCTTGAACCCAGTGTGCCCCGTGAGAAAAACCCTTCGCCCGCTCCAGAACTTTTCGCCCAATTCACCGTGCGCCTTTTTCATGGTCATTTCCACACCTTCCACGGAGCCTGCCCGTTTCGCCAGAGTTCCTCCAGGTACTTCTTGTCCCGGAGAACATCCATGGGCTGCCAAAAGCCTTCATGGCGGAAGGCGACAAGCTGCTTCTCCTGGGCCAGCCGTTCGAGAGGAGCACGCTCGAAAACGGTCGTGTCATCCTCGATGTACTCGAGAACCTCCGGTTCGAGAACGAAGAAGCCGCCGTTCACCCAACCGCCATCCCCCCGGGGTTTTTCCGAAAAGGAGAGCACTTTTCCCGAGGCCTCCATATCGAGTGCCCCGAACTTACCCCTCGGCTGCGCTGCCGTCACCGTCGCACGCCTTCCGTGGGACCGATGAAACTCCAGAAGGGTTTTCACATCCACATCGGCCACTCCGTCTCCATAGGTAAGCATGAAAGGCTTGCCTTCCAGATATGGAGCGACCCTCTTGACGCGCCCCCCGGTCATCGTGGACAACCCCGTGTTAACGAGAGTCACCTTCCAGGGCTCCGTGCTGTGGGAATGAATCACAGGCTGGTCACCCACGGAAAAATCAAAGGTCACGTCGGATGTGCGCAGCAGATAATGCGCGAAGTATTCTTTGATCATCTCTCCCTTGTACCCGAGACAGATCACAAAATCGGAAAAACCGTACCACGAATAGATTTTCATGATATGCCACAGGATGGGATGTTCTCCTATCTCGATCATCGGTTTCGGGCGGAGATGGGATTCCTCACTGATGCGAGTGCCGAAACCACCCGCGAGAATGACGACCTTCATCCGTATCCTCACCTTCCACAGTTTCGCTCCTCGCCTCGGATTCTTCCGTTTACCGAAACGAGGCCCCTGGTCATCCCCGGTTCACATCCGAAAGGAGCGCACGCAGGGAACTTCGCAAAGACTTCCATTTCCTCGACAGAATGCGACGCAGCAGGTAAGTCCGGACCTGCCTGCGGATCGTCGGATCCTCCTCACCCACGGCTCGGAAATAGCCGTCCAGGCGTCGCAGAAACTCCTGCTTGAACCGGTTCGAATCCTGTCCGTGATGGACACGATATTCCCACAAAACCTCATTCACGTACGCCACCACACCGAGGCGGGCAAGCTCGCAAAGAAACACCACGTCCGCCACCTGTCCGTATTCCTCCTGCATCGGCACCTCCGCGGGAAAGGGCGTCCGATAGAGAACGGACGGAAACGCAAGATACGTGCGCGTGTACAACTCGACCATCCGACTCCGGGAGGTAAAGAGTTCCACCTCCCGTCGCCGCCTCGGGTTATGCAGCGTTTTTCCCGTTCGTACCCCCGCATCGTCGATCTCGTGGGCATTACACGCCACGGCAATGACCTCGGGATGGGCGAGAAGAAACGCCCGTTGTCGCTCAAGAAACGTGGGAAGCAGACGGTCATCGTCGTGCATGACATAGAGAAACGGTCGCTTCGTCCGGGCAAAGGCCCTGCGAAAGTTCCACAGAGGCGTCTGCGGCGTGTCGACCCCCTCCCACCGAACCCCCTTTCGGAGAAAAGGCTCGACTCGCTCCCGAACATCTGGAGCACTCCCGTTGTCCAGGACGACGATCTCTCCGGGAACACAGGTCTGGGCACACAGAGACGCAAGTGCCTCTTCAAGGAAGACACCCCGATTATAGGACAATACACAGACCGTGATATTCCTTCCGCTCACCCTGTCGAACGTTCCCGCATCTCCTGCATTTCCCCGGCGACCGTCATCGAGCGAAGAGGTTTCGCAACACACGCAGCGCCCTCCCTTTGATCTTGAATTCACGCTGGGGGCGGAGCGTCACAGGCCGGGACTCGACCGTTTCCGGTCCGGACCAGGGGCGAAGATGTTCCACCAGCGTGGGAAAGAGGTTATACCTGTTCAGGACAAGCTCCTTGCAATGTCGTATCACTTCCCGCCGTTTTTCGTAGGGATCCTCCGCGAGAAGGCGCTCTATCGCCGCGCAGGAACCCGGAATATCCTCCACGTCGATGGAGCAAAAACTTTCCGACGGGAAGTAGTCGCCGATGTTGGGACAACCGTCGTAGATGGGGAATGTTTCAGCCAAATAGGCATCGGCGAGTTTTTCCGTCCAGTAGTGAGGCGTTCGGCTGTTCTCGATGGCAATGTGGTATTTGTAGGGGAAAAGGGCATCTCTTTTGCAGGCCACGGGAGCGAATCCTCTTCCGAAAACATCCGCCACGTCTCCGAATTTCTTCATGAAAGCCTGGACGAAACGCCATCGTCTCCGATGTCCTTCCGTGGACTGCTTGTCGGAGCTGATGATGGAAATGAGGCGTTCCTTCCTCGGAGACGCAGCCATCAGGGAGTCATACCCTTCGCAGAACGAATCCACTTCACCCGCAACGCGTCCGATATGCCAGGGAAGCCCCTGCTGGGCCAGGACCACCTCCCGGTGAGGCAGATGTTCATGGCATGTCACAATCCTGGAGAACTGCCGCAAAAACGCCGCCGGATAGGACCGAACGGAGGGAGGTTCTCCCGTGACCAGGAGGATCCGGTCCGGAGGACAGAGAGCCGTCTGGATCTCCGCGAGATCTTCATAGACGACCCAGGCATCGCAAACGGCGCAGTCATCGTCGATGAAGAAGCGCACATCTCCCCATCGACCGCTCCTGCCGGGGAACTGCCACGTGTGGTCCCAACGGGGGCTGACCGTGCTCACCTTGACATCCATGCTTCCATCCCTTCCCGCGAAGAAAACCGGCTCGTCCGTTTCGACAACGCTTTTGCTCACAATTCGCTCGCCACAGGCACTCCACCTGCAGAGATGATTCAAATACACCTGTTGTATTCATTGCGCCATGCTTATTCCGCTGCTCCTCTTGAAAACTGGGCTCCATCAGTAACAATCCGGTACACCTTCTCAAACTCCTTCGCTGTCAAGGAATCGTCAAAAAAAGGAAGAACTTGCTCTCGGACGGAGTGTACCATTTCTTTCATCTTTTCCTGGTTCCATGTTTTATAAACATGCCGAATTTCTTCCGCAAGCAGCTCGGGATGTTGCCGCACCGAAATGGCCCCGCTCCGTTCACCGAAATAGGATGCAAACGCGGCTTCGAGTTTTTCCGGTGTCAGCAGGCCGATCCAGAATCCCGTGAAGACGACCACAGGGCGAAAGGCCAAGGCGGCTTCCACTGCGGAAGTCGATCCGGCACAGACAAGCGCGGCCTCTTCGAACCAGGGATTCGGATCCGTCCGGGTGCCCACCACGCGGATAAAGCGTTCACTCGCAGCCAGATTCATGCGAAGGGCTTCGAAACGGAAGAGGGCACTCCTCCACCCTCCGCCAATAAAAACGAGTTGCAGCGAGGGAATCTCTTTTTTCAACGCCAACGCATCATTCATGAGTGCCCAGGGCCCCGTGGACTTGTAGCCGCTCAAACGACCGAAGCAGAGGACCCGGAACGGTTCTCTCGCTCGAAGCGGAGTGGGCGTCACCATCTGCACAAGAGGACGCCGCAGCAGAAACTTGGGAAAGGGAGTTGAAATTTCCTCAAGGCGCTCCAGAATGGGAGGCTCCGCCGAGAGCCAGGCATCGCTTCCCGCAACGAGCGAAGGGACGTCCCGCCCCTTCCGGTCCGTTTTCTCCAGATGATCGAGAAAAAACGTGAAGACCTTCGCACCCGTGACACGCTTGAGTCGCACCGCCAACGGAAAAGATCTCCGTGAGTCGGTAACGATCACATCAGGGGAAAACGCCGCGGCCTTTCGATCGAACCATGCATTGCCCACCGTCGGAGAAAGGCACTGGATGACTTCCACATCGTGTTCACGAAGCCGCGATTGAAAGCCCTTCCCGGCCCAGCGTCCCAGCACCGCAACCCGGTGCCCTGCTCTTCGGAGCGTCGTCGCCAGATGGAGCACAAAGGAGGTGACTCCATCGACGATCAACGCATCGGAACAGAAAAGAATGCGCATAACCAACTTGCTCCCCTCAACGGAATTAAAATTTATTTTTCATTTAAATTAACTATCGAAAATGCTATATAAATTATATTTCTATCTATTTTTTTAAACCCTGCTCCTCGAGGACTCCAGTCGCACCGATTTCGCTCTCACCCGAACAGCATGCGCGCGGTGTAAAAAAGTGTTCCGAGTTCTCCAATAAGGACATTTATGTCAAGGCTTTTTCTTAAGGACAGCCTCCCCTTCAGGTCACATTGTGTTTCTCGAATTTTAAAGAAGACAGAAGCATTCGGCACTCTTTGAGAACCGCCTCCGGGGCTATGGTCTCCATGCAGGGCAAGGAACACGTCCAATCCAGGCACCCTTGATTCGGGCAGGAACAGACGACTTCTCCATCCAGTGTCGCCATGTAAGGTTCCGCGAGACGTGTCGGCCCCCAGAGCCCCAGGACAGGTGTACCCAAGGCACGGGCAATGTGCAACGGACCGGTGTCACCCGACACGACCAGATCGGCCGCACCAAGAACTACCGCCAATTGCTCCAAAGAAAGACAACTGACGAGATTGTGAATTCTGCCGGATTTGGCAGGTGGAAGCGCATCGACAATTTTTACGGCAACCGCTTCTTCTTCGCGTCCCGATCCGGTCAACACCACGGTTCCTGCCCCCTCCAACAACTGGTCCACGAAACTCCGCAATCGCTCTTGGGGCCAACATTTCCTGGGATGGCTCGCGCCCACCGCTAGGACAATCAGAGGAGGGGCCACGGAAAGGAGGTCCGGTGGCAACGGGGCGTCAGGACACGCCATGTACGCCCCAGCTCTGGGGAAAAGCGGGATCTGAAAAATACCCAGGGCCCAATAGAGGTTTTGCCGGAAAATCCACTGCAAAAACCGGTGATCTCCATAACGCAAAGGAATCCCCGAAGCCAGGGCAAGAAAAGCCGACCGATCTCCCCCCTGAAGAGAAAGCAGCATGTCGAATTTCTCACTCCGAATATGCCGGAGGAAACGCAGAAATCCACGGACTCCCTCTTGACGATTCCAGGAGATCACTCCGGAAACGAATGGTTGGCTTCGTACCAAAGGAACGTAGGGTGTTTCAACGAGCCAGGTGAGATGCCACCGGGGAAACTGTTCCACGAGAGACCGAACGATATCCATGGAAAGAATGATATCTCCAAGGGAAGAATAGCGAACAAAGAGAACTTTTTGAGGATTGTTCTCGAAACCCGCCGTGGAAAAACGCTTCATCGGGCTTCACCTAGGATACTCTGCAGGCGCTCTTCGATGCGCGACGTGGAAATGCCTTCGAGGCGGGGTAAAAAAACCACGCGGTCCACCCACGTGGCCTCGGGAAGCGAACGTTCCCGATATTCCTCTCCCTTGACAAGGACGTGGGGGCGCAATGCCTGATAGAGCGCTTCCGGTGTCGTTTGGTCGAAGGCGACGACGAGATCCACCATCTCCAGAGCAGCGAGGACGGCAAGCCTGGCCTCAAGCGGAAAAAGCGGACGCGCCTCTCCTTTGAGTTCCCGAACGGAACGGTCTGTGTTCACCGCAACGAGAAGACGATTCCCCTGGCGTCTCGCCTCCCGAAGGGCGAAGAGATGTCCCGCATGGAGAGCGTCGAAACAGCCGTTGGTGGCCACAACCGTCAGCCCCTGAGCTTTCCAGTCTTCGACAATGAGGATCGCTTCCTCCCGAGTGACCGTTTTTCGCTGTATGCGGCGTTCTCCAAAGGCACCGTAGGACGCGGCGAGTTCATCGATTCCTATGGGTCTGGTGCCCGCTTTCTGTACCACCAAACCGGCAGCCCGGTTGGCCACATGCGTCGCCTCCTCAAGAGAAATCCCCGCTGCAAGGAGCGCCGCGAGCGTCGCCGTCACCGTGTCCCCCGCACCGGAAACATCGAAGACCTCCCGTTTCTCCGCTTCGACATGCAGATGTCCCTCGGCCCCCAAAAGCGTCATTCCCGCCTCGGAGCGCGTCACCAGGAGGTTGTTCAGAGCAAAGCGACGGCGTACTTCATCGGCGGCATTCACCACGGCAGTGTCCTCGTTGGGAACCTTCCGTCCCGCCGCTTCGGAGAGTTCCTGCAGATTGGGAATCAGCACGAACGCTCCTTTATACTTTGACCAATCCGAACCTCTCGGGTCGACGATCACCGGAGTTTCGGCAGGAACGACCTGCAGAATACCGGCACACACCGTATCGTCGCAGACGCCGTACCCGTAATCGGAGAGAATCCACCCACGAACTCCTTCTTCTGCACCTTTCCGGCACCACTCGATCAACGTATTTCGATCCTGTGCATCGAGGGACTCGGGGACACCCCGGTCCACGCGAAGCAACTGCTGCCTGCCCGCGACGATCCGGGTCTTAAGGATCGTGCAACTTCTGGAGGGAAGAAGGTGGTATCGAATCCCACAACGTGCGAACGCGCCCTCCAATTCCGCTGCCTCGACATCCCGGCCCACGACTCCGACGATTCGGACACGACATCCCAGTCCCTCCAGATTCATTGCAGCGTTTCCCGCACATCCGGGATTGCATCGAACATTTCTCTCGAGCACGACGGGAATGGGAGCCTCTCTCGAAAGTCGCTCCACGGAACCCAGCACATAGCGATCCAGGGCCACGTCACCCAGCACCGCCAGAGACGAAGGAATTCCGGAGGACTCCAGGATGTGGCACATCTTGGGAGAAAGATTCCCGAACGTCCTCATTCTCTTTTTCCCCCCGTTTCTCCAAGGACGGTGGCATAATACTCCACCGTACGGTCACACATCTCGTCCAGGGAAAACGTTCTTCGCGCAGTGAGGACGGGAAAAACTCCCCCGTCAAGTCCCGTGCACAGACAGGAACCCCATGCGTAGGCATCCCCCACAGCGACAAGTGGATCCGCGTCGGCGACGAGCTCCCTCACGGCAGGAAGGTTCGATGCCAGGACGGGGATTCCGGCAGTCAACGCCTGAGCGAGGACGAGCCCCATACCCTCGTCCAGGGAAGGAAACAGCAGGCAGTCGCACCGACCGAGGAAGCATTCCACATCCTCCCGGAAGCCGTGAAAGGTCACCCGGTCAGCAATTCCCTTTTCGGAGACGAGGCGGAACAGCTCGTTCCGGAGAGGACCGTCCCCGACGATGTCCAACGACCAGTCTCTTCTTCCGGAGATGTCTTCTCTTGCGAGGAGATCCAGAAGAAAGGCGATTCCCTTGACCCGGGTCAAGCGCCCGACGAAGAGCAGGCGACACCTCCGTGAAACATCTCCGCAACGCTCCGGATCCGATTCTTTCGCACCGATCTCCCCGGAGAAAGGCACTTCCCCGCGCAACAGGGAAACGCCTTCCCGACGAGATGCAAGGGGCGGAATGCCTCCCGGAATGACGGTCGTCCTTTCCGGCAGAAATCCCTGGAGATGGTTCCGAACGGTCTCGCTCACACAAATTGCGCCATCCGCCCGACGGAGTGGAAGAAGTCCTGCGTTTTTTGAATACCGGGCGTGGCAGGTCATGATCCAGGGAATTCCGGAAAAGGACGATGCCCACCAGGCGACGAAGGCAGGCACGCGGGAATGTGCGTGGAAAAGATGGAACTCTCCCCTTCGGGCGATCCGCAGCGCTGCCGTAACGGCTGTGATGGGGTTCTTCGCGTGTACGGGCAAAGCGACATGCGTCACCTTTTCGGGGAGTTCCCCCACGAGCTTACCCCCTCGTGAAATCACGGTCACACCCAGACCGCGTCGGGACAAGCCCTGAGCGAGCCAGAGCACGTGACGCTCCACGCCCCCCTCCTCGAACTCCGGAAGAAGCAAGGCCACGTTCACGTCAGCATCTCTCTGTCGTTCTTTCCTGCGAGGTACACGAGCAGAAGCTCCGCCGCACGACGAGCCTCGTTAAATCCACCGCTCCACTGTCCCTCCGGGGTGAACTCCTTGCACTCCGGGCAGAAAGCCCTTCGAAGCCGGCCTCCAGAAGTGTCTGCCCGCCAAAAAATCTCTTGGGCACCCGTTTCGGAGGGAAAGACCACGAGCAGGTTTTCTTCCTCCATGCGTCGAAACAGCGCATCGAATCGGGCCGCTCCCGCCAAGGCGACACCCACGCCGGCCCGGGCCAGGAGATTTCGGACTCCGTTCAGAAAGGCGACGAGACTCTTCCGCCGTTCCACCCGGAGAAGAACGACCCGATGCCCCGCCGTGGCCGCTTCGGAGACCATGGAGACCGAATCCTCCGTGCAGAAGACGCGCTGCACCGCGCCGAGCATGCCCGGGACGGGGTTCCAGGGATCTTTCGACGCGAGGAGGAGCATGGAGATCGCCGACGCGTATGTTTCCGCAAGCTGTGCCAGCGCGTTCTCCGCTTCGGGGGAGGTACGGCGGGAGGTGGTGACGTACAGCGTCGCGTTCTCCCGGCGGGCGCGTTCGAAAAGAGCGCCCAGGGTATCTCGAACCCATGAGGCGGACACCCTGTAATTGCCGTCGTCACCACCGAGGAGGATCCCCCAGCGTGGCGATTCCGGAACGCTCGGCGGAAAACGGCGCAGAAGCTCCTCCGACGCCGTTTTCAGGTTTTCGGGGACAATCGCGTTGGGAGCGCCGAGGGTGACGCAAAGAAAGGGACCGTTCTCTCCTTTCAGCGCGTTTCCGCGTGCACCGAATCGGGTGGGGACACCTGAAAGATCGTGTTCGGGAACGATGGCCGCATCGAAGGGGGCAATTCCAAGCCCCGAGGGCGTCATGAGCGTACACGCCATTCCCTCCGCGCCGGGGAAAAAACTCTCACAGCTCCGAGCCAGGGCAAGACAAAAAGGCGCTGCGGCGCTTCCGGCGGAAAGAAAGAGAACGCGCTTCACCGGTCGCCCCGCCGGGGGCGGCAAGGCCGGAGAGACCTCTCCGCCACCGCCTTCTTGCAGGCGGCGGCGAACCGCCTCCACGAACTCCACGGGAAAGAGTTCGCCTCCCGCAAAACGGTCCGCGAGATGAAGCCAGGTGCAGGCGCTCTTTCTCCGTGCCTCGGGGGGTCGCCTCCATGCGAAAAAATGCGGGGCCACCTTGAGGACCCAGAGGCGACGCGCTCCTGAAAAACGGGGAACTTCCATCTCGAAGACGGGAATTCCCGCCGCACCGGAAAGCCAGTGGGCGACACCCCGGCTCTGGTGAAGGTGTCCGCGTATGCCGTCGCTGAGAAGGACGATTGCATCAAGGGCGTGTCTCATGACGCCGCACTCCGCCGGAAGGTGGAGCCCCCGAAGGACAGGGACATGAAACGGCAGGGGGACTCCACTCCGTGCGGACCGGTTCGCTACAGGGCCGCCCGGGCTCCGGCGGCGATGGCCTTGGCCATGCTCTCGATCTTCTCGTCGGACATGACGATATCGATGCCGAAGACCGCGGCCCGGCTGAGAATTTCCTGGGTCTGAGGCCATTCGTTGGGGCGATAGAGGGGCATGCTCTCCGTGAGAGGACAGTCGTAGGGACAACGGACACGGCTGTAGGTCGCACCGTCCCGCAACGTGTCCCAGTGGCGGGCGTAGTGCCACGTGTTGTCCTCGAGAATGCCGCATCCCATGCCCGCCTCTTTCGCGGCCTTCTGGAAACGGCGGGCCGTCTGGGGAGTGGGCAGCAGAAACACGAGCTGCGTGGCGAGTTCACCCTCGGGATCTGCGCTGCGCCGTACCGCCAGACCGTGCACGTTTCCCACCGCGTCGAGCACACGAGTCCGGTTTTTCCGCAACGCCTCGACGGCACCATCGAGCTTCGAGAGCTGCACGAGGCCGAGGGCACCCTGTATTTCGCTCATGCGGAAGTTGAACCCAAGACAGGCCTTCTTCTCCGCGCCCCGGTCGATGGTCTTGTCATGTTTGTGACCATGGTCGTGGTAATATTCCATCTTTCGGTAGAGGTCCTCGTCGTCGGTGACGATAAGACCGCCCTCGCCCACGGTGAGCACCTTGTAAGGGTCGAGGCTGTAGGTTCCCCACGTGCTGCCGCAGGTGCCGCACCACTTGCCCCCGTAGGTGGCGCCCATGGCCTGACAACTGTCCTCGAAGAGGGCGAGCCCGTTTTCCCGGGTGATGACCCTGAAGGCCTCCATGTCCGCGGCACCGCCGAACATGTGCACGGGCATGATAGCCCGGGTCCGGTCGGTGATGAACTCCTCCACCACGGTGGGATCGAGGTTGAGGCTCTCGTCGATTTCGGCGAGGACGGGAACTGCGCCGCACTCGAGAATCGCCTCGACACTGGCGATGAAGGTGAAGGGCGTGGTGATGATCTCGTCCCCGGGATTGATGCCGCAGGCCTTGAGAGCCACATAGAGGGAGGCGGTGCCGCTGGACACGGCAAGGCAATGTTTCGCCCCCACTTTCTCCGCCACGGCGTTCTCGAATTCCTCCACCTTGTAGATCTCGTCCCGACAGTTCACGAAAGAATAGCGGTGCACCATCTTGCGGTTGATCACGTCCGCGACGGCGTCGATCTCCCGCTGGTCGAACAGTTCGAAGCCAGGCATTATTCCATCGCCTCCTTGTACAGTGCCACACAGCTCTCCTTGGTCATGGGCCGCGGGTTGTTCTCCATCGGACGGGCCACTCCCATGGCCTTCCCGGCCATCTCGGGGAAGTGTTCCGCCGTGATGCCCGCCTTCAGGGCCTTGAGGGTACTCGGTAATTCGAGATCAGCCACGAGTTCGTCCAGAACATCCGCGCAGGCAAGGGCCTGATCTCGCAGAGGCAGCTCCTCCGCCCCCGCGTCGAGGAAGGCCGCCGCCGTCGCATATTTTTCGGGACGGGAGAGTGCGTTGTGTCGGGCGACGTAGGGGACGAGCAGCGCGTTCGCCATGCCGTGTCCCACGCCGAACATGCCCCCCAGAGGATAGGCCAAGGCGTGACACGCGCCGACTCCGGCGTTCGCAAGAGCCCCTCCCGCGTAGTAGGAAGCAAGGAGCATTTCGCTCCGGGCCTCCAGATCATGGCCGTTCCACGTGGCCACCCGGAGGAATCTGCCGATACGGGTAAGAGCCGCCTCGGCCAGGAGATCGCTGAACGGTGAGGCATTCCGCCCGGTATAGGCCTCCAGTGCATGCGTCAGGGCATCCATTCCCGTGGCGGCGGTGACGCAGGGAGGCATGGAAAGTGTCAGTTCGGGATCGAGAAGGCTGAAGTCGGGGAAAAGTTTCTCGTCGTTGATGCCTCCCTTGACGCCATCGCTCTTGCGGATGAGCACCGCCGTGAAGGTGACTTCCGATCCCGTCCCCGCCGTGGTGGGGATCATGATCTTGGGAACTCCCTTGTTGGGCACGAGCCCAAGTCCCTGATACTGCCCCGCGGAGCCCGTGTTGGTGATGAGAACGCTCACCGCCTTGGCCACGTCCATGCAGCTTCCTCCGCCGAGTCCGACCACGAGACGACAGTCGTGCTCCCTGGCCAGTTCCGCCACGGCATCTGTGGTCTCCACCGATGGTTCGGGTTCGACACCGGCAAAAAGGCAGCACTCCACTCCGGCATCGTGAAGATATCCGGAAATACGCTCCGCCGTGCCGAGCTGTTCCATCGTGGCATCCGTCACCAGCACGGCACTTGAAACGCCCAGTTTCCGCGCGATCTCCCCCACATTCCTCGAAACGCCCGGCCCGAACTGGGCCTTTCCCGCCAGCGACATGGCAAAACTCTTTGTTGCCCCTCCACACTGCACTTCCATCACCTCGTCATGAGAGGAAACACCTTCGACTACCGTGCCCCTCCTGAATCGTCCTCGTCGTTGCGACAGACGCGAAAAACTTCTTCGTTCCGTTTCATTGCAGCACGAGCCGCTCCGAGACAAGTTCCCACGCCTTCGACGCGGCGCATCCTTCCTCGTCGAAAAAAGCGCGGCACAATTCGCTTCGTCGCTCTCCTCCCTCGGCTTCCTCACGCCCCGTCCACGCCGCAGCGAGTTCCTCCGCGTTCCGGACGACCTGCGCCATCCCCCGTTGCCCGAGTTTTTCCGCTGCGGTGGCGAAATCCTCCACGAAGGGACCGTGCTGTACCGGAACACCCCATACGGCGGGCTCAAGCAGGTTCTGTCCTCCCCTGGGCACAAGACTTCCTCCCACGAAGGCACTTCGCCCCCAGCGGTACACATCGAAAAGAACGCCCACACGATCCACCACCAGTATAGTCCAGGAAGCGGAAAGGTCACATCGGGAAAGACACTCGCTTTTCAGCGCCTCTCCTCTCTCTTCGTTTCGTACCCGCAGAAGCGTCAGGATCGCCTCCGCCCTCTCGGGATGGCGAGGCACGAGCACGAGCCTGGCATCGGGGAGAGCTCGCAGCACCCGGCAAAACGCGTCGAGCACGATCTCCTCTTCGCCTTCGTGGGTGCTGCCCGCAACAAAGACCGGACCTCCCGGCGGCGGCTCGGAGGGAAGGGAAAAGGGTCCTTTGTTCCGCCTCCGGAGGAGCGCCTCCACCTTGGCGTCGCCCACGACATGAATCCGTTCGGGATCCACTCCCAGAAAACGCGCTTTTTCTCCGTCCTCCTCCTCCCGGAAGAGCAACAGCGTGAACCGGTTGAGCAACATACTCCAAAACGAACGCCACCGCAAAGCCTTTCGAAAGGTGCGTTCCGAAAGACGACCGTTCACGAGAAAGAGCGGAATTCTCCTTTCGCCGAGCTGCCCGAGCAGTTCCGGCCACACCTCCGTCTCCATGGCCACGTAACCTCTCGGCCGGAGCGTGGACACCGCACGCCGCACAATGCGCGGCACATCCCAGGGATAGTAGAAGAGCGCGTCCGCCGCGGGTCCGACAAGACGCTCCGCCATGGTTCTCCCCGTGGATGTCGTGGTGGAGAGCACGAGAGGGGCGACAAAACCGCTCTCCCTCGCCGCCGCGATGAAGGGAGACGCCGCCTGCACCTCTCCGACGGAAACGGCATGAACCCAGAGAGGACGCTCCGTTCCCAGGCGACACAGCGGTTCGGGGAGAAAACCCCTGCGCTCCGCAAGCCCCTCGCGATACCGCCGCGCAAGATAGGGAAACCCTACCGCATACGCCAAGGACAGACATCCTCGGTACGCCGCGAGCAACGCCCGGTTTTTCCATTCTCCTCCCGTCGCGGCAATCCGCTCCTCCCGGCGCACCATGTCCGTTTCAGGCGATGCCCGCTTTGAGCAGATCGTGGAGGTGCACCACGCCCACGGGACACTCCTCGGAGACGACCACGAGGACGGAAACCTCGCTCCGCTCCATGAGCAACACCGCTTCGGCGGCGAGCTTCTGGGGAGAGATCGTCCTGGGCGATTTCGTCATGACCGTGCCGATGGGAAGCTCCATCGCTTGAAGCCCCTGCCGTTCCACAAGCCGTCGGAGATCTCCGTCGGTGAAGATGCCCGAAAGGGTTTTCCGGGAGGAAACCACGCAGGTGGCGCCATAGCCCTTGCTCGTTATCTCGAAAAGGGCCTCCCGAACGGGAGTGTCCTCGGACACGACGGGCAGTTTTTCGCCTCCCGCCATGACATCGCACACCCGGAGCAGAAGTCGCTTTCCCAGGCTCCCGCCGGGATGGAAGAGGGCGAAATCCTCCTGCCGGAGGCCACGCAGTTCCGTCACCATGCCCGCGAGGGCATCCCCCAGGGCCAGTTGGAGCGTCGTGCTGCTCGTGGGAGCCAGTCCAAGGGGGTCCGCCTCGCGGAGAACCCCCGAATCGATCCGGATGTCCGCACCCTCTCCCAATCTGGACGAGGCGACTCCGGTCATGGCGATCACGGGAGCGCCGAGGCGCCGGAAATAGGGGAGCAGTTCGAGTACTTCCCGAGTTTCGCCGCTGTTGCTCAAGAAAAGCCCCACATCGTCCCGGCAGACCATGCCGAGATCCCCGTGGGCCCCCTCGGCGGCATGGAGAAACAGGGCGGGCGTTCCGAGGGAAGCGAAGGTGGAGGCGATCTTTCGTCCCACCAGTCCCGATTTGCCCAGTCCCGTCACGACGAGCCGCCCCGTGCAGGCATGAATGAGGCGGGCCGCACGGACAAGATCTTCACCCACGCGCTCGCTCGCACGCAGCAGTTCCTCCGCCTCGCAGCGCAGCACGCCGCGCCCCACGGCGAGAAGTTCCTCTCCGGAGAGATCGGGGCCGCGCCGTTCCCTCGGCAACGTGCACACATCCTCCTGCACCCGGGTCTCCGCTTCCCGCATCATCCGCGCCCCCCGAAGGGTGTTCCAGCAGGCGGAAGCTCTGCAAAGCCGAGATGCCGGCTCGTGTCGAATATCGCCTTGACCTGCCGAAGAAGCGCCTCGAGATCCGCCAGAGCAATCATGTTGGGACCGTCGCTCAGTGCTTTGTCCGGGTCGGGGTGCGTCTCCAGAAAGAGGGCATCGATTCCTACCGCCGCCGCCGCCCTGGCAAGGGGAAGCACGAAACGCCGATCGCCGCCGCTGGATGTGCCCTGTCCTCCCGGCATCTGCACGCTGTGGGTCGCATCGAAGACGATGGGATAGCCGAGGGTTCGCATCACCGCAAGAGAGCGCATGTCCACCACGAGATTGCGATAGCCGAAGGTGGTGCCCCGTTCGCAGAGAAGCAGGTTTTCATTGCCCGTTTCGGCGCACTTGCCCACCACGGCGGCCATGTCCTCCGGGGCGAGAAACTGGGCTTTCTTGATGTTCACGGGTTTTCCCGTCCTCGCAGCGGCCATCACGAGATCGGTCTGTCGGCAGAGAAACGCGGGGATCTGGAGCAAATCGACCGTTTCCGCAGCGATTGCCGCGTGCCATGATTCGTGCACGTCCGTCAACACGGGAACACCCGTCGCCTCCCGGATTTTGCCGAGCATGGCGAGCCCCTCCTCGATGCCGGGCCCCCGGAATCCAGCACCGGACGTCCGGTTCGCCTTATCGAAGGAGGCCTTGAAGACATAGCCCAGACCAAGACGGGCACAGATTTCCCGGACCGTCTCCGCCACGGAAAGGGCGAGATCGTAACTCTCGAGGACACAGGGGCCGGCGAGGATCGCCAGCTTTCCCGAGCCGATCTCGACGGAACCGACGCGTACCGTACGTACCATGTGCTTCCGCTCCTCTCCGTCTAGTTCGAACATCCTCCGCATGCGCGGTCGGAGGAGCCGTCACTCTTTTCCCCGTCCCGCGGAGCTCCCCACGGGATGTCGCCGAAACGTTGGAGCCAGGCCTCGCAGGCCGCCACATCCTCGGGGGTATCGATCTCCACGGTATCTCTGGGAGCGGCGGCGGCGCGGATCTTGTGCCCGCGCTCAAGCATACGGAGCATTTCCAGACTCTCCGTTCTCTCCAGGGGAGTGGGTTCCCATCCGGCGAAGGCCAGCAGGAAATCCCTGCGGTAGGCGTAGGGACCGATGTGCTTGAACCAGCGCCCTCCCTCGTTTCTCGGATAGGGAATGGGAGAACGGCTGAAATAGAGGGGACGCCCCTGAAGGTCGAGCACCACCTTCACCACGCCCGGATCGTTTACCTCGTCCCGGTCCTCGATGGCCCGGACCAGCAGTGCCACGTCGCAGGAAGGATCCTCCGAGAGAATATCCACGAGGGGGTCCACCATATCCGGGCCCACGAGAGGATCGTCCACCTGGACGTTCACCACCAGATCGAAGGAGGGTTCCCGCTCCGCCACGTAGGCCACCCGGTCACCGCCGCTGGGAAGGTCCGGAGGGGTGAAGAGAGCCTCGCCCCCGGCGTCGCAGACCACCCGGGCGACACGGTCGTCGTCCACAGCGACGATGACCCGATCCACCCGACGGCAGGAGGCGAGCCCCCGGAAAACACGCACGACGAGAGGAATTCCTCCCACCGGAACGAGAGGTTTGCCCGGAAGCCGGGTGCTCGCATACCGGGCGGGAATGACAGCCAGTGTTTTCACTTCAGTTCCTCCTTCGCGAGAAACGCGCACAGTTCTTCGTAGACATCATGACGGAGAGTCCAGCCGAGACACTCCGCCGCATAGGTCACCACATCGTCAAGCGCTCCGGGGTTCCCCATGGCCCGCCTCCCCGCGTCACTCATGGCGGCATGAAGCGCTGCATTCTCAAGAATGCGCTCCGCCGCCTCCGAAAGCTCCTCCGGAGAGGAAGGAACGAGAACTTCCGCATCCCGAAGGAGTTTCTTCTGCACGAGCTTCCCCTTCTCCAGAATGGAGACGACGGGAACACCGAGCCCTGCGCAGATCTGGTTCGCCGTGCCGCCGAGACCGATGACGAGACGGGCTCCGGAAGCGACCTTCGCGACGGATTCGTCGGAAAGCTCTACTGAAAGATTACCCCAAGACATCGCCTTCTCCAGGACAAGGACGTTTCTCCCCCGCCGGGAGCGCCTCCGTTCGGCCCATCCACGCCGCGTCGCTTCGGCGACCAGACGGGGAGGTTCCAGTGTGGGTGCCACGACGAGCAGAAATCGAGGCGCGGCGGCATCGCCTTTTGTAACACAGCGCTCTCCGAGACGTTCCGCCGTGGCAAGAAGCAACGCCACGTCCTCATAGGCCCGAAGGCGACTTCCGGGAAGTAGGAGAATCCATTGCGCCGTTCCCTCCCGGAGATGGTGTTTCTCCGCGGAGAACCCACCGTTCCTCGCCCCAGGGGAGAGACACGTTCCGTTCCGTTCTCCGGAGACGTTCTCCTCCACGAGGTCCATGATGGGGTTTCCGCCGTAAGTGGCGGCGACGCGGGAGCGGAGGAGCTGTTCCAGTGTCGCCTCGTCTCTGGTCCAAACCCTCCGGGCCCGGCAACGGAGGAGAAACCGCTCGACTCTCCAGTGCCCTCCGAGATGAACGCTCTTGGCTGTGGCGAGGAGGAGAGGTATCTGCCCCTGTCCGGCGAGAACCTGGAGAAGAAGGTAGACATCACCCACACAGAGAACGGAACGGATGCGCCCTCGCAGATGCCCCCACCTCCGAAGCTGTCTTCCGATATGGGTGAGGAGGCCCCCGCGAAGATCCCTCGCGAACTCCCTCCAACTGTACTTGACGATGCCGCCGCTCGGCGTCTCCGCCGGAGGTGAACACACGGGAATGTCCTGTTTCAGATACGCGGCGCCGTGTCCCACGAGGGCGAAGGCGGACACCGCCGCTCCGGGGAAACGATCCCGGACTCGTGCGGCCAGCAATGCCCCGATAGCATCCTCACCGTAGCCGTTGGAGGCGACGATGATTCCGGGGCGGAGAATCTCCTTCAATGCCTGCCAGAAGTGGAGAGGATTCTCGATCACGGTCCCCACCCGGGGATACCAGAGAGGCAGAGACGGAACATATCCTGCGGGAAGATTGTACGTGTCCTTCTCGGTACAGACGAGAATCTCCGCACCACGCTCTCTCGCCCTCGCCTCCACCGCCGCCAGATCCTCCGCCGTGTAATGGTGATGATCCCGGAACGAGCACGTCCCTACAAGTTTTATCCCGAGTTCTTCGAGAACGTGGATGAAGCTTCTGGGGCTGCCTATGGCGGAAAAGGCGAAGGCATTCCCCCGGCACGGTGGCTCGCAGGAACGCCGCCACCGCCCCTCGTCGAAGCAAAACCATTCCTTGAGAACGATTCCGGACCGGAAGAGCCTTTTCCGCGGAATAAACTTTTCCAGCCCCTCTTCGAGAGGCTCCAGGACTTCTTGCGAAATCTGATCCGCCTTGGTGATGACCACGAGGGAGGCGCGCTCCAGGGCACGCAGGTGCTCCCGAAGAATCCCCGCAGGAAAATGTCTTCCGTTGCCGAAGGGACAGGTGGCGTCAATAAGAACGATGTCCGCGTCTCTTCCCATGCGTCGGTGCTGAAAGGCGTCATCCGCGACGACGATGCGGCACCCCTGCTCACGAAGGGCGGTCACACCCCGAATTTTATCGGTGGCCACCGCCACAGGAACAGTGGGGAGCATTTTCGAGAGGAGCAGCGGTTCATCCCCCACTTCGCTCCGCTCGCCTCTCCCGCCCTGAACCAGCACGACACCCCGGGCGGATCCGCCGTATCCCCGGCTTACGATGCCCGGCGCGAGTTCCGCCGCGAGGAGCGTTTCCGTGATGGCCGCCACGAAAGGAGTCTTGTTCGTTCCTCCCAGCGTGAGGTTTCCCACGCTGATCACCGGAAGAGGCATCTCCCATTGGGCAAAAAGGCCATGGTCATAGCAGAAGTTGCGGCACCGCGTCCCCATGGAGGCAACGCCTCCGAGGGGAGCGAGCAGATTCCACAGGCCTCCGGCACGTTCCCCCTTGGCGAAGGCGAGAAAGCTCTCAAGAAGCCGACCCATTGCCTCCTCCGAACTGGAGCGCAAAGAGCTTCGCATAAGCCCCATCCCGTCGCAACAGCGCCTCGTGGGCCCCCTCCTCCACGATGCGTCCGTCCACGAGGACGAGGATCCTGTCGGCGCGCACCACCGTGGAAAGGCGGTGGGCAATGACCAGGGATGTGCGCCCCTCCATCGCCCCGGAGAGCGCTTCCTGAATGAGATGTTCCACCTCCGAGTCCAGAGAGGAGGTGGCCTCGTCCAGAATGAGGATGCGCGGGTCCCGTACAATGGCCCTGGCGATGGCGATGCGCTGGCGCTGTCCTCCGCTGAGGAGAACTCCCCGCTCGCCTACCTCCGTCTCGTATCCTTGCGGAAGGGAGACGATATAGTCGTGGATGCCCGCGATGCGGGCGGCGGCGCAGAGATGCTCCGGATCCACATCGGGACAGCCGTAGCCGATGTTGAAGGCGATGCTTCCCTTCAGCAGAACCGGGTCCTGGGGTACGATGCCGATTTGTCTCCGCAGGGATGGAAGGTGCAGTCGCCGCACGTCCTCGCCGTCCACGAGCACGCGCCCCTTTTGGGGATCGTAGAAACGGGGGATCAAATCCGACAGGGTTGTCTTGCCGCCCCCGGTCGGCCCCACCAGGGCGATCATCTCCCCGGGGTTCACATGAAAATCGATGCCCCGCAGAACCCACTGTCCCGACTCGTAGGCGAAATGCACGTCCTCGAAGACCACCTCGCCCCGAAGGCGCTCCGGAACGATCGCTCCCGGCGGAGAGGCTATCTCCGCCGGTTTGTCCAGAATTTCGAAGATGCGCTCCGCCGCGGCGAGAGCCTGCTGAATGCGGCTCACCAGCCGGGTGAGAACGCGGATGGGCTGCACCATGAATCCGAGATATCCGAGAAAAGCGATGAGTTCCCCCGGAGTGAGCTCGCCGGAGATGACATCCCGCCCTCCGAGCCACAGGATAAACGCCAGGGCCGTCACGAGCACGACCTCCACGGCACCGTCGAGCACGGCGAAAGCCTGGGTCCCCCGCATGAGAGCGCTGAAGTTCGCCTGGTTCTGCAGGCGGAACCGTCGCAACTCCTCCTCCTCGGTGACGAAGGAATGCACGATGCGCAGACTGGAAAGCGCTTCCTGGGCAATGGCCGCCACCCGGGCAAACTGCTCCTGCACCTCGTGTCCCACTTTGCGCAGATATTTCGATGTCCGCTCGATCACAAGAGCCGCCACGGGAAGAATCGCGAAGGTCACCAGAGTCAATCTCCAGTTTATGTAGAGGAGGAAGCCGAGCATACCCAGAAAGGTAACACCCTGGACGACGAGGTCCACTACAACGGAGGTGACCATGTCCTGGAGCACATTCACGTCGTTGGTGATGCGCGAGAGCAGTTCTCCCACTCGTTTTCCGTGAATGTAGGAGAGGGACATGCGCTGGATGTGGTCGTAGAGGAGCACCCGAATATCCAGAATGACCCGTTGCCCCACCCAGGTCATGAGATAGCGCTGGCCGTAGGCGAACACGGCCTTTCCGAAATAGAGCAAAACGATGCCCGCGCTGAGGAGATTGAGCGTTCCCGTGTGGCGCCCGATGAGCACGTCGTCCACCACGTTCTTGAGAAGCCAGGGCGGCACCACGCCGAAGAGCGAGGCGAGAACCATGCACGCCACGGCGGCACCAATGCGCCGTCCGTAGGGCCTTGCATAGGCGAGAAGTCGAAGGTAGAGCGACCTGGTGGTGTTCTTCATGAGATCTCCTTCACCTTGCCGAAAATCATCCGGAAGCTGCACGGGCACATCGGAGCAACGCTCCGGAAGGCATTCTTCCAGACCCGCTTCGCCCGGGAGGTCACTCTTGCCGTTGCGGAAGATTCGTCGTTCTTTCCCGCAATGTCCCCCGGGAAAGAAGTTCTTCCGTCAGATCGACCAGACGCACGGCTGCACCGCGTTCCCCCGGGACGTCACAGCGCCCTTCCAGGGCGCACAGCTCTTCTCTGATCGTCCCGAGGCGTGCCCGGTCCTCCAAGAGTGATGCCGCAGCCTCTCCAAGTCGTTCCGGTGTCACCGCTCCGATGAGCTCCGGAAGAATCTCTCTGCCGGCGAGACGATTCGGCCAGGCGAGAAAAGGCAAGGCCTTCGCCAACCTTGAAAGAGCGTGTTTCCGGAGTATCTTCCCCACGAAGGGCGTGCGTCCGAGCAGTCCCGCAACCCCCGCGAGAGGAACCACGGAGAAGAACTCCTCCGGAACCGCCACAAGCGCCGGTGTTCCCGTATGGAGCAGTTCCATCGTGTTGGTCCCCGGCTGCGTAAGGGCGAGATGTGCCTCGGGAAGCACCGTCCCTGCCCCTGCGGCAACGGGAGAAAGCCCTTCGTTCTCCCAGGCCGCGAACTCCTCCCCCTCCGCGAAAGGAGAGAGGAGCGTCACCACATCCAGCGGCCCGGCACGTCTTTCCAGATGTTCCACGGTCCTTCGGAGAAACGTCCTGGCGGCGTTTCGGATGGCGGGACGGCTCCCCGGAAAAAGAACGATCCGGAAGGCACTCCCCCTCCTCCAGGGAGAAACGGTCCCCTGCGCCACATCCAAATCCAACCGAAGTGCATCCTTCACAAGGTCTCCCACGAGACGTGGTGAAATTCCCGCCCGATGGAACGCCGGAAGCATCTCCGCAAAGGCCGTGCAGGCCAGCGCACAGTCCCGCATGCTCTTCTTGGGGGCATAGGCGTACGTCACCAGGGGAACGTGAAAGCGCTTCGCCAGCGCACGCCCCATCCAGAGGTCTCCTCCCATCTGGTAGAGGACCTCCGGAGGCGGCATCCCCGCAGAGACGGCGGTGTGCTCTTCCCGGGCAAGCAGTGTGGCAAGGACGCCTCCGGGACCGGTGACATGGAGACCGGGGAAATTCTCCAGTGCAGCGCGTTCCCTTCCCGAGGCAAACTGGCAGGGAAGCAGGCGAACCGCCACGTGGACCTTGCGTCGCTGCAGCTCGACGAGGAGAGGTCTCGCCCACCCCCAGAGTTCTCCCGGACCATTTACGAGGAGAAGCGCGCTGCGGAACATACGCGGAGATCCTCCAACATCGTCCGGGCCCAGAACCGTGCCGCGCCGGGACGCCCCAGAAGGGCACGTCCTCGCTCCAGCAGCGAATTCACGGTCTTCCGCACGTCCGCCCCGGAGTTCCACTGATCGAGCACCTCGAGAATTCTTTCGGGGTGTACCTCGTCCTGAAGCAATTCGGGATAGGCCTCCCTTTCGCAGAGGAGATTCGGCACAGCCACAAAGGGAGTACGGACGCACGTACGATACACCAGGTTCGAAATCCAGGATCCCTTGTAGAGGACGACCATGAAGCGCCTCTGCAGCAATGCCTCCACCGCAACGGTTCCACAGGCACCCACCGCCGCGTCCGCCTCGGCCAACAACGCCCGGGCACTCCACCGGGAAGAATCTCCTGGCACGGCGGACGAGCCGGTCTTGACCCGGAACACCGCAGGCTCTCCCTCCCGGGAAAGCGTTCCGGACAATCCGATTTCCCGGCAGGCGTCGGCAAGACGACGGCGGGCCACTCCCGAAAGGGCCGGTGCCACGGAGACGAGGGGTTCCGCACCCTTTCTCCGAAGTTCTTCCGCCACCTGGAGCAACACGGGAAGAAGACGCTCCACCTCGCTCTTTCTGCTCCCCGGAAGCAGCACCACTTTTCGCAGCGGCGTGGAGGCCCGCCGGGAGGTCCAGTTTTCGTCGAGGAGGGGATGACCGAGAAAGGAACTGCGCACACCCTGGGCGTTCAGAAAAGCGTTCTCGAAGGCGAAGAGAGGGAAACAGCGGTGCACGTAACGCCGAAGCAGCTCGCTCCGGCCCCGCCGCCACGCCCAGACCGTCGGAGGCGCGATGTAGTGAACGTATCCCCTGTATCCTCTTTCCGAAAGACGCTTCGCCAGGGGGAGATGGAAATCCGGGCTGTCCACGAGAACCACCGCCGCGGGGCGCTCCCGGAGAATGGCCTCGACGAGAGTGTCCCGCAACCGCAACAGTCTGGGAACGGCACGGATCGCCTCGGAAATACCCAGAAGATGCAATGCTCCGTAGTCGGCGCAGGCAACTCCTCCGGCACGGCGACTCTCGGGACCGAGCATGCCCCAGAAAGGCCCCCCACATCCCTCTTCAGCAAAGCCCCGGATGCAGGCCGCAGCCAGAAGGTCTCCCGAGGCTTCGCCGCAACTCAGGAAGACGGACACGCCACATCCTCCGGAGGCAAGGGGTCGTGACGGATTCCGATCACGGAGACTCCTTCTTCACGGGCTGTCTCGGCAAAGGATTCCCGTTCGAGGATGATGGTGCGCTCCGCCTCGATGGCGAGACAGCCGAGCCCTGCCCTCGCCATGGTCCGCAACGTCCGTACGCCCACTGTGGGAAGATCGTACCGCTCGTCCTGGTCAGGGCGCATCATTTTCACCACTGTTCCTCCCCGGCAGAGGCTTCCCGCACGAAGCAGCGTCGCGTCCGTCCCTTCCATGGCCTCCACGGCGACCACCGCCCCCATGGAGGTGACCAGGGTTTGTCCGAAGGAAAGGGGAACGATCCGGGCCGCCACTTTCCTGCCGTACTCCGCATCGGTCGTCTCCCGAGAAGTGGGCGCCCTTCCCGCCACATGTCCCTCGGGAGCAAGAAGATCCCCGATGAGATGCCGATAGCTGACGACGGTGATACTCTGCCGCTCCAGGTGAGCCACCACGGCGGCGAGAAGGGTGTGGTCGTCCCTGACGGAGAGCGTTTCGAGAAGGGCTTTCGTCGCCCTGTCCATCATGGCGGATTTGTACATGACGGTCTTGGGCACGGCTCCGGCGAGCATGACCTGCTGGACGCCGCGCCGAAGCATGTCCTCCAGGACATCCGCAAGAGCGATCTTGCTGACGGGAACGATGTCGAGGGCATATTTCGACAGTGCCCCCACCTGTTCCCGCAGAGAATAGACCACCGGCGGGCACTCCTCTTCCGTGAGCCGCCGGGCGATCTCCACGGGAAGAAGTCCCTCTCCGGCAATCATGGCAACAACCTGATCCATGTCACACCTCTCCGTCATCGATTCGCCCGGGCGGCGAGCAGTCCTCCCAGAAGGAGGAAGAGTACGTTCGGAAGCCAGGCGCCAAGCGCCACGGGGAGATGTCCAGCCTGGGCGAACGCCCTGGAAAAGGACATGACCACATAAAAGGCGAAGGCCACGAGAATGCTCATTCCCACACCGACACTCGTACCGCTTCGATGGGGACGCACCCCCAGAGCGGCACCGACGATGGCGAGCACGACACACGCCCAGGGAAAGGCGAGACGCATGTGGAAGGAAACCCACAAGGGACGGACATCGCCTCCCTGAGCCGTGACGATGCGGAGCTGTTCCAGGATCTCCGTGAGTCCCATGTTGTCGGGATCCCTGCTGCTCCGCTCCATCTCCTCCGGAGAGAGCCGGAGCGGCACGGTCTGCCGCTCGAAGGTGAGAAGCAGCGCCACGGAACCGCTCGGAGCGACCTCGAAGATCTTTCCGTCCTCGAGAACCCAGATTCCATCCTGCCAAAACCCCTTTTCGGCGGAGAGAATCCGCTCGAGCCGTCCCTTGCCGAACTCCTGGACGAGAACCTGTTCCATCGTCCCGGCCCGGGGCTTCAGCTTCGTGATGTACACCACGCGCTTCAATTCCCCATCTTCCTCCTCGCGGAGAAAGATCCGCTCCTTGATGAGCGAGGGACGCTGCTGCAACACCTCGAAGCGCATGAGATGCTCTCCCGCGAGGTTGCTCAGCGGAACCAACGTCTCGTTGAAAAGCTGCGTTCCCAGCGCCACCACAACGGCGGCGAAGGATACCGGGCGGAGAATGCGCTGGAAGGAAACCCCCGCCGCCTTCAAAGCCACGAGCTCACTCGATGCGGAGAGCCGTCCGAAGGTAAGCAGCGTGGCCAGGAGCGACGCGAGCGGAATGACCACCACCACCACCGAGGGAAGCCTGTACAGAAACAACCGCACCACCACCCACAGAGAGACACCCCGCTCGATGATGAGGTCCGCGATTTCGAAGAGAACGCCCCCGGCGACAAAGAGAACAGTAAAGATGAGGATGCCGAAAACGAAGGCGCTCTGCATCTCCGAGACGACATAACGATCCAGAATCCTCCGTCTTCCCCAGCGCAGGATGCTCACCGCTCCTCCGTTTCCTCCGGGGCGGAACCGGCGTGGATCCCTCCCGCGGAATCCACTGCGTCTTTCTCCCTCGCATTCAGGAAAAGGACATGCTCCGCCGCCTCCCGCACCGCCCCGAATCCACCCGCCGCATTCGTGACAAAACGGACGTTCCGCTTGACCTCGGGGCGGGCATTCGCCACGGCGATACCCAAACCGGACCAGCGCAGGCAGGGGATGTCGTTCACATCGTCTCCAACGAACGCTACTTCTTCAGGCGCAAGGCCCAGCTCGTCCGCGATCCGGCACAGGACGGGAAGCTTTTCCAGCACTCCGTTGACGCACCGCTCCACGCCGAGATCGGCGGCGCGCTGGGCCGTCGCGGCAGAATGGCGACCGCTGAGAAAGGCGATCTCCACACCGGCGGTTCGGAGCCGCACGATGCCCATGCCATCCTGAATGTCGAAGCGCTTCCATTCGTTGCCGCCCCCATCCATCCAGACTCCGCCGTCGGTGAGCGTTCCGTCCACGTCGAGGGCGAAGAGCCTAATCATCGAGATTTCTTTCTCCCGCACCGGAATGGCGCCCCGAAGACGTCCAGGACGTGAGCCCCCGCTTGGAGGCGGCGACGAAGGCGGCAATCTCCTCCACAAAGGAATCCTCTGCGGCTTTTTCTGCCAGAAGGGCACAGGCCTTGCGGAAGGGGAGACCCGATTGATACAGCTCCTTGTACAGGGAGAGGAGATGCCCCCTCGCGGCGGCATCGAAACCGTTCCGTCGCAGCCCGACCTTGTTGAGCCCGAAAAGCCGCGCCGGACGGCCGTCGGCCATAGTGAAGGGAGGAACGTCCTTGACGATCTTGGACAGACCGCCGATCATGCAGAACCGCCCGATGTGGACGAACTGGTGCACTCCCGCCATGCCGCCGAGCACGGCACGATCCCCCACGGTGACATATCCCGCAAGCCCGACCTTGTTCGCGAGCACCACGTCGTTTCCGACCCGGGCGTTGTGCCCTACGTGGGATCCTTCCATGAGGTAGGCCCGGTCTCCAATGATGGTGCTGTTTCCCTCTCCCGTGGCGCGATGTACCGTCACGTTCTCGCGGAACACCACACCGGACCCGATGCGGACCCAGGTCTCTTCACCCTTGAAACCGAAATCCTGAGGTTCGCCTCCAAGCGTCACATGCTCCTCAAGGTGACACGCTTCGCCGATTTCCACGAAGTTCCGGATCCGGACAAAAGCGTTCAGAACCGTTCCCGAACCGATGCGGACCTGACCATCCACAATGCAGTAGGGACCTACAGACACGTTCTCCCCGAGTTCGGCCTCTGTCGATACGATCGCCGTCGGGTGCACGGAGACACTCATTCTTCATCCTGTCCCTTCTGCTGGAGACTTCTGGAAAGCACGAACCCCAAGACGGCCTCGGCCACGGGAGCACCGTCCACTCTTGCGACGGTGGAAACCTTGCCGAGCCGTCCTCTCACCTTGACGACCTTCGCCTCGGTGATCAACTGATCCCCGGGACGAACGGGTCTGCGGAATTTCGCCTCGTCAACGCTGGTGAGATAGGCCACGAGATCATCCCCTCCGGGAAGGTTCTTCACGAGCATGGAGGCGACCTGTCCCATGGCTTCCAGCAGAAGGACTCCCGGTACAACGGGCTCGCCGGGGAAATGTCCCTGAAAAAAAAGCTCGTTCATGGTGAAATTCTTCAGTCCGACAACATGGTTTTCGTCACATTCCAAAATACGGTCCACCAACAGGAAAGGATAGCGATGGGGAAGACGTTGCATGATCTCTCCGATATCCACGACCTTCGACCTCCCGACAACACGAGACTGGACTTCTTCACGCTCCCGATATCACGAGCGGAGCGAACCCTCCGTTTTCTTTATCCCCTGAAGTGAGCCGTTGCGGCCAAACGGCGCAGACGGCGTACGAATTCGAGATGCAGGGCGTGACCCGCCCGAAGGGCCACGACATGCGCATGGAGAGGCATTCCAAGCAAAAGAAGGTCTCCCACAAGATCGACGACCTTGTGGCGCACGTATTCATCTGGGAAACGCAACCCCCCGGGATTGAGCAGGCCATCGTCCCCTACCACCACCGTGTTCTCCAGAGAGCCTCCTTTGGCGAGTCCCCGGGAACGCAGTCCCTCCACCTCCGAGAGAAGCGCGAAGGTTCTCGCCCCGGCCACTTCCGAGAGAAAGGCTTCGGCGTCGCCGAGCGCGAAGGAAAAAGTGCTGGTCCCCACGAGAGGATGAGAATAGTCGAGCACATAGGTGACCCTCGCCGTTTCTGCGGGAGATGCGGCAATGAGGCGATCCCCTTTTGATCCCGTCACGACGATGGGTGCGAAAGGACGCAAACAGCCTCTTTCGGGGCTGTGGGAACCCGCCGAGGACATTTCCCGAGCTTCGTAAAGCATTTCGGCAAAAGGAAGGGCGCTCCCGTCGAGAACGGGAATTTCGCCTCCCTCCACGTCCATGTCGATGTCCCCGATGCCGAGACCGGCCACCGCCGCAAAAAGATGTTCCACCGTGAGCACCTGGAAGGGTGGGTCACCCGGAAAAAGAACGCGGCTTCCCCGGCCGTCGCCGTTGGGAATTCCCTGTTCCAGCGCAAAAAAACGCCCCCCGGAACCGATTCGAATACCCTTGCCTCCGTTCGGCGCAACCCGTACACGGACGAACTCTCCGGAGTGGAGCCCCGTTCCGGAAAATTCCACGGCATGGCGCAGGGATCCTCCGAAACTCATGAGACATCGCCTCCGGACTTCTCCGTGCCTCTGGAATCCGAGAACGAAACCTCGGCCCCACCTTCCCGGACAGACAGGGCCTGTATCTGTTTCGACGTGACCGCGACTTCCTTCTCCAGGGCACGCAGACGTTCCATCAGTTCAGGAAGATGTCCCCGGGCACTTTGGATACGCAGCTCCTTTTTATGATCCCGGGCGGGAAACCCCGAGACAAGCGCTCCTGCGGCGACATCCTTCGTCGCACCCGCATTGGCCGCAAGAACGGCGTTCTCCCCCACCCGAACGTGTTCCGCCACACCGCTTCGGGCAGCCAGAATCGCACCGTCGCCCAGGACCGCACTTCCGGCAATCCCCGTGAAGGCCACAAGAATGCAGTTTTTCCCCACCAGGGCGTTATGTCCCACGTGGACGTGATCATCCATTTTGGTACCAGACCCGACGACGGTGTTTCCAAGAGTACCCCGATCCACGGTAGAACAGGCCCCGATTTCCACGTTATCACCGATCTCCACGGAACCCACCTGAGGAATTTTGACCTGCTCCCCTCGCTCGTCCTGGATGAAACCGAAACCGTCCGCTCCCAGAACGACTCCGGAATGGAACCTGCAGTTTTTTCCGACACGAACTCCGCTACACATCGAAACAAGAGGGGCGACTCGCGTGCCGTCGCCGATCACCGCGTTCTCTCCCACGTAATCCTGCGCCTCGAGCACGACATGTTCCCCGATACGCGCGCCGGACTCCACCACGCAACAGGGGCCGACGAAAGCCGTGGAAGCAACGCTTGCCGCAGCGTGCACCACCGCTGTGGGATGCACTCCTGGAGAGCGATGTACGGTCGGGAAGAAACAGGGGACAAGGGCGATCATGGCCCGGCGGGGATCCGTCACCTCGATGCCGCTCCGCGTCACACCCGAAGAGGAAAGCCACCCCTTGGGAACGAGAACGGGCACGTCTTCGGGAAGTTCTTCGAGAAACTCCCGACGCCACACCACGGCCAAGTGCTCCTCCCGAGGCTCCCGGGGAGTGCAAAGCCCCCGGACGGAAAACATTCCGTCTCCCCAGAGGGTACCAGCAACTCGTCCCGCCAATTCCGCAAGCGTGTACACAGCGCACCGCGCCGGAGGATTACAGGTTTCCCACTGCACGAAGGCTCACCTCGTCTTTGTCGCGTTCGTCGTAATGAACCTCAAGGGAGAGGTGCTCCGTGAGCCGCCATCCCACTCCACCGTTGTTGCCATAGTCTTCACTCCACCGCCACCACAGGTAGGGGCGTCCCGGTTTCGCTCCGTCAATCCAGAGACGCCACCACAACGTTTCTCCCGGATACGCCACTTCCGCGCCGAGCCATGCTTCACCCCAGGGCGACCAGCGGACTCCCCAACGACTTTCCACCGCGAAATCGTTCAA
>Ga0228536_1000248_pt1 | contig 130005 bp, 117 predicted proteins | sample SJ1Smetagenome_FD_168611 | JGI IMG/M metagenome (GOLD analysis project Ga0228536, IMG submission 168611) | Enriched culture of PCE-dechlorinating microbial communities from Ithaca, New York, USA - SJ1.S | ecosystem: Engineered > Modeled > Simulated communities (microbial... > Unclassified...
TTGTCAAGGTGCAGAGCCGCTTCGTTCCAATGGGGTGGCTCTCACCCCGCGCGCCGATGGCTCTGTTTAAGCGCGGAGGCGGCTCTCATATCTGCGAGCAAGTGGCTCTAAAAAAACGCGTTTCGCACCTGTTTTCCTGAACCTAGAAAATTAAATCGGCTGTCCAACTTCCTACAGGCTGAATTTCAACTGTTCCGCCTCCGGCACAATGGACGGAGTTTCGTACGGTTCGTCGAGCCAGGCCCGTAAAACCCGATAGGTAAAGAGGTTCAGCCGAAGCATGGTCGCCATGTTGGAAAAGGACCATCCAGCCTTGGATAGGTGATGCAGCCACTTGATCACCAGTAGAGATATCAGGGCTGTCCAAATCTGGATGCGAAGGGCGTTCTCGCTCTCACCTACGAAGGTTTTGACCTTCAGGTTCTGCTTCAGCGTCTTAAAGAAGAGCTCGATTTCCCACCGGTCCCTGTAGATCTCACCTATGGTGCTTGCCGCAAACCGGAGGTGATTGGTGAGAAGGACGATTGTTTCTCCTGTTTCAGGGTTCTCGGCCGTAATCCTGCGGAGGGGTTCCGGATATTTCTCCTCCATCCCCGTTCCGGTAAGACGGACAATCTCGTCGAATAGGACATGACCGTTTTCCGGCAGGGGCCGGACTTTGTCCACGGAATAGTCGCAGTTGTCTTTCATCCGGGTGACGAAGAAGACGCCATGATCCGTCCAGGCCCGAAACTGGCCGAAGTCCACGTACCCCCTGTCCAGGGCCACGATGGAGCCGGGCTTGAGGACAAGCTCCTTCGAAAGGCGGCTGTCGTGGGTCTTCGCCTCCGTGATGGAGACGAAGGAGGGCATGTAGTCGTCATGATCCAGCAATACATGGACCTTTACACCGCCCTTGGCCCTCCGAAATTCAGCCCACGGAAAGAGAGACAGGCAGAGGCTGATGGTCGTGGAATCGAAGGACAGCAACTTGTTCTTGAAACGGAACTTCTTCTTGCGGCATCCCAAAGAACCCGTAGAGCGGAAATGATCCGACAGCCTCCAGAACAGTTCCTCGAAAAGCTCCGCGGGACGGTGGTTGTTTGCATAGGAGAGGGTGGATCTCCTCGGAGGTTCCTTTATCCCCAGGTGAACGAGCTTTCCGTTACAGCACCCGATGCCGTTAACGATCTCCCGAAGAGAATCCGCTCCGGCCAGATGACAGAAGAGCATGGAGATGAGCTGCGCCTTCGAGCGGAATCCCTTGGCGTGACGCTCAGCGCCCCATTTGGCGACTAGGTTGTCAAAGTTCACTGCTGTGAAAATCTCAGAAAGTATTTGACTGAACAGGCTCGCAGGCTTTAGCATTAGTGCGCCCCCTTTTGCCGGTGCTTGAGGATTTTTTTGTGTTGGCGCACTAAGAATATCTCAAGGGCCGCTCTGGGGTTCCGCCTCCAGACTCGTTATGAGTGGTCGGGAATCCAGGTTTCACTGACGCCGGGGGAAAGGTAAATTAACCATCACTCGCGCAGATACTTTAAAAGCAAAGGGCCCTATAAGACAGGACTGTAGGAGACATAAATTGATTTTCTGGTAATATGGGCGGCATAAAGGGGGGTGTTTCCATGAAAAAAATTACCCTTTCTGTTAATCGTGGAATGCACAAGGCTCTGACCGCCTACGCTGAAAGACGCTCCATATCGCTGGAGAACGCGGTAATCGAGGTTCTCGCCGCAGGCTTTTTAAGTCTTGACTTTAAAGCAGGCGAGGCCGAGATGCAGGCGTATTTCGAGAAAGGATCGAAGGAGCTGGTGGGAGATGAAGCAAGGAGGAAAGAATTTTTTTCATGTGCTGTACCTTGACGAAGAAAAGGTTGACAGCGTTCTCGCTCAGATCGGATTCGGGCTTGTAACCGCAAGAACCGAAGAGAAGGGCGTGTCCAAGGGCGGCGGTCGGTCCGACATTATCGGATTGAATCAAATCCTGCAGGCGACGCGCGAAAATTCTTCCGAGACAGGGGAATACGCTTCGTCCTCCGAAACAATCAACTATCATCATGCAAAAATTCTGCAGCTTGCGAATCGCCTTGGCATCGACCTGGAAATCCCTCGAAAAAACCTCCCCCAGCACCCCGACGGGACCATAGTTCTATTGTCCGGCACTTTGACCATAAAAGACGTGTGTTCCATCCGCAAAAAAAACGAACTAATGCAATCTATGTTTAATCTGGCTCTTGATGGTCGCATTCCAGGAGTGGACCTCTCCGATCTCCCAGAAGGGGTGGATGGCGCGACTGTTTCTGCCATTTTGAAGCTCTTCGATCATATACCGCAGGCCATTCATTTTTCCCTTGAGCTTGAACATAGCAAGACCGCTGGAGGTACGCTCGATCCGCGATGGTTCGACACTTCCAGGCAAAATCCGGACATTCTTTGCGCCAAACCACTTGCGTTAAAATGGCTCGTCTTGGGGTACTGCTCCCCCAAACCTTCGGCCCCCGTTCATTCGAATTCTTTTGCAGAGATAATAGACAGTTTTTCCGAACTGCCAGCAATGATCGACATCACGGTGCCTGATTTTCATGTTACGCCGCTGGTCATAATGCAATAATCGAGGAAGGGGTATCGCCATGAAAGGAAAGCCGCTTCTTTTATTGCCCATTCTCTGTATTCCCCTCTTCTCCGCCATTGTTTCAGCGGCCGTCACAGCCTGCATCACCGACACGGGAAAGCACTGTCATACAAGCGCCTGCCGGTATCTCAAAAAATCTAAATTTGCCCTTCCCTCGAAACCGCGAAGGCCTGCGGATATAAACCTTGCTGGGTTTGCAACCCGCCGAAATGAACTTTCTCATCTGAAAAATAGATTTGCTACTCAAATGGCTGCAAAATCCCAAGCTACTGAAGCGCTGGAAATTTAGGAGGATGTTTTGCTTACCAACCAACTTGAATTTACATTATCCTCAAAACGACAAGACGAGCAATCTCACGCAGTCGCTTCAGCGATAGCCAATCTTTCCGTGGACTCCAGAAATGAGGCTCGGGGGGCCATTTTCACACGCCGTGAAGTGGTGGATTTTATTTTGGATTTAGCGGGTTATACCGATAAGAAACCGCTCTACACTAAAAAAATACTTGAACCGTCCTTCGGAGGGGGCGATTTTCTCTTCCCTATCGTGACGCGTTTGCTATCTTCATGGAGGAAATTTAAAAGTCCCCGTTCCATACTGGAAGATCTGGGATCTTCTCTTCGGGCTGTTGAATTGCATATCCCCACATATCAGCAAACCCTAAAGTCACTCCGATGTTTGCTTGAACATGAAGGCGTGGATGCAGATACAGCGCAAGCACTTACAGAACAGTGGCTTATCCAGGGGGATTTTCTTCTGGAGCCTTTCAATGGCGATTTTGATTTTGTGGTGGGAAATCCACCCTATCTTCGTCAGGAAATGATCCCCGATGTTCTTCTTGCCGAGTACCGGAAACGATACAAGACGATCTATGACCGGGCAGATATTTATATACCTTTCATCGAACGATCGTTATCCCTCCTATCCCCTGATGGAACGTTGGGCTTCATTTGTTCTGACAGGTGGATGAAGAATCGATATGGTGCCCCTCTGCGTTGCTTTGTGTCTCGGCAATACCACTTAAAATTTTACGTAGATATGACCGATACTCCGGCGTTTCACTCCGATGTTACAGCTTATCCGGCCATAACAATAATCAGCAAAGGAAAACCCGGAAAGACACTTATAGTCCATCGCCCTGAAATTGACCAGGCTGCGTTGAGAACCTGGGCAACATTGATGCTGAAAAAGCAAATTGATTCCAAGAGTTCGGAACTTGTTCGTGAAATCGACAAGGTTACAAATGGCTCTGAACCTTGGTTGCTGGGATCCTCTGACCAAACAGCCTTAATTCGCCGCCTGGAACAGGAGTTCCCTTTACTTGAAGATGTGGGTTGCCGTGTGGGAATTGGTGTGGCCACAGGAGCAGATAAAGTCTTTATCGGAAAATGTTCTGATCTTGACATTGAAGATGACCGGAAAATCCCATTAGCCACAACGAAAGACATAGCTTCGGGAGTAGTTCAATGGAGAGGGCTGTGTGTGATCAATCCATTTTCTGCCTCTGGAGGGCTTGTCAGTCTTTCCGATTACCCGAGGCTAAAACTGTATTTTGAATCCCGAAAAGAGGAATTATTGGCTCGGCATTGTGCACAAAAAGCGCCGGCAAACTGGTACCGCACCATCGATCGAATTACTCCGATTTTGGCATCTCGGCCAAAGCTTTTAATCCCAGATATCAAGGGTGAGGCCAATGTCGTTTATGAGGAGGGAAAATATTACCCTCATCATAATCTATACTACATTGTCTCCGACGATTGGGACTTGAGGGCTTTGCAAGCGGTCCTTCTATCCGAAGTAACCCGTCTCTTTGTGACAACATACTCAACAAAAATGCGAGGAGGATTCCTTCGGTTCCAAGCACAGTACCTTCGCCGAATTCGCCTTCCGTTCTGGGTTAATGTTCCCGCTCCGCTTCGAAAAGAGTTATCAGAAGCTGCGTATTCTTTGGATATGCAGGCCTGCAACGCTGGCGTTTTTAAGCTATACAACCTTAGCCACGACGAACGATCCTCACTGGGAGGAAACGGGGGGTAATTCAATGCAGCTCAATCTTGCAAACTACGAACAAATGACCCGAGAGGCTATTCAATTCTTTTGGGAAAATCGCGAATCAGCAACACGAAAGCAGATTGAATCAGGCAAGGCCGACCAAGGGGAACGGTCCGGGGTAACCGCAGGGAAAAACATGAACAAGTTTTTATCCTTGATCCAAGAAATTATCCAGAAGAACGGTCTTCTTAAGGATACTGTAATTTATAAAAAGAGGGCATATCTTGCTCTCCCAGGCTTTTTTCGACCCACAAAACGCTGGGATCTATTGGTGATATACAAGACGCAGCTCATCGCTGCCATCGAATTGAAAAGCCACATCGGACCTTCTTTCGGTAATAACTTCAACAATCGAGTGGAGGAAGCCATCGGCAACGCTCATGATCTCTGGACTGCTTTTCGAGAAAACGCATTTGGGGAACAACCTCGTCCTTTTGTCGGTTGGCTGATGATGGTGGAAGATGCCCCAGAATCCCGCCGCTCGGTAAAGGAGGAATCTCCCCATTTCCCCATTTTCGATGAATTTAAAGGTGCATCTTACCTTGATAGATACAATCTGCTTTGTCAAAAGATGATGCAAGAAGGACTATGCACGACTGCTACCGTTATTGCCGCGAGTAGAACACCCACAAATCCGGGGGAATATTCCGAGCTATCGGATTTGACGGGCATGAAAACTTTTGTCACGAAATTGGCCGGTCATGTTGCCGCAGAAGCAGCTCGCTTGGGATAATATGAGACCTTATGCTGAACTGGCCTCATGAGGCTTTTGGACACTCAACAAAAGAGGGTTCCTGTTGACTGACAAAAGCACTTCTCATCTTCACCGCGATCATTCTCTCCACGGCCGTCATTATCGGCAGCATGTTAACCATTGCCTAGCGGTTCGATCGCCGCTATGAACTGGAGTCGCGAGTTGCAGAACTCAGAGCCGAAAACGTGAAGCTGGAGGCTCTCCTGGAGTAGGCGCTGAAGACGCTGCACCATGAGAGGGTGATGCATTTTGGCAAGCCCGTTTCAGAGGATATTACTGACCTATCAGAACCTTGATATGACCTCCGAGGTGAAATAGTTGTATATATTTTTCCCCAAAGCTTTAGAAGAGCTTGCCTCTATTATTGAGCAAGCCGCTGGAAATTAGTCGAAAAAGGATATTCGTCAAAGAATCTGGAGAAGACCCCGTGTCCTTCAGGCAAGAACTTGATTCGGAGATTCGAAAACACGGCGGTCTTTTCTCCGGACGGTGACGGGTGGGCCGTCCGGTTCCCGGACCTGGACAACTGCTTCACTTCAGCGGATACCGTGGAAGAAGCCATTGTTGAAGCCCAGGCTGTTCTCCAGGACTGCATGTACTTCCAGGAGGAGCAGAAAGATGAGATTCCCGGGCCGACGCCTATGGAGAACGTTGCCCTGGAAGAAGGAAGCTTTGTTCAGGTTGTCGTTGCGGTGATGCCTCCGGTCCGTCGCGCATGGAGCCGGAAGGCCGTCAAAAAGACGCTGACCATCCCCGCTTGGATGGAAGAAGAACTTCGAAAGCGGGAGGATGTCAACGTTTCCCTCATCCTGCAGGAGGCCCTGAAAAAGGAACTGAAGATCAAGGAACCGGTGTCATTTTGAACATGTCGCCCGAATCGGCTGTCCGATTCGGGCCTTATCACAATGCGGTTTTGGTTTTGCGGGGGGCGGCGCTGTTACACCCCCTGCATGCCCACCATGTGCTCGATGTTGTTCACCACGTCCCGGGAGAGGCCCATGCCGGAGGACAGTTCCCGAAGGTAAGTCTTTTCAGCCTGGGTGTCCACCTCGATGGTCATGGGGGTGGCGGAGTTGTTCATGGCGGCGACCACCACTTCCGTTCCGCTTTCAAGGTCGCGCTGCTGTTCCTCGGTCTCAGGGGCCAGAAGGCCCAGGGGAACCTTCCCGGTGCTCTTGCCGCTGTTCTGCAGGGCGTTCATGGCCATGGCCGCGAGCAGGGGAGCTCGCCGACGGAGCCGTCTTGGCCTGCATGAGGCCGCCCAGTATATCCATAATGTTCATGATCCATCCTCCTCGTTCCGGCTCCTATTCCTGGAAGAATTTCTTTCCCGGGGTATGCCGGTAATCTTTCTGAATTATCCCAGTAAAGACGTTTTTTTCATAGGCCATACGAAAAGGAATAGAAGAATCTGCGGGGGTTCTTCCCTTTTACTGAAGAGGGGAGGCCCCGGCGGATTTCGGGTACCCTGCTGTCGGGGTGAAAACAGCTCATCATCTCCGGCCCTTCCTTAATCTTCTTTCTGTCTGCCCGATTGTCAGTGTAGAAATCTGAAAATGTGATTCATTTGAAAAAGAAATTGCAGAAAAAAGCTCGTCATGATAATATCCTTTCAATCATTCCGGAGGTAAGGGATTGTGCATGACTTCAGGGAAAAAATTCGTGCCTACTTCAGAAGGAACGCTATTTCCAAGGCGAAAAGGACGGTAGCCAGCTTTTTTGCATGTTCTCCGGAGGAGGCCGCTTTCCTGAATCTGGGCGAGCTTGCGGAACGCATCGGCGTCAGCCCTGCGACGATAAGCAGGACTTCCGTAGAGATGGGCTTCAGCGGGTATCCGGATCTTCAGGAGCAGATACGGTCACAGTTGAAAATAGGCATAACCCCTGTTGAACGGCTCAAAGAAACTCCGGCCGACGAAAGCACGCCGATCTGGACGAGTTCCATTTTGAGGGACCAGGAATCGCTGAACACCCTGCTGTCCCTGAATTCCGGGGAAAAATTCCAGAAGGCCGTTGAATTGTTTGCGTCTGCCCCCAATGTGTATTCCCTGGCTCTCCGCAGTTCCTATCCCCTCACTTTTTTCTTCAACCTGCTGCTGTTCCAGATCCGGCCGAATGTGCACCATATTTCCATCGATGACGGGCAGCTGACGGAAAGCGTTTTTGACATCGGGCAGGATGATGTGGTGTTTGTTGTTTCCCTTCCGAGATACACGAAGTTTGTCCTTGAAGTGACGGAGAAGATCCGGAGAACCGGCTGCCGGGTTGTTTCAATCACGGACAGTGAATTGTCCCCCCTGGCGATCGCTTCCGACATCGCTTTTTTCTGCCGGTATGAATCGGCGAGCTTCTTCAACTCCAATATTGCAGCGCAGGCAATCATTAATGCCCTTCTTTCCGGAGTGCTTCAGCACCTGGGGCAGGGTGGGGTACAACGCCTCGAAAAACACAGCAATGCCATGAAAGACTGGTCGTCAAAGCTCTCTCTTGGAGTGCAGGGGTATCTCCCCGAACCATGAGACTGCCCTCTTTTATCGGTCCAAATGCGCGTTTTGGGATAAACCGTCGTGAAAGGAGTGATCGGCAGAAAAGAAAGCGGAGGCAGTTGAAGGGGATGAAACAGAAATCCGGAAGGCCGTTTTTCTCGAAAGCAATGCAGAACCTTTGAGGAATCACACTTTTTGGGGGAGGTAAGGCATGATGAAAAAAATGACCGGTTTGATGATGCTCCTGTGCGCTTCTTTTCTGATCTTCTCTTCGGTGCCGGCAAACGCCGAGTGGCCGGCGGACCAGCAGATAACCATGATCGTCGCCTATGCACCGGGCGGGTCGACGGATATTATGGCACGGCTCGTGGCAAACTATATCGAGCCCTATATCGGGCAGAAGGTCGTCGTCCTGAACAAGCCTGGGGCAGGGGCGGAAATAGGCTATACCCTCGTCAGCGAAGCGAAGCCCGACGGGTACACGGTGGGTTTCCTGAACACTCCGAGCATTGTCGCCCTTCCCATACGGAAGAAGACAAAATTCACCCTTGATTCATTTGTTCCGGTGGCCTGCCTGATGGATGACCCGGGCACGGTGCTGGTCCGGCCCGACAGTCCTTTCAAGACCATGGCTGACGTCATCCAGTATGCGAAGGACAACCCGGAGAAGCTGACCTACGGCGTGAGCGGCATCGGCTCGGACGACCACATGGCCATGCTGTTCCTCGAGAGGGCCGCGGGCTTCAAGGCGAAGGTCGTTCCCTTCACCGGCGCCGGCCCGAACAGAACGGCTCTTCTGGGCGGGCATATCGACATCGCCCTTTTCAATGTGAGCGAGGCGAAGGAATACACCGAAACCGGCCAGATCAGGGTGCTGGCCCAGATGGGCGAGGAAAGGGATCCCCTGTTCCCCGAGGTTGAGACGCTGAGGGAAATGGGATACGACGTGGTTATGGGAAGCTCGAGGGGTATTGCCATGCCTGCGGGAGTGCCGTCTGAAATCGTCGACAAGTTTGCGGAGGGCATGAGAAAAGTCGTCGAGAATCCCGAATTCCGGAAGAAGTGCGAAGATGCCTATCTTCCCCTGGTGTACATGAATCCCGCCGAATATAAGAAGCATCTCCAGGACCTGAGCGACAGGCTGGCAAAACTGTGGGCGGAAGATCCCTGGATCAAAGACTGATTATTTCTGCTCCTTAGCCGAATATGGGGAGAGCCTTGAGGGCATCTCCCCATTTCCTTTTCCGGGAGGGACTGTGAATGACACAAAGAAAGCAGGACATTATTTTCGGGGCGGTCGGAACGGCAATCTCACTGGTAGTCCTGTGGCTGTCGGTACAATATCCGTCGGATTCAGCGCTTTTCCCTCTTCTTTCCGCATCGGGAATTTTCGTCTGCAGCCTGGCTATCCTGGCGATGGGCATACGAAACAAAGAGGCGACCGGCAAGGTCGAGGGGATCAACCTGCGTTCAGCCGCATTGTTCGGAGCGGTGCTTCTTCTGTACGTTCTTTCCATCGAAAAAGCGGGGTTCTTTTCATCGTCCTTCTTTTTCGTGATGGCGGTTTCCATGCTGTGGGGCGGATTCGGAAAAGGGGTTTCCCTTCGTTTTTCCCTGCTCTTTGCCGCCCTGTTTACCGTTTTTCTTTATATTACCTTCGTCAAAATTTTCACGGTTCCTCTCCCGAAAGGTTTTTTACTTTGAGCTAGGAGGGTAATGATGTTCGAACATTTGGTGTCCTCTCTATCCGGAACCCTGGTTTTTGCAAATCTGGTGGCCATGGTCGTCAGCACCGCGGCAGGAATCATGGTCGGGGCTCTTCCCGGACTTTCGGCTTCCATGGGCGTCGCCCTCCTCATTCCCTTCACGTTCAGCATGGATCCGCTGACGGGGCTTCTGTGCATGGCAGGCATGTACAACGGGGCCATTTATGGCGGCTCGATCGCTGCGATTCTCATCAACATTCCCGGAACTCCCGGAGCCGTGGTCACGACCTTCGACGGAAACGCCATGGCAAAGAAGGGTGAAGGCCGGTACGCCCTGGAAACGGCGGTGATCTGTTCCACCGTCGGGGGGGCCGCGAGTGCCCTGGCCCTCATGTTCATCGCCCCCTACCTGGCCGCGCTGGCTCTGAAGTTCGGACCGGCGGAGTATTTCTGGATCTCCGTCCTCGGGCTGTCGACCATAGCGAGCTTTCTCTCCGGTTCGACGGTCAAGGGGCTTTTCTGCGCCTTTGCGGGGCTGTTTATAAGCACCGTGGGCATCGACCAGATCAGCGGCGTTTTCCGCTTTACCTTCGACAATATGTATCTTATGGAAGGTTTTCCTGAAATAGTGGTGCTCATCGGCCTGTATTCAATTCCTGAAGTGTTTACCATGCTCGAGGATGTTGCTGCGGGGAAAACCGCCGCTGCGAACAATCTCATGCTCGAGCAGGCACGGTACAAAGAGGAAAAGCGGTGGACGTTCCGTCAGGATTTCAAGGCTTCAATTCCCACGTGGACCCGTTCCTCCATCATCGGGATCGTGATAGGAATGATCCCCGGCGCGGGGTCGAGCATTGCCGCCTTCATCAGCTACAAGGAGGCGAAGCGGAAATCGAAGAATCCCGATAACTTCGGCAAAGGTGAGGTCGAGGGCATCCGGGCGTCGGAAACGGCAAACAATGCGGTCACTGCCAGCGCCATGATCCCCATGCTGACCTTCGGAATTCCCGGAAACGTGGTGACGGCCATCATGGTCGGAGGCCTGCTCATCCACGGGCTTCACCCGGGCCCCAATCTTTTCATCAAGGAACCGAGGATAGTGTACGGGCTCATGTGGGGAATGCTTCTCACGAATTTCATCATGCTCGCCCTGGGATATTTCGGTTCCCGTTTTTTTGCAAAATGCCTGAAGATGCCCACGGTGATTCTTGCCGCTGCCATCGGCGTTTTGAGCACCGTCGGAACCTACAGCCTGAACAACTCCATGTTCGACGTGTATTCAATGCTGTGCTTCGGCGTGGTCGGGCTTGTCATGCGGAAAATGAAGCTGCCCATCGCTCCGGCGGTTCTTGGGATAATCCTGGGACCCCTTGCGGAGACCGAATTGAGGAGAGCGCTGATGATTGCGGACTCTCCCATCGAAATTTTCACGCGCCCCCTTTCGTTTTTCCTGTTCCTTCTGACGCTGCTCAGCCTGTTCTACCCTGTATTCAAAGCGCGTCTTGCCGCCCGCGGAACGAAGGCGTGAAGGAAGAATTCCGGCAAGGTCCGGCGAGGAGGAAAAATCAATGGAGCTGTTCAAAAAGGAGACGCTGGAGTCGTTTTGTTCTGCCGTCTATCAGGCAGCGGGAGTTCTGAAGGAGAGAGCGGATGTCCTGGCCGCCTCCATGGTCCATGGGAGCCTCAGGGGAGTTGAATCCCACGGGGTCAGCAGAACGGGAATTTACCTGAAAAGAATAACGTCAGGCATGGTCCGGCCGAACGCTGCCCTGAAAATTGAACGGGGCGGACGGTCAGGGGCTGTGATGGACGCGGGGAATACCATAGGGCAGTTTGCCGCTTCCGAAGCATCGAAGCTGGCGGCTGAACTGGCGGAAGAGAACGGGATCGGCTGTGTGGGCGTCCGGGGGTCCAACCATTTCGGCGCGGCCAGCTTTTATACCCTGCCGCTGGCACAGAAAGGCTGCATTGCCCTCGCCATGTCCAACGCCCCCACCACCATGGCTCTCTGGGGCGCCGGCAAGCCCTACACGGGGACAAACCCCCTCTCGTACGCCATTCCTGCCGGGAAATACGAGCCCCTGGTGCTGGATATGGCCACGAGCATCGTAGCCCGGGGAAAGATCCGCAGGGCATGGAAAAAGGGGGAAAAGATCCCGCCGGACTGGGCGATAGACAAGGACGGCAATCCGACGGAGGATCCCGAACAAGCGCTCGAGGGATATGTCCTTCCCTTCGGAGGCCCGAAGGGTTCCGCCATTGCCCTTTTCATAGAAGCCATGGCGGGGGTTTTGACGGGAGCTGCCTTCGGTCCCTCCCTCGGGAGCATGTACAACGACTTCGACAGGGAGCAGAATCTCGGCCATTTCTTTATTGCCGCCGCTCCCGGCGTTCTTGCTCCGGGGCTCGATTTCGGGAAGAGAATGGAGGCCATGGTCGCGGAGATAAAAGCCCTGCCGCCGTCCGGAGGCAACGAGAAGGTCTTCCTCCCGGGCGAAATCGAGGCGATGACGGAAAAGGACCGGACGGAAAACGGCATTCCCCTCGAGGAGGACGTGGTGAAGGAACTGCAGGAACTGGGAGCGGCGTATGGCCTGAGTTTTCCGGGGTGACCCGGGGAATAGGGCGAGTGAAGGCTCTTGGCACTGATACTGAAAAGGGAGTGAAATTTAGTGAAGCTTTTCGACTGTACGCTGCGTGACGGTGCAAATGTTCTCGGGAAAGGGTTTCCCGCGGACCTGACGGAGATGATGCTGCAGGGCCTGATCGAAAACGGGATTACCGCTATTGAATACGGAAATGCGGGCGGCATCGGGGCCTATGAAGTGTCCAACTCCATTGCCCCCCTCACGGACCTGGAGTACCTTGACCTGGTCCAGCCCTATCTCGGCAAGGCTGAAATAGGAATGTTCCTCAACGCGAAGCGCTACAGGGAGCAGAATGTGGTGCTCGCTGCCGAAAAGGGGCTGGCCTTCCTCCGTGTGGGAGCGGATGCGGGGGACTCGGCCATTGCCATGGATGCGGTCAGGATTGTGGCACAGCACGGCATGAAGGTATGCTACTCCCTCATGAAGGCCTACATTGTTTCCCCTGCCGCTCTTGCCGAGGAATCCAAACAACTCGAAGAAGCGGGAGTTCATGAAATTACCATTATGGACTCGGCGGGTTACATGACCCCTGACCAGACATCCCGCTATACCGAAGCCCTGGTCAATGCGGTGGGAATTCCCGTAGGTTTTCACGGGCACAACAACCTGGGGCTCTCCGTGGCGAATGTGCTGGCCGCCGTCGGGAGCGGAGCGGAGCTGATAGACTGCGGCCTGCTGGGAATGGCCCGCAGTGCAGGAAACACCCCCACCGAGGTTATTGCGGCGGTGCTGCAGCGGGACGGCAAACTGCCCGAGGTGAACTTCTTCGGCCTTCTCCGTTTTCTCGAGGACCGGCTGATCCCGGCCATGGAGCGGCACGGGTATCACACGGCCATAACTCCCCTCGACCTCATCCTGGGGTATTCGGGCTGTCATTCGGGGTTCCTGAAGCTTTTCCGCGATATAGCCCGGGAGAAAAACGTCGACCTGCTCCGGCTGATAGCCGTGGTCACCGGCAAAAACCAGAAATCGCCGTCGGAGGATGAGATCAGGGCCGCGGCAGATGCCCTGTAGACGGGGCGTCCGAAAGGAGACGGGCAGGCCGTGAAAATTGTGTTTGCAGGGGAGTATCCCGCGGGAACCCTGGAAAAGTTCCGGGAAATACTGCCGGGGAAGGAATTTGAACTGGTGCCGGTCACCGGCCCGAAAGAATACGAAGAACTCACCGATGCTGAAGTCATCGTGCTGCGCATCTTCAAGGCCTACAGGAACACCATCGAAAACAACGGGAAGCTCAGGCTGATCCACCGGTGGGGGGCAGGGGTCGATTCAGTCGACGTGGAGGCCGCCACGGAACACGGCGTGCTCGTGGCCAATACTCCGGGAGCAAACGCCTACGCCGTCTCCGAACTTGCACTGCTTCTCATGCTCGCCCTGGGGAGGAACCTGCAGGCCCACACAAGGAGCATAGCTTCGGGAGTCTGGAGCAGGACCATGTTTCTGGACCAGACCTTCACCCTCAACAAAAAAATAGTCGGCCTCATCGGCGGGGGCAATATCGGACGGCAGGTTGCGGCGAAAGTGCAGGCATTCGGAGCCTCGGTGCGGTATTACGACACGTTCCGCCTTCCGGAGCAGCTCGAGAGGGAGTGCGGGATGGTGTACGTACCCCTTGAGGAACTTCTGAGGACAAGCGACATCGTGAGCCTCCACGTTCCCCTGACGGAAGAGACGCGCCACCTGCTGGACGCGGAAAAACTGGCCATGCTCAAGCCCGGAGCCTTCGTCATCAACACGGCCCGGGGCGGGCTGATCGACGACGATGCCCTTCTTGCGGCAGTCCTGGAGAAACGGATTGCGGGCGCCGGCCTGGACTGCCCGGAGCGGGAACCCCTGAGCCCTGACCACCCCATGCTCCGGCAGCCCAATATCATCATCACCCCCCACATCGGGGGAGCGACCTCCGACCTGGCGGACGCCATGATTCCCATGATCGCGGACAATATCCTCCGTCTCGCCCGGGGAGAAGAAGTGCGGTACGTGGTGAACCCCCGGGCAAACAAGGAACATCCGGCTTCATGACGGGATGAGGTGAGGGGATCTCCGGCCGGACTGTCTCCAGCGGAAAGAAGGAAATGTGCGGTCAGGAACAAGGCCTGGCCGTTAGAAATCCGTTCCGGCGCTCCCCGGAATACAGGCCGAAAAAAACACGGGCCCCCGGAAACGGGAAGGCCCGTGTTGTCGTTATGCTTTGGCGCTTATTGATTTTCCCCTACTTCACGATCTCTCCCCGGACATAGGCGTTGTACACGTTTTCGAACCAGTCGTCGTAGTTCGAAGGAATGGGCCGGACGGGCTTCCATTCAAAGCTGCACTGCATCGTACCGGCGTCCAGCGCGGTTTCGCAGACCCGGTCGGAGAAGGCGCCTTCGTCCAGTTCGACGGGGACACCTCCGGCGGCGCAGACGCCCGCGTCGGCGGCGAGCCCCTCTTCACCGCAGATGAGGTACGATCCCCGGCTTTTGCCCCCCTTGCGGATGTACTCGTCGATGGCGGAGAGATAGGCGAGCTGGGTCAGCAGGATGTCGCGGTTGATGAAGGCCGCAGCCATCTGGCGGGCGTCGCCTGCCCCGGTCTCGGAAGCCATGGATTCGAGGTCGCTGCGGCATTCCCCGATGGCCTTCCTGACGGTACCGGCAGGCCGGATCATGGCGCCGCATGCGTCCATCTTCCGCTGGAACCGTTCCCGGAGGGCAAGCGGTTCCGATGCCCCGGCGCGGCCCGCGTTTTCCCGGAAGGTTTTTGCCAGCCCGATGACCTTTTCCATGGCCGGTTCCGCCGCCTTGGCCAGGGAGCCGATATCCAGGGGCTCTTCGCCGTACCTGGCGGCAATGAACTGGGCGGCCCGGGTGCTGCCCGTCTGGGTGGAGTTGAGGGCCGAGCCTCCGGGGCGGTAGACGCCGAAGGTTCCGTTGACTTCCCCCACGGGGAAGAAATGTTTCAGGTTGCTCTCCCACCAGAGGTTTCCTGCGAGGCCGCCGTTGTTGTGCTGGGCGCAGACGTCGATCTCGAGCCGTTCGTTTTTCAGGTCGATGCCGTTGTCGAGGTAGAGCCTGTACGCGAGGGGATTCATCTTCAGCAGCCGGTTCAGCGGCGTGTCGAGCAGGGCGTGGGATTTTTCGAGGTATTCCCGGGTGACGTCGTTCAGCAGACCGATCCTGAGGCCTTTTTCGTCGCCCCCCTCCGCGGGGTTGACCCGGAAGTCGAGGAAGACCCGCCGTCCCTTGACGCGCGTCTCGGTGAAGACGGCCATGTCGATGATGGAGGAGCCTCCCTTGTGGAGTTTTCGGGGGTCGAAGGGCCACTGGTATCCTTTCAGGAACGTGGCGTTCATCATGTCGCCGGGTGTCTCGAAGTAGTCGCCGAGGAATTCCCGGGCGCCGCCGCCGTCCCGGTCGGTGGAGATGTAGGTGGGGATCACCTGCTGGTAGGTGCCGGAGAGGTTCCACCGGAATTTCGTGGAAGCGATGCCGTACTGGGACTCGGTGAGATTGATGCCCCGCGCGCCCGCCTCCAGGGCGATGCCGGTGGCGCAGGTCTGGCTTCCGGGGTAGACGGAGGAGCGGTATATTCCGGAGGGGCCCCCGACGGCGTATACGATGTTGGTGCAGTTGAAGACCGTGAGGCCGAAGGTGGTTTCGTCGAAGGATGATGTGTCCAGGGCGACAAGGCCGACGGCCCGCTTCGGTTCTCCTTCCGTGAGGATGGCGACGACGCGGAAACCGTCGAAGACGGGTATTCCTTTCTGTTCCACGCTCTTCTGGAGATGCTCGGTCATCAGGCGGGAGGTGAGGGGGCCGCAGGAGGTGGCCCGCTGCCGCGGGTCGTGGTCAGTCTTGTAGCCGACGTATTCGCCGAAGCCGTTGTGGGGGAAGGGAACGCCGAGGCTGACGAGCTTGAAGAAGCCCCGGGCGCTCATGGCAGCTTCGACGAGGGCGATGTCCCCGTGCATGGACCCGCCGGAGAAGAGGGTCTCCGCCATGCTGCGGACGGAGTCTGGCTCGCTCCCGGAGAGGGTGAGCTTGTAGTAGGTCTGCTTGTCCGAACCGGTGTTCCGGGATGTTCCCATGTTCACCCCTTCGGTGACCATGGCTACATCCTCCCGGCCCAGCGAAAAGAGGGTGTCCGCGGCGTTGTACCCGGCGCACCCCGTGCCGACGACGACGGTGTTGAAGCTGTATACCGGCAGATCGAGCCCCGCGACGGTGATGATGTTTCGCCGGGGCTCCCGGCCGCTGGAGCGGGGCATGGCCCTAGAGCCTCCGGATGTGGAAGCCGCCGTCCACGTTGATCACCTGGCCGGTGGAGTAGTCGAACGCGCCGCCCGAGAGGGCTGCCGCCGCTTCCCCGATGTCCTCGGGCAGGCCCCAGCGTTTTGTGGGTATGCCGTCGTCCTCGAAGATGAACTTGTTGTACTTGCCCTCCACGGTCCTGGTCATGTCGGTCTTCGTAATTCCGGGCCGTATCTCGAAAACGGGGATGCCGTGCCCCCCGAGCTCGGCGGCGAAGAGGGCCGTCACCATGGCGATGCCGGCCTTGGAGATGCAGTATTCTCCCCTGTTGGTGGAAGCCGTGTAGGCCGAAATGGAGCCGATGTTGATGATCCTGGGGGAGTAGTCCGGAAGCCCATGCTGCTGGAGGGAGATCATGGCGTTGGCAAAAAGCTGGTTCATGAAGAAGGTTCCCTTCAGGTTGATGTCCATCAGGCGGTCGAAGCTTTCTTCGGTGGTTTCCAGGATATTCATCCGGGCCAGGGGGGCGACGCCCGCGTTGTTCACCAGGACGTCGATCCGCCCGTGCCGGCCGAGGACGAAGTCGAGGGCCGCCTGCCTGTCGGCGCTCTTCGAGATGTCGCACTTCACGTAGGCGGCCGGAACGCCGTACGCCTTGAGCTCTTCCATGGCCTCCGCCGCCTTTTCCCCGCCGGAGGAGCTGCTCATCACCACGGCATATCCCAGGGCCGCGTGCTTTTTCAGCACCCCCAGGCCGATGCCGCGGGAGGAACCCGTCACCAGGATGACTTTTTGGGTCATGATATCGTGTCTCCTTTCATGTTGTCGGGAGGATGCTTTCAGCGCTTTCCCTCAAGCTCCTCCTGCCAGTGTTCCACCACGCCCGCGGGTGAGTAGACGAACAGGATTTCCATGTCCGATCCGCCGGTATTGCGGAGCGTGTGGGGAATGTTCGGGTCAAGGTAGACCGTGTCGCCTGCGCGGACGGTCTCCGTCTCGTTGCCCGCCTCCATCTCCCCGGAGCCGGAGAGGATGTGGTAGATCTCTTCGTTGAAATGCTCGTGACCGGGGATGCTCCCTCCCGGAAAGATACGGACGCGCCCCATCACGAACCCCTTTGCCTGGAGGGGGCTGTCCTTCCCCACGAGCACCCGGGTTCTGCGTCCGGCAGGGAAGAGTGTTCCCTCCGCATCGTCAAGGTGAATTCTCTTCATTCCCCTGTCGCCTCCTTAAAACGAAGCCTTTGTCGTGTATAATACGGTTGTCCATGGACAACCACAAGTGGAAACATTCCCCGTCTGTCTGGTCCCTATAATAGCATTTCGGACCGGAAGGCGGATACCGGGAGCGGAGAGAACGCATGAACGAGTCGAGAAGAGTTCTCGTGGAGAAGGTGTACGCCGCGATCAAGGACGGCTCCATCGTCAGTGAGGGGAAGCTTCCCACGGAGCGGGAAATGGCCGCGCTGATGACCACCAGCAGAACCTCCATGCGGGAGGCCCTCATCGTGCTGGAGACCCTGGGGATTATCGAGGTCCGGGGAAAGCAGGGGCTTTTCGTGAAGGACCCCGGCATGGGCAGGCTTACCCAGAGCCTTGACCTGTACGCCACGTGGCCGGCGGACGTCATTCCCAAGGTCTTCCAGGTTCGCATCATGATGGAAAGTCCGGCTGCGGGACTGGCTGCGCTCAACAGGACGGACGCAGACCTCGCGAAAATGAACGAATGCCTGGCCCAGTTCTCCCGAATCTTCGCCGCGGAAGGCCCCGAGGCGGGCCGCGAGGGAGCACACTGGAACGATATCTTCCACCGCATCGTCATCGCCGCCTCCCACAACGAGGTGCTCATCAGGATGCACGAGGGCCTCTCCTCGATCATCGAACGGGCTATGGAATCGCTGAACAGAAACGGCCTGACGACGCCCCGGCCCCAGTGGCCGGAACGGATTCTGGGAGAGCACGAACAGATCGTCCGGGCCATCAGGGAACGGGACGAGGCAGGAGCCCGGGAGGCCATGCGGAAGCACCTGGAAATTTCCGCGGCCAACCTTGAGAAGCTCTGCCAGGACAGGGAGTCTGCCCTTTTGGGTTTTCCCGCCGGCTAAAAAGGGCGGGGAGAAGGAAACTGACGTTCCGGGACAGGGCTTCCCAGCCGGAAGCCCAAATGATATAATTTCGTCAGTTGTTTGGTTGTCCTTGGTCAACCCATGAATTTACCCCGGCGTCTCCGTATAGGAAGCGCCGTAAGCGAGAGGGAGGCCCATGGCACAGTACGAATCTTTCAGCTTCGCCACGCTTGACGAGCTCAGTCAAAAAATCGAAACGCTCGGCCTCGACATTTCCTTCAGTGAAGATCTTTCCGTCCTTGCCGCACCTGCGGCGGCAGGAGACCGGACCATTCCCAACCGTTTTTCGACTCTTCCCATGGAGGGGCGCGATTCCCTTCCCGACGGCTCGCCCGGTGAGTTCACGTTCCGACGCTACCGGCGCTACGGCGCCGGCGGGTGGGGGCTGATCCAGTTCGAAGCCTGCGCCGTCTGGCAGGGAGGCCGAAGCAGCGACCGCCAGATGTGCATCGAGGCATCCACGGAGAAGGCGATCGCCTCTCTTCTTGAAGCGACCCGCTCGGCCGCCCGCGAATCCCTCGGTCCTTCCCACTCTCCCCTGTGCCTTCTCCAGCTTCAGGACGCAGGCCGGTACCGCCACGCCACGGGAACGACTCCGGGCCTGACCGTCCCCTATGAGCTGCTCGACCGGCGTGCAAAGGTCCCCGGGGATGTGGCGCCCCTTTCCGATGCCGACATCGAAGCGGTGCAGGACCGCATGACCGAGGCGGCGGTCCGGGCGGAAAAAATAGGTTTCGACGGTATCGACATCAAGAGCTGCCATCGCTATCTCGGTTCAGAGCTTCTCGCGGCTCACCTGCGCCCCGGAAAATTCGGCGGCGGCTTTGAGGGCAGGACCCGTTTCCTGCGGGAGATGACGGAACGCATTCGGTCGGCCGTGAAGAACCCGTCTTTCCTCGTAACCAGCAGGATGAATCTCTTCGACGGTTTCCCGTACCCCTACGGATGGGGCTGCGACCGGTCCGATCCGCCGGTTCCCGATATGACGGAGCCCCTGAAGCTCGTCGGCATTCTGAAGGAGCTCGGCCTGAACCTGCTGACCACTTCCACCGGAACCCCCTACTACAATCCCTGGCTCGTCCGTCCCTTCGACCGCCTCATTCCGGGGAACATCGAAGCGCCTGAGCACCCTCTCGAAGGCGTCGCCCGCCTCTTCTCGCTGACGGAGAAGGTGCAGCGGGAATACCGGGATCTCCCGGTGACCGGCCCGGGGTATACGTGGCTTCGCCAGTTCGGGGTTTTCGCCGCCGCCGCCAACGTGGCGCGGAGGGCTGTAACGCTTGCGGGGTTCGGGCGGACGGGGTTTGCGTACCCCGGTTTGCCGAAAGACGTGCTGGAGAAGGGGGCGGTCGATCCGAAGAAGGTGTGCGTTTCGTGCAGTCTGTGCAGCGAGGTTATGTCCCAGGGAGGTCCCACCGGGTGCTACGCGAAAGACCGGGATGTCTACGGCCCCATTTTGAAGGAGCACAGGGCTTCCCGGAAAACGCACTGAAAACATATTCACATTGGAGGGAAGAATGGCATGAAGAACGGAATGGGAAAGTGGTTGTTCTGTGCTGTGCTCGTCGCCGTGCTGGCCGGTTTTGCCGGAGCGGCGTCGGCGAAGGAGATCCTGATCGGCAACATGCAGGATATCAGCGGCCCCACGTCGGTGTGGGGAAATGCGGTGACCAGGGGCGCCGAGATCGCCATCGAGAAGATCAACGCGGCCGGCGGCATCGACGGCGCCATGCTGAAGCTCGTCACCATGGACACGAAGGCCAACGTCCAGGAAGCCATCAAGGGATATAACAGCCTCGTGAGTTCCGGTGCCGTGGCGGTCGTCGGACCCCCCGTCAGCAACATCGGCCTTGCCCTCGCCCCCATCGCCAACAAGGCGGGCGTGCCGGTGGTCGGCAGCTTCATCGACCCGCGGGTCACCGTCGGAGAGGACGGCAAGCCCCAGGCGGCCATGTTCCTGATGCAGCCTTCAAGCATCCAGTACTCCGAGATCATGGCCAGCTACACCATCGACGTCCTGGGCCTCAGAAAGGTCGGCGTGCTCTACGACCAGTCCAACGCCTTTGCGGTCTCCCTGATGAAGCCCTACGTGGAGTACATCAAGGCGGCCGGCGGCGAGATCGTTTCCGAGCAGGTTTACACGAAGGGCGACAAGGACTTCAAGACCCAGCTCGCCAAGATCAAGGAAGCCGGCGCCGACTGCCTCTACTTCCCCAACTACATCCAGGAAGCCGTGCTGGTGACGAACCAGCGCAAGCAGGTCGGCATGGACATTCCCATCATCGGCGGCCTCGACTTCGCCCCGCCCTTCGCCTCCCTCGTGAACGACCCCGAGGCGGCGGACAACATCTACCTGGCCAACAACTTCTCCGAAAAAGAGCCCCAGCTCAAGGAAGTCTGGGACATCTACAAGGGCAAATACGGCGAGAATCCCGTGAACAAGGTTTTCCTCGGCTATGACAAGATCCTTCTTATCCGGGAAGCCATGAAGCTCGGCGGCGGAACCTCGGCGGCCCAGGTCATGGCGGGCATGCCGCAGGTGAAGGATCTCCAGGGAACCACCGGTGTCCTGACAATCTCCCCCGAAACGCATCAGCCGGTGGGTTTGTCCATGGTCATGTACAAGATCGAAAAGGGAGCGTACGCCGAACTCGGACGCTACGTGCCCGAGAAGCACAAGAAATAGACTTCTGAAGTGTCTCCCGAGGTCGCCCTTTCTCTTCCGGGAACAGGGCGACCTCTCATTTCTTCCCTCCCTTCCCCGGCGCGGCGGATACGCGGTACCGGCCGGAGCACTCCCTGCAGGCGCCGCAGTCCGGAAGGGCAAAGGAGCTGGTCTCATGCTGGTGCAGAACATCCTCAACGGAATCTCCCTCGGATCGGTCTACGCGCTCATCGCGGTAGGCTTCGCGCTCATCTTCAATGTCCTCAAGTTCTCGAACTTTTCCCAGGGCGGCGTCATGACCGTCACCGCCTATGCGGGATACGTAGCCTCCCGGTATCTTTCAGAGCATCTGGATTCCTCCCTTGTCCTTTTTTCAGCCGTCCTCGCTGCTGCCGCACTTTCGGGGGCGCTCATCGCCGCCGCAGTCGAGAGGCTGGCCTTCCGGCGCCTTCGCCGGACGAAGAGCGAGCCGGTCTACTACTTCATCTCATCGATCACCATGGGCATTCTGCTGGAAAACCTGATCACGATCTACGCCAGCAGCAACTTCTACTCCTATCCCCGGTTCTTCACCACCTCCGCCGTTCCCCTGTTCGGGGTGAACGTGGCGGTGACGGACATGATGATGTTCGGTCTCTCGATCACCGCGCTGCTTGCCCTGCTTTTTATCCTGTACAGGACGAAGATCGGCCTCGGCATCAGGGCCGCCTGTTTCGACGTGAACACGGTGCAGCTCATGGGGATGAACCCCGATTTCCTGGTCACCATGGCCCTGATGATCTCCGGTGCGCTGGGGGGCGTCAGCGGCGTCTTTCTCGGCATGAACTACACCCTTTACCCCCAGCTCGGACAGATGGTGGTGAAGGGATTCGTCGCCTCGGTTCTCGGCGGCCTGGGGAGCATCCACGGCGCCGTGATCGGCGCGGTGTTCCTGGGTGTTCTCGAAATTTTCTTCATTTCGTGGGTCGGGGCCGGATGGGCCCCCGTCTTCATCTTCGTCGTGATGCTGGCCTTCCTGCTGGTGCGGCCCCGAGGAATCGCCGGGGTCATCGTGCAGGAAAAGGCGTAGGAGGAACACGATGGATTACTTCATCTCCACCATCATCTTCACCGGTATCGCCCTCATCGGGGTGCTCGGGGTCTACCTCATCACCGGGCTCACGGGGCTTTTCTCCCTGGGGCAGGCTGCCTTCATGGCCATCGGGGGATACGTCTCGGCGGTTCTCATCCGCAATTACTCCGTGCCCGTCGTTCCCGCCGTTGCCCTCGCCATTGCCGCGGCCATGCTGGCCGCCCTTCTCGTGGGGCTGCCCACGGTACGCCTCAGAAGGGACTACATCTCCCTCGTGACGCTCGGATTCGGCGAAGCCATCGTGGCGCTGCTCAACAACTCGGCAAACATCACCGGAGGGGCCATGGGCATCTCCGGCATTCCGCAGCTCACGACGCTTCCGGTGGTTCTTGCGAGCGTCGCGGTCTGCCTTGCGCTCGTCATCCTCTACAAGAACTCCAAGTACGGCCGGCAGTGCCTCGCCCTCCGGTCGGACGAACTGGCCGCCAAGTCCATGGGGATCAACGTCTACCGCCTGAAGCTGGTCACGTTTCTTTTCGCCGGGGCGCTCACGGGCTATTCGGGGGTTCTCTTCGGCTTCTACACCACCTACCTGGAACCCGCCGCCTTCAACTGGATCATCTCGGCGGAGTGGACCATCATCGTCTTCGTGGGCGGCGTGAACAGCCTTACCGGAACGGTGCTGGCCACAATACTGCTCACCGGGCTTCCCGAATTTCTCCGCTTCGCCTCGGAATGGCGGGTGGCCATCTACTGCGTGATCGTCCTCCTGATCATCAACTACCGCACCGCAGGCATCATGGGCGAGCACGAGCTCTCCCCGAAGTCGGTGCGCCGGCTTCTCAGCCGGATGAAGGGGGTGCGGCCGTGAGCCTCCTCGAAGTGCGCGGCCTGACCAAGTCCTTCGGCGGCGTCCGTGCGGTGGACGACTTCTCCTTCAGCGCGGAAAAGGGAGAGATCGTGGGGATCATCGGCCCCAACGGGGCCGGGAAGACCACGGCCTTCAACCTGGTCACGGGGGTCTATCCCCTGGACAGGGGGAGCATTCTCCTCGAAGGAGCGGAACTGGCGGGGAAGGAGCAGTTCGAGATCACCCGGAGCGGCATCGGGCGCACCTTCCAGAACATCCGGCTTTTTCGGGGTCTTTCGGTGCTGGAGAACGTGATGACAGCCGCCGACCCCTATTCGGAGTACGGCCTCCTCTCCCTCTTCACCTTCGGCGCGGCCTTCCGGGGCCGCGAACGGGAGGTCCGCTCGACGGCCCGGGAGTATCTTTCCCTGGTGGGGCTGGACAGGTATGCCGACGAGAAGCCGTCCAACCTACCCTACGGCCTGCAGCGGAAACTGGAAATAGCCCGGGCCCTGGCCACGGGTCCGAAGGTGCTGCTGCTGGACGAGCCCGCAGCAGGGCTCAACCCCAGCGAGGTCCGGGAGTTTATCGGGCTGGTGGGGGAGCTGCGCCGGCGCTTCGGATTCGCCGTACTGGTGATCGAGCACCGGATGGAGGTCATCATGACGCTCTGTTCACGCATTTACGTGCTCAATTTCGGAAAGCTGCTCGCTTCGGGAACGCCCGCCGAAATCCGGGCAAACCGGGAAGTGACGGAAGCCTACATCGGCAAGGAGGATGGATCATGCTCCGTATAGAGGATCTGTGGGTCTCCTACGGCCATGTGCAGGCCCTTTCCGGAGTCTCCCTCGAAGTGAAGCGGGGGAGCATCGTGAGCATCATCGGCTCCAACGGGGCGGGGAAGAGCACCCTGCTCAACACCATATCGGGCCTGGTGAAGCAGGAGCGGGGAAAGATCTTCCTGTGGGACGGAACCGGCCCGGACACGGCGAAGCTGCTGCCCCGGGAGCCCTACCGGGTGGTAAAGCTCGGTGTGGTGCAGGTACCCGAGGGAAGGCAGGTTTTCCCCGGGCTCACCGTCCGGGAGAACCTGATGGCGGGAGCGTATACCGTGAACGATGCGGGGCGTGTCCGGAGAAACCTCGACCGCATGTTCGGCATGTACCCGATATTGAAGGAAAGGGCCCGCCAGCAGGCGGGAACCCTCTCGGGAGGGGAGCAGCAGATGCTCGCCATCTGCAGGGGACTGATGGCGGAGCCGAAGGTGCTCCTTCTCGACGAACCGTCCCTCGGCCTCGCCCCGATCATTGTGAAGGGAGTCTTCGACACCGTTCGGCGCATCCGCGACGAGGGCATTACGGTTGTGCTGGTGGAACAGAACGCCAACCAGGCCCTTGCCATCGCGGACTATGCCTACGTCCTCGAGAACGGCCGCGTGGTGCTCGAGGGTGATGGCCGTTCGCTGCTCTGCGACCCCGCCGTGAAGGACGCATACCTGGGAGGGGCCCAGGAAGCCTAAGGGACGGAGTATCCCCAGGAATCTTCGAAGGAGGAAGGATCATGGTCAGAAAACTCGCCGTACAGCCTCTTCTTTTCGCTTCTCCGGTCTACTGGCCCGACAGGAATGACCTTGACGCCGCCGGAAAAACAATAGCAGGGATGATTGAGACCATGGACGCATCCACGTCGCTCATGCGCCCCGCGCGTATCGTGGCGGGAGATGCCGACCTCGATGACGCACTCTCCTCGCTCGGCGGCGCGCTGCCCCTGCTCGTGCCTCTTTCGGGGGGCGTGCAGAAACGGATGCTGGCCGCTGCGGATGCCGCCTCAGAGAGCCTGCTCTGGAGCTTCTTTCCCAACGATGACATCTACGGGGAGAAGGAGCGGGAGACTGTCCTCCGCATCGTGTCCAGAAACGCCCTCCCCGCAGTCGCCGATGTCTGGGGCACCATCCGCGGCCGGGGCGGAAGGGTTACGAAGGTCTATCACGGAGACTCCTGGCTCGCCGCCGCGAAGGACCTGGCGGCGGCCCACAGGGTGCGGAACACACGGATTCTGCTGGTGGGGTACACCCAGGAATGGGTTGTTTCCGCGAGCGTGGACACGAGGAAGATGGAACGCATGCTGGGCATCTCGTCGGTCCATATCGGCCTGGAAGAACTTTTTGCGGAATTTGAGGCATGCAGAAAAGATTCCGTTCCGGCCTCCCTCGCCAGGGAGTTCGCCCAGGGAGCCCGCGCCTGCCTTGAGCCGAACATAGAACAGATCGAACACGCCTTCCGGATGTACAGGGCCCTGAAAAACCTGCTCGCCCGCTACGGCTGCAACGCCCTCGCCATCTCGTGCTTCTCCCTGGCGAAGACGCTGGGCGTCACGGCCTGCGTCGCCCTCTCCATGCTCAACGACGAGCCGGAGACCGTGGCCGCCTGCGAGGGGGATCTTGACGCAGCGGTGTCCATGGCCGTCGGCAAAGTGGTCACGGGAATGCCTGTCTTCATGGGAAACCCCGTATACAACCTGGACAATACGCTGGATATCGTCCACTGCACCTCCCCCCGGAAGCTCGTTTCCGGGAACAATCAGCCCTACGAGATCCGCTCCCACCACGAGACGGGACTCTCCGTCTCCCAGCGGGTGGAAGTGGAGGGGACGCTGGATGCGACCATATTCCGCATCGGCGGCGAGTTCCGGAAGGCCGTGCTCTTCGAGGCTCCGCTGCTCTCCAACCCGCGGCTCGACACCTGCCGGACCCAGTTCCGCTTCGGACTGAAGAGCTGGGAAGCCTGCTTCGACGCCATGCAGGGCTGTCATCACATGGTCGTCTTCGGCAGGCACGGCGACGCTATGGCCCGGTTCATGAAGGATCGCCTGGGTATGGACGTCGCCCGGCTTTGACGGGGCAGGCCCCGTCGCCGGCGGGTACGGCGGAAAAAGCGGCGGCTGTTTTTTCAAAGATGGAGCCGGACGCCATGTCCTCCCTCTACCGGGACCTCAGCAGCGGCAAGCCGGTGAATCAGACCGAACTTGACCATATCATCGGAAGAATGGTGGAGGTGGGCCGGCAGACCAACGTGCCGCCCCTGCGTCAAAAAAACGTCTGCGAACGGTTCGCCTCACAACAGGATTAAAGCCCGATAACTATACGCAAAGCCAAGCCTGCCGGATCTCTACGGCAGGCTTTTTTTCTATTAAAAGATGCGGCCTTTTTTGTGAATTTTCCTTTGCCGGAATTCCTAATGCGAAGGGAAATTCCTCGCTGAAAAATGAATTGGTGCAAAATCGTAACCTCTGGCGGGATGAAGAAATGGTGACTCTCCTGTCAATGAAGCGTTCAGCATTCTTTCGTTTTTCGAAAAAATCCACGCAAAAAATATTGCAAAAATAAGACGAGTGTGTTAGAAATATTTGCATAAAACACTTGCTTTTTTGGGCAAACATCGGCAAGGTACCCTGAGGTACTACGGACATACTGATTGATGGTTAAGCAGTACGGCTTTTCTTACGACAGTGGAGGCAGTATTTGTTGAAAAAGGTTTTGAAAAAGGGGTGAGCGAGAACTTTTGAATTGTAAGAACGTTGATGTGCATGCCTGTTATGAGTTTTGGGATCGTAGCACGGCGAGTGATTTGCATTCCAGGTGTGAGAGGTTACGAAGTTAAAAATGGATGTTTGTTCTTTTGTGAAGTCGCATAACATGTGCATTCAATTCGTTGGTATTGGCGAATCCTTTGAGGTATGCTATTTGTTCATAAAGAACAAGCTTCCGAACATCTTCTTTGAACAACCAAAAGAATTCCAGGGGCTCATACGGATTAAATATTCTTTTTTCTCGCAGGAGGATTATAGAGATATCTTATTCAGAAAACGATGTTCTTTCACTTTGCAATCTTATCGGGCAGAGTGTTTGGCATTTACAACACCTGGAGCATGTTTTGACGACGTTTTCCGCGCTGAAAATCCTTCAAAAAGAACGGGACAAGGGGGCGAAAGTGACAGAAATCGTTGGTCAGCGTGTGTTGGAGAAACAACGTGGATTAACATTAGGACCACTCATCGCTTCTGCAAAGCGCGAGGAAACGATACCCCTCAACCTGATGAAACGGTTTGAAAGTCTGTTACAAGAACGGAATTGGCTGATTCTCAAGTGTGTGATCAATGAATTTTTTGCATTGCGTAGTGAGACAAGAAAGCAAGCCTTATTCGCTCGGATTTCTTCCTTCGTTGATGAGGCCATTTCCCTCAAAACCTCAGTTAATGAGATCATGGCCAAATGGTTCGAAGCCGCTGGTTATGACTTGGATCATGTATTTCGAATTGCTCAGGAATCTTTACGAGAAGCAGAGCGGAGTTAACAAGGCCATTACCTTAAACTCAAAGAACTCTGCTCTGTTTCCGCACTTTTTTTCAAGGATGATTCGGCAGGTCTTTACCTGATTCAAAAGTGAACAAAAAATAAGGGGTTGAATACATGACCACGATCAACGGAAACGGAGCGAACCTCGGATTCGAATCCGAACTCTGGCGCGCGGCGGATGCCCTGCGCTCGAACATGGACGCCGCCGAGTACAAGCATGTCGTGCTGGGGCTGATATTTCTGAAGTACATCTCCGACGCCTTCGAGGAGCACCGCGCCGCGCTTGAAGCGGACCGCTCCCAGGGCGCCGATCCGGAAGATCCGGACGAGTACCGCGCCGTCAATATCTTCTGGGTGCCGAAAGAGGCCCGCTGGTGGAAACTTCAGTCCGAAGCCAAGCAGCCGACCATCGGCAAGGTGGTCGACGACGCCATGCTTGCCATCGAGCGCGACAACGGAACGCTTCGAGGCGTGCTCCCCAAGGACTACGCCCATCCGCGCCTCGACAAGCAGAGGCTCGGCCAGCTTATAGACCTGATCGGCAACATCGGTTTAGGCGACAAGACCAACCGCTCGAAAGACATTCTCGGGCGCGTCTACGAGTATTTCCTCTCGGAGTTCGCCAGTGCAGAGGGCAAGAAGGGCGGCCAGTTCTACACGCCCCGTTGCGTGGTACGGGTTCTGGTGGAGATGCTGGAGCCGTACAAGGGGCGCGTCTTCGACCCGTGCTGCGGCTCCGGCGGCATGTTCGTGCAGTCCATCGAGTTCGTGAAGGCGCACGCTACCGGCAACGGGAACGGAGGAAAGGCGAAGGCCGACATCAGCATCTTCGGCCAGGAGTCCAACCACACCACGTGGCGGCTTGCCAAGATGAACCTCGCGATCCGGCAAATCGAGAATAATTTGGGGAAGGAGCATGCAGACAGCTTCCACCGCGATCTGCACCCCGACCTCAAGGCAGACTTCGTTCTCGCCAATCCGCCCTTCAACGATTCCGATTGGCGCGGCGACCGCCTAAAGGAGGACAAACGCTGGAAGTACGGAACGCCTCCGTCGGGGAATGCGAACTTCGCCTGGGTCCAGCACTTCATCCATCACCTTGCCCCCACCGGAACGGCGGGCTTCGTTCTGGCCAACGGCTCGATGTCTTCCAACCAGTCGGGGGAAGGCGAAATCCGCAAGAACATCATCGAAGCCGACTTGGTGGACTGCATGGTGGCCATGCCCGGTCAGCTTTTCTATTCGACGCAGATCCCTGTCTGCCTCTGGTTCATCGCCCGCGACAAAAAGAACGCCGGTTTCCGCGAACGGCGCGGAGAAACGCTCTTCATCGACGCCCGGAAGATGGGGACGCTGATCGACCGGGTACACCGGGAGCTGACGGACGAGGACATCCGCAAGATTGCCGACACCTACCACGCATGGCGGGGCGAGGTGGCCACCAGTGAGTACGAGGACGTCCCCGGCTTCTGCAAGAGCGCATCCCTCGAAGATATCCGGTATCACGGCTACATACTCACACCCGGTCGGTACGTTGGCGCGGAGGAAATCGAAGACGACGGCGAGCCCTTCGAGGAGAAGATGGCGAGGCTGGTCTCCTTGTTCCGCGAACAGACCGAAGAAGGGAAGAAACTGGACGCGGAGATAGCGGCGAACTTGGAGGCGCTGGGTTATGGGGAGTGAGTGGGAGAAGAGACCGCTGGGTGAACTCATCGAGAACTTCGATAGCGTTCGTGTACCTGTCAAAGAAAAAGACCGAATCAAAGGGCCTTATCCTTATTATGGCGCATCAGGGATTGTCGATTACGTCGATAATTTTCTTTTTGATGGAGAATACCTGTTGATAGCAGAAGATGGTGAGAATCTGCGCACAAGGAAAACACCTATAGCGTTCATGGCGAAAGGTAAATTTTGGGTAAATAACCACGCTCACATCGTCTGCGGCAACAATCAAAATGATACGCGATACATAATGTACGCCCTTGCAACCACAGACATTAATGGATATCTCACAGGGTCGACGATGCCCAAGCTCACACAAGGAAACATGAATCGTATTGAAATCACTGCACCTCCTCTCCCCGAACAACAGACCATCGCCCATATCCTCGGGACGCTCGACGACAAGATCGAACTCAACCGCAGGATGAACCGGACGCTCGAAGAAATGGCCCGCGCCCTTTTCAAGAGCTGGTTCGTCGACTTCGACCCCGTCCGCGCCAAAGCAGAGGGTCGCGAGACGGGCCTCCCGGAGGAAATCGCCGCCCTCTTCCCCGACGAGTTCGAGGACTCCGATCTTAGCGAGATTCCGAAGGGGTGGAAGGTGGGGCAACTCGGCGAGCTGGTTAGAAATGTAGTTGACCGCGTTCAACCATCACCCTTTATTGAGTCAATCCCTTATGTTCCGATTGAGTGTATTTCACCTCGTTCAGTCTGCCTCAATGAATGGCAATCTGGTGTGAATGCTCGTAGTAGCCTTGTTGCTTTTAGGAAAGGGGACATATTGTTTGGTGCCATGCGCCCCTATTTTCATAAAGTTTGCATAGCGCCATTTGATGGTACAACCCGCACGACTGCTTTTGTTCTTCGCCCTGAGGTTACGGAATTGACCTATGCTGCATTTGCTATCAGCAGGGATGAAACAATTGATTATGCGACCGCGCATTCTGAGGGTAGTACGATTCCCTACGCTAAGTGGGCAGGTTCTCTTCAAGCTATGAAACTCATTATCCCCCCGCCGGAATTGCGGACTGTGTTTCACAGGTTTATTTGGCCTTCTATCGAGCGTATGTTGGCTGGTGTTTTAGTTAACAGGACGCTTGCCGATCTTCGAAATGCTCTTTTACCGAAGCTGATCAGCGGAGATTTGAGGATAACCGATGCCGAAGGAGTTTCCCGAGGTGCCGTGTGATGGATTTTCTCATACCAATATTTGAAGAGCAGTTGGACTTTTTGCGCGATGAAAAGGGGCATGTCCTTGTTGATACACACGGCAATATTAGCATCGGTGAAACACCATTAAGTCCGGTCGCTATTTTGAAACTCGATGAATCTGCTTATAAACAAGAGTATGCAAATTGGTTTGAAAACCAGTGGCTTTCCCAGCAGAAGGATATGCTCGACAGCATTTTACCAACCCACGCGAATGCAAAACGCTTTGCGGATCTCTGTGCTTCCTTGAAGAACGGGCAACTCATTCCGCTTATCGGCAGTGGAATGTCGGTACCTTCAGGACTTTCAGTGTGGCCATTATTTTTGCGTACCATTCGACAGCATTCATCCATGTCGGAAGGTGAACTTAATGATCTGTTAGCGCGTTGGGATTATGAAGAGGCGGTCGAGCGATTGGCTGCCGCTATGCCCGGCAGGTTATTTGACGAACGTATTGAACATGACCTCAGGATAGATGACTCCAATATGGTTGCTGGTGCCATCAGATTTCTTCCCGAATTATTCGACAGGTTGGTATTGACAACAAACCTTGACGATTTGCTGGAGCGCCTATTCGAACTGCGGAAGAAGAAGTTCAGTCATGTGCTCAGCGGTCAAGCAATTAGTGAGTACCGAAGGGCCAGGGGGGCATCCGAACGTATACTCCTTAAGTTGCATGGAGACTGTCGATCAAGGAATGGTCGCGTGCTTGGAAAGAGAGAATACGAAGAAGCATACCGCGTTGGTTCTGCGATTAGAGAAGAGCTGACGACTATCTATCGTACCCACAGTCTCCTTTGTCTTGGGTGCAGCCTTGGCCCTGATCGTACAGTTGGGCTACTGGCCGAGGTCGCCGAGCTTGATCCCGGAATACCCAAGCACTATGCCTTTCTACAATACCCGAAAAGTGAAGATGAGCTTCTAGAGAGAGAGCATTTTCTCACCGCGCGCGACATATTTCCTATCTGGTATCCCGACGACCACGATGAGTCCATTCAAGCGTTGTTAGTCGGCATGATTCAATACTTGGGGAGGCTCTAATATGCCATGTTTCAGTGAGTGCGTTGTCGAGCAGGCGGCGCTGGCGTGGCTTGAAAGTCTGGGATACCTGATCCTTTCTGGCCCGGAGATCGCCCCCGGTGAGGTTGCGGCCGAGCGTGACAGTTACGGACAGGTTGTTCTTGAACGTCGCCTTCGCCAGGTGCTTCAGCGGTTGAATCCGGCTGTGCCGTCGGACGCGATCGACGAGGCCTTTCGCAAACTCACGCGGCCGGACTCCCCTTCGCTGATAGCGAACAACCATAACTTCCACAAGTTTCTGGTCGAGGGCGTCCCGGTGGAGTACCAGCGGGACGACGGTTCGATCCGCGGTGATCTTGTCCGCGTTCTCGATTACGACGAGCCGGAGAACAACGAGTTTCTCGCGGTGAATCAATTCACCGTTGTGGAGAACGGGTACGAACGCCGCCCCGACCTTGTGCTCTTTATCAACGGTCTGCCGGTGGCGGTGATGGAGTTGAAAAACGCCGCCACGGAGAACGCCACGATCTGGTCCGCCTTCAACCAGCTTCAAACCTACAAAACGCAGATTCCCTCCCTGTTCACGTACAACGAAGCGATGGTCTTCTCCGACGGTGTACAGGCGCGCATCGGCACGCTCACGGCGGGGCGTGAATGGTTCATGCCCTGGCGGACCATCGAGGGGGAGAAAGTGGCTGACGACAAGCTGCCTCAGCTTCAGGTCATGCTTGATGGGGTCTTTGAAAAGCGACGCTTCCTGGATCTTCTCCGGTACTTCATCGTGTTCGAGGATGCGGGCGGCGGCGTCCTGATCAAAAAGACGGCCGGGTATCACCAGTTCCACGCTGTGCATCTCGCACTGAATTCAACTGTGCAGGCCGCCGGTGCGGACGGGGATCGGCGCGTCGGTGTGGTATGGCATACCCAAGGATCGGGAAAGAGTCTGACGATGGCGTTCTACACCGGGATGGTCGTGCTGCATCCGGCGATGGAAAATCCGACGGTGGTTGTGATCACCGACCGCAACGATCTCGACGATCAGCTTTACGGCTCGTTCGCCCGCTGCCATGAACTGCTCCGCCAACAGCCAGTACAGGCGCAAAGCAGGGAGAATCTACGGGAGCTGCTGACGACCGCCTCCGGGGGAGTCGTCTTTACGACGGTCAACAAGTTCTTCCTGTCCAACGGGAAGGAGCGGCAGCCGTTGCTGTCGGATCGGCGCAACATCGTCGTGATCGCCGACGAGGCCCACCGCAGCCAGTACGATTTCATCGACGGTTTCGCCCGCTCCATGCGGGAGGCGCTGCCGAACGCATCGTTCATCGGCTTTACGGGAACGCCCATCGAAACATCCGATAAAAACACCCGCGCCGTCTTCGGAGACTACCTCAGCGTCTACGACATCGAGCGGGCGGTGAAGGACGGGGCGACCGTCCCGATCTACTACGAAAGCCGACTCGTCAAGCTGGAACTCGACGAAAGCGCTTGGCCCCTGCTGGACAAGGATTTCGAGGAGGCCACCGAGGGCGAAGAGGTCGAGCACAAGGAGCGGTTGAAAAGCAAGTGGGCGCAGCTTGAGGCGGTAGTCGGCACAGAGAGCCGGCTGAAACGCATCGCCGAGGACCTGGTGAATCACTTCGAGCATCGCCTGGAAGCGATGGACGGCAAGGCGATGGTCGTCTGCATGAGCCGTCGTATTTGCGTCGAACTGTACAAGGCCATTACGGCGATCCGCCCGGAATGGCATCACGAGGACGACGACGCCGGGGTTCTCAAGGTCGTGATGACGGGCTCGGCGTCCGACCCCATCGACTGGCAGCAGCACGTCCGCAACAAGCCTCGCCGCGAGGAGTTGGCGAAACGCTTCAAGAATCCGAAGCAGCCGTTCAAGATCGTGATAGTCCGCGACATGTGGCTGACGGGCTTCGATGCGCCGTGTCTTCATACGATGTACGTGGACAAGCCGATGCAGGGGCATAGGTTGATGCAGGCTATCGCTAGGGTGAACCGCGTTTTCAAGGACAAGCCCGGCGGCCTTGTGGTGGACTATCTCGGCCTGGCCGATCAGCTCAAGCAAGCCTTGGCCGTCTATACTGAAAACGGCGGCGAGGGCGAGGCGACCCTCGATCAAGGGAAGGCACTTGCCGTACTGCTTGAACGGCATGAGATATGCTGCGATATTTTCCACGGCTTCGACCGGACACCCTGGACAAGCGGCGATCCGCAGGAAAGGCTTTCCGTGCTTCCTGCAGCGCAGGAGCATGTTTTGGCGCAGGAGGACGGCAAGAACCGCTTCGTGAAGACTGTGGGGGAGCTGTCGAAGGCGTTCGCGCTCGCCGTGCCGCATGAGGAAGCGTTGGCGATACGGGGCGACGTGGCGTTCTTCCAGGCGGTGAAGTCCGTGCTGACGAAGAGTTCGGGCAACGGTGGACGGAGCCCGGAAGAGATCGAGTTCGCCATTCGGCAGATCGTCTCGAAAGCGGTCTCCTCCGACGAGGTGATTGACATTTTCTCGGCCGCCGGACTGAAGAAGCCGGACATCTCTATTCTCTCCGAGGAGTTCCTTGCGGAGGTACGCGGTTTGCCGCACAAGAACCTGGCCGTCGAAATGCTGCGCAAACTTCTGGAAGGGGAGATCAAGGCCCGCAAGCAGAAGAACGTGGTGTTAGCCCGGTCCTTTGCGGAGCTTCTGGAAAATACGATCAAGAAGTACCAGAACCGCGCCATTGAAACAGCGCAGGTGATCGAAGAGCTGATCGCGCTGGCCAAGGAGATGCGAGAGGGCGACCGGCGAGGGGAGGAGCTGGGGCTGACGGACGACGAGGTGGCGTTTTACGACGCCCTGGAAGTCAACGACAGCGCCGTGGCCGTGCTGGGCGATGAGAAGCTGCGTTTGATCGCTCAGGAACTCGTGAGGGCGGTGCGCAACAATGTGACCATAGATTGGGCCGTCCGCGAAAATGTCCGGGCGCAGATGCGGGTGATCATTAAGCGCATCCTCCGGAAATACGGCTACCCGCCCGATAAGCAGCTTCACGCGACCGAGCTTGTCTTGGAACAGGCGGAAGTCCTCTGCAAAGACTGGACGGAGAAGGTGTGATGGCCGGAGGGCTCTGGGAGTAAATATCTTTGAGTAAGTTGCTTCACTGGCGGACATAATAAAACTTTTGTGGTAGAGCCGTCATTCTCTTTCCCCTAAAAAAAGATTGATCGAGGATGGGTAGGCTGCGGCAAAGGCGTGTGAAGATTTTCCCACTTTGCAAATGAGGAGGTTTCATATGTGGACATACCTAACATGCTCGGAAAAATGGAGTAATCCTTGCAGATCTTCGGCAGGCAGTTTTTTTCTTCTTCTGAAAACTACAATCTTGCGCGGACAAAGGAGCGGATATCGGCAGTTATGCGGGACTGTCTATCCAATTATTCACCAGTGGCATGAAGGGCAACAGAATGATTAGCGTGTATATCCCTGACGTTGGCGACGGACTTGCGGTAGGTGTTCGTATGCTTGACGGCACTGTCGCACAGATTGACTGTGGCAGTCAGCACCATGCGAAAACAGCGTTTTGTAAGGGTCTCTGTCAAATCGATCCGAACACGTTTATCCTCTCACACTTCCATGCCGATCATTATAACGGTCTGTTTCATGCTCAGTGTTCGAGAAGACGTTTTTTTATACGACAGGTGCTCTATCCTCGCATTCCGGATTTCGCAGAACGAGAGACGTTCTTACGTTACATGATGGCAATGAACCACTGGCTAATGGGCGATGACTCTGGGAGCATGGCCTATGACTTCCTCAATCTGATTTCCAGCATCAACTGTGAACCATTCAAATACAGGTCTCTTTTCATGGGGGAAAATGTGAGCATTGGAGAAGCCCAGTATGAGGTTCTCTGGCCGCCAGAGAGAATTGATGAGTCATCTTCTACCCTGAAAGTCATAAAAAAAGCCATTAAAGACTTCAACGTCGCAGTGGAAGAAAACGAAAGCCTTCGTCGTATTCTTGAGAACATTAGCGAGAGAGGTGAGGTGTCGCGCTATCTGGAAACGGAAGAAAGGGAGGTTGAAGTTCCCAGTGGCGGTAAGAGCAATGAGTCTTCGGATTCTCTCACTTGCCCAAGCGTGAGAAATCCTTTGCCAAGGTCAGTTTGCAAAGCAAACGCCTCTCTTCGAAAAGCAGCAAATCATTTGAGTCTTGCGTTGCACGAAGATAATAAGTTCCTGTTCATGGGGGATCTCGAAGAACAGGAAATAAGTAAGGTTGTGAGTACACTTGTCAAAAAAAAACGTAGATACTTCTTCGTGACGATAACGCCACACCATGGCACTCACTGGCACGAGGATTTTCGACACCTCCATACCGTTTATGCCATCAGTTCTGTTGGCCAAAGACTATGTCGTTTTTTTTCCTTTAAATACTTGTACATATCGGATGTCTGTCTCGCAACACGTTTAAACGGTGATGTCGAGTTGTCCTCTTTCTTACCAATGTTGTCGAAGCTCTGGCGGCATTGGTGTACGTTCCTATGACAAGCCGAACGTTGTGCTGCATGAGGAGAGGAACTTCGCTACGTCACTGCCAATGAAGGACATATTGGATAATTTGAGTAGCGAATTAGGAGAGGCAAATGAAACTCTATCGGCTGCATATTGAGGGATACAGGTAGTGTCAAGATGTCAAGATTCTTTTGTCAAGATTCTTTCGAACATTTGTTTTCAGGCCCAAGATTTTCTGTCCCCCTGGAAGAGGGAGAAATTCTGGGCTCTTTTTTTCCTTTTTTCGCCGTCAGCGTACCGGCAGACCCGGTTATTCAGCCAGCATGTCCCCGAATGCCTCCAGGAAGCCCCGTATTTCGTTCCTTGTGATGATGAAGGGTGGAAAGAGGCGGAAGGTGGACGTCAGCTGGTGGAAATCCTGGATATAGCCCTTTTCCAGCAGGCGTTTGGACATGTCCGGCCCTCTTCCGGCGGTTTCCGTGGTGAGCTCCGCGCCGACCATGAGTCCCTTGCCCCGCACCTCCCGGATGCAGGAAAAGCGGGTCTGGAGTTCTTTGAGCCCCGAGAGCAGCATTTCCCCCATTTTCTCCGACCGTTCCACGAGGCCTTCGTCCCGCAGGGCGGCGATAACCTCGGCGGCGATTTTTCCCGAAAGGGGCGTGTTCTGGTGCGACTGGACGTGCCGACCCATGACGGAAACCGCCCTCTCTTCCACTTCTTTTGTTGTGACCACCGCCGAGACGGGCAGGCCGCCGCCGAGAGCCTTGCCGATGACCAGGATGTCCGGTACCAGGTTTTCGTGCGAGAAGCCGAACCACCGTCCTGTCCGCCCCATGCCCGTGGTGATTTCCTCGGAGATGAAGAGGGCCCCTTGGGCGGTCGCCAGATCCCGGAGGCGGGCTCCGTAGCCGGGAGGCGGCACGAGGATGCCTCCCCCGAGGACGGGCTCCCAGATCACCGCCGCCGCCCCTTCTTCCGGGGGTGTTTCCTTCAGGGCGGCCAGGCAGGGAAAATTACCTCCGCCGCAGTCGGGTGAGGAGGGGCACCGGGCGCAGTGAGGGGCGGGAAGGCGGAGGACCTGGGCGTATTTCGGAAGCCAGGTCGCCGTCCGGCCGGGTTCGGAGATGGAGAGGGCGAAGACTGTGCCGCCGTAGTACCCCTTTTCCGCGGCGATGATTTTTTGCCTCCCCGTGGCGGCCATGGCCATTTTGAGGGCCAGCTCCACCGCCTCGCTGCCGGAGTTGAGGAAAACGGCCCTGTCGAGTTCCGGCGGCAATATGCCGGCGAGGCGCTGGAGGGCGTCGTCCATCTGGGGAGTCCCGAAGGATGCCCCAGCCTGCAGAAGCCCCCCTGCCTGCTCTCCGAGGGCCCGGGCCAGCCGTGGGTGGCCGTACCCCAGGACGTTGCACCATGTCCCCGACCACATGTCGGTATAGCTTGTGCCCCGGTCGTCGAAGACCGTGCTTCCCCTGCCTCCCGTCAGACGGATGCCGTGCAGGGGGTTCGTGTTCCAGAGTTTCATCTTCTTCATCCCTTCCTTTCGTACACTTTGCCAAAGGCCCTTCCGAGCCTGCGGATGCCTTCTTCGAGCTCCATCTCGTCCAGGGACGAGATGGAGAGGCGGAAATGGACCCCGGCTGGTTCCGATGAGTAGAAAGTGTTCCCCGGGGCGGCGCTGACCTTCTCCGAGGCCAGGATTTTCTCCCAGTCCGCCGGCGGGGAAGGAGCCAAGGAAAGCCAGATGAGGTACCCTCCGGCCGGCCGGGTCCAGGTTGCCCATTCCGGGGAGACAGCGTGATTCAGTGCGGCCAGGGCGGTCTGCATCCGTTTTCTGTAGACCCGGTGCATCCTCGAGATGTGGCGTTCGTAGTGCCCTTCCGAGCAGAAGCGGTCCAGGGCGGCCTGGAGCAGCGCCGGGGGCGACAGTTCTCCGTACCGGCGGAGCACGGCCAGGCGCCGGATGCATTCCGGGTGGGCCGCCAGCCATCCCACGCGGGCTCCGGGGAAGAGCACCTTTGAAAAGGTGCCGCAGTAGATCACCCGGTGCCCGGTGTCCATGGACTTGACGGGAAGCACCACCCTGCCCGAGTATTTCATTTCTTCCTCGAAGGCGTCCTCCAGGAGGGGCACCCCGAAGCGCGAACAGATGTCCAGCAGCCGCTCCCGGTGGGGCTGGTCCGTGGTGATCCCCGTGGGGTTCTGGAAGTTCGGCATGGTGTAGACCAGGTGGAGGGGCCCCTTCCGGCAGGTGTTTTCCAGGGCGTCGAGGTCCATGCCGTCCTCCTTCATGGGGATTTCGGCAATATTCAGGCCGTAGTGGCGGAGAAGGGGGAGGATGTCGTTGTATGTGGGGGATTCGACGGCCACCGTCCTGCCGGGTTCCGCCGTCATCCGGAGGACGAGGTCGAGGGCGTGCTGGGCGCCGTTGGTGATGAGGATCTCGTCCGCCGTCACGGAAATGCCGTGGGTTCCCATGCGGGCGGCGATTGTCTCCCGAAGGCCTTCGTGGCCCCGGGCATCCCCGTACCCCAGCAGGGAGGCCCCTTCCTCCCGGAAGGCCCTTCCGAGGGAAGCGCGGAATCTCTCCAGAGGAAACAGGCGGGAGTCCATCTTCAGATATTCGAAGGAGATCCAGTCCCGGGCAGGAGAGAGCCTGCGCTGAATGGTCCGGAGAGGGGCACGGCGGTACAGTTCCCCGGTGGCGGAGGAGGAGATCCGGTCCCAGTCGAGGGCGCTTTCCGGCTCACGCTCCGAAGCCTCCGGCAGGGGGGCCCGGCTGCGCACCACGGGAGCCGCGCCCCTCCGCAGGTCCACAAAACCCAGGGACCAGAGGGTCTGGTAGGCCAGGGCGACGGTGGAGCGGTGGACCCGGAGCATATCCGCCAGCTTTCTTGTGGAGGGCAGCCTGTCCCCCGGCTTCAGGAGGCCGCTTTTCATCCTGTCCGCCAGGAGGTCCGAGATCTGTCTGCTTTTGGGCTTTCCGCCGTTTTCATCCAGTTCAAAGAGGATCATGGCCGTTCTCCTTTCGGGGATATTTCGGCCATTACACTACCTCTCCGGTGGCAGGAGCACAACTGCCACTTTTTGCACTTTTCCTCATGCCACTTTTGTGGGGTATCCGGCGAAACCGATTTTCAGTGAACGGGCACCGGGGTCAGAACCAGGTCACCGTCCCTTCCCGCCTCGAACGGGGCCGTATGGCTTCCGGGCCCGCGGAGTAGCCCAGGGTCATGGCATAGAGGGGATCGTACCCCTCCGGCGCCATGCACCGGTCGGTGGGGAAGAGGTAGCGGATCAGGCCGATCCAGCATGTGCCCAGTCCCAGCGAAAAGGCCGCGAGCTGCATGTTCTGTATGGCGGCGCTGCAGTCGGCCAGGGCGGAGAGGTGGGTTCCCGTCTTCCGGAGGACTTTTTCGCCGTAAATCATGATCACCACCGGGGCGCCGAAGAAGATCCTGTATTTCGGGTTTTCCCCCATGGCCACGATCCGCTCGATGCCCGATGCCCTCATGGCGGCCCGGGCCTTTTCGTCAAGGGCATCGATCGTCGCCCTGCCGGTGAGCACGCCGAAATGCCATGGCTCGGCGTCGCCGCCGGTGGGGGCGTGCAGGCCTGCCTGCAGGACTGTCTCGATATCCTCCCGCTCCACGGGACGGTCGCTGTACTTGCGGATGCTCCGTCGCTCCATGATGGCGCGCAGTACGTCGTTCATTCGGGATTCCTCCTTCTCTGAAAACCTGGGATTCTCAAGTCATCATCCGGATTGTATCACTGATTCCCCGGTTGCCCCATGCCGGGGAAATATCTGCTACACTTATGAATAGTCTGTTATTTCGGAAAAAGGGTGAAGCGAGAGCCGGCAGCTTCCATGTCGGGGAAAGGAGTGCTGATCCATGAGTCTGGAAAAATGTTTCGGAACGGTGTTTGTGGACAGGTTCACCGACGGGGTGCTCGATCCTTCAAAGCCCATGCTCGGGCCGGTGAAGGACGGAGGTTTCATCGTGGCGAACACGGCGCCCGGGTGCTGGGGGCCCATGATCACGCCGGAGCTGAAAGGCGGCCACGAAGTGACGGTGCCGGTGGCGGTGGCGGGGGCTGAACCCGGCGACGCCATCGCCATAAGGATCAAGGACGTGCTGGTGACGTCCATCGCCACGGCGTCAGGGAACGACACCACGCCGGACGCGAGCCGGTTCAAAGGCGACCCCTACGTGGCGAAACAGTGCCCCTCCTGCGGGGCCTACCACCCGAAGACGGTTCTGGAGGGAATCGGCCAGGGCGCTGTCCGGTGCGCCTCCTGCGGCGCCGAGATTTCCCCCTTCGCCTTCACCAGCGGGTACACCATCGTCTTCGACCACGAGCGGAAGCTGGCCGTGACCCTGGACAAGCAGGGAGCCGAGAAGGTGGCGAGGGACTCGCAGCATTACTCCGCCAAGCCGGATCATTCCATCCAGAATCCCATCCTCGCCTTCGCCCCGGCGGACCTCGTGGGGGTGGCGACCCGGATGCGCCCCTTCCTTGGCCAGCTTGGGACCACTCCGTCCCTGCCGTTCCCCGATTCCCACAACGCGGGAGACTTCGGCGCCTTCCTCGTGGGAGCTCCCCATGAGTTTGCCAGGGAAAAGGAGGAGCTCGCCTGCCGCACCGACGGTCACATGGACGTGAACACCGTCAGGGCCGGGGCGGTGCTCATCTGCCCCGTGAAGGTGCCGGGCGGGGGCGTCTATGTGGGTGACATGCACGCCTTCCAGGGAAACGGCGAGATCGCCGGGCACACCGCCGACGTGGCGGGAGTGGTGACCCTGCAGGTTTCCGTGATCAAGGGGCTGAAGATCGACGGTCCTGTCCTGCTGCCCGTGGAGGAGGACCTCCCCCACCTGGCGAAGCCCCTGACCTGCGCGGAGAAGCATGCCCTGAAATCGCTGGCGGAGAAATGGGGCGTGGCCAAAATGGAGGAGGATGCCCCCGTCTGCTTCATCGGGACCGGGGCGTCCATGAACGAGGCCATCGACAACGGCCTTGAAAGAGCGTCCTCCGTACTGGACATGCCCCTGCCGGAGGTGAAGAACAGGGCCACCGTGGCCGGGGCCATCGAGATCGGCCGGGCGCCGGGCGTGGTGATGGTGACCTTCCGCTGTCCGGTGGACAGGCTGGAGCGCATCGGCCTCATGCCCTTCGTGAAGCAGCAGTACAGCCTTTGAGGAGTTCACCGTTCACGAGGAACGGGAGCGGAAAGCGCCGGGAGGTTCCGGCGCTTTTTTTGCGGCGGTAGGCAGTGCTGTCAGAGCCTGCAATCCTTCCTTTCTTGCAAAAAAGTCCCGCATGACGGATAATAGAAAACGATTACCCTCTCCTGCGGAGGTTAGGCTGTCATGAAGGATATACTGGAAACCACCAGCGGTACGGGCAAGATTAACGACGAAATTCCCGCTCTTCTTCTTTCGGAAACTGACGATGTGGCAACCCTTCTTTCTTCGGCGGAAAAGGGAGCCCTTGTCCGCATCCTGTCCGGCGGCCGGGTTCTTCGGGCTGCTGATGCCATCCCTCTGCATCACAAAATTGCCCTCCGGCCTCTTTCCCGGGGTGAGACCGTCCTGAAGTACGGCGTGGCCATCGGCCGCGCCAGGCAGGATATTCCCGCCGGCGCCTGGGTCCACCTGCACAACCTCGAAAGCTTTCTCGACGAAAAATCGTCCTCTCTGGACCTTCATACGGGTGTTGACACCGTGAGGCAGTACGAATGACCTCCTGGACAGGGTATCTGCGGTCCGACGGATCGAAGGGGATTCGGGACTGGATCCTCGTCGTCCATACGGTGGAATGCGCCCGGTTCGTGGCGGAAAGAATCGCCTCCGGGGAGGAAAATGTCTGCTGCATCGGCTACGAGCCATGCAACGACAACGACTACGCCATCCGCCTTCTGCTGGCCCTGTCCCGCCACCCCAACGCCGGGGGTGCCCTGTTCGTGGGCCTGGGGTGCGAGTACACCCAGCCCCGAAGGCTCGCTGAGGTCACTGCGGCCTCGGGACGGCCTGCGGACTGGTTTTTCATCCAGGACACGGGAGGCACGGCCACGGCGGTGACTGAAGGGAAACGGCGCCTGACCGCCTTGAGGGAGCGGGTGGAGAAGAACAGGAAGCCCGTGCCCATGGGATGGCAGGACCTGACTGTGGGATGCGAGTGCGGCGGTTCCGATGCCACAAGCGGCCTTGCGGGCAATCCCCTGGCGGGGCGCTTTTTCGACAGGCTCGTGGACCGGGGAGGAACGGCGGTTTTTGAGGAAATGGCCGAACTTGTGGGGCTCCTTCCGGAGCTTCAGCGAAGAGCTGAGACCCCGGAAGCGGCGGAGGAGATCAGGGCCGCCTACGAGAACATGGAGCGGTACTGCACGTCCGTCCGCCAGTATTCCATCTCCCCGGGAAACTTCGCCGGGGGGCTTTCCACCATAGAGGAAAAGAGCTGCGGCGCCTACGCCAAGTCGGGCTCCCGGCCCATCCGGGGCGTGATACGGGTTTCGGAGCGGCCTCCCGGGAAAGGGCTCTGGCTCATGGACAGCCTGCCCGATCCCCATCACATGCAGTTCGGGTACAGCAACCCCCACGACACCGAGGGGCTGATGGACCTTCTTTCGGCGGGATGCCAGGTGCTTTTTTTCGTGACGGGGCGGGGAAGCCCCGTGGGGGCGCCCCTGGCGCCGGTGGTGAAGATCACGGGGAACAGCGGCACCTTCCGGAAGATGGAGGAGGACATGGATTTTGATGCGGGGCGCATTCTTTCGGGAGAAACGGGATTCGATGAAGCGGCCCTTGAACTGGAGAGCCTTGTGGAAAGAATCTGCGGGGGAGAGCGTTCGAAGAGCGAGCTCCTCGGCCATAGGGAATATGCCATAGACTGCAAATTCCAGGATACCGGCCGGCCCCGGCGCTGCTGAAAGAGCGCCGGGAATTCCGGGGAAGGGACGTGATGACGGAAAACGGGGATCCACAAACAAGGTTTCAAGGCGCATGCACACTTCCGGGGAACGAGAGAAGCAATGTTAATCACTTACTTCAGGAGGGAATGCCATGTTCGGAAAAATGACACGAATCGCTCTGTGCTTCGCCCTGGTTTTCACCCTTTTCGCGGGCGCACAGCAGGTTTTGGCGGCAGAGTACGAGATCAAGATCGCCTATGAGAACAATCCCGGCGAACCCACCGACGTGGGCGTCCAGGAGTGGGCCCGGATCCTCAAGGAGATCAGCGGCGGCAAGGTCGAGGCCGTTCTGTACCCCAGCTCCCAGCTCGGTGCGAAGAAGGACGTCCTCGAGATGATCCTCATGGGAAGCAACGTGATCACCATCGCCGACGCCGGGTTCCTCATGGACTACGTGCCCGACATCGGCATCATGTATGCCCCCTACCTCACCGACACCTATGACGAATATTTCACCCTCGTGGATTCGCCCTGGTTCAAGAAGCAGATGGATGCCGTTGCCGGCCACGGGTTCGAGATCGTCACCGCCAAGTGGATTTACGGCGACCGGCACCTTCTGGCCAACAAGCCCGTCAAGACCCCCAAGGACCTTTCCGGGCTGAAGATCCGCACCCCCAACATGAAGATCCTCTCCAAGACCATCGAATACATGGGCGGCATCCCCACTCCCATGCCCCTCGGCGAAGTGTACCCCGCCATCGCCCAGGGCGTGATCGACGGCGCCGAGAACCCCTATCCCGTTCTGTGGGGCGCCAAGCTGTACGAGAAGGCCAAGTTCCTGACCCCCACGGCACACGTGAAGAACGTGTCCATGTGGCTGGGCAGCCACAAGTACTTCGCGTCCCTTCCCCCGGAGATTGCCGGGCTCATCAGGGATGCCGCCGAGAAGGCCTGCCTCTTCGTGAACGAGAACGTGAAGAAGGACGACATCAAGGCCATCGAGAACTTCCGGAACGCCGGCGTGGAGATCGTGGAGCCCGATATGGAAGCCTTCAGGAAGGCCGTGTTCCCCATTTACGAAGAGCTGTGGGGCAAGGAGCTGTACGAGGAAGTCAAGAAGAACATGACGAAGTAGAAAAGAGAACCCGCCGGGCGGGAGGGGATTCTCTCCCCCCGGCCGGGTCCCTTTTCGGCCGCAGCGGCGGACTATTCCCCCGGAAGTGTGCTTTCGCGGCCTGTGAAGATTTTCATTCTTTTCGACCTGGAGGTTCGGGCCAAGGTGAAAATGATAAAAAAACTGCTCTACCACGCGGATGACATCGTTGCCTCCGCGGCGCTCATAATACTGGTCGGCAGCACCATCCTCGGGGTATTTTACCGGTACGCCCTGAGCGACCCCCTGGACTGGGTGGAGGAGGTCAGCCTCCTCTGCGTGGTGTGGTTCGTGTTCATCGGCGGCAGTTCTGCCACCAAGAGAAACGGCCATGTGGGCATCGATTTCGTCATCGCCCTCTTTCCCGCTTTCGTTCAGAAGGCGGCCTTCGTTTTCGTGCAGGCCATGTGCTACGCCGTCCTTTCCTTCATGGCCTGGTGGGGATGGCTGCTTGGCCTGCAGGCACAGCTCAAGGTGACCAACATGCTCCGCATTCCCTACACCTATATCGACCTGGCCGTTCCCGTGGGGTGCATTCTCATGATGATCCACCTGGCCCTGGGAACCAGGCGGAACTGGAAGGCCCTCTTCTCCCGGGAGAAGGAGGCGGCATCATGATCGTCGGCCTGACCTTCGTGCTGCTCCTGGTGCTGCTTTTCATCAACGCGCCGGTGTTCGTGGCCATCCTGGGAAGTTCCATTTTCTATTTCGTGGCCAACAATTCGCTCTCGTGGATGATGGTGGTCCAGCGGACCATCAGCGGACTTGAGTCCATTCCGCTCCTGGCCGTTCCCTTCTTCGTCATGGCGGGGGTGTTCATGAACTACACGGGCATCACCAGCAGGATGATCCGCTTTGCCGAGGTGCTGACCGGTCACATGCCCGGCGGCCTGGCCCAGACCAACGTGGTGCTGAGCACCCTCATGGGCGGCCTTTCGGGGTCGTCCCTGGCCGACGCGGCCATGCAGTCCAAGATCCTTGTGCCCGAGATGGAGAAGCGGGGCTACGGCAAGGCGTTCTCCTCGGCGGTGACGGGAGCTTCGGCCCTCATCACCCCCATCATTCCGCCGGGCATCGCCCTGATCATCTACGGCTTCGTGGGCAACGTGTCCATCGGGCGGCTGTTCCTCGCCGGAGTGGTGCCCGGAGTGATGACCTGCCTTTTCATGATGGTGGTCGTTCACTTTATCTCGAAGAGACGGGGCTATCTGCCCATCTACGAAAGACGCGCGGGAATACGGGAGGTCTTCCGGGCGTTCCGGGAGGCGTCGTGGGCCCTCTTCCTTCCAGTGGTGATCGTGGGGGGCATCCGGTTCGGCGTGTTCACCCCCACCGAGGCGGGCTCCATTGCCATTCTCTATGCCCTGGTGCTGGGGACCATCGTCTACCGGGAGATGACCCTGAAAGACCTGAAAACGGGTCTTATAGAGACGGTGACGACTACTGCCTCCATCATGCTCATCATCGCGGCGGCATCATCCTTCGCGTGGATCCTCACCTGGGAAAGGGTGCCCCAGATCACGGCGAACTGGGTGCTGTCCATAGTCTCAAGCCCCGGGATGTTCCTTTTGCTCATCAATATTTTCCTGCTGATCGTGGGCATGTTCATCGAGGGAAACGCCGCCATGCTGGTGCTCATACCCATATTCATGCCCATGGTGCAGGCCCTGGGGATAAACGATGTCCACTTCGGCATGGTGTTCATCTTCAACATGGCGGTGGGATCCCTCACGCCGCCCATGGGAACGGTGATGTTCACCACCTGCTCCATCACGGGGGCAAAGATCGGCGATTACATCAGGGAGTCGGTGCCCTTCTACCTGGTGCTGCTGTTCTGTCTTCTGCTGATCACCTACATCCCCCAGATTTCCCTGTTCCTCCCTAATCTGCTGTTCAACTGATTTCCGGACCTGCGTTCCGGCTGTGACAACCATCGAGGAGATGAAGACAATGAGAGCGTTCTGCATCGACGAACCGGGCAAGTATTCCTTCAGGGACATTCCCGTCCCCGTGCCCAGGGACGGAGAAGTGCTTCTCCGCATAAAGAAAGTGGGGTACTGCGGCAGCGACCTGAACACCTGGCGGGGCCTGAACCCCCTGGTGAAGTATCCCCGCATTCCGGGCCACGAGATCAGCGGTGTGGTGGAGCAGGTGACACGGGGCGTTCCCGCCGGCGTGAAGGTGGGGGACATCGTCACCGCCATGCCCTACACGAGCTGCGGGAAATGCTGGTCGTGCCTGAGCGGGCGGCCCAACGCATGCAAAAACAACGAGACTCTTGGGGTTCAGCGGGAGGGGGCTCTGACGGAGTTCATCGTCCTGCCCTGGGAAAAGATCGTCCACGGGGGCAGGCTGGATCTCCGGGAACTGGCCATCGTGGAACCCCTGGCTATCGGCATCCATGCCGGCAAGCGGTGCGACCCCAAGGAGGGGGACCATATGCTCGTCTTCGGCTGCGGCATGATCGGCATAGGCGCCGTCGCCGAGGGAATCAGGGCAGGGGCGAAGGTCATCGCCGTGGACGTGGACGATTCAAAGCTTGAAATGATGCGTTCCATCGGCGCAGCCTTCACGGTGAATTCTAAGAAGGAAAACCTGCAGGAGCGGGTTCTGGAGATCACCGGCGGGCACGGACCGGCGGTGGTTCTCGAGGCCATCGGTCTGCCGGAGACCTTCGTCCAGGCGGTGGACCTCGCCGCCTACTCGGGGCGGGTGGTCTTCGTGGGCTACGCAAAAGCCCCCGTGACCTTCGACACCAAGTATTTCATCCTGAAGGAGATCTCCATCCGGGGGTCCAGGGGGTCGGGCCGTCCCGACTTCGAGCAGGCCGTGGCGCTGCTCGAGTCCGGAGCCTTTCCCGTGGACAGGCTCATTTCGGCGGAGTTTCCCTTCGAAAAGGCCGGAGAGGCCATGGAGCAGTGGAACGCCAATCCGGGAGCGGTCTCCCGGATGATGATCTCCCTCGACTAGGGGATTTCCGGGACAGCCTGCGGGAAGGGAAAGAAGCGGGCCTTCCCCGCTGAAAGAAGGAAAGGAAGAAGAGAATGCCGGCCATTACAGATGTGCGCATATTCCGGGCAGTGTCTCCGCTGAGCCGCCCCATAGCCGATGCCACCCACTCCCTGACGGAAATTTCGTTTTACGTGGTGGAGGTTGAGACGGAGAGCGGCGGAACGGGGCAGGGATACCTGCTGTCCTTCCATTATTCGCCCCATGCCATCTCCGGCGCCCTGAAGGACATCCGTCCCCTGGTGCTCGGCCTCGAGCCCCACGAGACGGGAGTGCTCGCACATCGGGCGGCGGCGGAGCATGAGTATTTCGGCTGCGAGGGACTCCAGAAATGGGCCCTTGCGGCGGCGAACGTGGCCATGTGGGACTGCCGGGGAAAGATGCTCGGGGCGCCGGTGTGGAAGCTGCTGGGGAGCACCGTGTCCCGGGTTCCCGTCTACGGCAGCGGAGGATGGCTCTCCTACACGATCGGGGAACTTCTGGGCGAGGTCACGGAGTACCGGCGGCGCGGGTTCAACGCGGTGAAGATCAAGGTGGGCGGCGGCCTGGAGCGGGACCTGGAACGGCTCCGGAAGGTCCGGGAGGCCGTGGGACCGGGACTGAAGATCATGATGGACGCCAACCAGGGAATGAGCCTCCAGGATGCCCTCGCATTGTCGAGAAAGGCGGAGGATCTGGACATCTTCTGGTTCGAGGAACCCATCGACCACCGGGATTACGAGGGATATGCCGTCCTCCGGAGCAGGACCTCCATATCGCTGGCCATGGGCGAGCGGGAGTACGATACCCAGGCTTTGAAGGCGCTCATCGGGCGGCGGGGGATCGACCTCTGGCAGCCTGACCTGATCCGCATCGGCGGCGTGGAGGAATGGCGGAATTCGGCCGCCCTCGCAGGGGCTTATTCCGTCCCCGTGCTGCCCCATTACTACAAGGATTACGACGTCCCCCTGCTGTGCACCATCCCCAACGGCGTGGGTGCGGAGTCCTTCGACTGGATCGACGGCATCATCGACAACACCATGAGGATCGAGGACGGGTTCGCCTATCCCCGTACCGGCCCTGGCTGGGGATTCACCTTCAGGCGGGAGAGCCTGACGCCCGTGGAGTAGAGGGCTTCGGACGGACATTCGGAATTCGGAGGAGTGTGGCTGAATGAGCGGCATGAAGGCGCGGACGACCATGAAGGACATCGCCAGGGCGGCGGGGGTTTCTTCCGTGACGGTCCACAAGGCGATTTACTCGAAAAAGGGCGTGAGCAGCGAGACGAGGGAGAAAATCCTGAGGCTCGCCGAGGCCATGGACTATTCGGTGAACGCCGCCGCGTCGTCCCTCAAGCGGGGGGCTCTGCACATTGCGGTGGTTCTGCAGAGCGTCTCCAACCCGGTGAATTATTTCTTCCGCAGCATGTGGGCCGGAATAGACAAGGTTGAGCGGGCCCTTCTCGACTACAGGGTGAGGATTACCCGCTTCGAGTGCGGCGACGACTGGGTGAGCCAGGAGAAGATCCTCTCCGGCATCGCTGAGCGGAAGGACATGGACGGCGTGGTGATCCAGTGCTGGGACGAGACCCGGCTCAATGGGGTCATCGACCGCCTGTACGACCAGGGCATCCCGGTGGTGACGGCAAATTCCGACGCCGTGGGATCAAAACGCATCGCCTGCGTATCGGGCCCCAACGAAAGGATCGGGAGGCTTGCCGCCGAGCTTCTGAGAGCTTTTCTTCCCGGCGGGGGGAAGATCGTCATGGTGGGAGGCCGGCCCGGCGTGGAGATTCACAACGCCCACAGACGGGGATTCCGGGCCTTCATGGAAGAGACCGGATACTCTTTTCCCATAGCGGAAGTGGACGGCGACGGCGACCCGAGGCGGGTGAGGAACGACTTCAGCCGGGCCCTTGACGGGATAGAAGACGGAGGCGGCGTGTACGCCATCTCTTCCCGGGACACCCTTCTCGCATGCAGGGAAATACAGGAAAGGGGCCTTGCTGACAGGGTGCGCCTTGTGGGCAGCGACGTATTCCGGGAGCTCGTTCCCTTTTTTGAGCAGGGCATCCTCCGGGCGACGGTGTGGAAGAACCAGCAGGCCCAGGCGGAGCGGGCCGTCCTCGCGCTCTACCGGTACCTGACGGGGCGGCAGGCAGAATGGGAACCCATCGGCATCGGGGTGGTGCTCCGGAACAACCTGGAGGATTACCTGTAGGTTCGGCGGCAGTTCAGAAAAGGAGGCCGGCGCCGATTTTTTCCGAAAAATAACGGGATCGGGAGTGGTGGAAATGAAGGTCGTCAGGGCCGAGACATGGCTGTGCAGGCGCGAGGCCTCGTATTTCGACAGGAAAAGAACGGTGGGGGCCCCCATGCCGTGGGATGTGGTGGTGCTCCGCCTGACCACGGACGAGGGGTTTTCGAGCACGGTGGGGTGCCTTGCCGCCCGGTCGGGGAAGGTGGTGGAGGACTACCTCCACGAGACCATCCTTCCCGTGGTGCTCGGACGGGACGTGCACGACCGGGAAGCCGTCTGGCACGAATACTGGACGGTGGACCGGCACCTGACGTTTTTCCCCGTCTACCTGCCGGGCCCGGTGGACGTGGCCCTCTGGGAGCTTGCGGCTCTCCGGGCTGGCCTGCCTCTCTACAAGTACCTGGGAGGATACAGGAAGCGCCTGCCTGTGTACGCCAGCGGCCTGTTCCACGATGCGGCGGAGGATTACGTCAGGGAGGGGACATTCTACCGGGACCGGGGAATCCGGGCCTACAAGGCCCATCCCGGCGGCCCGTGGCAGAAGGACATGGAGATCCACCAGGCCCTCCGGGACGCCCTGGGCAAGGACGTGACCCTGTTCTCCGACCCCGTGGCGGAGTACACCCTCGACGAGGCGGTCAGAGTGGGCCGCCACCTGGAAAAACTGGACTACCGCTGGCTGGAGGAGCCCTTCCGGGATTTCGAGCTGGCGAAGTACAGGAGGCTCTGCGAGACCCTGGACATCCCCGTGGCGGCCACTGAGACCACGAGGGGGGCCCACTGGGGAGTGGCCCAGGCCATCGCCCTCGGCGGGGTGGATATCGTCCGGGCGGATGTCTCCTGGAAGAACGGCGTGACGGGTACCCTGAAGATCGCCCACCTGGCGGAGGCCTTCGGCATCAACTGCGAGATCCACACCACCACCATGGCCCTCATGGACGTGGCCAATCTTCATGTTTCCTGCGCCGTCCGGAACTGCGAGTTCTTCGAGTATTTTGTGCCGGAGGAGAACTTCCGCTTCCCCATGAAGGAACCCCTGACGATTTCGGAGGACGGCTTCATCGAGGTGCCGGAGGAGCCGGGCCTCGGCGTGGAAGTGGACTGGGACGGAATAGACAGGATGTGCGTCTCCCGCAGGGAGACCGTCTTTTCAGGCTGAGCCCGGAAGCGGGCCGGAAGAACGAAATCGGGAGGTCGTGCCATGAAGTGGAGCAGCGACAGGGAACTTTTCGCCCTGATGAAGGAAAAACTATATACGCCTGTGGTGGGGGACATCCTGGACTCCATGGGATACTACCACCAGTTCCTGCCCCAGGCGATCCGCCCTCTGAGGGATGACATGAAACTTGCCGGGCGGACCATGACGGTGCTCATGATCGATGTTTTCGGCGTGCAGAAAAAGCCCTTCGGCCTTCTCACCGAGGCCCTGGACCAGCTCGAGGAAGGGGAAGTCTACCTTGCCTCGGGAGGCAGCAGGCGATGCGCCTACTGGGGCGAGCTGCTCACGGCGGCATCCAGGACGCGGGGCGCCGTGGGCGCCGTGGTGGACGGCTGGCACAGGGACACGCCCCAGGTACTGGAGCAGAACTGGCCGGTGTTCAGCATGGGGTGCTACGCCCAGGATTCTTCGGTGCGGACCCAGGTGGCGGACTACCGGTGCAGGCTCGAGGTGGGGAACGTGACCGTTCTTCCCGGGGACATCGTCTTCGGCGACGTGGACGGTGTGCTTATTATCCCCTCGAAGGTCGCCGACGAAGCGGTGGAGAAGGCCCTGGAGAAGGCGGCGGGAGAAAAGACGGTCCGGAAGGCCATCGAGGCGGGAATGAGTACCACGAAGGCCTTCGAAACCTACAGGATCCTCTGATACACAGCGGCAGGGCATTGAGAAGAGAGAAGGGATGACAATGACGGAAAAGAACAGCCGGTTCTCCCTGGAAGGAGAACGGGCCCTCATCACCGGCGGAGGTACGGGGATCGGCTTCGGGATAGCGGAGTCCATGATACGGGCAGGCGCCCGTGTGGTGCTCGCCGGGCGCCGGGAAGAACTGCTGCGCACGGCCGCGGAAAAGCTGGGAGACAGGGCCGGATATATCGCCGGGGACGTGACGGACACACGGGGGGCGGAAGAGTTCGCCCGGACGGCGGAAGAAAAGTTCGGCCCCGTGTCCATACTGGTGAACAACGCCGGAATCCACCACAAGCAGCCCTTTCTCGAGACGGCCTTCGAGGACTTCGACAAGGTGCTGCGGACCCATGTCAGCGGCAGCTTCGTCATGTCCAAAGCCTTCGCGCCGTCCATGGCTGCCCGGAAGCATGGACATATCCTCTTCATCGCCTCCATGACCACCTTCATCGGCATGCCCCAAGTCATCGGCTACACGGCCGCGAAGAGCGCCGTGGGAGGCATGGTCCGGGCACTGACGGCGGAACTGGCCCCTCTGGGAGTGAGGGTGAACGCCATCGCCCCGGGGTGGATCAACTCGGAGATGATGCACAGGGCTGTGAACAGCGACCCGGAGCGGAAGGCGAAGATCCTCGGGCGGACCCCCATGGGCCGTTTCGGCGACCCGGAGGACATCGGCGACGCGGCGGTCTACCTCAGCAGCCCTGCGGCCTCTTTCGTCACGGGAGTGATTCTCCCGGTGGACGGCGGTGCGGTGACAGGATTCTGAGGGAACGGCACCGACCAAAAAGAACAGCGAAGGGGAGCCCGAAAGGGCTCCCCTGTTTTCATCCGCTCCTCCGGCACAACTCCCGCTTTCCCTGGGTTTACAGCAGCCCGGCGTACTTCCGGTACAGCCGGAGCCTTTCCTCCAGGGATTCTCGTCCGATAAGCCCCGTGGCCGTCTGGACGGAGTACATTTTTTTCGGAATCTTCACCGAACTGTGATTGAAGCCGCAGAGAGCCTTCCATTCGTATTTCCGGAGCAGGGCCTTTTCCGACATGGCCTGCAGTTTTTCCGCGTCCCACTCCAGGCCGAGGGCGTCCAGTCCGCTGAGGATTATCTCTTCATCGTAGACGCCCCGGGCGAAGAGGCAGATCATGAGGGAATTGAGCACCATGCGCCACCGGGCTTCCTTCACCTGGGCCCGGACCTGGTCTTCCAGCGGCTGGGCGGCGTTCAGGAGCTTCTGGTCGATGGAGTATCCTGTGTCGTCCAGGTGGGAGTGGCGCACCCCCATCATGCAGGTGACGGCAAAGTTCTCACCGGTCATGTATCCCCCCGGCTCCACGCCGCCGTACTGGACGGCCCATTCCTCCCCGCCGTATTTCCTGGCGCAGAAGGCGCACCCCTTCTCCAGGTCCCGGTAGAATTCTCCCTGTCCTTTTGCCATGCGTTCCAGCATTTCGAGATACGCCGCACCGTCTCCGAAGGAGAGGGGCAGATCTCCCGTTTCGGCGAGGGAAAGGGTTCCCCGGAGGAAGGATTCCGTGGCCCAGGCAAGGGTGCAGCCCAGGGAAATGACGTCCCACCCCTGCTTTTCCGTAACCAGGAGGAGCTTCAGAACGTCCTCGGGGGAGGAAAGGCTGAGCATGCTTCCCATGGCGTAGATCAGCTCGTAGTCGTAGGAGACCCTGTTGGTGCTGTAGTGGTACGGGGCGAACTCCTCCCGCAGTTCGGCGAGGTGGATGCAGCCGCACTGGCAGTGGGCGCAGGCCGTGTGCTGCACCAGGAATTCCCCGGCAAACCGTTCCCCGGAGATGTCATCGGCCCCTTCAAAGTTGCCCTGGGAGAAGTTCCGTGTGGGGAGCCCCCGTATCATGGAGAGGGGACGGACGTTGGCGGCGGTGCCCAGGTCGTGGTATTTTTTCATTTCCTTCGACCTGACGACCCGGTCGTACAGTATGTCATAAACGGCTTTGAACTCCTTCGGTTTCGCCAGGGGCAGGGTTTTCGTCCCGCTGACGACTATGGCCTTGAGGTTCTTGCTCCCCAGGACGGCGCCGAGGCCGAGGCGGCCGAAATGGCGGGAGCCGTCCACGGTGGCGCAGGCCATGGGAGAGAGCCGTTCCCCGGCGGGACCGATGCGGACAACTGAAATTTTTCGTCCCGTTTTGCTCTCCGCTTCCCGGAGAATCCGGTCGGTGGCCGTGGCCGACTGTCCCCAGAACGTGGATGCCGACTTGACGGCGACGGTGTCGTTTTCGATGGCCAGGTAAGAGGGGCGCTCCGCCCTGCCGGTGATGACCAGGGCGGCGATGCCCGCCTCCCGGAAAGACATGGCCAGCCGCCCCCCGGCGTGGGATTCTCCCAGCTCTCCGGAGAGAGGAGACTTGAAGAGGGCCGCGGTCTTCGTGGCCACAGGGTACAGGGCGCTGAAGGGACCGATGGCGAAGATCACAGGGCTTTCCGGGGCCAGGGGGTCGCCCTTCGGGGCTCCGTGCCGGAAAAGGAGTTCCGTGGCGGCAGCCGATCCGCCGAGCCATTCGGAGAAAAGCCGGTTGTCGTCGAGCAGCCGGCCTGTCCCGGAGGCCAGGTCCACGTGCAGGGTTCTTCCCTTCATCTCCGGTCGCCTCCTTCCGGTTTTTCGGTCATGGCGAGGACGTTGTTGGGGCAGTACTTTACGCACTGGCCGCAGAAGATGCACGGAATGGGATGCCGTTCCTCCTCGTCCCACTGAAGGGCGCTGATGGCACAGGCCTTAACGCAGGCGCCGCAGGAAATGCAGAGGTCTTTTTTGAGCCGCACGCCGCCGCCCGGAGCAACTGTCAGGGCTCCCGTCGGGCAGGCTTTCGCGCAGTCGGGGTCTTCGCACCGGGCGCAGACCCGGATGGAGAAGGCCCCCTCGACACCGGCGTAGCCCTTGACCCTGAGGGCCGCCTTGCCGCTGCCCCCGGCATTCCGGACCATCCGGGAGCAGGCGTACATGCAGCTGAAGCAGCCGATGCACTGGTCCCGGTTCACAACTCTCAGGTATTGAATTGCCATACATGTCACCTCTCCGTTTTTTCACTCTCCGCCATAATCCCCTGTAGTTTTATCCCTGTCAACTGGTAAAATAACAGCCGGAGCGCACGAGAACCGGTATATCCGGAAGAGAAGGAGTGAATGGTTATGAGAAGAAGGCTGTTTTTTACCGCCTTTCTGCTGGTGTTCCTCGGCAGTGCAGCCGCCTGGGGGCATCCGGCATGGAAGGGGGACCTGCGGAAAATTGCCGAGGTTGACGGCGTAGTGTATTCACTCTACGCTGACCGCACGAGGCTGGTGGACGACTGCGTCCCCGGGGCGGAGCAGGTGGCGGAAACCTATGTTCACCTGGTGATCCCGGGGCAGAACCTGATCGAGATACTGCAGTGGAACATTCGCCTTGACGGAAGTGAGTACCGTGTCCAGGATTCCTTTGACTATGCCCTTGACACGAAGGGACTGGTGGACCAGTGAACGATCTTTCCTGAGTGGGCCTCGTGGAGGCCCGTTGAGAAAGGATCCGTCCAGGAAAAGATCATCGCCGTGGTGTTCAGCATTCTGTCGGAAAAGAAATAATACGCCGGAAGGGGATGATGGTGTGGAGAAGGAAAAGCTGTTTTACCGCATGCTTGATGTGATCGAAGGGGATATCGTGCCCCTGACCGCCCGCGGAGTGGCTATCGGCTGCAAGGTCTTCGGCGCGGCGGTGCTCCGGAAGGACGACCTCTCCCTGGTGGTGGCGGGGACGAATCACGAAGCCTTTTCGCCCCTCTGGCACGGAGAGGTCTACACGATCAAGCTGTTCTACGAGCTCCAGGGGCACCCGGACCCGTCGGAGTGCATTTTCCTCTCCACCCATGAACCCTGCTCCATGTGCATCTCCGCTCTCGCATGGGCGGGTTTTCGGGAAATCTACTATTTCTTCGGTTATGAGCAGACCCAGGACGTTTTCAACATTCCCCACGACCTGAGAATGCTCCGGGAGGTCTTCGGCTGTGTTTCTCCCACGAAGGACAATCTGTATTTCAAGAGCAGATCGCTTCTTGATATAGCACAGGGGCTCCAGGAACCGGAAAAGGCGGAGGTACGGATAGCGAAATTACGGGAGATATATGCCGGACTCTCCGCGGTCTACCAGGCCGGAGAGAAGAAAATGGTGCTGAAGTAGGAGATCCTGTTCGAGCGCCGCCCCTTCGGGGGCGGTTTTTTTTCGGTGATCGTTCCGAAGATGCTGAATGAAAGCGAGAAATGTAAAGTTATAGTAAAGGCTATTTATTTTTTTAGTGATAAGCAGTATAGTCTATAACACAAAGCAAGAAGCAGTGTCACACATTCCGGGCTTGCAGGCCCCCGCTTTTCCACACCCTTTCCAGAGAGGATGAAACTCGTGAAAAAACTTGTCATTGCAGCAATCGCGGTACTCCTGGCCCTTTCTCTTTCCGTTCCCGCCTTCGCGGAATCCTATGTCCTCAAATCATCGGGGATTTCCTTTTCTCTTCCGGCTTCATGGGAAGCGAAGGATTCGAAAATGGGAACTATGTTCACCCCTCCGGATGGGGATGTGATGCTCATTTTCGGCGAAACCGAGGGAGAGGAAGCCTTCGAGCTGGCCATGGAAATGGTGGGTGACGTGGCTGAAGAGGTGGTGCCTGATCTCGAACTCGACGACGGCACCGAGCTTGACCTGAACGGCATACGGGCCATAGAATTCGGCGGTTCGGGGACATCCGACGGAACGGACGTGTTCGTCAGCGTCGTACTTATGGCGGGAAAAGGCGAGAGCATCGCCTTCATGTTCTCCATCGGCGAAGAAAGCGCCATGAACAAGTATGAATCCGCCATGATGGACCTGATCAATTCCTTTGCCATGGAAGAGGACGGCACCGGTTCATCTTCCGGTAAGACCAAGCCCCGTCCGCAGCCCCGGCCTGCACCCCAGCCGGGCGGCAGCTGAGGGAGCTGAGCAAACCCCCGTGCGGGGTTTTTGAGAGAAAACGGCATCGCAGTCAATGATGCCCCAAGAGCCTCCGGGAAACGGAGGCTCTTTTTTTCTGCCAGCCTCCCATGGTGTTGCGGATGGCAGATGCAGGAGCTTAGCCCGAACCTGATAGAAATGGACGAATTGCTATCAGTGAACAACCGATATCAAGAATCTCCTCCGCAGAGTTTTTTTCTCTTGCCCGGTTGCGAGTGCTATTTTCCGGCAATGTCGCCACATCAGGATTCCCTGCATTTGTCGGCGGTTTGTTCATGCCGGCAGGGAATGACAACTCCACAGGCTGTTTTTAAGCTCTGTTTTTCCATAATTCCATGAGTTTTGAAAAAAGGCGCTTGACACAATAGGAATGGGTATGTATTAATATACCTCAATTATTGGCTTTATGTTAACGATAACATGTTAACGATAACATATTTTCGGTTAACAAAGACATAAATCAAAGTATGAAGAATCGTACCGCAGGCAGTTTTTCACGCAAGGAGGGAATTCCGATGGTACGGGGCCCCAATCTCAGGGACGTGGCTCAAAGAGCAGGAGTTTCGGTTATGACGGTTTCCAGGTTCATTAATCAGTCCGGGTACGTGAACAAGGAAACCTCAAGGCGTATTGCGAATGCCATCAAGGAACTTCAGTACCGTCCAAACCAGATCGCTAAAAGTCTGCAGACCATGAAAACAGGGAATATTGCCGTCTTGCTCGGCAATGTCTCCAGCCCCATGTCAACCCTCGCCATAAAAGGCATCGAGCATGTCAGCTTTCAGAAGGGGTACAACCTTCTTGTCTGTAATACTGATTTTTCCGAAGAAAAAGAACAAAAATATCTTGATATTTTGATGCAGAAACAGATTGACGGCATGATTCTCGCCCCCTGCTCCAACAGAAGAGAATCTTTGCAGGAGGTGCTGGACAGGGGAATCCCCCTTTTGTTTCTCGACCGGCGTGTTCAGGGCATTCCGGCTGACTACGTCGGGTTTGATTTTGAGAATGACAGTTTCAGGCTGACGAGTCATCTCATCGATGTGGGATGCAAAAAAATAGCCATTCTCTGCCGGGAGGCGGATATTGTACACGAAAGCCCTCAGTTGAAAGGTTACACCCGGGCCCTGGAATCCGCTTCTATTCCCCTTGATGAAAAAAACGTTCTGTATTGTCATTCCTCATCAAAAGCGGGATATGAAGTCATGGAGGAGGCAATGAAAAGGTGCATGCCTGATGCTGTGTATGCGACATCGAGCGTTCTTGCGGCCGGGGTATTGAGGTTTTTCCGGGACAAGGCCATACGGATTCCCGAAGATTGCCTTGTCGCTTCCTTCGACTCTTTCGGCGAATATGACGACCTTATACGGCCGAATCTCACCTGCAACGAAGTGCCTGCTTTCGCCCTGGGAATCAGCGGGGCTGAGCTTCTGATGGACCGTATTTCAGGCGGGACTCCGGACACGGAACCCAGGCATGTTGTGTTTCCCGGAAAACTCCTCCTGAGAGAGTCAACATGGCGGGGGAGATGAAGATAAACCCGCTGAACCACCGGACATTTCAGCCTAAAGTTTCAGGAGAGGGAGTGATAGAAAACGGCAAAGGACACTGAATCGGCAAAACGAGAGGACCATGGAGAGCAACCGCTGACGGGAAATGAAAAACTGAGGAGGGAAAACAATGGAGAATTTCATGTGGCTGTTTGTCTGTATTGCAATTTTTTCTATCGGCGACCTTATGGGAACCATTACCAAGGCGAAGATTTCATCGGTTTTCGTCGCGATGTTTCTTTTTCTTATCGGTTTCATGACCGGTATCATTCCTCCCGATGTCATGAACAGAGCCTGGTTGACTGAAATAGGGAAATGGGCTGCTCCATTCATCGTATTCCATATGGGCACCATGGTACAGATGAACGAGCTGAAGAAGGAATGGAGAACGGTCATTGTCGCTCTCTGGGGTATGTTCGTGGCGGTGGGTGCGATTTACCTTCTCATTCCCATTATCGGAAAGGCTGCTGCCTATGTGAGCATCCCCATAATCAATGGAGGCATCGTGGCAACACAGATCATGACCACCGCAGCCATGGATAAGGCAGCCATGGTTGGCGGTTCGGCAGCTGACGTGCTGAAGCTTGCGGCTGCTCTGGGAACGGCGATTTTTGCCGTTCAGAAGCTCGTCGGCACCCCTCCGACGTCCTATTGCGCCATGAAAGAAGCCAAGGCTGTCGTCGAGGAATTTCGGGCAAAGAAAGCTGCGGGAATGCAAAAAGGAGAATCTGGTTCAGTTTCGGAGGAAAAGCCCGGTTTCTTTGAAAGGCACAACCTGGGCATTTATTACACTCCTTTTGTTTGCCTCGGGGCAACCGCATTTTTTGCGTGGATGTCCATGTACCTCGGCAGCATTACCCCCATAAACTACTCCATCTGGGCTCTGGTTTTCGGTGTATTCGCTTCCTATATCGGAATCGTCCCCCAGAATATCCTCGACAGGGCAAAGGCTTCAGGTTTGGTAACCTGCGTTGTGTTCACCAGCATTATCCCTTCTCTCGCCAAGATCCGGCTCGAGGATTTAAAACCCCTCGCCCTGCAGACCATCCTCATTTTTGGAGTTGTATTTCTGGCCCTCTATATCTTCATCTACCTCATCCCGATGTGGAAGATCGTGGGCAGCAAGAACCTGGCCCTCGGCCTTTCCATGACCCAGCTCCTGGGCTTCCCTGCCTTTTATCTCATTATCAACGAGGTTGCCGCTGCAGCGAGCGAAAACGAGGAGGAACGGCAGGCAGTGCTCGGAAAACTCATCCCGGCATTTGTTGTTTCAAACTTCATTTCAGTGACGAGCGTTTCGATCGTCATTGCGGGCGTTTTCGCCCCCATGCTGTAGCCCTTTGGGGCATTGGCGGCATGACATACAGTTAGAGAGGTGAAAAATTATGAATGACGTCCTTTCTTTTGATCCCCATCATTACCGCTATCCTTCCCACAGAAACGTTGTGTACGCTTCCAGGGGAATGGTGGCGGCTTCTCAGCCCCTTGCTGCCCAGGCAGGACTGGATGTTCTCAAGAAAGGCGGCAATGCGGTTGATGCAGCTATTGCCACCGCTGCCGCACTTACAGTTGTTGAGCCTACCGGAAACGGTCTGGGCAGCGATGCCTTCGCCCTGATCTGGAAAGACGGCAGACTTCATGGAATCAACGGAAGCGGATTTGCCCCAAAGAGCTGGTCTGTGGATTCATACAGATCTAGGGGCTGGGAAAAAGTGCCGACCTTCGGGTGGGCGGCAGCGACGGTTCCCGGCGCTGTGGCCACATGGTGCGAACTGTCGAAAAAAATGGGAAGACTTTCTTTGGCTGAGGTCTTTGCTCCGGCAGTTGAATACGCACGGAAAGGGCATGCGGTATCCGTTACCATGGCCTACAACTGGGAAAAAGCATTTCAGAAATACAGTACCATGCAGTCGCCGGAGTTCGGTGGCTGGGTCCAGACGTTTGCTCCTGGCGGCCGTGCGCCCAGGGCAGGCGAAATTTTCAGGTCGGAGGGGCATGCATCCACCCTGGAAATCATTGCCGGGACTATGGGAGACGCCTTGTACAGGGGGGCCTTGGGCGAAAAAATCGTGGCCTTCTCCGAGAAGACAGGCGGTTTCTTCACTATGGAGGATTTCGCCGCCTTCTCTCCGGAATGGGTGGATCCCATCAGCATCAATTACAAAGGATACGACGTGTGGGAAATCCCCCCCAACGGGCAGGGAATCTGTGCCCTGATGGCGCTCAATATTCTCAAGGGGCTGGAACTCCGGGAGAGGGATTCAGCAGATACATACCATAAGCAGATCGAAGCGATAAAACTTGCCTTCGCCGATGTCCACAGATATGTAGCGGACCAGCGCTTCAGTTCTGTTCCAGTCAGGGAGATGATCAGCGAGAACTACGCCGACGCCAGGCGAAAACTCATCGCTGAAAGGGCTGTCGACTTCAAGTCAGGTGACCCGATGCAGGGCGGAACCGTCTATTTTGCTGCAGCCGATGAAGAGGGCACTATGGTCTCCTTTATCCAGAGCAACTACATGGGCTTCGGGTCGGGGGTCGTCTGCCCTGGGACTGGTATCGCCTTCAACAACAGGGGAGCATGCTTTACCATGGATACATCTCATCCCAACGTTATCGCCGGCCACAAGCGGCCCTACAACACGATTATCCCTGCATTCCTGACAAGGGACGGGAAGCCGGTGGGGCCCTTTGGGGTCATGGGAGGCTTCATGCAGCCCCAGGGACATCTCCAGGTGATATCGAACGTGGTAGATTTCGGTATGAATCCCCAGGAGGCTCTTGATGCGCCCAGATGGCAGTGGACCGGCGGAATGAAGGTCGCCGTCGAGCCGGGATTCCCTGCTCCCGAGGCGTTGAAGCTTGCTGCCATGGGACATGAGATCGTTCCCGAAGTGACGTCCAACGATTTCGGCCGGGGAGAGATCATCTGGAAAACTGCTGAAGAATCCTTTGTCGGTGCGACTGAGCCGAGGACTGACGGAAGCGTGGTGGCTTGGTAGCAGATTCACGAAGAGAGGGGGCGGTCGCTTTGCGATTGCCCCCTGTTTAAAATATGGTACTCTTGGTTCGGTTAAGTGGAAATTCACGGAGCAAACGGAGAATTGGAGGGAATGTCCATGAATATCGTCACGTCAGATAAAAACATCTATGCCTTCAGCGCAGAGATGAAGCCCGTCCTTGAGGTTTCTCCCGGAGAGAGGATCCTCTTCGAGACGAATGATTGTTTTGCCGGGCAGATCGGGTCGGAAAACGACCTGTGCACTGAAATCAACTTCGATTACATCAACCCGGCCACCGGACCTGTGGCCGTCAGGGGGGCGGAAAAAGGAGACCTCCTCGGCGTGTTCATAGAGGATATCCGGGTGGAAGAGCAGGCCGTTTCAGTGGTCATTCCCGGAGAAGGCGCCCTTCCGGGAAAAGTGGAAAAGCCTGTTACCAGAGTGGTCATGATTGACGGGGAAAAAGGCACCTGCACCTTTGCAGGCATTACCCTGCCCCTGAAGCCCATGATCGGTGTCATCGGGGTGGCTCCTGAGGAAGGGAGCTTCCCCACCGGTACCCCGGCAGCCCACGGAGGAAACATGGACACCACCGATATCCGCAAGGGAACGACAGTCTGGTTTCCCGTGCGCCGGAGCGGTGCCATGCTTGCCCTCGGCGACTGCCACGCGGTGATGGGGGACGGTGAAATCGGCTGTTCGGGAGCGGAAGTACCCGCCAGGGTCACCGTCGTCCTGGACCTGCTGAAGGGGTTATCCGCTCCGTGGCCCATTGCCGTGACGGAGAAAGAGATCGTCATCATCGCTTCGGAAGAATCCATCGAGCGGGCCGTCACTTCAGCGAGCGAGGCCATGACCGACCTGGTGCGGAAAGCTCTGGGCCTTTCCTTCGAAGATGCCCTCATTCTGTGCTCCCTTTCCATGGACCTGAGGATCAGCCAGGTAGTGGACCCGAAGAAGACCGTCAGGGCGGCCATGCCCCTGTCCGTCCTGCCCTGGGAAAAAGCGAAGGCCGCTCTTGCCGGACGGTGAAGTACCGGGGAATCCCTCTCCCGGGATAACGTTCCCCCTCGTGTCGTCCTGAACCTAAATCCGCAGTTTCTCCTGGCAGAGGGAGTGTCGCCGGGCACAGCGCCCGGGCCGAGAAACCGACAAGGATGTCGGTTTCAGGTGCAGTTGTCAAGGACGACAATCTGCACCGGCGGCCCAAGCGAGCACCGGTGACGCTCCCCGCTGCCTGCGGATTTAGGCTGAAGGCCGGTGCGATTGAAAAAAACCGGAGAATCATCTAAAATCGAAAATGCACCGTACACGGAAGATGGTTCGAGATTCGGCGTTCCTGCGAAGATCCCTTCGCAGGAACGTTTTTGCCGTACATCAGGAAACGGAATGAAGGAGGAGTTGTTTTGGGAAAAGATCTTCTGGCCCTGTTCGTGTCCTTTGCGAAGACCGGGTCCGTAGCCTACGGCGGAGGGCCGTCTATGGTGCCCCTGCTGAAGGCCGAGGTGATCGAGCGCCGGAAATGGATCGGCACGGAGGATTTCATGGATGCCCTGGCTATCGGCAATGCCCTCCCCGGGCCCATTATCACCAAGATGGCAGCCGCCATCGGATACCGGAAGGCCGGGTGGCCGGGAGCACTGGTGGCCCTTGCGGGGATCATTCTGCCGAGTGCCCTTGCCCTGCTGGTCCTGATGGGGTTTGTCTCCCTTGTGAAGGACAATCCCCTGGTGACGAGCATGCTGCGGGGACTCCGTCCCGTGGTGGTGGCCATGCTTGCCTACGCGGCCTGGGACATGGGGCCGAATGCGCTGAAAAACCGGACCACCTGGGCGATCTGCGCCGTTTCCCTGGTCCTGATGATTTTTTCGCCCCTTCACCCCGCTCTGATCATCGTTGCCGGTGCCGTGGCGGGTATTGCGCTGAAACTGTAGGAGGGCGGGCCATGATGGTTATCAGCAGGGAAATGCCTGCCTGGAAGGGGAGAATGTGAGATGAGCGCGGTTCTGGCGTTGTTCTGGTCTTTTCTGAAAATAGGGTGTGTGGGGTATGGCGGCGGGCCGTCCATGGTCCCCCTCATCAAGGAGGAAGTGGTGAACATCCAGCAGTGGATGTCCGTCACCGACTTTGTGGATATTCTCGCCATAGGGAATGCCCTTCCGGGCCCCATAGCGACAAAGATGTCGGTGGTGATAGGGTATGACGTCGGCGGGGCTCCCGGCGCCCTTGCCGCCCTGGCGGGAACGGTGCTTCCGAGCGTCATCGTCCTGATCCTGCTCCTGAGGTTTGTGGCCATGATCAGCGGCAACCCCAGGGTCACGAGCATGCTGAAGGGGCTTCGCCCCGTGGTGGTGGCCCTGCTGGCCTATGCCGCCTACGACATGTCCTTCGGCTCCCTGACGGGGGTTCTGACCTGGATCATCGGAGGGGTGACCCTGCTCCTGATGATTTTCACGAAGATCCACCCCGCCCTGTTCGTGGTGGCGGGCGCCGTGGCGGGAGCTCTGCTCGGGCTGTAGGCGGAGCGGAAGCCTGAAAGGAAAACAAGGGGCAGGCCCGTTCTTCGGAGCCTGCCCCTTTCGCTATTCTTCGCCGGCGGTGAGGAACCGGTCGAACCACTCCGTCATCTTCCTCAGGCGGGTGAGCCTTGGCCGCGGACGTCCGCTCCGGCTGAGCTCGTGGTTTTCGCCCCGGAAGACGCAGATCTGTGTCTCCACGCCGTGGAGCTTGAGGGCGGTGAACATCTGGAGTCCCTGGGTGAGCTCGCACCGGTGGTCCTCCTCGGAATGGATGAAGAGAGTGGGGGTCTTCGCCCTGTCGGCGTATTTCAGGGGAGAGTGCTGCCAGAGTTTTTCATGGTCGCTCCAGATGTCGGCCCCCTGTTGGTCGGGAACGAAGTAGTAGCCGATGTCGGAGATGCCCATCTTGGAGATCCAGTTGCTGATGCTCCTCTGGGAGGCGGCGGCCCTGAAGCGGTCCGTGTGGCCGATGATCCAGTTGGTCATGTAGCCGCCGTAGGATCCGCCCGTTACGGCCAGTTTGTCTCCGTCCACGAAGGGTACGTTGTCCACGATCCAGTCGGTGAAGGTCATGAGGTCGTCGTAGTCCACGGTGCCGTATTTTCCCCTGATGTCGTCGAAGCCGTTGCCCTTGCCGTCGCTGCCCCTGGGGTTGCAGAAGAAGACCGCGTAGCCCTTTGAGGTCCAGTACTGCATTTCATGGAAGAACACGTCGCCGTAGACAAACTTCGGGCCCCCGTGGATATTGAGGATGGAGGGATACCGTTTCCCTTCCTCGAAGTTCACCGGCTTCATATACCAGCCGTCGAGGGGTTCTTCCGTGCCGTTGTCCACCATCACATGCTCGGGGACGGACAGAAGGCACTCTTCGGCGACCCAGTCGTTGAAATGGGTGAGCTGCCGCTCTTCCCGGCCGTCTGCTAGATAGAGCTCCTGGAGCTGCAGTCCCTTCATGCCCACCACGGCGGCCCTGCCTCCCCGGATTCTCCAGTCGTCCACGGAGAAAAGCTCCGAGGTGAACTGTTCCACCTTTCCTGATGCGTCCACGGTGTGGAGGTGGGAGCGGAAGTTGTCAGTGGAGACGAACCAGGCCCTGCCGCCTTCAGCGGAGAAGGCAAGGTTCAGGTCGGTGGAGCCGTAGCGGCAGTCGGAGCCGACGGAGTTCCTGAGTCCCCTGTCGAGCCCGGGGGTGATGCAGAGGGTTTTTCCGTCGCCGACCAGGTGGAATTTCACGTTCTCGTTGACTCCGTGGGCGGCGTAGTTGCTTCCTGTGACCAGGATCTGCCCGTCCAGCCAGCCAGCCCACCTGCAGGAGAAGCCCGTTCCGGGGAGGATTTCCCGCACGTTGCCGCCGGCCGTTTCAATTTCCACCAGGGCGCTGTACTGGCCCCTGACGTCCGTAAAGATCGGGCCCCAGACAAGGATTTTTTCGCCGTCTTCAGACAGGGTGTAATTTTCAGCGTCCAGAAGGTCGGGGGTAAGCTGTTTTTCCGTTCCGTCGGGGGCGTAGCGGTACAGCCGCTTTCTCTTCTGAGCCGTGTAGCCCTTGCCGTTGGAGCAGAAGGGCACCTGGTCGAAGAACATCATGTCCGCATCGTAGGGGTTGTCGAAGGGGGGCTCGTCCACGCCAAGGGCGATCAGGGAACCGTCGGCCATGGGGGAAAGGGAGGAAAGCACCCTCGGCAGGGTGCGGAGGTGTGTGGCTTCGCCGCCGGAGATGCCGATGACGTAGAGGGCCGTTTCCGTCTTTTTCGCGTCGTTCCGGCTGCTGGAGAAAAGGACGGAACGGCCGTCGGGCATCCATGCGAAGGCTTTCTCCCTGCCCGAGGACGTCAGCTGCCGGAGCGAGTCCGAAGGCAGGTCGTACAGCCAGAGGTTGGATGTATAGCTGTTGTTGTCGTAGTCGGCCTGGTGGACAAAAAAGCAAACGGCGCTGCCGTCAGGGGAGAATTCAGGCGCGGAGAGAAAGCGGTACCGCAGGAGATCGGTAAGCTCGACTGGTCTTTTCAAGTGGTTTACTCCTTTTCAGGGAATTGTGGGCGAGGCATCATGCCGGGGGACAGGGCGGACTAGCCTCCCCCGATGATGGGAAAAACAGCCACGTTGTCACCCTCGGAGAGGTGCGTTTCTCCTCCTCCGGTATGGGCGATGTGCCGTCCGTTGACAAGAACGATGAGCCTGTCGGAGATATTGTCTCCATCGAGGGCTTCCTCCCGGAAATCCGGACCGTAGCGGTCCGAGAGCTGAAGAAGGAGTTCCATGACGGTATCGGCGCCTTCTGCCGCGGTTTCTTTTTCCCGGGTGAGATCCCGGATGGTGGCGAAAAACAAAACTTTTATCATGGAAACATCATATCCGAAAACCGGCTCTTTTTCCAGAGCGCAAAAAAGCCCCTCCCCGGGTTCAGGGGAGGGGCTTTCGGCAGCAGGTCTTACTTCAGTCCCAGTTCCTGGAGTTTCGCATCGGTGGGAACGCCCTTTTCATCCCATCCGCGGGCTTTATAGTACTCGGGCAGCATTTCGGGAAGGCGGCTGAGCATTCCCTTGGAAGGACCGTCGGGAATGGGCTCCTTGAGCAGCCTGTCGGGAAGGGTGTCTTCCTTCGCAGGATCGAGGCCTTCGCGGAGGTTGAACATACGCTCGATGTTCCAGATGCGGTCTCCCGCCTGCAGGGCTGCGGCGCCGTCATAGTCGAAGCCCGTGGCTGCCTTGAGGAACGCTGCATAGTCGTCGGCTCCGAGGGCGAAGGAGGTGAAGAGGCACATGCCGGAGGCGTCGATGGCCGCGGTGAGATTCTGGAAAATCATGACCCATGTGGGCTTTGTGCTGATATCCACGGGGTCGAGCTTCTCGGGAAGTCCGAGGACTTCGGGGGAGATGGTGTAGCCTCTCACGTGGCATCCTCCCCGGTTCGACGTGGCGTAGTTCAGGCCGATTCCCTGGATGGCCCGTCCATCATAGGCGGGCATCTCCTGCTTCTTGACGGTCATGGAGAACTCGGGGTGGCCGTACATTTCGCACAGCCTGTAGGAGCCCTCTGCGAGCTTCTTGCCGAGGCCTTCCACGAGCCCCATCTTTTTCGTCCAGTAGGTGACGGCGTCATCGCTGCCGAAGCGGAGCTCGGGGCCGCCTTCCAGTTCTTCCTTTTTGATCAGTCCCTTTTCGTAGAGCTCCATGGCCGCCGCGATGGTGACACCGGCGCTTATGGTGTCGAGGCCGTATTCGTTGCAGAGATAGTTGGCCTCGATGATGGGCTCGAGACGTTCGACACCGCAGCAGACGCCGAAGGCGAAGATGGTCTCGTATTCAGGGCCTTCGCCCTCGCGGTCGCCGACCTTCGTGACCCGGCCGCAGCCGATGGGGCAGCCGAAGCAGGAGTATCTCTTGGTGAGGAAGTCCTTGGCGAGGGTTTCGCCGGACTGGGTGTCAGCCTCGGGGAAGTAGGCTCCCTGCCAGTTGTTCTTGGGGTAGCCGCCGAGCTGGTTGATGATGTTCACGAGGACCGCGGTTCCGTAGGTGGGGAGGCCCTGGCTGGTGACGGGGTTGGTCTTCAGTTTTTCCATGGCCCCGGCGAGGACGGCCTTCATCTCATCCTGGTTTTCCACGTACGGGCGGGCGCTGCCCTTGACCACGACCGCCTTGAGGTTTTTGGAGCCCATGACGGCGCCGACACCGCTCCGTCCTGCAGCCCGGTTCTTGTCGTTCATTATCGCCGCGATCTTCGAAAGCCTTTCACCGGCGGGGCCGATGCAGGTGACCTTCGCCTTGGAATCGCCCACGGCTTCGAGAAGGGCGTCGGTGGCCGCATGGCTGTCCTTGCCCCAGACGGCGGCGGCGTCGCGGATCTCCACCTTGTCGTCGTTGATCCAGAGATAGACGGGTTTAGCCGCCTTGCCCTCGAGAATGATCATGAACCAGCCCGCCCTGGCGAGCTCGGCTCCCCAGAATCCGCCCGAGTTGCTGCTGGCGATGCATCCAGTGAGGGGACTCTTGGTGATGACCATGTACCGTCCGGCGGAGGGAGCTCCCTTGCCGGTGAGGGGGCCGTTGGCGAAAATGAGCTTGTTCTCGGGGGAGAGGGGATCGGTGCCTTTGGGTACCTCGTCGTAAAGCACCTTCGTGGCATATCCGCGGCCGCCTATGTAGTCCTTCAGGGTTTTTTCACAGAGACTCTCGCTTGCGACGGTTCCGTTGGAGAGATTGACGCGCAGTACTTTGCCGAACTTGTCCATATCTCTTCGCCTCCTTGATTTTGTGCATCCTGTATTTTGAAAGGGGTGAAATGAAAAAAGGAGGACCACCGGCTGAAGCCGGCTGATCCTCCTTTGCAAATGCGGCAGGAATGGAAATCGCTTTCCAGACCCAGTGCCTGCAGAATCTTCTGGAGATTTTGCAGGTCGAAGGCATATTCATTTTCGGGGAATGATTCTGCTCACCCCTGTTACTTTTTATACCAATTTGTGAAGTCTGTCAATTCTTTGGGGTAATCTTTCCTGTATAATTCCGGAAACGGAGGTGAGTGTCGGTGAGCTGGTTTGATACTGTGGTGTATTCCGCTGAGGCGGTGGGCCCCTGGAAAATGGTATCCTTTCTGGAACTCAGGAAGGCTGCTGCCATGGAGGGACTTTCTCCCGCCGAAGCGGAGATTTATTGTCTCGAAAACGGCTACGTTCCGTCGAGATATATCCGGAGCATGGGGACTCTCGGACCCGACGGTCAGCTTCGCCTGCTCTCGTCCTGCGCGGCCGTTATAGGCTGCGGCGGCCTGGGGGGGCTCGTGGGAGACCTGCTGGCCCGGGCGGGGGTGGGGCGCCTCGTATTTGTTGACGGTGATGTTTTCGACGAAACGAACCTGAACCGGCAGCTCCTTGCAACGGAGGAGCTGCTCGGTAAATCAAAGGCAAGGACGGCGGCAGCAAGGGCCATGGAGATCAACGGTGCCGTGGAGGCCGAGGGAAGGCAGTGCCGATTCGACTCCTTCACGGCGGAGGGAATTCTCGAGGGCGTGGATCTGGCGGTGGACTGTCTCGACAGCCTCACATCCCGGAGAGTACTGTTTGCGGAGTGCGCTTCCAGGGGGATTCCTCTCGTTTCGGGAGCCATCGCCGGGTTCTGGGGGCAGGTGGGTGTCGTACTTCCGGGAGACGAGACGCTTACAGGGTACCTCGCCGGCGAGTCGGATACGGGAGTCGAGACGGAAACAGGCAATCCGCCCTTCACCCCCGCCCTTGTGGCAGCCCTGGAATGTGCCCAGGCAGTGAAGCTTCTTACGGGGAAGGGAACGGTTCTCGCGGAACAGCTCCTGTGGATCGACCTCGCCGATGACGAGTTCACCCGCCTGAGGCTCCGCTAGGGGAGGAAACTCAGCGGGGGCCCCATTCCTTTCGTAATTCGGCCAGCAGGCGGTTGACCTCCGATATGAGGGAGTAGAGCAGGGAAGGGAGTCCTTCAAGAGCCCTGCTTTTTGCCGTGTCCTCCATGGCTTTCGCAAGTCCGGCTGCCTTTTCCGCCCCGAAAAATGCGAGGTTGCCCTTTAACCTGTGGGCATGGGATACCAGCAGAAGGCGGTCGCCATGAGCGACCGCCCGCTTCATTTCCGCCATGAGCGGGGGGGTCGTCTTCAGGAAAATTGCAGCGGCTTCCGCCGCCGCTTCCCGGTTTCCTCCGGTTGCGGAGAGCAGCGGGGATTCTTCCTCTCTTTCCCGGGCCGTCAGGAATTCTCTTCCGGGCAGAAGGGATGAGATGGTCCGCGCCATGGCCTCAGGTGAGGAGGATTTTGGCAAAAAACCGTCCATGCCTGCTTCGAGGCATCTCTTCCTGTCCTCTTCTTCCAGGGAGGCGGAAACGGCCAGAACGGGAACCCTCCGGCCCTTTTTCCTTTCCATCCGCCGAAGTGCCCGGGTTGCCTCCATTCCGTCCATTTCGGGCATCTGGATGTCCATGAGAATGATGTCGAACCTGTGCTCTTCAGCGAGGGCAAGGGCCTCTTTCCCGTTGGAGGCCGTCATGACCCTGAAATCCAGGGCTTCCAGGTTTGATTCCATGATCCTGGCGCTCAGGGGGTTGTCCTCGGCCAGAAGGGCGAGGGACGGTGTTCCTCCGTCCTCTTCCGGAGAGGAGTCGATGAAGGTCATGGCAAAGGACGGGCTGTTTTTTGCCTCTCCCGCGGAGAAGAGTATTTCAATACCTTCCGGAAGGTTTCGCCTGGCGACGGCGGAAAGTATGATCTTCCCGTTTCCTGCCCCGGCTGCTTTCCCGATGATTTCATCCAGCATGTGCTCCAGCATGAGCGGGTCTCCTTCCACGAGGGAGGGAACCGACGGGTCGATTTCCACCCTGGCGGCAGAAGGCGCTCCTTTCGCTGCAGCCGATCCTGCAGCTGGGAAGCAGACCGAGGTTATGGAGAAGAGTGCCGCTTTCTCCGGTGCTTTTTTCTCGTCCGGAAGGAAGGAAGGACCGCCGAGAAGGGAAAGGGCCTCTTCAGCCAGGCGCCTGATTGAAGCGGAGCGATCGGCGGCGCTGTGGGGCGGCATGGTTTTTGTTTCTGCATCTCCGGTGAGAAGAAGAATTTCCTCCAGGCACCGTCGGATTTCGCGGCGCTCCCGCCCGGAGGCGCCCGGTATTCCCGCTGATGCCGGTGCTGAAGGGCGGCGTCCTGTCATTTCTTGCCCGGGGTAGTGTAGCGTTTCAGAGGACGGCCGCTGGTGCGGTATTCGAAACTGATCTCCGCCAGCCCTTTTTCTGCGAGGTATTCGAGGTATCGCCGTGCCGTGGAACGGGAGATGGAGAGCCTGTCGCCCAGTTCCAGGGCGGTGGGGCTGCCGGATTCGCCCAGGGTTCCCGCGACCAGGGCGAGGGTCTCCTTCTGGAACCCCTTGGGAAGGACTTCTTCTTCCCCGGCAGGGCCGGAAGACCGATGCCCGATCTCGAAGAAGGCGTCAACTTCTTCCTGGGTCGTTTCATCCCTGACGGCACGGAGCCGCATCCTGTGTTCCATGTAGTTTTCCAGGGATGCCCTGAATCTCTGGAGGGAGTACGGCTTGATCATATAATCGAAGGCTCCGAGAGTCCGTGCCCTGGAGACAAGATCGGCTTTTTTTCCTGCGGAGACGAGGATTACGTCGGATGTATTTCCCCTGGACCTGAGTCTTTTGAGGGCTTCGAGGCCGGAGAGGCGGGGCATGAAGATGTCCATGACGATAAGGTCGGCGGTGTTTCTTTTGAAGAATTCGAGAAGCTCGAATCCGTCGCTGACGGTTCCCGCGACTGCGAAACCTGACAGCTGGCGGACGGCCTGTACGTGGAGGCTGCAGACCATGGGATCATCCTCTGCGATGAGCACCCGCACGGGAAGTTGTAAATCCATACGTATCCTCCCCTTTCGGGGTTATTATAGGCCCTGGTCACGAAACCGTAAACAATATGAACAAAATGACCTGAATGCCCAATAGTCTTGGCTTTTCTTATGTCAGGACCGAAAATACAACTACAAAATACGATCACTTCGTTCGGTTGATGAACTTCCCCACGCACGGGTCCCGCAAGGCGAACGGTCCGCCCCAGACCTTCGTTTCTGCGGGGCCTCCTTTTTTCTACCCCTCCTTTTTCCTCCTTTTTCCGGTATTGACAATCCTTCGGGCCGGAGGCAATATGAAGGCCAAACGAAGGAGGACGATAGAGAATGTTTTTTGCCCGTTCAGTAGCTCCCCTGATTTTGTACGGCTGCTCCGCCGTTCTGGTTCTGCTGGGGTTCAGGAGAATCCGCCTGGGAAGTACTCTCAAGGGTGTCATTGATATCGTGGGCGCAGGGGCCATTGCCATCATGGGGTGGTCTTTGGGAAATCCCTGATTCCGTTTTTCTTTTCCCTTGCTCCCGAAAGTCCCGTGAGTGGCGGGAGGTTCAGCATTTCTGCCGTTTTTTTCCCCTCCGTTTGTGGTACACTTTTCCAGTTTTGACGCTGTCTACTATGCGCACCATCCAGGGAGGAATTTCTATGAAAGTGTTTCGTACTCTGAGTTCCGCACTGCTCGTCCTGCTTCTTCTCGTCTTTGCCGCCGGCGCCGAAACGGCGAAGACCGGCGATCCTGCTCCCGAAGTCAAGGCCGCCCCTTCCGAGGCGAAGGCTCCCGCAGATCCCCAGACCGTTATGGCTCGGGTGGGGGAGACGGAAATCCGGCTGAAGGACGTGAGGGAAATCCTGGGCAGGCTTGATCCCCAGAGGGCCGCCATGTACGACAACGAGATGGGGCACCGGGCCATTCTCGAGGAAATGGTCAACATGGAGCTTTTTCTTCTTCTCGGCAGGGAGCTCGAAGTGGAGAAAGACCCCGGTTTTGTCGAGATGCTGGAAAGCGTGAAAAAGGATATCATCCGCAGGTTTGCCATCGACAGGGTGATGAAGGACGTGAAGGTCACTCCTGAAGAGATCGCCGAGTTTTATGAAAAGAACACGGAGAATTTTACCGTTCCTGAAAGCGTGAGGGCCTCCCATATTCTCGTGAGCGGAGACCAGGAAATGGAGAAGGTCAGGGAAGACCTGAAAGCGGGCATGTCCTTCGAGGATGCGGCAAAGAAGCATTCCGTCTGCCCGTCGAAGGAGCAGGGCGGAGATCTGGGCTATTTCTCCAAAGGACAGATGGTCAAGGAGTTCGAGGATGCCGCTTTCGCCATGAAGGTGGGCGACGTTTCCGCCGAGCCCGTGAAAACCCAGTTCGGCCTTCACCTGATCAAGCTCGTCGAGAAGAAGGACGCCTCGGTCCGCCCCCTGGAAGAGGTAAGGGCCGAACTCGTAGAAGCCCTTGAAAACGACAAGAAGGGAAAGATCTACCAGGACGAGCTTGCCAGGCTGAGAGAAAAGTACAAGGTTGAGATCGTCGGGGAAAAGAAAGAAGAAACAAAGGAAGAAGTGAAGGAAGAAAAGGCCCGGGAGGCAGGCAAGTAGGTTTTCGGGGCTGAGGAAAGAACTCTGCGGGGAAGGTCCTGAACGGGCCTTCCCCTTTTTTCTTGGGTCAGGCGAGGCTGTCCCGGAAAGCGAACCTGTTCTTGCCCATGTCCTTGGCGGTGTACATGGCCACGTCGGCGTGTTTCATGAGGTCCTGGACCGTGGAGCCGTTGTCCGGGGAGAGGCTGATGCCGATGCTGGCGGTTACGGAGATCTCCTTTCCCGCAAGGAGCGCTTTTTTCGACACTCGGCGGAGGATGCGGGCCGCCAGATCCTCCACGGTTTTCCGTGACGGGGGCGACGGCACGACGATGGTGAATTCGTCGCCCCCCATACGGGCCACCGTATCCCTGTCGCTCACTTCCAGTTTCAGCCTCCGGGCGATTTTCTGCAGCAGTCTGTCGCCCATGTCATGGCCGAGGGTGTCGTTGACGCCCTTGAATCCGTCCAGGTCCATGAAAAGCACGGCCACGGGCTCATCCCTGTCGAGGGCCTCCTGGAGGCGGGCGGAGAAAAGATCCCTGTTGGCGAGCCCGGTCAGGGCGTCGTGGTAGGCCCTGTACCGCACCTCGGCCTCCATGCGCCGCCGTTCCTCGATTTCCTTCCTGAGATCCTCGTTCGCTGTTTCCAGCTCCCTGGTCCGGATATCCACCTCACGTTCCAGGTTGTCCCGGTAGATGGAGAGCTCTTCCCTGGATTTTTCGAGGTGGTAGACTTTCTCCTGGAGGCTCATGTTCAGCTCGTCGATCCTCGCCCTGAGGAGAAGGTTGTCCGCCAGTCCCGCCGCGGTGGCGAGGACGATGGAGAGAAAATCGGGAAAAGACGGTTCGTAGTCTTCGTCTTCGTTTTTCTTTTCGATGACGGCGAGAAACAGCCCGAGCACTTTCGACGGTGATGAGAGGGAATGGAGGAAAAGTTTCCCCTGTCCGCCGGGCCGGGAAACAAGAATGGGTTTTTTCCTTCTGAGGGTCCAGGCCACGGTCCTGTCTTCGATAAGGGGGAGGAGTTCCCGTTCGAGGGTCTGTTCCTCACCCTGAGGGTCTGCGAAGGCAGGGTAGAGGGTTCCGTCCTCCTCGCCGGCAAGAAAAAAAGCCAGGGAACCGAACCGCTCCATGGACCGCAGTTTCGATGCCGTCTCCCGGAGGACTTCCTGGAGGGAGTCGAGCCCCGTGAGCGACACCGTGAAGGCGTTCAGGTCGAGGGCCGTTTCAAAGGCATGAAGGGCCGCCTTTCTTTCCAGGGAAAGAAAGGAAACCCGTTCTTCCAGAAGCATTATGGTTCTTTCCATATCCATTTCGCTCCACCCCTCTCCGGGATGATGGCTTCGACGCCCCTGCAGGGACTTGTCCATTATACGATGGTATAACCCTTTCCGTATCGGGACCCTTTTTCTTTTTTCGCTCTATGGTAGGATAATATGGATGTTTTGCAAGGAGGTTTTTCAATGAAGAAAACACATCATCCCGGACGGACACAATGGACCTTGTAGGGCTTCTTCTCATTTTCTGCGCCAGGATCGTGGATGTGAGCTGCGGCACGGTCCGCATCCTGTTTCTCGTGAGGGGAAAGAGAGCTCTTGCGGCCGCCATCGGCTTTGTGGAAGTGATGGTGTACCTGACGGCCCTGGGACACATCCTCGGCGGCGGAAGAGAAATGAGCCTGCTTCAGATGGTGGTCTACTGCGCCGGCTTTTCGTCCGGGAACTTCATCGGCTCCATGCTTGAGGAGAGGCTGCTGAACGCCTATGTACTTCTTGAGCTCATCATGGACAGAACCCCGGAAACGAAGGAAATGATCGAAAACATCCGGCAGGACGGCTATGGCGCCACGGTGCTCTACGGCCGGGGCCGCAACGGCGTGAGGACGATCATCAAGATAATCTGCAGGCGAAGCGACATCCCTGTCATCACTGCCCACACGAAAAACAGGGGATTCATCTGCATCACCGATGTCAAGGGCTGCACGGGCGGATATTTCCGCCTGCAGCGGAAGTGATTTCATGGAGCATCTTTCTTTGGAAGGAAGGGGTAAAACCCGATGAACGAGAGTTTTGAAAAGCCCCTCGGCAATGAAGGAACCGATAAAATCAACTTCCTGATCCAGAAGACCATCCGGCTGGAGAAAGACTCCGCCCGGTGGAAGCGCGAGGAGGCGGCTCTCCGGGATATGGAGCGCCGGTACCTCGCCCTTTCGGAAAACCCGGTCTTCCTCATGATGATCCTCTCGGGAGGAAGGGTGACCTATCTCAACGGGAGGGGAGAAGCCTTCTTCGGTTTTCCCCTCAGGGAACGCCCGAGGTTCCTCCTGACGGACTACGTGGCGCCGGGATACTGCGTCGAGGTGGAAAAATTTCTGGAACAGGGCGGCGGAGCCGAACTCTGGGAAAGGCGCGGGTCCTTCCCTGTGGTTTCCGAAGGGGGAGTTGAGAGGTGGCTCGATATGGCCGTCACCCCGATGGAATACAGGGGTGAACCGTCAATGCTCGCCGTGGGGTGCGAGATTCCGGCACCGGGGCGGAATGACCCCGCGGAGGAAGCGGATGCTCCAGCCGGAATTCCCTGGTCCGCGGAAAACCTCCTGGCGGCGGTTACCGACAGGGACTGCGTTCTGCAGTTCATGACCGAAGGCTTCCGGAGAGAAGCCGTCTCCATGTGGAAAGATCCCCCTGAAGCGGGACGCTCCATGCTGGAACTGCTTCCCGAAGGGGACAGGGGGCTTCCCTTCCGGTTGGCCGTAGAAAAGGCCCTTGCCGGAGAAGGGGCCGAGATAGGCCAGGAGGCCGGAGAAAAGTTTTTTTCCATCTCCTTCGCCCCGGTCTTTTCCCCGGAGGGGCAGATATCGGGCATTTCGCTGGTGCTGTGCGAGAAGACTGGACAGCGGGCTGCCGAGAGAAAAATCCGTGCCGAGGAGGAGAAATTCCGCAGGCTGTTTTCCCTGGTGTCCGACCTTGGAGTAATCGTCGGCAGGGACGACGGGCGGATCATGGAATGCAACAGGGCGTTCCTGGAACGAACGGGCCTTTCGGGAGAAAGGCCCGAGGGGAAGACCCTGGGCGATCTGGGGTTCCTTCCCTTCGGATCTCTGAAAAACGCCCTTTTCTCGGGAATCGGCGAAAAAGGCTCCGTCCGGGAGATGGAACAGAGCGTCACGCTCCCCTCCGGCGAGACCGTTCCCGTTCTCCTTTCCGCCATTCCCCTCGAACGGGGCGGCAGGCAGGTCCTTCTGCTGTCCCTTCGGGAAATGACCGCACCGGCTGCGGAGGCACCCCTGCCTGAAGCGCCTGCCCCGTCCGGCGGTGAGAAGACTTCTCAGGCGAGGAGCGGAGGCACTGACAAACTCCTCGGGATAGCCGACAGGGAGGGGTTCGGGAGGTTATTGTCCACCGAGACGGAGAGAGCCGCCAGGTACCGCGGAAGCCTTTCCGTCATCCTGATGGATATCGACGGATTTCGGGAATTGATGGAGGAGGCGGGAGAAGATGGGGGGAAAAAATTCCTCCGGGACTTCTGCACCGCGGTAAAAGGCCGCATCCGCCCCACTGATTTCCTCGCCCGTCTCGGAGGGGGCGAATTCGCCGTCCTGACGCCCATGAGCGGCTACATGGCCCACCAGATGGCGGACAAGATACGGGACATGGTCTGCCATTCCCATTTCTTTACGGGGCGCGGGGTTTTCTGCAGCTTCGGCGTGTGCGAATACCGCAGGGAAATGTCCAATGAAGAATTTTTGAAACGGGCGGGGATCGCCCTGCGGGAAGCGAAGAGGGCCGGGGGGAACCGGGCTGTTCTCGCACCGCCCATTCCCTGAGGTGCATCCCATGGGAAGGGTTCAGGTCATTGTCGAAGGGATGACGGCAAGCGGGAAGTCTACCGTGGTGAACCTGCTTTCGGAGCGTCTCGGCCTGCAGGTTATGCCCGAGGAATTCAGGGACCAGTACGATCTTCTCCGGAGATTCCACCACGAGCGGCGGTGGGCGTTTCCCATGCAGCTGAACTTCCTTGTAACCAGGTTTGCCCAGTATCTCTGCGCCTCCGAATCGGAGAACTACATTCTTGACCGGAGCGTCTTCGGCGACAAAATATACGCGACGCTGTACTACCGGCTGGGCTATTTCCGGGACAGCCAGTTCGGCACGTACCTCATGCTCTATGATTCGCTGCTGAAGCACCTTGCCATGCCCAGGCTGATGATCGTGCTGTCCTGCCCCTTCGAAGAGATCATGCGCCGTATACGGGCCAGGGGCCGGGAGGATGAACTGGCCGCAGGGGAATCCTACTGGAAGTCCCTCTACGATGCCTATTCCTCCTTCCGGGAGTTTGTCCGCTCCGAGACGGGGCTTTCCAACGGCGGGCTCATGACCCTGGATCTCTCCGACCCGGCGTTCATCACCACGCCCTCGAGAGTCGAGCGTTTTGTCGAAGAAGTGAAAGAACGGCTGGGACTGGAAGAACCGCCGCCGGGAGAGAAATGAAATGCAGAGGAGTGAGGAGCGTCCGTGGCACTGAAAATATGCGATCATTGCTCCAGGGCCTATCTTGACGGCGGGGAGGAAGAAAAGACTCCCCTGTGCCCCGATTGCGCCGAGTACCTGGAAGCTCTCTACCGGCAGGCATGGACCTGGCTTCGGGACCATTCTTCCGCCGACGGCAGGCTCAGGAGGGTAACCTCTGCCCGGCTGGCAGAGGAACTAGGCGTGGACGTGAAAAGCATCGAAGTGCTTGTAAAGATGGACCGCATCCAGACATCCGCCTCGTCGTCACAAAAGGTCCCGGGCAAGGACCTGGAGACGCTGAAGGCGCTGAGGCGGGGATTGCCGGGCGGCGGCAGGGAGCGGAGAGGACGCCGGTAGCGGCCCTCTCTCCGCACACGACAGACGGGAGGGAACAGCGCGCCCCGCGGGGCGCGGAATACTCATGATATATGATGCCATAATCGTCGGATCCGGTCCTGCCGGAATTTTCGCCGCCATGGAGCTCGTGCGGCACGGAAAGAAAGTCCTGATAGTGGACAAGGGGCGGGTGATCCGGGAGCGGAAGTGCCCCATCGTTGAGGGGAAAAGCAAGACCTGCCTCAACTGCGAGTCCTGCAGCATCGTGTCGGGCTGGGGCGGCGCCGGGTCAGCCTCGGACGGGAAGCTGACCCTCACCACGGGATTCGGCGGCAACCTCGAAGAAAACATCGGCGAGGAAGCGCTCCACGACATGATCGCCTACGTGGACAAAGCTTTTGTCGAGTACGGTGCCGACAACAACTCCTACGAGCCCTCGGGAGCCGTGGTGAAGGACACCATCCGGAAGGCCTCCAGCGTGGGGCTCAAGATCCTCCCCGCCCGTATACGGCATATCGGGACGGATGCTTCACGGGAAGTGCTCAACAATATGTACGAGGATCTGCTGCAGAAGTGCGACATCCTCATGAACACCTTCGTGGAGGACATCATTGTCGAGAGCGGCCGGGCAGTGGGCATCCGCCTCGCCGACGGGACCGAGCGCCGGGGTGAGTACGTCATTGCCGCCCCGGGAAGGGAAGGAGCGTCATGGCTTGCCGGCGTGGTGGAGAAACTGAACATTCCCATTGCCTCCATGCCCGTGGATATCGGCGTCCGGGTGGAAGTGCCCGACAGCGTCTGCGAAGACCTGACCCAGCATTTCTACGAAGTGAAATGTCTTTACAACACCCCCACCTTCGACGACCGGTGCCGCACGTTCTGCATGAACCCGTCGGGATTCGTGGTGTATGAGTACAACAAGTCCCACGACCTGGTGACGGTGAACGGCCACAGCCTGAAAAACGTGAAATCCAGGAACACCAACTTCGCCATCCTCGTGACGAAGAACTTCACCCAGCCCTTCAACGACCCCATAGGCTACGCCACTCACGTGGCGAAGCTGGCGAACATGCTCGCCGGCGGAGGCATCCTCCTCCAGCGGCTTGGGGACCTGCGGGACGGCAGGCGCTCCACCCAGTCGAGGATCGACAGGGGAATGATCACCCCCACGGCGAACGCCCAGCCGGGCGACCTGAGTCTTGTCCTCCCTCACCGGTATCTCACGGACATCGTGGAGTTTCTGGATGCCCTGAACACGATCATGCCGGGGGTCAACCAGAACGACACGCTGCTCTACGGTGTGGAGATCAAGCTCTATTCCCTGAGGCTGGAACTGCGGAAAAACCTTCAGGTTCCCGTCATCGAAAGGCTGTTCATGGCGGGAGACGGTGCCGGGGTAAGCCGGGGTATCATCCAGGCCGCGGCCAGCGGCGTGGTGGCCGCCCGGGCGATTCTCGGCTGACGGGGCGGAGATGACGGAAAATGAAGAAAGGTCTGTGTGCGGCGGCACTGTTCTTGGCGCTGCTGTTTGCGGGAGCGGGCCGGCTTTCGGGCGCCCCGACGGTGGAGAGTCTCACAAAGGCCCTTCCCCGGTTCGATGGATGGAAGATGGAGACACCCTTTTCCATGCCCGAGGACGGTTTCGTCACCGTGGGTGCCGATTATTACCAGGGAGACCGTTTTTTTCAGTTCATGGTGATCGCCGGCCCGGAGGCCCCTTCTGCGGGGCCCCTGCCGGAAGAGCTTGAACAGGACAGGGCGGCGGGTAGGGCCGAAACGGAGGAGGCGGTGTTTTCCTTCCTGAGCCTGGGGGGATTTTCCGCCGTGAAGGTGGAACTGAAGGACGAAAGCGGCGCCACAATCTGGGTCGACCTGGACGGGAAGGGATGGCTTCTTCTCGGGGGAGACGGAATGACGGGGGCAGAAATCGAAAAGCTCCTCGGAAAGGTGAACCTGAAGGGGTTCGCCGGATTGGTACGGTAAATATGCGCATAAAAACAAAGGCAGACGATTTTTGTGTTGAAGAAGTGCTCCACTTTGCCCCGGCGAAAAAGGAAATGCCCTTCCGGCTTTTCCTGCTGGAAAAGGAGGGGTGGAACACATCCGACGCCGTCCGCGAGGCGGCAGTCCGGAAAAAGGTGCCCCTCGGCGAAATCAGGTCTCTCGGCAGGAAGGACCGTCACGCCAGGACGGTCCAGTTTCTTTCTGTTCCGGCGGAGTACGACCTCGCCTGCGAGGGGGAGGGCTTTTCAGTCCGGAGTGCCGGGTACAGCCTGAAACAGCTCGAGCCTGCCGTGCTGAAGGGCAACCGCTTTTCTCTCGTCCTTCGGGGCATGGACGACCGTGAAGCGGAAAGAACGGAGATCCGGCTGGAGCAGATCTCCAGCAGGGGATTCGCCAATTATTTCGACGACCAGCGTTTCGGCAACGTGGGGAGCAAGGGCGAGTTTTTCGGGGAGATGCTGGTGAAGAGACGGTTCGACGCCGCCCTCAGGAAGTATTTCTCCTTCTGCCACCCCGAGGCTCCGGCCTACCTGAAAAAACGGAAAGCTCTTCTCGCCGAGAAATGGGGAAAATGGGAGGAGATGGAACCCCTCTGCACGGAGCCCCTGCTGAAGAAGATGCTGTCCCTCCTGAAGAAGAAGGGGCGGGAAGGGGTTCTTGCCTGTCTCAGGCTCATACCGGCCGAGGAGATGGGCATGTATTTCTCAGCCTATTCGAGCTTTCTCTGGAATGAAACCCTCTCACGGTTCCTTCAGGGAGAGGACGGGGAGCTTTTCCCGGTTGAGCTCAGGACAGGTCAGGTGTACCAGTATGCCGGTCTTGCGGAGGACCTGCAGCGGAGGCTCCTGTCGGAACCCCTTCACACCGTGGGGCCGGACATGCCTCCTCTTCCCCCCGATCTGGACGGGGTTTTTTCCCGCCTCCTGGGCGAGCGGGGCGTGCGGCTCTCCAAGTTCCGCATGAAAGAGATCTCCCAGGCCTATTTCGCTTCTTTCCCCAGGCAGTGCGCCGTATTGCCTGAGGATATGGAATGGAAAAGGGAAGAGGACGGCCTCTTCCCCGGGAAAGTCGCTCTTCGGCTCCGGTTTTTCCTGCCGAGGGGGAGCTATGCAACCATGCTGCTGAAGTCGGCGGGGAGGGTTCAGGAACCCCGGACGTAGCGGAGGAGGATTCCCTCGAAGGGTTTCGGCGGGGTCCGGGTGGAGATCCTGAGTTTCTGGTCGTCCACCGAAAGCACCGCGAGCGTCACCGGGAAGGGAAAATCCCGGATATCCACCACGGGCTGGATGTCCCGTATGGCCTGCCTGACGACATCGGTCTGCTCGTCGTGGTTGATCTTCAGCTCCACGTCCTTCAGCCAGAGTTCCTTGCCCTGCCGTATTTCGAGCCCCGTCTTCACCTCCGCCAGGAGAGTGAGGCCGGGGTTTTTCACGTGGTAGTACCCCCTGGCGCCGATGATTCCCGGCCTGAGGTCCACGGAAATTTTGTTCCAGTCGCTGCCGGCATACCCGCTGAGGGCGGCGTTGATGTCCTTTTCCAGGATGACCGCCTCGAGATTGCTCCGGAGGGCATTTTTGACCACAATGGGGTCCTTCGCCTTCGGGTCCCACTTCGACGGAGCGTTCAGCTCCACGAAGGATGCCTCCAGGGCCAGCTTTTCTACCCGGAAGCCTCCGATGGTGGCCCCTGTCACGAGGAAATGGATGTTGCGGACATTCCCCTGGTCGTCGGGTTCTTCGTCCATGCGGAGTTCGAGCACCTCGGGGTTCGTGAGGGAGACGAGAAGGGAGAGCAGCCGCTCGCCGTTGGTCTCCGGGGTGAAGCCGCCCCTGAATTCTTTTTTCGCGGCGGCGGAAGAGGTGCACAGAAGCAGGACGCATAGCAGCGCAGGCAGTAGTTTTCGCACGATAGTCCCTCCTGTTGGTTGTGGTGTGAAAATTATAGCATCGTCAGCGGAAGGGCGGGGATCAGGCCGTTCCGCGGCCTATGGAATAATAGACGAAGCCCTGCCGTTTCATCTCCGCCGGGGAGTACTGGTTCCGCCCGTCGAAGATCACTGGAGAGGCGAGAAGGGACCGTATCTTTTTGAAGTCGGGCTGCTTGTAGATGTCCCATTCGGTCACCAGGACCAGGGCGTCGGCGCCGTTGACGGCGTCGTACTGATTGTTGACGTAAAGAACGCCCTGAAGGTCACCCAGGGCCTCCCTCGTTTCATCCATGGCCTTCGGGTCATGGGCCTGAACCTTTGCCCCGGCGGCGGCGAGGTCGGCGATGAGGGCCTGGGCGGGGGCCTCCCGGACGTCCGATGTCTTCGGCTTGAAGGAGAGGCCCCAGATGCCGATGGTCTTGCCCTTCATGCAGCCGAAGTGGCGGAGGAGCTTGCCGAAGAGGACGTGCTTCTGCCGTTCGTTGACATCCTCCACTGCCTGGAGGATCTGCATTTCCAGACCTTCCTTCCGGGCGAACTCCTTCAGGGCCCGGACGTCCTTGGGGAAGCACGATCCTCCGAAGCCGCACCCGGCGCTGAGAAAGGCGTAGCCGATGCGGGAATCGGAGCCCATGCCCATCCTGACCTTCTCCACGTCGGCACCCAGCCGCTCGCACACGGCGGCGATCTCGTTCATGAAGGAGATCCTGGTGGCGAGCATGGCATTGGCGGCGTACTTGGTCATTTCCGACGAACGGATGTCCATGAAGAGAACCTTTTCAGGGGGAAGGAAGCTGTAGAGCTCCTTCATGATGTCGGCGGACCGGTCGCAGTCAACCCCCACCACCACCCTGTCGGGTTCCAGGAAGTCTCTCACGGCGGCGCCCTCCCGGAGGAATTCCGGGTTCGAGGCCACGTCGAAGGGGATGTCCTCCCGCCGCTTCGCGAGCTCCGCGGCCACGGCCTGCCGGACGAAGTCGCAGGTGCTCACCGGCACGGTGGACTTGACCACCACGAGCTTGTATTCCTTCATGGAGCGGCCGATGGTCTCAGCCACCGACCTGACGGCGGAGAGGTCGGCGCTCCCGTCCTCGAGGGAAGGGGTCCCTACGGTGATGAAGCACATGAGGGCGTCGTCTAGGGCGGAGGGAAGATCGGTGGAAAAGGAAAGCCGTCCCGCTTCCAGGTTGTTCCGGATGATCTCTTCGAGCCCCGGCTCGTAAAAGGGGACGGTCCCCCTGGAGAGAGCCTCGATTTTTTGGGTGTTTGTATCCACGCAGACCACGTCGTTCCCGAATTTTGCGAGGCAGACGCCGGTCACCAGGCCGACATATCCCGTGCCCACCACGGCGAGCTTCATTCTTTCCCCTCCTCACGGGCGCATTTCTGGACGGCCACCGTTCCCGACCTGCCGGGGAGCTCGCCGGGGACCACATCGCACACGTGGATGAGGGGATTCCGGACGGAGATCTCGAAGGCGACGTCGTTGAGGGTGCGGAAGGACACTCCCCGTTCCGCGCACCGGTCGAGGAGCTGCTCGAGGATGGGGCTCTGGGCCCGCCCCTCCATTTCGGCGTGGATGGTGTGGACGTTGAGGCCTGGCTGCAGCTGGTCGAGATAGTAGTCCACGATCCCGTCCCCGGGAATGTCCTCCCTGCCGTAGACTTCGTCCAGGGTCGGCAGGGTGGTGGGAATCTGGAGCGTTTTGAAGGTCCTTCCTCCCATGCGGGGGCGGAAGGCGTAGCCCGATCCCCGGATGTCGCTGCAGTAGTCGAAGCCCAGTTCGTCCTGGACCGCCAGGCTTTCAGGGGTGACCTGCCACCCCGGGGCGGCGCAGCTTTTGGCCTTTTGGGAGGCGTAGAGTTCGAAGAGCTCCATGGACTTCCGGAAATCCTCCCGGATCTGCTCAGGGGTGAGACGGGGGAGCCTGTCCTGCCACTTCACGTGGTCCCAGCAGTGGATGCCGCAGTCGTGTCCTTCCTCCACCGCCCGGATGAAGACGCCGGGTTCGGGCTGGACGATGAGGGGGGCCGGAAGGAGGGTGCCGTAGAGAAGGGTGCGGAATCCGTAGGTGGACGGTGCCTTTGTCCGGAGCATCTTCTTGAGGAACCCTTTCCGGAATATGCGCCGGATTGCCTTGCCGGAGTTGTCCGGCCCGAAGGAAAAGAAAAAGGACGCCTTGATTTTCCGGGTTCTTAATATCTCGAGCAGCCTCGGGACGCCTTCCCGGTACCCTTTGAGGGTGTCCACGTCCGTCTTGAGAACGAGAATGGTTTCCGCCACGGAATATCCCTCCTATCCTTCGACGTAGCTGAGGATGGTCTTCTCTACGGCCTCCCGGAGTGGGATTTTGGGTGACCAGCCCAGCGCCCTGCCGATGGCCTCTATGGAGGGAATCCTGTTCTGCATGTCGTCATAGCCGTTTCCGTAATACTGTTCCGCCGGCATGACGGTGATCTGTGCGTTTTCAGCGGCTTCCCGGAAGGGGGGGATTCCCTTCATGATGTCGATGACCAGGTGGGCCAGTTCCTTTATGGATGCGTTGTTGCCCGGGTTGCCGATATTGAAGATTTTTCCGTTGCTGGCCTCTTCGTTGGCGAGGATGGCCAGGAGGGCGTCAATGCCGTCTGAGACATAGGTGAAGCTCCGGTGCTGCTCCCCGCCGTTGACGAGAGTGATGGGGCGTCCGGAAAGAATGTCGAAGACCATCTGCGTGATGGAGCGGGCGGTCCGTTCTTCTGCGTCTCGAAAGGTGTCGAGCCTGGGGCCGATCCAGTTGAAGGGGCGGAAGAGGGTGTAGCGGAGTCCCCTTTCCTGGCCGTAGGCGGCGATGACCCTGTCCATCATCTGTTTGCCGCAGCTGTAGATCCAGCGCATCTTGCAGATGGGGCCAACGATGAGGGGGCTTTCGTCTTCACTGAGGACCGTGTCGCTGCTCATGCCGTAGACCTCCGACGTGGAGGGGAAGATGACCCGTTTTTTTGCGTCCACGCACATGCGGACGATCTTCAGGTTCTGCTCGAAATCAAGCTCGAATGTCCAGAGGGGTTTGCTGAGGTAGTAGGCAGGCTTGGCGATTCCTGCGAGAGGCAGGACCGCGTCGCTTTCAGCGATGGCCTTTTTCATCCATTCGTCTGCATTGAAAATGTCGCCCTGGGTGAAGGAGAAGTTCGGGTGTCCTTCATATTTTTCGAGGTTCATTCCTGAAAGGTCAAATGCGTTCACCTTCCAGCCAGTCTTGTGCAGGATTCCCTCGATGAGGTGGGATCCTATGAAACCGTTGCCCCCGAGAATCAGTATGTTCACTTATGAAACCTCCCAATGCTGTTCTTTCGTTCACTGAACGAAGGGCAGACTTCGCCCCGTGCAGTATATCACGTTCCTCCTCCCACTGGGTGCAGAGAGGCGGAATCCCCGGTCAATCCAGCATCGAGCCTTCTGTGAAGGCCTCTGCGGCGGCGCCGGCATCCTCCTCGGGTTCTCCCTCAAACTGGACTCGGAGCAGGCGGAGGCAGCCCCTTCCGGCTTTCACCCTCAGGGGTGACAGGGAGAGAATCGTGCCAGGGTGCGTTCCGTCATCCGGCCACTCCTCCGGCATGGCTTTCCAGACAAAGAGCTTCTTTCCTTCCCTGAAGGCAAAGGCTCCGGGAAAGGGATGGGTCACGGCCCGGACAAGGTTGTATATCTCAGGAGCGCCCCGGCTCCAGTCGATTTTCCCGTCGGCAGGAGTCCGTCGTCCGAAGAGGGTGGCTTCCGCCTCGTTCTGGGGGATGCGGGGTGCCGTTCCGGCGGCGATGGCGTCAAGATTCCTGGCGATCAGGAGCCTGGCGGCTTCGGCGATTTTCTTCCCCGCGTCGAAGGCGGTGTCCTCAAAGAGAATGGGCACCCGCTCCCGGTCCACCATGTCCCCGGCATCGGCGCGCCGTACCATCCGGTGAAGGGTGGCTCCCGTCTCTGCCTCTCCCCTCAGGACTGCCCAGTTGATGCAGGCCCTTCCCCTGTACTTGGGCAGAAGGGAGCCGTGCATGTTGAAGGCCCCAAGGGGCGGGATCTTCAGGAACCGCTCGGGAATCATGGACCTGTAGTAAAAGGAGAAAATCACGTCGGGGCGGAGAGAGAGAAGCAGCCCGTATTCGGCGTCCCCCAGGGAAGTGGGGGTATGGACAGGGACGCCCGCCTCCCGGCCCAGCTTCGCCACGGAGGGGAACCAGATCTCTTCGCCGGGGTCGTCCTCGTAGGTGAAGAGGGCCTCCACCTTTACGCCCCTGCGGAGCAGCTCCTCCAGGCAGACGTACCCCACCTCGCTGTAGGCGAAGACCGCCGCCCGGAGATCAGTCATGGTCCCATTCCCGCCGGATGACGTACCGTGGCCGCTTGCGCACTTCGGAGTAGATCCGGCCGATGTATTCGCCGATGATGCCCACGCAGGACATGGTGATGCCCATGAGGAAGAAGTTGATGTTCAGCAGGGTGAAGACTCCTTCCGCCTCGGGGCCCACGATGAGGCGGCGCAGCAGCAGAAAAAGGACGAAGAGAAAGCTCAGGACCGAAACGGCCATGCCGATCATGGTCACCGCCTGGAGGGGAAAGAGGGAAAATCCGGTCATGAGGTCGAAGTTAAGGCGGATGAGCCGGAAAAAACTGTACTTCGACGTGCCGTGCTCCCGTTCGGTGTGGGCTACGGGTATCTCCACGGGATTTACGGCGAATTTCTGGGCCAGGGCAGGGATGAAGGTGGTGCTCTCGCAGCTCTGGTTGATGATGTTGACGATGTCCCGCCTGTAGCCTCTGAGCATGCAGCCGTAATCGTTCAGGTGCAGGCCGGTGATCCTGTTGGTGATGGAGTTGACGATCCGTGACGCCATTTTGCGGAATTTGGGGTCCTGCCTGTTCTGCCTGACCGTCCCCACCACGTCGTGCCCTTCGTCGATCTTCGCCACGATCCGGGGGATTTCCTCCGGGGGGTTCTGAAGGTCGGCGTCGAGGGTGATGATGATCTCCCCCCGGGAGTGGTCGAACCCGGCCATGATGGCCATGTGCTGGCCGAAATTGCCGTTGAAGTCGATGATGCGGACGGTGTTTTTATTCTCCTTGTAGAATTCATACAGGAGCTGGAGGGATCTGTCCCTGCTGCCGTCGTTCACGAAGATGATCTCGTAGGGCCGGTTCATCCCCTCAAGGGCGGAACGAAGGCGGGGGAAAAGGTGGGGCAGGCATTCTTCCTCGTTGTACACAGGAATGACCACTGAAACGAGGCCTGGTTCAGGCATGACGGACATCTCCTTTTTCCGGGGCGCTTCCCCGGAACGCAGTTAAATTTGTGTCAGGCGGACCGGCCGCCGGCGCATTCGAAAAAATTGGCGGTTCCTACGGGCGGTTCACCAGGATGATCCGCCGTTCCGTCTTCGCCGCGACGGATGAGACGTTGGGATCGAGCAGGGAGAAAATGGTCTCCTCGTGGCCCGTGTTGATCACCAGGATCACCCTCCGGTCGCTCTTCCAGAGTTCCAGGAGCTGCTCCGTACCTATGAACCAGAAGGGATCCTCTTCCTGCTTCGCCCCGAACTCGAGCTCGCCGAGATAGTTGACGAGGACGATGCGCTGCTTCAGGTAGAAGGGGAGTCCCTGGTCGTAGTTTCCGTACTGGGCGATCACGTCCCCGGGGCGGCGGAGTTCGGCCACGATCCCGGCCAGGTCCCTGGCGGAAATGAGGCCGTCATAGAGGGTGAACACCCGCCTGAAGGAGAACATGGAGAGGAAGGCGAGAAGGCACAGGGAGAGGGCCAGAAGACGGAACCGGCTCTTCCTGTAGAAGTACCACCCCGCGGCGACGAAGGCCGAGAGGGCGAGGGCTACCGGAAGGGCGTAGGGCAGCAGCCTTCCTGCGGAAATCCGGCTGTTGAAGAAGGGATACACCAGGAGAGCCAGGGTGAAGGGGACCAGAAAAGCGCTGTTCCAGAGGAGGAACCGTTTCATCCCCCGGCCGTCGCTTTCGGAGACGATCTTCTGGAAGACCCGTCCCATGAGAACGGCGAGGGGAGGGAAGACGGGAATGATGTAGGGGATGAGCTTGGAGCTCGAAAGGGAGAAAAAGAGAAAGATCACGGCAAACCAGAGAAAGAGGAAGAGTTCCTCCCTCTTTTCATTTCCGAGGGCGCGGATACGGGAGGGCAGGGCTGACCTGACCGCTCCGGGCAGCAGGCCCGTCCACGGGAAAAGTCCGGCGAGCAGAATGGGAATGAAGAACCACGCCGGCTCGTACCGGCCGTGCATGGTGGTCGCGTACCGCAGGAAATGCTCCTGGATGAAGAAGAAGTAGAAGAAATCGCCGTTGACCGCGCAGACTGCGATGAACCACGGCAGGGAGAGGGCTGAGAAGAGGATGATGCCCGGAAGGTAGAGGGCGGACCGGACGATGTCCCACCGCCTGGTGAGGATCATGTACCAGAAGATAATCCCGCCGGGCAGGACGATGCCGATCAGGCCCTTGGTGAGAAGGGCGAGGGCCGCTCCCGCATAGAAAAGCAGGTAAAAGCGCCTGTCCTTTTCCAGGCCGAACCAGAATCCCGCCATGGCCGCGGTGAGGAAGAAGGAGAGAGGCATGTCGGTGATGTTGATCCGGGAGATGGCGAAATAGACCAGGCTCGTGGTCAGAATGGCCGACGAGTAGAGGGCCGTTTCGCGGCCGAACATGGACCGTGCCAGCAGGTAGGTGAACATAACGCCCCCGAGGGCGAGCAGAGCGGGCCAGAAGCGGCCTGAAAACTCGTTTTCTCCGAAAACGGCCTGGGCGGAAGCGGTGAGCCAGTAGTGAAGCACCGGTTTTTCGAAGTATTTGATATAGTTAAGCCTTGGGGTGATGAAGTCCCCTGTCTCCCGCATCTCCCGGGGGATTTCAGAGTACCGTCCCTCGTCGGGCTCGAGGAGGCCGTGATTGCCGAGCCCCCAGAAATAGAGAGAAACAGACAGGAGAACGAGAAGCAGGAGCTTTGCGGCGGCGCCGGGGCGAGAGAAATTCATCGAACCATCCTTCCGGAGAATAAGTTGAAGCTGGGAATTTTTCAATTCTACATGATACTCTTCCCGATGTGGAAGAATTCTACACGAAGTCCCTCCGTTTTTGGAAGCATCATGGAGTATAATCCTTCAATGCACCGGAAAGAGAGGTATGTCCATGGACAGGCTGACGTTTTTGCTCCTTGCCGGATCGGCGGTCTTCAACGCCTCGGCGAATACCCTCATGAAGCTGGCTTTCGGCCACCAGAAGGACCTTCTCGACGGCGGGGCGGTGAACGCGGTGCTCCGCATCGTCTTCAATCCCTGGGCTGTGGCGGGGGTGGGATGTTTCGGCATATCCTTCATCTTTCTCAGCGCGGCGCTGACGAGGACCGACCTTTCCCTGGCCTATCCCTTTATGGCCGGGCTGGTGTTCCTGCTGGTCCTGGGCGTGTCCGTGATCTTCTTTTCGGAACAGGTTACCCTCTGGCGCCTTGCGGGCATGGCGGCTATCCTGGCGGGAATCTGGCTCATTTCGGTGAAGGGCTGAACAGCAAGGGAGAAATTCGGCGGAGGAGCCTCTCCGCCTGAACGAAGGGATGAAAACAGCGAACGGTACAATGAGAAAGGAGAGAACCGACATTATGACTGTTTCACCGATCATGGAAAAAGCTGCTTCCCTTTCCGGGAAGCTCACGGAATTGAGGCGGAAATTCCACGCCAACCCCGAACTCCCCTGGCAGGAAAAGGAGACATCTCTCTTCGTGGAGAAATACCTCCGGGACCTTGGCCTTGAGAACATCCGGAGAGGCTTCGGCGGCACGGAATGCGGCGTAGCTGCGGACCTCCGGGGTGCGAAGCCGGGGCCGTGCGTTGCCCTGAGGGGCGACATGGACGCCCTTCCCCTCGAGGAAGAAAACGACCTTCCCTACCGCTCCACCCGTCCTGGCGTCATGCACGCCTGCGGCCACGACGCCCATACCGCCATCCTCCTGGGCGCGGCGGAGATTCTCGCCTCCATGAAGGACGAGCTCTCCGGCACGGTCCGCTTTCTCTTCCAGCCCGCCGAGGAGGCGGGGTACAACTCGGGCGCCCCGAAAATGATCGAGGAAGGCGCCCTGGATGGCGTCGACGCAGTGGGAGGGCTCCATGTCTGGTCCCTGCTCCCGGCGGGGACGTTGGGCTGCCGGGTGGGGCCCGTCATGGCCTCCGCCGACATCTGGGACCTCAAGATCCAGGGGAAGGGCGGCCACGGGGCCATGCCCCACAAGGCCGTTGACCCCACAGTGACGGCCGCCACGGTGATCTCGACCCTCCAGACGGTGGTGAGCAGGGAGATGGATCCCCAGGAGACGGTGGTTCTCAGCGTGGGCAAAATGGAAGCGGGTACGGCGGTCAACATCATCCCCGATACGGCGAGAGTGGCCGGAAACGTGCGGACCACCAGCCGGGAAGTGCGGGCCCAGATGGAGGGCATCATGAAACGGGTAGCAGACGGCATCTGCGCCGCCATGAGATGCACCGCGGAACTGACCTATACGCCTATCTACCCTGTCACGGTGAACGACCCGGAAGTGACGGCGGTGATGCGCTCCGCCGCCGCCGAGATGCTCGGAGAGGAAAACATCGAGGAAGTCCCCGTGGCCATGGGGTCCGAGGATTTCAGCTACTACGGCGAAAAGGTCCCCGCCGCCTACGTCTTCCTGGGCATAGCGGACGAGACGAAGGGAACGGGCAACCAGCACCACAATCCCAGATTCAACGTGAACGACGACGTCCTTCCCTCCGGTGCAGCCATCCTTGCGGCCTTCTCCTTGCGGATGAACGAACGTTCCGTCTAGCGGCGACGAAAACACCGTGGCACCAGGGGAATTCCCCTGGTGCCACGGTGTGAAGGCTGCAGTCCTATTCGACCTCGAAGTCTATGATCTGGTCGGGGTCGGTTCTGTCATCAACGAAAATCTCCACCCTGAAAGCGCCTTTCGGCCAGGGATCCCCGCCGTTGTTGAGGGTGCTGTAGACGAAGATGTCCGAACCGTGGTCTTCAGTGTTCAGATCCACATCGGTGATATGCTGGTCCTGCGTGACGAAAAACCACGAAAATCGGATTTTTGTGTGGGGCGGTGCCGAGAGAAGCGTTCCCACGGCATAGAACGCCGGTGACTCCTGCGTGTAGGCAATGAGCCTGTCAAGAGGTTTCCCGTCCTTCATCGCGGATGTCATGTGACCGTCAACCACGTGCGCGTTTTCGGGAAGAGGCGCCGTACCCCCGGTTTCCGCGGCCGCCGCCGCGGATGCCAGGCAGCAGAGCAGCGCAAACAGCGCCCCCACAACAATGGCCTTCCGACCTCTCATTTCCGTTCCCCCTTAAATTATAGAATCCCTCCGGAAGCTATCCTGGAGGGATTCTATCACAGCAGGGGCATAAAAAAATTAAAAACCGGTCATACTCAGTCCATTCACCGGTCAAAAAGCGGCAACCACCTTTGCGTTCTTCACCTTCGCCAGGTTCCTTGAGATCCGATTCCAGTACACTGTCGCCGACCCGCCGTAGTAGCGTCCCAATGCCGCTTTCGTGTCGCCGTAGGCCTTGAGATAGCGCGAGAGGAGAAGGCTTCCCGCCGCGATGCCCATCTCCGGGTCGTGGAGGTCCTCTTCCGTCATGATGCCGTTTGCCTGGAGGAGTCCCGCATGGACCTTCCACATGACCTGCATCACACCCGCCGCCCCGGCGGGGCTCCGGGCCTCGGGCCGGAAATGGCTTTCCGTGTTGGCCACTGCCACAATCAGGTCCAGGGGAACATTGTACTTCAGGGAGTACTTCCAGAAGGCGTTGGCCTGCAGAAGTGCGGATTCGCGGCTCACGTCGCCGTTCTGGGACTGGATGAACCGGGACAGGGAACCAATGCTTTCCGTGGCTGTCGCAAAGGTTGTGCATGCCGCCCCGTGGGCATCCAGAGCGGCTCCGGCTGCCGTCAGGGCTGAAGAAGCCGCGGCGGATACCGTTCCCCGCACGAGAGCCGCTGTTTCAGGATCATCGCTCCAATTCCCCGACACGTGCCGGTGCCGTGCAGTGAAGAGAGGGGTGCCGTGCTGTCCCCTGGCGACTGTCACTAGAAAGCCTGCCGCGGAAAGGATCAGAAGGGCGGCCATGCTTTTTCGTATCATGTGTTTCACGGAGCTCCCTCCCTTTTCAGGAGAAAAGAGTTCCTTCCGCAGGAAAAGAACCTGCCGGAAGGGTTTTTGATTATAACTCAAAGGTGTTTTCTGGCAATTATTGTCCGAAAAAGTTAACCATCACCTCGGAAAAGTTCATACTGGAAAAGGGTATCTGAAAAATAACAGCAAAATTGTGTACGAAAAGTGGAAAATCCCCCCTGATTTATCATTTCTGAAGATCTTCCTGAACTCGCGTTAGCATTGAATGCAATTAAATAAAAAAACAACAAAGAGGATTAGCCCCTTTTTGTGTTGTCAAATTAGATGCGAATCTTTAGAATAGGAAACCGAACAGCTTTTTATCCCATTTCTCTGGAGGGGTCTTCGTGGCAGAATACGCAAGGAAGAGAAAAGGATTTACCCTGGTGGAGCTTCTTATTGTCATTATCATCGTCGGGATTCTCACCTCAGCCATGCTCCTTCTCATGGGCTCGGCCGAGGACAAGGCGGAGGCGACCGCCATACTCAGCGACATGCGGTCCATGAAATCCGCCATGGTCATTTTCAAGCTGGAAAAGGGGCGGTGGCCGGATCTGGCATCCGATGAAACGGAGATCAAAAAACTCTTCGGGGGCGCCTCCCTGGAAGGTTTCGACCTCGTCTCCAGCGGAGACGCATACGCTTATGTCCTTTACGACCTGACGAAAAACAAAGGCAAGTCGGCCGGCGTAAAGAAAAAGCTGGCCCTCATGGCCGATTCGTCAGGTCTGCTTCAGGAAAACACCTCAAAACCTCCCGCAACCCCCCAGCCCTACACCGGTGGTACCATTGTGGAGATGAAGGTCCACTGATTCCGGGGGATTTTTGGAATTCGGTTCGTCAGGGGGGAGAGGGACAGAGGTCTTTCTCCTCCTGTTTTTTCGGCCTTGAGATAGAATCCGGGCCGGCGCTTTTTCGGGAGGATTGTCCCCGACAGCACCGGCCCGGCATAACTCACCTTCTCTTTTTTGCTTCCTCAGTTCTGTGCCGAAATCTCCAGCATTTCCTTCAGAACCGACTCCAGCTTTTTCATTTCCCGTCCGTATTTCTCCCAGTCGTCCTCCCGGAGGGCCTTCCTTGCCGCATCCCAGGCATCAGAAGCCTCCCTGGCAAGAAGGGAGAGGGCGGGGGATTCTCCTTCGGGGCGGGCGGGACGGGGCGTTGCCATGCCCGCCGGGGGCTGGGGCAGCGAAGGCCGGCCGTCAGATGAGCCGAGAAGGCGGAGCAGAGATTCTTCCAGCGTTTCTCCCCAGACGACCCTGCCTCCGGTGGACGTGATGACCCGGCGCAGTTCGGGAAGCTCGCTGTTCTCGGCCCTGAGGTACAGGGGCTGGACGTAGAGGATGCCGTTGCCCACCGGCACGACGGTCATGTTGCCCCGTATGACGGCGGATCCTCTCTGGCTCCACAGGGAGAGCTGGGCGGAAATCTCGGAATTCTGGTTCGTAAGGGCTTCCACCTGGGACGGGCCGTAGATGAGCTTCTGCTTCGGGAACTGGTAGACAAGCAGCTGACCGTAATTGTCCCCGTCGGACCGTCCCGCCATCCACGCGATCATGTTGTCCCGGTTCACGGGCATGAAGGGGGTGATGAGGACGAACTCGGATTTCTCCTCCCCGACGAGGCGCATGTTCACGTAGTAGGCCTCGAGGATGCCTTTTTTATCGCCGCTGCTGCTGCGGTCCCACACGTCCTCCTTGTTGTAGAAGGTGTTGGCGTCGGACATGTGGTAGATCCTGTAGATCTCGCTCTGGATGCTGAAAAGATCCTGGGGGTACCGGAGGTGGGCCTTCAGCCCCGAAGGCATCTCCGACAGGGGGCGGAAGAGGTCCGGGAAAACGCCGCTCCATGCCTTCAGCACCGGGTCGTCGGGGTCGGAGACGAAAAACCTCATGGTGCCGTCATAGGCGTCCACCGTAGCTTTCACGCTGTTCCGGATATAGTTGATCCCCTGTCCCCGGCCCAGGGAGACGGGCTGGGAGTAAGGGTACCTGTCGGCGGCCGTGTAGGCGTCCTGCATCCACACCAGGCGTCCTTCGGAGACCACGAGGTAGGGATCCCTGTCGAAATAGAGAAAAGGCGCCACCCGTGTGAGTCTCTCACGGATGTTCTGATGGTATTTCACCCGGCTGTTTTCGGTGAAGACATCGGAAAAGAGGATCTTGAAGTCGGCGAACCTGATCGCGTAGAGAATCCTCCGGAACAGGGTGCCCATGGGGACGCCGCCCTTGCCTTCATAGGTGGTGCGCACGTTGGAGTCTCCCATGGGATAATCGAACTCCCTCACGGTGGTGCCCACGAAAATGTAGGAACTCGGCTTCTCTCCGTAGTAGATTTCCGGCCTGGTGATGGAGAGAGGTACCTCCGTCTTCGGGGGAAGATCCCGGACCCAGAGCCTGGGCAGTCCCGAGCCGGCGACTTCGTTGACGGGGTTCATGACGATGCCGTAACCGTGGGTGAACTCGAGGCGGGTGTTGATCCAGGTGGGGTTCTGCATGCCCTTGAGGTCCAGCTCCCTCGGGGAGAGCATGACCTGCCGGTACTTCCCGTCGAAGGTGTATCGGTCGATGTCCACGTTGGAGAAGTCATAGTATGTCCTGATCTCCTGGAGCTGCTTGTAGCTCCTGAGAAGGGGGGCGTGGTCCCAGAGGCGGATGTTGTCGATAGTGTCCCTGTTCTGTTCCACGTTTTCCCAGGTGATGGAATCGTCCGGGGTGACCGTTCTCAGGGTGATGTCCGAGAGGCCGTAGGCCTTGAGGGTCGCTTCGATGTTGTACTCGATGAACCGCTTCTCCCGGTCGAACTCGTTGGGTTCCACGAAGTACTTCTGCACCACGGCAGGGTAGACGCCCCGGAGCAGGACTCCGGTGACCAGGACGAGCCCCGCCAGACCCAGGGAGAATTTCCAGGTTTTCCGGAGAAGGCTCACGAGAAGGGAGAGTCCGAGAAGCGCCGAGAGAACCGCGAGAACGTTCAGGGCGAGGAGTTCTGCATGGACGTCCGTATAGCCTGCGCCGAAAACCACTCCCGTGGGGGAGAACAGCAGGTCGTATCTGTCCAGAAGATAGCCGGCGGACCAGAGGAACGCTCCCGCGGAGGCGATGAGGGCAAGGTGGTTCCGCATTTTTGCCGGCACCACAAGGGAGGCCAGGTCCCTGTTCCTCGGCAGAAGGAAGGCCGCATAGGCGCCGCCTGCCGTCACAAGGCACAGGAAGACGATGTTCAGCGCTTTCGCGTGGAGAAATCTCCAGAATGGAAGGCCGAAGACATAGAAGCCGATGTCCTGACCGAAAATGGGGTCGGCCTCGCCGAAGGGCGTGCCGTGGAAATACCGGAGGACCATGGTCCACTCCCCGGTCATGGCCGCACCGTTGCTGAAGCCCAGGAACAGCGCGGCCGCAGCGACGGCGAATCCTGCCGCCCTGGCTCCCAGAAGCCCCTCCTGTTCGGGATAGAGGGCCCGCAGGTTTCTCCTGGCTGCGGAGAGATTCAGCCAGAGGAAGGCGGCGTAGAGCAGGAACCCGGCCCCGAAGAGGGGAAGGCGGGCAAGGAGACGGGTCCAGAAGACGGAGCTGTATCCTTCGGTGTCGTACCAGAGATAATCCGTATAGAATTCCGCAAGGACAGGCAGAAGCACAAAGAACAGGAGAGCGGCTCCTCCCGCCAGCAGAAGCCCCTTGTTGATGCGGAACGGAAAGGGAGGGAACGGGCGCTTCGGGGAGGAGTCCTCCCCGGGAAACCATTCGTTGTTGGGAAACCAGTCGTTTTTTGTCATAATACTTCATTCTATAGTACTTTCCCGGGATGTCAAAATAAAGATGGCGGATACGTTTTATGGATACATTATACGTTTTTCTGCTTTCTTGACAGACCCTGCCTGCAGTGGTACCTATATAATCGTCTGTCGACAGTAGACGATAGGTATTGCAGAGGAGGTCTCTCCATTAACAGCATAGCGAACCATCAGTCGCTCGCGAGGGAAGTGGCGGATTTTCTCCGCCGCGAGCTTCTCGTATCAGCGAAATACTCCCAGGGGACCTTTATCCGCGAGGAGGAGCTGGCCAGGGAGCTCAATATCAGCCGGGCCCCGGTGAGAGAGGCCCTGAAGGAGCTCGAGGGACAGGGGCTCGTGCGGTCCATCCCCCGGAAGGGATCCATGGTCCTCGGCTTTTCTCCTGTGGACGTGGAGGAGCTCTATGATATCCGTTTCGCCCTCGAGACCCAGGTGTTCGAAGTGCTGGTCAGGGACGGGCTTCTTTCCGACGGAGACTACGAACGGATGAACAGCCTTTATCGGGAGCTCCTCGCAGTTGCATCGAGCTCCATGGAGAAAAACGGGAAGGTCCTCGCCTTCAGCAGCATTGACCTTGACTTCCACCTTTTTATTGCGGAGCGCTCCGGGAGGCCCTGGACCATCCGGATTCTCAGGGGCGTGTATTTCCAGCTTCATCAGGCAATGGTGCAGCACCTTGAAAGTGAGGAGGAGCTGGCCTATTCGGCAAGGGAGCATCTGAAGATCATCCAGTCCCTGAAGGAAGGAGATCTTGATGCCTTGCGGGAGAGCAGGCATTACAGCTACTTCCACAGAAGGCTGAGGAAGCGGGAGAAGCTGGAAGCTTACGGCATGTAAGAGGAAAAGGGAGTGATGTCACAGGGCTTTTTTCAGGGTATTCCCAGTCAGTACCAGCGCAGATTCCGGTTCCGTTTCGTACCGATCCACACCATACTGAGGAGGAGTGACACTATGTTCAGAAAAACGTTCACTGCAGCAGCGGCAATGGTTCTTGCCCTCGGGCTCTTCTGCGGCTCCGCGTTCGCAAAGGCCGAGATCAAGCTTTCGAACCAGTTTCCCCCGTCGCACCACGTTTCCAAGGGCCTCATCGTTTTTGCGGAAAAGGTTGCCGAGCATTCCAAGGGCGAGCTTACGGTGAAGATTTTCGACTCCGCCCAGCTTTTCAAGGATACCGAAATCGTTGAAGCCCTCCAGGACGCCCTTATCGAAGTCGGCCTGGTACCGGTGAACAAGTGGTCCGGCATGATTCCCGCCGCCGACGTCTTCGAGATGCCTTTCGTCTTTAAGGATCTCGAGTCTCCCAAGAAGTTCCTTGCAGCCGGCGCCGACAAGATTCTTGACGAAGAGTTCCAGAAGAAGGGCGTCAAGAACCTTTTCTGGGTTGACTACGGCTACATCCAGTTCTTCAACAACAAGCACCCCCTGAAAAACCCCGAGGACTTCAAGGGCCTGACCATGAGGACCTTCAGCAGCGGCGACGCCGAGACCCTGAGGGCCCTGGGGGCCGCTCCCACCGTCATGAGCTCCTCCGAGATGTACATGGCCCTGCAGAGGGGAACCGTGGACGGAGCCACCACCGGCATGCCGGCGGCAGTCTCCCGCAAGGTCCACGAGGTCCAGAAGTACATGACCATGGCGAACTACACCACCGCCCAGTTTGTCGTCCAGGGCAACCTTGACTGGTGGAACGGCCTCTCGGCCGAACTCAAGGAAGCCGTCACCAAGGCCGGTCATGATGCAGAGGAATGGATCCGCGGAGCCATCGCCCAGTCGGAGAATGATGCCGAGAAGGTCATCCGCGACGCCGGAGTGGAAATCTATTCTCCCACCGCCGAGGATCGGGAAGCCTTCGTGAAGGCCACCGAATCCGTGCGGAAAACCTTCGCCGAGAAGACCGGTGAAGTCGGCCAGACCCTTATCGAAATGGCCATCACGGCCTCCAAGTAGTTTTTTTCTTAAAACGAAAATCCTGTGGTTCCGAAGCGGGAGGGGATTCCCTTCCGCTTCTTTTCTCAAATACGAGCAAAGGGGCAGTCTTGCATGTTCAAAATCATTCGAAGCGCTGTGGAAAAAGGCAACCTGGTTCTCGGGTACGTCAGCGGTCTCGGCATTCTCCTCATGGGGCTCATGCTCTTCTATGAGGTTGTCTGCCGCTATTTTTTCCGGTCCCCCACCATCTGGGCCCAGGAAATGTCCATCTATCTTTTCATGTGGACCATGCTCGCCGGCGGGGCCTATACCCTCCAGCAGGGCAAGCACGTCCGGATCGACCTCGTGATCGAGCACCTTTCCATCCGCACCCAGCACTTCCTGGAGATGGTCACCAGCGTGGCGGGAATGGTCTTCTGCGCGGTCATCACGTGGCAGGCCTACGAGATGATCGTGGCCTCCATCGGCTACAACAAGGTTTCGGCGACCCTTCTCCGGGTGCCCATGTGGATTCCCCAGATGGCCCTCCTTCTCGGTTTCGCCCTTCTGACCCTCCAGTTCGCCATTATCATCGTCGACCGTTTTAACTCCGTCTTCGGAAAAAATGAGGAGGGACAGTCATGCTGAGCTTTTCCATGGTAGTATTTCTGCTCATCGGCATTCTTTTCATGGGCCTTCCGGTGGCCTTTTCCCTGGGAGGGACATCCCTGCTGCTCATCGCTCTTTTTGACCTTCCCATGAAAATCGTCGGGGCGACCATCTTCACATCCCTGGACAGCTTCACCATCCTCTCCATCCCCCTCTTTGTCCTTATGAGCCAGATCCTTCTCGACGGGCGGATCGGAGACGACCTCTTCGACGTCATGAACGCCTGGGTGCGCCATCTTCCCGGAGGGCTTGCCATCGCCACCATCCTTGCATGCGCCTTCTTTGCCGCCATCACGGGTTCCGGGGCCGCCACGGCGGCCACCATAGGCATGGTGGCCTACCCGGCCATGATCGAACGGGGATATGACAAAAAGTTCACCCTCGGCCTCCTTGCTGCGGGGGGGACCCTGGGAATCCTGATACCGCCGAGCATTCCCCTCATCCTCTACGGCGCCATCACGGAGGAATCCGTCGGAAAGCTCTTTATCGCCGGCGTCATTCCCGGACTCGTGCTAACCGCTCTTTTTGTCATTTACGCCGTGTACAAGAGCAAACGGGGCGGTTTCACCCCCATGGAGAGAACCTCGTGGAGCGAAAGGATCCGGGTCACCAGGAAGAACTTCTGGGGGATTCTCCTTCCCTTCATCATCATCGGGGGCATCTATTCAGGAGCCTTCACCCCCACTGAGGCTGCGGCGGTGGGACTGGTGTACGGGCTCTTCATCACCCTGGTGGTGTACAGGACGCTGAAGCTCAGCGATATTCCCGCCATCTGCCTGCGGTCCGTGACCACGTCCTGCATGATCGCCATCATTATCGCGGGCGCCGTGCTCTTCGGCAGGGTCATGACCCTGCTGATGATTCCCCAGAAGCTCACGGAGATCATCATCAGCAACAACTTCTCCGTGATGATGTTCATCGTCGCCATGAACGTCCTGATGATGATTCTGGGGTGCATCCTGGAGACGGTGTCCATCGTCCTGCTCACCATGCCCCTGGTCACTCCCATTCTCCACGCCCTCGGCATCGACCCGATCTGGTACGCCATCGTGGTGACGGTGAACATGACGCTGGCCCTCATCACGCCTCCTGTGGGCATGAACCTCTACGTCATCAACAGCCTCAGGAAGGACATCAGGATGGGCGAGATCATCTCCGGGGTTTTCCCCTTCCTCGTGATCATGGTGCTCTTCCTCATTCTCGTCATCCTGTTCCCCGGAATGAGCACCTGGCTTCCCTCGGTCATGCACTGAGGATCCGGAAAGTTTTCTTTTTTTCTACGCCGGCGGGGGATTTCTTCTCCGTCGGCTTTTTTTAACGGAAGGAGACGACCCATGAAGACGTCAAAACAGCTGAGAAACCTCCTCGAACGGCCCGGTGCCGTCGTCGTTCCAGGGGTGTATGACTCGCTGAGCGCCAGGATCTGCGAGATGGCCGGTTTCGAAGCGGTGTTCCATTCCGGGTACGGAACGGCGGCCGCAAGACTCGGCCAGCCCGACATCGGCCTGCTGACCCTCACGGAGATGGCAGCCCAGCTAAAATCCATAACCCGGGCGGTGCGAATTCCCGTCCTGGGTGACTCCGACAACGGATTCGGCAATGCCGTGAACGCCGACCGGGCCGTCCGGGAGTATATCTGGGCCGGAGCTGCGGGCCTCTTCATGGAGGACCAGGTCTCTCCCAAGCGATGCGGCCACATGGAGGGCAAGCAGGTGATCTCCCGGGATGAGATGATGGGCAAGCTTCGGGCGGCCATCGACGCCAGGAATGAACTTGACCCCGATGTGGTGATAATGTACAGGACGGACGCCATCCATGTCACGGGATTCGAGGATGCTCTCTGCCGGGCGAAAGCTGCGGTGGATGCCGGTGTGGACATGGTCTTCGTGGAGGCCCTGGAGACCAGGGAGCAGATGGAGCGGGCCGTGAAGGAAATCGGCGTGCCCCTCATGCTGAACCTCATCGAGGGCGGAAAGACCCCCCTTGTCCCCGTGAAGGAAGCGGAGGCCATGGGCTTCAAGATGATCGTCCCGGCCCTGTCGGCCCTGTTCGCCGCTGCGAGGGGCATGTACGAGGTAATGTCGGAAATCCGGAAAGAGGGCGTCTCCGACGGGTATCTCGACCGGCTCTTCACCTTCAGGGAATTTGCAGAACTGGTCCGGCTGGACGAAATCCGGGAAATGGAGGAGAAGTACATTCCGCCGAGCGTTCTGGAGAAAAAATACCGGGGAAAGAAACGGATAGTCGAGTAAGTCTGCCCGGGAAACGGAGCGCGGAGTATATAATGGAAAAGCTCTGAGATTATTAGCCCAACGGAGGGATACCAGGTGATCAACCAGCTGAAGCGGAAACTTGCCGGGGGCGGGGTCGTGCTCGGGACCTTCATCACCCTCAACTGCCCCGACCTCGTGGAAATCGCGGGTCTCGCGGGGTTCGACTACTGCATTATCGACACGGAGCACGGCCCCGGAAACCCGGAGTCCATCCAGCACATGCTCCGGGCCGCGGAACTCCGGGGCATGGCCCCCATCGTCCGGGTGACCGACACGACCGCCACCACCATCCTGCGTACCCTCGACGTGGGAGCGGCGGGAATCCAGGTGCCCCAGGTGAACTCACCGGAAACGGCGGAGTACGTGGTGCGGTCCGCCAAGTATTTCCCCAGGGGCGACCGGGGAGCGTGTCTCACCAGGTCGTCCCGGTACGGCTTCGTTCCCGGCGTGGCGGAGTACTTCGAGGAAGCCAACCGGGAGACCCTGGTGATCGTCCACTGCGAAAACCGCCAGGGCCTGGAATGTCTGGACGGCATCGCCGCCGTGGACGGGGTGGACGTTATTTTCGTCGGCCCCTACGACCTCTCCCAGTCCTTCGGCATTCCGGGGCAGATTTATCATCCCGTGATGGTTGACGCCGTGGCCTCGGCCCTGGCGGCGGCGAAGAGGGCGGGGAAGCCCGCGGGGATCTTCGTGGGATCGGTGGAGGAGGCAAAGGCCCGGATCGAACAGGGGTTTTCCTACATCGCCTACAGCACGGACAGCCTTGTCTTCGCGGAAGTCTGCAGGAACATCGTCGGCGGGATCAGGGGCTGACGGATACAAAGAAAAAAGCCCGGTGCGGGAATTCCGTACCGGGCTTTTTTCGTCACTGGATCCGCTTCAGAATGGCCTCTCCCACGCCGCGGGTCGTCCCCTGTCCGCCGAATTCGACGGGAAGATCTTCGGGAGCCGATTCCGCGAGGAAGGCGGTGAGACTGTCCTCCACGGCCTTCGCGGCGGTCCGCTCTCCGATATGCTCCAGCAGGAGAGCCCCCGTGAGTATGGCGGCTATGGGGTTGGCCTTTCCCGTCCCGGCGATGTCCGGCGCCGACCCGTGGATGGGCTCGAACATGGAAAGGCCGTCGCCGATATCGGCACCCGCCGCCACTCCCAGGCCTCCTGCAAGCCCGGCGAGGAGGTCGCTCACGATGTCGCCGAACATGTTGGGGGCCACCACCACCCCGTAGAGGTCAGGGGTGCGCACCAGGTGGTAGCACATTGCATCCGCGTTCACTATGCCGAGGCCCATGCCGTGGCGGGCTGCCTCGTCTTTGGCGATGTCCTCCCAGAATCCGTAGATCTGGGGAAGGGCGTTTGACTTCGATGCCAGGGTGATTTTATCCTCGCCCCGGGTCTTCGCGGCCCTGCAGCCGTAGGCTACCACCCTGCGGACGGCCGGCTCGGAGGCCACACCGAGCTGGAAGGCCCCTTCCACGCCGCCGGAGAAGGTACCCCTGAGGTTCCCTTCGAGGGAATAGAGCCCCCGTTTCGTGTCGAGGCTGAAGTCCGCCGTTCCCTTTTCCGTCCTGCTTCCGATGCCGATGTAGAAATCCTCAGTGTTCTCACGGACGACGAGGGTGTCAAGCCCCCTTCCTCCCTTCGGCGCCACGGGGAGGGGTACCCGGGGATAGCTCTTCGCCGGCCTGAGGTTTACGTACTGGTCAAAGTGGAACCGGATGGTGAGGAGGATTCCCCTTTCGAGGATTCCCGGCTTGACCCGGGGGTCTCCCACCGCACCCAGGAGCAGGGCGTCCATGGACCCCATCTCCTCCAGGGCGGAGGCCGGCAGGATTTCCCCAGTTTTCAGGTAGTGGTCGGCGCCGAAGGGGTAGTCGGCCCAGGTCAGGGAGAATCCGTACTTCCTGCCCGCCGCCTCGAGGATCCGTGATGCTTCGCCGATGACCTCGGGCCCGATGCCGTCGCCGGGAATCCGGGCCACCATGTAGTTTTTTCCGGTCATGCTCCCTTCCTCCGCTCTTCGATCCGCCTGCGGGCATAGGGGATGAGTCCGCCCTCGCTGATGAGTTCCTGGAGGAAGGGGGCGAAGGGCGCCACCCGGAAGGTCATTCCCTTTGTCCGGTTCTCGATGGTCCCGGAGACAGGGTCCACGGTCACTTCATCTCCTGTCTCGATGGACGCGGCAGCCTCGGGGCACTCGAAGATGGGAAGCCCCACGTTGATGGCGTTCCGGTAAAAGATCCGGGCGAAGGAGGCCGCGATGACGCAGCTGCACCCGGCGCCCTTGATGGCGATGGGGGCATGTTCCCTGGAGGAGCCGCACCCGAAATTTTCGCCGGCGACGATCATGTCGCCCCTGGACATGTTGCGGACAAAGTCCTTGTCGATGTCCTCCATGCAGTATTTCCCCAGCACGGCCTCGTCGCTGGAGACGAGGTAGCGGGCGGGAATGATCACGTCCGTGTCGATATGGTCGCCGTATTTCCACGCTTTTCCGGAAAAAGAGTTCGTCATGGTTATTTACCCTCCAGATTCTTGAAGAAATCTTCCGACATTACGTCCCTCGGATCGGTGAGTCTTCCCGTGACGGCACTCGCGGCCGCCGTGAGGGGGCTGGCGAGGATCAGCTCGCTCTTCGGGCTGCCCATTCGGCCCACGAAGTTGCGGTTGCTGGTGGAAACGCACCGTTCCCCTGCGGCGAGAATGCCCATGTGTCCTCCCAGGCAGGGACCGCAGGTAGGAGTGCAGACCACGGCTCCGGCCTCGGTGAAGATGCGGAGATACCCCTTGTCCATGGCGGCGTTGTAGACTTCGTAGGAGGCCGGAATGACGATGCAGCGTACGTGGGAGGCCACTTTTTTCCCCTCCATCAGCTTTGCCGCGGTTTCGATGTCCCGAAAGCGGCCGTTGGTGCAGGCGCCGATGAACACCTGGTCGATCTCGGGCGACCCGCACTCCCGGACGGGCTTCACGTTGTCGGGGGAGTGGGGCATGGCAGCCACGGGGCCCATCGTGTCAAGGTCGAAGGTCTCCCGGCGGGCATAGGCCGCGTCACGGTCGGGGTAGCGGGGAGTGAATTCCCGGGCCGCCCTTGACCGGGCGTACTCGAGGGTTTTCTCGTCGGGGACGAATACCCCTGCCTTGGCGCCGGCTTCCACGGCCATGTTGGCGATGGTGAACCTGTCGTCCATGGGCAGGCTTTCAATTCCCTCGCCGCCGAATTCGAGGGCCATGTACCTTGCTCCCTGGACGCTGATGCGCCCGATGAGGGAGAGGATCATGTCCTTGCCGGTCACCCACCCCGGGCGCTTTCCCCGGAAATCGACCCGGACGGTGGGAGGCACCTTAAGCCACGTTTCTCCAAGGGCCCACACGGCAGCGAGGTCCGTGCTTCCCACACCGGTGGAGAGAGCGCCCAGTGCGCCGCCGGTGCATGTATGGCTGTCCGCCCCGAGGACGATGTCGCCCGGGAGGATATAGCCCTTCTCGGGAAGGAAGGCGTGCTCGATGCCCACCCGTCCCACTTCCCAGTACAGCATTCCCTGTTCTTTGGCGAACTCCCTGCCGTTCTTGGTCTGTTCCGCCGAGGCGATGTCCTTGTTGGGGGTGAAATGATCGGGAAGGAAAGCGCACCGCTCGGGATCGAACACCCTGTCCGCGCCCATTTCCCTGAACGACGCCGCAGCCGGTGCACCGGTGATGTCGTTCGCGAAGGCGAAGTCCACCTTCACCTGGCAGATTTCTCCCTCCATGGCCTTTTGTGACGAATGGGCCGCTATGATTGCGCTAACCAACGTTCTTCCCATACAAACGCACTCCTTTCGAAACCGCCTTCTGGAAGAGGCGGTTGATTCCGTCGATATATGCCCTGATGCTCGCTTCGATGATGTCGGTGCTGGCGCCCCGGCCGGTAACACGGATTCCCTCGAAGAGAAGGGTGACCCTCGCTTCGCCGATGGCGTCCGATGCCTCAGTGACCGACCTTATGGAGTAGTTCTCCAGCTCCGGCTCGATGCCGACGATGCGGCGGACAGCCCTGTAGGCCGCGTCCACCGGTCCGTTGCCCGTAGCCGCGTCCGTGGCCTCACGGCCGTCATCCTCCAGGGTAACCGTGGCGGTTCCATGCCCTCTTCCCACCTGGACGAGGAAGGTCTTCAGGACGATTCTCCGGCTTTCGGCAGCGGCGAGGATCTCGCTGTTGATCATGGCCTCGAGGTCCTCGGAGGTGACGATCTCCTTCCTGTCGCACAGGGTCTTGAAGAGAGCCATGGCTTCGGTGAGATTCTCCTCGGAGAGGGAGAATCCCATCTCCTCCACTCTCTGCCGGAAGGCGTGCTTTCCCGAATGCTTGCCCAGGACGAGCCTGCTGCCCGGAGCCCCCACGTCCTCGGGGTTCATGATCTCGTAGGTCGCCCGGTTGCAGAGAACGCCGTGCTGGTGGATGCCGGCCTCGTGGGCGAAGGCGTTCGAACCGACAACCGCCTTGTTGGGGGGCACGGGGAACCCCGTCATCCTCGACACGAGGGAGCTGACGCCCCAGAGTTTTGTCGTGTCCAGGGATGTTTCGCAGCCGTAACTGTCCCTCCTGGTCCGAAGCCCCATGACAACTTCCTCGAGGGACGCGTTTCCGGCCCGTTCCCCCAGCCCGTTCACCGTGCATTCCACCTGCCCGGCCCCTGCCCGCACGGCCGCCAGGGAGTTCGCCACTGCCATGCCGAGGTCGTTGTGGCAGTGTACCGACCAGGTCACACCGGGACGGTCCGTTGCCTCGATGACGGTCCTCACGAAGGCGCCGAATTCCTCGGGAACAGCGTACCCCACCGTGTCCGGAATGTTGAGGGTGCCTGCCCCGCAGTCGGCGGCGGTGCGGAAGACTTCGGCGAGGAATGAAACGTCGGAGCGGCTCGCGTCCTCGGCGGAAAACTCCACGTCTTCCACGAGAGAGCGGGCATAGGTCACCGCCTGCCTGACCTCCTCTACAACCTGTTCCGGCGTCATCTTCAGCTTGAATTCCATGTGGATGGGGCTCGTGGCGATAAACGTGTGGATTCTGCCCCTTCCGGCACCCCGGACCGCCTCGGCTGCCGAGCGGATATCCTCCTTCCGGGTCCTGGCGAGCCCGGCGATGACAGGGCCTTTCACCGTGTCGGCGATGAGCTTCACCGCCTCGAAATCGCCGGGGGAGGCTGCGGGAAAGCCGGCCTCGATGACGTCCACGTTCATTTTTGCGAGCTGAAGGGCTATCCTGAGCTTCTCTTCCCTGTTCAGGTTGATCCCGGCGGCCTGTTCTCCGTCCCGGAGGGTGGTGTCGAATATCCGCACTCTGTGGTTCTCCGTCATGTCCGTCTCTCCTTTCATCCTGTCCCCGTCTCCGGGGATAAAAAAAGAGCCGGAACCTCCTTGAGAGAGGTTCCGGCCCGGGAATGCCGTTCCGCAGCTTACCAGGCTGCCGGCGTTCCTGGGGGGAACCGGCAACCGAGGAGGAGGCACAGAGAAGAGGATGCGGTGAGAATGTTTTGAACTGATCCTGTCATGGCTGGTTCCCTCCTTTCCTCGGGGCTTGGTAAGATTCGACCATTCTGGGGGAGGAGTCCTGAAATGTCAATACTAAAGCAAAAGAGAGATAAAAGGAGTTTTTTCAAAAAATGAGCTGGAATTCGCCGGAATCTCCCTTTTTCAGGAGTTTCAAAGTGAGGGGATTTTACGGTAAGATAAGGAGCCGGAAAAAAGAAGTGCGGCACAGACAAGGAAAGCGGAGGTGGGCGAAGTGAAGTTCAAAGAAGACAGCCGGTACCGCCAGGCGAACCGCGAGGCCGTCATATCCCTCGGCATGTACGTCCTGTTCTTTGCGTGGTGGTATTTCACGGCCTACGGTCTCGGCTCGGGAGATCCGGGGGAGTATACCTACGTTCTCGGGCTGCCGTCGTGGTTCTTTTACAGCTGCATTGTCGGGTACATTGGAATTTCGCTGGTGGTCTGGGCGGTGGTCCGCCTCTTCTTCTCCGAGGATTCCATCGAGGGAAACGATCCCGAAGAAGCGGGAGGCCCGCAGTCATGAGCAATATGAACATGATTCTGCCTCTGGTGATTTATCTTGTCCTCGTTTTCGCCGTCGCCGTGTGGGGAAAGCGTGCCGCCGCGAAACCGTCCGACGCCAAGGGCTTTCTCGAGGAGTATTTTATCGGGGGACGGTCCATGGGGGGCTTTGTCCTGGCCATGGCGGTGATCACCACCTACACCAGCGCCAGCAGCTTTGTCGGCGGCCCGGGAGTGGCCTACAAGCTCGGCCTGGGCTGGATTCTCCTTGCCATGATCCAGGTGCCCACGGCTTTCCTTACCCTGGGCGTCCTCGGCAAGAAATTCGCCATCGTCTCCCGGAAGGTCAATGCCGTGACCATCACGGAGTACCTGAGAGCCCGCTATAAAAACGAACTCGTGGTGGTGCTCGCCTCCCTCGCCATCCTGGTGTTCTTCATGGCCTCCATGCTGGCCCAGTTCATCGGCGGAGCGAGACTTTTTCAGACGGTGACCGGCTACCCCTATCTCGTGGGGCTCATCATCTTCGGCATCACGGTGGTGATCTATACCACCGTGGGAGGTTTCCGGGCGGTGGTGATCACCGACACCATCCAGGGATGCGTCATGATCTGCGCCTCCGTGGCCCTGCTGTTCGCCGTGGTGAACGCCGGAGGAGGAATGGAGAGGATCATGGCCGTCCTCAGGGAAACGGACCCCGCCCTTCTCACTCCGACAGGGCCGGGAAACGCCATACCCAGGCCCTTTATCCTCTCCTTCTGGGTACTGGTGGGCTTCGCCGTCCTCGGCCTGCCCCAGACCACCCAGAAATGCCTGGGTTTCCGTGACGCCCGGTCCATGAACAACGGCATGATTATCGGCACCTTCGTGGTGGGATTCCTCATGCTGACCATGCACCTCGTGGGAGCCCTCGGACGGGCCGTCCTGCCGGGGATTGAGGTGGGTGACCTTGCGGTGCCCACCATAACGGTAAAACTGCTTTCTCCCTTCTGGGCAGGAGTCTTTATCGCCGGTCCCCTCGCCGCCATCATGTCCACCGTGGATTCCATGCTCATCATTTCTTCCGCGGCCATCGTGAAGGACCTCTACCACCACCATGCGGTCAAAAAGAATCTTCCGGTCACCCCGGAAAAACTGGGACGGATGAGCCTGGTCGTCACGGCGGTGATAGGGGTCATCGTCTTTCTGGCGGCCCTTCGCCCGCCGTCGCTCCTGGTGTGGATCAACCTCTTCGCCTTCGGCGGCCTGGAAGCCGTCTTTTTCTGGCCCACGGTGCTGGGGCTTTACTGGAAGCGGGCCAATGCCACGGGAGCTCTTCTTTCCATGGCGGTGGGCTGCGGGACCTTCTTCTGGCTCATGATCGGCAAAATCCAGATCGGGGGAACCCACCAGATAGTTCCCACCATCGCCGTGGCCCTGGCCGCCTTCATTCTCGGGTCGTATATCGGAAAAAAGCCTGACGATGAGACACTTGCCGCCTTCTGGGGAGGGGAATGAGAGAGGAAAAGCCGCGAAGGAGACAGGCGGGGAGCAGACAAGGGGAAAACACGCTTGACTAGTGTGTCATTTTGGGTCTATGCTAATCATAGGTTCTTTTCAGTGTTCCGGTGATTGTTGGCTGGAGAAAAGGCGTCCGAAGCAGCGGGGAGTGAAGACTCCCCCGTTTCTGCCCTGTTCGGGAGAATGCGTTGAGGAGGTGGTTTTCTTCATGGACAAAATTACCCGGGAGGAGCTCAAGGAACTGTCCGCACACTCGAGGGAACTCTGTGTTTCATTTTTCATGCCGGCGTTCCGGGCCGGAAGGGATACGGAGCAGAATCCCATTCGCTTCAAAAACCTGGTCAAAGAGGCGGAGAGCAGGCTTTCCGCATCCGGGACACGGCCCCCGGAGATCCAGGAACTGCTCAAACCGGCCCGGAGTCTCGTGGACGACCCTCTTTTCTGGCAGCGCCAGGGAGACGGCCTCGCGGTGTTTCTGGCTGCGGATTATTTCAAAAGCTACAGACTTCCCCTTTCATTCCAGGAATCGGTCACCCTTGCCCGCCGCTTCCACTTTACTCCGCTGCTTCCCTATTTCTCAGGGGAAGGCAGGTTCTATGTCCTTGCCCTGAGCCGGAATATGATCCGGCTCCTGGAGGGCTCGCGGCACTCCGTGGACGAGGTGGATGTTGAATCCCTTCTTCCGAGCCTGGGAGATGCCTTCCGCTTCGACCGCTTTGAAAAGCAGCTTCAGTTCCATACGGGAACGGCGGCGGGAAGATCGGGCGGCAGGGCGGCCATGTTTCACGGTCATGACCCCAGTGATGAAGAGAAGGGAAGGCTGCTCAGGTGGTTCCGCAAAATTGACGGGGACCTTCCTGACATTCTCCGTGGAAGCAGGTCTCCCCTGGTGCTTGCGGGAGTGGAATACCTGCTCCACCTCTACAGGGAGGCCAATTCCTACCCCTTCCTGCTCGAGGAGGGCGTTCCGGGGAATGCCGACGACCTCCGTCCGGAGGAACTGCACGGACGGGCCTGGCCCATTGCCGAAAAGGCTCTTTCAAGGGGGGCCGGCCAGGCCTTCGCCAGGTATGCCGAACTGGCCGGGTCGGAGAACGTGTCGGCCAATGTGGAGAAAGTCCTTGAAGGTGCTCACCATGGAAGGGTGGATGTCCTTTTCGTGGACGGCGGGGCCCGCATGACCGGATGCTTCGACCAGGAAGAGAACAGGGTTCTGACCGGGGAACCGTGCAACGGCGAGGAGGAGGACCTTCTCAACCTCGCCGCTGTCCAGACCCTCATCCACGGCGGAACGGTCTATGCCGTAAGCTCCGGTGCCATGCCCGGAGGCGAGCCTCTGGGCGCCGTCTTCCGGTTCTGAAGACAGAAAAACGGAATGAGGGTGCGGGTAACCCCGCACCCTCATTCCGTTTTCGGCCTTTATCTCTTGTGAGGTCCAGGTATTTCCTTTTCGCAGGGCACTCCTGTCTGGCACTTCCCGCATCCGTACCGAGGGGAGTGCTTTTCTTTCATGAGGTCCAGGTACTTCGAGCAGAGAATATGATCTTTGCCCTTTTCCAGTGAGATGGCGCCGGCGGGGCATTTTGCGGCGCATTCTCCGCACAGGGTGCAGTTCCCGTACAGCTCATCCGGAATGATGTTGTCGGGAGCCAGCGGGAGAGTGGTGATCACGCTGCCGAACCTCCCGGCGACCCCCAGGGAGGTAATGAGTCCTCTGGAGAGGCCGAAGGTGCCGAGGCCGCAGACAAAAGCCACATGCCGTTCGGACCAGTTGCTGGTAAAGGTCACAGGAAAAGGAGTCCCGGCTTCGTCGAGAAAGGCCGTGTTCCTCAGGGTGCAGGATGCGAACCGCGAATCGACGGCGGGAGAGACCGCGTCCGCTCCTTCCTCGCGGAGGCGTTCGACGAGGGCCCGGGAAAGGCGGTCGATGAAATCCTGCCCCTCTATCCTTCCATGGAGCCATTCCGGGGCGGGTTCGGGGCCGGACTCTCCGTTGGCCTCCCTGACCCGGGCGGTGAAGGGCAGGAAAAAAGACACCACGGAACGAGCCCCGGGAAGCCATTCCCGGGGAAGAAGGAACTGGGGACCCACTGCCCCCTCATTTTTCAGGAGAAGGAAGGCCGGGTCGTCGGCGCCGGCAGTGCCCAGGAGGGCGGGAGAAAACATCTCCATGCCCGCAAGGTCGGTCCGGAGGGCTTTCTCCGGAGACACGCGGTTCCAGCCGGAACCGTTTCTGAAGACCTCGATGAAAGTGCGGATTTCCGTAGTTTCCATGGGTTTCCCTCCTGTACCTCGTACAAACCGGCGATATATCCCCCTTTATACACTTCCGGTCCCGAACCCGCAACGGGGAGAACTACAAGTATCCCATTATTGACGGTATTTGAAGGATTGGAGTACTCTACACGCAGAACCCCCGCCGGTCTGACGGGTATTGAGCGGCCGCGGGGAAGGGGATATGAAAATGAAAGCGTATCTTGACGTACTGGATTCTCTTGCAGACCGGGAAATCGGCTATATTACCGCGGAACTGCACAGCGGCAGGTTTTTGCGGAAAGACGGGGGAGCCCCGGCAGTATTTCGGCCTTGAGGAGTCTTAGAGAATATAATGGGGCGGATTTTCTCCCCGCACTTTTCGGGAAAGAAGGAGCCCCTGTTTTCAGGAGGATGTCATGGAGCTGGAAACCTACATAGTCAATGCCTTCGCTGACGCACCGGGAAGAGGAAACAGGGCGGGGGTTGTGGTGTCGCCGGAGCACCCGCCGGAGGACGTTATGCAGCTTGTGGCCGCCGATATCGGGGCCTCCGAGACCGCATTCGTGGCCCCCGAGGAACGGGCCTGGAATATCCGGTGGTTCTCGCCGCTGAAGGAAATGTCCCTGTGCGGCCATGCCACCCTGGCAGCCTCGCGGGTACTCTTCGGGAAGGAACCCTGGAGCGACAGCCTTGTCTTCCGGTATGCAGGAGGGGCTCTTCCGGTGAGACGGCATGCCGATGATTCCATCGGAATGGATTTTCCCCTGGACGATTATCTGCGGTGTCCCCCGGAAGCGGCCTTCGAAGATTTCTTCGGCCCTCTCCGGGTGACGGACTGTATCTGCGGGTTGAGGACAAAAAAAGTCGTTCTCGTAACCGGTGAAGGGACGGACCTGGCGGCGATTTCCCCGAACTTCACAAGGATGGCGGAGTACAGGGGACTCTGCAGCAGCGGAATCGCCGTCACAAAAGCGTCCACAGTGTACGACTTCGAGTCGAGGTATTTCAATCCCTGGGCGGGAGTGAACGAGGACCCGGTCACCGGCTCGGTCCATACGGTCCTCGCCCGGTACTGGAGCGAACGGCTGAATAAGAAGACTCTTGCCGCCTTCCAGAATTCGGGGAGGCCCGGAGAGCTTCTGCTGACGGTCGGGGGCGACACCGTGGAGATCCAGGGCAGGGCACGCATCGTCCTCCAGGGAACGTTTTTCCTTTGATTCCGCTGCCCTGTGAAGACAAACGGCCTACCAGGAAGGGGGAAGGGGCCCGGTGAAAAGAAAACTGTTATTGGGAACCGCTGCGGTGTCCGCATGGCTGGCCATTGTTCTGTCGTCTGTCTCCTTTGCCGGTGAATATGCAACCTACTACAACGGCAGATTCGGCTTTTCTGTGTCCTATCCTTCGGTCCTGGAGATGGGCACAGCACCGGAAAATGATGACGGCCGCAGGTTTTCCGACGGGCAGGGTTTCGTTCTTACCGTCTACGGAAGCCACAATATCGCCGGACTGAACGTGAAGGGGGCGGCCGAAGCGGCAAGGGAATACTTCGACACGGTGACCTATGAAGCCGTACGAAAGAGATGGTTTGTTCTCTCAGGCTTTAGGGGGGATTCCATCGTCTACTGGAAACAATGGGTCGGGGCCGATTTCCTTAACTCCCTCCTCATGGAATACCCCAGAGAGAAAAAGAAGGAATACGATTCCATGGTGGGGAAAATCTCCGGGTCATTCACGCCTGGAGAGCTGGGCGGCCCTGGGGTCATCCCATAGGAAAAAGTTTCTTTCGCGGTAGAATAGGTGGGAAAAAGCCCCCGGTCGAAATGGAGTGGATCGGGGGCTTCCTGTGATCGGATCCGGACTTGTGGTTTCCCGGTCGTTTATCTCTTCAGGCTCCTGACGGCCCTTCCGATCCGCTCCATCCCCTCTATTACCAGCGACCTCGGTGCGGCGATGTTGATGCGGACGAAACCTGTTCCGCCGGTGCCGAACCAGTGCCCGCCGTCCAGGGCGACGCCCCCCTTTTCCACGAGGATGTTCTGCAGTTCCGGTCCCGCAAGGTTCAGGGAACGGCAGTCCAGGAGCGGAATGTAGGTTCCTTCCGGCCGGATGAGCCGGATTTCGGGGAGCCTTTCGGCGAGAAATTTTTCGATGAAACCGAGGTTCCCTTCGAGGTAGACGAGCAGTTCGTCCAGCCAGGCGTCTCCTTTCGTGTAGGCCGCCTCCAGGGCGAGGGTTCCGAAGACGTTCCCTCCGTCGATGTGCAGGAAGTCGATGACCGACTGGTAATTGTCCCGGAGGCGTTTTGAGGGAATGATGACCGCGGCGGTGCTGAGTCCCGCGATATTGAAGGTCTTGCTCGGCGCCACGGTGGTGACGGACAGGTCCCGTATGGCCTCTGAAACATCAGCGAGAGGGATGTGGCGGGCTCCCCCGAAGAGGATGTCGCAGTGGATTTCGTCGGAGATGACGATCACTCCCCGGGAGGCGCATATGTGGGCGAACCTTTCCAGTTCCTCCCTGGTCCAGACTCTCCCGCAGGGATTGTGGGGCGAACACAGGAAGACGAGCTTCACGGACGAGTCTTCCAGTTTTTTCTCAAGGTCTTCGAAGTCCATTTCGAACCGGCTGCCTGTAAAAATGAGGGGGTTCTCCACCACCCGGCGTCCCCGTCCGGTGATGGTGGCAAAGAAGGGGTAATAGACGGGAGGCTGGACGAGCACGCCGTCCCCGGGCTGGGTGAAGGCGAGGATAGCTGCGGCCAGGGCAGGGACGACGCCGGGGGTATGGCGGATCCACTCGGTGTCGGGCCTCCATCCGTGCCGCCGCTCGAACCATCCGGCGATTGCTTCCCGATAGGGAGCGAAACGGCGGGTATAGCCGAAAATGCCGTGGTCGACCCGTTCCCGGAGAACCTCGATGACCTCCGGCGGGGCCTTGAAATCCATGTCGGCCACCCACATGGGGAGGAGCTCGCCGGAGCCGAAGATGGGCTCCATGCCGTCCCACTTGGCGCAGATGGTACCCCGCCGTTCAATGACGGTGTCAAAATTGTAGCGGCTCATTTTTGTCCTGTTCCTCTCTTTCGCTTAAACTGCAGATTATGCTCGGAAAATCCTTAATATAATAGCATTTGCCCTCAGCCTGGAAAGAAGTCGGAAGGTTTTCGCCCCCTTGTTTAGCCGTTCCGAAAGTGGTAGTCTTTTTAAGCTGCAAAGAGCAACACACAAGATATTGTGTGTGAAATCATTCCCATGCCCCTAATGGTGTGGAGGAGGGTACTTCATGGTTTTTTCGTACAAGGATAGGTTCCGTTCTTCCTTTCCGTCACCCCTGCCCGCAGGGGGAGAAAGCGGTCTCTCCGAGAACGCGATGTGGCTGCTGGATCAGCGGTATTTTGCACGGCGGTACGACTCCGTCTCGGGAACAATCCGGAAGGAGGCGTCCTTCGGAGAGTTCGCCCGGAGGGTGGCCAGGATCGTAGCCAGCGCAGAGACGGCCTATCTCGGCGGGAGCGCCTCTGATCTCGAATGGCTCCGCCGTCTGGAAAACAGTATCTACGATGATATTACCAACAGGCGGTTCCTCTTCAACTCCCCGTGCCTGTTCGGCGCAGGGGCCGGAATGACGGTGGACCCCGGGCTTTCCGGCAGGATTTACTGTCCCCCTGAAGAAATGACCTTCGAGGACTACGACCTTCTCCGCCGGTCCAGGACGAGGAGCCAGCAGCTCTTCGCCTGCTTCGTCATCGATGTGCCGGACAGCATCGACGGTATCTTTGACGGAGTGAAGGATGCCGCCGTGATCAGCAAATACGGCGGCGGGGTGGGAGGCAATTTCGGCCATCTCCGGGAGCGGGGCAGCGCCATTAACGGCGGCATCGGCGGCCAGGCCAGCGGCCCGGTCTCCTTCATGGAGACCTGGAACACCATGGGGGCGGTGGTCGTCCAGGGAGGGCGTCGCCGGGCAGCCCTCATGGGAATGCTCTTCGACGATCATCCCGATATTTTCGACTTCATCGACGCCAAGGTGGAAGAGGGAAAGCTGCCCTACTTCAACATCTCCGTCTGCGTCTCCGACAAGCTCATGAAGGAGGCGGAAGGGGGAGGTGACTTCAGCCTCGTGTCCCGGAGCGACGGAAAGACGGTCAGGAGGGTGAAGGCGGCGGACCTGTGGAACAAGCTCTGCGAGAGCGCCTGGAAGCGGGGCGACCCAGGCATCTTCTTCATCGACAGGGCGAACGACGACAACCTGCTGAAGCTCGGCGAGACATGGAAAATCGAGTCCACCAACCCCTGCGGCGAGCAGCCGCTGCCCAACTACACAAGCTGCAACCTCGGCTCGGTGAACGTGGAGGCTTTCGTCACAACCTCCCCCGACGGAAGAAAGTCCTTCGATTTCAGCGCCTTCGTGGACCAGGTCTTCCGGTCCATGTATTACCTCGACCTGGTGATCGACGCCTGCTCCTACCCCCTGGAGAGGATCGAGGAAAGGACGAAGAAAATACGCCCCGTGGGGCTCGGCATCATGGGGCTGGCCGATGCGGCCATCCTCCTGGGAATGCGGTACGGTTCCCCGCGGTTCAGTGAATTCTGCAAATGCCTGGGCGACTCCATGGGGAGCGCCGCCCTCTGCGCCGCCGCCGGAATCGTGTCGGATATGGGCAAGGACCCCTTCCCCGAGGCGGGACTCATAGAAGATCTTTTTTCTGAGTTCGCCAGGGAGCAGGGGGAAGAGCTCTTTCCCGAATCGTGGTATGGAAGGCTCGATCGGGAGGGATTCCGTTCCCTGCTGGAGAAGATGCGGTCTTCGGCCACCATCCCCTATACCCTCTCGAACGCCCTGGAGGGTTTTTTTACCGCCCAGGGGCTCGGGAACGAGGGAGCTCGGCTGGAACTGGCGGGAAACGTGCTTCTCGCCTTCACAAAAGGGAAGATCCGGAACAGCCGGAGGCTCTCCGTGGCACCCACGGGCTCCATTTCCATGCTCATCGACACAAGCGCCGGCATCGAGCCGAATTTTGCATGGAGCTGGACCCGGCGGATAGCCCGGGCTGACGGCGAAGGACAGGAAACGAGGGAATTCTGCCACAAGCTCCTCTCTCCGGGCCAGGTGGATGAGCTCCACGAAAAGGGGAAACCTTCCGACCCCGTATTCGTGACGGCCTACGATATCCCTCCTGACGAACACGTGGAGGTGACGGGCATTTTTGCCCGGGTGGTGGACAGCGGCATCAGCAAGACGGTGAACCTTCCCTCCGGCGCCACGGTGGACGAGGTGAAGCAGATCTACCGCAGGTGCTACGCCATGGGAGCCAAGGGCATCACCATCTACCGGGACGGATCCCGGTCGTTCCAGCCCATCGAGACGGCGAAAAAACCCGAGGAACAGGTGCCCCACACGAGCCGTGTGAAGGAACGCCCGGGCCTCGTGGTGTTCGGAAAGACCATCAAGGAGCAGACCCCCTGGGGCAGTATCTACGTGACCCTGAATTTCGACGGAACGGAGCCTTTCGAAGTCTTCGCCACCATCGGAAAGAGCGGTTCCGAACTGAAGGCCATGACGGAGGCCCTTTCGAGGGCCATCTCCATCGGTCTCCGGAGCGGAGGGAAGCTCGAGGATTTCATCGCCACCCTGAAAGGGCTCTCCGGCAAGGAATACTGGCTGTTCGAGTTCGACGACAAGCATGTCGCCCGTTCCATTCCGGACGCCATCGCCGTCCTGCTTGAAAAGCTGATAGGGAAGGACGGCGACGTGCACGGAGCCGACGGCGGCGTCGCCTGCCCTGAGTGCGGGGCCCCCATGGAAATGATCTCCGGCTGCGAATACTGCTTCAGCTGCGGCTATTCACCCTGCAAGTAGGGCGCAAAAAAGGGGGGGCGGGGAGAATTCTCCCCGCCCCCGGTCATATCTGCTTCAGCCTTCCAGATTCAGCTTCGTTCCCAGCCCGAGATCGGCAAGTTCCCTGTTTCTCGTCTCCTCGGCCCGAAGGGTTTCTTCCTCCCGCTCCTCTTCGCGCCTGCCGGAAATTTTCCGTTCATCCCGCACCGGCAGCGGGGCTTCCGTCTCCCTGCTCCGTGGAAAGAGGACCTGGTACTCCTCCCTGGTTATCTTCATCGGACTCTCTCCGCTCCTTTCTCCCTCAGGATCATCCTGTCTAAACGACCATATCGAAGAGGAACCCCAGGATTTCGTTTCTTTTGGCAATGAGCCGTACTATTTCGTCGGAAGGAATTTTCCGGATGATTTTTTCCTCGTCGTTGCTCTCCTTGACGATGACCTGCACAAGGTGGGCATCCTCCTGGATGGTGAACTGAAGGTACCGGCTGTGCATGGCAGCCTTGATCTGGAAGTTGTCGAGAACACGCTCCAGGGTCCGGTCGCCCCGGAGGGCGCTCAGGCGGGCCCGGCCGTCGGAGAAGGAACTCTGTTCGGTGTATCTCCGCTCAGGATAGCGCGGGTCGAGATACGATCTTCCCGGTCTGTCGGTCCCGATAAGCGGCAGGGCAGAAATTTCGGAAACCATGCTTTCCACCTCCGTCATCCCATTCCTGTTGAAAATATACCGTCCTGACATGAATATGTCAAACGATTCCAATTTTGCTCCGCTCCCGGTGCCGTACTCCGTATGCGGTGATTAGTCTGAAAATTACCTGTTGACAGGAGTAGGAAATAGCGTATTATTCTTCTGTTGGTATTGTGTCTCCAACTTTGACAACTGAGACTCTTATCGAGAGAGGTGGAGGGACTGGCCCGATGAAGCCCGGCAACCTGCCTGAAAAGGTATGGTGCCAATACCAGCAGCCGCAGGCTGAGTGATAAGAGAGTGCGTTTGATGACCCTTCAAAGGCCCTCTTGTGAGGGCCTTTTTTTATTTCTAAACAAGGAGGAAAAACAATTGACAAACGAGCGGTACCTTTTCTCTTCCGAGTCGGTGACCGAAGGACACCCCGACAAGGTGGCGGACCAGATTTCCGACGGAGTGCTCGACGCCATCCTGACTGACGACCCCATGGGACGGGTGGCCTGCGAAGTGCTGTGCACCACCGGAATGGTCATGGTGGCGGGAGAGATAACGACGCAGACATACGTGGACATTCCGAAGATTGCCAGGGACATCGTGAAGGATATCGGCTACACCAGGGCGAAATACGGCTTTGACGGAGACACCTGCGCGGTGATCACGGCCATTGACGAGCAGTCCGAGGATATCAGAAGGGGCGTGGACACGGCCCTCGAGATCCGGGAGCATCTTGTGTCCGAGGAAGAGATCGCCAGGATCGGTGCCGGAGACCAGGGAATGATGACCGGGTTTGCCTGCAACGAAACGGAAGAATTTCTCCCCATGCCCATTGCCCTTGCCCACCGCCTCGCCCGCAGGCTGGCGGAGGTGAGAAAGAACGGAACGATCCCCTATCTCCGCCCTGACGGCAAAACCCAGGTGACCCTGGAGTACGTGGACGGCAAGGCTGTCCATGCGGATACCATCGTCGTTTCCGCCCAGCACCATCCGGAGGCGACGAACGAGGAGATCCGGGCGGATATCATCGAGCATGTGATCAGCCCCGTCGTTCCGAAATACCTGACAAACGGCAGAACCAGGATCCTGGTGAATCCCTCCGGGCGGTTCGAAAAGGGAGGCCCCATGGCCGACACGGGACTCACGGGGAGAAAAATCATCGTGGATACCTACGGAAGCTGGGTTGCCCACGGCGGCGGCGCGTTCTCCGGCAAGGACCCTACCAAGGTGGACCGCTCGGGAGCGTACATGGCCCGTTACGTGGCCAAGAACGTGGTTGCCGCAGGGCTGGCCGACCAGTGTCTTGTCCAGGTGGCCTATGCCATCGGCGTGGCCGAGCCTGTTTCCGTCATGGTGGATACCAGGGGAACCGCGAAGGGCATCACCGACGAAGAGATCACGGTTCTGGTAAGGAAACACTTTGATTTCCGCCCCGCTGCCATCATCCGGGATCTCGAACTGAGAAAGCCCCAGTACAGGAGGCTCGCCGCCTACGGACACATGGGCCGGATCGACCTGGACCCTCTTCCCGCATGGGAAAGGACGGACAGGGCAGAGGCTCTCTCCGCAGTAAAAAAGAGCTGACGGAAACGTGACCGCGAGGGGCCCTGAGGGGCCCCTTTTTTTATGAAGAGGATCCTGTGGTATGATTGAAAAATCCGGTAACCCACCCTGGTCCGAAGGGAGCGATGCGGATGGTAGAGGGCGGAAACCTTGTAGAAATCCGCTTCAGTTCTATTGAACAGTTTGCTCCGCACAGAGAGAGGATCCTTTCCATTTTTCAGGGTCTCGGCGAACGGCAGGGAATGCTTTTTTTTGTCGCGCTCAACGAAGCGGTGAACAACGCCCTGATCCATGGGGGCCGGACGGGCCGGGAGGAAGCGGTGGAGCTTTCCGTCCGGGACGAAGGAGGCAGGATCTGCGCCGCCGTCCGGAGCTGCGGCGGCTGTTTTTCTCACGACATGAAGCCGGACACGGGGGTATTTGACGACGGCCTCCGGGAATCCGGAAGGGGAGTGCAGATCATTCTTCACATAGCAGACCATTGCAGCATCGCGGAGTCGGGGCGGCTGGTAAGGCTGTGCATGAACAAGCCCGGCGGCGTGCCGGGAGACCACGGCACATGAGGGGACGGCCATGAAAGAGTGCGGAGGTGTCCCTCTGACCCTGGAGGTTGCCGGTTTCAGGTTTGACGGCATGAACCTCCTCGATATGTTTTATGAAGCTCTCATCGTATGGGAAGCTTCCACAGGAGCCGTCCTGTACACCAATGAAGCGGCGAGGGCCCTGTACGGCTATTCCTGCGGAGAGACTTCCGACCTGGCCATGGACGAGATTTTTCCCGGCTGGGAGGGGGTTCTCCGGAAAGATTCTTTTTCTCTCCTGACGGCGACCCACAGGAAGAAAAACGGTATCTTTTTCCCTGTCCAGTTCACCTGCCGGTCCCTCTCCGGGAATGCCGGGGACGTGATGATGATGGTCGCCTCGGACGTCTCGCCGGAAACCCTTGTCCGCGACAGCGTTTCACTCGCGGCGTCGATCCAGAGGGGGTTTCTGCCGGGAGACCTGGAGGGGGACGAGCGGATCGAGGTCAGGGGTATCTACCGCCCCATGCATCTCATCAGCGGCGATATGTTCGGCTACCACTGGGACGAACGGCATGGAATCCTCAGCGGCTATCTCTTTGACGTCATGGGACACGGCGTTCCGGCCGCCCTCCAGACATCGGCCATCATGGTTCTCTTCCGACAGGCCTTCGAGGATGACGCCCGGGTCGGCACCTCGCTCGAAGAAAAACTGGCCTGGGTGAACTCCGTGGCGGAAAGCAGGATTCTCGCCGATTCTTTTGCGGCGGCTGTCTGCTTCCGGCTGAACCTTCCGGAAAAAAGGCTGGATTACTGCGCCGCAGGAATCAACGGTTTTCTGTACGGCAACGGCAGCGGACTGAAAAAAATCGCCTCTCCGGGCTCGCTGCTTGGGCTTCCGGGGACTGCCGTTTTCGGTTCCGGCAGTCTCCCTGTGGAAACGGGCGAGTACTTTCTTTTCCTGAGCGACGGTTTTCTTGACCACCAGGGCGAAGAGGAAAACAGCCCCCTTTCCTTTCCCGAGGCCTACGACCGCCTGTTCCAGGCGGGCTATACGGGGGCGGCCAGGGACGACCAGTCAGCCCTGTGCGTGCTGGTCCGCAAAGCCTAGGCCAGGTTTCTCGAGATAACGGTGCGGAGCTCTTCCGCCTCCACCGGCTTGGCGATATAGTCGTCCATTCCGGCGTCGAGGCACATTCTGCGGTCTCCCTCCATGGCGTAGGCCGTCATGGCGATGATGACGGACCGCCGGTCCCGGCCGGTCTCTTTCTTCCTGACCAGCCTGGTGCATTCGAGTCCGTCCATTTCAGGCATCTGCACATCCATGAAGACAAGGTCGAAGTGCTGCTCCTCCATGAGCTGCAGAGCCTCGGACCCGCTTTCAGCCAGGGATACCCTCCAGCCGGGACCGCCCATTTTCCTGAGAATGGTCCTGGCGAGGCTCCTGTTGAACCTGTTGTCATCCACCACAAGTATGGAAATCTCCGCAGGGAGAGGGGCCGCCGCCGCGGGAATTTCCTTGCCGGATTTCTCTTCCTTCCCCGGAAGGGCCTCTCCGGAGGGTATCTTTCCCAGGGAGGCCCGGAAATGAATGATCCTGTCGCCTGAACCCGAAAACTCTGTCCAGAGTTTCCCGCCCATGGCTTCCGCGATCCCCCGGGCGATAAGAAGCCCCATGCCCGCACCCTGGAAGGAAGCGGAAAAATCCTTCCGTTCCATGTTCGAGTAGTCCGTATCCCGCCTTTTCTCCGCCCCCGTCCCGCCGTCGGGATGGCCCGCCGTGACGTGAAGGTTCGCCGATGATTCGGTTTCTTCCTCCAGGAAGACCCGAACCCTGATCGTCCCTTTGGGAGTAAAGGCTATGGCGTTGGTCACCATGTTTCTGAGGATCTGGCTCATCCGTGCGCTGTCCCCCCGGAGGTACTCCGGGACGGCGGGGTCCACCTGCAGCTCCAGGGAAAGCCGCCGTTCCTGGATCGAAACGGCAAGAGGACGGATTGTCCTGGAACAGTTTGATCTGACGGGAAAGGGTTCGCTCTGCAGGGTGAGGCGCCCCGTCTCGATGAGGGAGAGGTCCAGGAGCTCTTCCACCAGGCGGTGCAGGTCCCTCGCCGAAGTGGAGAGCATTTCGACGAATTTTTTTTGCTCCAGGTCCAGCCTGGTCCCCTGGAACAGGTTGGCCACTCCGATGATGGAGTTGAGGGGGGTGCGTATTTCATGGCTGAGGTTGGCTATGAAGGCGCTCTTGTTCCTGCTGCTGTCCTCGGCCCTGCGGAGGGCCTCTTCGAGTTCAGGGATACGCCGCTGTGGTTCGTCCGGCGCGGATCCGCCTTGTGTCTGTCCTGAAAATGGAGCCATGTCCCGACCTCCCTTCTGCAGTCTCCCGTAGCTGTCCGAATTATAGGGGCTCCGGAGGAGAAAAACAAAGGGGGAGAGGGTGTTCCCTCTCCCCCGGTTCTCAGAAAGGAGTTCTTATTCGAAGGCGTAGACTTTTCCGTCGAAGCTGCCGAAGTAGAGCACTCCGTTAACAAAGAGAGGATCCGACATGATCTCCCGGCCGGATTCGAATTTCCATGCCTCCCTGCCGGTCGCCGCGTCCAGGGCGAAGAGGGTGCCGCCGTCGCTGCCGAAAAACACCATGCCCTCGTGATAGGCAGGATTGGAGTGAATGCCCCCCGGTACGGGAAACTCCCAAAGAAGTTTCCCGGAGGCGCCTTCCAGAGCCACAAGCTTTCCGTTCACGGTTCCGAAGAAAATTCTGCCCTCCGCCACCAGGGGCCTGGTGGTGATGGATTCTCCGGTGCTGAACTTCCACTGTGGGATGACCCCCTGTATCCTGACTGCCTGCAGAGTTCCGTCCCAGCTTCCGAAGAAGACCATTCCGTCCGCTGCCGTGGGGGTGGTGATGGGGCCGCCGCTGCCGCCGCCCCATGCCTTTTTTCCGGTCCCGGCATCAAGGGCGTGGAAGAGTCCTTCGTAGGCTCCGACGAAAAGGAGATTGCCGCTGAGAACGGGGGACGATCGAAGCTCACGCCCCGTGTCGAATGTCCAGGCCAGGTTTCCCGACGCCCCGTCGAGAGCGTAGACCTTGCCGTCGGCGCTGTTGAAGTAGACCCGGCCGTTTCCCGCAGCAGGGGATGACCAGATGGCGCCGGGGGTGTACTTTTCCGGGGGGCTGAAATGCCAGACCTCCCGGCCCGTTGTCGCATCGACCGCGAAGAGGGTGCCGTCGGCTCCTCCCGTAAAAAGGGTCGGGCCGAGGAGGGCTGGGGCTCCGTTGATGGTGGCGCCTGCGGTGAAGGTCCACCGGAGCTCTCCCGTGGTCCCGTCGAGAGCGAGAAGGCGTCCTTCGCTGTCGCCGATGACGATGTTGCCGTTCACTGCGACGGGAGATCCTGTGACGCTGTTCTGGGCGTCGTAACTCCACTTCTGAACGCCCCGCCAGGCCGAAGCTTCGTCCGCGGCAGGCAGGGCTATCAAAGCGACCGCAATGAGCAACAGAGGGATTATGCGATACGACTTCATTTCCATACACCTCTTTTCACTGTTTGTCTCTGTTTTACAACCCGCCTCATTATACCACTCCGGGGTGTTCCCGATAAACGGAAGCTCCCTGCGATTGTAAGGGCCGTCCCGGAGGGGTAGAATGGCCCGGACGACAAAGGAGCGTGACTTCATGGACAATCACGGCATTTCCGCGGAATGGCTCGGAAACTATATCGAAGGTTTCCGGGGGAAGGACGGAAATCTTCACCCTCTTCTCGAGGTAAAGAGGATACACAGCATGAAGGTCAGGGACAACTGCGCCCTGATTGCCGACGGCCTGGGTTGGACCGGCTTCCTCCGGGACCTGGCCCTGACGGCGGCTGTTCTCCACGATGCGGGGCGGTTTCTCCAGTTTGTCACCTACGGTACCTTCTTCGACGGTGCTTCGGTGGATCACGGAGATCTTGGGGGCAGGGTGCTTGAAGAATCTTTCCCCTGGGAACGGCTGGAGGGGGAGAGTGCGAAGGCGACGGTGCTGGAAGCGGTCAGGCTGCACAACAAAAAGTTCCTTCCTGCCGGTCTCTCCCCCGAATTCCTGCCAGTGGCCGAAATCGTAAGGGACAGCGACAAGATCGACGTTTTTCGGCTGGTCCGCCGCCACGTGGAGGAAAACAGGGTCAACGACCTCCTCCCCAGGCTGAATGTAGGCGGCGGCTATTCAGGGGAACTCGTCCGGGAGCTCGAGGAAGAGGGGCAGGGATCCTACCGGAACGTCCGTTCCCTTGCCGATTTTCTTCTCGTGCAGCTTTCGTGGGCCTTCGACCTCAACTTCGCCCCTTCTTTCCGCATCCTGGACGGGGACGGCACCTTTTCATGGATTGCCGGCAGGCTTCCCTCCCATCCCGCGGTGGATCCTTTCGTGGATTCCGTGTTCCGGCACGTGGAGGCCATGGCCTGACCATTTCCGCTGAAAGAAGAGGCGCTCCTCCCGGGAGCGCCTCCTGTGGCGATTTATGCGAACCGCTGGTTTATAACGTCGATGATGGCCTTGTCGAGGTTTCCCATCCCCTTCTCGGAAACCTGGACCATGTTCTCCACTGTCTGTTCAAGGGATTTGTCCACCAGTCCCTGGGGTTCGGGAGCATGGCCGTTCATCACGAGAAGGGCTGCGTGGTAGGCCTCCAGGGCCCCCGTGCCCACTTTGAGGGCGCAGGTGTTTTTCGCCCCGTCGCACACCATCCCGACGAGGTTCCCCAGGACGACGAGCATGGCCTGGGCAGCCTTTTCCGGATCTTTTGTCAGCAGGTAGGTTATGCCCGCCGCCGCACCGGCGCCGGCGGCCACGGTGCATCCGCAGGTGGGGGTGAGCCGCCCGGTCCGGCTTTTCACATAGCTTGTGGCGAGGTGGCTGAAGGCCACGGCCCGGGCTGTTTCCTCCCGGTTTTTTCCGAAATGCTGCGCACAGACCGCTACGGGAAGGATGGCCGTCACTCCGTGGTTGCCGCTCCCGGCACTGCTCATGACGGCGAGGGGTGCTCCGGCCATGCGGGCGTCGGATGCGGCGGCGGCGTATGCCTTTATCCTGAGGCTGAGGTCATCGGAGTCGAAAGCAGCTCCGCTGTGTTTTTTCAGAGTTTTGCCGATGTCCAGACCCGTGGCGTGGGAGGGATCGAAGCCGTACTCGGCGATGGTCATGTTCATTTCCACGCCGCTCATGACATAGTCCGTGTCTTCGCCGTCCATGGTATCCACCAGGGATACAAGTTCGGGAAAGCCCATTCGGGCTATTTCGGCGGAGAGGTCTTTTCCGGAACCGTTCCGGGAAGATGACTGGGCTTTTTCAGCGGAGAACACGGTTTTTCCGTTGAGGATCACTTCCGAAATGCCTGTATGGGAACCCTCGATGCGGCAGACGGCCACATCGTCTCCGGACCTGACGGCTGCTTCTATGAAAACTCCGTGACGATCGAGATCGGGAGTGATTTTGACTGCGTTTTTTCCGAGCATTGCCTTTGCCGATTCGATATCGTCTCCGGTGCAGTCCTTGAGGACCTCGAGGCCGTAGGAGGAGCGGCCGCAGAATGCCGAAAGCGCCGCCGCCACGTTGTTGCCCCTCAGGCCCTCCGTTCCGGGAATGCCTACGTCGACCCCGTTCTTGTAGATGCTGTCGCTTACGGTCACCGTAACGGCATCCACCGGTCCCCCGAGTTCTTCCTTTGCCCGGGCGACGGCCAGTGCCACCGCTCCGGGCTCGGTACATCCGAGCGCAGGTTTGACTTCCGTCCGAAGAAACTCCTTGATGGTGAACACGCTTTCCCCTCCAATGTGTTTCAAGAGTGATCTGTCTTTGCGTTCATGGTATACTCCGCTTTTCTTCCAGTCAATGAAGAGGAAAGGAGTCGGGATTGATGGGCCTCCTTTTCGCTTCTTCCGTATTTCTTCCTTGATTGAATGCTTGGGTGTGGGATAGAATAGCATGGTATGGCGCACCGCATGCACCGGTCCTCCGGGATTGAAATGCCGGGAGCGCCGGCAGTTCACTTTGAAGAGGAGAGAGCCCTTTGAGCCAGCTTCCGGTATTGAAGATAGGGAAACACCAGCCCCTGTATCCGATGATCCAGGGAGGGATGGGGGTTGCCATTTCCGGGCCGAACCTTGCCGGGCACGTAGCCCGATGCGGCGGAGTGGGGACTATCGCCAGCGTCGGACTGGCATGCAATTCCCCTCATTACAACGGCCGGAATTATTTTGAAGCCAACCAGCTCGCAGTGAAGGAAGGAATTCAGGAGGCCCGGAAAATAGCGGGGCCTGAAGGCGTTATCGCCGTCAACTGCATGGTGGCCCTCACGGATTACGATCGCCACGTGAAATCCGCCTGCGAGGGCGGTGTGGACGTGATTATCTCCGGTGCGGGGCTTCCCCTCCGGCTTCCCGAATACGCGAAGGAGTATCCCGACGTGGCCCTCGTTCCCATCGTCAGCACAGTGAAGGCCGCAAACCTGATCTCCAGGCGGTGGGAAAAGACCTACGGCAGGCTTCCCGACGGCTTCGTCGTCGAAACGCCGAAGTACGCGGGAGGGCATCTTGGAGTGACCAAGATGGACCAGGTGGAGGACGACGAGTTCTCTCTGGAGAAGGTGGTCCCGGAACTCGTGGAATTCGTGGAGAAGGAAATGGGGAAGGATGTTCCCGTTATTGCCGCCGGGGGAATCTGGGACAGAAAGGACATGGAGCGGGCATTCGGCCTGGGCGCAAAGGGAGTGCAGATGGGAACGAGATTTGCGTGCACTTTCGAGGGGGATGCCTCCGAGCGCTTCAAGCAGGCCTACATCGATGCCAGGGAAGAGGACGTGGTAATCATCCAGAGTCCTGCGGGACTCCCCGGACGGGCCCTGCGGTCGCCTTTCATCGACCAGTATCTCAAGGGACACGTGGAGAGCAAGCCCTGCATAGCCAACTGCCTCACCCATTGCCGCTACAAGACTGAACGGGAGACTTTCTGCATCGCCCAGGCCCTCATCGACGCCTACAGGGGCAACTGGGAGGAAGGCCTGTTCTTCTGCGGTTCCAACGTCACAAAGGTAGAGAAGATGGAGCACGTGGAAGACATAATGAAAGAACTTTTCCCCGCGTAGGAAACCAGGAAGAACAAACGAACAGACAAGGCGGGAGATTTCTCCCGCCTTCGCTCTATATAAGGATGAGAGAATTCTGCAAAGGAGGTCATACATGTGAAGACCGGCCGATACGGAAAACCGCCCCGATCAGGAAAATTCCTGATCATCGTTCTTGTTCTGCTTTGTGCCGTCCTGGCCCCGGCGAATTTTCTTTCAGCCTCGGAGACGGCTTCTCCGGAGGTTCACCAGTCCCCGGCCCCCGGCAACGGGGCGAAGGAGGAATGGAAGCCGCCGTCGACCCCTGAAGGCATTGCCCAGCGGATCGAGGATATCCAGAAGGAGATTGACCTCTACCTCAAGCAGAAGGAAGAGATCCGGACCGATGACGGCGTGGAGTCCGAGGCCCTCCGGAGACTCACCGTAGCCCTCGGGGCCCTCCAGAACGTCTACTCCATGTACAATACCGCTCTTGAAAACCTCGCCCGGGCAAAGGAAGAAGCCGCCGAAGCCTCCGTCAGCGAAGGAACGTCTTTCATCAAGGAAAATCCACCTTACAATCTCTCTTTCTATGAAAACGTCCGCAACCAGTTTGAAGGGGTTGACCAGAGACTGAAATCGGTCCTTTCATCCATACGCCTCGCCGAAGGCTCTCTCGAAAACCTCGGGGGCCAGGTCACCCAGCTTGAGGGAAGGGTGGAAGAACTCCGGCGAGAGGCTCAAACGCCGGAAGGAAAGGCCATGACGAAAGAACTCCAGCTCCGCGAGGCCGAGGCAGATCTGGAGACGGCGAGGGTAACCGTTTTCCTCCAGAAAACCAATCTGGAAGCCAATAATGTGCGGCAAACTTTCCTCGAGGCCCAGAAAAAAATATTGGAAAATGACCTCAAAGGCGTCAGGAAAAACCTGCATTTCGATGAAGCGGACAGGAACGGCCGGATGGAAGCGATTGCCCAGGAGATCACAAAAACACGGGAGAAAATCGCTGCCCTCCAGGCGGAGCGGGAAAAGCTGCGCAGCGCTCTCACCAGGGCCCAGGGCGAACTGAGCTCGGCGCGGAACGACCAGCAGCGGCTGGTGGCCCGGGCAAGTGTCGCGGAAAGGGAAGCTTGGCTGAAGCACAACCAGGCAGCCCTTGAACAGGCGGAACAGGAACTCATGGTGCTTGACGAAAACAGGAGGATCTGGGAGGTGCGGTACGGCCTCATCCAGGGGACGGTAAAGACTCAGGAAATATGGGACTACCGCAGCAGCGTGAAGAACAGGATCAAGGATCTGGAGAATATGTTCCAGGTCCAGCAGCGGAAGCTTGCCTCCATGCAGGCCGATATTCTCGCAGCCCAGAAAGAGCTTGAGGAGGTGAAAGCAAACAATGCAGTCGCCACAAGGATCCAGAAGCGTATCGAGGCGCTGGACAAGACTGTCCAGACCACCAATGCTACCGTGGCCATGCTGCTTGGTCTTTTCAACAACTACAACCGGTTTCAGGAGGAGCTTGACAACCAGATCGACGCCGTGCGCATCGCCGAGCAGGTCACCCGTTTAAGCAAGGACCGCTTCCTGGCCTTCTGGAACATTTCCCTCTGGTCCGGCGATGGCTTCGATGTCACCATAGCGAAGCTCGTTCTTGCCATTATCCTCTTCATCGCGGCGTTCTTCCTGAGCGGCAGACTCACCGCCTTTCTCGGCAGGACGCTGCTCAAGAGATTCGGCCTCGACTTGTCGGCCCGGAAGGCCACCCAGCAGATCCTCTTTTATGTCTTCATGGTCTCCTTCATCCTGTCGGCCCTTGACCTGGTCGGCATTCCCCTCACGGCGTTCGCCTTCCTTGGCGGTGCCCTGGCCATCGGCATCGGTTTCGGCGCCCAGAACTTCTTCAACAACCTCATCAGCGGTTTCATCCTGATGCTCTCAAAGCCCATAAGGCCGGACGACACCATCGAGATAGACGGCTTGTTCACCACCGTGGAGGAGATCGGCTCCCGGTCCACCAGGGTGAAGACCTTCGACAACATCGACGTGCTTATACCGAACAGCTATTTCCTGAACAACAAGATCATCAACTGGACCCTGACGGACCAGAAGATCCGGCTTCGGATCAACGTGGGAGTGGCCTACGGCTCGGACGTGAGGGAAGTGGAGAAGCTGCTGCTGAAGGCGGCGGACGACCACTCCAGGGTGCTCGGCAAGCCGGAACCCTACGTGGTTTTCCGGGAGTTCGGTCCCAATGCTATGGAGTTCAGCCTCTTCTTCTGGGTGGACATGACCAACGCCTCCACGGTGAAGGTGGCCAGCGACCTCCGGTTCCGCCTCGTCGCCCTCTTCGAGGACAAGAATATCACCGTGGCCTTCCCCCAGATGGATGTTCACCTGAACGCCACGGAACCCATCGAAGTGTTCATGAGGCGTCCGGCCAGGGAAGCGCTGCCGCCGCAGCAGGAGGAAAACTAGCGTGCTCTCTCTCAACGGCGAACATCTTTACAGGCTTCTTCTCGATCTTGTCTCCGTTCCGAGCGTTTCCTTCTCCCGGGAAGAAAACCGCGCGGCGGAGCTCATATACGGAAAACTGGCCGAACTGGACTATTTCCGGCGGAATCCGTCCTACCTCCGGTATCTCCCTGCCGAGGGGGATCCCCTGGGCAGAAGCGCCGTTGCCGCCCTGGTGAAGGTCTCCCCTGAAATGAAGCGAACGGTTATTCTCACGGGCCATTTCGACGTGGTGGATGCCGGGGCCTACGGGCCGCTGAAGCACCTGGCCTTTTCGCCTGAAGAGCTGACGAAGCGGGTAGGTGAACTGGATATTCCCCAGGAAGCCCGGGCTGACCTGGCGAGCGGGGAATACCTCTTCGGCCGGGGAGTTTCCGACATGAAGTCCGGCCTCGCCCTCGAGATGGGGCTCCTGGCGGACGTTTCCCGAACCTGCGACTTTCCCGCGAACCTTCTCTTCCTCGGGGTTCCCGACGAGGAGAATACCTCCGCGGGAATGAGGGGGGCGGTCCCCTGGCTTGTGAAGCTAAGGGAAGAGTGGGGGATAGAGTACTCCGCCGCCCTCAACGGAGAGCCTTCCGTAGGGGGGCGGGAAATTCCCGCAGGCGCTGTGTACGTGGGCACCATCGGCAAGATCATGCCCTTCTTTCTCTGCGTGGGCAAGGAGGCTCACGTGGGTGATTATTTCGACGGAGTGAGCGCCTCTCTCCTGGCGGCCAATCTCTCTCTCGTTCTCGAAGGGGCAGCCTCCACCTCGGAGGAGCGGGAAGGAAGAAGTTTCCCCCCCATGGCATGCCTCCGGTTCAGGGACCTGGTAAAGAATTACTCGGTGACCCTCCCTGAGCGGGCTGTGGCCTATTACAACCTCCTCACCGTGGAAAAAACTCCCGCCGGAGTGCTCGAGGAGATGAAGGCGGCGGCCCGGGAGGCCCTGAAGAGGACCCTGGGGAGAATCAGCGAGCAGAACGGCCTGATCAGGAGCAGGGGCGGAATCGCCCCGCGGGCGAAGAGCTTTCCTCCCCGGGTTATGGACTTCGGTGAACTGCTCGCCGGGGCAAAGAAAAAAACACCGGGTTTCGACGGGCTTCTGGACGAATTTCTCCGTTCCCTCCCCCCCTCCCTGGATGAACGGGAGCGGGGAGTGGAAACAGCCTCCTATCTGCTCGACCTTGCGGGAGAAAAAGGTCCCCTTGTCGTGACGGGATTCCTTCCGCCCTATTACCCCCCGAGGCTGAACAACGGGAAAACCGCCGGGGAACGGGCCGTCCTCAGGGCAGTCTGCCGTCTCAGGGAGGACGGAAAGGAGGACGGACTCGACATTTCCACGGTGGATGTCTTCCACGGCATCATGGATCTCAGTTATTTCGGCTTCCAGGGGAACCCGGATGATCTCGACGCCCTGGGGGAGAACATGCCCCTCTGGGGGAGGGAATACCGCTTCCCCCTGGAAGACCTCAAGCAGCTCGACGTACCCGTGGCGAACTTCGGCCCAGTAGGCAAGGATGACCACAAGAACGGCGAGAGGATTCACCTTCCCTATTTCCTCAGCACCCTGCCCCGCCTGTTCAGAAACTTCGCCTTCTACGTTGCCGAGGAGGCGGGAAGGGAAGAACCCTCAACGTAGGACGCACGGGGCGCCGGTCTTGCCGGTGCCCCGCTTTTTTCCGGGAAAGGGGGATGCGGCAGAAAAAAGGAAACAGTTTGTGACTGGATCGTGGTCGTAGTAAAATAAAGAGCGTTCAGGCAGTGAAATTCACTCAGGAGGTGGTAGATTTTGAAAAAGAACTGGTTGATAGGTCTGGCTGTACTCGTCGTTATTGTCGGATATTTTGTGATGCAGCAGAAACCGGCGCCCGAAGCGCCCAAGGAGACCCCGAAGCAGGAAGCGCCCGCGCCAAAGCCAGCCGAGGCCCCGAAGGCCGAGGAAAAACCTGCTGAAGCTCCCAAGCCGGCCGAGGCGCCGAAGGCTGAGGAAAAGCCTGCCGAGACCCCGAAGCCCGCTGAAGAACCGAAACCTGCCGAACCTCCGAAACCTGAGGAGAAACCTGCCGAACCCGCAAAGACTGAAGAAGTGAAGGCCGGACCCCAGCCCGTAAAGATCGGGTACCTTGCGGCGCTCACGGGCGACTGGGCCGCCTACGGCCAGACGGAAGAGAAGACCGCCCGCCTTGCGGTGGAGCAGATCAATGCCAAGGGCGGCGTGCTGGGCCGTCCCA
>Ga0228536_1000249_pt1 | contig 129319 bp, 124 predicted proteins | sample SJ1Smetagenome_FD_168611 | JGI IMG/M metagenome (GOLD analysis project Ga0228536, IMG submission 168611) | Enriched culture of PCE-dechlorinating microbial communities from Ithaca, New York, USA - SJ1.S | ecosystem: Engineered > Modeled > Simulated communities (microbial... > Unclassified...
GAGCCGCTTGAACGGGAAAGGCGAGAGACAATAGGGACGATAGCGCGGCCCGGAGACCGGGGTGACAACCGGGAGTCGGGCCGCGCTGCTTTGTTCTTTCTCTTTAACGTTCAAGCGGTTCAAGCGGTTGCAACGGTCTTTTTCGTAACTTCTTTCTTGAATAATCCTTCAATCTGGCGATAATGAAAGAGCACCTGCAGTTGCCCGACGCGGCGGCGCCAGGGAGGCGATATGGACACCGGGAACGATCACATGTCGAACAGGAAGACGCGGGCCAGGGCGCTGCCGGAACTACTTGTCATCATCGGCCTGTGCGTTGCCGTTTACCTGCTGTCCTCGCGCTACGACATCCTGGAGAACATTGTCCGCCTGTCCCACCGGTACGAACATCTGGAACTGGACGAGATCATCACCGTCAGCATGTTCCTCATGTTCGCCCTGCTGTTCTTCTCGATACGGCGCTGGCGGGAAGCCAAAAGGTCGGAGGCTCTGGCAAAACAACACGCCGAAGATCTTGGGAAGGCCCTCTCGGAAGTGCGGCAGCTCAGGGGAATGATCACGATCTGTTCAGTGTGCAAGAGGGTCAGGAACGATGAAGGCTTCTGGGAGCAGATCGAGGTCTACGTCAGGGGCCATTCGGAGGCCGAGTTCACCCACGGCATCTGCAAGGAATGCGCGAAAAAACTGTATCCCGAGTTCGAGGAAGAGGGGCAGCTCGACCAACTGCCCTAGAAAGACGGTTTGGGAAAGATGGCTTGAACCGCTCGAGCCGCTTGAACGTTAGAGGCAAAAGAAGGGATAAAGAAACGGCCTCACGCCCGCTTCGCTCAAGCCCGCAGAGGTCTCAAAGAAAAGAGCATAGTTTTTTACAGATTAGAAGTTGGTTTCTAATATGTAAGACTGGCAATCCACGAGACCGAGAGGATCATCTCCGGCAGACTCCCGGTGGGATTCAGCTTCCCTTCTTTCATCGTTTTTTCGGAATGGGATTGAACCTGATCAACGTCATTTCATCCATCATGCTGAAGTGCCGGTAATTACAGGTGGCAAAGGAAGCCTTACTTGCGATCGCTGTGGCCGCTATGATGGCGTCAACGGTCCTGAGGCCGTGCGACAGGGCATACGTCTTCAGCAGTGAGATGGCTTTTTCCGATATTGTACCGTCGCAATGAACGACATGTGAGAAGTTCTCGCTGAAAAAGGCGGTGATATCCTTCAACTCCTTCTTGTTCCGGCAACCCTGGATGAGCTCCATTATACACAGAGAACTGACGTATCTTTGCTCATACGGAGTCTTCTCCATGAGTTGCGCGGCTGCTTCCAGACCGCGAAAATACCAGATGAGAACATCAGTATCAAACAGTACCGGCCGGACCTTTTCTTTCATTTCTCCTCTCGCTCACCCATTCACCAGGGTCTTTCATGTCCTCCCTATCCTTCCAGACACCGAAACCGATATGCTTGAAACTGCGGTCCTCTTTCTCGATAGGCTTCAGGACAGCCGCCGGCTTCCCCCTCAACGTTATGATCACTTCGTTGCCTCTCCTCGTTTCTTCCAGGATCGCGGACGTCTTGATCCTCAGTTCCTTCGCGGACACTATCTTCATGGCAACCTCCAAATATACACTTTGAAGTATACACCTGCTAGATGAGAGTGTCAATTGTGACGGTTGAGCAAGGGCAGGTCCCGCCGCACCCGCATTCCGAGAATATGAAAACGCACAGAGCGTTTCGCAGGTTACTCCATTATCCCCTATGGTGAGGGGCCGAATGCCAGATAGATGTCCTCCTCTTCATGGTCTGCCATGTCGTTCAACTGGCCCTGTTGAAGGTGTTTGGATGGGTTGGCGTCCTTGCCGTGTTCCACTGTCTTGCCCGGACGCGCTCCTTCTCGCTGTCCGATGGCGTCGAAAACAGCCTCCAACTGGGTTGGTGAAAGGTCTTCGATCTTCGTTTCCGTCGAAACGCCGGCCCTGGATGCCAGAAACCGGGCGTAGTCTTCCGGGTTGTCTTTCTTGTCCGACGCCCACCTCTTCATCGCCTCCGATAGAGACAAAGACCTGTAGCTCTCGGTAAGAAGCAACTCCTTTTTTGCCCGTAAGCCCGTTTCCCAATCGGGAAAGATGGCGAAATCATCTCCGTCGATCCCCACAGCCCCATGCCGCTCGGCGTAATTCCAGGGATACTTCGCACCGTCTTTCCACCTGATATTGCCCGGGTTGTTGTTTCGCCAGGCTCGATCGCCGCCGATGCGCTGTTCGACGGTACCATCCTCCCGGTGATAGTAAATGGATCTGTCATCTCTGTTCGAACCTTTGAAGTCGTATTCCGTACGCAACACTTTCTTGCTGCCCATGGCTCCCCCTCCTAATCAGCGCGGGCTGAAATGAATGCCTTTATATTGTCTGTCTCGGGTTCTATCACGTTGATAGTACTTGTATCCTCGAGGCTGGGGTATTTCTTCTCCGTCATATAGCGGCCGATGAGTCTGAATCCGCCGGTTGGAGAGTAAGCGTATATTGATATCCTGTAAAAATGAGGATCGAAGTGGATCTCATCCCTGCCCCACCTGTAATGTGCTGTCACGAGGACGCTTTCGATCCCTCGGATACCGACAGGGACTATCGCGTATTCATCCTGACTGGTGACCGATACCTCGTCAGGAACGATATTCACGAACCGGTCATTCTTCTCGTCATAGGTCCAGATGGTGATCTTGTCCCGCCAATCGCTTCCGTTGCCGAAATACCGCGCCGTGAATAACAGCCCTTTGCGAGGAGGGTCCTTCCTGACCAGGTCAACAACTCGCAGTTCCTCAAAGATCGGATATTTCCAGACGAGGTTATCGTCATCCCATTCCTGGGCGACATGGCAATACCGCTCCGATGCATCTTCACCCCGGCCCTTGCGAAAACAGAGCTTCACAGGATATTCCATCGTTTCCGTGCTATTACCCTCAAACACTACCGCACGCCAATCCCTCTCTGCGCCAGACAACTCCTTCAGGGAAATCTCCTCCAGTTGATCGTACAAAGACTCTGCACGGGCCACAGCGCACGGCAAAACCATGATGACCCCCACAACGGCGGCGCAGAGCAAGACAAATCCTTTCTGTCGCATAGTCCCTCCTTGAACTTCTTCTGATATTACTTCTCAAAGCAGGAATTCGACCCAACCGCGCATCAAAAACTGCGTCGGTCTGTCCGCCTCTACTGTTTCGCACCGAAAAGCAAGGGGTTTGCGAAACACCCTTAACATATTGATATTACAACCGACACATGGTATACGATTCATTATGCGAAACACTTCCATGACACACATCATCATCCTGAGAAACGGCGAAACACTTACCGGGCAGGTGACAACCAGGGAATTCTCCATCAAGACAAGCTACGCGGAACTCACGTTCAAGAAAAACGAGATCGTCCACATCCATTTCGAAAACCCACCCCAATTCACCCAGGACGAAATGCTGCTCCTAACCTCTGACGTTCTGAAGGGCGTTGTGTCTCCGGCCACCGTTACGATCAAACTCGGGACTTCCGGACAGACGGTGAAGCTGAGCAAGGAGAAGATACATACGGTGATGTTTCTGGATAGTGTCTAGGGGAAAGACCGTTCAAAAGTCAAAGGGTTCAAGAGTTCAAGATTGCAAGGAAGAAACAGAAGGGCTCTGTCGGTCCGAAGGAGTCGCGCTGGGTCCCTCTGCCGGGCAGCCACGCTCCGGATCACACCCGTTAAGCGTTTTCGACTCGCTCGATGCTCATTGCGGACAAAGGTGGGTAGCGATGGGACAGGTGGTCGTCCGCAAACTTGAGATATCCGGGTACTGCCGACATAGTGCTGTCAGACGCATCGGTCCCGTGCACTTTCGTGCCCGGTCCGCGCTCCCCGAAAACCCAACGGGTCCCGTGATCCTCCGCTAACGGCTGCCCGGCAGAGGGACCCAGCGCTCCAACAATTAAAGACGGCTTGAACCGCTTGAACCGCTTGAATGGCTTGAGCGTCAGACACGGATGAAGGCGCTAGGAATTGAGTGGACGGGGATCGCGGCGCGGGAATTCAGTTACTTCTTATATATCTGCATCGGGGAAAGCCGGAGCATCCCAGGAAGGTTTTGCCTGCGTTGGGTCCGCGTTTGGCCGTCTTTTCCACCAGCGCGGCGCCGCATTTGGGACATCTGTCGGTATTTTGGAATCGCTCGGTGAGATTCCGGATATGTTCCTTCCTTGTGGCCGCCGGATTTTCTTTGAGCTTTCTGATCTTCTCATCCAGCGCCCTCAATTGCTGCCCCACGAAGACGACGTCCGTGAATGATCTTATGTAACTAGACAGACCTCTATCCATCACGTTCGCCGGCATCTTCGTCTTGAACTGGGATTCCCCGATAAAGAAGACAATAGAGTGAACCCTGTCATGCGGAACCTCGAGCGCACGTGCCAGCTCCATGGTGTGCCGGTAGTTCTGATCCAGTGGATTCTGAAATGTATGCTTGCTGCCAAACAAGACCTGCGTCCACTTCGCCTGTCTTTCCCCTCCGTATATCCACCCCGCATAGTTCTTCGTTTCGATTACGAAAACGCCATACATCGACAGCACTACATGATCGATCTGTGTGGTGCCATCGTCCGTCCTCAGAACAATATCGTGAAACTTCCTGTAAACATCATCGTCCAGCTTAAGCCACATCCCAAGCTGAGTAGACTTCTCACCAACCCATCCCTTCAGGAAACTCATGACCCCACCAATACCGGTTTAAGATGATTAATTGTATTAACCTGCCAATCTCCTGTCAACATACCATCTCGCGCCACATCCATTTTCCCTAATTGCCCGTCACCCCCCAACCCGATCAATCGTTTTCTCCAGAAATGGGTTGAATGTTTTTCTGAATTCTAGGAGAATACTAGCAACACTGGTTTTGGGGTAGGCCGGTAATGCTTCGTTAATTCAGCCAAAGAGCATCCAGCAACAGCATTGCTTTTCTCGTAAGTGATTTCAGTATGCCGGGCACGGTGTGTCCGACAGAAAAGGAGCAAGGAAGCATGCAACTGCGGCTTCAAAGATTCTCCTACCGTTTTGCCGAACAGGTCCTGAACAGCAAACTGTCCATCAAGCAGGAAATAGAAGACCTCCTCACCCACCCCTCCATCGACATCTCCACCCTCTCCCGCCCCCATTTTAACGAGGTCCTCAGAGCCCTCTTCACAGGCAAAGGCTGGAACGACCAACCCCCTGTCTTCGACGAACCCGGCGACCCCTCAGCCAAAATGGACTTCCTCAAAGACCGCATAGGCATAGAAGTAGCCTTCGGCCACGCCTCCTTCATCGGCATAGACCTCCTCAAATTCCAGGTAGCCTCCTACTCTGGCCTGGACAAAATCGACGCCGGCGTCTACGTCGTCACAACACGCCATTTCCAAAAGACAATGCGAGAGAAATACAACCAGAACTGGCAAGGCTCTCTGGCGTTTGAGAAGGTGGTACGTTATCTGCCACATTTCAAGAGTGCGGTGCAGGTACCGATTTACGTTATAGGGATTGATCTATGATTAAGCCGAGACAACAGTAATTGCAATATTTAAGCCCGTCTCTCTCGGGCCGCGTCCCTCTCGGGCCGAAACGGCACTATCGACCATGCCATATGGTGGCCCGGCCATTGTCACAAAGGAGCGTCCCGCGTGATATATCGGCAGAGCTGGGCTTTGCTCGCCATTTTTCTTGAGCATCGTCCATCCGTTTTCAACCCACGACGGCGGTCAAGCATGCGGCTGACCTTTCTCCGGGCTGGAGTTCGCTACAGTGCCGGTCTCTCGTCTCGTTAGAGCAACACGAGGAATCTTCTCGTCGCCAGGAAAGAGCTTTTCTAGGACGGCGATCATGTCATTGGTCATTACGACCGCATCTGGCTCTACCGAATTCAAACTCCGGTGAGCTACTCTTGGTATGCGGTGTAATCGATGAAGAGGGTTGTGGCAACTCACGAAATTTGTGTCGCGTACAGCTGCCCAGTTCCCATGGATGAAGCCGGAAGGCCAGTCGTAGTACTTATCGTAGATGTCCTTAGCCCCACAGTCTGTTGCCAGTTTGCGTAGGTTGCTGTTGGCCCAATGGCCCACATCTATGTCCAGAAACTCTTGCCATGTATCTTCGTTGGCTATCGAGTGAAGTGTCGATTCGTCAAGAAAGTTCTGAAGGTCGCCGTGTGTTTGTTGAGTCTTTAAGAATGCTAGTTTTGCCTGGCCCGCTCCAAAGACACGATACGACTGCCACATGGCAGGCGAATCAGTGTGCGCGAGGTACCGGAGTGTTATGCAGACCTCCACCAAGCATCTGAGAGCAACAGCTCCAACGATTCTCGTGTGGATGCGGTGCATCCCAATCTCTTCTAGTACGCTAAGTGCGTAGAGCACCAATCCGAACGCAGAGTCCAGTCGGGCGTCCACGCGCTCCGCCCGGAGGTTGCGCCGAAACCTCTCTATAACACTGTCGCGAGCGGCGTAGAGAGCATCAGGGTCAATGCCGGTTTCGATGAACGTGTAGCCCTGTCCCTCCGACGGATCTACACAGCCGGTCTCGCGAAGCGCCTGTTCCCAGAATTTCCCAATCCATCCCGCCGGACGACTGCGCCGAAAAGTCATCTCCAGGGACCGGATTGCGGGCCGAACACTTGTCATGTCACCTCTGTCAGGGAACAGCCGAATTTCCTCAAGCCTCTCAGCGAAGGACACGTCAAATCGCATTCTACCTGAGATGATCGCGATGATGACCTTGAACCATCGAATATCGGTAGATGCTTCTGATTGATGGTCCAGTACTTTGGCAATCGCAAGAGCAAGGGTACGCCAGTCGCTCTTGTCCGGCTCAACATCCATCTCCCTTTTCCATCTCTCAATTCCCGGAAGATCGTCAATGAGGAGAATCGGCCGTAGCGCCGCATAACCGAGTGGATGAGCTAAGGGTATTGAAATGAAATCGTGAAACTCCTCGTCCGCAACTTCGGCCAACTTCGTTTGGTCGACGACAATTGAGAAGTCGAGGCCCGTCTCTGGATCAGGCACTTGCTTTTCGACGCTTTCACTTTCTTCGCGGATGAACCAGCTGCGGCACCGAACTGCCACCTTCCGCAGTAGATTTAAGTAATGCCTTCGCTCTAAAACACCGGCGAGCAGGACTGCCCACAGCATCTCTGGCATATGGTCATCCGCCCACGATGATGGCGTCATCTTGGGAATCTGGGCCAGCGGAGGGACTAACTTGCTCCGGAGGCGCTTGTGCTGATCAATCGTGCTAATGTTCAGGGAGGAGAAGCTCGAATTCTCTCGCCGGGTCACAGTATCTCCTGCTTTCTTACGCTTCCTCTTCGTGGCCTTGCTCATTCATTCTCCCCGCGTTTGCCGGCTCCACTCCCGGAATGGGAGTTGCTGAACGAACGTTCACCCCGATCCGTCAGAAACGACCTATACAAATAACAGGGAAGACGGAGGGGACGTTCCTCCGCAACCAAGTTGGCCTTCATAACACCTCACACTTACTGCAGGAAACAGTGAATGGTCTCTTAATTTCTTAATGACGGTCTTCCGCCTTTTCCTGGCGTTCAAGCGGTTCAAGCGGTTCAAGCGGTTCAAGCGGTTCAAGCGGTTCAAGCGGTTCAAGCCATTCAAGCCATTCAAGCTATCCTCTCCTTCACTGAGCGCGGGGCCTTGTCCCCGGGCAACTGGTAGCTTGAGGATCACGGGACCCGATCAAGGTTTCGAGGAACGCTACTTCCTTACAGCGACAGACAGTTCTTGTCTTTGACCTAAAATCTAAAACCGCCTTTCATGGGCGCCGTCCTTAAGCGTGGCCGCGCGGGGGCAAGGCCCCGCGCGGACCCTACGTGAAGTGCTCAGCCAGAAAAGTCTCACAACAATGCAATCGACTTCGGTCGCGCCTCATTTCTTGAGCGACAAGCCTTCTCGATCCCGGTCTCTTACCTTACGCACATATCCCGTTTGTCGTGTTTTGTGTAGCTGTAGCCCTGGTCGCACATGATGCACATGTCTTTACCGTTGTACTTTGTGTACTGATATCCCCTGTCGCACATGATGCACATGTCTTTGCCGTTGTACTTTGTGTACTGATATCCCGCGTCGCATGCCAGGCATTGCGTCTGTCCGTTGAATGAGGCAAGCGTATATCCGCGATCGCATTTTCCTGAGACCGGTCCTCTGATGCTCGGCTCCCGGGTACTGGGCTCCCGGGTACTGGGCTCCCTCGTTGATATCGCATCCGCAGGGACAGCACTTAGTGCAACGTAGAATGTGGCGAGAAGGCAGACCATTAGACACAGAGACAGTGAACGTTTCATGACAAACCTCCTGTGAGTGGTTGAGGGTCAGATCCCCATTGAATTGTGTGTTATTGACCGCCCCTTGCTACTACTCTTCTGTTATATCACATGGGGTCAGTTCTTGGAATATCGATTTTCCTGCAGCAACCTGCTGGTGGACCGACAGGGCCCTTTCGATTTTCACATTCTCGGCCAGCAGTGTTGCGGCTCCTTGCTCTTTCCCGCTCAAGCGGTGCAAGCTATTCAAGCTATCTTCTCCTTCGCTGAGCGCGGGGCCTTGTCCCCGCGGGTCGACAGGGACGTTCCTCCGAAACCAAGTTGTCCTTCATAACACCTCAGACTTACTGCAGGAAACAGGGGAGGAGAAAGTCGCGCCCGCCGACAGGGACATCCTTTACATTTTCACATTCTAGAAAGACCAGTGACTACCACAGGTTATACTTGTGTTTCTGCCTTAGGCGTTCCTTCCATTGAAACCTTTCTTCAACTCGCTGAGCGTGGGGTCTTGTCCCCGGGCAGCTGGTAGTGGAGGATCACGGGACCCGTTGCGGTTTCGGGGAGCGCGGACCGGGCACGGAAGTGCACGGGACCGATGCGTCTGACAGCAGCCACCGGGCAATCCACCAACAAGTTATGTCCGCGGACTACCAGCCTGCATCACGTAATCACCCTTCTCCGCGATGAGCATCGAGCGAGCCGAAATCGCTTAACGGGTGTGATCCGGAGCGTAGCTGCACGGGGACAAGGCCCCGCGCGGACCTCACGTGACGAGTACAGGGGTGTGATTTTTCTAGATAGCCGGGCCGACAGGGACGCCCTTTCGATTTTCACATTCTCAGCAACCTCATGGGGTCGGGTCGGGAAATATCGGTCTTTCCGGAAAGAGGAGGAACGGGATTCGCAACCCATTCCGTCTTTTCTCTGTGCTCTCTCATTGCCTTTCTCAGTGTCCTTGAGCGCAGCGGGCGTGAGATAGTCTTCCGCTTTTTCTTACCGGATCGAGCCGTTCATGCCGTCTTTACTTTCAGCCTCACCCTTTCTTCTTCCTGCAGCACTCTGAGTACACCGACAACGCTGTCCATCCGCGGGTTGCCGGCGGGGCCGAACATGCGGTGGATGCTCTTGCTTGATTTATTGAGCCTGCGGGCCAATTCGGGAAATGTAATGGTGGCGTTTATATAGTCGCGCAGCATTGCCTTCCCTGACCTCAGGTTGCCTTCAAGGATCTCATTGACCGCGTGAGCCAGCAGACTCCTGCGGTATTCCTCGTCGGCGGCAGCACGTTTTATCACCGTTTCTCTGAAGGTCCTGGTAACCGCCATATCTATCGCCCCACCCTCTTCATCTTTTTGTACTCCACCCAGAGAAGCTTAGCCTTCTCAATATCTCTCCACTGCCTCTTCTTGGTGCCCCCGGACAAGAGGATTATGAGCGTCCTCATATGCCTCCCGAAGTAGATCCGGTATCCCGGCCCAAAATCGATCTTGCACTCAAACACACCATCGCCCACCGACTCCACGTTCGAGAAGTTGCCGTACTGCAATCGATACAAAGCCGTGGTAACCTTCCCCGCAGGCAACGCATCGAGCCCTGTAAACCATTTACCGAACGGAGATGACCCATTCCACAGGAACTCCCTTATCTCATATTCTTTCTCTGTCATGATGGTAACCTATATGTTACTTATTGTCAAGATTGCCCGCATTTTTCGAGACGGTTTCGCCGACCACACCGAGGTGCCCTGAAAGTTATTACTTCTGGAACCGATTTTTTGCTGCAGAATATGAAACGGTCGCCAGTGGGGCGATGGGAACGCTCTTGAAATGTTGAAATGGGCCCGACAGGACGCCCTTTCGATTTTCACATTCTCGGCCGGCAGTGGTGTGGCCGTTTGTTATGAAATGCATCATCCTTTTGTGCCGTGAGAAGTAATATGAGTGCAACACCCGCTCATTGACGCGGCATTTTGACACCAGCGAAGAAAGGAGATAGACTGTATGATAAAAGTGATACAGAGTACACGAGGTGATCGTATGAAGAAGGAGTCTATGGTCTCCATCAGGATGCCGGGTGATCTGGCGGAAAGATTGAATGACCTGGCGAAGGCCACCGACCGGTCACGGTCCTATCTGGCAACCCTGGCTATCGAGGAATTCGTCGCAACCCAGGAGTGGCAGGTCCGGGCTATCAGGGAAGGGATGGAGGATGCTCAGGCAGGCCGGGTGGTGGACCACAGCGATGCGGTCAAAGAGCTGAAGAAGTGGGGTAGGAAAAAGTAATGCGCCTGGAGTGGACGGTCAAAGCGATCGAAGACCTCCGGGCAGCCGGCGTATTCATCGCTCTCGATAATCCAGAAGCCGCGCAGAGAATGGCCGAACGAGTGAGAGAGGCGACCGAATACCTGATAGATCATCCCAACATGGGCCGGCCGGGAAGAATAGTTAACACGAGAGAACTGGTCGTCACCGGCACACCCTTCATCATCATCTATTGGGTCCGCGGCGGTGCCGTCCAGATACTCAGAATACTTCACCATTCGCAGAAGTGGCCATAGAGGGTCGAGGGCGAGGGGTCGACAGGGACGCCCTTTCGATTTTCACATTCTAGGCCAGCAGTGGTGTGGCTCCTTGCTCTTTCCCATTCAAGCGGTTCAAGTCTTTTTCTGTCTCAGGCCGTCTTCCCCGCTGCCCCCGCGTGAAGTGTCAAACCGAGGGCGCGTATCACCTTGAGGATTGTGTCGAAGCCGGGGCTTCTCTCGCCGGATAATGCCCTGTAGAGACTTTCGCGGGACAGGCCGGCATCCCGTGCTACCTGGGACATGCCCTTGGCGCGCGCGATATCGCCGAGGGCTTTGGCGATGAAAGCCGCATCGCCGTTTGACTCTTCAATGCATGCTTCAAGGTACGCGGCCATTTCCTCCGGCGTACGAAGATGCTCCGCGACATCATATCGAGTCGTCACCACTCTCTTCATAACGTCACCCCTGTATGTTTCTCGCAAGACGCAGGGCCGTCCTGACATCCCTGACCTGCGTCCTTTTGTCGCCACCCGCCAGCAACACCACCACATGAGACCCGAACTGCTTGAAATAGACCCGATAGCCAGGTCCGTGATCGACCCGCAATTCCGAAACACCCTCGCCCACCGGTTTCACGTCCCCGGGGTTTCCCGCGGCCAGCCGTTCGATCCGCGCCATAACACGTGCCGGGCCCCGGATATCGTCCAGACTGTCAAGCCACCCGGCAAATACATCCGTCTTGCGGATCTCGATCACAACTCTATTGTAGCCTGTAGGCTACATAATGTCAACGCCTCGCCGCCGCTGGCATTCATACCCTCCCACCCCGGGGGTCGACTGGGGGTCGACAGGTGTAACTTCAGGGACGCTCTTTGCGTTTTCACGTTCTCAGGAATACGACAGATGATTCGCTCCAGGCTGCCATTCAAAGTGCGCAAGCTATTGCGTGGAAGGCCTGGAACGGGATAAACGTGAGACGGTCTTTTCTGCTGACCGCTCTGGTTTTTTACTGTCAATTTCTTGGGCCCCAGAAGTAATACCACCGTAAATGGGGGAACGCCGCTCCGCCCGAGCAGGAGGTCCGTATGAGCTGTACAAAGGGAACGTTCAACACAAAAGAAGGAAAGAGAAGAGTAACCTACCAGCACGACGATGGACGCACCGTCGTACATGAAGGGGGAAGTCGTTCCTGGAGGAACAACAACCCGGGGAATGTAAGAGGAGCTGTTAACAGACGTGTTGGCACGGATGCGAAAGGCTTTGACATCTACCCGGACGTGCAGACAGGTCAGGAATCCTGCAGGAGGATGTTCGAGCCCGGAAAAATCGCTGAATACGACAGGAACGGCAGGCAAATAGAGAAACCCCTGTCCGGCTCGAAGAGTATTGAGGACTTTGAAGAAGATTATTACGCGGACCCCGGTTTCACGATGTCCCCGTAGTATCCGAGAATAGCGCTAAGGAGACTGACCATGATGAAGAACGTACTGCTTGCTGCTTGCGTCGTGCTGCTTCTCTTTTCGACGGCGATCGCGGCAGGACCAAAAACTGAGTGGACCGACGAGGAGTCGATACAGTTCGCCGAGGACCTGTTCCTTCTCATCGAAAATGCTGTCAATAAGGCAGGGCCCAACGTACGGGTCTTCATGGATTCTCATCCCTCCCGGGACGGGACGTGGCGAATCCTGGAGTTCAGATTCCCCGATGACAGGATTGTAACGATCAAAGTTCATCGCGGCCTTGGCGATGAACAGACTGTATGGCTGAAACCTATTTCGATATCCGAGTCATACTTCGAACCAATACGCTGACCCATAAAGTCACGGGGTCGATCGCCTTTCTCCGCGCCCTCGAGCGCGGCGGGCGTGAGATAAGTCTTCTGCCTCTATATCTTGAACTCCTGCACCGCCTTTTCCAGGCTCACCGAAAGGGTGCTCAGTTCGAGGGCCGCCTGCGTCACCTGTTCCGCGGAGTTAGACGACTCCTTGGTGACGGCCGCAACATGCTCGATGTCCTTTGCAATCTCATCGGTGGTGGAGTTCATCTCCTCTATCGCGGCGGCGATCTGCTGTACCAGGGACTGGAGGTTGGACGCGCTGTTCACGATCTCCACCAGCGCCGCTCCTGCCTCGCTGGAAAGATCGACGCCTGCCTGCACGCTCTCGGACGCTTCGTCCATCGACTTCACGGCCCTGTCCACACCCGTCTTTATGGAACCGATCATGCCGCCTATCTCCTGGGTCGATTTACTGGTCCTTTCGGCAAGCTTCTTGACCTCATCGGCAACGACGGCAAACCCCCTGCCCGCCTCTCCGGCCCTGGCAGCCTCGATGGCCGCGTTGAGGGCCAGGAGGTTCGTCTGGTCGGCTATCTCGTTGATCACGTTCACGATCTCCCCGATCTTCTCCGATTGGTTGCCCAGATCCTTCACCAGTTCCGAGGCCTTGTGGACCGTCTTCGAGATCTCCTTCACCTCGTCCACCGACCTGTTCACGATGTTGTTGCCGTTCTCGGCGGTGCCCACCATATCCTTCGCCGATTCCGATATGTTGTTCGCGTTCCTTGCGATATCCAGGGAGGCCTGGGACATCTCTTCCGAGGCAGTGGACACCTGGATGGTCCTTTCCACCTGCGTCGTTCCGCCCTTCGCAAGCTCCTCGGCGTTCACGCTCAACTGATGGCTTGCGGAGGCTACGCTGGTCGCGGACGATTTGACCTCGGCGATCAGCGTCTTCCACTTGTCGACCATCACCTTGAATGCCCGCATCTCGTCCCCAAGCTCATCCTTCCTGTCGGTTTCCACATCGACGGCGAGGTTGCCGTCCGCAAGGGTTTGCGCCACCGAGATATTCTTCTGGATCGGCGTGGTAATGCTTCGGGTGATCAGGACACTGATGAGAACACAGACCACGATGGAAATGATGCCAAAGGTCGCCAACAGGATCTTGACCCCGTTGTTGCTGTCTATGATCTCCCTGTACTTCGCTTGGACGCCTTTATCCTGGTGATCGATGAGTTCCGTGAGGATCTCTATGAATTTTGACACCGCAGGATCGACACTGGTGCTGTAGATCACTGCCGCCTCGCCGAAATTGCCCGCTTCTATCTCACCTGCAAGTTTTATGTTACTCTCTCTTGCTTCTTTCACCGTGGTCTTGAACTTATCGAGGATAGCCTTACCCTTCGCGTCCGTCTCCAGTTTTTCAAGTCTCTCAAGGGCCGCAATGTAAAGCTTGCGCTTTTCCCCGACCGTCTTCAACGGGGATTTGTCCTTCGTATATACGGCCTTGCCCGTCTCCTTGTTGATGAACTGAAGGTTCGTCAGGATGGCGTTGGCCATCATGGCCTTCTGGAAGTTCACGTTGGTGATCTCATTTGCCCTGACATCAGTGTCTCGCATGTTCTTGTAACTGATGACGCACAGGATGACGACGATGATGATGAATATGGCGTAACCGCCCGCCAGCCGTTTTCCTATCTTAATGTTCTGCAATCCCATTGCTCCTCCCCTTTGCTGTATCGAGTCGATTGCAACTTCCCCACAATGAGCGCCTCCACTCATGGTCTTTAGAAGTTTTCGTCACGTTTGCAGCCAAACTTAAAGGATAACTCCGGCCGACAGGGACGCCCTTTCGATTTTCACATTCTCGGCCGGCAGTGTTGCGGCTTCTTGCTCTTTCCCGCTCAAGCGGTTGAAGCTGTCTTTCCCCTGGCTGAGCGTGGAGTCCGGGATATCTCTGTATGTCTTGTTTTTGGCTCTGACTTGAAACCTGAAACTGTCTCTTGACGGATCCGCTCTCAGGCTGCCCGGCCTTTGCCCTCTCTCCTGCCGATCCCTTCCGCGATGAAGGTAAGCACAAGGGTATTGAGACTTACACCTTCCTGCCTGGCGCGCTTGACCAGCCTGGCATGGAGGGATTTGGGTATCCGCTGGACGAACTTGCCGGACATCGTGCCCGACACGGGGGCGGGGTAAGGCCGGCCCCACTCCTTCTGGGCCTCCATCCAGCTCTCGAATGCGGCCTTCGCATCCGCGAGGGCCTCTTCCGGGGTTTCCCCGTCAGCCATGCAGCCGGGAAGATCGGGAAAGGTCACAAGAAATCCCCCGCCTTCTGCTTCCTTCAAGGGTCTGATCTCGATTGCGTAATCCTCGAACCTCGGTTTCTTCATATCCTACCCCTTGACCTTGTCGATAAGCTCGACAAAGCGCTTGATGTAGACCGGCTTTATCGGTCCGGCGGCTGGAATCGTCACGGAATCGCTGATGCCGGGAAAGCCGAACACGTAATGACTCACGCCCTGTGCCCGCATGAGAAGAAAGAGACTGTGGTGGTTGCTTATCCGGCGGTCGGTAGTCCCGCTTGACGATAGTCACGATTGGCGTTATTATAGGCGACGTGATAAGATCATTCAAATGCGAATACACCGAGGCGCTTTCAAAAGGCCGCCCTGTCAGACAATTCGCCAATATAGCCAGAGTTGCACGCCGCAAACTCAGGCAACTCGAGATTGCCGGTCGTCTTGACGATCTCCGAGTTCCGCCGGGCAATCATCTCGAGAGCCTGAAAGGAGACCGTTTTGGTCAGAATAGTATTCGCATCAACGAACAGTGGCGCATCTGCTTTCGTTGGACCGATTCAGGAGCAGATGATGTGGAGATCGTTGATTACCACTGAGGAGGAAGCAAAATGAAGAGGCTTGACCCCGTCACTCCCGGAGAGATTCTTCTGGAGGAGTTTCTGAAACCCATGTCTCTCAGCCAGTATCGTCTGGCCAAGGAGATAGGGGTTCCTGCTCAGCGTATCAGCGAGATAGTCGCAGGGAAACGCTCGATAACAGCTGACACCGATCTGCGGTTATGCCGCTTTTTCGGGCTTTCCAATGGCTACTGGCTGCGCGCTCAGGCTGCCCATGATACAGAGGTTGCGGAGCGAACGCTTGGTCCGTCGCTGAAGAAGATCAAACCATGGTCTCCATGTGCGGCCTGACAAGGTCGACAGGACGGACAGGGCCCTTTCGGTTTTCACATTCCCGGCAACCTCATGGGGTCGGACGGCCGACAGGGACGCCCTTTCGATTTTCACATTCTCGGCCAGCAATGGCGTGGCTGTTTGCTCTTTTCCACTCGAGCGGTTCAAACCGTCAGGCATCTAAACAACCCAGACGGCGCAGTTTTGGGACTCGGTGGAGACCCGCGACGCCACGGATCCCAGCCGGAACTCTCTTGCGGCGGTGGCCCCTTTTCGTCCTATGACCAGGGTTCCATATTGCCCTTCCTGCACCTTCTCAAGAATCCTTTGAGAAACTTTTCTGGTGGAAGCAGACTTGCCAAGCTCAAACTCATATTCCACCGCTCCTCTATCGAATCCCAGATCGTCGAGGACTTTCTGAGCCTCTTCGAAAAAGTGATCCATTTGACTTCTCTCCTTGTCCGCTATCCGTTTTTCGATTTCCTCCAGTTCTCTTCTTTCGAGCGATGAGTTCTCTGTAAAAGGGTTACAGTAGTGATAAAAGTGAATTCTAACGCCTTCTAACCCTCGAAGCATTTCTCCAACATACCGGGAAAGTTCAACCGCTTTCGGGGTATGGTCCATGGCAACGAGAACATTCCGGCTTTTCCATTCGCTGCCGCTCACCAGCCAGATGGGACGATCCTCAGAGATTTCCAGCAGCTTGCTGGTAATACTGCCAAGGAAAGTATCATCGAACCATCCCATTCCTTTCTTCCCCATCGTGCAGGCATCGAAATGCCCTGCGTCAGCCTCGCGCACAATATCACGGGCGACTCCCACAACCTGCGGTGCATGCTTCGCGTGGATGTGGTTCTTTTTGAAACCCCCTCCCTGGAGAAGGTCGATAGCCTCTTTCGTGTACTTCCTGGCCTTTTCCAACGATTCCTCTTTCCAGACTGCGTGATGTTTCCGGATCAGAGGATCATGATGCTCCTCCAGGTAAAGGGGCGGTACCGGAGGAAGGATGTTAAGAACAGTAATCTCCAGGTCCGACGCCCCTGCATAAAGATTTGCGATATAAGCAGCTGAACTCAGTGCAGGCTTCGACCCATCCGTAGCGAGCAATATTCGTTTCATGTTCTCCTCCCTCTTCTATCGATTCACATGACCGCCAGTACTAAATAAGTATAGTCTGTATTCATTTTCCCTGCACAGCAATGTCGCCACAAATGCCCGAGCACAAACCTTTGAGAGCAGGTGGTCTTCCCGGGTCAGAGGTTGGCAGGAAAGCCATGAAGAAGGGCGATGTGTATCGGTGACGAAGAACGCCTCCCTGGATGCCTGGCTTCAGGCCGCCTGGCAGGCGGGGTACGCGAGCCAGGGGATCGTCATCGGGATCGCGGATAGAGGTTGAGGGAAGCCACGAGTATATAAAGGCCAACTACAGGGCGGACCTGAGCCGTAGCTTCAGTTCCAACGCCACCATCGCAGATCATTCCCAGGGGCCCATCGACGCGCATGATAACCACGGACAGTCCGTCGCGGGCGTGGCGGCCGCACGGGGAGGCAACGGCATAGGAGACACGGTCGCAAACCTCGCATGCCCGTCGGGCGCTCCCGGCACAAAGCACCGCAAACATACCCTCGCCGAAGGCAACGCAAATACGGCCCGATCGGGGAAGGCTCCGCGATCGGGCCGCCATCTTCTCTCATTACGTCTCTTCGTGCCTTCTGCGGAATCCAGTGAAGAAGGCGTGAGGCAGAAGAGGTCAGCTTGCAGCCGTTACCTGTGACCTTTGAACCTGAGGAAATTCGCGCAGGTGCCGTTTGATCGACTGGCGGCGTCACAACCGCACTGAATCCGCGTATATTCATTGCAGGTTGTGTATCCCCTGCTGTTGCGCACGCCGTTCGAGTTGATCAGGCTGCAGGCGTGATTCGTCCAGTTCCCCTGGAGTTTCACGAAAGAGCCATTGGGCATCACATAATACGGACCGTCAGGTGTGATCAGGTCGTGAACGAAAGTGGGCTGCCATCCGTTGCCGCGGCACGGTCCGGCATCAGCGGCCGTGGCGAGAAGACCGACGAGAAGAATGGCTCCCAGGCAAAGAAGACAAAATCTGCTTTTCATTTCTCGATACCTCCCCTGTGTTTTTTGGATTATGCGTCCGGTATCGATACGTATGCTCGGATACCATCACCCCATGATACTACCAGCCAGAGAAGCCTTCCTTCTGTAATCTGGGCTACATTGAAAGAAACAGTGGATCGCATGGATAAGAGACGGGCTCAAATTCAAGGTTCGAGTGTTCTAATGGGTAAGACAGAGAGAATTTGCACGTTCCAGGGTTTGAGAAGAATAGCGCTTCCCTTGTCTTTGTCATGATCGCCCGTGCCGTGAATCTCAAGTGTCACGAATGGCTGCCGGGCGGATTAGTCAAGGGCACCGGGCGGGAGGGGCTTGACCATTATGGATAGCTCTCTTTTATATGTTGCGCTCCGTGTCCTGCGACTTTATAATTACACAAAGACAATTCACAGGAGAGCACGATCGAGAACAACAAAAAAGCTGCGGCCAAGACACCGGTGCTGTTGACACTTGCGAGCTTCGTCATAGTGGTGGCGGGCATGAAGGCGGCCAGTTCAGTTCTGGTCCCTTTTTTTGTGGCCGTTTTCGTTGCCCTGATCTGTGCCCCCCCGTTCTTCTGGCTGCAGCGAAAGGGGATACCCAGAATACTGGCGCTCCCTCTGATCCTGATCGCCATTCTGGTTGCAGGGTTTCTCCTCGGGGCGCTGATGGGTCCTTCGCTCAATGATTTCCTGCGTTCCCTTCCCGCCTATCAGAACCGTTTGTCGATGCATATCGGTACACTGGAGGGCTGGCTCAATGCAAAGGGTATAGTCATTCCGGTGGAAGAGATGTCCAGCACGTTTGATCCGGGATGGTTCATGAGTCTGGCGGGCGATATATTGTCAACCCTGAGCGGTATCCTTACCAATACCTTTCTGATCCTGCTTACGGTGATGTTCATCCTCCTGGAGGCGGCGGACCTCCCAAACAAACTGAGATTGATCTTAAAGAACCCGGAGAGATCGCTGTCTACGATTGAAAAGTTCAGCCTGACCGCCAAACATTATCTGATCATCAAGACCCTGGTGAGTGCCGCTACCGGTTTTGCCGTGTGGCTCTGGCTCGTTATCATCGGGGTTGATTACCCGGTGCTCTGGGGAATGCTTGCATTCTTGCTCAACTATATCCCCAATATCGGCTCCATCATTGCCGCTCTCCCCGCCGTTCTCCTTGCTCTTGTTCAATCGGGAGTGGGATTGGCCCTGCTGACCGTTCTCGGCTTTCTGGGCATCAATGTGGTGATCGGCAATATTGTGGAACCGAAGGTGATGGGCAATCGCCTGAGCCTTTCAACCCTGGTTGTCTTTGTTTCGCTCGTTTTCTGGGGTTGGGTATTGGGGCCGATCGGCGTAGTACTCTCCGTGCCCATTACCAGCTTCGTCAAGATCGCTCTGGAAAGCAATGACAATACGCGCGGGCTGGCCATCCTGCTTGGGTCCGGCAGCGAGTTCCGCAAGCCCAAAGAACCGGAGAAGAAAAAGAAATAGAACAGAAACGAATGATAATGAACAGACGGGACCCAACCCTGCAAAGGGTGCGAAGGAAGCCCCTTTGACGAATCATTTCTTCGGGAAGACCTTGAAGAACTTGCGTTCGTTTTCGTAGGTCCCGATGAGGATCATCTCAGAGCCTTGTTTGATGAGTTCGAAAGGATCGGGGTTGATCACCAGCTTGCCATCGAACCGCAACGCGACGACACTGCAACCCGTGTCCTGCCGGATGCCTGACCGGGCAAGGGTGACCCCGGCAAGCGACCGGGGCGCCGTGACGCGAAAGAGGGTGATGCCTTCGACCAGCATGATCGCGTCCTGATTCATGAAGAAGCTGAAAATGGCATCCACCCCCAGGACCGGGTAGGACATCACGAAGTCAGCCCCGGCCCGGTGGAGTGTCGATACATTGCGGTCCTGGTTGGCCCTGCTTATGATCTGAAGGTCCGGCCTGAGGCTCCGACAATACTTGGTCAGATAGATATTGGTTGCGTCATCATGCGTTGTGACAAGAACCGTCGGCGCCTTTTCGATCCATGCTTTTTTGAGCGTGTCGAGGTCGGCGGCGTCTCCCAGTACGGTGTTGGGATCGCTGCTCTTCCTCTGGGCCTTCTCGACGACAATGTACGGCACTGCCCTTTCCTGAAATCTTTTTGCGATGGCCCCTCCCACGCGCCCTCCGCCGATTATTATGACCGGGTCGCCGGCATGCCGGAACATCTGGTACAGGGAAAAAATCTCATCGTATGTACTTATCTGGCTTTCGGTCCCGGCAATAAGAAGCACGGTGTTCTTCGTAATCTCCGTGTCCGGTGTGGGAACCACCGCCATGCCTCGTTCCCACATTCCTACTATCGTGACCCCTGTCCGTTGCCGCAGATTGCTTTGGGCAACCGTTTGCCCGACGAGAGGCGTGTTGATGACAGGAGTCTCCGCTATTACAAGCTCGTCGAAGCGACCAATGATGTTTGACTGGAAATAGCCGCACATCGCCCAGTTCGCAAAAGAACGGCCGAGAAGGTCGGCCACCTCGACAACCTTCGTGCTTCCGGCCATGGTGAGTATGTCGACAGAATTGGCTGAATCGGCCGTCGTAACGATGGGAACGGTCTCGTTCAGTTCGCGAACGGTAAAGGCAATATTGGTATTCATCTCATCACTGTTCGTGGCCACCACAAGGGCGGCGCTGTTGACACGCATCTTTCTGAATGTCTGGGGATCGTCTATGTTGCCCACTGCAACGCGGACACCAAGATCGGACAGAAGCCCGGCCTGCTCGGGGTCCTCCAGAATCACCACGTAATCGCGTTCATATGTTATCAACCGTTCGATCAAGGCGGCGGTCACATCATCGTAGGCCGTCATGATGACATGGTCGCGTGTATTCGGGGACAATTCCCTCGGTGTGCGCCTTCTGGCTTCCGCTTCCATCCATGGCGCGAAGACAAACTTGATAAAGGCAAAGGGAAGCAAGACGAGCATGAAGACCACGCCCGAGAGAAGCACTATTATTGAGAAGATACGGCCAATATCATGAGTGAAGGTGATATCGCCGAATCCGAGGGTTGACATGACAGTGAGGGTCCAGTATACACCGGTTATCCACGAATACTCCTTCCCCTCCAGAGCCATGAGAAAATGGAAGATAACGCTGTACACGATGACCATGGCAGTCAGAAAGGACATGAAACGAATGAACATTCGGACATTCTGCCGGGTGCTCCTGCCTGCAACCATGGAACTCAATATGGAAGAATAGAACTTCACCTGCCCCCCTTAACTTCCAGCCTTACCTCTCCTGCCGGTTCCTGTCCATATCCTACAGGAAAGATCGGCGCTCATCAACTTTCGCACAGGGCCGGCCCCTGCCAAACCTTGCGATGGCGAGGAGGATGTTAATTTTTCTCTCTCAATGGTAGAATCTCAGCGACGGGTATGCAAGGTCTCATCCGTCGAGAGAGATCGTGAGGATGTCCGCAGTACGTCAGGGCGTGGAGTACCATGACGAAGAAACTCTTGGGTACGAAATTTGCAGACCAGAAACGCGGTGCCGGCACGGCCGCCGACACCGGAACCGCGGAAAAGATGAAGAAGACAGACAAGCTTGAACAGAGGATCCGCGAGCTTGAGGAACGCAACAACGACCTCCTCGCGATGATCGAGAATTCCTACGACGCCATGGCCATCGCTGACGGCGAGAGCCGGCTCCTCCTTCTCAATCCGGCTTTCCAGAGGGTTATGGGCATCAAGAATGCCGAGATCATCGGCCGCAAGATCGAAGAACTGGTCAAAGAGGGCATCTCCGATACCGGGGCGACGCTCAAGGTCCTGGAGACCGGCAAGCCTCAAACGGTACTCATCAACACCATCGCCGGGAGACAGGTGCTCAGTACGGGCATACCCGTTTTCGACAAGCACGGCAGGATATCGAAGGTCTACTGCAATCTGCGGGACATTACCGAATTGAACCACCTCAAGGAAAAATATGAGCAGTCGCAGAAGCTTGTGTCCAAATACCTTCTGGAGCTTCATGAAGCAAGGCGGATGCAGAAGACCCCTTCCGCCTTCGTGGCTCACAGCGAGCAGATGAAGCAGGTCGTAGAAACCGCTTACAGGATAGCCCGTATCGACACGACGGTGCTGATCCTCGGCGAGTCCGGTGTGGGCAAGGACCTCGTCGCACGACTCATCCACGAGGCTTCGTCCCGGATGGAAACGGGCACGTTCGTGAAGATCAACTGCGGTGCCATACCCGCGGACCTTCTGGAGTCGGAGCTCTTCGGCCACGAGGCGGGCGCCTTCACGGGGGCCAGGAAGGACGGCAAGGCGGGATACTTCGAGATAGCCGATAAAGGCACCCTCTTCCTCGACGAGATCGGGGACCTGCCCCTGCGTCTGCAGGTAAAGCTCCTTTCCGTCATCCAGGACCAGGAGGTGACGCGCGTGGGAGGCACAAAGCCCAAGAAGGTGGACGCGAGGATCATAGCGGCGACGAACAGGGATGTGGAGAAGATGGTGAAGACGGGCAATTTCAGGGAAGACCTCTATTACCGGCTCAACGTCGTTCCGTTCCACATACCGGCACTCAGGGAGCGGCGGGAAGAGATACCCTTCCTGATCAGGCACTACCTCAACGAGTTCAACAGCAGATATCACCTGAAGGTGAAGATAACCCAGGAGGTCGTCGAACGGTTGACCACCTACAGATGGCCCGGCAACGTCCGCGAGCTGGCAAACCTGGTGGAACAACTCGTCGTGCTCGCCAATGAAGAGCTTGTGACCGTCGACCACCTTCCAAAGAGGCTTAGTTTCCCGGAATCGAATGACCTTGCTGAAATACGGGAGTTGAGACCTCTTGACGAATCGGTGAGGGAGTTCGAGATGAAGCTGATCAGGACCGCCCTCGATCAATCAAAATCCAATGAGGAGGCGGCCCACAGACTCGGGATCAGCCTCTCCACCCTGGCGAGACGTCTCAGACAATTCAAGACTGACAGTCATTCCTGACACACATTCACCGCCTCAATATCATTGAGCAAAACAGACCCTGTCCCCCGGGTCACCCTGTCAGATATGACACGTCTCGCGGGGATTCGCTCGTTTCCCGGGCATCTCCAATTTCCTATGACTTTGAAATAACGAGCTTTTCCGTGCTGGCATCCGACTTGCAGTTTCTCAATTCCGCAAACCAACACTTCAAGGGGGTACGGAATGAAGAAATTAGTTTTTTCCGGTTTTGTTCTCATGGTCTTTGTCACCCTGATCGCTGCCGGTCCCGCATGGTCGAAAGAACCCATCAAGATTGGTGGTATCTTTTCCCTGACGGGATATCTGTCCTGGCTCGGGGAATACAAGAAGAAAGCGGCGGAACTCAAGGTTGACATGATCAACCAGGCCGGCGGGGTGAACGGCCAGCAACTGGTCCTCATATCCTACGACGACAATTCCTCTCCCGAGCAGGCATCGAAAGTGGCCCAGAGGCTCATATCCAAGGACCAGGTGGTCGCCATGGCGGGGACAGCCTCCGTTCCGCTCTCCGGTGCCGTGGCATCCATGGCGAACAGGTACAAGATACCTACCATCATCAATTCCGGCTACGCCGTGGACACGAGCAAGGATCCCTATCTCTTCAACACATCCCACAAGACTGACTTTGCCGTCATAACCGCGTACAAGATGTTCCAGAAGAAAGGCATCAAGAAACTGGCGCTGCTCATGCCCATCGGCCCTCTCGGCGAGATTGGCGGAACAGCTGCCCGCAAGTACGCGGCCGAGTACGGGATCACCATCGTGGGTGAGGAGAAGTTCGACGTCAAGGCCGCCGACGTCACAGCTCAGCTGGCGAAGATACGCAACATGAACCCCCAGGTCATATTCTCCTTTGTCACCGGTGAACCGGCGGCCCTCATAGGCAGGAACATGGACCAGCTCAGCTTCAAGGTCCCCCTCCTTGTCTCCCATGGAAACGCTAACCCGGGGTTCTTAAAGCTCGTCTCCAACGTGCGCACGCAGATGCTCGTCCCGTCGGGAAAGGTGATGAAGCCTGAAGCACTGCCCGACAGCGACCCCACGAAGAAGGTCATCGTGGAGTTCAACAAGAAACATATCGCGAAGTATGGGGAGCCGGCGAATTACTTCTCCGCTGAACTGGCCGACGCCATCGACCTCATCGCCGAGGGGCTGCGCATCTCGGGTGGCACCGATCCCGTGAAGCTTCGCGACACCATCGAAAACATCAAGAACTTTGTCGGGATGCAGGGTGTTTACACCTTCACTCCCAAGGACCACCACGGCACCAGCGCAGACGATATGATCCTTCTTACCGTCAAGGCCGGAAAATGGGAAGTGCCCAGGTAGATGGAGCAGGAATCCGGCACAGACCGGTTAGGAGAGCCCCGTGAGCGACATATCCCACCTCATCCAGTTCCTCTTCAGCGGCATAACCGTGGGGAGTGTCTACGCGCTGATCGCGGTTAGCCTGGTCATCGTCTACAAGGTGTCCCAGCTCATCTGCTTCGCGCAGGGAGAGTTCTTCGTCTTCGGGGCGCTTACCATGACAACCCTCGTTTCGAAAGGGGTCCCGGTCCCTCTTGCCTTCTTCCTCTCGATCATCATAGCAATGGTCCTTGGGGCACTCATCCAGCAGGTCCTGATCCGGCCGATGAAGAATGCCTCCGTCGGCGCGCTCATCGTCATGACCATTGCCATATCCCTTGCCTTGAGAGGCCTCGCGCTGCTCATATGGGGGAGGGAATCACATGTCCTCCCCCCTTTTTCCCAGGGAGAGCCCATCCAGATACTCGGCGCGGCCCTCCAGCTGCAGATCCTCTGGATCGTCGGAATAACGGCGGTCGTTCTCTTCCTCATATGGTTCTTCTTTGAGAAGACCCCCGCGGGCATAGCCATGCGCGCCTGCGCGGAGAACCCCTACGGCGCGAGCCTGATGGGAATCAACACCCAGAAGACCACGCTTTTCGCCTGGGCCTGGGGTTCCGGCATCGGCGCCCTGGCGGGAATGGCCGTCGCCCCCATGCTCTTCACCCAGTACACCAGCGGGGTCATGCCCATGGTGAAGGGCTTTATTGCCATGTCCATAGGCGGCCTGGGAAGCATTGTCGGGTCCGTGATAGCGGGATTGCTCCTCGGCCTCGTGGAGTCTTACACGATAGGCCTGATATCGTCGAAGTTCTCCGACACCATCGTCTTCGCCCTGCTGATGGCGGTGCTGGTGTTCAGACCCAACGGCCTCTTCAGCAGGTCCTAGGAAGGTGTGATGAACGCGTTGAAACGTTACTGGTGGCTGATACTGCTGGCTGCTATAGCCGTCTATCCCATCATCGGAAAACCGTCCCCTTACAGGAGCGGGCTGCTCATCTTCGCGGGGATCTATATCATTCTTGCCGTCGGCCTTGACCTGCTCATGGGCTACACGGGACAGATATCCGTGGGCCACGCGGCGTTCTTCGCCGTAGGCGCCTACACCTCGGGAATCCTCACGGCGAAGTACGGTTTTTCACCCGCGGCCGCGATGGGCGTCGGAGTTGTCTTCAGCGCGACGCTCGCGTTCCTCACGGGCCGCCCGGTGCTCGCACTGAAGGAATACTATCTCGCGATGGCCACTCTCGCCTTCAACGAGATCGTGGTCACCCTCATCATAGGTTTTGAAGGGCTGACCGGCGGTGCCTCGGGCCTTCGCGACATTCCTCCTTTCACCATCTTCGGCTTCTCGCTCCTCAACCATCTTCATTATTACTATTTTGTCTGGATCGTCGTGGTCCTCGTCATCGCGAGCAGCATCGCCGTGGTCCGGTCTCCCTTCGGACGGGCCCTCATCGCCATCCATTCTGATGAGCAGGCGGCCCGCTCATTCGGTGTTGACTGCGCGAAGTACAAGACCCGAGCCTACATGCTCGCCGCGGCCTATGCTTCGATAGCGGGGTCCCTCTTCGCCCACTACATGGGCTTCATCGCCCCCGATGACTTCGGAATACTGACCTCGATAAACCTGCTTGTAATGCTCTTTCTCGGCGGCATCGGTACCATTTTTGGCCCCGCCCTGGGTGCCCTCTTCCTTAAGCTGCTGCCTGAAGTAACCTACCAATTCCAGGATTACGAGCTCCTCATCAACGGGATCATCCTTATCGTGGTGCTCGTGTTCTTCCCCAGGGGCCTGTTCGGAATATTCACGGCCCTTAAGAACAAGATCATTCCACGGACGGGCGCATGATGGAAAAGAACGGACACATACTGACTGTCAGCAGCGTGACCAAGACCTTCGACGGGGTCAGGGCCCTCGACGATGTGAGCTTCAGCGTCAGATCGGGCGATATCAAGGCACTCATCGGCCCCAACGGCGCCGGCAAGACAACCCTCCTCAATGCCGTCAGCGGGCTCAACCCGCCAACGATGGGCTCCGTCCTCTTTGAAGGCCGTGACGTCGTCGGATTGAGGACCGACCAGATCGCCTCGCTGGGCGTGTCCCGCACGTTTCAGCTCATCCGGCTCTTCACGATCAACAATGCCACCGTGCTCGACAATGTTCTCCTGGGGGCTCACATGTACTTGAAGCCAACGCTGCTCGGAACGGTGTTCCTGAGAAGGAAAATAAGGCGGCAGGAGAGGGAGGCCACAGATAAGGCCATGGACCTCCTGAAACTTGTCGGTCTGGAAAAGGAGGCCCACGCGTTCCCCGGGTCCCTGTCCTTCGGAAGCCAGCGTCTCCTGGAACTCGCCCGGGCGCTTATGACCGACCCGAAGATGCTTCTTCTCGATGAGCCGGCGTCGGGACTCAATGACGCCGAGGTGGAGGAGTTCACAAGACTTCTCATGACGATCAAGCAACAGGGCGTCACCATCCTCATCGTCGAACACAACATGAAACTGGTCATGAATATCGCCGACGACATCATCGTTCTTGATTTCGGGAAGAAACTGGCGGAAGGATCGCCTTCGGCCATCTGCGCGAACCCCGACGTCATTGCGGCGTACCTGGGCGCAGAGAGCAAAGAGTGCGGGGTGCGAGAATGATCCTCACAGCCGAGAACCTTTCAGCCGGATATGCCCGTGTGCAGGTCCTCAAGAGAATAGATCTGGAGGTCAAGAAAGGCGAGATCGTCTGCCTCGTGGGCGCCAACGGAGCCGGAAAATCGACCCTTCTCAAGGTCCTGTCCGGGGTGATACCCCCGACGGCGGGCACCTTCACCTTCGAGGGGCAGAACGTGACGGGACGCAAACCCAACCAACTCGTCAGAATGGGGCTCAGCCATGTGCCCGAGGGACGACAGATCTTCGGTTCCCTTACGGTCAAGCAGAACCTTTTCCTCGGCGCCTACGTCAATCCGGCAAAGAAAGAGCGCCTCGACGACCTGTTTGAATCCGTCTTCGTCCTCTTTCCCAAGCTCAAGGAGCGCCTCGCCCAGAAGGCGGGAACGATGAGCGGCGGCGAACAGCAGATGCTTGCCATAGGCAGGGGGCTCATGTCGCAGCCCAAGCTCCTTCTACTCGACGAACCTTCCCTGGGGCTCGCCCCGCTCGTCGTGGAGGCCATACTGGGTACCATCGGAGAGCTTCGCAGCCGGGGCATCTCCATTCTCCTCGTCGAACAGAACGTAAACGCCGCTCTTCACATATCGGACCGCGCTTACGTCCTCGAGACCGGCAGGATCGTGCTGCAGGGAAAGGCAGAGGACCTCTTGGAGAACGAGGAAGTGAAGAGATGCTATCTGGGCATGTAAAAAACAGCAAATTCCACAGGAGGTAACTAACTCATGTTTATAGGCGATCTATCCACTCAATGCGCACGCCGGTATCCCGATAAGACTGCCCTTATCTCCGAGGAGACGAGGCTCACGTACCGGGAATTCAACAGGCGGGTGAACTGCCTCGCAGACTCACTTGAAAAACTGGGGCTTGCCGCGGGCGACAAGGTCGCCGTGCTCAGCCGCAACAACATCGAAATGTTTGAGATATGCTTCGCCGCGGCGAAGACGGGCATGGTCTGGGTCCCCGTCAACTTCCGCCTCGTTCCTTCAGAGCTGAAGTTCGTCCTCAATGATGCCGAGATAGGCATCCTCTTCGTGGGCGACACGTTCAAAGACCAGGTCGAGGCCATAAGGAAGGAGATCGCGGTGCCCCACATCGTTGACATCGGGGCACCCTATGAGGAGATGATACGGTCGGGCTCACCTGAGGAGCCGGCGGGCACCGTCAAACCCGATGATCTCTTCGCCATCTTCTACACGAGCGGTACCACGGGCGGGCCCAAGGGCGTCATGCTCAGCCACGAGAACTTCCTCTCCGCCGTGATAAACCACACCATCGCGTACAAACTCGGGCCATCCGATGTGAGCCTCCACGTCCAGCCCTGCTACCATACCATGGAGGCGTCGATGGTGCTGTGCCACTTCTACGTGGGCGGAACGAATGTGATGGTGACGAATTTCAACGGTCATGAATTCTGGAAGCTCGTCGAAAAGGAGAAGATCACCAACATCACTCTCGTCTACACGGGCCTCGTGGACATCCTCGACGCCTACAAGGAAGGAGGGTACAAACTCGGCACCCTGAGAAGCTATTCCGTCGGCGGACAAACAACCCCCGTACCCATCCTGAAGCGGGCAGTGGAGGTGCTCGGCCCCGACATCATATTCGTGGTGTACGGCCTCACCGAGGCATCACCCCTTGTCGCCTACCTCCCCAAGGAGGACTATTCCCTGGAAGGCGATGGCTTGAAGCGTCTCGGGTCGGTGGGCAAGGAACTTTTCAGCTGTCACGTAAGGATCGTCGACAAGGACGACAACGACGTCAAGCCCGGCGAAGTGGGTGAGATCATCGCCCGCGGTCCCAACGTGATGAAGGGCTACTGGAAAAGGCCCGAGGAAACTGAGGAGACCTTGAGGGGCGGCTGGCTCCACACGGGCGACATGGGCATGTTCGACGAAGATGGATACATATATGTGATAGACCGCAAGAAGGACCTCATTATCAGCGGAGGCGAGAACATTTCTCCCCACGAGATCGAAGATGCCCTCCATCTCCATCCCTCGGTGCACGAGTGCGCTGCCATCGGGATACCCGACGAACGCTGGGGTGAACAGGTCAAGGCCGTCGTGGTCCTCACGAAGAACGCTGATGTAACGGAAAAGGAGCTCATCGAGTTCTGCGCGAAGCACCTGGCCCGGTACAAGCTGCCGAAGACCGTTGACTTTGTCGACGCACTTCCCAAGGACCCCGTCGGCAAGATACAGAAGAAGGTCCTTCGGGAACAATACGCGAAATAAAGGAGGAGTTATGGCCATCCCCACCCTTGACCTCATGGACCAGGACCAGAAGAACGCCTTTCTTGAGCTTGTCCTGTGGCACTACAAGGTAATCGACGGGTTCTGGTTCCTTCACGTATCCAATGCGTTCGGCCAGTCTTCGGCCGAGGGCGTCGTTGAAAAGGTATGGGAGGACGCCGCACGCCTCGCCGCCCGGGAGATAGTAAAGCGCTTCGATATAAAGGAAAAGGGGCTCGCAGGCTTTGCCCGCGCCATCGCCCTCTTTCCCATGGCGGCACTCGTCGGATACGACATAAAGCCGGAATATGGAAGCCTCACGATCAGCGTCCCCCATTGCAGCGCCCAGGAGGCACGCCTGAAACACGGCCTCGGGGAATTCAAGTGCAAAGGCATGCACCGCAGGCTCTTCGAGGCCTTCGCGAGTCAGATCGACCCCTCGATAAAGACGGAGTGCCTCTTCGCTCCCCCCGACCCACACCCCGCGGACATGTTCTGCAAGTGGCGCTTCACGGTGTAGAACCCCCTTGTCAAAAGCCCGGTCCTCTGCCGACCCCCGGGGAACGGGACCGGGCCCCTGGCATCGGCACCCGATGTTCCCTTCCCCATTACCCGCATAAAGGTTCAAGTCCTGACGCGCACTTCAAAGATCTCCACCCCCAGGTCATTCCGCCCCCACCTTTCCGTCATTCCGGCGAAGGCCGGAATGACGGCTCTTGCACTTCCCCGCTATCCTTAACGTGTGGCCCGTCTCATTCTTCTTTTGTCATTCTTCTTTTGTATTCCCGAAAGTTTTGTGATAGGTTCCTGAATCATCGAAGGCGCAACGGAAGGTTTATCCCCTCCCGCAACTCATTGAGGATACCCGGTGCAGAACAGACTCTGGTCGAAACAGTTTACAGCCGTGATCTCGGCAACACTTCTCCTCGCATGGGCGTTCTACGCCCTCATGCCCACGCTGCCCATCTACCTGATGAAACATCTGAAGATGAGCCAGGGGAATATCGGGATGATCATGGCCGCCTTTTCGATCACCGCCATCCTCGCACGTCCCCTCGCGGGATTCATTCTCGACAATCATCCCCGATTCGGTGTCCTCATCATCTCCCTTATCGTTTCAGCGGCCGCGTACGGCTTCTATCCCCTGGTGACGGGGGTGGCGGCCATGCTCGTTTTGCGCCTTGTCCACGGCGCCATATGGGGGGTGTGCTCGTCGGCAAACGCCACCGTCGTCGCCGATATCGTGCCTTCCGTGCGTCTCGGTGAAGGCATAGGCATCTTTGCCCTGTGTATTCCCGTGGGCATGACCATCGGCCCCATGTTCGGCAACGAGGTGCTGAGCGACTATGGTCCGAAGGCCATGTTCCTTTCCCTCCTTGGCGTTTCCCTCCTGGCCGTCATCATCGCCCTCTTTGCCCGGACACCCCCGAAGGCGATCACCAGGACAAGGTTTTCCATAAGGAACCTCTTCCACAGGAAGGCCCTTCCCCTTTCCCTGACCATGTTCTTCATCATGATCGCTTACGGGGCCATCATCGTCTTCGTCGGTATCTACGCCGCGCAGAGGGGTTTCAGGAACGTCACCGCCTTCTTCCTGTGCTTCTCCGCATCCATCTTCTTCTCCAGGCTCTTCCTGGGCAGACTCTTCGACAGGGGGTATTTCCATCATCTGATTGTTGCCGGTCTCACATTGACCGCGGCCGGACTGCCATGGCTCGGGTTGGCGGCAACGCCCCTGCAGTTCCTGGGGGCCGGGGTGGTGAGCGGCTTCGGTTTCGGGATACTGATGCCGACGTGCCAGGCGGCGGTCAACGACCTTGTGAGCTTCGCTGAAAGGGGCGCCGCAAATTCAACATACCTTGTCTCCTACGATCTCGGAGCGGGAGTCGGCGTCCTTCTTATCGGCTTTCTGGCGGAGAGAATACCCCTTGGCGGGGTCTACGCGAGCTGCTTCTTCCCCATCCTTGTGTCAGCGGGCATATTCACGTTCGCCGCCCTTCCTCACTATCTCCGCCACAAGCCCCGCGCCCACGGTGCCGGCTGATGAATTGTCGACGGCATATCAACCCTTTCCACCGTGCCTCGCGATCTCCTTCATGGCCTCGAGCACAAGGTCTATGTCACTGCCTGTATTGAAAGGACCGATGCTGAAGCGCACGCTGCCCCCCGGAGATGTGCCGAGGCTCTCATGAACGAGAGGAGCGCAATGGACGCCCGTCCTGACAGCGATATTGAAGTCGCCGTCCAGGATGGCCCCCACATCGTGCGGGTCCATGCCCCGGATGTTTGCCGTCAGCAATGCGACGTGATCGGTAAGGTCTTCCGCATTGTAAAGGTCTATTCCGGCAACCAGGGACAACCCGTCGCTGAGCTTCCCGAGGAGTTCCATCTCCCGGGTGTGCATCACCTCGACACCCGCCTCCGCGAGGTAGTCAAGGCTCTCGGAGAGGCCGATGATGCCCATGAGATTGAGGGTGCCCGCCTCCAGCCTGTAGGGAAAGTCCCGGGTCTGGACGGGGCTCGCCGAATCGATCCCCGTCCCGCCAAAGCGGGAAGGTTCTATATCCTCCAGCTGTCGGCTGAGGATGAGGCCGCCGATCCCCGTGGGCGCCAGCATGGACTTGTGCCCCGTGAAGGCGAGGGCGGCGACCTGCCAGTCATCCACGCGGATGGGGACCGCGCCGGCGCTCTGGGCGGCATCGACAACGAGCAGCACTCCTCGCTCGGCGCAACACCGCCCTATTTCCCGGACGGGCTGGATGGTTCCCAGAACGTTCGACGCGTGCGTGACGACAACGAGCTTTGTGTCGGGCCGAATAGCCGCGACGATATCATCGGGGTCCACAAAGCCCTTTCCGTCGAAGCGGACGAGGTCGTATTCGATGATCCCCTTCTCTCGCAAATGATGAAGAGGTCTCAGGACGGAGTTGTGCTCGAGTCTTGTCGACACGACATGGTCCCCGGGATGAAGGATCCCCTGGAGGGCTATGTTCAGCGCGTCGGTGGCGTTGCCGGCAAAGATGACCCGGTCGGGAGCTGAAGACCCAAAGAAGCGGGCGGTCTTGCGGCGCGTATCCCGGACATACTCCTCGGCCTCGGCGGCGAGGTCGTAGCCTCCCCGGCCCGGCGAGACACCGATCCGAAGATAGGTCTCCATCGTCTTCTCCAGGACCGACGCGGGCTTGGGAAATGTTGTCGCGGCATTGTCGAGATAAACCGGCCTCACGCCCATATCTTTCACGTGCATGACCTCGGGTTCGGCAACCCGGCTATCCGCCGCGCCCCCTTGCGGATCCCGCCGGGGAAGAGCGCCTCGAGGTCCATGAGGCTCATCCCGAGACTGCCTTTAAGGTCGCGGTTCATGGGTGCCCTGCCATGGTAGGCATAATAATCCCGCAGGAAACGGATGACCTTCCACTGGTCGTCATTGAGGCCTTCCATACCGGATTCCGACGCGAGCGCCCGCCCCACATCCTCCGTCCAATCCTCCGGCCGCCACAGAAACCCCTCATCATCAAAAACAACCTCCTTTCCCGCAATGACCCGCACCCTCTGTTGTAAATCCTCTGTTCTCATCGATCACATCGCCCAACCAACTCCAACGGTTCCAACACCCCCACCCACTCAAAACGTCCTGATTGTTTTTGTCTTTACCCTCAAGCGGTTCAAGCCATTCAAGCGGTTCAAGCCGTCTTTTCCTCTAGCGCCGTCCGTATCTTTTCCGGTGTCGCCGGCAGGTCGTAGATCCTCACGCCGCAGGCATCGTAGATAGCGTTGATGACGGCAGGGGCCGTGCACACCATCGTCATCTCTCCAATTCCCACCGCCCCCAGCGGACCCTTCGCCCGGGGAGTCTCCCGTACTATTACGTCCATATCGAAAGCGGTCTTCATCGTCGGGAATTTGAAGGTGAACCAGTCCTTCGTCACGCCGTGGACGTACTCCTCCCTCAGGGCAAAACCGACACCCTGATCCATCCCCCCGTGAAGCTGTCCTTCGAGATTCTGGGGATTGATCACCGTGCCGGGGTCGACAGCGGTCGTCATCCTGATGACGCGGACCTCACCCGTATCCGTGTCGACCTCCACCTCGGCCATCTGGATGGCGTGGACACGGGATTCGAAAGACAATCCCTGGCCCGTTTCGGGGTCCATGCCGGTGTCCCTGCCGGCGGCCATCTTCGAACCCAGGTAATGGGTGGGCTTTCCCGCTTTCCTGAGCCCCTCACAGGTGGTCGCTCCCGCTTCCTCCATGGCCTTCCTCAGCTGCTCGATGGCAAAGACCAGGGAACCGCCGGCCATGTACGTCATTCTGCTTCCCGCCGCGGGACCCATCCCCGTCGTCCTGTCGGTATCCCGGGTGACAAGACGGATCTTTTCAAGGGGTATACCCGTGAGATGGGATGCTATCTGGGTCAGCATGGAATCGTTGCCTTCTCCGGGATCAGCGACAGCCGCCAGGATAGTCAGTCCGTCATCGGGATCGAGCTCCACGACAACCCTCCCTATGTCCGCGGGGCCTCCGATACCGAAGGCGTGTGTGGCGATGCCCACCCCCCGCCTTACGACGCCCGCTTTCATCGCTGCGGCCTCCTTCTTCGCCCTTTCGTATGCCGGCCTGATGGCGTCACAGAGTTCCGGGAAAGGCCACTCGTCATAGACCATGCCCGTGGAAACGCTCTGCCCGGGCAGAAGGGAGTTGATCCTGCGAAATTCAAGAGGATCCATGCTGATCTTTTCGGCGAGCATATCCATAACAGACTCCAGCGCAAAGGTGACCTGCGGAGGTCCCGCTCCCCGGGCCGCTCCGCCGGCAGGATTATTCGTATACACCAGCCGGGCCGACGCATTCACGTTCGGGATGTTGTAGGAGCCCGAGAGCATCCATAGCGCCCGCTTGACGACAGTCATGCCGATTATCTGGTATGCGCCGTTGTCAACGGTGAAGTCTATCGTGAAGGCCGTCAGTCTTCCGTCAGCCCCGCAGCCAAGCCTCGCCTTCATCGTGAAGGCGTGACGCTTACTGCTCATGATCATCGATTCCGCGAGGCTGGGGATGTATCGCACAGGACGCCTGAAATGGAGGGCCGCGGCTCCGGAAATGGCCTCCGAGGTCATCGCGAGCTTTTGCCCGAAGTTTCCCCCCGAGAAGGCCTCTTCATACCGCACGTTCTCGTAGCCGAGGCCCTCCTGCAGATCCGCCATATGGAGGTGAATGTTTATGCTTCGCCCTGTTACCACGAGCTGAGCATCCTGACCCTCGCCTTCCATGTAGGCCACGGTAGCCTCAGGCTCAAGAGGAGCCTGGTGATTGATCTGCGTCGAGAGATCCGCTTCAACCACGGCAGCGGACAGTTCCAGAGCCGCTGCCGCATCGCCCTTTATCTGGGGTTGCGTGAAACAGAGATTCGGCCATTCGGCATGGATGGGAATCGCGCCTTCCTTCATCGCCTCCACCGGCGACGTGATGACCGGCAGAAGATCGTACTCGACCTTCACGGCCGCCACGGCGGCAAGGGCCTCCTTCTTCGTGCGCGCCGCCACGACCGCTATGGCGTCCCCCAGGCAGTAGACCTTGTCTTCCGCCAGGATGGGCTGGTCGGCAGATATGATCTTGATCCGGTTCGTCCCCTTGATATCCGCGGAGGTCATGACCCCGACCACCCCCGGCATTCTCGCGGCCCGGGATGTATCCACCGACAGGATCCTGGCGTGGTGCTCCGTGCCCCTCGCCACCGCCAGCTCGAGGGCGTTCTCCAACTTGATGTCCGCCGAGAACTCCGCGAGCCCGCAGGCCTTCAGCATGGCGGAAGGACGGGGGTGGGAAACCCCGATCTTGGGGCCCTTCGGATCCGGCCTTACCGCGTCTGGCGTCATCCCGCCCCGGATGAACCTGCCGGCGAGTTTGACCGCCTCTATGATCTTCACGTACCCCGTGCAGCGGCAGAGATTGCGCTGAAGGGCCTTCTTTATCTCTTCGTCACCGGGGTCGGGATTTCTATCCAGAAGGGCCTTCGTGGCCATAATCATGCCGGGTGTGCAGAAACCGCACTGTATGGCTCCCGAAAGGACATAGGCCTCCTGGATAAGGTGGGGATTATCGGGTGTGCCGAGACCCTCCACGGTCAGCACCTCGGCACCGTCGAGGTTCACCACTTTCTGCAGGCACGACGGGGCGGCCTTTCCGTTGACGATGACCGTGCAGGCCCCGCACTGCCCCTTGCGGTCGCAGGACTGCTTCGCCCCCGTGAGCTTCAGGTCTTCCCTCAATATATCCAGAAGCACTCGATCGGGCTCGACAACGAACTGCGTCCATACCCCGTTTATCCTCAACCGCACCCTTTCCATAAGCCCTTCCCTTCCTCACTTCCCCCGGTTCAGCCTTGTTGTTCCCTCACCCGGCCGCACCGGTTGTTGTCCTTAAACCTTGAACCCTTGAACCCTTCAACTATTCCTTGGGTGGTTTCGTCGTGGCCGGCACCTCCCATTTCGCTATGATCCTGTCGTATGTCCCATCGGCCATTATGGCCTTGAGTCCCTTATTGAACCTTGCCAGGAAATCGCCGTTTTTGCCCTTCGCGACGGCCACGCCGATGGGGATCTCGAGAAAACCTCTTTCCGGCAATGAGAATTTGCCGGGAAAGGAACCTCTTGCAAGGACCGCGCCGACCTGCGTATTGAGGGCGGCGGCGTCCGCCTTTCCATCGAGGACCGCCTGAAGGGTCGACTTATAGTCCTTGACATCGGTGAACACCTTCACCCCGGGGAAATTCTTCTTGATATAACCCGCCAGAGGGCCCTTCAGCGGGGTTGCCACGGTCTTGCCCTCGAGTCCCTTGAGAGAATTGCAGGGCGGCGCGGGCGACTTCACGAAAAGGGCCCCTCCCGTCATGAGATAGGGATCGCTGAAGTCAAAGGCCTTCTTTCGTTCGGCGTTGATCGCGAAGAAGGAAAGACCGTCCGCCTCCCCCCTCAGCACCATTTCCTGCTCCTTCTCCTGAGGCTGCGCCGCGAAGACAACCTTGAGCCCGACCCTCGCCAGCGCTTCCGTAAGGATGTCCACGGTCAACCCCTTGGACGTGCCGTTCTCGACAACGGCAAAGGGCTCGAAGGACTCGATATGGGTCAGCCTGAAAGTATCCCTGCCCGCCTCACCGCTCGTCTGGGACCATGCAGCGCCGAAGCTGAAGGCAAGGAAAATTGCCAGGGTTGCCGCCGCCAGAATACCCTTCCTCATGAAGCTCCCCCTTTTCGATTCTATTTTGTTCCTTTCGACCGCACTTCGATCAGGTGTCGACGATACAAAGAGACCGGCGATCCTCCACGCGATGAAAACTACCGGACCGGAACGCTCTGTCCCGTTGTCACTCTTGTCGATGACCCTATTGTATCCCATCGTCGGGGAGTTGTTAACAATTTGTTCGTTTCGCTGCCCCATGCGGCTTGAAAAGGAGGGGAGGAGATGTTAGAATCGACGCGAACCGCAGAAATTGGCCCTTTCTATCCGCGATGATGGAGATCAGACACGTGCGAGCCCTCCGTTGCTTTATCACCCCTCTCCTGGCCATCATTCTTATAGCGGCGGTGTTCCTCTCCGCAGCCTCCGTCTGCCGGTCGGACGACGATGTTGCTGTGCTTGCGAAACAGATAGACGAGCTCAAGAAGGATGGCAGGGTCCGGGAGGCAATCCCTCTGGCGGCGCGGCTTGCTTCCATCAGGGAGTCGACACACGGCCCGGACCATCCCGCCACCGCCGTGGCGCTGATGGGCCTCGGCAACCTCTACCGGATGGCGGGGCGCTTCACGGACGCGGAGCCGCTCCTTAAGCGCGCCCTGAGTATACAGGAAAGGGCCCCCCGCGGCCCGGACCGGCCGGCCGTCGCCCAGAACCTCATGCTCCTCGCCATCGTCTACACCAGCACCGGGCGATACGCCGAGGCGGAGCCCCTCCTCAAGCGCGCTCTCGACATCCGCCAAAGGGCACAGATGCAGCGCCCCGGGGCCATCGCCTTCAACCAGGTGCTTCTCGCCGATGTCTACCACCACGCCGGCCGAGAGGCCGAGGCGGAGTCGCTGTTAAAGGATGCGCTTAACGGCTGGGACAAGGACCAGGACCTTCCTCCCGAGGCGATCGCCTTCTCCCTCACCCTGATAGCAAAGATCTACCGCGCGAGCGGCCGTTACGCCGAGGCGGAACCACTTATCGAACGCTCCCTCGCGATATGCGAGAAGGGGCTTGGCCCGGACCATCCCACCGTCGCCTTCACCCTCAACAACCTCGCCATGATCTATCGACGCACCGGCCGGAATGCCGAGGTGGAATCCCTGTACAAGCGCTCCCTCGCGATCTTCCGGAAGAGCTTCGGGAACAACCATCCTGCGGTGAGCACATCGCTCAACAATCTTGCCTTCTACTACGGGACGACGGGTGGACATCACCAGGCCCATTCCTGTTTCACCAGCTCCCTTGACATACAGGATTCGCTCCGGGAATCCGTCTTCACGCTTCTCACGGAAAAGCAGAAACTCTCCTATATGAAAACGCAGGAGATGACCATCCATGGATATGTGAGCCACACCTTGAGTTTTCCCAGCAGCGGCGCTGCGGCCGTTGTCGATGCCTTCAACGCCTGGCTTAAGTGGAAAGGCTCCGTCATAGAGGCCCAGGGGCGTTACCTGGACGCCCTGGGTGCGTCCGACGATCCGAAGGTGCGGGAAAAGTTCAACGAACTGACGGCGCTGAAACGGGACATCGCAAGGCTCCAGCTTGCCGGAGCGGGAAAGACGGCACCCGGGGATTACGCGAGGAAAATGTCCGACTTGATGAAGAAGAAGGAATCTGTCGAACCTGAGCTCATGGCCGCAAGCAGGGAGTTCATGCTGCAAAAGAAGGCGCAGACGGCGGATGTCGGGACCATTTCGTCAACCCTTTCCCGGGACTGTGCCTATCTCGACTACGCAAGGATCACCCTCTTCGATTTCAGGAAGAGGAAATGGGCGGAACCCCATTACCTGCTCTTCCTCCTCGTCCCGGGGGAAGCCCGGGAGGTGCGGCTCATCGACATGGGGGCAAGCGAAAACGTGGACAGGCACATACACGCATACCTCGGGGAGATGGCACGGGCGGGAAGGGAAGGCGTGCTGCCGAGCGAAAAGAAGCTTAAAGCCGAGGCATCGGCCCTCTATGACATTCTCGTCAAGCCCGTCGAACCTCTCCTGAAAGGGAAAAAGCGCCTTCTCGTGAGCCCTGACGGCAACCTCAACCTCATCCCCTTTGAGGCCCTCGTGAACCCGGCAGGCACCTATCTCATCGAAGATTTCCTGGTCAGTTACGTCGGAGCGGGCAGAGACACGGTCAAGTTCGCGAAGGCAACGCTTGCGGGCGGGGAGTCGCTCATAATCGCAGACCCCGACTATGATCTTGGACAGAAGGAGGTCGAGGCGGCACGGTCATCGGCCGGTCTCAGGGCGGCGGGTGTGAAAGGCCATGTCTCGAGGGACGCGGCGGGCATGCGTTTCGAGCGTCTTCCCGACACCAGGGAAGAGGCCGACACCATTGAAAGGATCCTGCATGGCAGGTTCGGGCAGAAGGTGTTCAACGAACAGGACAAGAGGGCGCTGGAGCTTGTCCTTTTCCGCGCGTCCTCCCCAAAGGTCCTTCACCTGGCCACGCACGGGTACTTCCTCGCCGAAGAGGAGACAAAACAGTCCGAGAAGGCGGCAGAGCTCCCGTTGACGGGCGACCCGCTGCAGGACACTCCAATTACCATAGAGAACCCGATGCTCCGCTCGGGCATAGTCCTTGCCGGGGCCAACACGTCTCTTAAGGAGGGAAAGGACGAGGGCATGGTCACGGCCGAGAAGGTCCTCGGGCTCAACCTCAGGGGCACCGACCTCGTCGTCCTGTCCGCCTGTCAGACCGGCGTCGGCGACATCCAGAGCGGCGAAGGGGTCTTCGGGTTGAAAAGGGCCTTCATCATTTCCGGGGCGAAGACCCTCGTCATGAGCCTCTGGAGTGTTCCCTCAAAAGAAACGGTGGACCTGATGACCGCCTTCTACGCCCTCCTTTCCGAGGGGAAGACCCCGTCCGAAGCGCTCAGGCAGGCAAAGCTCGCCCTCATGAGGCAAAAACCCCACCCCTTCTTCTGGGCAGCCTTCGTCCTGACAGGCTCACCGTAACAAACCGGTTAAAACCGCTTGAACAGCTTGAACCGTTTAAACCGATGGAGCTGTCGGAATGGTCCAGAGCGTAGAATGGTCAGGGACCGCTAGAACCGTCTCAACGGTCAATTCTTGAACGTTCAAGCGGTTCAAGCGGTTCAAGCGGTACAAGCCGCCTCTAAAAACGCTCTTGCCTTCATGAAATACTAAAAGTTATACTCAAATCTATCAGCACCTGGCCGGCCGGCCGCTGTCGTTCCGGTGGCGGGCCTTAATGGATTCAACAATAAAGCGATATACCGGGAGATGGTCCGAATTCCGTGCAGGCTGAGCTTAATGACTGACACAGAGATCTCGATGAACGTTGCGCGCTCCTCGCCATCCACAGCATCGGGCACGTACCGACCCATAAGAAACGGAGTGTTTTCATGATGTCCACAGAATCCCTCGTACCTTGCCGTTCAAACCGGACCTTCCGGGCGATGTGCCTTATCGCCGTCGCGCTTCTCCTCCTGCCTTTGATCGGGGGCTGCTCGAAAAAGCAAAAGCCCCAGGGCCGGCAGGCAGAGGTTACCATAATGAAGGTCGTCCCTGCCGACACGCCGGTCACCTTCGAGTTCGTGGCACAGACGCAGAGTTCACACGAGGTGGAGATCCGGGCGCGGGTCAGTGGATTCCTGGAAAAGAGGGTCTACACCGAAGGGAGTATTGTCAAGAAAGGGAGTGTGCTTTTCCTCATGGACAAGAAACCTTTTCAAACCCAGGTGAACGCGGCCGCGGCCGCGCTGGCCAGGCAGAAGGCATCGCTGGAGGTCGCCCGCATGAACCTGGAGCGCGTCAAGCCTCTGGCGGAGCAGAACGCATTATCGCAGAAAGACCTCGATGATGCCAAGGGTTCTTACGAGTCCAGCGCAGCGGCAGTAGAGCAGGCAAAGGCGCAACTCGAGATGGAACAGCTCAATCTGTCCTATTGCACAATAACAGCGCCGGTGACGGGCATTACCAGCGCCGCCATGATACAGGACGGAGCATACATCAGCGCGATGAACAATCAGCTGACGACCGTGTCCGTACTGTCTCCCATGTGGGTCAACTTCAGCGTTTCGGAGAACGATATGAAGCGTTTCGCTGACCGCGTTGCCAGCGGCCAGATCATACCGCCCAAAAACGATGATTACGAAGTCCAGATAGTCCTCGTGGACGGATCGGTCTACTCCGAAACAGGTCGCATCACCTTTGCTGCCCCATCCTTCAACCCGAAGACGGGAACCTTCCTTATCCGTTCCAGCTTCAAGAACGAGAAGGGCGATCTCCGCCCCAACCAGTACGTCCGGGCCCGCATGAAAGGGGCGATCCGCCGCAACGGCATTCTCGTACCCCAGCGCGCGGTACAGCAGGGGGCAAAGGGACACTTCATGTGGGCGGTGGACAAGGATGGGAAAGCGGAATTCCGGCCCGTGACACTCGGCGACTGGTATGGCGATGATGTGTTCGTCGACGCCGGGCTTCGCGCCGGGGATCAAGTCGTTACCGACGGACTTCTCTCGGTCCGTCAGGGTGAACCCGTAAAGATCAAGCCCGCGACTGAGGTTCCCGTGCCGGAGAAGGACGCTTCCGGGACAAAAACGGAAGGGACCGCTCCAGCCGTCAAGATCGAGACGGTACCGACAAAACCGGCGGCGGCACCGGAGGCGAAAACGGCCGGGACCGCGGCTCCTTCAAAACCCGCGGCGGCACCGGCTGAACCGGGAACACCTGCCAAACCCGCCGCGAAACCGGCCAGTTCAGGTGGGCCCGGGGGAACAAAGCAGGGGAGGTAGGGTATGTTCTCCAGGTTCTTCATTGAACGGCCCATCTTTGCCACCGTCGTGGCCACAATCATAGTCATTGCCGGCCTCGTGGCAATGAAAGCCCTGCCCGTCTCCATGTATCCGGATATAACACCCGTCCAGGTAGTCGTGTCAGCCACGTACCCGGGCGCCGACTCCAAGACGGTGAGTGATTCAGTGGCCGCCCCCATCGAGGCCCAGATCAACGGCGTCGACAAGATGCTCTACATGACCTCGACATGCTCCAACACGGGCCAGATGAGCCTGACGGTCTATTTCGCCCTCGACATGGACCCCGACATCGCCCAGGTCCAGGTCCAGAATCGCGTTAACCTCGCAACTCCGCAACTCCCGTCGGCGGTTATCCAATACGGTGTGTCGGTGGAGAAGAAGGCGTCCAACATCCTGATGATCCTTTCCGTCTTCAATAAGGACGGGCGCTATACCTCCGACTATGTCACGAACTATGCAAACGTGTATGTTCTGGACGCCCTGAAACGCGTCGAGGGTGCCGGCGAGGCGCAGATCTTCGGCGTGCCCGACCAGGCGATGAGGATCTGGATGAACCCCGACAGGATGGCCTCCCTGGGGGTCACCACCAGCGACATCCAGAATGCTGTCGCCAAGCAGAACGCGCTCTGGGGCGCGGGTCAGGTGGGCCAGCAGCCAAGCGACGACAAGGTGCAGATGACCCTGCCCGTCGTTACCCAGGCACCCTTCACGAATCCCAAGCAGTATGAGAGCATCATACTCAAAACCAGCCAGGACGGGAGCGCCATAGTGAAGGTTGGAGACGTGGCCCGCGCGGAAGTGGGACGCAAACAGTATATCGACAACAATAAAATGAACGGGTTTTCCGCCACTCCCATAGCCGTCTATCAGCAACCCGGCGTCAACGGACTTGACGTCTCCGCGGCTGTGCGCAAAACCATGGAGGAACTGCAGAAATCGATGCCCGACGGGATCGAATACAAGATCGCCCTCGATACCACCGACTTTGTGCGCATATCCATCGAAGAGGTTGTCCACACCCTCTTCGAGGCTATCCTCCTTGTTGTCCTGGTGGTGTATCTCTTCCTGCAGAGTTTCCGGTCCACCATTATCTGCACCGTCGCCATCTTTGTCTCATTGATCGGCACCTTCTGTGGTATGCTCGCCCTCGGGTTTTCCATCAACATGCTCACGCTCTTCGGGGTCGTTCTCGCCATCGGCATGGTTGTTGATGACGCCATTGTCGTCGTGGAGAACGTGGAACGAAACATGGTGAAGAAGCACATGCCCCCGAAAGAGGCGACCATCAAGGCCATGGAGGAGATCGGCACGTCGCTCATTGCCGTCGTCCTCGTCATGGCATCGGTCTTCATCCCTGCCGCGTTCCTGCCAGGTACCACCGGGCAGCTCTACAAGCAGTTTGCCATAACCATTGTCATATCTGTCGCTCTCTCCGGGTTCATTGCACTTACCCTGACGCCCGCGATGTGCGCCTTGCTCCTCAAGCACACGACACCATCCCAAAAAGGTGTCTTCAGGTACTTGAACCGCTTTTTCGACTGGTTCAACCGCGGCTTTGACCGTTTCACCGTGGGTTTCGGTGAGGCCGTCGTGCTCATGATAAAGAGGATGACCCTTGCCTTCGGTGTCCTCGCCGTCCTCATGGGGATACTCGTCTACCTCTTCTACGCGATACCGACAAGCTTCGTGCCAAACGAGGACCAGGGTTATCTCATGGCAACACTCATCATGCCCGACGCGGCCAGCCTTAACCGCACCTCCAAAACAGCCGACGAAATAGACAAGATATTTGCCCGGCAGCCCGCGGTTGCCGACAGGACCGTCGTCAATGGGTACGGACTCCTCGACGGCCAGTATAAACCAAACGCGACCACCTTCTTTGTCACCTTGAAGGATTTCAAGGAACGGTATTCCTCAATGAGCCGCGCGAAGAAAGAAAACGCCGGGGCGGTGGCCCGGGCCGTTCACGCGGAAGCAAGCACCATTCAATCGGGCATCTTCATTCCCATCGCGCCGCCGTCTATCCCTGGTATCGGCACCACGGGCGGATTCGAGTTCTGGATCCAGGACAAGGGGGCGGGAGACCCGGCTCGCCTGAACGAACTTGCCGTCCAGTTTATTGAGAAGGCCCGCCAGCGTCCCGAACTCGACAATCTCAATTCCACATTCAGAGCCTCCTCCCAGCAGCTCAGAGCAGACGTGGACCGTTCCAAGGCAATGCTTCTGAACGTCCCCGTATCCGACATCTACAGCGCCCTGCAGGCTCAGTTCGGCTCCATAGTAGTCAGCCAGTTCAATCAGTACAGCCGCGTCTGGAACGTCACCCTCCAGTCTGACGCCCCGTACAGAAAAAGTCCCGAGGACGTCACAAAACTCTACACAAGGTCCAATGACAACGAGATGGTGCCTCTTTCCGCGGTAGTCACGACAAAGTACGTCACGGGACCGGATATAATGTCCCGCTTTAACGGCTTTCCCGCCGCCCAGATCACGGGTAGCGCCGCACCCGGCCGTTCCTCCGGAGAAGCCATCAAGGCCATGGAAGAGGTCGCCGCCGAGGTTCTGCCGCAGGGCTACGGAATCGCGTGGTCCGGCCTCGCCTACCAGGAGAAGCAGTCGGGAGGGACCTCATCGTCGGCCTTCATCTTCGGCCTTATCATTGTCTTTCTCATCCTCGCCGCCCAGTTCGAATCCTGGGTCATGCCGGGGTCCGTCATGACGGCGGTGCCCTTCGGCATCCTCGGCGCCCTCTTCTTCAACTGGATGCGTGGACTCGAGAACGACGTCTACTTCCAGATAGGCCTCCTCGTCCTCATTGGCCTCGGCGCGAAGAATGCCGTCCTTCGTGTGGCCTTCGCCTCGGACCTCAGAAAGCAGGGCCTGTCCATCATGGACGCGACCATCCAGGCGGGCGAGCAGCGCCTCAGGCCCATCATCATGACCTCGCTGGCCTTTATCTTCGGCGTTCTGCCTCTTGCCATCGCGACGGGCGCCGGTGCCAATGCCCGTCACTCCATCGGCACGGGCATCATAGGCGGTATGATAGGCGAAACAACACTGGCCATGCTCTATGTCCCTCTCTTCTTCTACATCTTTGACAGATGGGCGGAAAAGTCGGGCAAGAAGAAAGAGCCGATTCCGGCAAAGATATCTCCGGGCACAGCACAGGAAGAGGAACCCCGCGGTGGCGCGGCACCGGAAAAGGAGGGAAGTTGACATGATGAAGAGGTTTGTCCTTCTTTTCCTGATAGGTCTCCTTGCGGCGGGATGCGCCATCGGCCCCGATTACCGGCGACCCGAGATCGACGTCCCCCAGGCATACCGGTACGGCGGTGGTGAGGGAAAGACCGAGGCCGCCGACAGCGAATGGTGGAAACAGTTCAAGGACCCCGTTCTCGAACAGTACATCGCCGAGGCACTCGTCAACAACAAGAACGTGAAGATCGCGGCCGCTAACGTTGAACGGGCCGGGGGTGCCCTGATGACGACCCGCTCCGCTCTTTTTCCCCAGATATCGTACAATGGATCGGCGGAACGGACACAGATATCCAAAAACAACTTGACCGTGCCCACCCAGAACCCGTACAACAACTACCAGGCCCTCGGTGGAGCGACCTGGGAGATCGACCTCTGGGGACGCTTGAGGCGCCTGACGGAATCCGCCCGCGCCAGCCTGTACGCGACGATGGAGGCGCGGCGGGGCATCGTGCTGTCGCTGACTGCCGAGGTGGCCTCCACATACATCCAGTTGAGGGCCCTCGATGAGCAGCTCGTTATCGCCTATGACACCCTGAAAACGTACAAGGAGTCGGTGAGGATCTTTGAATTGCAGAACAAGTACGGCCAGGTCTCGGGCATGACCGTCGAGCAGGCGCGTTCGCAGTACGAGACTGCGGCGTCCCAGATACCGCAGATCGAGGTCCAGATCGCCCAGACGGAGAACGCCCTGTGCATTCTCCTCGGCCGCAACCCGGGACCCCTCGAGCGGGGCCTCACGCTCGCCGAGCTCACAATGCCGCCCGTCCCGGAGGGACTGCCCTCAGACCTTCTCGAGCGACGTCCCGATGTCCTGCAGGCGGAGCAGAACCTCATAGCCGCCAATGCTCAGATCGGTGCGGCAAAGGCACTGTTCTTCCCCAGGATCTCCCTCACCGGCAACGCCGGCTGGACAAGCGAGGATCTCTCCAGTCTCTTCATAGGCCCCAGTGCCGCCTGGAACTATGTCGGTTCCGTCACGGGCCCCATATTCACGGGTGGCGGCATACTGGGACAGTTCAGGCAGGCCGAGGCGCAGCAGCAGGCAGCCCTGTATGCCTACCAGCAGGCAATACAGAACGCCTTCGCCGACACCGAGAATGCCCTCATCACACGCCGGAAACTGCAGGAGCAACTTGCTGCCGACCAGAAAAAGGTCGCTGCGTACAAAGAGTACGCACGGTTGGCGGGGCTCCAGTACAACGGCGGCTACACGCCCTACCTTACCGTGCTCAACGCGCAGCAGCAGCTCTTCCCTGCCGAACTCGGCGCCGTGCAGACGAGTGCCTCGGCCTTCATATCCATCGTCAACCTCTACAAGGCCATGGGCGGCGGCTGGGTGGCGAAGGCGGATGCGTTGACGCAGGGCGGCCCCAAAACGAGCGGGGAGAAGAAGGAGTAAAAGACGGCTTGAACCGCTTGAACCGCTTGAGCGTTAGAAGCATTGGAACTTTTGAACCGATGGTGGGGTAGCATCGATGGCTGAAGAAGAGCTAGGTGAGGCAGGGTACCGCGAGACGGAGATGTGCGTGCGGTGCGAGGGGAGTTGCTGCCGGCTGCAGCCCGGTCACTGTTTGCCGTCGGAGTTCGAATCGGCGGAGGCGGTCAGGGCTGCGGTGGTGAGCGGCAAGTACACCATCGTGCTTCTCTTCGATGAGCACATAATGGCGCGCGTTGTCCGACCCCATTACAAGGACCCCGAGGCGAGGAAGGGTTGCGTGTTCCTCCGCCAGGACGGATGCGAACTGCCCTTTTCCGAAAGACCTTACGGCTGCCGCATGCTGAAACCGAAGGAGCAGGACGACGCGCATTGCGAGCCGCAGGGGACCTCTATAGAGGAGGCGGGCCACATGTGGGAAGAAAGCGGCTACCTCCCTCCCATATGGAACTCCATCATCCCCGTCAAGTGACCCGCTTGAACAGCTCGAGCCGCTTGAGCGTTCCAGAAGCACCCGAACACCATCGGCTGCAGCAATTTCCCGGAAGCGTTCTTCGTCTTTAACCTTCAAACGGTTCAAGCGGCCGTTCAAGCCGTCTTCTACTTTGCCAGCCTCAATATCCTGTACGCCCCCTGCAGCACAAGGATGAAGACGATGGACCCCACCACGAGATCAGGGATGTTCGAACGCGTGAGGTACACGAGGACTCCGGCCGTGATGACGCCGAGATTGGCTATTACGTCCATGGACGTGAATATCAGGCTCGCCCGCATGTGGACCTCACTCTTCGATTTCTGGAGGAGGACCACACAGATGGCGTTGCCCGCGAGGGCGAAGACGGAGACGATGATCATCGTGACAAAATCAGGGGCTTTACCCTGTCCGAGAAAGCGGCGGATGACCTCGGCGAATCCCAATATCCCCAGAATTCCCTGAAAGTACCCGGCTACCCCGGCAACTTTTCTCTTACGCGCCGCGGCCCCTCCGACAGCGAACAGGGCAAGGGCGTAGACTATGCCGTCCGCCAGCATGTCCAGGCTGTCGGCGACAAGCCCCATGGAACCCGCGATGAGGCCCGCCATCATCTCGACCACAAAGAAAGAAATGTTGATGAAGAGGACCTGCCAGAGGATGCGCGCCTGGAGACGGTCAGCCTCCGTATCGGCGGGAGGCTGCATCTTCTCGGAGGAGACGACGGATGCCCCCAGATGGAGGTCCTCAAGGAGTTCGAGAACGTCCCCCGGGCGGCCCGTGTGATATACTTCGAGTTTCCGGTTCGGCAGGTCAAAAGCGAGGGCCTGTACTGAGAGCATTCCCTCAAGCTTCATCCTGATCAGCTGTTCTTCCGAGGGGCAGTCCATCTTCACTATCCGGAAGGTGGTCTTAACCCCGGTGGCCGTCATTTCTCGGCCTTTTCCAGATCACTGCCAATATCCCGCGTGAGCTCCACGGTAAGGTAGTCGAGGGTAACGGGCAGGCCCAGCTCCAGGCGCGGCACGTGCTGGATGCCTATGCGGGCTTTTTTGAGCGTGCATTCGATGAGATGGCCGCCTCGACGGCGGTCTTCAGACAGAAAATGGAGATGGAAACCGGGGGCGCTCAGGGATTCCATGAAGGCCGGGGTGTAGAACCCTGCGAGGGACCCGGTTACGTCGTGGAAGTCGAAAACGGGCTGGTCCGCTGTCGCCTCAACCAGGGGTCTGTAGTTCTCAGACTTCGGCACCGCGCGGCACCGCGCGTGGCTGAAAATGCCATCCACCCGAATGGCGTAGAGCATGTTTCGGGAGGGTATGAGACCATCGAGAAGGGTCGCAAGCTCCGAGGCACCGGAAGCTCCGTCGATATCATCGAAGGTGTCGGGGGCGAAGAAGGTCACACAGGCAAAGGGCGATCTCTCGTCGTCGCCAACGTCGTACACGTTCCCGTCCGATCGTATCTGGTACACGCTGCCGTCGAGAAGGAGCATCTCCCCGTCAAGGTAGTTGAATGTTCCGAGCCCGAAATCGCCATGCTGCCTGACCTCGGCTATCGTGGTGTTCTCCACGTAAAGCCCCTCCACGAGCGCGTTGATGGGGGCCGAAAGATAGACGGCATTACCTTCTCTCCCTGTACTGAGGAATTGCCTCAACGCCTGCTCGATGATGTCCGCTGCCGAGCATCCTGTCCGTTCCATTGCGCCGGTAAGCTGTTTCAGCGCATCGTAGGACAGGAGGAATTCGAGCTCCGTGACCTTCTCACCGGCCATGCGCGGCACCCTCCTCCTGAACGATGTCGCCACCGCGCCGGCGGGGCTTTCTTCGCCTGCGCCTCCGCTTTTTCCGGGGAGCCTCATCTGCCGGCAGATCCGCGGGTTCCACCGGGGGGTTCTCGATGAGAAAGGCCTTCCACCATTCCAGAACCGCCCGGTGCTCCCCATCGGTTCCGGCACCGATCTCCAGACACATAAGCGTCTCGGCAAACTCGGGTCTGCCGGCAAGCGTTGAGGGTCTGCGGGGCGGCATTCTGCACAGGGAGGTCTCAAGGGCAAGGATGGAGTTCAATCTGGCACCCACACGGCCCGGGATCTGGGCATTCTTCGATATACCCTCCAGGAGACCGGCACAGGTCTCATCCAACGCCTGACGCCTGGGAATGCCCTCCCGGTGACGAGCCAGCGCAGCCTCCTCCACCCGGGGACCGAAAAGAGCGGCAAGCAGGAGCGCCACCGATGCCCCCTGTCCCCCGCGGACCATTTCGTCGATCCCGGCGAGGTTCCTCTCCAACACCTCGGAACGGCCGTCACGCTCCCGGATCCACCCGGCGAGGTCGGGGAAGATAGCCGCAAGAAGCCCGCTCTTTTCCAGGAGCGCGAGCGTCGGACATGCGAAACCAAGGAGGAACAGTTTCTGTATTTCCTCGTAAAGCCGTGATGGAGAGGCGCGGGATATGGTGGGGCAAAGTTCCTGTATGCTCTCCCAAGCGGTCGCTTCTATCTCGAAACCATGGGACGCGGCGAACCTCACGGCACGGAGCATCCGTACGGGGTCTTCCGTGAAGCGCACGCGCGGGTCTCCGATGGAACGGATGAGTCGGTCCTTCAGGTCGGCAAGACCCGTACAGTAGTCCACGACGGAAGCGTCGGCAATATTGTATGCAAGGGCGTTGATGGTAAAGTCGCGGCGGAGTGCGTCCTCCTCCGGCGTCCCGAAGATATTATCGGCAAGGACCATCCCGTTCGCATCCTTCATGTGGCGCACGTGGCGCCGGCCCTGGTTCGCCTCATCAGGCTCGACCACATCCGAAGGTTCCGCAGACCGGCGGAAGGTAGATACTTCCAGGATCTCATCCTGAAAGCGCAGGTGCGCCAGTCTGAACCGCCTGCCGACGAGACGGCAGTTGTGAAAGAGCCTTTTGATCTGGCCGGGTGTCGCGTTGGTACCGATATCGAAATCCTTGGGCGTCCTTCCGAGGAGAAGATCGCGGACACAGCCGCCTACCAGGTACGCTATGAAACCCCGGGAATGCAGCCGGTAAAGTGTCCGAAGCGCATTTGGACTCACCTGCTTGCGCGAGATGCGGTGCTCCTTCCGGGGAACGATCTTTGGCTCCATGGGCATCAACATACCACACCCCGCAGCAAAATCAAAGGGTGCTGCGGATAAAGATGCTTCATTTTTTGATGGCGTTGTCATCCCGGAATCCAGATATCAGTCCTCCTCCGATTCGAGACAATAAGAAAGGTATCCATTCGGTCTTATCTACCGAATGGATACCTTCGTTTGCTACGTCATATGCTCAGCCGGAATCAACCCGCTGCTTCTTCCTTGCCTTTCCTGACGACGGCCCTCTTGTCTTCGGGCGGAGCGGGAGGCACCGGGCCGGTGATCTTCGATATGGCGCGGAACTTCGGAGGACAGACCTCGAAGCACGTTCCGCATCGGACGCATTTGTCCTGATCGACGATGTGGATCTTCTGCTTCTCGCTGATGATGGCGTCCACCGGACAGCGCCTGGCACAGGTCATACAAGCCTGGCACTTCTCCGGGTCGATCCAGTATGAGAAAACCTCGGCAAACTGCTTGTCTATCTCTTCCTTCGTGAAAAGCTTCTCTGCCTCGGCATGATCGTGGCCCTCGAGACGGGTCGTAAGCTTTTCCCTGTTCACGATCTTGAAGTAGGGAACAAGTCTCTTGACCTCGGCGAGACGGGTCTTGAGTTCCGCGGCGTCTATCCCTTCCCCTTTGCCCAGGGGACCGAGACCCTTCACTGTCTTGACAAAATCGTTGACGGATTCCGTAAAGACATTCGCCTCGGCACCGGACATGAAATTGATCCGGAGCCTCTCGGGATTGAGGCCTATGTGCTCCATGATCCTCCTGAAGAGCAGGACCATGTTCTGCGCCTGATAGTTCCCGTGTGTGATGTAGTTGCACTCGCCCAGGTGGCAGGCACCCAGGAACACGCCGTCTATTCCGTTCTCAAAGGCCCTGAGGACGAACCCCATGTCCACCCTTCCGGAACACATGACGCGGATGATCCGCATTTCAGTTGTATATTGCAGTCTGGAAACTCCAGCCAGGTCAGCGGCGCCGTACGCTCACCAGTTACATGCGAAGCCAAGGACTCTCGGTTTGAATTTTGCCGTGCTCATCCGTTCCCACCTCCTTCCATAGATTTACGCATCCGCGGCCGCTGCCGCGTCGATCTGTTTCATGATCTCGTCCTCGGGGACAACCACATCGATCTCGCATGCGAGTTCGTTGTCCGTATAATGGCGAAGCTGAATCGCCCCGGTGGGACACTTGGTGTTGCACAGGCCGTCCCCTTTGCAGAGTACGGGGTTGACCACACACTTTTTGCCCTGCTTTGTATCCTTGAGTTCCAGGGCGCCGTAGGTACAAACCTCGACGCATGCCCCGCAACCCATGCACTGCTTCTCATTGACCGCGCAGACGGAGCCTGAGGCGACGACGATGTCGTTGGACAGGAGGGTCAGAACCCTTCCGGCCGCCCCGTAGGACTGGTTGATCGTCTCCTGGATGAACTTCGGATAGTGCGCAAGGCCGCAGAGGTAGACACCGTCCGTCGCGAATTCGACGGGTCTCAGTTTCACGTGTGCCTCTTTGAAGAAGCCGTCGGGGCTCAAGGTAACCTTGAACTGGTTCGCGACTTCCTTTGTCACCGCCGAAGGAACGACGGCTGCCGCCAGCGCGATGATATCCGCGTCAAGTTCGAGTTTCTTGCCCAGGATGTAATCCGTCACCGTGACCTTGAGGACGTCTCTTTTGTCCTCGGCCTTGCCCGGCTCTACGACAGGCGGGTCTTCCGGTTCGTAGCGGATGAACTTCACGCCCTTCTCGGCGGCCAGGCGGTAGTAATCTTCGTTGAACCCGTAGGTCCTCACATCCCTGAAGAGCATGTAGATGTCCATGTCCGGGTTCTTCTCCTTGAGGAGGAGGGAGTTCTTGATCGATTCGCTGCAGCATATCCTGCTGCAGTAGTTGCGCTCTTCGTTCCTGCAGCCCACACACTGAATCATGACGAGGCTCTGCGCGCCCGTCACCTTCTCGTCGTCGGAGACTATCTTCTCTTCCAGTTCCAGGTGGGTCAGGACCCTTTCGTCCTGCCCGTAGAGGTACTCCGTGGGCGTGTACATGTCGATGCCGATGGCGATGACCGCCGCGCCGTGCTTTATCGCTGTGGACCCCTTGCTGGGGGACTCCACCGTGGTTACGAAGTTCCCGACATAACCTGTCGCCTCGGTGATCTTCGCGTTGTGGTACACGTGAACGAGGGGATGCTGGTATATCTTCGACTTAAGGTCCTTCAGGTACTCCTGCACATCAAGCCCCTGGAGTGTCGTATGGATCCTGTTCGCGATGCCCCCCAATTCCTTTTCTCTCTCTACAAGGTGGACCTCATGGCCTTGGTTCGCTATGGACAGGGCGCAGTTCATGCCGGCGATGCCGCCGCCGACGACGAGAGCCCTCTTGTCCACGGGCAGGTCGAATTCCTGGAGGGGCTCGAGCTGGCAGGCCCGTGCCACGGACATCCTGATGATGTCATGGGCCTTCTCGGTGGCCTCTTCCTTCTCCTTCTGATGGACCCAGGAGTTATGCTCCCTGATATTGGCCATCTCGTAGTAGTACTGGTTGATCCCCGCTTCGCGGAGCGTATCTCTGAAGAGGGGCTCCAGGGTCCTCGGGGAGCAGGCCGCGACGACCACGCGGTTCAATCCTTCTTCTTTTATCTTGTCCGTTATCTCCCTCGCCGAGTTGGTCGCGCAGGAGAAGAGCTGCTCCTGGGCGTAGACGACGTTGGGGAGGGTCTTGCAATACTCGACCGTTCCGGGGACATTGACGATCCTGCCGATGTTGGCGCCGCAGTGGCAGACGAAAACGCCGACCCTGGGCTCTTCCTGGGATACATCCTTCTCCTCGGGGTAGATCCTTTCCTTCGCCAGGTTGCCCCTTCTGTACTGGAGCATCTCGCCGATCTGGGAACCGGCGCCGGAGGCGCTGAAGACGGACTCGGGAATATCGATGGGCCCCTGGAGGGCGCCGCTCACGAAGATGCCCGGCCTGTTCGTCAACATCGGGTTCCTGGGATCGATCTTGCAAAAATCATGTTCCTCAAGCTCGAAGCCATACTGCTTCGCCATATCTTCCACGCCCTTGGGCGGGTTCATCCCGATGGAGAGAACGACCATGTCGAACTCTTCCTCGATGACGCCGTCCTCGGGGGTGCTGTACCGTATGGTGACATTGTGCGTCACCGGGTCTTCCTTCACGATCGACGGATAGCTCCGGAAGAACCTGATGCCCGGAAGGTTCTGCGTCCTCTCGTAGTACCGCTCGAAATCCTTGCCGTAGGCGCGCACGTCATTGTGGAAGATGGTGCATTTTGCGTCCGCGTCGTGGTCCTTCGTCAGGATGACCTGCTTCTGGGTGTAGGTGCAGCAGACCGCGGAGCAGTAGCTGTTGCCGCCCTCGATCACCTGGCGGGAGCCGATGCACTGGATCCATGCCACGTTGTGGGGGTGCTTCAGGTCCGATTTGCGGAGGATCTCTCCGGCGTAGGGGCCGGTGGAGCACAGGAGCCTCTCGAAATCCATGCTCGTCACGACGTTCTGGAACTCGCCGTAGCGGTACTCTTCTCTCACTTTCGGATCGAAAGGCTCAAAACCGGGGGCGAGGATGATGGCGCCGACATTGATGTCTTCCTTCACAGGCTGCTGGTTGAGATCTATGGCGTCATTCTTGCACACCGCCTCACAGATGCGGCATTTCTTTTCCTTGAGATAGAGGCAGCTCTCGTCGATGTAGGTGATGAGCGGGATGGCCTGCGCGAAATAAACGTGGACCGCCTTGTTCAGCGATATGTCCTGATTGTACTGGTCCGGATACTTCACCGGGCAGTACTCCACGCAGACTGTGCAGCCCGTGCACTTGTCCTCTTTGATGTAGCGGGGTTTCCGCAAAAGCGTTACGTTGAAATTTCCTGCTTCTCCCTCCACGCTGTCAACTTCCGTGTAGGTGAGTACTTCGATGTTCGGATGCCGGCCGACCTCGACCAGCTTAGGCGCGAGAATTCACATCGAGCAGTCGTTGGTCGGGAAGGTCTTGTCGAGCTGGGCCATGTGCCCGCCGATCGACGGCGCCTTCTCAACCAGGTACACCCTGAATCCCGCCGTGGCGAGGTCCAGGGATGCCTGGATGCCGCTTATGCCGCCGCCGACGACCATCACGTCGCCGAAGTTGCCGGCCGCGCGGCTCTTGCACAGCTCCTTGATATTTTCGTTGAGCGATATAACGTTTTCCACTTTCTATCACCTCATCGGTTTTTTTCTTGTATGCTACATCACTTCCTGGATGACTTCCGTTATGTCCTTGACCTCTATATCGTCGGCATGGTTCATGACCAGCCTTGAGTCCTCAAGCGCGGTGATGCAGTACGGGCAGGCGGTGATGAGCTCTTTCGCCCCAACCTCAAGCGCCTGCTCTACCCTGATATTGGAGAAGCGCTCGTGCTTTTCCGTTTCCGCCCAGACCCTGCCACCGCCCATGCCGCAACAGGTGCTGTCCATGCGCGCCTCAGGCAGTTCGGTAAGCTCGACGCCGGGGACCGCTTTCAGCGTATCCCGGGGGTCGTCGAAGACGCCGTTATGCCGGCCAAGGTAGCAGGGGTCGTGATAGGCGACCTTCTTCGCGTAATCCCCCGAGAGCTTGAGCTTCCCTTCCGCGATGAGCTGGGGCAGGAGCTGGGAGATGTGGACCACCTCGAAGTTGACCTTGAACATGGGGTATTCGTTCTTGAACGTATGGTAACAGTGGGGAGAAGAGACCAGTATCTTCTTTACGCCCGCGTCGACGAAGGCCTTGATGTTCTCTCTCGCGAGCTTTTTGAAGAGGTCCTCGTTGCCCGTCTTACGGATGCTTTCTCCGCAGCAGTTCTCCTTCTCGCCGAGGATACCGAAGCTGACACCGGCCTTCTTCAGCACCTTCGCCGTGGCCTGCGCGACCTTTTTGAGCCTCGGGTCGTAGCTGCAGTAGCAGCACGGGAAATAGAGGTACTCCATGTCTTCCTTGTATGGCTTGACACCGAGACCGTCGGCCCAGGCGGCCCTGGTCTTGCGGTCTTCATTGAAGGGATTGCCCTGGCCGGAAAGCCCCGAGGCAACCGTACGATAGGGCTTGACCGGGCCGGCAAACACCCCGTACCCCGTCGCCATCCTGCGGATCGCCATCATGTCGTCGATCTGCTTGACGTCCCTGGGGCACCGCTGGGGGCACTTGCCGCAGGTGGTGCAGCGCCAGATCTCTTCCTTCTCGATCTCGCTGATGCCGAAGGTGGCCTCGCGGATGAGCTTTCTCATACTGAACTTGCGCACCTTATTCCAGGGGCAGACGGTATCGCATTTGCCGCACTGGTAACAGTACTTGACGGCGTCTCCGCCTTTCTCCCTGATCTCGTCTATTACCTCTTGAAAGGGGGCTATGATTTCCACGTATCCATCCTCTTTACGTTATCTTGACGTCTAATCCTTCTGGGATATCCGGGCTATGGCTTCCGCTACCTTGTCCAGTCCATACTTGTCGATCATGGATACGAGGCCCGTTTCGACCTTATCCATCTCAACGCTCTCCTCGACCTCCTCTTCCCTCTCTTCATACACGAGGACGTCATTGATGCACCACTCGACGCATTTCGGCTGTTCGAGGGGAGGCTCGTCTTCGCACATGTCGCACTTGAGGGGCAGCCCGGAGTCGGGTTCCTTGAATATGTCCCTCGACGGGCAGGTGGCCCTGCAGAAGGTACACTCGTCGTATTCCTTGCCGTCGATCACGTACTTTTCCCTGCCCATGCATTCCGCCGGGGTGTATTCGCCCGCGAATATGGGAAGCCATACGTCCTTCAGCGGGTGACGGATTATCTGAATGCGGGACCGTGCCGGATTGATCGTGCTGTACCTGGGCGTTGAGTGAAAGGCGGAACAGACTATCTCGCATCCCCGGCAGCCGTTGCACTTGTCGGCATCAACCTTGATCGTCTTGACTTTCTTCTTAATCTTGGCCATCTTTCAATAAACCTCTCTTTTCTAAGTCTTCCGCAACGTAATCGAGATCCAGCTCATGCAGCCGTTCCTTTGTGGGAACGCCGTCCTGGTTCCAACCCTTGAACGTGTAATACGCGGACATGAGGTTCTCCTCGATCTCGGGGAACCTTCTCTTCCAGTGGTCTTGTGGCGGCTTCTCGTCCTTTCTGCTCATGCCGCGCCTGTTGTTGAGCGCCCTGTGCAGGTTGCGGCTCCTGTTGACTATCTTCTTCAGCGAGGTTTCGTCGAGGTCGAGACCTGTCGCCGCCGAGATTATCCTCGGGTAGTTGTGTATATGATAGGGAGGCTTCAAACAGAAGGATGACATGCCGGCACAGACACAGCAGGCGTCATCGATATTGTGGAGCATCTCCATCCAGTCGACTATGTTACAGCACATATCGATCGTCGGGAAATAGGGTATCGCCTTTTCCCCGCGGGGTTCCCATTCGAGGAGCCATTGCTTCCAGCTGTCATCGGGAAGCTGCGGCCAATCCTTCACGAAGGCCTCTCTCTGCTCCATCGTCGGGAAAGCACCCTGAGGCCAGTTCCCCTCGATCTGCGTGATGCTTATCTTCTCGTTTGTTGCATACATGAGGTAGTACAGGGGGTCCATCGTGCCGAGCTTGAGAGGAAGCTGTTCGTGTCTCTTGATCGTGTTGTGATCGAAGGCCTCCGCCCCGTTGCCGATCGCCCTGGCCGCATAATAGACGCCATCCGCCAGAACATCGCCGATACCTTCCCGATGCGCGACCCTGTCGAGGAGCCAGAGGAACCTTCCTTCCTTATCGGTGGGACACGCCGACCACGTGGGACCTGCCTTGAGGTCCTTCTCGGTGATGATGCCCGCTTCGATGAGCTCCACGGCAAAGGCCAGGATCTGCGGAGTCGAGAATGAGTCAACACCGTATTCCGTCGCCCGCTGCAGCGTCTTCCAGGCGAAATCCATGCTGTCCACGTATGACGCCATCATGTATGTCAGTTTGCCAAAACACTTGGCCATGTACCGCGGGGTATCCTTGTACGCAACCAATGCTCCGCAGTGCTGGGGACAGTTGAAACAGCTTATCAGCCGCTTGATGCCTTCCCTCTGCACCCTCGGGAACTCTTCGTCTATCTTCTCATCCCAGAAACCCCTCCTGCGGGTACGCGCATTGCCCCACATGAAGTTCTCGGTGTGCCATTTCTCGTCGGTGTGCACCATTTCCTGCGGCGAGCCGATGCCGGAGAGGATTGTCATGACGTCCGGGATGGGATTCGCGTTGCGGAAATTAATGTAGGCCATCATGTCCTTCATTTCTTTCATGAAGGCCTCGCCGTTATAAAGGTTGACGTCCTTCGTGCCGCGAACCGCCACGGCCTTTATCTTCTTGTCGCCAAAGATGGCGCCACCGCCGAGGCGGCTGGCGCTGGAACGGCCCTGCTCGATGGAGGCGGTGAAGCACCTGTTCTCCCCTGCCACACCGATGGCGGCCACCTGCGCGTTGGGCTGGTTCAGCTCCATGCGGATAAGGTCCTGCGTCTCAAGGGCGCCCCTGCCCACCAGGTGGGTGGCATCGCGGATCTCGACCTTGTCGTTGTTTATCCAGATGTAGACCCATTTCGGGGACTTGTTGTGGAAGATGACCTTGTCGTAGCCCGCATACTTCAACTCCGCGGAAAAGAATCCCCCCATCATCGGGTATGCCAGAAGGTCGGACTGGGGCGAATAGAATGTGACGACGGTGCGGTTCGCGCTGAAGGCCGGAGTGGCATTGAGAACCCCGGAACTGATTATCAGCATGTTCTCATCGTCGAAAGGCTTCACATCCGCAGGAACCCTGTCCCAATGGAGCTTCACGCTCGTGCCGAGGCCTCCCAGGTGGGTTTCCAGCATTTTCGGATCCGTTTCCACCCGTTCGATGTTTCCCGTTGCCAGATCGATCTCTAAGTTATACCCTGTTTCTCCATATCTCATTTTTGGCTCCTACTCCTCTGATATCTCCGAAGCTCGCCTTGAACCGCTTCGTGAACTTGTGTATTATATCACAAGCTCCCCTCGTGTCAAGGAAAATACGGACCTTTTTGCCCCATCCAAAACCATGAAAGTTCACCACAACACACGCCTCTGCAATGCTTCGGGTTCCTGCCCATCGGGAGGCGGTCTTCCGTGCGATTCCCGGGGTGGGTGATGGGTGGAAAAGGATACCACAAAGGGACGACGAATAAAAGATGTAAGGTTCAGTGGGAAATATGGACAAGACCGGTTAAATCCAATATGATATAACGAAACTGCGGAAGAGGTTCCCGAAGTGACCGATATAAAAAGTGCAGGCCTGACAGTATCCGTAGAGGAGGCCCTGAGGATCATCCTCGATTCCGCCCGGCCCCTCTCCAGCGAGAGCATCCCGATCATGGAAGCATCCGATCGCGTCCTTTACAACGATGTCGTGGCGGACACGAACGTGCCCCCGCTCGACGATTCAGGCATGGACGGCTACGCCATAATCGCCGCGGACACGCTCGGTGCGTCGCGGGACCGCCCGGCCCGGCTTGAGGTCGTCGGAGAGGTGCAGGCGGGTGCATCGAGAGAGGGCAAAGAGGTCACGCCAGGAACGGCGGTACGGATCATGACCGGTGCCCCCATACCGCGGGGAGCGGATGCTGTCATCCAGGTCGAGGACACCGAGGAAGAGGCGGGTTACGTCAGGGTATTTCGCGAAACCACGCGCTTCGAGAATTACAGGTTCGCCGGGGAGAGCATCAGGGTGGGCGACACCATTCTCAACAGGGGCGATCGCCTCACCTCGGCCAAGGTGGGCATTCTCGCGTCCCTCAACCATAACACTGTGAGCGTGTACAGGCAGCCGACGGTGTCCATCATCTCCACGGGCAACGAGCTCGCGGACATCGGCGAAGACATGCGGTTCGGTCAGATAAGGAACGTCAACGCCTACACCCTGCACGCCGAGGTGGGCAAGTACGGCGGCCTCCCCCTCTACCTCGGCATCGTGAAGGACAATATGACGGACACGAGGGAGATGTTCCTGAAGGCCCTGGAGTCGGACGTCGTCATTTCCACGGGCGGCGTATCCATGGGGAAATACGATTTCGTCAAGGACATCTTCGTCGTCCTGGGCATCGACATCCTCTTCGAATGGGTGAAGGTCAAACCCGGCAGGCCCTGCACCTTCGGGAAAAAGGGGAACAAGCTCGTCTTCGGGCTTCCGGGAAACCCCGTCTCCAGCCTGACATCGTTCATTCAGTTCGTCCGCCCCGCGCTCCTCAAACTCATGGGCGCGACGAGGATCAATAAACCCGTCGTCAACGCCGTCCTCGACGAAGATATAAAGAAACAGGCCGGGAAGGTATTCCTCCTGCGCGGCCGGTTCACCATCAGGGACAACGAACTCCACGTCGTCACGACGGGCAACCAGAAATCGTCGGTGCTGCGCTCCATGAGCGAGGCGAACTGCCTCATAGTGATCCCCGAAGACACGACCAGCGTGAAGGCGGGGGAACGTGTCGCCATCCAGCTCATCGACCACGACGAGCTCTAAGCTACTTTCCAGCCCCGGAAGGACCCTTTTTCAGGCTCTCGATGTGCCTCAACCGCGGGATGATCTCCCTGTGCACATCACAGAGGACCGATCTCACGATGGTGCTGTCGAAGAACATCCTCTTGTCGTTCGGGCACCCGGCGTGACAGGCCGTCCTCGATTCACAGGCCTTGCACTCGTCGGGCAGGTCGGGCCGCCTGATATCGTAGTGGAAATCGTACACCTGCAGCTTTGCCAGGGGGTTCGGATCGTAGATGGTCCCCGATTTGAACGTATGGTTCCTTATACAGGGCCCGATGGTCCCGTCGGGGAAGACGGTCGCCATCCTCTTCCCGCAGGGATAGGGGGATGATTCGAGGTCCCAGGCGGGGATGAGAAAATCGAGGAGGAACGTCGTATGGACGTCATAGCCCCGGACGGCGTAATCCTCCAGCATATCGCATAGTTCGTGATATCTCTCGAGGAGCGCCTTCCTGTACCTGGGATCCATCCCCCAGTACATGTTCCTGTAATATCTCAGACGATACCCGCTTTCTATCCCGAACCTTGTTATGTCCAGCACCCTTTCCAGATTATATTCATCGAGAGTGGCGATGATGGTCTGGTTGATAGCATTCGACCTTTCGCCGATCACCTTCATCCTTCTGGCCAGTTCTTCGATGGGGATATCGGTGATGTTCGTCGAGATCCACTGGATATCCTCAAGGTCGTCCCAGTTCACGGAGTCCACAAGATCGGCGTTGGTGCAGACCATCCCCTGCATTCCGTCCGTGTTCCGGTAGACGGCGTCCATCGCCTTCCTTATCCTGTCCGTCCTCAGGAGAGGTTCCCCGCCAAGGAAGACGACGATGTTCACCTTAGTTCGGTTGATCCTCCAGACCTCGGGGATCCATTCCAGGAGCCTCTCGAACGTCCTGTCGTCCATTTCCACGCTGTTGTCGTAGCCGACCTGGTTGAAGGCATAGCAGTATTCACAGGTCCTCGTGCACCTGTATGACAGGAAGAGGATGAACCAGAAGAGGGGGAATTTCTCCCAGCCCTCGTGCCCTTTCGTTCTTTCGTCTTCGAGGGCATACATCCTGTGGAGCTGTCTCGTGCGTTCCGTGGGTTTTCTCACAATTATTCCGCCTTCTTTGATGACCTCGAATATTTATAGGAGAAAAGGTCCATGGAAGTCAACGAGGTTCTGAGAGGACAGGCGGAAGGGGACAGGGGCCCGGCGGCCCGAAGCCCTATATCAGCAGTTGGACGGAGATCACCGAGCCTTGCGCGAGGCGGTCCCGGTCCTCGGGTATGGAGGCCACGGCCGTGGCCTCGGCTATGGAGGCGAGGCGGCTGCGTTTCTCCATGGGATGGAACAGGGGCATGTCCTCCGCCTCTTCGATGGTCCCGAAGAAGAGGTCCGTCCAGCCCACGTTGCCCTCCGTGATCCCCGCGGCGAGCTTCGCCTTCACGCGGGGCAGCCCGGGTTCCGCGTGGCCGCCGAGGCGCATGAGGCCCGGCCACGCGATCTGCAGGAAGGCCATGAAGTTGGAGGGCGGCCCTCCCGGAAGGATGAAGACGGGTTTCCCGTCCAGTACGCCCAGGCCCACGGCCTTGCCCGGTCCCATGCGGATCTGGTGGAATATCTTCCTCCAGCCCATCCGCTCGAGGACGTCCGCCACCAGGTCGCGATCGCCTTTCCACGCCCCGCCGCTGGTGATGAGGGCATCGGTCTCCACGGACATCTTCCGGAAGGCGGCAAGGATGGAATCGGGGTCGTCCTTCACGATGGCCGTCAGCGATCTCAGTCCCGCCCTCATGCACCATCCCGCCAGGGTGACGATATTGCTGGCGTAGAGCCTGTCCTCGGCAAGCGGCGCGCCGGGCTCGACGATCTCATCGCCGGTCCCGACGATCCCCACCACGGGCTTTGAGAAAACGGGGACCCTGCCAAGACCCGCGGCGGCGAGAAGACCGGCAGCCGCCGGAGATATGCGGCGACCCGCCTCGATCAGGTGCTGGCCCGCGCGTACATCTCTGCCCCGAGCCAGTATGTTCCTGTCGGGTTCCACGGGCGGGGCCTCGATAAGGATGTCCCTCCCGTCGGCCTTTATGTACTCCTCGGCGACAACGGCATCGGCCCCCGACGGGACCCTGGCCCCGGTCAACACCCTTATCGTCGACCCCTCCGTGAGGACAAGGTTCTTTGCGGCACCCGCGGCGGCGGAACCGGCGAGGGCGAGGCGGGCGGGGGCGGCGGGGGCGGCGTGGCTCACCTCGCCGTAGAGAACGGCGTAACCGTCCTTGCGGGAGACATCCGACGACGGCGAGTCGACGAGGGCAAAAAGGTCCGACGCCGCCACGCGACCCGCACATTCGAGAAGGCCGACGTTCTCCGCGGGCAGCGGTTCTATCGCCTCAAGGGTCAGGTGCAGCGCCTCCTCGTAGCCGAGAGACATGCTCTTCACGGGCTCCTCCGGCAAGACCCGGGAGCCCTTACCCTGACCCGTGCCATGGAAAGCCCCCCGCAACCGCCCGAGGGCAGTGCGGGAACCCGGCACGGGATGGAGGGGCACCTGCCCATCAGGCAAAGCAGCCCAGCTGACACTCCCTTATCTTGATGCCCAGTCTGTCGCAGGCATCCCCGATCTCCTTCAAGGACATGTCCTGTTCCCGCGACAATCTCACCGCCATCGCGCAGGTAAGGACCTTTCTATCATCACGCAGCACCACCGCGTCCAGTATCGCCTTTTCCTTATCGCTCATCATTCTCTCCTGAAGGTTGAAAACCCTTTACATTTTGAGTAATTATATATACAATCAGCCGCGGATGTCAAGGTCGTCCGATGGCTTTGGCGCTTCTTTCCGGGGAGCGCCGATAGTATACCGTAACGCCACAGAATGAAGGATATCGGCAAATTTGCTTTTTAACGCAGGCAAGATTGTGGTAGTATTTTTCCACTTTCGGCAAAACACATTCTTCCGGGAAAGGAGTATTGTATGAGACGATATCTTATCTTTGTCGCCGTGGCGGTGTGTCTTATGTTCTCCGGTGCTTCCGTGGCGTCGGAAACACTCACGGCTTCAGGACATCCCGAGTACGCACCCATCATGTGGAAAGAGGGCAACAATATCGTGGGTGCCGGGCCCGAACTCGTCAAGCTCCTCTTCAAGGACCTCAAGGTCACGGTGAAAACGCCCTACAGCGGGGACTGGAACAAGGTCCAGCAGGAGGCAAAGGAAGGCAGGGTGGACGTGCTTGTCGGGCTGTATATGACGGAAGACAGGAAGGCCTTCTTCGAGTACTCCAATCCTTACGCCAAGGATCCCGTGGTGGTGTTCGTGGCCAAAGGCAAGGGGTTCCCCTATTCGAAATGGGACGACCTTATCGGAAAGAAGGGCGTGACGACCGCCGGCGACAGCTTCGGTCAGGCCTTCGACAGGTTCCTTTCCGAGAAGCTCACCGTCACTCGCTCCGCGACGGTGGAAGAAAGCTTCTCGAAAATCCTGAAGGGCGGCGCCGACTATTTCATCTACGCCATGTATTCCGGCCTCTTCGAGGCGGACAAGCTGGGATTGACGAACAAGGTGGAACTCCTTTCCAAGGAGATCTGCGTGGAGAACTGGTACATAGGGATCTCCAAGAAGTCCCCCTATGTCAAGTATCTTCCCCAGATCAACAAGAAGCTCGACGAGCTCATCAACAACGGAACGGTGGACAGGCTGATCGAAAAATACGGCAGCCAGTACAGGAAATCGATCGCAAAAAAGAAGGGGAGCCCTGCGAAGACCAAGTAGCAGGGTAGTGGGGGTAGGAACTCAGAATCCAGGGCATGCGCCGCGCGGCTGGTCCATCGTTTTATTCCCTTTGGCAACGCGGCGCATCCCCTGGATAACCGTCCTCAGGAGATCTCCGGTCAAAAACGGTACTCCAGGGTAAGCGACAGACTCAGCTGATCGGACCACACCTTGACCCCGTTCGAAAAGCTCATGTCCATGCCGAAGGTCCGGTTCAGGAGGCGATGGTTGCCCGTGGTGGATATCGTCAGATAATCTCCGTCAAGACCGATCGAAAACCCCTTCCCCAGCTCCTTTTTCAAACCCATCGAGAAATGCCAGGCCTCGCCGTAGGTATCTTCGTACGTGAACCGTCTGCCCGGCCGGAGCAGGTGATTGTCCTCGTTCATGCCTTCCACGTAGGCCCAGTCGGCCTGCAGGTTGAGAGTGAGAGAGGATATGCCCGTCGTCCGGGAAAGATCGATGACGGATCGCAGACCGACGAAATAGTGCCAGTACGTCTGCTTGAAACGGATGCCTTCCCCGGGCAGGACGGTGGGCCCCGACGCCCTCGTCAGGTCGTACTGTATACCGTCGTGGCTGACGAGATTGAACCTCTGATAGCGTATTCCGCCAACGGGCCTTATCTTCAGCCATCCGGGCAGGCCGAGCCAGTCGGAGACCTCGAGGTCCGCGTCGAAACGCACCATGTAGCTGGGAGCAACACGCATCTGAGATGTGCTGTAGATGGTCTTCTCGTCGTAACGGGCGTCGTCTTCCCAGTCGGAATCCTCGAACTGGCCGTGCGCGTTCTGATTCACGTTGGTCAAGCCCTCCAGCCCAAGGGAAAAACGGGGGAACCTCAATCTCATGTCAAGTCCGGCCCACCAGGTGTTGAGGGGAAATTCCAGCCGGCTTAGCGGCTCCTGGTAGGGAAAATAGGGGTTGCCGAACTCGTAGGAGGTATGGCTCTTGAAGAGATACCTGACCTTCGCCCCGACCGAAAACGACGGCGTCAGGGGGGTGGAAACCTCCTGCTCAAAGGTCCCTGCCGGCGACTCGACCGCAAGAAAGGAAAAAAGCAACAGAAGAAGCACCATCAGCGGAACGTGACACCGGGCATTGGACGGACGGTTTGTCTCAACGGTGAACGCCATGTCGGTATACGCTCATGCTACCATATCGTCCCCCCGATCGCCGCCTTTATCTGCGTGGGGAAAGGCAAAAAAGTTTCCCCGGCAGCTGAGATATGGTACAAGGGAAAAGGCGGGTCTGGCAGATGGCGGCGCGGACAGCCCCACACCGGAGGTCAACAGGATGAGGCATTGCCGCGTCGGGGAACACCGGGGGACACGCTGCGAAGGCCACCCCACGGCGCCTTAAGTCCGGAGGACAAGTTTCCGAAGTAATTTAAACGACACCTGTCTCACGATCAAGGAGATTAAGGATATGACCTCAGCGACACTGAAGCTTCTGGCATGCGCCCTGATGGTGGTCGACCACCTCGGGTCCATCTTCTTTCCCCATGAACCGGTAATGCGGGCCATCGGCAGGCTGGCCTACCCCATGTTCGCCTATCTCATAGCAGAGGGCTACAGCCACTCGAAGGACAAGACATCCTATCTGGGGCGGCTCTTTCTCTTTTCCCTTGTTTCTCAGCCCTTCTACATGTTCGCCTTTCAGTATCCCGTGGTGCATTTCAATGTTTTCTTCACCCTTGCCGCGGGACTTTACGCAATATATGCCTATGAGAAGAAGAAAAGTTTCGTGCCCGTCCTTCTCGCCGGCATATCCCTCGAGTTCGTGAAGGCCTCCTACGGCCTGCCGGGGGCCCTCATGATCTTCGTCATGCACTATTTCATGGGAAATCACAGGAAGATGTTCCTCTGGGTGCTCATCACCGCTGCGCTCTGCACCCTGAGGGGCATCGTCTGGCGCTACTTTGACGACCCCAACTTCGTGCCCACAATCGCCTGGATTGCGCCCCATGCCCGCGTCTCGCTCATGGAACCCCTGGCCGCCCTCGCCGTTCCCATCATCGCCCTCTACAACGGGAAACTGGGGCCGAAGATGAAATTCTTCTTCTACGCCTTCTACCCCGGCCACCTGGCCATCCTCGGGGCGATACGGTGGCTGCTGGCCAGATGACCCGGCTTGAATCGCTTGACAGGCTGTTGATAAACCCATTTTCTACGTCATTCCGGCTTTAGGCCGGAATCCAGAGGTTTCTCTAACCCCTCGTTTTTCCTGGATTCCGGCCTTCGCCGGAATGACGAAAGAGCACGAATCGTCTTCAGAAATTACTTTGTCAACAGCCTGTTGAGCCGCTTGAATCGTGCTAGAGAGTAAGGAATCCGTCGGGGGCCAGGCTTGTTGCGAGCATGACCATGTTTATGTCGCGGTGTTCCTTCCATACGTCGGTCTTCTGATTGACCGGGTCGAGCCAGAAGGTCTCGATCTTCTCGCCGAGGGGCAGGTACTTCCAGAGGGTCTTCATGAGGATGCCGATATCACGGTCCTCAGTGAAGGCCTCCCGGTTCTCTCCGATGAGGGACTCCAGTCTTTCGAGGGCGCCAAGTCCGATCGACAACCCCAGTTCCCGAAAGGCAAGACGGAACCGGGCGGGTGCGTAGAGAAAGTTCTCCCTGTCGGGGTACTTGAGACCCGGGAGGGAGGCGTCGAGGATCACCCGGAGCGTATCGGATCCCTCGATGCCGCCCTTCACGAAGAGCTGCGCGACGCGGAACGCGTCGGCGAGCAGACCTCCGAGACCGAGAAGGTCATCCGTCTGCCATTCCCTTCCCTGACAGATACCGGCGAGGTCTTCGATCTCGGCCGCAAGGCCGAGGTGTTCCGGCCTCTCGGGATCCTCCATCCCCGTTGTCTCGAGCTGGATAAAGGTGATGAGACCGTCGAGCGGATCGTGGTGCCCCATGGAGGCGACAAGGGGGTGGGAAAGGTCGGTGCTCATCTTCCAGAACATCTGTCTTGTCCGCGTCCCGGGAATGGTGTAGACGAACCCGCGGTACGCCGCCTTCGCGAGTTCCATCGCCCACCGGTTGTATGTGAAGTCGCCCGTCGCGCGGGAAACCAGATTGAGCGCGTGCATCCACTTCGTGAGGTAGTGGAAGTACTGCCCGTCCCTGTCCCACTCCCTCATCTCGTCGAGGGGCTCGTCGGGACCGCGCTCTTCCAGTTTCTTGCCGATCCTCAGGCCGCCAGCCGTCGGATGGTCCCTGCCCTCCTCTTCCTTAAGCCCGCTGATCCATCCCTGCCTCGGGTCGCCCTTCCGATATCTGCCCAGCGTATGGTGCACGTCGTCCACGAGCTTCAGCGCCAGGTCCCTGTACGCGGCATCCCCGGTTTCCCGGTAGAGCCCGAGAAGGTTGCAGACCCCATAGGCGTCCGTCCACAGGTACCGTTTCGGAGACGGTCCGCCGGGCGCGAGCCGGGTGAGTCCCGCGAAGGACTCCATAATCTTTGCCGTGGCGGCTACCCTCTGTTCTCTTTCCATCGTTTCGACCTTTTTGTGCTTTGTTGTCACCCCTTGGAGTAACAAACTATACCGCCGCGCCCGCGAAACGTCAATCATAGGTCCCTGCCGTGGAAGAAAAGCAAGCAAACGGTCTTTCGCCCGTCCTTCACCATCCCGGCGGAGACCGGGGCTATCTCAGCCCCTTCTCGTTGAAATAGGGACCGTATTTCTTGTCGCTACCCAGGATATGGCCCTTCAGCCAGTCCTTCAGGAACAGCATGACCTGCACGCTCAGCGCCAGCTGGCCGCTGTCGAATTCGCTCTTGAAGTCCGTCACCTTCCTGACGAAATCGGCATGCTCGGACTTGTGTCGCCTGCTGTCCGGATACGCAAACCTGTCGAAATACTTCTCCTCGGTGGCGAAGTGATCGCCCGCATAGCTGGAAAGCTCACCGATGATCACGGCAAGGCCCTCTTTCCCCTGGCCGCGTTTCATCGCGTCGTTCAGATCGTTGATGAGCCCGATGAGCCTCCGGTGCTGCCCGTCCAGCTCTTCGACGTTAACGCTGAGGCCTTCGTCCCATTCAATTAATGCCATCCACTGCCCTCCTTGCTCCGGTCGCTGCGGGGCGCCAGTGTCTGCACGCCCCGGCGGTTGTGTCCTTAACCCAGGTTATCGGGACATCCTCCGGACAATTAAGGGGTCAGCAAAGGGAATAAGGCGTTGGAGGGCCCACATGCAAGGAGCCCTCCAACGCCTGGAACCGCTGTCCTGTTATCTCGGTTGTATCCTGCCTGTTTCCTGCCTCGCGATGCCCTGATAGCCCCTGATCGTCCCGTCAGCACCGCGCAGAGGTGTTCCGTTCAAGAGGCATTCCATCACCGTCCCATCCTTCTTCTTCAGTTTCACGGCGAAATCCTCGACGAAACCCTCCCCCTCGACCTCCTTCATATAGTTCAGGCATTCCTCTTTGTTAACGTACGTGTCAATGGCCCTCAACCCTTCGATCTCTTCCTTTTTATAGCCGAAGAATTTCAGAAAGGCCCGGTTCACATCGGTGAGCCTTCCCTCACTATCGGTGATGAATATGGCGTCTCTCGATTCTTCGAAAAGCCTCCGGTACTTCTCTTCGCTCTCGATGAGAGCCCGTTCCGACTGCACGCGTCTCGTGATGTCCAGCATCACGCCGAGGACCCCCACGATCTGCCCCCCTTCCTTTATGGGTGTCGTGCTGATATGGGCCCAGGCGATCTCATCGGCTGCCTTGACGAAGGAGAACTCGTAGGGCGCCACCTGGTCCCCGCGCGCCGTCGCCTTGAAATGCTTGCGCACCTCATCCCTCTCCTGGGGACGCACCACGTCGAAAAGGCTTTTTCCCACGTACCATTCCCGCGGGTATCCCGACCTTTTCACTATCACGTCATTAACGAAGGTGAACCTTCCTTCCAGGTCAAAGGTGAAGACCCCGTAGTGCATATTCCTCAACAAAGCCCTGAAGCCCGGATCGCTCTTCTCCATGGACTCCTCTTCCTTCTTGAAATCCGTGATGTCCTCGGAGGCCACCACAGCGTGGGTAACGTAACCCGCCGGGTTGAAGTACGGTGAGTATGTGACGCGGTAGAATTTCGGTTCCTCGCCGGGAAATTCCAGCCAGTTCTCATAGCGCACGACATTACCGGCAAAACACCGGTCCAGATGCTTCTTGATGAACTTGAAGTTTGATTCGCCCCAGATCTGGGCGACTGAATTCCCGACCACTTCCCCCCGGGTCCTTCCATGGTCCCGGCAGTAGGCCTCACTGGCGAATTCGTACACGTAGGACTTGTTGATGAGCGTCATGGAATCGATGAAAGGATTCGTCTCACTCTTATCCTTTCCCCCTTTCCGGACCGCTCCCGCTTGCTGCTGTTTCGTCTTCTTCGTGTCTTCCATTCCTCCCCCTTTTTGCTTTGATATGGACGTACTGTTGAAGGTACACGAAAGCACCGCGATGCAACCAGCGACGAGATAACTTGAATCCCGGGGAACGAACTTAAACAGACTGCATGACCACCGATGTCTTCTCTACCCCCCCCTTTTTTTTCTTTGAATAGTGAATGATACAGTGCCCTTATGACGTATCCGGCATTGTATTTTTTGAGGATACCACCCTGTCCAAAAAAAAGACAACACAAAAAACGTGGACCGGCCGCTTACCCTTACGGGGAAAGGGGCATCATACGGGAAAGACCGTGGGGAACGGCCGTAAGTGCCTCTGAAAAGCCCGTCAACCGCCCGACGGCCGCAGTGCGTCGGCCTTCTTTTTGAAAAGATCCCTGATCGTCCGCAACAGCGGCCTTGTGATCTCCACTTCCAGGTAAAGATCGCCGGGCGCCGTGAACGGTCCGCCCCGGGACCCCATCCCCTTGAGGCGGATCATCTGTCCATGAGAGACGCCGGGAGGGACCGTGATGAGAATGTTTCGCGAGCTTCCCTTGTCTGTGTAGGGCACCTTGTCCCCGTTCTTCGCCTGCTCGGGGGTGAGCCGCAGGAAATCGTACCGGTCGCCGCCGTCGTCGGCTCCGATGCCGGTCATCTTCTTCAGGGCATATCCGGCGAGCTTTCCCAGGATGCGGGAACCGACACCCTGTTTGGCGCCGGGCCGGAAGGCGCCCCGGCCCATATGGCCGGTGAATATGAAGCCCTTTCCGAAAACACCGCCGTTTCGGAACTCGAAGGTCCGGTAACCGGTGCCGTACGCCTCCTTGAAGATGTCTTCAAATCCCCTGAAACCGAAGGACCGGGAGATCTCCTCGAATATCTGGTTGATGTCGGACCCCCGAAAGATGTCATTTTCGGAATAACCTTCGCGGAACCTGTCGTAGGCGGAACCTCCGTAGCTCTGCCTCAGGCTGTCATATCGCTGTCTCTTTGCCGGGTCGGACAGAACGGCGTAGGCCTCGTTGATGCCCTTCATCCGTTCCACCGCACCGGGATCCGACGCGTTCCTGTCGGGGTGATACTGGAAGGCCAGTCTGCGGTATGCCTCCTTTATTTCCTTGCCCGTCGCCTCGAAGCTTATCTCAAGGACCTCGTAATAGTCTTTCCCGTTCATATTCCTTCCACTTGCAGGGCATCTCCGGTATGTTGCGGCCCGTATCTTAAGGGGCAACAGGTGCCGCATGTCCCGCCGTGATGCCCTGCTACTCTTCTCTTGTTATCGTGAGCTCGCCCGGTTCATCGCACAGGTCGGCCATGAGAACCGCGCGAAGGGCAAGGGGCGAGAGCCCCTCCACGACCTCGTCGTCGGTGTTGAGTCCGCAGGCCCCGCTGGGGGCCGCCACCTGGTGGTGGACCCTGTCGTCTTCGCTGTCGACGTAGAGAATGCCTTTCATTCCCGCGAGGCCGATATTGCTGTCAAGCGTGTGCGAGGTGCGGGTAAGCAGGAATTCTCTACCGTCCTGGCTGACCTTGTATGTGTTTACCCTTCCCGACACATTGCCGGTCAGGACATTCGAGCCTATTTTTTTGATCTTTATTTCCATGCGTGATCTGCCCTGATCTATAAGGTCTTCAGGAATGGCGACGCCATTCTCGCTTCTACTTTCAGGTGGGACCGGCCTGCCTCTTGCGCAAAAGCCACGGCGGCAGGGGACCGGCCTGCCTTCTCGTCACGTTGCCGCCTTCGCAACTCGGGCACCTCGGTTCCCTCTTCTCGTCTTCGTCCGCCCGGAAGGCCCGACCACAGTCCTTGCATTCGTATTCAGCACCAAACATGTTGAGTCACCTCCATAACGCGGAGCCTATGTGAGTATAGTACTTTCGAGGCCCTTTTTCCACACCCCTGCCCCTGCCCCTTTTGCGCCTGCCCCCGGGGAAGGGAGCGCCGGTCCTACAGGAACTCTTTCAGCGCCTGGACTACGTTGTGGATGGCATCCTCGGTGTTGATGCGAAGGGTACGGTAGCTGGGAAGCTCGTCCGGTTCCTCGAGGTCTTCGAGCTGGTGCTCCAGGACGGCTATGTCGGCGTCGGAAACATCCGTGCCCGCCTCCATCCTTTTCCTGATCCTCTCCTTCAGCACGGATTCGCTGGCGAAGCAGTGGATGAAGAAGGGGTTCTGGCCCTCGGCGATGCAGGTTTCGTGGAAATCCCGCCTCTCGTCCGCCTTGAGATAGGTCGCGTCAACAATCACCTTCCTGCCCATCCTCGCGCACTCGACGGCCCGCTCGAGCATCAGGCAGTAGATCCGGCTGGTGAGTTCCGGGGTGTAGATCCCCTCTCTGAAAGAGCTGTATGCGTGCCTGCCTCTCCCCACACCCGTTATCTCCTTCCTCATTTCGTCGGACCGGATGATCACCGCGTTGGGCGAGAAATCCCTTGCGATCGTCGATTTCCCCGATCCTGACAGGCCCATGAAGACAACGGGGTTGAAAGGCCTCTTGAAATGGCTGATATAGTGACGGGCAAGACCGAAGTAGTCCCGGGCCCTCGCCACCGCCTTCTCCCTTTCCGACACGTCTTCCACCCCCCTCGCGGCAAACCCCTCCACTTTCCCCCGCACGACGGCGCGATAGACCTTATAGAAACGGAGCAATTCCTCATCGAGGGCCTTTGGCTGACGGGCGAAGTAGGCCTTGTGGAGCCTCGCGGAGAGGTCGAACCTCCCCCTGTATTCAAGGTCCATGAAAAGAAACGCGATGTCCGCCAGTATGTCGATGGTCCTGAACCCCCTGTTGAATTCGATGCAGTCGAATATGACCGGGGGATGTTCGAGACAGATGTGCTGGCAGTGGAGGTCACCGTGGCCGTCCCGGATGAACCCTCTCTTCCTTCTTTCGGTAAACTCGCCCGCCTTTTCGGCTACAAACGTCCTCGTGTACCTCTCGATGGACGCAAAGGTCTTCCTTCCGACGGTCAGCGCCGTGAAGGGCCTTACCTGCTCGAAATTCTCCTCCGTGGCGGCGATGACGGATTCGGCGCCCCCGAACCTGGCGCCCCTGTATGGCGCGATACCCTCGTGGAACCCGGCGAGCGTCGCACCCACGTCCTCCAGGGAACCATAAAGAGGCCTCCCTTCACCGATCAGCTTGAAAAGCAGCCTGTCGAGGGGAATACGCTTCATCTTCACCGCATACTCCACGGGCAACCCGCCCCCTTTCGAAGCAAAGCTGAACCCGCTGCCGCTCCTGTACAGGGGCTCGACACCGAGATAGATATCCTTTGCCAGACGGGAATTGAGAAGAACCTCCTGCCTGCAGAAGAAGTGTCGCTTCCTCAACGTTGAAAAATCGAGAAAACCGAACTCCACCGGCTTCTTAACCTTGTAAACGAACCTGTCCCCGACAAAAACGTGGGATATGTGCGTCTCGATGTGAGAGACCGCCTGCGGTCTCTCCGGATAACTGCGGGGATCCAGAAAGAAATCTATGAGCGCTCGTTCTGTTCCCTTCATGTGAAGTCCACCGTTACGCTCTATGTTATTCCCTGCCTGTGCGGAAAGCAAGACATGCCTTATGCGAGAGCGCGGAAGAGACAATCCCCGCCAGCATCGGGGACATTCCGACATTGCGGGATTGTCTTGACACAACATATCGTTGTCACTACACTTTCTCTCACAGGAACACTGTTTAGTAAGGAAGGTCTCCCGGAATGAGCATCCGTATCCTCAGTACATCACCCCTCATAGGTCCGCATATTGAGGACCTGGGTCGCGACTTTCCGGAGTTGCGCATTGTTCCTTACCGCTCCACCGCCTGGACGGAGGCGCTCCCCGGGGTTAAGGCGCTTGTCGTCCTTCTGTCCGAGTCCCTGACGGAGAGGGATCTGGAGCCCTGCGCGAGTCTCAAGGTCATCGGCACCTATTCCGTGGGCACAAACCACCTTCCCCGGGGCTTTTGCGAAGCGCGGGGCATACACATCGTGAACACGCCGGGGGTTCTGACGGAGGCTACGGCGGACCTCGCCCTCACGCTCCTCCTGGCGCTCACCCGGCGGGTGCGCGAAGGAGAGCTCCTGGTGCGGTCCGGTCAGTGGAAAGGCTGGGCGCCCGATCTTCTCCTGGGATCGGGTCTCGCGGGGAAGACCTGCGGCATCCTCGGCTCGGGCCCCATAGGCCGGGCCTTTGCCGGGCGCGTCAGGGCCATGGGTATGAAGGTCCTCTTCTGGGACCGCGAAGGCACCGGCGGGTCGGTGGACCTCGGGGCGGAAACAGTCCGGCGCCTGCCCCTCGATGACCTGCTGCGTTCGAGCAACGTACTGTCCCTGCACTGTCCCCTGACGGACCGGACCCTCGGGCTTCTTGGCCGGGACAAGCTGGCGCTCCTCCCTGAAGGGGCATTCATCGTCAATACGGCGAGGGGCGGGATCATGGACGAGAAGGCGGCGATCGAACTGCTCCATGACGGGAGGATCGGCGGCGTGGGCCTCGACGTCTACGAGAACGAGCCGGACATCGACCCTCAGTGGTACGCGGCACCGCGAACGGTCCTCCTTCCTCACCTGGGGTCCGCGACGAGAGAGACGCGGGAAGAGATGTCGAGGCTTCTCTGTGAAGGCATCAGGCAGGTCCTGATGAACTCCGGCACATAATGGTCAACCCCGGCGCCATACGACTTGTCCTCATGCCCGGCCTCGATGGCACAGGAACATTTTTCGGGCCGCTTGTCCGGGCGTTGCCGCCCGATGTCCCGCGGACCGTCATAACCTATCCGGGTGACAAAGATCTCTCCCTCGAGGACCACGCCGACTTTGTGGCCGCCCGTCTTACCGGTGAAGACGCCATCCTCGTAGCCGAATCGTTTTCCGGTCTCGTCGCGCTGACGCTGCTGCACCAAAGACCCGCCAGTGTCAAGGGCGTCGTCTTCAGCGCCACCTTCGGCGAGCCTCTTCACCCCTTCCTGATCCGCACCGTTGCCTCGATCCCGGGGGCAGCGTCACTGGCAAAGAGGTTGCCCGCCCGGCTTCTCAACGTCTTTCTCTTTCACTCCCATGCCGATAAGGCTCTGGAAGAGATGCTTCGCCAATCCCTGCTGCTGGCGGGATCCGCCGGTCTCAGGCAGCGGGCGAGGCTTATCGCCGCGGGATATCCCTTTCCTGACGACCGCTTCGCCCTGCCCTGTCTTTATCTTCAAGCAACACAGGACCGGGTGGTCCCCGCCGGGGCGGCCGACTGGTTCAAGTCTCGCTTTGCGTCTTTTCAGCTTGTCAGGCTCGACGCGCCACACTGCCTGTTGCAGACAAGACCGGAGGAATCCGCAGAGGTGATCATGGCATTCACAGGAGTACTGACATAAGGAGGGTCCCATATCATGGGCGAAGCGCGTAAACCACACGGCGCGGGCCGCAGCACGTTCGATCTTATCGACGCGGGCCGCCTCTTCGAGGCGCTCGACGTACGCCCGTCGACGGTCATCCTTGACCTCGGAGCGGGCATGGGCGACTATACGATCCGCCTGGCGGACGCTACCGGGCCCGGGGGGCGCGTCTTTGCGCTTGACGCGTGGGAGGAAGGGCTCGAACGGGTGAGGGAGCGCGCGTCACTCACGCGCCTTGGCAACATCGAAACCCTCCTAGCCGACGCGAACGAGGGCATCCCCCTCGAAGACGGGACCATCGATCTGTGTCTCGTGGCGACGGTCCTCCACGACCTCCTCCGCGACGCGACGGGAGAGACCGTCCTCAGCGAAATACTCAGGGTCCTGAAACCGGGTGGGAAACTCGCCGTGCTGGAGTTCAAGAAGATCGAAGGCCCACCGGGTCCGCCGCTCACGATACGGATCTCGCAAAAGGATGTGGAAGACCTTCTTGCGCCCTTCGGCTTTCACACCGACAGCGCGTTGGACGTGGGAGAGTATCATTACCTCCTCATCGCTTCCATGCCTGATCCCGGCAGGGGGTGACCCCTGGTCCGGGGCCCACATTCTTCTTAACAGATAGGGACAGTACCGTCCCTGAGGAGGGCGGAACCCGGGCTTGCCCTGACTCCCTGACCTCCAACGCAAGGTATTGCTTCCCGGAAAGGGTTTCCATCAATGGTCGAAATGGAGATCCACCCTGGTCCGGTCGCCTTCCCGGGACACCTTGATGCGGTCCGCATAGTGGCGGACGAGGAATCCGGACATGCGGGCGAGCGCCCCCGGGTCGTCGACGATGGCCGCCATGTCGGGGCGCTCTTCGGGGAATTCCACCGGCGGGCCCTCGTAGGTGATGTGGATATCCAGGCTCAGTTCGTCGAAGGCGGCGGTCATAAGGACCTCCCTGCCCTCCATTCCGCAGTGAACGATGGCCTCGGCGAACTCGTTCATGGCGGCCACGGCCCTGTAGACAACGTCCTTGCGGGCCCCCCAGGCAGCGCCCAGGTCCTCCATGAACCGGAACACGGTGTCCGAGGAATGCTCCCCGGATGTCAGCTTCAGGGTCGCGCGGCGGGAGATCCCGATGCGCATGATCAGGTTGAGAACGATCGCGAGCACCGTGGTAACAGTGAGGGAGGAACTGAGAAAGGGCTTCAGCCACGGATGGGCGTGTTGGTAGAGACCGGGGAATATGTCCACGCTCATACCGAACATGAGGGAAACGGCGATAACAAAGGTCTTGCGGTTGTCGATCATTCGGGAGGTCATCATCTGGATGCCTGAGATGACCATGAAGGCAACCATGTAGACGAGCGCCCCGCCCATGACGGGCTTCGGCATGATGCTGAAGACCGCCGACAGTTTCGGCAGGAAGGCGAGCGCGATGAAGATGACCCCGATATACCAGGCTATGATCCTGCTCGTCGCACCCGTGGCCAGGGTGAGACCGACGCTCGCGGCATAGAGGGACTTCCCCAGGGCCCCCAGCCCACCGCCGACAATGGAGGCAAGGCCGTCGGCAAGGGTGCCCTTGCCGATATTGACGAGGTCCGGGCGGACCCAGGCGGTGTCATTGACCTTCTGGCACATGGTAAGGGAGGCGACGGATTTCAGGGTGGAGGCCAAAGTGACGATCACCACGGGAATCAGAAGCGAAAGGTCAAAGGTGTAGCTGATGTGGGAGAAGTCGGGCGCGGACACAAACGGGGCATCGATCACCTCACGCATCTCAGCCATTGTCAGCACCTTGAGGAGGATGGACGCGGCGTAACCCCCCGCGATACCAACGATCACGGAATACAGGCGCAATCTGCCTTTGCCCCACACGCTCATCCCCACCATGATGGCAAGGGTGATCACCGCGACGAGAACGTTCGCCGTTTCGATGGGGCTCATCCTGTCCTTGACGCCCATGAAGTCGAGGATCATGATGGGGACGATGTTGAGACCCACCATGGTGAGCACCACCCCGGTGACATCGGGAGGAAAGATGACCCTGAGACGGTGCATGACCCGGGACAGCAGGCATTCGATGACGCCGGAGACGATGGTCATGCCGAAAACGAGCGGCAGGCCGCCCACGGTGCCGGCAAGGACGGAGATGGAGAGGAAACTCGGGTCCGTCCCCTCGGTGCAGAGGTAGCCGCTGCCCACGGGGCCGCGGTTCAGTGCCTGGAGGATCGTGGCTATGCCGCCCGCGATCATTGTGATGGACACGACGTTGCGGATGAGATCGGGGCTGCAACCCATCTGGCCCATAACGATGGCCACCACGATGAAACCGCTGGTCAGGAAGAAGATGTGCTGGATCGCCAGCACCACGCACACGCCAGCCGGGGGCCGGTCATCGACACCATAGAGAAGATTGGCGGGTTTCTTTGCCATAGGCGTATCACCTCTTTCTAGATTGAGTCAGCCGATAATATCTGCGTTCTTGGAACTGTCCGACGCATTCGCTGCCTTCGTGCGCCGGCGCCCTGCCGGCATGCGGCCCACACTTCGCGTCAAACACCTTTCCTGTTGCCTGTCGGAATACTTTGAGATCGCAAACCACCTGAACAACGTCCGCCGGACCCGATATCGTGGCAATAGTCTGTCAGGCCGGGACGTCCGCCACCACAATTATGGGACAAAACGGACGAGAAAAGGGACCGGGAGACTCCAGACGCCTTTCTGAGTTGCTCGTTGTATAATTAACTTGACATTATGTAAGATGCACTGTACTATAAGTAATATTAACTATACTTCAGGTGGGAGAAATGGGAAGATCATGCGAGCCGTTAAGGATTGTCAACCGGTTAAACGTATTACGCGCGGAACATCGCGTCACCCAGGAAAAGCTGGCAAAAGAGGTCGGGGTGACGCGGGCCACCATTGTCGCCATCGAGAAGGGAGATTACAACCCTTCCCTGGGACTTGCCTTCCGCATTGCCCGGTATTTCAAAAGAGATATCAATGACATTTTTTCCGTTGAGGAGGAAGAGAAATGAAAAGGATGGATTCGATCATGTTGAAGGTGTTCCTCTGGGGGCTTCCTGTTCTGGCGGGATGGGCCCTCTTCAACCATATCTTCGATACGGGACTCGCGGACTCACCGATGAGGGTGGTGTACAATGCCAGCGGGTTTGCCTATGCCCTCTGGATGGTCTTATCGGTCTGCCTGGGCGTCCGGCTGATCCTGTCAGAGACATTCCGTGACAGGGTGCTCGCCAGGTTCACCTTCATAAGGGAGCGTGACGAACGTGAAGCTCTCCTGACGGGCAGGGCCATGAAGACGACGCTCATGACATCGCTCGCCATCTTGATCTTTCTCTTCTGCCTGTCCTGCTTTCAGGTGTCTTTTTTCAAACTGCCGCCCGGGGAAGCGCTGGGCGGAAAGACCCGCGGGTTCTCCCTGGGCCTCAAGTTCTCCTTCCTCAATGATTCGGAGGCGAACAGGGCCGATACTGCCTTCAGGCGATACGACGTGTTCTCCTATGACGGACTGCCCGTCTCCAGTTCCGCGATCATACTCTTTCTCATCGTCTGGCAGATCGTTTCCTACAACTGCACGATGCGCCGCCTGACCAGACAGGGATAGAGCACATGCGGCTCCGGTCCGGGCCGGCGGCCGCGACAAGAAAATATTTGCGCCTTCCGTCTCTGTGCGTTATAGTATGAAAGACTGAGAAATAGATTTTATCTCTTTCGAAGTGTCAACGTTAATTCTGATCTAGAGGAGAAGGTCCGATAGAAAAGAGATTTGGTGCAATTCTCATCCTTCTGACGAACAAGACGGGCGTGCCCAGGGTCAACACCCTGCTCTCGGAGTATTCGGAGATCATCCTGGGAAGGCAGGGGATCCCCATCCGCGACCATGGCATCAGCATCATCTCTCTCGTCATAGAAGGAAACACGGATCAGATCAACGCCCTTACCGGGAAGATCGGGAAGCTCGAAGGAGTGGAGGTAAGATCTATTCTCGCAAAATACCGTGAGCCGTGAGACGTCGAACAGTGTCTCTGGCCTGACGGCAATAAGGAGAATGGGATGGACCGTCACGAGAAAGAAAAGCCCTTCATCGACAGGGACAAATTGTACAGCCTCATTGAGGAAAAGGCCCCGTCAGAGAACGAACTGAACGCCATCCTGAACAAGGCGCTGCAATTCAAGGGCCTCGACCAGCGGGAGGTCGCCTCCCTGCTCAGGGTGAGTGACCCCGGCCAGATACACCGGATAATGGAGGCGGCGCGGACCGTCAAGGAGCATATCTACGGGCGGCGCCTCGTCTTCTTCGCGCCCGTCTACACCGGGAATGTCTGCGTCAACAATTGTCTTTACTGCGCCTTCCGAAGTGATAACAAGTCCCTGAAGCGCACCGTCCTCACCATGCCCGAGATCGAGGCCGAGGTAGCGTCGCTCCTTAAGGACGGCCACAAGAGGATCCTGCTCATCTGCGGTGAATCGCAGAGGAACGGCACGGACTACATGTGCGAGGCCATCCGTACGACCTATGCCGTCCGCGAGGGGGGAAACTACGTGCGCAGGATAAACATCGAGATCGCCCCTCTTCCCGTGGAAGACTTCAGCAGGTTGAAGAAGGAGAAGATCGGGACCTACGTCTGTTTCCAGGAGACCTACGACCCGGTGCTGTACAGACAGTACCATCCCGCCGGCACGCCGAAGGCGGATTACGATTACCGGCTGACGGTCTTCGACAGGGCCATGCAGGGAGGGATCGACGACGTGGGTCTGGGCGTGCTCTTCGGGCTCGCCGACTATCGCTTCGAGATCCTCGCCCTCATGGAGCACGCGCACCACCTCGAGGCCGTCTTCGGCTGCGGCCCCCACACGATAAGTTTCCCGAGGATCGAACCCGCCGACAACGCGCCGCTCACGAAGGACATCCCCCACCCCGTCAGCGATGACGATTTCAAAAAGATCATCGCGATCATCAGGATCGCCCTTCCCTACACCGGCATCATCCTCAGCACGAGGGAAAGCGAGGAGATGAGGACCGAGCTCTTTGACCACGGCGTCAGCCAGATATCCGCCGGCTCCCGCACGAACCCCGGGGCCTATTCAAAGGACGGCGACAAGGACTACGGAAGCCAGTTCTCCCTCGGGGACCACCGGAGCCTGGAAGAGGTCATATCGTCGATCATCGAGAAGGAATACATCCCCTCGTTCTGTACCGGCTGCTACAGGAAAGGCCGGGTGGGGCACGACTTCATGGACCTTGCCAAACCGGGGCTCATCAAGGAATTCTGCATGCCCAACGCAATCTTCACCTTCAAGGAGTACCTGCTAGACTTTGCCTCTCCGGAGACAAAGGAAAAGGGCCTTCACCTCATCGACAAACTCCTGTCGGACGTGAAGAAAAAGTCCCTGAAGACAAAGATGACGACGGCCCTCGACCGGATCGACCACGGGGCCCGCGACCTCTATTTCTAGCGGGCCGCCGGAAGAGAGCCCGGAGACGCCCTTCATGGTTTACACTCCCTGTCGGTACCGTTGTGCCGTCCCGGCACGTGAACCGCAACTCCGAGAGGCCCGCGGCCTGCAAAGCGCGGGCTGCTTTCGCTTCCGCTGCCGGGAAACGCAACATGAAGGACATCTCCGGCAAGGTCCGTCACTACTGGCCCTTAACCGCTATCCTCCGGGGTGTGGCGGCCTTCACCTTCGGCAGTGTCAACCGCAGGACGCCGTCCTGGAGCTGGGCCTTTATCTCCGTCTGGTCGATGACCTCCGGCACCGTGAACTGGCGGTAATATTTCCCTGTTCTATATTCCCTGAACACGTCCACCTCACCGGGTCCTTCGGGAGGTCTCACGTTGCCATCGAGGGTGAGAACATTCTCGTGAAGGTCAATGAGAAGGTCGTCGCCCTTCACACCGGGCATGTCGGCGAGCAGGGTGATCTCATTGTCCGTTTCGAAGATGTCGACAGCCGTGGTGAACACGAGTCCGGGCCTCGTCTGCTCGGCCGGTGTGGCCGCTTCCGTTTTACCTTTCGCCTGAATGGCCTTGCTTTCCGTATCCGTCATTGCATCTCCCTCCTTTCCGATCAGGATAGCTTCACGGCAATGCGTTTCGGTTTTGCCGCTTCCGATTTGGGCAATGTGACCGTGAGGACTCCATCGGTGCAGCGCGCCTCCACCTTCTCCGTATCGACCTGAGCAGGCAGGCTCACGATCCGGCTGAATGTACCCGCTTCTCTCTCCCTGCGATGATACTGGGCCTTTCCGTCTTCGGCGACGAGTTTCCTTTCCCCCGAGATGGAGATGGAGTTGCCTGTCACAGAGATGACAAGTTCATCGGCCTTCATGCCCGGAAGCTCCGCACGCACGTAGTAGTTGTCCTTATCCTCGGTGACATTCATCATGGGGAACACACCGGCTGCGGTCTCACCCACAGGGGACTTGAAAAGAGCGGTACTCATCAGGTCCATCTGCCTTCTCATCCGTTCCAATTCTTCGAACGGATCTCTCCATCCAGACGCTGGCCAATAATCCCGTCTTCGCAGCAGTAACATATGCTTGTTCCTCCTTTCGTGATTCGTTCTAACGTCCATTGGCGACCAGAAAGCTCCGGGAACAGTCTCGTGACATCCTCGGCAAACGCCGAGTTTCATCAACGATTATCAGAGCTTTCAGATCACTGCCAACGCGTTTCGAAAAAAAATATAATCAAGTTTCGGAGCTTGTCAAGATGGGCAGCCGAATCAAAAAGACGAGCGTAGACCCCGGGGTTGACAGAGATGATCCTGTGATTATATTGACAGTGTTCATGACGATCGTGCTGTCTTTCTTCTTGTTTATTTTGTTCGAGTAAAGGAGGAGGATCATGGCAAAGAGTTACTTCGCGATCCTTGGCGTGCCGTCGGGTGCCTCTCCGGATGAGATCAAATCAGCCTATCGACGCCTGGTCAAAGAGTATCATCCCGATCGCTTCCCGGGTGGGACAGAAGCCTTCCTTCAGATACAGGAAGCCTACTCCGTTCTCGGTGACGTCTCCAGGCGAAGACAATACGAGCAATCCCTGCACGAGCCACCCGCTCCCGGGACCGGCGCGCGAAGGTCTTACCGTCAGCCCGAACCCCTCATTCCCGACCAGCGACCCGCGGACCTGGGAAGGGTATCTCCCATGCGCTCATTCGAGACATTCACTCCATCGCTGGACGAGATATTCGATTGGTTATGGAGCAATTTCTCCACCCTTGACAGGCCGAAATCGGAGCGATTGCAGAATCTGACCCTCGAGGTCACCCTGACCAGGGACGAGGCGATGCGCGGAGGTACCATGAGGGTCATGGTACCGGCCCGGGCCGTCTGTCCCGTCTGCCACGGCGGCGGCGCCATCGGTCTGTACGAGTGCGTTAGGTGCGGGGGAGAAGGAGGGATCACAGGAGAGGTGCCTGTTTCCGTGTCCCTACCCGCCGGCATCGGAGAGGACCATGCCGTCGTAATACCCCTCGAGCGGTTCGGTATCAGAAACCTGCGGCTGACGGTCCTCTTTCGGCTGACCGATAACCCGTCGTGACCGGGGGCTTCCGGCCAGGTCCTCCGCCCGGCGAGCAGGAGATGAGACGAAGGCTCCGCCCCGGGGACGGCAAGAAAGCGCGTTGCCCGGCTCTCTTGCTACCGAAGGGAGTCATTGCCCCCTCTTCCATCCTCCAGTCCCAACAGCCGCGCCGCGTTGGAGAAACAGATCTTTTCCTTGTCGCCATCCGTCAGAAAGGGCAGGTGCAGCAGGAACCGGAGCTCTTCACCCTGATCCATCCATGGACTGTCGGACGCGAACAGCAAACGGTCCGCCGGGTGTTCCCTGAGGATGAGTTCCCGGAACGTTCCCGGCATCTGGCGCAGCACGAAGGCCGTGTCGAGGTAGACGTCCTGACCCAGCAGGTGCTCCGCCGTCTCATCGTAGGCGTCTTCCCCTCCCAGATGGGCAGCGATCAGGCTGAGTTCCGGAATGGCCTTGTGAACCGCGGCGAGACGCTTCGGTGTCCCATGCACCGGGTAGGGAAGCCCCCTGTCCACCCCGGCATGGAAGAGAACGAACATGCCCGCCTCCGCCATTGTCTCATAGATGGGATACATACGGGGATCATCGACAAAAAAATCCTGGTAATCGGGATGAAGCTTGAAACCCCGAAAGCCCTGCTCCTTGAGCGTCTTCATCTGCGTGAGGGTCAGAGGGTCCGCGGGGTGCATCGCGGCCAGGGTTTCGATGCCCGGCTGTCGAATCTCTGTCAGCCAGCGCTGGATGGATCCGACCTGCTCCGGCTTCGTCGCAACGGCCGCCACGACCGAAAGATCGATCCCCGCTGCCGACATGGACCCTTTCAGCCCCTCAAGCGTTCCGTCGGAACTGGCCTTGATCCCCGACCGCCGGCAGACCGCGGAAACCGTGCTGTGCGCCACGCGATCGGGCCAGACGTGGGTATGGAAGTCAATCTTCACGGTGTGATTTCTATACGCCATTCCACCATTCTTTTCAAGACATAATGAGGAGAGTGGCGCGGTCGAACTCGACGTACGTGGTCAACAAAGAGAAGGATTCGCCTGCAAGAGTACCGGGAAACCGCAAGGAAGGGCCCGGCACACTGCAGCAACTGCGCGAAGAAGTGTCCTGCGAAGCAGAGAAATGTCAGGCGGGGCTGTCTGCTGAAAGACGAAAGGGACGGCCCTCGCCTGCCGGGATCAATTGCATCCCGAACAGCCCGCGTTCCTGTTGCATACTATCCAGTCAGGCAACGGCCCCGGCGGCTTCAAGGCCACATTCTCGCTTTCGCAACCGGGGCACACAACGGTCTTCCTTTCCTCTTCGCGCACCAGGAAGGCGCGACCACAATCCTTGCATTCATACTCTTTGCCAAACATCTTTGTCTGCCTCCGCGACTTCGTCTTTAAGACATTATAAGATAGAAAATGCTTGCATTGTTCGAAAATTGTAGTAGTATTACTCGCATATCGGTCAATTGAGTGAAGATCCACGGGACAGGCGCAGGATGTCTGCCCGATAATCATAGATACACCTACACTTTATCCAAGGAGGTATCAAGTATGACCAAGGCAGAGTTAGTTGAGAAGATCGCGGGAGAGATCAAGATCTCCAAAGCGGCGGCGGCAAAGGCACTTGCGGTGGTCACAGGCAGCATTGCGCAGGCAATGAAGAAAGGCGACAAGGTGACCCTGGTAGGCTTCGGCACGTTCTCGGTTGCCAGCCGTGCGGCCCGGAAGGGAAGAAACCCCCGGACAGGCAAGGAGATCAAGATAGCCGCGAAGAAGGTTCCCAGGTTCTCCGCGGGGGCAACGCTGAAGGCTGTGGTCAACGGCAAGGCGGCGGCAAAACCGGCCGGGAAGAAACCGGCAGCCAAGCCGAAGAAGAAATAGATGAAGCCAGACGGGCCTTCGGGCCCGTTTTTTCTTCCCGCCCCGTTTGTCTTTCGCGTCGTTCTTCAAGACCATGGAAATCCGCCCTGTGACTGACATCTGCTCTGGCTGCCCCTGCGGGTCTCGCAGATTCCCATCCGGCGAAGAAACCATTTGACGCGCGGGAAGGGTCGGGAGTAGGCTTAATACCGTACGAGCAACTTAGCAAGAGGATGTGTGATGAACAGGAAGCTTACCTTGGACCTTACGGCAACATACACCGACCTGTACGAGCTCACCATGGGGCAGGCCTATTTCCTGGCTGGCCGAAAGGATGAACCGGCCGTATTTGATTACTTCTTCCGCAAGAACCCGTTCAAGGGCGGATACACGATCTTCGCCGGTCTGACGGACCTGCTGGGCGTCCTGGAGAACTTTCGTTTTAACAGGGACGATCTCGATTTTCTGAAAGGCCAGTCTTTTCATCAGGACTATCTGGCCTATCTTAAGGGTTTCCGGTTCAGAGGCACCATCTATTCTCAACAGGAGGGCGATGTGGTGTTCCCGACACGTCCCATCCTGAGAGTCGACGGGAACCTGATCGAGACTCAACTCATCGAAACCGTACTGCTCAACACACTCAATTTCCAATCACTTATCGCCACCAAGGCGAGTCGCATGCGTCTTGCCGCGGGAGACGGGGTACTTATCGATTTCGGGTTGCGCCGTGCACAGGGACTGGGTGGGTACCACGCCAGCCGCGCGGTCGTCATCGGCGGTTTCGCGGGGACCAGCAACGTGCGGACCGCACGGGACTACGACCTGCAGGCATTCGGCACCATGGCGCATTCCTACGTGCAAAGCTGCGAAAGCGAGATCGAGGCCTTCCGGAGCTTCGCCGCCGCCCGCCCGCATGATTGCGTGCTGCTCGTGGATACCTACAACACCCTGAAGAGCGGCATACCCAACGCGATCACGGTGGCAAAGGAAATGGAAAAGAGGGGTCATCGCCTGAAGTCTATCCGTCTGGACAGCGGGGACCTGGCCTACCTGGCCAAGCAGAGTCGTGTCATGCTCGATGAGGCGGGATTACACTACGTCAGGATCGCCGCTTCCAACCAGCTCGACGAGTATGTGATCAGAAGCCTTGTTGCGCAGGGGGCGCCTATCGACACTTTCGCCGTGGGGACGAACCTTGTCACAGGACAACCCGATGCGGCGCTTGACGGCGTCTACAAACTGGCATGGACCAATGGACATTCGGTCATCAAGCTTTCAGAGACCATATCCAAGGTCACCCTGCCGGATAAGAAGCAGGTGTGGCGCGCCATCAACGGTCAGGGACTGTTCCTGGGCGCCGATGTGATCGGATTCGAGGATGAGAAGAATATTGAAGAAATGCACCACCCATTCGAACCCCACAAGTCTCTGGCCCTCCATCCCTACAGGATCGAGCCGTCGCTGCAGCTTGTAATGGCGAAAGGCAGGATCGTCCATGATCCCCCTGCCCTGTCCCAAACGGTGCAATACAGTCGGGAACGTCTGGCGATGCTCCCCGCGGAGTACAAGCGCTTCGAAAACCCGCATGTCTACAAGGTAGGCATCAGCAGCAGGCTGAAAGCCTTAAGAGACAGCCTCGTCGCGCAACATGGAGGGTGATCGACCGTGAGACGTTCAACTTGACACGCGGCCTCATCGTCGTCCGGACCATCCTTCGAAGAGGCCCTCCATGCCAACCCCCGTCCAGCCCTGAAGACCCGGGACCTGTCATTTTGTCAGCAATACAGGGCATTTGGAGCCCTTGAGAACATTACGGGCAACGCTGCCCATCAAGTATTTCGAGATGTTCGATCTCCCAAGCGACGCGATCACGATCAAATCGATCCCCTGCTCCTCTCCTTCCTTCAATATCTCGTCATAGGACACTCCCCAACGAACGCGTGTGCTCGTTTCGACCTCCTCGGACCCCGGGAACCTGCCGAGCTGGGTCCGCAGGTTCTCTTGAGCCGAATCCGTCGCCCGGTCCCGGATCTCGTTGCGCACTTTCTCTTCAAGGAAGATCAGCTCCAGGCTGCTGCGGTAAATGTCCTCGGGAAGGACATGCAGGAGGATAAGCTTTGCATTGTATTGCTTCGCTATATCCAATCCCTGTGCCAGTGCCCTGTCCGAATGTTCCGAAAAATCGGTCGGTACCAGGATCCTCGTTGGTTTCAGCATCCTTCACCTCCTTGCGCTGTTACCATCTATCTCTAATTATAGCAGCGCTCGGCCCGGAGATGTTTTTGTGTCCCTCCGGGTCCTCATTCCTGGCAGGAAACACTGATAATATCCCGATGATGGAGAATTAAGTAGACTTTTAATATGCTACGAAATATATCGTCACTCGTTTTCATGGTTCTGTTTCTCTTCTCTGCGGCAGCGGCCGGGGAGCGAAACGATGTGGTGAGATCTCCCTTCAGTGGATCGTGCGGGGATTGTATGCCAGCCTGTCACTATCGTATTGCATTCTTTTACATGGTAACGATATGATATTGAGAACCGGGGATTCACGGCACGTCCGTGGTTGGGAGCCGCGAAGAAACGGCACGAACCATGGCAAATGAAGGATCCGTTATCACAGGGGTGAACAATGGTCAACAGACGACAGAGAACCATATGGATGGGTTTCATCGGGGCGATAGCCCTTTCTTTGCTTTGCGTCGCAGCGTCTGCCCAGTCTCCGGGCGATCTCGAACAAAGGGCACGGCAGCTCGAGCAACAGCTTCAGGGCACAACGGACATGAACAAGGTCATGGAGATGTACCGGGAGACCATACAGACCATTGATGACGCCACGAGAAGAGCCGGAGGGATCACCGGAATGCAGGCGGTACCAGGCCAGCCGGCTACGACCCCGGAAAGAGAAATGGAACGCCGTCGCGAGATCATCAACGGACAGTACCGGCAGGCGAAAAGTATGGTGGGTAATCTTCAGGGGGGCACAGAGAAACCTCAGCTTCCTGAAGCCTTTCCCCTCGAAGGGTACATTGTCGTCAACGGGGGAGCGAAAGAGCTCTTCTCCAACGAGGTGACAACAGACCTTCTCTACACGATCAAGGAAGCATTTGTCGGTAACCTGATCGTCCTTGATACCTACGATCCGGTAAAAGGACGATTCGACAGGGAAAAGGAGTACGAGATCCAGTCTCTGTCAACAAATATCAGTGTGTCGGGCATAATGGGCAAGAAGTGTGTGCGCAGGAGTTCATATGTGCCGTCATCCTGTACTCGCTGGGCCCACTTCCTTCGCTACGAGATATCGAAAGGAGAACGTTACCCGGGATTCCAATCCGGCGTGGTGAGCGCGGAGTCCACAGAAAACGGTCAGATCAAGGTAACGGCCGATGCGCCTGATGTCACCTTCCTGGGTGATGACGGCAGTACGAACCTGCGCATGGGGTGTTTCAGCGCCACCTGGACGCTGAACAGACCGGAGTTTGAACAACTGCTTAAGGGACGCGGGATAACACTCCGCAAGGATATCGGCAGGCCGATCGGACCCGCTCCCGGTTGCCGCCCCGGTTCCACGATGACGCTCCATCTCAGGGTCAGTCAGAAGCCCGAGGAATGCAAGGGCACGAGATCGGTGGAACTCACGATCGTCAGTCCGGAGGACAAGAGCAGGCATGTCTTCAGCGACGAATACCTCTTGAGCGAGCATTCCAACAAGCTCACACTGGAACTCGAGGCCAGAACGGTACCGGAAGGATATGCCGATTCAATCGAGTGGACGATCCCCGAGATAGAAGGCTCGAATCGAACCATTACCCCCGCTTCAACGTCACCAAACCCAAAGGGGAGAAAGTTCACTGTCGTCTACAAGGGATTGCCCGAAGACAATAACGAGTTCGGCAAAAAGACCGTGAGGGCGACCCTGAAGGTGGATTCATGCCTAATCGAAAAGACAAGGGAAGTGCAGTTCTTCTATCCCAGGGATGAAAAGAACAACCCCGAGGGGAAGTATCCCAACTGGTTCTATTACTGGAAGCAGACCCCGGCGGCAAGGCCGTTCGGACAGAACGTCAGGATCGCGTACCAGTGCGAAGGCATTCCAAGCGACAAATGCAAGTGTATCCACCGTGGTGTTATTGGCCAGTACAATCCGTACTCTTCCGGCTACAAGACCATTAATATATGTAATCTCAAGACGAACACCTGGGACCCTGACACATTCTATGTGGAGCTTCCGGCGGTCAAACGGTCGGTACCGTCGACACTCTTGGGGAGAAGATTTCTCAGTTACACCTACATCGACACCTTCGCTGTCGACGTTATGCATGAGTTTACCCACTTCAACAATTTCCACACCTTTTGGCCCGAAGGCTGGAAAGAGAGCGACGATAGGGACGGAGACGATATTCCCGACAGGCTTGAGCCGGCGATGGGGTTCAATCCGGAAAAGAAACAAACGTACTGGCAGGAGATCGATCTTGGCGGCGACGAGGAATTCCTGACGTTGGAAGCCACCCACGACTATCAGCCAGGGACATTTGACAGGTACGACTGGGCAAAACCTGGTAAGAACTGGCCCAAGTAGACGAAGCGGCGGGCGTCACCGAAGGGCTGCCCGGCTCCTGCCTGCGTCAGTTTCCCGGCCTCGATGAGCTTTCTGACGCAAACGGGGAATATCACCACGTCGTCTGTTCCATCGTCGCGTATACGGGGCGTACGATGCTCGTCAGAACGTATGCCTGGTGTGCCTTGACCGCCTCCTGGAACTTGAACCAGTGGCTTTCCCTGTAGTTGTCCTTCCACACCCACAGCGTCTGTGTCCCCGGCACGGTATCCCCGCCGATGGAGGTATCCGCGGTCGTGAAACCCACGGCCTCCCGGAACCAGGTATCCTTGTCGTACTTCGCGAACTCCCCCCCGATCAGGGCCCTGTAGTTCCCGACGCGCCAGGTCTTCGCGCTCGTGCTGTCGCCTATGGCATCTGCGAGGTCGACAAGAAGGGTCCTTCTCGCGTCATCGTCAACGGAGCGGCCCCGATAGAGGTCGAAGAGACACCCCGCCGCCTCGAGGAAGCGCGGCTTGTTGTCGATCGAGGCGTGGCTCGGCACCAGGCGCTTGTCCTGCCAGATCTCGTTGGGTACGTCGGGACTGTGCTTTGCGTCCGCGTGGCCCACGCTGGGGATGAGTTTTTCCAGGAGCCCCGCCATGTCGTTGAAGCCGTCATCGGCCCCCACGAAGTTCTGGTGGGCGAAGGTGTCGGAGAAGGTGTGGGTCGCTATCCCGATGCGATAGAGGTCATGGAGGTCGAGGGCCTCGGCGAGAACCTTCCTCGCGCTCAAACTGTTGGGGATCGTGTTCATGAGATGGAGCTTCCCGTCGGCGCGCCTGGCTGAATCCCCTGCTATCTCCGTGAGGGAGCCGGGGAGGAAGTGGAAGACGGGGTATATGCGCATGAGATCCTTCTGGGGCTTGAGGATATTGGCGGTCTGGCTGATGTAGCTCTCGTAGGCGTCCGGGGTGTCCTCGCTGATATACAGATGCGCGGTGTTGTCATCGGTATATTGTGAGGAGTAAGCGATGATGGAGGAGTCGTTGGGGCTGAAACCCGCCCTCCTCGCGATGATGAAGGTCATGTAGTAGTGGAACTCGATGTCCATGGCGGCCTCCTTCTCTCTCTTTGCGGCAAAACGTGGAATATCTTTCGCACAATTGAGCTATGGCAACCTCAGATCCGGTCACGCAGGACACCACCGGAACAGAACCGGAAGGGAGGAGCGCCATGGCTCTGGAAAAGTCTACCACAAACGGCAACCCGGAGAACATCCTTCATGTCTTCGTATTCCCCCCCCGGGAAGGCCTCCCTGACAAAACACCATGGGCGCCGGCATGAAGAAGAAAAGACACTCCATACTCACAGGATCTGAACGGCAATCGCGAAATAGATGGTCAACCCGACAAAATCCACCACGGTGGTGATCAGGGGGCTGCTTGCGACGGCAGGGTCCAGCTTGAACCTGTTGAGCAGAAAAGGCAATCCTACCCCGATAAGGTTCGATACCAGAACGATAGCCGTCATGGTCAGGAAGATGATAACCGCCATGTCGAATCCTCCGCGATAGAATCCCAGGAACCACGTCGCCAGACCAAGGGTCACACCGAGACCCAGACCCACCAGGAGTTCCTTTCCCACGGCCCATAGCCACTGGTCCGCTCTCAGGTCACCGGTGGCTATGGCCCGGACCATAAGCGTGGCTGACTGGGCCCCCGCGTTTCCCCCGGTTGCTATCAACAGGGGTATGAAGAACGACAGTGCGATGGACGAGAGCAGCAGTTCTTCGTGACGGGCGATCACGTGGCCGGAGGCCATGTTGACAACGATCAGTGCCGCCAGCCACCCTATCCTCTTGCGGTATAGCGACCAGAAACCCGATTCACGGTAGCTCATCTTCAGCGGGGCAACAGCCGCCACACGGTGGAAATCCTCGGTGGCCTCCTCCTCGGCCACATCGAGGACATCGTCAACGGTAACAGTGCCGAGCAGTACGCCCTCGGAGTCCACAACAGGCAGTGCGACAAGGTCGTAGTGCTGGATCATGCGGACAGCTTCTTCCCGGTCTTCCAGGGCCGTGATGCAGACGAAATTATGGTCCATGATCTGTTCCACCGTCTGTTCCGTGGGTGCCAGGATGAACCTTCTCAATTCCAGGGCATCGATGAGCTTCCACGACGGATCGACCACGTAGATCACGTTGATGGTCTCACTGTCTTTCCCTTTCTTGCGTATATGCCTGAGGGCATGGTCGATGGACCATTCCGCCTTGACCGCCACATAATCAGGCGACATAAGCCTTCCGACGCTCTCCTGGGGGAAACCGAGCAGCTGCAGGGTCTTTCTCCGGTCCCTGGGGTTCAGGAGGTTGAGAAGTCTCTGGGTAGCAAGGCCGGGCAGTTCCTCGAAGAATTCCGCGCGGTCGTCAGGGCTGAGTTCGGCAAGAAGGCGACGCGTTTCCTCGTCCGTCAGTTCCTTAAGCAGGTCATCTTTTCTCCTGGATTCAAGGTACGAAAAGGCCTCCCCTGCCAGTTGCCGGGGCAGGAGAGAAAAGAGAAACATCCTGTCCGTCTTGTCCATATCAGGCAGGAGATCGGCAATGTCCGGCGCTGGAATATCCTGAAGCAACTCCCTCGTTTTGGCCCACTCCCTTGCGGAGAGCAACTCCTTTATCTCGGTCCTTACCCTGTCCTGTTCTTTCATGGCTAACCCTCGGCCCGTCGTGAAATCCTTTTCTCTTTTATATGGCTTCACAGTATATGTCAAGCACTCCCCCTTTTCTTCTGTGCTGAAGACGTGAGACTCCGGGGACACCTCCCGGGAGAACCTTACGAAACTGATAGAGGTGATATCACGGGACGAGATGGGGTCAATGGCACGGGATTCCAGTGATTTCACCGGGACTCTGCATGGCGCCATATCCCGGGTGGCGGACATAAGCCCTGTCAGAACCGGATCTGCAGGCCGCCACCAAAACCATAGTCGGAGTGCCATTGACCGATGAGGGAAAAGATCTTGTTGATCGTGTACGACAGACCGGCAACTCCCTCCCAGTCATCATGGGTATCGTATCGGGCCTCTCCAAACAACCCGAGACGCGGTGTTAGTTGAAAAGTTCTACCCAGGTTGAACCTCGCACCTCCGTCGGTATCGATCCACACGCGAGATTCCAGATTGAAAGGCAGAAGATAACGAAGTCCCAGTATCCCCCGGGTATCTGTTTCGTTCCTCTCGTTCAGAACATCGGCGCCGGCAAATACACTGAGGAAGCGATTAATGTAGCGATCCCAGGTGAAAAGGATCTCTGACCTGGTGTCATCTACATTGTGCCATCCCACTTCCCACTCCGCGGTCAGGATATTGCGGGTGTTGGAAAGCGTCAGAAAGCCTTTGGTCATGTTGCTGAGAACATCTGCCTGGCCCCAGAAATACCAGAGGTCCTTATAAAGTTCGGGCCGGATCGCTGCAAGATGGGGGGTAACGGTAAAACCCTCATAATGAACGACGCTGGCCATGCCGGCCTCCATATGGTAGAGCAGATGACAGTGGAAGAACCAATCGCCGAACTCGTTGGCGTCGAATTCGATCACCGTAGTGGACATCGGGGCGACATCGACGGTGTGTTTGAGCGGCGCGTGGTCGCCGTGATCGTTGATCACGCGGAAGAAATGGCCGTGCAGGTGCATGGGATGGTGCATCATGGTACGGTTGATCATGATAAAGCGCACGACCTCGCCTTCGCGGATACGGATAGAGTCGCTTTCCGAAAGCACCTTGTTGTTGAGGAGCCACACGTAGCGCTCCATATCTCCATCAAGCGTCAAGCGGATTTCGCGGATGGGTCTTCCCTTTGGAAAAGCAGTCTGTGAAGTGGACCGTAGTCCGGCATACGGCGACCATGGCCGGCTCGGGTCCACTCCATCAACCGCCAGACTCTCCGATGCGCAGACGTCCTCCCCGAGGAGGCCGGAGCAGGCTCCATATTCTCTGTCTATCAGAGAGGCCTGTGTGGGCACCGGCATGGAATGGGCACCGTGATCCATGCCGTCCATTTTCATTCCCGAAGGATCTGCGCTGTCATGCATGCCTACCATGCCTTTCATGCTCATCATTCCGGGTTGGTCGAACTTTCCGGCTTCGACGTCGCGATCGGGCATACCCATTGTGCCGGCCGGGGTGAGGGAAAATATCTGTTTCAGTCCGTGATGACCCATGGGGTGATAGAGGTTGGGTTTAGGCAGATCGGGGGCCGGGTTACGTTCGCCGGCTCCTATCCATACCGATGTATAACCCGAGCCGTCGTGGGCCGTGGCCCGGAATTCATACATGCCGGCGGAGGGGACCTGAACGAGCACATCATAGGTCTCGGCAGCACCAATGAGAAACCGCGTCTCTTCGATCGGTTCCACGTTCTGACCATCCGCGGCGACGATGGTCATCGGGCCGCCGGCAAATTCAAGGTGGAAATAGGTGGATGAAGAACCGTCAATAATGCGCAGCCGCACGGTTTCTCCTGGCTCCGCGGGGAGTATCGTTTCAGGCTTGCCGTTAACGAGGAAGCGGTCATAGGCTACGTCCGCAATATCCATGGCCGGCATGCGCTGGAGCTCCCGTGCGAAATAGGCGCCGAGCATGCCGAGGCTGGCGGCGCCAAAGATGCTCTGAGCACTTCCTTTTCTAAGAGCATACCACTCACTGCCGCGTTTAAGTGTTCGACTGACCTCGTGCGGATCCTCGTCGGTCCAGTCGGACAACATGACAACATAATCATGATCAGGCTTCGGGCCGTTTTGGAGCGACTCGATGACCATGGCGCCGTAAACACCGACCTGCTGCTGCATACCGGTATGGGAATGATACCAATAGGTCCCGCTCTGGCGGATGGGAAACTCATACGTAAAGACAGTACCGGGTTCGATGGGCGGAAAGCTGAGGTAGGGAACGCCATCCATGCCGGGAGGCACAAGCACGCCGTGCCAGTGGATGGATGTCGCCACACTCATATTGTTATGAACACGAATACGCGCGGTATCCCCTTCTTTGAACCGCAGGGTGGGGCCGGGAATCCCTCCATTGATCGTCATGCCCTGGACTGGTCTGCCGGTGAAGTTGACCTGCTGCTCGTTAATCGTGAGGTCGTATGCGACGCTTGCCGCCCGAACAAAGTGATGGGTGAGCAGAACGATCACGATCGAGCCCACAATTGCCGTTGCTCTCATACGTGACACCATATCGGTCACTCCTCTTGATCACCGTTCCATCTCAGCCGCCACAACAAGCACGTGTGATCTCACCAGGATAGATATGTTAATACGACAGATCGGGCCTGATCGCAAGGGGGGGGGGAACACCATCTACGCCTATCACCGTTTGTACACGTCCCGGCGATAGCCTATTCTCACCACCAGCATGATGAGCCTTTCATCCTCTATGCCAGCGACAACCCTGTGATCATCTGAGCGGTATGCCACAACAATAATGCATGGAGGCTTGTCCGGCAGGGTCCTTAGCCGAGGACTTGGGATGAAGAAAGGCTCCTGAATAGGCGGACCGACTTGCCTTTTTCGTTGGCCCTCCCTACATTATGACTGACCGTAGTTAAATACACTCGAGAGGGAGGGGCGGCGATGGATAACCAATGGTCGTACAAAGGTTATGGGATAAGCGATGGCCTGAGGCCGGGAAGCAAGTATTTTCAGTACTTTTATGTTGTCTCCGAAGGGGAAAAGAAGAAGTGCCACTATTGCGTGTGGATAGTGGATGAAGCCCTGACTCGTTTCGACCGATCGGGAGATTTTGCCTCCATCGTGTCTTCCCAAAGAGACAAATGGAATAGATGGGTCGAGGCGAAGATCGATTCCGGGGATCTGGGCAACAAGGTCCTGAAGTACGATCCTGATGGCGAGACGGAGATCGATCTGTCGGAAATGACGGCCCATCTGTCGATGGATTAGGCCTGCCGGTATCGAAAAGAAACATCTCTTCGACACCGGCGAAGCAATGCAGAAGGAGGGACAATGGGAAAACTGATAGAGCAAGGCAGCAAAGGAAGATCGTTTGTTCTGAAGGACAACCGCGACAGGGACGTTCGATTGTCCGATTTCAAGGGGAAGAAAGTCCTTCTTTCGTTTCATCCCCTTGCCTGGACAAGCGTCTGCGCCGATCAGATGAAGGCCCTTGAAGAGAACAGGGAAAAGTTCGATCGCCTCAATACGGTCGCTCTGGGCCTCAGCGTGGACGCCGTACCATGCAAGAATGCCTGGGCGAAGGCGCTTGGCATTCAAAACACTCCGCTGCTGAGCGATTTTTGGCCCCACGGGAAGGTCGCCACGGCCTACGGTCTTTTCAGGGCAGCCACCGGCTTCTCGGAACGGGCCAACGTCATCCTCGACGAAAAGCAGCGGGTCATATTCGTGAAGGTGTACCCTATAGACCAGTTGCCTGATCTGGGGGAAGTATTCGAAGTCCTTTCGTCAGGCAAAGGGTAAGAGGCCTCGTAATTGACAGCCTCAGAATACCTGTAGGGCTTTGGGGGGGATGACCCCGGGGGGAGCGTGAGATTCAACCGTCTGCTTACGTCCCCCGGCTGATGCTCTCCAATTCACTTCTTCCGGTGGAGTTGAGAACGTACTTTTTCCGCACATTCCGGGCAATAGGTATGGGAAAAGTCCACGTTTGAACGGTTTCTTATGTATTCTTCCATCTGTTCCCAGTCTCCCTCATCATTGCGTATCTTCTTACAGGAAGAACAAATGCGGAGCAACCCCCCTAAGACTTTCGCCTGAGAAAGCTCAATGCCCGTTGCACCCGGTAACTGAGCCTGGCAGGCGCGTAAGGCTTCCTCCATCTTCTTGTGTTCCGTTTCCAATCTCTCCAGTTCCTCGATTCTCTGTTTTAGAAGTGATATCTCTTTGACCAGTTCCTGATTTGTCTTGGATGAATCTTCCATCTGGCCTTCCTATCGTAATGAGTGGTGCCTACCGTATTATATAGATCACGCTGCACCTGTCAGTATATGATTGATATCACCTCATAAGTAAAAACTAGTAATCTCATTTTACATGTAGAATTGGTTTACAGGCGGAAAGGACCTGGGGGGACATCCTGTATTCCCTGGCAACATGCCTATCGTTGACATTTTCGGGGAAGACCACTATCATTTGGCCAATGTCGCCACGATATCAGCGCTGGTTCAGGCCTGGTAGACGAAAGAACGCGAAGGTGTGAAGGGCATCCCAAGGGGTCGCCGGGGCAGACATTGACTGAATGGGACAGGAATTCCTGATCGTATTTGACGAAACAAACGAGGTGATTACAGGCATGAAGAGATGGTTCTCAATTTCAATTGTGGCGGTTCTTGCTGCGGCGGCATTCTTTATAGATACAGGTCGCGCGATATCGGGCGAAGACGAGTTCCGGTGTCTTACGTCTGTTGGTGTGAAGAATCCTCTGAAGCTTCAATTCGACTTTCCATCAGGAAAACAGGAACTGGGCTACGTGACCTACCAGAACGGCAGTGGTAAGATCCCGGTCAAAAACACGAGCGTAAAGGAAACGAGGAAAGTCCCCGGCGGAAGACCATCGGAATTCACAGCAGAATGGCAAGAAGTTGGACCCGATAGCTCTGGTGGCAAATATATAATCGTCAGCCAGGGCGCCCGCATATACGAGTTCAAGTACATTCGCAAGAAAGATGGAAAGATATTCAGGTTCGAAGAAGACATGGACGCATCCAGCGAAAACGGGTGTAACTGGAACAAGAAATAGCTCTTCGAGTCGTCCGCGAGAAAGCAAGTACTGAAGGGGATTTTCGACTGGACTCTACGCCTCCTTGTATCTACCGGCTATTACCCTTTCCGTCCATTTACGCATACGGTGGGTGGCGCAATTGGCTTACATTGCGGCGCAATAATACTCCTCGTTCGCTTATGCGTCAGCCGCCGTATCAGTTCCTCCTGCTCCCTTCTGACCTTTGGGGAGACCTTTCACGCTTTCCCATTCGGCGTCAGTGCAGGATCAAAGGAACATCGTGCAGACATTGAATCCGACGATCCGAAGAGATGCGCGGCCGTTATTGACATTCCCGGGAGAGAGGGATAACATCTGCCTGATACCACCGACAGCCACCATTGCTCGTTCAGGCCTGGAAAGAAGAGGAATGTGAAGACGTGAAGGAATCCGAGGTTGATCCAGAGTTGACACAAATGGCGTGCATAGCAATCAAAACCCTTTTACAGCCCTGGAAGCTGGATTATGGCGAGTTGGAAAGTCTCGCTTCCATGGCGCGATGCTCCCGTATCATTGGCATCGGCGAGGGATCTCACTTCGTATCGGAGTTTTCCCTGGTTAGAGCCAGCATGGTTCGTTACTTTGTCGAGAAGCATGGCTTCAATGCGCTTGGCCTGGAATGCGGAGCGATTCAAGCATCGCGGCTATCCAAATGGCTCAACTCCTCAGCCGGAACAGACGAACTGGAACGCGTTGCAGATCCGTTGACCTTAGCTGTGTATGGGTCGGTACTGATCTGGCTCAAGTCCTATCTCCAGAAAACTGGCGGAAAACTGGATGTTATCGGAATTGATTTGCCCAACACATTGAATCCGCGCGATGATCTTGGGCAATTGTCTGAGGCGATCCAGATACTTGATCCCCTTATGACGCCACAAGTCGACGCGCTGTTACAATCCCTGGCGTCCATCACTGGCCAGTCAGCCGTTGTATCATCAGCACAATGGGGAGAACTGGATCGCGGCTCGCGGGACACGGCACTTTCTGGAATCATGCGGTTGAGATTGCGCTTGATGTCACTGGCTCCTGTTCTGACCAAACGTGGCGGCCACTCGCTGTTCCAAAGAGCCTGCTATTGTGTGTCGTCGATCGAACACACGTTGGAAACCCTGCGAATCATGAAGACATTTTTTGATGGCACCTCGCTTGAGGGAGACACGTCGGTTCGTGAGTCTTTTATGGCGGGTGCTGTAGAGAAGCGGCTTGGCTCTGATTCGGACTTGAAGATGCTTTTGCTGGCGCATAACAACCACATCCAGAAAACCACGCTTTCCTTTTCAGGTGAGCTGACGGCCGCTCCCATGGGACAGCACCTTGCACATCGGGAAGACTACCGTGCCATCGGAGTAACCCATCTGGGGTCCACCGTGCCGGAGATGCAATACCCGTCGCCCGAGAGCCTGCTTGGCTTTTCCGTTGTGTCCGTGCCTGCTGATGAGATTCGTAAGGACAGCGTGGAACAGCGCATCATCAACAATGGAGGGGTGCAGGCACCATGTGTGATACTTGCAGACGACATGAAAGGTACAAAACTCATGCGATCACAGAGCGTGTCCATCGAGACGAATGTGAACGAGGCCTTTGATGCCATTCTGTGCACTCCACGCGCCAACAAAGACAGCCTGGCAACTCTCTAGCGCCCCTCACGTTTCACCTTCGGCATCCGTGCAGGATCAAACGAACATCGTGTCGACGTGGAATCTGAAGATTCAAAAAGAGGCGGTGCCGTTATTGACATTCCCGGGAGAGGGGAATGACATCTGCCTGATACCACCGACAGCCATCGTTGCCCGTTCAGACCCGGCAGAAGAGAGAATGTGAAGATGTGAAGGGCGTACCCGAAGTACGCATTGAGTCATCTTCCTGTCAAGACCGATCGCCCTCTATCCGCCCTGCCTGCCTTGACGGATCAAATGGAAGCCCGGCCGAACTTGACAGAACAGAGGTGGCCAAATAGACTCACAATATATGCCGGACAGCATACATGCAGGCAGGATCTTTCATGCACATTGTGCGATCATGCGAAGGAGGAGGTAGCAACCATGGCACCGAAGGGCAAGGCGGATTCGATCCATGTGGCGGTCAATATGTCCAGGGTCGTGAACTCCGAGGAGAGCTTCCGTCAGATGCATCAGGTGGGTCCCAGGGTGTGTATCACTACCGCATCCCATCCCGGGTTCCTCGGATTTCAGGCGAACGTTCAAACAGGCATACTCCCCCTGGCCGGCCGTTTTGGGGGTGGTGCCCTCGATATGCGGCAGACCCTGAATCCCATCAGGAATTACCAGTATACCATGTGGAAGAATTGGCGGGATCACGACGATTTTCATCTGAAGCAATTCGACAGGATCTTCGAGCTTTGCGGCCACTGTCTTTCCATGGTTGTCGAGGGACCGTGGGAGCCGGTCTACAGCATCGTTAAGGCCAAAATGCCCCCCGTTCGGTCCATGGGCCAGATAGCCGACCTTGCACAGGATATCCAGGAGCAGAAAGACATTGTAAGATTTGCCACGCCCTTGCGCTGTGTGGCTCTCGCCGAGCATACCGTAAAGCCGGGCAGGGAGAAGGAGTTCGAGGCCGGCGCGATAGAGACGATGGAGGCCATCTCCGATTCGACGGGTTTCCTCGGGTACATGATCATGAAGCAGATCGGCGTGTGCGCTATCGGCAGTTTCATGCTTGACCCGCGATCCATGGGTGAGGCCCTTCAGACCCTTGGGGCGGTGCCTCCCAAGAACCCGAAACCGGCATTCGAGACGACCGACGCCGCGCCCAATCCATCCGAGTACCTCATTCACAGCGAGTGGGAAGCACCCGAGATGGCCCAACTCGGCTTCGCTAAGGTCCTGGTCAACCACGAGATCCGCAATATCCACGACAAGGGCGTGATGGCGCACCTGATCAAGGGACCTTACATCATGTTCTTCCAGCCCATGATGGAGGAACCCGGCTGGAGGAAGCACCTCTAGCGGCAGCGACGGAAGGCGTCCCCCGGAGAACGGCATGAAACCGGGGACGCGCCACATCTTCACCATTCTCTTACCCTTCATGCGTCCCACCGCGGAGGTAGAGGAACACAGGAAACCTTCGCCAAAAAGCAAATGATCTCCGCGGGCGAGCTCCAGCCCCTTCTTCCCGGCGATGTCCCTGCCCTGGTCTCCCGGAATCTGAAGATCTGGGAATGTTTGCCTCTTACTGACATTATCAGAGGGGAGGAACAGAAGGGCAGCAGTGCACCATCTGCAATCATCGTTGCCCGTTCTCATCCGGCGGAAGCTGGGGAGCGCTTGTTGGTACTGGCAATCGATGGCTTCGGGATACCTCCCGGTTTGCCTTTTCGTCTAATCCTCCCTACATTGTGGTTGAGCGTAGTCAAGTACACCTGTAGAAGGAGGAACGGGCGATGGATAAACAATGGTCGTACAAAGGCTACGGTATCAGCGATGGCCTGCGGCCGGGAAGCAAGTATTTTCAGTACTTTTATGTTGTCTCCGAAGGGGAAAAGAAGAAGTGCCACTACTGCGTGTGGATAGTCGATGAAGCCCTGACTCGCTTTGACCGGTCGGGAGACTATGCTTCCATTGTTTCTTCCCAAAGAGACAAATGGAATAGATGGGTCGAGGCAAAGATCGATTCCGGGGATTTCGGTAACAAGGTCCTGACGTATGAGCCTGACGGCGAAAAGGAGATCGATCTGTCAGAAATGACGGCCCATCTGTCGATGGACTAGATACATTGGCATTAAGAAGGAACATCCCTTCAATACCGGAGACTGATTCACTTCTTCTGATGGAGTTGAGAGCGCAATTTTTCTGCGCATTCCGGGCAATAGGTATGGGAAAAATCCACGTCTGAATGGTTTCTTATGTACTCTTCCATCTGCTCCCAGCCTCCATCATCGTTACGTATTTTCTTGCAGGAGGAACAAATGTGGAGCAACCCGCTTAAGACCTTGCCCCGAGAGAGCGTGACGCCCGTCGCGTCCGGCAACTGAACCTGGCTGGCGCGTAAGGCTTCCTCCGCCTTTTCGCGTTCCCTTTCCAATTGTTCCAATTCCTCGATCCTCTCTTTTAAGAGCGATATCTCTTTGACCAGTTTCTGCCTTGTCTTGGATGAGTCTTTCATCTGGCCTTCCTGTCGTAATGAGTGGTGTCTATCGTATTGTATAGAGCACACCGCGCCTGTCAGTACATGATTATCATCACATTATAAGTCAAAACTAGTAATCTCATTTTACATGTAGAATTGGTTTACAGGCGGAAAGGACCTTGGAGTGCGGGAGGATAGAGATATTTGCCTGTGAACGGACGTTCCCTGAAGGCCCCAAAACTCAACACGCGGTTTCCAGGAACACCCATGCACGAGGACGCGCAACACGGGAGCTTTGGGGGGGGACATCCATCCCTTCTAATTCCGTGAGAGACGCTTTCCGATCACAAAATGAAGTCCGTGGAAAGGAAACGCGAGCGCCGCTCCGTCACGATTGACCTGATGATTCTCCTGTTCGCGTCAGTTTCCTTGGCCGCCACGAGCGTCCTGATGGTAAAGACCCTCAGCGCATCCGAGACAGAGAGGGTCCCTTCCGCGGAGTCCTTTCTTCCGGTAAAGGGGAATGTATCAGGAAATCTCTGACACTGGCTGTTGATGTTGACACGACAGACCTGGTTGACAAGGGGGTCTATCAGACCGGCCAGAAGCTCCGGATCTGTCCCGAACAAACTCACCTGCTGTCCGTAATCGGACTCGATCACGTATTGCATGGGTTCCTGAATATCCCTGAACTTCGCGACAGGAACGACAGGGCCGAACTGCTCCTCGGTGTATAATCGCATGTCCCGGGTAACCGGATAGACAACCGCGGGAGACATGTAGTTGCCCGTTATCTTGCCTCCATCCCTGTTGACAACCCGCGCCCCCTTGTCACGAGCGTCACGAATCAACTCGTCAAGATAGCCGGTCTTGCCCTCCTCCGGCAAGGCCGTTACCTGAACACCCTGATCCCATGGCATTCCCGCCTTCAGTCCATCCACCGCGTCGCAGAACTTGGTCAGGAACGCGTCAACGATGTCTTCGTGCACAAAAAGTATCTTCAGTGCGGTGCACCGTTGCCCATTGAAGGACAGGGCGCCCAGGATGCATTCCCGTACCGCGCGATCGATTTCGGCATCCTTGAGCAGTATTCCCGGATTCTTCGCCTCGAGGCCGAGCACACAGCGGAGCCGATGCGGTTTCGGGTGCTGTTTCCTGAGGATATCCGCTACCTGACTGCTTCCAATGAATGCAAGGACGTCGACTTTCCCAGATTCCATCAAAGGGCCGAGAACGACCGGCCCCTTGCCGTAAACCGTGTTGATCACGCCAGGGGGGAAGGAATCCCTGAATGGTTCCAGCAGCGGCTGGTGAAGCAGTATGCCTAGCTTCGGCGGCTTGAAGATGACGGAATTGCCCATGATAAGAGCCGGGATCAGGGTCGTGAAAGTTTCGTTGAGAGGGTAGTTGTAGGGGCCGACACAGAGCACGACACCGAGCGGCGCACGACGGATCTGCCCGATGACACCCTGCTCGATCACGAACCGTGAGGACTGTCGATCGAGGTTCTTCAGGGCATCGATTGTATCACCGATGTAGTCCACCGTCCTGTCGAACTCCTTCTCGGCGTCGGGCAGAGTCTTTCCTATCTCCCACATGAGAAGTTTTACTACCTCGTCCCGCTTTTCCTTCATACGGTAGGCGAATGCCTCTGCACATTTTATCCGCTCCTCGACCGGCATGGTCGGCCAGACTCCGCGGCCGTGGTCGTACGCTCTGCATGCCGCGTCGAGCGCTTCCAGGGCCTCTCTTTCGGAGAGCAGCGGATAACTCCCGATCCGCTTCTGCCGAAGGGCGTCTCCGGCAGCCTCGCATATCGGCGACAATACATCCTGCTGAGGACCGGCCCATTCCCTTATAGACCCATCACAGAGGTAACCGCGCTGTTCGATGGGTGACGGTATGCGAAACGGTTCCGGTACGTCTTCCGTATGACCCAATACGACCGCATTCCAATCTTCCATGGTCACTCCTCGTTTCTGCATATCGCTCATAACCTGAAACGCAAAGCCGCGACGTTTCGCCCTCTTATCCTTCTTTCCTGTAAGAATCTAGGTCACGATCGGTGTATGTCAACCCGCTCATTACGCAGATCGCATAAACCAGTTGACCAGGGCGATCTGACATCCGAAGAAAAGGACCGGGCATGCCCCGGCGAAGACAGACTCTTCTATTCAGTAGCATGGCCGCAAAAATCATGATAATTTTATGTTATTGAAACGAAGGGGACAAAAATGAACATGGATGATATGCTCAGTCGGAACCGTAACCGGTTAATCAGGGAATGGATCCGAAAACTTCGCACCGAAGTGAGTCCCCGCTATACCGCACGTCCCATCGGGGAGTACCACAGGACGATACCGGCCGCGTTTGACGCCTATTTCTCCGCGCTAGTACATAACGATTATTCCAGAATCGATGAGGTGGTCGAGGAAATAGGCGATTTAAGGTTCCGGACCGGGTTCACCCTGTCAGAGGTACAAAAAGCCTTCGAGCTCTTCGGATCCTTGTTCATGCCCGTCATCGTGCGGGAGATGAAGGGAGCCGTGCCGGAGGTGATCACAGCTCTCAACCGCCTCGATCTCTGCCTCAACTACACCATACACAGGTTCAGCGATTACTTCCAGGCCCTTTCTGAAAAGGAAATACGAGATTACTCCCAGATGCTGGAGATAAAGGTGGAGGACAGGACGCGGGAGCTGGCCGAGTCGGAGACAAAATACCGGACACTCGTAGAGGAAATACGGGACGGATACTTCGTGAACCGCTCAGGCAGGATAGTGTTCGCCAACAAGGCATTCGGCGAAATGCACGGCTATACTCTCAAAGAGGTCATCGGCAGGCCTTTCACTGATTTCGTGGCGCCCGAGTCTGCGGATGAAGTGACAGGGCTCTATGAAAGAAGGGTGCAGGAAAAGGAATCCAGGGAGCATTATGTCTATAATCGCCTTCACAGGGATGGAAGCAGTCTGCTCACTGAGAACAATGTGGTTTTGACGGTATACGAAGGCGAAAAAGCCGCCATCGGCATATGCCGGGACATTACGGAAAGAATGGAAATAGAGAAACGGGTCCGCGAGGCGGAGAATCTTGCCCACATAGGGCAGATCACGACATCCCTCGCCCACGAGGTACGCAACCCCCTGTCATCGGCCAGAATGAGCATACAGATGCTCCTGAAGAACAAGGCCTTCACGGGAAACGAAAGGAGGCGGCTCGAGATCCTTGCCCAGGAAGTGGAGCGGCTGAACCGGATCGTAACGGAAATGCTGGATTTTGCGAAACCCGTGAGGTACGACTTTCAGCCGGCCTCCATGGAGGACCTGGTCAATTCCTGCCTCGACGTCATCGAAACGAGGGTAATGGAAAAAGGCATCGTCATCCGGAAGACCATTTCGAATAAGCTGCCCCGTGTCATGATGGACACCGAAAAGATGGAACAGGCCGTGATCAACCTGTTCCTTAACGCCGTCGAGGCGGTAAGCCGGGAAGGCATTATCGATATCACCGTGAGCCGGGGAAGAGACAAGAAAAAGATGGTACGCATGGAGATCACCGACAACGGCCCCGGGGTCGCCCCGGAAGACATGCCGTACATATTCGACCCGTTTTACAGCAAGAAACCAAAGGGTACGGGTCTCGGTCTGACAAACGCAAAAAAAGTCATCGAAGCCCACGGTGGAACGATACGGGTGGCCTCCGTACTCCCAGGAGGTATGCGTGTGTCCTTTGGCATACCTGCCGGAGGGAAGATCGCAGGGAAGCAGGTATGAGCAAAAAAGCGGAAAATAAGAAGACATCCGCGAGGGTGCTCATAGTGGACGACGAGCCCTCCTCGCTGGAACTGCTTGAGGTCTACCTGGCAGAAAGGGGCTACGATGTGAGCTGTGCCGTTGACGGTGGTGAGTGCATCAGGAAACTGGCCGCCTTCAAACCCCAGGTGCTTGTCCTCGACATCCGGCTTCCCGATGCCGACGGTCTCGATATACTGAAAAGACTGAAAGAAGAAGAGAACGCCCCTCACATCATCATCATTACCGCCTTCCATGACATGGGAACAACCATAAAGGCGATGAAGCTCGGTGCCTTCGACTACATACCCAAACCGATCGACGTCGACGATCTCGAAGCGGCCATCAATCGGGCAGTGGATCTCTCGAGAACCAAAACAAGCGGTCTTACCATCGGTCCGGCGCAGAAGATCGAAGAGAGGGACATCATCGGCAGGACCAGGGAAATGAAGGAGATATTCAAGACCATCGGGATCCTGTCGGGCAACAGGGTGACGGTCCTTATCGAAGGTGAGACCGGCACGGGCAAGGAACTGGTGGCAAGGGCGATACATTTCCACAGCTCTGGCAAGGACCAGCCCTTCATTGCCATCAACTGTTCCGCAATAGTGGAGAACCTTCTCGAAAGCGAATTGTTCGGTCACGAAAAGGGGGCCTTCACCGGCGCCGCCTCGACCAGGAAAGGACAGTTCGAGCTGGCCGGGGAAGGCACGATATTCCTCGACGAGGTGGGCGAGATACCAGCCGAGGTGCAGACAAAGCTCCTGAGGTTCCTCCAGGAAAAGGAATTCCAGCGGGTTGGCGGGGAAAGGTCCATACGTTCCAATGCCCGCATAATCGCCGCCACAAATAGGGACCTCGCCTCGATGGTGAAGGAAGGCAGATTCAGAGAAGACCTGTACTATCGTCTGAACGTCGCTGCGATAAAGGTCCCACCCCTGAGACAGCGAAAAGAGGATATCCCCCTTCTCGTCGAGTACATCCTGAAAAAGATAAACAGGGACCTTGACAAGAACATCGGTCATGTCGAGAAGCGCGCCCTGGCGAGGATGATCGACCATCGGTGGCCGGGAAATGTGCGGGAGCTGGAAAACGTGCTCACGCGTGCCGCCATTTACACTCAGGGTAATACAGTCCTCGACACAACGATCGCCCCGCTCATTGAAAAAGAACAAAGGCCCGAGGCTGGGGGCGAAGAGAACGGCAAAACCGGAAAGGGCCCCGCTTTGGCAGAAACGGAAAAGGACAGGATCTTCAGGGTCCTCCAGGAAAACCGCTGGCATTACGGGAGGACCTGCAAATCCCTCGGGATCTCGAGACCAACGCTAAGCAAAAAAATGGCGCAATATGGGATCCCCTCAAAACAGCACCGCTCCTGAAAAGCATTGTCATTCCGGACACGTCTTCAAATAACTGAAAGACATTTGAATAATTAAAAGCCTTTTTTAGATCCGCCTTTTCTCATCGATATGGTCCTGTTCCTTAACATATCGTAATTGTAGGATTATTTTTGTGAGGTTCCTCTGGCACGCCCTTTGCCTTTACAATCCCCATGAAGATCAGACATTCCACAACAATGGAGGGAGGAACAATGAAAGATCTCGGAAAGAAAAAAGCATTCAATGTTGCTACGGAACTTCTCGACAATAACGCCGTCGTACGCGGCGACAAAGTTGCCATCTACTGCGGGGAAGAAAAGGTAACCTACAGGTCTGTCCTCCAGAACGTGAACAGATTCGCCAATGTTCTGAAAGAGCTCTGCGTGAAACCGGGTGACCGGGTCATGATCGTCCTCCCCGATTCACCCATGTTCATCTACGCCTTCCTTGGAAGCATCAAATACGGAGCGTGGCCGATTCCGGTCAACACCATGCTGAATGAAGAGGATTACCGGTACATGCTTGAAAACAGCCAGGCAAAGGTTCTTGTGACCTGGAGCCAGAGCAAGGCCTCACCCGTCAGGCCGGAACACTTCTGCTACAAGCTCCTTGACGACAACGAATTCAGCGCCCTTATGGACAAAGCCTCAACGGAAGCCGAGGTACATCCGGCGACAGAGGACGACATCGCCTTCTGGCTTTACAGTTCGGGCAGCACCGGCAAACCCAAAGGCGTACCGCACAAGCACATAGACATGATCCACTCTGCTGACAATTACGGCACGGGAGTGCTCGGCATACGGGAAGATGACATATGTTTCTCCGTAAGCAAGCTCTTCTTCGCGTACGGTCTCGGTAACGGCCTTCACATCCCTTTCAGGCACGGGGCTTCCACGGTATTGCTTTCTTCCCCGCCAAGCCCTGAGGCAGTGATGGAAACCGTCGTCAAATTCAGACCTACCATCTTCTTCGGCGTTCCCACGCAATACAACTCCGTGCTGAAGAGAATGAACGGTTCAGGCCCCGATGATTTCAGGTCCGTCCGTTTATGCCTTTCCGCAGGCGAAGCGCTTCCGCCCGAGATCTTCAGGAAATGGCAGGAGAAGACAGGGCTGGAGATACTCGACGGCATCGGCTCCACGGAGGCCCTGCATATCTTCATCTCCAACATGGCCGGGGATGTGAGACCCGGAACTTCAGGCCGCGTGGTCCCGGGATACGAGGCAAGGATCGTCGACGATCTCGGCAATGAACTCCCCGCGGGCGAAGCAGGCCATCTCGTGATAAGCGGGAAAAGCATTACACCGGGGTACTGGATGAGACCGGATGACAACGCGGAGAAATTCATCCCCGGGGGATGGTTCAAGACGGGCGACATGTACACGCAGGAAGACGGTTACTTCACGTATCAGGGAAGGGGGGACGACATGCTCAAGGTCGGCGGGATATGGGTTTCCCCTGTCGAGATAGAAAACACGCTCATCCAGCACGACGCGGTAAACGAAGCAGCCGTTGTCGGACACGAAGTTGAAGGGCTGAGCAAGGCCTTCGGGTACATCTCGCTCAACGAGAACTACAGGGACAAGGCCGCGGACGAGAGCCTGAAGGACGAGATCCTTCAGTTCGTCAACGAGCGCCTGCCCAAATACAAATCGCTCCGGAGTGTCTTCTTCATAGACGAACTTCCAAAGACCGCCACGGGGAAGATCCAGCGGTTCAGACTGAGAAAATAAAGCGCCAATCACCGGCAGGACTCCCGCTATGAGTGCAGGGGCGGGCAACCGCCCCTCACTTCTCAAAGGTAATAGATCTGCCGAAGAATTCGTAAAACATGAAAAGCGTGGAGCCGACCTTTACAACAAGTATGAAGAATATTACGGGTATGTAATTTATATCGGAAAGAAGATCTGGAAGCTCCGTCAGGTCCGAGTGAAGGTGGGGTCAGGTCCCGCAAGACATGAGAATGCGAAAACGCACAGGACCCCAAAGTCAGGCTGCTTTGATAACTCGGTCCAAATTCGTGTAAGATAAGGATTGGGAAGGAGACATTGATCATGGATGAATTCGCGGATTCCCATTCCTGGGATATGAAAGCAGACACGCTCAAAGCTGAGGGAGATTGGCCCGGCCTTATCAGGCATTGCCAGATGTGGCTGGAATAATATCCTGAAGAGACCGGGGCCCAGATCCTTCTCGGGGAAGCATATAACAATACAGGCCGCTACCAGGAATCCCTCGACCTCTATCTCAAAGTCGCTGCAGAAAGGCCCGATGATTATACAGCGTGGTATACGCTCGGTTCTGTAGCCGTTAAAGCCGGGAAGACCCAGGAAGCGATCGACTATTTCTCAATGGCGGTGTACACGAACCGTGACATAGCGGCTACGATCAAATCAATGTACCCGGAACTCTATCAAAAAGTAAGAAGCTAATCCGGTTCGAACAGAATAGTGCGACTGTGCGTCGGAATACTCATTCTCATCCTCTTCGCGCTTGCGGTCCGGTTATTTCTCTAAATCGATCAGGCGGTAACCTGAAATAAGAGGCGGGGTTCGAGTTACTCACTTTCTATCGACTGTTCCCTGTCCACTCATCTCGATCTGCTCTTCCTGACAGCATCGTCGAGCGCCTCCCGGGGATCACAGCGATTACCACGCAGACAATCAAGAAAGAAATACGGCTCGATCTCTCCACGGCGCACTATGTACGAATAGGGACGGGATGCCAGCGATATCCCGAAATGAAGATGGCTCGGGCTATGCTTCGCGTTACCCGATGCCCCGATGTACCCGAGAATCTCACCCGGCTTTACCCTTTTCCCCACGGTTATGCCGGAAGCGATCCCGTCCAGGTGGCTCCCATAGTAGCGGTACCCGTCATCCCCGGCAACGCTTACCCATATTCCACCCTTCATGGCAGGGTCCCGGGTCTTTTCCCAGAGATCCGTCTCCTGGACATCCTCGACCGTACCCGGGACGGGCGAAACGAAGGCGGTGCCTTTCTTCGCAAATATGTCTATGCCCGGATAACTGTGCCCTCCCCTTTTGAACGACGCGCTCTTTGCCGGTTGAACAGGAAAGACATGGGATATTTCGGCTGCCCCGGCAATCAGGCAGAAAATGGTGATAAGGAGAAGAATGGGCGCACACAATATTCTCAACTACCTGATCCTGTAATGTCCCGTGATGGGGAACTCGAAGAGCCTGTCTTCCTCTTTTGTTCCTGCCCCGATATTATGGATGATAAGCGGTTGCCCCGAAGGGCTTTTCCTGTCGCTGACGATCATGATGTGGGGAAGACCGGGAGGCACGATGCAGGCGATGAAGTCCCCCGCCCTGTAGTCGGCTGCCTTTTTTGAGATGGGCACGGAATATCCCCGGCGTTCGAAATACGTCATGAGGTTTGCCACACGCCGATGATCGATGTTCGTATCGGGCGCCTTGAGCCCCCATTTGGCGGGATACTTTTTGAAATTCCCTCGCATATCCTCGTTGATCAGTTCCTGGAGGTCCATACCGGGTCCGGAGCGAAGAGCGCGGATGAGAACATCCGTGCAAACACCTCTCTCCGCGGGAACGTCTCCATTGGGATAGGCGATAGATCTATAAGCCGGATCGTATGTGGTCGTGACACCGATCTGCTGGCGGGCTGCACGCACTATGGACATTCCCGTATCGTTCCCGGACCTTGCCGCCGATGTCCCGCCTGCATTCTTTTCCGCCTGCACCCGGGCCGATGCCCCGAATCCCATCAGGAGGAACGCCGACAGCAGGAGAATCAAAAAACAATTTCGACCCGGCATCTGTGTATCCCTTCGCAACCCCGTTCTCGATGCGTTCTTGCTGCACCATTCTATCACAACCCGGTTCGCAAAACAGCTTCCTCTGATTTTCGGGGACGCCCTGGCTGCCCTCTATCCTCCGGGTTACTTCCGCCCAGTCTTCCTTGATGAACTCGAGGATCTGCCGGGCCCGCTCGGAATAGAGGATGATCCCCTCCCAGTTCGGCCGTCCTTCGACCTTTTCCATGAGAAGGCCGTCTTCGCCGAACCATCTGGGGAAGGGTCCACAGAAGAAATAGCCCCTCGAGCGCAAGGCTTCGACGCATTGGGCAACCCACGGCCAGGAAAGGTTGAGCCATACCTGCGTTACGGTCACGCCCCTGCTTTGGGCCGCCTTCTCTTCCGAGTTAAGGACGGTCTCGAAATCGGAGCCCGCCTCGTTGACGGTGATCCTTGCCACCCCTGCACCCTCGAAGATCTGGACGGTGAGATCGGTGGACCGGTCGGCAGGCAGCCTTTCGTCCGACCGCTCGAAGGCGCGGCTGTCATCAAATGCGTTGTAGATATAAGCCAGGTAATCGCCGTAGACCTCGGGAACATGGATGGTATGGGGCCGGGGAACAATGGTCCTTGTGGAAACGACAGTCGAAACCCGTCCTGAAACGTTCTCGTCCTTTTCATAGGCTTCAGAAGGCATGAGATCGATCTCGACGGCGGTCTCGACGGCCTTGAAAACGCCTGAGCTTTTTTGCATCAGGACATGATTGCACACCACCTCCCCGAAGAAGGCGTCGAGGCCGGGTGATACAAGAGCCACCTTCACGAGGCGGCGCACCAGGAGGCCAAGGACAGCGGTGCTCCGATACCCGGCCGAGACCATGCTGAGTCCCATCTCGTAGAGTCTCTGATTCGGAGCGGACCGGTAAAAGGACGAGAAGCCGACGATAGCCCCCTCAGGAGTACGGGCAACCACAGGGATATATTCCTGTCTGTCGACCGCCTTCGTGAACCCTTCAGGGTCATAGACTGTCTTTACCGGATATCCGTCACCATAGACCTCTTTGAAGAGCCCGGAAACCCCTTCCGCGTCGCCGGGGTGAAACACATCAATTCGAAATCCGGATCCGTTCACACGCTTTCCCCCTCATCCTTATCAACTCATCCCGAACGATTGTAGCCCAGCCGGAATCAATAAGCAACCTTCGCCGTAAGGCATAACGAAGAACAGCGCCGGGGGATGCCCCCTGAACTGCCCCCGGCTGACAGGTGTATATTATAGAGATATACTTTGACCATGATATATGACCTTCTCCTGAAGTGCACCGGGTTCGAATGGGACAGGCACAATTCAGAGAAGATCAGAGCACGGCACAACGTGACACCGGTTGAATGCGAACAGCATTCTTCAATGTTCCCGTTGTGTCCGGTGATGACGAAGAGCACTCGGAGAAGGAGAACCTCTTCTACGTGTTAGGGCGGACGGACTCCGGCAGGCTATTGTTCCTGGTCTTCACGGTTCTCAGGGACAAGGTACGGATCATATTTGCAGGAGGGCGAGGGGGACATCCCCTTCGGCATATTTCTCGTCCAACCGAGTCCTCATTCTTTGTCAGGAGAAGTAATATGCATTTGGCACAGACCATCTATTCATGAAGAGGAGGGAGGGCATGACCTGCAAGAAGGCCACGTACAAGAACCATAAGGGCGCAAGGAGGGTCACCTACGAACATGACGACGGCCATACGGTGGTCCATGAGGACGGATCGCGTTCATGGCGGAACAACAATCCGGGGAATCTGAAGGGGGCCGTCAGCAGGCGCGTTGGTGTTGACGCCGGAGGCTTTGACATCTACCCCGACCTGCAGACAGGAGAGAATGCGCGCAGGAGGATGTTCGAACCGGGAGGAAAGTACTACAGCTACAGCAGCATCCGGCAGGTGCTGGGAGGATTGAAGGACGGGGAGGGAAAGCTCATAAAGGGCACGGCATATGCGCCGGCGGCAGACGGAAACAACCCTGACAGGTACGCCGGCCACATCAGGGAATGGACGGGTATCGATGTGGATAACAAGAAGATAGCTGACCTGACATCCGGGGAAAAAGACCATCTGGAAGACGCCATGAAGCGGCAAGAAAGGTGGAGAGTGGGAAACGTCTGTGAATACGACAGGCACGGCAACTTGGTGCACAATTATATCCCCGGTCCCGGCAATCCTGGGACGCTGGAGGAAGATGATTCTGAGGGCTGGGAACTGAGTATGTTTCCATGATATCCCGACGACGAAGAATTGACTGGAGGCTATATATGTTACGAAATAGTATGCTCATGGTTTTCGTAGCACTGTTTCTTTTTTCTGCGCCAACGGCCGGGGAGTCAAAGAATGAGTGGACGGACAAGGAAGCTATTCAATTTGCCGAGGACCTCTTCTTCCTCGTCGAGACCATCGCCAAGGAAACGGGGCCGGATTCGCGGGTTTCACTCGATTCTTACACCATCCACGGCGGAACGATACGGATAATGGGGTTCAGGTTCCCCGATGACAGAATCATACGCAAATTGAGGTCCACCGGAATGTCGCCGGAGAGGACAGCGCGTGGCTGGAGCCCATCTCACCGGTAAGGTCCTTCTTTGAGAAGATGCCGGTCAGGCAACCTCCCGGGGAAACAGAAGGGAAACGCTTCATGGATAACAAGTAGTCTTCTTAGCTTGGCTTCAATCCCTTCCGAGGATGGGGCACCATTGAAGGCCGATGTTCATCCTGGCAGGAGAGCTACAGGGGGGACCCCTTGGTACCTTCGCACAGAAAAAAGCGGGCTGCCATGAATGTATATGGTCATCGAACAGGTGAATGTGGTATTATGTTAATCAATTCGGGAGGTTGTTATGAAGAGTCTGTCGATACGGTACCCTGAATCGGTCCTTGCGACAATGAATCTGAGTACCGATGATTTTGAGAGAGAAGCAAAGTTCCTTCTCGCGGTGAAACTGTTTGAGTTGGGACGCCTCACATCCGGGCAGGCCGCACAGCTTGCCGAGTCTTCCCGTTTCTCTTTCCTGCTGCGGTGTAGTCAATATGGAGTGCCCGCAGTCCAATGGGACGATGAGGAATTGGACGCGGAATTCAAGGCGAAACCATAATGGCTAATCTCAAGAAAGGTCGCCTTGTATCGAACACGGGGCCCATTATCGCGCTGATGCTTTTAGGAAAGCTGGAGATTCTCAGGGAGCTTTTTGATGAAGTAGTAGTTCCTGAAGAAGTCCATCGCGAAGTGCTGCAGGGAAAGTCTGCAAGCTTCTTTAACTTGATGCACGTCACGCTCTATGAGCGGATGGATTGGATCAGGATACAGACCTTGAGCAACCCGCTCGAACCCTCTCTGAAAAGCCTCCTCGATGCGGGGGAGGCCTCCGTGGTGCAGACTGCCCGCGAAATGGGCACCGACTACGTCCTGATCGACGAGAGAAAAGCGCGAAAAATCGCAAGGTCGGTATACGGACTCAATGTCATCGGAACAGCACGACTGCTTGTGGACGCCAAGAAGAACGGCCTGATCGACTCCGTTGCAGACATGATAGACAAGCTGCGCGAAGGCGGTTACTGGATCGGTGACAGTATAGTCCAGCGCATGCTGAAAGAGGCGGGCGAGACGTAGATATTCGAGCCCATGAATCCCCGTGTCAAAGAAATCGAAACTCGCCTGGCCAAGCTTGAGGAAGAAAAGCTCCGGCTCCTGCAAGAACTCGAACTCCTGTCAACAGCAAGGCAATCACCTGAGCCCGCAGGAACCCCTGCCGCTAAAGAGCCACTCAGCACTCAAGAAGAACGCATCGCCCTGTTTCTGAGACTTTTTCGCTGTCGTGAGGACGTTTTCCCGAAGATGTGGGAAAACCAGAAGACGGGGGCAAAGGGCTACTCCCCCGCGTGCAAGGCAGAATGGGTACGCGACATTTGTGCCAAACCAAGGATAAGGTGCAGCGAATGCGGGAACCGTGACTTCATTCCCTTTGACGAGTCCGTTATTCGCAAACATCTGCAGGGCATCATTACCGTCGGAACGTACACGATCCGTAACGACGATACCTGCATATTTCTCGTCGCCGACTTTGACAAGGAGCATTGGTCCGCGGACATTCTCCAGTATAAGACTGCGGCCAGGGATACGGGCGTTGAGGTCTACATCGAGAGGTCACGTTCAGGCATGGGAGGCCACGCCTGGGTGTTCTTTCAGGAACCTCTACCCGCAAAAACTGCCCGTCGACTGGGGAAGCTCATTCTAACCCACGCCATGACGAGACGGCACAGAATCGGATTCGACAGTTACGATCGATTCTTCCCGAGCCAGGATACCTTGCCTGCCGGAGGTTTTGGCAATCTCATCGCTCTTCCCTTGCAACGAAGCTCCTGCAGAAGTGGCAATACGGTCTTTGTTGATGACAATCTTGTGCCTTATCCAGACCAATGGGAGTTTCTGAGCCGCGTCAGGCTTCTTTCCAGCGCGGATGTCACCGAGGTACTCCGTGACAACGCACCTTCGGCCCCGGCACAACAACGAAAGACGGGTCAGCTCAGCTCGGACCTGGTCGAAGCAGAAGCATCCATAGAGACGGAGCAGGACAACATAAAGGGCATTCATCAACAACCCATCTCCTTCGCCTATTCTCACCATCTGGTTATCAAGATCGACGGGATGCCATCGAGCCTGATAACAGCTTTCAAGCGGTCGGCCACTTTCGCGAATCCGAAATTCTTCGAACTGCAGCGAATGCGGTTTTCGACATGGAATACTCCGAGCTATATCTGCTGTGCCGAGCTGTCTGACGATGGCGACAGCATGATATTGCCCCGGGGTTCGTTATCGCAGTGCATCGAGCTTGCGCAACTGGCCGGGGCTACCGTGGAATTCGCAGACCTGCGTCAGGATCCTCAACGTATCTCCGTTGATTTCAGGGGGACTCTCCTCCCACCCCAGGAGACCGCCCTCAACAACGTCCTGTCTAGTGAATCAGGCGTACTCGTTGCCCCTCCCGGCTCGGGCAAGACTGTGATCGCTTGCGCCGTGATCGCCAGGAGAAAGGTGCCAACGCTCGTTCTCGTTCATAGAAAGCAGCTCGCTGACCAATGGAAGGAGCAGCTGCTTCAATTCACAGATCTTCAGAAGAAGCAGATCGGTGTTTTCGATACTAAAGGAACCAGACAGAAAGGCCTTGTCGATATCGGCATGCTGCAAACGCTTGCCCGGGACAGTAATCCTCACCAACTCCTGGACGGGTACGGGCAGATCATTATCGACGAATGTCATCACGTCCCGGCGGTATCTTTCGAGTCAGTTCTGAAAAGAATCAGGGCACGGCACTTCATCGGTCTCACAGCCACGCCGTATCGGAAGGATGGCCTTGAAAGGATTATCACCCTCCAATGCGGCCCGGTCCTGCATGTCATGGAGGAGACCAGCGCGCAGTCGCTGATTGCCCGGCAGGTCATCGTGCGAGAGACAGGTTTTCGGATGACCAACGCGGAGAGTTCCCAGCCGGCCATTCATGAAATCTGGCAGGCTCTCGTGACGGACAGGGATCGCCTCCGCCTGGTCGCATCTGATATCCTGACCGCGTTGAAGGAAGAACGGTTTCCCCTTGTACTCTCCGACAGAAAAGACCACCTCGAATTACTTCTCGCCGAGGTCGCCGCAATGCAGACTGACGAACAGGGAACCGGCTTTCTGATCACCAGCGACACGGGAAAGCGTATGAGAAAGCAAATGATGGAAGAGATCAAGACAATGAGGGAACAAGGACAGCTACCTTATCTTCTTTCAACGGGCTCTCTTATAGGCGAAGGGTTCGATCTGCCGGAACTGTGCACACTTGTGCTTGCGATGCCTCTGTCCTTCAAGGGTCGCCTCGTGCAATACGCGGGGAGGCTTCACCGGGAAAGCGCCGGAAAGAACGATGTCCGGATCTACGATTACGTCGACGTCAACCTCGGCCTCGGCGTGACCATGTTCCGTAAGAGGATGGCCACATACCGAAAGATGGGATATACCATCGAACTCCCGCCCGACTCTGTCCTCAACAACATCCCGGGACGGGCAAAGAAACGGCAGGACGCTATCAGAGAAACGCTGGGTATCTGAGAACCTTTTCAGACCGCCTTCCAACCCTTCCTCCCGACAACGCCCCTGCCTTGTTCTCCCGGAAGCCGCCCATCCGGAAGGCGCGGCCCTTATTGACATCCTCGGGACGGAGGGATAACATCTGCCTGATACAACCAAAAACCATCATTGCTCGCTCAGACCTGGCAGAAGAGAAAATGTGAGATATGAAGGCTGTCCCCAAAATACCCTCCTTACCTCTTCAGTTCCCGATAGAAGTTCTCGTGGACACTGAGGTCAAGCAGGAAGAGCGCCTGTTCATCATACTCATAGGCCAGGAGGAATTGCTGGTCAAGGACACGGAATTTGTACACCCGCACACCGGCCAGGTCGCCTTTCTTCTCTCCGCCACATGTTGGATCCGACATGATATGCCTGATCGCGTCGTTGACCGGCTTGACCTGATTACGGTGAAGTTTCTTGTAGGCGCGCCGGAAATATGGCGACTGGACAATGTTCATTCTTCAGAGCGGAATTCGAAGGGCTCGAACTCGTCCTGCTTCTTCGCCGCCAGGATGTCCCGGATCAACTCACCCGGAAGGTCCGGGTTGTCCAGGGCAGCTTTTCCAATCCGGGCCCAGTAAGCCACCTGCAGGGGAACGGTCCTGCTTTCCGCTTCTGCACTCTTCCTGGCCTCATTGTACAATTCATCGTCTATGCGGATCGCTATGCTCATGTCATTCACCTCTGTTACAATTGTAGCACATTGAAACAGAAAAGCAATCACCAACAACGCAGTAGTTCCTCAAACCAGCGTCGGCATTCAGGCCTCCTTCACTCTCTCCGTCACGATCCGCTGGGCCGATGCGCCTTCAATTGCCTTCACGGCTATGGTCTGGACCTGCTGTATCGATTCGTCGGCTTTCTGCGTGAGCTGCCGGATCAGTTCCTCCTGTTCCCGTATCTTTGACTGCAATGCCTCCACCGCCTGTTCGTGGAGCTTTTGCTCTCCCTCCGTCTCTTTCTGGATCAACTGCATCTCATGTTTGAACTTGAACTCGATCCTTTCCGTTACCGTCTTCTCCGTGTCCTTGATCGCCTTTTCCAGTTCCTTCGGGAATACCGCGATCTTCTCCCGGAGTTCCGACAATTCCTCCTCCCGCGACGACAGCATCGCTTCCCGCTCGGACCAGTCCTTCTCAAGCGCGGATCTTCTCACCGAAAGCTCCTTTTCCAGGGCAGCCTTCGCTGCCTCGTACTCATCGGAGTCCTTCTTCCTGGCAAGCTGGAGGTTGTAGCTGTATTCCTCCTCTTCACGGAGCCTGTCCTTCTTCAACTGGGCATCACGGTCCTTCTTCGCAAGGTCGAATTCCTCCTGCTCCTTTTTCCAGTACTGCCGTTTTTCCGACATATCCTCGTCGAAGGAGGCCTTCGTCTGTTCCATCTGAGCCTCGAAGGCGGCCTTCTTCTCTTTCTGGGCCTGCACCAGTGCGGCCAGACTGTCGGCCTCGGCCTGGACTCCGTACAGTTCATCAAGGATCCTGGCCTGCTCCGCGGCGGCCTGCTGCAATCCGGAGAATTTCCGGTACTCGGCGATCATCTTTCCTTCCAGATCGTCTATGGTCTTTACGATCTGCACTTTGAGTCCGGCAAGGTTGCGCACGATATCATCTATCGAATTGGCCGACGCCTCCTTCAGTGATTCCTTCACTTCCGTTTCCTTCTTTACGGCCTGCTGGTTCACCGCCTTCTGTTCTTTCAGTTTCGCCAGCACCTCATTGTACGCCTCGATGATCTCGGTCTTTGTATTCTTCTCCGATATTGTTTTGGTCATCATGCCCCTCCTATCGTGACAATCATTATTCCGACGATCCTTGAATGTAATATAAGAATATATTACTTTGCTGCCGAAAATAACAGGAAGAATAGCGGGGACGCCCGCGGCGTCGGACAGGATACGGTTTGGGTGTTTCAATAGAGAGCAAAACCGCGGAGTGTCCCCTGCCTGTTCTTACGCCGCCGTCTTCAGACTTACGCGCATATCCCGGGAACTCGGACGGCGCGGAAATGAGGGAAAAAGGCTCAGAGCGGGCCCTCGCCCCTGCGCCCTTTTCCCTCCGTACGGAACAACACAGGATTGACAGCCCTGAAACGCGGCAAGCCAAGAACCCTGACGAAACCCTGACTTGCGGTCCAGGCGATGACGGCGATCAAAAGGATCGCAAGGGCAGGCGGCAGGGGAACAGGGAGGTATGCCTGTAAATGTCCCGTCGCCGTGACGAACGCGTAATGGCAAAGGTATATGCCGTACGTATCAGCGCCGGACCCGACCATAGCATCCGTCAGCCGGTTAGTTCTCTTGAGAGCGATCAGCCGGTAGGCTGAGGCGAGAACGAGATTGGCGCAGAGGAACTGGAAGGCAAGGCCGCCCGCCAGGAAATAGCCCCGAGGACTGTATCCATAAAGCTGTAATTGGATATGGGTCTCGACAGCGTAAGGTATGAAGGATATGACAGTCGCCGCGGCAAGAGGAATGACAGCCCGCGACATTCTTTCGATCAAAATGGTCCGGTGCCCAAGCCACACACCCCAGAAATAGAACAAAGACCACGCAGCGAACAACTTGCCCCAATGCCATTCGAAGAAATAACCGTCGGCCCCTCTCGTCCACAGCAGGGTGTCCGATACTACGTAGAAGACAATCGACAGGATCGCCGCAAGAGCGATGACCGCATTGCCGGTACGTCCCTCGAGAAACCGGCTGACCAGCCCGTGAAGGAGGAGAAGCTGCAGGAGGACAAAAATGAAATAGAGATGGACATACCCGGTGGCAATGTTCCACAGGGAGTTGAAAGACCACAAGGGCGCGCCGAAAAAGATCTTCACCAGGAACATGTAGATGATGTTCCATGCGAGGAAGTTGACAATGATCGGGGCGATCCTGTGCCTGAGAGTGCCGGCGAAGGCAGCCTTGCCTTTCCCGGATGGAAGACCCCCACCGGCCAGATATCCGGAGATGATGAAGAAAAGGGGAACCGCAAAACGGACCGCCGATGAGACCGCCGCCGCCCGCCACGGGTCCTCCCGAAAAGAAACCATGTCGCTGGAATGGCACAGCACGACAAAGAACATCGCGAAGGTCCTTGTGAGTTCTATCCATTTGAGGCTGCGTTTTTCCACTTTTCATCCCCGGACATCTCGAAAACCGGTCTAAATCCTAACAGGACCAGGGGCAAGCCGAAAAGACAATGTGACGAATCCGCCCTGCTGGATTCGAGCCTTCCGTGGAGAGGCCAGGAGGGACTACGGGACGTCCTGTGTCCCCCGGGTGCCCTAAGGAATTGCATCTGCCTGATACCACCGACAGCCATCATTGCTCGTTCAGACTTGGTAGAAGAGAGAATGTGAAGATGGGAAGGGCGCCCGCAAAGTACGGAGATTCAGTTTCCTACTTTCCCGGGAATGTCCTCTGGCTGCCCTCTATCCTCCGGGTTACCACCGCCCAGTCTTCCTTGATGAACTCGAGGATCTGCCGGGCCCGCTCGGAATAGAGGATGATCCCCTCCCAGTTCGGCCGTCCTTCGACCTTTTCCATGAGAAGGCCGTCTTCGCCGAACCATCTGGGGAAGGGTCCACAGAAGAAATAGCCCCTCGAGCGCAAGGCTTCGACGCATTGGGCAACCCACGGCCAGGAAAGGTTGAGCCATACCTGCGTTACGGTCACGCCCCTGCTTTGGGCCGCCTTCTCTTCCGAGTTAAGGACGGTCTCGAAATCGGAGCCCGCCTCGTTGACGGTGATCCTTGCCACCCCTGCACCCTCGAAGATCTGGACGGTGAGATCGGTGGACCGGTCGGCAGGCAGCCTTTCGTCCGACCGCTCGAAGGCGCGGCTGTCATCAAATGCGTTGTAGATATAAGCCAGGTAATCGCCGTAGACCTCGGGAACATGGATGGTATGGGGCCGGGGAACAATGGTCCTTGTGGAAACGACAGTCGAAACCCGTCCTGAAACGTTCTCGTCCTTTTCATAGGCTTCAGAAGGCATGAGATCGATCTCGACGGCGGTCTCGACGGCCTTGAAAACGCCTGAGCTTTTTTGCATCAGGACATGATTGCACACCACCTCCCCGAAGAAGGCGTCGAGGCCGGGTGATACAAGAGCCACCTTCACGAGGCGGCGCACCAGGAGGCCAAGGACAGCGGTGCTCCGATACCCGGCCGAGACCATGCTGAGTCCCATCTCGTAGAGTCTCTGATTCGGAGCGGACCGGTAAAAGGACGAGAAGCCGACGATAGCCCCCTCAGGAGTACGGGCAACCACAGGGATATATTCCTGTCTGTCGACCGCCTTCGTGAACCCTTCAGGGTCATAGACTGTCTTTACCGGATATCCGTCACCATAGACCTCTTTGAAGAGCCCGGAAACCCCTTCCGCGTCGCCGGGGTGAAACACATCAATTCGAAATCCGGATCCGTTCACACGCTTTCCCCCTCATCCTTATCAACTCATCCCGAACGATTGTAGCCCAGCCGGAATCAATAAGCAACCTTCGCCGTAAGGCATAACGAAGAACAGCGCCGGGGGATGCCCCTGCCCTTTGCGATACACCGCGGAATAAAGTGAAGGGGGTCAGGAGGATCGGGCTATTTGCTTATCAACGTCCCCTTCGATGCCCCTTTCTTGGGAACGTCCCCTTCGATGCCCTGTCTGCACCTTTACTTGATGCCACCCACAATCATCGTGCTCATTCATACTTGGCAGACGGCAGAATGTGAAAATGTGAAGGGCCTACCCAAAATTGCCCTCAGGCCGTAAAGGCTTGTCCTCGCAGTTACGCTTAAGACAATCTCCGGTTATCCGAATAACAAAAGGACGGGAGCAGTTTGTCCGTTAAGAGTGGGGAATGAACCCTTGCCCCGATGGTGAGGGATTGGCCCGGCCCTCGAGAAATATGGAAAGGTGCCGAGCGTACAGCTCTGTTCAATGATCATGAAGAGGAGAACTTCCGTGGAACTGTCATATGTGTACAAGAGACTTTCTTTAGTCCTGCTGCTGGGCGTCCTGATCTTCTCGTTTGCGGGATTTTCAAAGAGCTATGCCGGGAGACAGGGCCAGCCCGAAGGATACCCTATTGCTTCGGATGTTGTTACAACTCTCCAGAAGACGGTCGTCCCTGACCCGGTACCTGCGGGTTCAAAGGTCCGTATTGAAGAGATCTCAAAATTCAGGCAGAACGGCTATGGCACCTGGAGGTATGGCCCGGGCCTTCCTCCCGAAGCACGCACCGATATCATGCCGGCTGGTTATGATGTTGGATCAGCTACCAGGAAATCGCGATTGTTGAGGTTTTTCACCATAAGCGACATCCATATCGCCGACAAGGAATCCCCTTCCCAGGCGATCTATCTTCAGCAATCGAAATACCCCTTTGTCACGTCGGCATATTCACCGGTAATGCTCTACACAACTCACGTTCTCGACGCAGCTGTCCAGACAGTAAACGCACTGCACAAGAAGGATCCGATCGACTTCGGCATATCGCTCGGCGATACGTGCAACAACACGCAGTACAACGAACTCAGGTGGTATATTGATGTCCTTGACGGCAAGGTCATTGCCCCGAGCTCCGGTGCCCATCTCGGAGCCGGTTCCATCGATTACCAGAAGCCGTACAAGGCTGCAGGGCTTGACAGGACGATCCCATGGTATCAGACCCTGGGCAATCACGATCATTTCTGGATAGGCACAAACCCCGTCGGTGATTACCTCCGGAAGTCCTATGTCAGCGACACGGTCCTTGCCATGGGAGATATCCTCGGCGATCCGAATGGCATAAGGAAGCGTGATTTCTATATGGGAGTGATCGACGGTTCGACCCCTTACGGTGACATCAGGCATGCGGGACCTGTCAAGAGCTTCAGCAGTCCTCCCAAAGTCACGGCCGATCCCAGGCGTCGTTCGCTTTCGCGGATGGAATGGATCAAGGAGTTCTTTAACACATCGTCAAACCCGGTCGGTCACGGCTTCAACCTGGTCGACGCGCAAAAAGGCTTTGCCTGTTACAGTTTTCAGCCCAGGATGACCATGCCGATCAAGGTTATCGTGCTCGACGATACCCAGAGGGACGACGATGCCGATGTTCATGGCTACGGTCATGGCTCTCTTGACAGGGAACGCTATGAATGGCTTATAAAGGAACTTGAGAATGGTCAGGCCGCCGGTCAGCTCATGATCATAGCCGCCCACATCCCGATAGGCGTCGAAGGCACTGAACCACCGGCTTCCGGGTCATCGGCAAGGTCGTTTGTTGGCTGGAGCAACGCTGTCGCTCATGCAACCGAGGCGAACCTGGTCGCCAAACTTCATGAATACCCGAATCTTCTCATGTGGGTCGCGGGACACCGTCATTTGAATACCGTCAAAGCGTTTCCCCACGCCACCCCCGAAAACGGTTTCTGGCAGGTCGAGACCCCGTCATTAAGGGATTTCCCTCAACAGCTCCGTATGTTTGAGATCGTTCTCAACAACGATTACACGATTTCGATCGTCACGACGAACGTTGATCCGGCGGTCAAAGAAGGAACACCTGCCGCAAGATCGCGTTCTTATGCTATCGCGACGGAGCAGATCATTAAGAATGATGTGAGTCCGAACCCGACGAAAGACCCATCCGTAAGGCTAATGCCGAACGGCTCCTACAACGCGGTACTGGTTAAGAAACTGCGGTCCGACATGGTAAACAAGCTGAAGACGCTATTTCCCCCGGCACCATAGGCAATTGAGGAATTGATATGAAGAACACGGCAGCCTTGATATTATGTGCCCTCGCATTGGTATTTACCACGCTTCCGGCATACAGCCAGAACGCCCCGTTGCCGGGCGCCGACCCGAACACTTCCACGGTCGACGGCAAGCCTGTATCCGGCAGTGGAAATGCGTGGCAATTTCACCTTATCCCATATACCTGGCTGATCACCATGGACACGAAGGCGACCGTCCACGACCACACTATGAACTCTAGAATGAGTTTCTCGGACATCCTCCGGGACATGAATTTTGCAGGCCAGGTACATTTTGAGGGCCGGAAAGGGAAATGGGGATTTTTCATCGACCCGACCTATCTCAGCCTCTCTCAAAACGGAACGCTTAGAGACGGCAGAGACATCAGGCTGACTGTCGAACAATGGCTGATCGAGTTCGGCGGGACATACCGGCTGGGAAAATGGTCTCTTGATGAAAAGGGAAAGCGGTCAACAACCATTGACCTCCTGGGAGGTGGTCGTTTCTGGTATCTAAATGCCCGCATGGATACGGGCAGCAATTTGAATCCCTCCGAGACAACCCGGTGGGTTGACCCGATAATCGGCGCCAGTCTCAACACAGATATCACGGAAAGGATCATACTTAACGCACGAGCCGATATAGGAGGTTTTGGCGTCGGCTCCGACTTCAGCTGGAATGCACTTGCCGTTCTAGGCTATCGATTTACGAAAGACATTACCGGCCTGATAGGATACCGGGCCCTCTACGTGGACTACAAGGCAGGAACAAGCAGCATCAGGTACAACGCAACAATCCACGGTCCCGTACTGGGGCTGTCCTTTTCGTTCTAAGGCTTCCGAGATGTCCCGATCCCCCCTTGACTAGGAGCCGGGGAGACGTTCGCCAGCAGGTAGACAACTCTTTCGCGCAAAGCCTCAACCTCTTATCCCTGGTAACGCCCCTGCCCTATTCTCCCGGAAGCTGAAAACTTGGAAGGCGCGCTTGTTACTGACGTTTTCGGGGGAGCGGAATATCATTTGCCGAATGCCACCTATAAACACCATCGCTCGTCCAAACCCGGTAGAAAGAAGAATGTGAGAATGCGAAGGGCCCCAAAGGGGGCATTAGCGTCCGACGGTCAGGAACCTGTGGACCCGGTTGGCGGCATTCGCCGCAATGTTGTTGTAATAGAACGGGTAGTCATAGTCGTGGTAGACCCCCTCGGTGAAGACCCAATTTGTCGCGAGTGTTGCGGGAGCGACCGTATGGCAAAGTACCACGCTCGTCGTCGACGTCGGGTCGATCTGGCTGGTGGCCGGGTTGATCGGGGTGACCTCAGCGTCGGCGAAGTCCATGACGCTGGGGCGGGCCGGGAGGACGACCTGCCCGCCCTGTTCAAGGAGCAAAGACCCCAGGTTCTGGCCGGCCCCTGCCAGGCCTTGCGTCCTCGTCCACGTGATCGGGTTGATTGCCATGGCTCCGGGAAACACCACGGGATTTTTTCCCGTGAATCCGGACCCCTGCGTGTTGTATGAGATGATGACTCCCGTATCATCGGGACCGAGCGCAAACCTCAAATGCGGGTTTTTACTGAAGTAATCCTGCGTGAAGGACCATCCCATCGCGTATGCGGCGACCATTTTCGCATATACCGGGGGATTGTCTCTCATGTAGTCCTGCAACAGCAATGCTGCCACCGCCGAGCCCTGGGAATGGCTGGCCAGGATAAAGGGGCGACCGTGGTTGTAGTGGCGGACGTAGTAGTCGAATGCCGCGGTCACGTCGGCTTTCGGGATGCCTCCAACGACATCATATACCGCGTCGATGGTCGGCAGGCCCAATGCATAGCCGGCGTCCGCCTGCCTGTAATAAGGCGCATAAACATTCCCTATGGCCGCAAATGCGGTCGCTTGCTCCCCGAGGGCGTTTTGTGCACCCGCAACCATGTCCGGATCGTCGATCGTACTGATAACGGGACCGTCCGGAGCCGCAATGTATCGGGTGGGGTAAACGTAGAATACGTCGACCGCTTTATCAAAAGACCGGGGCAGCGCCAGCCAGTTCCCGGAATTCGAATAATCGATGTCCGAGGTAACGGCGCGGGGGGCCGCGTCACGCGGAAGCATGGCCGCGGCAACCTGTTTTTTCATTTTGCAGGCTCCTTCATCTTATTGTGACGCGGCGGTCTGCTCAATTTCGCCGATCGCGCAACAGCCCCACGCGTCACCACTGCTACGGCACGGTTGCGATCTTCGCTGCCATTTCGGCACTCAAGTGTTTCAGGAGCTCCGCGTTGTAGGCGCCGCTCGGCAGGTAGGGCAGCGGGGGACCGCCGGTGAATATTTCATCGGCCGCAACTGCGTACGAACGAGACCGGGCTGCAGGACTTCCCGGGGTCACGGACGGATCGACGTTGGTGGCAAAGATGGAGATCGTGTTGTCGCCGTTGCGGACTATCTCGAAAAGACGAAACTGCTGGGGGAAGTCTCTCAGTGATGATGTCTCTACTTCCCAGAACCCCAATTCAGGGTGATTAACGGGGTCTTTCGGCGGAAAGGGGGTAACCGTGTTGTAGTGACGATGTCCCGCGATCCACAGTATGAGGTTCGGATATGTGCGGAGCTTGTCGACCAGCGTATCCTCCGAGGGAGACGACGCCGGGTCCCACAGGTTCTTGTCCACTCCGATGGGCACATGGGCTGCCACTATCATGAGCTTGCCGTCGGCCTGACCTCTGTCGAGTTCTTTCACCAGCCAGTCGTAACGCTCCTGATCGAGGGATCCTGAGGCACCGCTGGCGTTCTTTCCGAATTTGCCGTCATCCTTTTCGGTATCGTCAAGGACAATCACCCTGAGAGGAAGGCCCGCTTTAGGTTCAAAGGTATAGCAGGCAAATCCCGTCTTGACGCTATCCTGAGAAAACCCGTGACCCACCGGACGGGACGTGGTGTTGAAGAAGCTGGCCAACCACTCGTTTCGTCCAAGCCAGCGGCGATCGGGGTTGGCCGCTACCTTGGGGGGAGTTGAAAAGTCAGCCTCGGGTCCTGCGAACACTACCTTCTGAAAGACCGTGGAACCGTCGACAACACCCGTGTAGAAACCACGGTGATCGAGGTTCGGGTCCGTGAGGACATTTCCTACGTTGAGCACGTTCTCGCCCACCATGGTCTCTTTGATCCGCTCGTTGGGCGGGTACATGCCTGACCAGAAATGATCGTGGTTGCCGAGGACCTGGTACCACGGAATCGACGTATCGAGCCCCGCCGCCTTGTAGGGCCGCGCATAGTCAACGGTCGAGGTCGACCCGGGATTCGAATTCGGGTTGATGGGCCGGCCGTCGATGACGTCGATGTACCATCTGAGCTCGATGTTCTGGCCGTTGTTGACGGCATCACCGAGGAATATACCGAAGTCGAAGGCCTCACTCCTGTTGAGGGCGTTCACCGTCTGGATCGCCGCATCCAGAACGTGGGTAGTATAGGGGATAACGGCCGAATAGGCGGCCTGCATGCCCGGCATTGGCTTGAGCCCGAAGTAGATGGCCTGGGCCGGAGACTGCGCGTCCGTTATGTGTATATCAGACATGGCAAAGAAACGTAGAAGCGACGAGGTCTTTCCGGCCGATCCGCCTTTGTATGCGGGCGGCATGAGATCGAGCCTCCTATCATAGCGAAGGCCCTGCCCCATCTGCCAGGCACCGTAGCCATATTTGGAGTAGGACGCGACATCATTGGGAAGTACTTTTTGCGCGTTTGGTGCCAGAGGAACGGCAGTGATGGTGCCGTCGAGGGTGGTGTGAACAGGAGTGCTCACGGGATAGGTGGGCTGCCGCAGCCCCGGTTCCGAGGCAAGAAGGACGTGTGTGCATCCAAGGACCAGCACCAGCAGAACGCCAAAACCGCCCGCGAGACCAAGCTTCAAGAAAATGTTGTGTCTTCTCATAATTCATCTCCTCTAATAACGGATCCTGGGTTTTGCACGCGCAACCACCATTTGGCACGGTCTCCGGCGGATGCTCTTCTGCTCGATGGCAGGGATGCCGACGTCTGAACCTGCGGACACGCCTCACGCTTATTATCGGCCGGGGAGAACGGGCTATTAAGTTTGTGGTCAGACTTTGGGGGCATCCTTCACATCGTCACATTAACCTTCCGTGCAAGATCAAAGGAACATCGTGCAGACATTGAATCCGAAGATCCCAAAAGAGGCGGTGCCGTTATTGACATTCTCGGGAGAGAGGGATAACATCTGCTTAATACCACCGACAACCATCATTGCTCGCTCAGACCTAGAAAAAAGAAGAATGTGAAGATGTGAAGGGCTTCCCCAAAGGTAATCCCCGGGGAGCCTGCAAGCTGAAGAGCAGGCGAGTGGAGGGTTTCACATGACCAGAGTATACGCGATGTTGACCGCTTTGACATTATGTCTGATTTCCGGGGTCTGTCAGGCAGGCTGGACCATGGACTTTGTTAGAATCACATGCATTCCGGAGGCCCGCTTCCTGCGTGTCGAGTACGCCCCCATCGATGGCTCCGTGGTTGAAATGGGGGTAGAACCGGGCAGTAAACAGTGGAAACAGAGGTTAGCCGTATGGAAAAAGCACGGGTACTTCGACCCGCTCAAGAAGATCCAATACAAATGCCGTATGCCCGATTCCGTCTATACAATCTCTGCGATTCAGCCCCCTCCCCGTGCGCGTGGAGAGTGCGGAGTCTCACAGAGCATTACCCTCAGCCTTCTTCGCAACGGCAGACCTGTGCTCGACAGGATAATCCTCGGAGGCAACTGCTGGCGAGGGGCCACAGTGGACGAATTCGAGATAACAGACGGAGTCGAAGGGAAGGAAAGCCCCACAATGCGCCTCTTGATCTCATCGCAGTCTGGCTCAAAAGAGGTTTCCGAAAGTTTGCGGGACGCGCATGGAATCGATCAGGAGCGCGTGGAGAAGTACCTCAGGAAAGATGAGTGACGCCGTCTCACGCTTAAAGCACGGAGAGGAGATTTTGAGATATCCCCATAGATTCATGATAACGGCATTGCCAGTTCTTTTGCTCTTCCTGGTGTTGTGGATACCAAGCGCTGCTATCTCGGGCGATGCCGGCTTTACGGGTACATGGACGATCGACATACGGCCGAAATCCGACCGGAACGCAGACTGCGGACATGCATATTTCACCTTGCTGCGGAAAGGAAACCGCATATGTGGTGATCACGTTTTCTACACTCCGGGTTGTGGGCGGCTCAATGAAGGCTTCCCTGGCTCCGTGAGGGGTGTGGTGATCGGTTCAACAGCGGTGCTTGTTGTGACCAGCGGCCGCAACGGTGCCATTGTCATGGGACAATTGACCCGCAAAGGCAACACGGTCCATTGGGTCACGCTGGAGGAGATTAAAGGCGGAGACCCCGAGGGCGATTCACCCTTGATACTGGGGGAAGGAGTCCTAAAAAAGGATAAGTCCGCATTGATGACGAAGGAACTCATAGATGCATGCAAGGACAAATAGGAACGGCGAGGAGGCGAAATATGCCGTTTAGATTCTTTCTGGCATGTCTGTTTGGCGTGGCAATCTGCTTGTCTGCCGCTTCGTTGACCGGTGCCCAGACGCAGCCTGCGGAACAAGAGATCCCTCTGCCTCGCGTGGTTCAATCAGTTCCGGGAGAAAGTGAGGCAGATGGACTGGATAAAATAGTCAATCTATTGAAGCAAAAGGAATTCAGGCTATCGCCCAGCAGCCCCACCAAGTACTGTAGCAGATTTATGGATAGCCTTCTCAACACACATCAAGTCCGGGCCTTAGAGCCTATTTTCGTAACGGAGTCGGATGAAGAGATTACAGAGAAGCTGAATTTGAAACACTGCGCGGCCGTGGAACACCCAACGATTATTCCACCCGATGTAAACCCGTCACTCTATTTGAGAGGGAGTTATGGTTTCAATTTTGTGACTCAGTTGGGCGCTCCTCCCTACCGCCTCTATGAGATGCGAATGGGCAAGAAGAGACGGAAACATGTCATCCTCTACTACAACAGCAGAGAAGGATGGGGCGGTTATACCGGTTTTGCGCGTCTCGATCTAAAGAAGTGTCTCATCATCACCGAAATATCGGGACATTCAGAAGTACCCGACCAATATGTGGTCGGCAGGAATATCCTGGTCAGCTACAACCGGCAACTATTCGTAATTCTACTGAGCTACAATCCTGGTGGGCCAGTGTTTGAGCTCAGGTCGGAACGCCTGAACAGGCATTATGATCCAAATACGTGTAGTTGGACCTATTACGCAAATCCATGACCGCGCTTCAAGGTCCATAAGTCTGCCCTGCCGGAGAAATAGCTATGCAGAAGACACCCCATGAAGTGATTGCTTCCTCTCGGAAATATCCCTGCCCCTCATCACTCACAATCTCAGAATATCGAAAAGGGACCTGCTATTGACATTTTCGGGAGAGAGAAATACGATTAGGCTAATACCACCCACAACATCATCGCTCGTCCAAACCCGGTGGACGGAAAAATGTGAAAACATGAAGGGACGAATGAAGCGGGGAATCTGCTTACTCACATTTAGAGCACTGCTTGCGATAGTCGCAGTTACTTTGGTTGCGAGCACGACCATGGCTTCTTCGGTAGACGGTTATTATGGTAAACGACTTCGCGTTTGCTATCCCGGCGGTCCTTCGTCGTCAGAATGCGATTATGTGGAGGAGGGCCTCAGTATCAAACGGCGTTCCGATACGACCTTCTATGTTTATATAATCACACGGGGTGACAACGGGCATTTCTGTAAGTACACAGGTATAGCGCATTATTCGGAAGGCAAGTATGTCGCTCACGAGGAGGGAAGCGATTGCAGGGTTACGATCACCATATCCGGCAACGTTGCGAATCTAGAGAGTACCAGAGGCTGTTCCTTTTGTTGTGGAGCCCGGGCGACCTTGCAGTCTTCAGGTATGAGGAAGAGATGAATAAGGATAGAAGGAACCCATCCGGTCCTGGAGGTCTATGGCAGGAATGATTCAGGGTATTCTTCTCGCTGCGGTCATAATCGTACTGGGGACAGTATGCAGTGCAGACGAGTACGTGCTCGTCATGAGTAAGGATAACGATGCTTGCCTTCACATGCTCAGAATATTCAACGCGGACCTCAAGAAAGCGGGCTCCATAGAGTTTGACCGGCATGAGGAATTCACTGCCATCAAATGGGAAACGAAAAGACGTTACAGCGTTACCAAAGGTGGAGAAAGGGACTACGATGATCCTGCAACTCGTGAGAACGTACTGATGTCTGTTTTTGATATAAATAACGACGGAAGAAAGGAAGTTGTCCTCAAGTTCTATCAGCGTGGTCTTCATGGAATACCGTCAGATGATATATTCGTTTTTAGAAAGGAGGATTCCGTTCTCTTTGATGAAGGTGTTGGTAGCTACACGGACCTCCAAAAAGCATCAGTAATACTCGGAGGCGCCTTTGATAGAAAGCCTTTCGAAAGCAATATTTACAAACTAAAAGAGATTCCACCCGCGGATATTGTGCCATCGTTGGGAACCGAAAAGAACGTCCAGGTCGATTATTCTATGGGCGGTTGGTTCTACTTGAATCCCTTTGTCTACAAGAACGTTCACTACCTAACAATGACAGACCGGGAGCTTGGAGATCCTGCAAGATGGCTTGTCATCTTCAAACTTGGCGCTGACAATCTGATCAAAGACACATGCTATTATCTCCGAGCTATTAAGTGCAGGGACAATCCCAAAGGGAGGTAAAGACCATCGGAACCGTGGGGACACCCTTCACATTTTCACATTCGGCATCCGTGCAAGATCAAAGGAACATCGTGTAGACATTGAATCCGAAGATCCCAAAAGAGGCGCGGCCCTTATTGACATCCTCGGGAGAGAGGGATAACATCTGCCTGATACCACCGACAGCCATCATTGCTTATTCAGGCCTGGTAGAAAAGAGAATGTGAAGATGTGAAGGGCGTCCCTAAAGTACTCTGCCATCGTTGCTCGCGCAGACCCGGTAGAAAAGAGAATGTGAAGATGTGATTCCTGAGAAGCAACCCCCGTTTTCAGGAGTATCTCATCAGCATGTCCATGCACCGAGGTCCCGGCAGGGACAACGGCATTCTCCGACGGTATGCTGCCATGACCATGTCCGGCAGTTTCA